>ERZ777003.203-NODE-203-length-123611-cov-14.084423_pt1 | contig 123611 bp, 111 predicted proteins | sample MGYA00374956_ERZ777003 | MGnify/ENA primary metagenome ERZ777003 (study PRJEB29302, sample SAMN06268252) | bioreactor metagenome | isolation source: Joint BioEnergy Institute, California, USA | place: USA:Joint BioEnergy Institute, California, USA | collected...
GTCAGCGATCGCCCGTTGGGGCTCGATCTCGCCGCGCCGCAGGCGTCGCTGCACCAGCTGCAGCCGGCCACTGGCGGCCGCGAGCGCGTTGTGCACGTCGTGCATGAGCTGCCGACGTTCCGCGGCAGGATCGGATGGTGGTGTGATCGACGTCTCCTCGTCGGACATCGCGTGGCCTCACCGGCAATCTCGACCGTTCCGCCACCGTAGGCGGAAAGCACTCGTCTGAAATGCACGGCCAGTGCCAGCAACGAGCCGCCTCTCCGCATGGTGAGGAAGGGAACGCGACCTTTCTCACGACACGTCAACGCACCATTGGGATCGATTGCGCGTGGAGACTCTGCCTGAGGAGGCGGCGCGAATTCGTGCACCGTGTCCGATCCGCGCCCGCCGCGCTGACTATAATGACTCGGTGGAACAGCGATGAAGAGCCGGGACGACGCCACATCACGGTCGCGAATCGCGACTCACCAGATCTATCCCAGCGCAAACCTGCTGCCAGCTTCCGGACTCGCTCGGCTGGTGGCGCATCGGTGATCCCGGTCTGAGCGAAATTTCTCAGCACGCAAGGAGCGCGAGGTGACGATGCCTTCCCCCGGTCAGAAAACCGAGACCGCTTTCCAGATGGACACATCGTCCATCAAGTTCGGGCCAGGTGTGACACGAGAGGTCGGCGCGGACATGCGCGCGCTCTCCTGCACACGGGTAATGGTCGTCACCGACCCGAATCTCGCGCAGCTCGATCCCGTGCGTATCACGCTCGAATCGCTCCAGGCCGAAGGGATCGAGGCCGTTCTGTATGATCGGGTTCGCGTCGAGCCGACCGATGCCTCGCTCAAGGAGGCGATCGCCTTCGCGATTGACGGGCGGTTCGACGGGTACGTGGCGGTCGGCGGCGGCTCGGCGATGGACACGGCGAAGGCCGCGAATCTCTACGCCACCTTCCCCGCCGAGTTCCTCGCCTATGTCAACCCGCCGATCGGCGAGGGCCGCCCGGTGCCTGGCCGACTTCGGCCGCTCGTCGCCATCCCGACGACCGCCGGCACTGGCAGCGAGACAACCGGCGTGGCGATCTTCGATCTCGACTTGAGCCGGCACAAGGGTGAGACAGGCGGAGCGCCTGGCTTGCACGCCAAGACCGGCATCGCTCACCGCGCGCTGCGGCCGGTGCTCGGCATCATTGACCCCGCGAACACGCGGACGTTGCCGCCAATGGTCGCCGCCTGCTCGGGCTTGGACGTCCTCTCGCACGCCATCGAGTCGTACACCGCGCTGCCCTACAACCAGCGCCCGGCGCCGGAGCATCCGAAGCTACGGCCCGCGTACCAGGGAGCTAACCCGATCAGCGATGTCTGGGCCTGCCGCGCGATGGAGATGGTCGCCCAGAATATCGTCGCCGCGGTCGAGGATCCCACCAACGACGAGGCGCGCAGCCAGATGCTGCTCGCGGCCGCGTTCGCGGGCATCGGCTTCGGCAACGCGGGCGTGCACCTGCCGCACGGGATGTCGTACCCGATCTCGGGCATGGTGCGCGACTATACCCCGCCCGACTACAAGGTCGATCACCCGATCATCCCGCACGGGATGTCGGTCATTCTCACCGCCCCGGCCGTCTTCCGCTTCACGGCGCCCGCCAATCCAGAGCGCCACCTCACGGCCGCCCGGCTTCTCGGCGCGGATGTCGAAGGCGCCCGGCCCGAGGATGCCGGCGAGATTTTGGCACAGGCGATCATCAAGATCATGCGGGCGGTTGGAATGCCAAACGGATTGGCCGCGGTTGGCTTCACTCCGGACGACGTGGACAAGCTCGTGGCGGGGACGCTGCCGCAGCACCGCGTGACGAAGCTTTCGCCCCGTCCAGCATCGGCGGAGGATCTGCGGCAACTGTTCCTGGAATCCATGACGCTTTGGTAGCACGGTCCCGCCAGCGCCATTCGAGCGCTACGCCGCGGTCCAACCGGCGTCGGCGGTGATGATCGCGCCATTGATGTGCCGGGACTCATCCGAGGCCAGGAACAGCGCGAGCGAGGCGATATCGTCCGGGCTCAGGATCGCCGGGATCAGCGCCGCGTAGGCACCGGTCCGTTCGACGCCTGCCGGATCCAGCCGGTCGGGCGGCATCGTCTCCGAAATGTTGGTCGCGGTCGCTCCTGGACAGATGGCGTTGCACCGCAGCCCGCGCTTGGCGTACATCCACGCCGTGTTGCGCGTCAGGCCGATCACCGCGTGCTTCGCGGCCGTGTAGGCCACGCCGGCGGCTCCGCCGCGCAGACCGCCGACCGAGGCCACATTGATGATCGAGCCACTACCCTGGCTCAGCATCTGCTTGACCGCCCGGCGGCTCGTGTACATCGGGCCGTCGAGGTTGATGCTGAGGACGCGACGCCAGATCTCGTCGGTGACCTCCCCGACCCCCTGCATGTAATCCATCACGCCCGCGTTGTTGCAGAGTACGTCGAGGCGGCCATGCGTACTAACCGCCAGATCAACGAGGGCTTCCGCGGACGCCCGGTCGGAGATATCGCCAGACAACCCGACGATTGTCCCGCCTGACTCGCGGATGCTTGCGACCGCGGCATCGAGCCGCTCCTTGTTCCAATCGCCGGCGACGATCGCGGCGCCCTCTGCCGCGAACCGCGTCGCGATCGCCAGCCCGATGCCCGAGGCCGCGCCGGTGATGACGGCAACCTTCCGTTCAAGCCTCATCGTGTTTCCCCTCGTATCCAATCCGAATCACGGAGCGCAAACCCCGGAGCGGATCCGAGCCGCGACAGTGAAGGGAATCAGCCCCGCTTTCCGCTCCGACGCTTGCGCCGGCGAGGAGCGGGCGGCGCGGAACAGCGGCGGAATAGACTTAGCGACCGCTCGCCTAGCTCGTACGCCTCGCCAGCCGGCAACACTGGACCGGACTCGTGCCACTCACCGGTCGTCGTATCGACGATGAGCTGCCAACTCGCGTCCGCGCCGTTCGGCAGCACGAACGGCACCGTGCCCTCGTGGGAATTGAAGAGCAGCAGGAAGGTGTCATCTCGCACCGGCTCCCCTCGCGCATCGACTTCCGGCAATGTCTCGCCACTTAGCCAGAGGCCAACGACCCGTACCCAGTCTTGCGCCCACTCCTCGTCGGTCATCTCCTCCCCATCAGGACGCAGCCAGCGAATGTCGTGCTCCTCCGCGTGCCGGATTGGACGCGCCTGGAAGAACTTCGGCCGCCGGAAGTTCGGATGCTCCCGCCGCAGCCAAACGAGCTTGCGCGTGAAGTCGAGGAGCGCTCGCTGCTCCTCGCTCAGATCCCAATCCATCCAGGAAAGCTCGTTGTCTTGGCAATAGGCGTTGTTGTTTCCCTGCTGCGTGCGCCCGATCTCGTCGCCGTGGCTTAGCATCGGCACGCCTTGGGAGAGCAGGAGCGTCGCCAGGAAGCTGCGCTTCGTGCGCTCGCGGGCGGCGACGATCTCCGGGTCGTCGGTCGGGCCTTCGACGCCGTGATTCCAGGAGATGTTGTCATCGTGCCCATCCTGGTTCTCTTCGCCGTTGTCCTCGTTGTGCTTCTCGTCGTAGCTGACCAGGTCGTGCAGCGTGAAGCCGTCGTGCGCGGTGATGAAGTTGATGCTCGCGTATGGGCGCCGCCCGTCGTACTGATACAGATCGCTGCTGCCTGTCAGCCGGTGGGCGAGTTCGGCGACTCCGACTTGGCGGTTGTGCCAATACTCCCGCACCGCGTCCCGATATTTCCCGTTCCACTCCGCCCAAAGCACCGGGAAGTTGCCAACCTGATAGCCACCCTCTCCGACGTCCCACGGCTCGGCGATCAGCTTGACTTGGGAGAGCACCGGGTCCTGATGGATGACGTCGAAGAAAGAGCCGAGCTTGTCCACCTCGTGGAGCTCGCGAGCGAGCGCCGCTGCGAGATCGAAGCGGAAGCCATCAACGTGCATCTCCAGCACCCAATAGCGCAGCGAATCCATCACGAGCTGCAGCACCTGCGGATGCGGCACGTTGATGGTGTTTCCGGTGCCGGTGTAGTCCATCGAGTAGCGCGGCTCATCCGGGACGAGGCGGTAGTAGACCTCGTTGTCGATGCCACGGAAGGAGAAGGTGGGCCCCAGGTGGTTCCCCTCGGCGGTGTGGTTGTAGACGACGTCGAGGATGACCTCGATCCCCGCCGCGTGAAGCGCCTTGACCATCTCCTTGAACTCGCGGACCTGCTCGCCCCGGTCTCCCGCGCTGGCATAGCGCGCCTCCGGAGCGAAGAAGTTGATTGAGTTGTAGCCCCAGTAATTGCGGAGACCGCGATCGAGCAGATGCTTGTCGTCGAGGAAGGCGTGCACCGGGAGCAGCTCGACGGCCGTGACACCGAGCTTGCGCAGATGCTCCAGTGCCGGCTCCGAGACGAGGCCCGCATAAGTGCCGCGCAGCTCCTTCGGCACCTCAGGATGCCGCTTCGTGAAGCCTTTGACATGCACCTCGTAGATGATCGACTGGTTGAGCGGCGTGCGCGGCGGCGCGTCGTCGCCCCAGTCGAACGCCGGATCGATCACCACGCCCTTCGGCACGCCCCAGGCGTCATCTCGCTCGTCACGTTCGAGGTCTTCCTCATCGCTGCCGAGGGGATACCCGAAGACCGGCGCCTCCCAATCGACCTCCCCGCTGATCGCCTTGGCGTACGGGTCAATCAGGAGCTTCGCCGGGTTGAAGCGCTTGCCAGAGAGCGGATCGTAATCGCCGTGTACCCGGTAGCCGTAGCGCTGCCCTGGCCCCACGCCCAGAACCTCGCCATGCCAGACATGGGCGGTGACCTCGTCGAGCTCGATCTGGCGCTCGTTCCCGTCGTCATCGAAGAGGCACAGCGTGACTGCCTCCGCGTTCTCGCTGAACAGCGCGAAGTTCGTGCTGTCGCCGTTCCAGGTCGCACCCAAGGGGTACGGCACGCCGGGCAGCGCCTGCACCGACTCCTGGCGCTCTCTCACGCTCGTTCCTTTCACCATTCCCACGCACGCTCCCCGCGTTTGCCGCAACTCCCCTGGACCATGTTCTGTCCGGAATCCCACGGAATCCGCATACGCACGATGTATGCCGCACGACTGACACACCTGACGCCGATGTCACCGGCTGGCACGGGGGATGCAGCCCGCTGTGTACGTCCGAATGTGCCCGAGGTTCGGGCATGGCGAAAGCCGGCGGACGTTGCAATACGGGAGGAAGCGGATATGGAGCAGCGACTGACACAAGCTCGAGCACGGCTCCTCGTCCCGGCCGTCGTCCTTGCTCTGGCGCTGGCGTGGCTCGTCAGTCCTTCGCTCGGTGCTCAAGGGACTCCGGAACCGATGGCGGGGCCATCCTTGCCGGTGGCGATCCACCAAGGCACCTGCGACCAGCCGGTAGCCGAGACGGCGTTCGAGCTTGGCAATGCGATGACGTTTGGACTAGAGGCCGATGAAGAGGACGATGAGCCTCAGGCTGACGAGATTCGCGGCACCTCTCCGGATGTGCCGGTCTTGCGAGCGCAAGCCACGATCGACGCGACATTTGACGACCTACTCGACCAGCCGCACCTGATCGCGGTGCACGAGAGCACCCAGGCAATGGGGACGATCATCGCCTGCGGCAATCTCGGCGGCGTCGTTGACGACGGACGACTCGCGGTCGCCATCCTCCCAACGCAAGAGGGCGGGCCGACCGGCGTCGCCATTCTGGACGAGGACACGGAAGGGATCCTCGGGATCGGTGAGGATCAAGTCCGGATCGCTGTCTACCTGGTAAGCGCGGGCGCCGCTCCCGGTGCGGCTGCCACGCCCGGCGCCACGACCGGCAACGTGGTCGAGGTCGGGTTGACCGAGTTCACGATCGACATGCCCACTAGTCTGCCCGCCGGCCGGACGATCTTCCGGGTGACGAACAACGGCACAGTGGAGCACAACTTCGAGATCGAGGGGCAGGGGATCGAGGAGGAGTTCGAGGATGACCTCCAGCCCGGCGAGACTCGCGAGATGATCGTCGACCTGCAGCCAGGAACGTATGAGATCTACTGCCCGGTCGACGACCACGAGGATGAGGGCATGCGCCTCGACCTTACGGTCACTTCGTAACCCGGAGCGCCGGTCGATCTAGACTCAGTGGCGTCACGGGATGCTGATAAGCTTCTCCGGCGCCAGACGGCAGACGACCTCGGGTAAAACCCCGAGGTCGTCGCACTCATGTCGTGATTGCCCGCTTCATCGGCGCGACAACACAGGCCACGCCAGTGTCCTATCGCCGCCGAGCGAGGACGTTCAAGTAGGCCAGCTCTGGGTGATTCCGAGCCGCCTCGGTCAGACGCTGCCGCTGCCGCTCGTCGGGCGGGCCAAGATCGAGGTCCCGCTCCCGCAGGCGGCTCATCGTCTCTCGCATCGCGTCCCAATCGGCGCTGGTTGCCCGCGCTGCGAAGACGAGATCGAAGCCCGCCTCATCGAGCGCGGCGAAGAACGCTTCCTCGCCGATCAGACTCTCACCGAAGACGAAGCGCATGAGATCGGACGGCGAGCCGGGCGCGACAAGATCGCCGCAGATGAGATGGCCGCCAGGCGCGCACCAGCGAGCTGCCGTCGCCAATCCGCCGGTCAGCCCACCCGGCAGCGTGTCCGAGAGGGCGCCGCCGAGCCCGAGAACGAGATCGAACGAAGCATCCTCAAACGCCGCCACCGCCTCGGCGCCATCCATCGCCCGGAAGGTGACGAGCTTGCCCACGCCGCGCGCGTTGGCGCTCTGCCTGCCGAAGGCGGTGTAGGGCGGATAGTTATCGAACGCCACGACGCGGCAACCGAACGCCTCCGCCAGATCGATCGCGGCCGAGCCGATGCCACACTCGATATCCACCACCCGCGTGCCGGGCTGGATCCCCGCCAGCAGCGCCGCCGCAATGAGAAACCGTCGCCCACCCGGCGACTGGTAGTACGCCTCCGGAGAGAGGCGGGACAGGATGGATTCCAAGGAGCGCTCGCTCCGCACTGCCTGCACCGTGTTTCCCCTCGCTCCCGCGACTCTCGAACCGCTACTCCGCCAGTGGACCCGTCGCCAGCGCCAGCATATCGGCAACGACGCCAGCAGCCGTCACCGCGGCTCCCGCGCCAGGACCGGTGACGGTCAGTGGATAGTCATCGTATCGGCTGGTTCGGAATGTGATGATGTTCTCCGGCCCCTGAAGCGCGCCGAGCACGGTGTTGGACGCGACCGCCCGTACACCGACAGAGATCGGCTCATCTGGCCGGACGGTAGCGACGTACTTGAGCACCTTCCCCTCGGCTCGCGCCTCTTCTGCCCGCGCGGCCATCGCGGGATCGGACTCGCTCGCTCGGTCGAGGAATTCCGCAACGCTCACCGAGCGCAGCTCCTCTGGCACGAGGTTCTCGACGCTGATCTCAGCAAGATCGATCCGCCGCCCGAGCGTCCGCGCCAGGATCAGCGCCTTTCGCGCCACATCGAGCCCGCTGAGATCGTCTCGCGGATCGGGCTCCGTGTAGCCTCGCTCCTTGGCGCTTCGCACCGCGGCGGAGAATGGCTTGCCAGCCGCCACGTCGGAGAAGATCGCGCCGAGCGTGCCGGACAGCGCGCCGACGATCTCGATCACCTGATCGCCGGTGTCGAGGAGCGAGCGCAGCGTCGAGATGACGGGCAGTCCAGCGCCGCAGGTCGTCTCGTAGCGGACCCGGCCTCGTGGCCCGGCGCACGCCCAGAGCGCATCTCCCACGGCCCCGGCCGGCATCGCCAGCGGCGCCTTATTGGATAGGGCGAGGCCAGCGCCGCGCTCCAGCGCGAAGGCATCGATCTCCGCCGTCCTGTCGCCGACCGCCGTGTCGAGGACGATAGTCGGGCCGAGGCGCGTGACCCGCTCGATCACGTCGCGCGGATCGCGGATCGTCAGGCCAAACTCCGCCGCGATGTCGGGCATTGCGCGGCGGCTCGCTCGGGCCTCGCAGACGCCGCGCAGTGTCGCATCACTGTACCCGCCCGGGTCCTCGCAGGCGGTGCCTCCCTCGAGCTCGATCAGCCCTCGATAGTGGACCTCGATCCCGAGCGTCTCTCGCCAGCGCTCCCGATTGTCGAGCACCTGCTCGATCGTCGTCCGGCCAATCAGGCCGACGCCAACTTGGATCAGATTGATTACGCTCACGCCCTGCTACTCCGGCTCTATGACGTCAGTCCTCTGGGTCTTCTTGGTGTTCGCTCTCGGTCTCCGTCGCCGCCGGCGACTCCGGCCGGCCACCGTGCCGCGGCAGGCGGCCACCCTCTATCGTCTCCGCCAGCCCACCTACTTGGCTCCGCACGATCTCCCGGCCCGTGGCGGCGAGCCTGCTGGCAAGGTCGACGACATCATGCCGTGTGACGGAGACGCGCCGGAGCTGAGACAGGTTCGGCAACGGTGGGAGACTGCCGAGCTGTGGCAACTGCGGGAGATGAGGACGCGGTGGCAGCGTCGGCAAAGAGAGCTGGCGGTGCTCCCACCGGTCGCGGAGGTCGAGCAGCGACCGGCTGATCGTCCGCTGCAGTTCTTGCAGCTCGCGGAGCTCGCGGCGAGCTGCCTCTTGTCCCTCTGGCGTCGCCTGCCCGAGCGTCCGCACTTTGCGGGCACGCTCATCGAGCAGACGTCGCGGCGCCATCCCAACGATTTCGGCAAACGCGGAGCTGATCGCGCTGCGTAGCATCGCGGCTGCATGTCCGGGATCGGCGTGGGCTGCCGGCTCTGGCTCGGGCACAACTGCATCCACCACACCGAGCCGCAGGCAATCGCGAGCGGTGAGGTGCAGCGCGGCAGCGCCATCTCCAGGCCGCTCCGGATCGCGGCCAAGACCGGCCTCGGCGCTGAGCACGCTGTAGACGGCATGCTCGAGCATCAGGACGCGGTCGCCAACGCCGAGCGCGAGCGCGCCAGCGCTCCCCGCCTCGCCGATGACGACCGTGACGATCGGGACCGGGAGCTGCACCATCAGGCCGAGCGCCTGCGCCAGCGCCATTCCGAGCCCGCCGGACTCGGCCTCGGCGCTGGTAGCGACACCCGGCGTATCGATCAGCGTCAGCAGCGGCAGATCGAGGTGCCCCGCCAGCCGCATCATCCGCACGGCTTTGCGATAGCCCTCGGCCGCCATGCGCCCGTGCCGGCGCAGCACCTGCTCATCGCCGCGTCCCCGCTCCTGAGCAATGACGCCGACGGTCACGCCGTCAATTCGGCCGAGCCCGCAGATCAATGCTGGATCGTCACCGCCCACCCGGTCGCCGTGCAGCTCGATGAAGACCGGCATCATGCGCTGGATGTAGTCGGCCGCCGTGGGCCGCTCTGGGTGCCGGGCCAGCGCGACTTCCTCGAGGGCTCGGAGGCCGGACTGCGAAGGCGTGGCTGCGACGGGTACGGCGCGCGGCATGCCGCGATGGGCGAAGAGATCGAGGAGTGCAGCCAGCAGATCTCGCTGCCGCGTCCGGTCGACGATGTCGTCAATCAGCCCGCGCTCGAGCAGCGACTCCGCCGTTGAGATGACCGCTGCGCGGACCGAGGGATCCGGCGCGGCGCGGAAGCCGATATGCGCGCCGGGCTCAGCGAAGATGAAATCGGCCTGATTGGCAAGACCGGCGTAGACGGCGCCCGTGGTCGGGTGGGTCAAGAGACTGATCAACGGCAGACCGGCCCGGTGCAATCGGGCGGCCGCGATCGCTAGCTTCGGCAGCTGCGCAAGGGACAGTAGTCCCTCCTGCTTTCGCCCCACGCCGCCGGAACAAATCGCGATGAGCGGCAGACGCCGATTCGCCGCTAGCTCCATCGCGAGCGTGACCTTTTCGCCGGCGACGACGCCGATGCTGCCGCCGAGGTAAGCGAAATCCAGGAGCACCAGGACGGCGCTCTGCCCGCCGATCGTTCCGACACCGGTGATGACCGCGTCGGAGATGCCGCTCCGCTCATGCTCCTCCGCGATTCGATCGGGGAGCGGGAGCGGGTCGCGAAACGTCAGCGGATCGACCGAGACGAGCTCCGCATTCGTTTCATAGAAGCTGCCGGGATCGACGAGCAGCCCCAGCCGCTCACGCGCGGGAAGCCAGAAGTGCCGCCGGCAATCAGGACAGATCCGGTAAGTCGAGAAGAGCTCCGCGCCGTCGAGACTGGAGCCGCAAGACGGACAAACGAGGTCAGCGTCGAGATCGCTCTCGTCTCCGTTCGCCATTGCTGGCGTCGGCGTGCGATCCGCCTCGTTGTCCGGAAAGCGTGGCGCTGCTCCCATGCCAATCTCACATCCTGCTCGAGCGACGCGCGGGCGAAGCGTCCGACCCATCGTACGGAGTTCGAGGCCGGAGCGTCAATTCTGAACGTTCGCCGGTAGGCACGAATGCTATTCCCTGCCTTGAGGTGCATGGAGCGTCATAGAACCCCTGCTGGGCTCGCCTCCAGCGGTCCTCAGCTCGCGACGACCGTCTGCTCGGGCTGTTTCGCTGGCAACGCCTGGAACTCCTGGAGGAGCGCCTTCACTTCTTCATCCTCCACCGGCGAGAAGTCCTCGTAATAGAGGCCGACCGCCCAGAACGGTTCCGGCGTGAGCAGGCAGACCACCTCGTCCGCCTCCTCCCGTAGCACTGTGCATGCTTCCTCCGAGCCAACCGGCACGGCGACGACGAGCTTATCGGGTCCGCGCTTGCGCACCGACTGCACCGCCGCCGGCATCGTCGCGCCGGTCGCGAGCCCATCGTCGATGATGATGACCGTTCGCCCGGCCACCGCCGGCTCGGGTTTCGGCCCGCGGAAGCGTTCCTCGCGCCGCCGCGCTTCGGCCGACTCGCGCGCGATGATCGCGTTCAAGACGTCGTCAGTCACGCCGGCGTCAGCAATGACCTCGTAATTCAGGAACAGTCCACCGTTCGCCGTCATCGCGCCGAGGGCGAGCTCCGGCTGCAATGGCGCGCCGAGCTTGCGAGCGACGATGACGTCGAGCTCGGCCCCGAGCCCGCGCGCTACCTCGGCGGCCACCGAGACACCTCCACGGGGTATGCCAAGGACAAGTGTGCCCGTTCCGCGGTATTTCGCCAGCGCGTCGGCCAGCTGCCGGCCGGCGTCGACTCGATTCTTGTATGGCCGGTTGGACGGAGATAGCTCTACGGCTTCCATATTCGCGACCTCTTGCACCGGAGGACCAGGGCCGATCTCGCCCTTTCCGGCACCGCGCTCCTTATCCTTTGATGCAGATCTTCGGCCGCAAGTACGCGACGCGGCGCGCCAGACCCGCGCGCTCGGTCGCTTCCGCGACCAGGTGGACGTCCTTGTAGGCGCCGGGAGCTTCCTCCGCCGCCCCGCGCAGCGAGCGAGTGCGAATCAGGATGCCCTGCCGCGCGAGCTCGTCGACGAGCTCGCGCCCCCGCCAGCGCTTCAGCGCCTCATTCCGGCTCATCGCCCGTCCTGCCCCGTGCGAGGCAGAGGAGAAGGACCGCTCCTCCCCCTCAGGCGTGCCGGCCAAGATGTACGATCCGGTCCCCATGCTCCCGCCGATAATCACCGGTTGCCCGGTGGCGCGATACCGCTCGGGAATCGCCGGGTGCCCTGGCCCGAATGCGCGCGTCGCTCCCTTGCGATGGACGTAAAGGAGGCGTTCTTCGCCATTGACCCGGTGCCGCTCGGCCTTGCACGTGTTGTGAGAGACATCGAAGAGCGTCTCGACTCGGCAGCCGGGGAACACCTGCGTGAAGACCTCGCGGGTCAGCCCGGTCAGGATTTGCCGATTGGCGAGGGCACAGTTGATCGCGGCGTTCATCGCGCCGAGATAGCGCTGCCCTTCCGGAGAGTAGATCGGGGCGCAGGCTAGTTCGCGATCCGGCAGCTTGATTCCCAGCCGACTGGCTGCCTTCGCTAACTCCATGAGGTACTCGGTGCCAATCTGGTGCCCGAGTCCGCGCGAGCCGCAGTGGATCGAGACGACGACCTGGCCGAGCCGCAGCCCGTACGCCGTGGCCGCGGCCTCGTCAAAGATGCGATCGACGATCTGGACCTCCAGGTAGTGGTTACCGGAGCCGAGGGTGCCCATCTCGCCTTGCTGTCGGCGCTTGGCCAGCGCCGAGACGTTCTCTGGCACGGCGCCTTCCACTCGGCCGTTCTCCTCGACATACTCCAGGTCCTCGGAGCAGCCATATCCCTGGCGGACGGCCCAGACGGCGCCGCCAACAAGGACCTCATCGAGCTGGTCGGGAGTCAGCCGGATATCTCCTTCCTTCCCCACGCCAGCCGGAATCGTTCGAAAGAGAGCGTCGGCGAGCGGTTCCATCGCCGGCCGCAGATCGTCGAGCATGAGATTGGTTCGCAGGCAGCGAATGCCGCAGGAGATGTCGAATCCGACGCCGCCGGCCGAGACGATGCCGCCCTGCTCGGGATCGAAGGCAGCCACCCCACCGATGGGGAAACCGTAACCCCAGTGCGCGTCGGGCATCGTCATCGCCGGTCCGACCAGACCCGGCAACTGGGCAACGTTGGTGATCTGCTCTAGGACCTTGTCGTCCATTGTCCGCAGGAGCTCGGCCGTGCCGTAGAGGATTACCGGCGCCCGTTTCTCACCCGGCCGTAGCGGCACTGTCCAGCGATTCTCATCAAGTTGACGAAGCTGAGCCAGGTTCACGGCGGTACACCTCAGTGTTCTCAGACATCGACAACGCAGCGAGCTTCCCAACCCTCAGCGGTTTGCCGCACGGAGAGCATCGTCAGCGTCGCGCCTTTGACCTCGACGCCGCGCTCGAGCCCTTCCCGCCACGGCTCGCCTCGGGCTTCGCCTATCCAGTGACCGTTCTCCCGGCGGAGGCTGAATTCCCCGAGCACCAGCCCGGAGGCGCGGGCCTCCGCCAGAAGGGCATTCAGCCAAGTTACCAACGCGAACTCAGGATCGGGCTCGTCGAACTCGATCCGCAACGTGTGTGTCGCGCGGACGGCGCTGCGATCGACCATCACGGAGAACATTGCCTCGGCGGCAGCGACGAAGGCCGCCTCGATCGTCGGCCCGCGACCGATGACGCCGACATCGGCGTCATGGCTAAAGTAGGTCGACTGATCGAGCTCGGCTTGCAAGGAGGGCGCCGAGGAGGGCTCAGGGGATTGCTTGGCGGCCGAAGTCGATTCTGTGTTGGACTCCAGTGTCATGCACCACCTCCACGCTTAGATCCGAGGCCGAGCCTACGATGTCATCGACGCTCTAAGCAACGCCCCTTGCCCGCCGCACCACCGAGGCGACGCGCCCATCTCAACATAACGAATATTTCCTCACCATGGACGTGAATCCGACCAGTGTCGCTTCCTCGGCGGCGAACCCGCGACTTCTCCAGAGCTCCCGCACATCGAAACCGAGAGTGGTAGGTACATGCCGTCCGTGGCAGACGCCGGGCGCTCGCTCATTGCTTTGCGGCAACGTCCTCGACCCTTCCGGCGCGTGCGCGTTGCTGGCCTGCTCCGGACTCATCTACTCACGAACCAACGCCGGCTGACCCCAGGGCCGGTTCGCCCGGAGTCGGAGACCTATCCCTACCGTACGCCGGTTCAGTCGCACTCGCGTTCAGAATCGGGGAGATGGCGTGACAAGGTCGTCACAAGTCGGCAGCAAACCGGCCAGTCGATCGCCAGAGGTTTGATGCTTTGAGGCGCGTTGCAGGCTACCCGCGGCTACTCACTCGACGATGTGAGCGCCGCGAGGAGCGGGGCAGAGCACCACAACGCGTCCCTCCAGGGCTTGAGTGCGAGCGACGCGCTGAAACGCTGCCTTGACTTGCTCGGCGTCCGCTGGATCGACCAGTGCGAGGATCGAGGGACCGGCGCCACTCAAGCAGGCGCCGACCGCGCCAGCCTCACGCGCGGCCTCGACCATCGGCGCTAGGTGCGGGAACAGCCGCGCCCGGTACGGCTCGTGGAGCCGGTCGTGCATCCCGGCCGCGATGGCCGCGCGGTTGCCCGTCAGCAACCCGACCGCCAGCCCGGCGGCGGCGCCGACATTGAATGCGGCATCGGGATGAGGGATCGTCGCCGGCAGAGTCGCGCGCGCCGCCCAGGTCGCGCTCGTCGCGTCTGGGATGAAGACGACGGCGACCAGCCCGAGCGATGGCCCATCGGAGAGACGCAACGCTTCCGGCACGCCCGCGACCGCCAGGATCGCGCCGCCGTAGAGCGCGGCGCCGACGTTATCGCCATGCCCTTCCATCGCCCAGGCATGCCGAAAGATTTCGGCGGTTGGCAGCTTGAGGTCGAGCAGCCGGTCCGCCGCGAGGAGCCCGGCAACGAGCGCGGCCGCGGAGCTCCCCAACCCTCGCGCGACGGGCACTTCTGCGCGCACAGTCATCGCGAACGGCGGCAGCTTCCGGTGATACTCCGCCGCCAGCTCCTCCATCGCGTTCAGGACATAGTTGTCTTTGCGCGGATCGAGCCTCGGAGCCTCGGAGCCCTCAACCGAAATGCTCGGCGGAGCTTCGGTGTCGATCTCCAGCTCATTCCAGAGATCGAGCGCCAGGCCGAGGGCGTCGAAACCCGACCCGAGATTCGCGACTGATGCTGGAGCGCGGACTCTAAAGCGCATCGGCCAACGTCCGCTCCAGGGCCGAGTAGTCGGCCGGGATCGTCACGGGCCGGTTGGCTCCCGGCCGAGGCTGACCGTCGCGGTCACCGAGGTGATAGTTGACCACCGCGTCGGCGTCCTTCAGCAGATGGCCCGTCAGGATGCCGACGACGCTGGCGTCGGGGCGGATCGCTCCCTCTCGGACGAGCCGCCGCACACCGGCCAGCGAGGCAGCCGACGCTGGCTCGCAGCCGATGCCCACCCGGTCGATCTCCGCTTTCGCGTCGAGGATTTCGTCGTCCGTGACCGTCGTCACCCAGCCGTCCGTGAGCTCGATGGCGCGACGCGCGCGTTCGACGCTGGCCGGGCTGCCGATCTTGATCGCCGTCGCGACCGTCTCCGCCGTCACCGGCTGGTAGCTCGTAAACCCGCTCGCGTAGTAGGCGGCGAACGGAGCCGCGCCGGCGGCCTGTACCGTCAGCAAGCGCGGCAGGCGGTCGATCAACCCAGCGGCCCGCAGGTCCGCCAGCGCCTTGCCGAATGCCGCCGTGTTGCCGAGATTCCCGCCGGGCAAGGCGATTACGTCCGGCACTTGCCAGCCGAGCTGCTCCAAGAGCTCGAAGACGATCGTCTTCTGGCCCTCGAGCCGGAACGGGTTGACCGAGTTGACGAGATAGACGGGACGCTCCTCCGTCAGCCGGCGCAGCAGCCGCAGCGCCGCGTCGAAGTCTCCCTGCACCTGCACGATCCGCGCGCCGTGGGCGATCGTTTGGGCGAGCTTGCCCCCCGCGATCTTTCCTTCTGGCACGAGGACGAGCGCGGTCATCCCGGCCGCCGCCGCGTATGAAGCGAGCGAGGCCGAGGTGTTGCCGGTCGAGGCGCAGGCGACGACGCGGGCACCGACCGCCTTCGCGTGGCTGATCCCGACCGTCATGCCCCGGTCCTTGAACGAGCCGGTCGGGTTCTGCCCCTCGTGCTTGAGTCCGATGCGGTCCAGTCCAGCATAGCGGGCCAGCCGGTCATCCCAGTAGATGGGGGTGTTGCCTTCCGCTCGGCTGACGATGGCCTCCTCTGGCAGTCTCGGCAGCAACGCCTGGTAGCGCCAGACACCCGATGTCGTCAGACGGGGCGGGAGGTCGCGGCCAAAATCGGCCGCGTCTATCGGGCCGGTTAGGGATAGCTCGACATCGAGCAGGTCGCCGCAGGCAGGGCACTGCGTCACCGGCCGATCCGCTGGAACTCGCTCGCCACACATCATGCAGCGAACGACAATCGCGGCCAGATCGGCCCCGCCATGCACGCGTGTTTCGTTGTGGACCAGGCTCATCGCCCCTCCCGACGCCGACCGCACCGGACTGTGCCGGGGGAGTGTTTCATTGCTGAGAGGATACCACGGCAGGGCCTGCCACCCGGCGTCAAAGCCAGCCGAGAAGGGCACTCTAGCTAGAGTGCGGCGAGTACAGAGTGCAAGACGCCCCGGAGCGCGCGGTCGAGTCCGGCTACTCCGGGGCGTTGATTGGCGGACGAGTGTCTATTCCTGGACGCGATGCGCGCGAACGACGGTGCGCTGCAGGTAGACTCCGTTCGTGTAGTCGAACGGGCCGCCGCAGGTGATGAGCGTAAGGTTCTCCTCTTCGGTCGGCCCAACGATGTCCTGGATCGGCGCGTTGGCGCTGTCGTAGTTGCGCACCCAATCCACTTCGTAGACGTACGTCTTCCCGTCCTCGCCAACAATCTCGACCTGATCCCCTTCGGCCAGCTGGGCGATGTTGTAGAAGACCGCCGGGCCGACATCCCAGTAGTCGAGGTGGCCGGCCATAACTATGTTACCGACCTCGCCGAGCCGCGCCGTCTCCTTGTACCACGAGACGACCCACGGTCCAGTCGGATCCTGCATCACGCCGTCAACGATCTCGATCGTCTCGATCTCGGCTTCTATGCCGATCTTTTCGATCGAAATCGAGACGGGACGCGGCCCGCGAATCCGCGCCGTCTGCGCCGGCGCGATTCCGATCGGTCCCGGCCGGAGTGCGCCGGTTGTCGGCACCTCACCGACCAAAGTCGAGACGATCCGCTGTTGCTGTTGCTGTTGCTGCTGTTGCTCCTCCTGCTCATCGTCCTGCGCGGCAGCCGTCGCGGTCATCCCGAACAGCATCGCGACGACCGCTAGCAGCACGCCAATGTGGCCAATCCGGCGCGATAGTCCCGACTCGAACCCCGATGCCCGCGTCCTCTTCATGGCCTCGCTCCGCTGTGGCTTCGTGCCTCTGTCTCGTCAGGTCAGCGCCGCGGTACTCCGTCGGCGACCGCTCTGTCGTCCTTTCAAACGCTTCACGCGCAACAATCGTATCACTACCACGAGTAACCACGTATACCGTCTCGCCCAATCGGCGCGATCGGCGAAGTCAACCACCCAGACGCGCGTCAAGCCAGCGGGCAAGCTGCGTGCGCGATATTTCGTCCAACTCGGCCGCCGGCTGCCGCTGCATGGCGGTGCGGAAGACGCCCCGCCGGCGCAACTCCTCTTTCGCGGCGGCGACAGAGTAATCCACCGACTGCATGGTCCAGACGACGAACGGCAGCTCGGCGTGGAAGCGCGCCGTAGCATCCTGGATCTCGCCGCGCTCATAGAGCCGCTGGACGTCGGCGAAGAGGCGGGTGAAGTTCGGCGCCGGCATGGTCCCAACGCTGCCGCGCTCCAGCGCGTCGAGGACGCCCACACCGCCCCAGCCACTGAAGACGCGCAGCCGCCCTCCGCTTTCCCGCAGCGTGGCGGAGATCGTCTGCCCCTGGGGCATCCCCTCCACCTTCACGGCGCAGATGTTTGGCGCTTCCTCGTTGAGTCGCACCCAGAGTGATGGCGACATCGCGACGCCGGTCAGCTGCGGCGCATCCTGGACGATCAGCGGCAGCTCAGCCACTCGGGCAATGCGCAGGTAGTAGTCGCGCAGCCCCTCGGCGCTAGGCTTGACGAAAGACGGCGGCAGCGCCATCAGCGCATCGGCGCCGAGCGCGGCCGCCCTCCGTGCCCGATCGGCCGCAACCTCCGTCCCGTCGCCGCCCACCGAGATCACGACCGGCACCCGCCGCCCGGTCGCCGCCACCGTCACGCGGGTGACCTCATCCCGTTCTGCTTCAGTCAGCTTGTAGCCCTCGCTCGCGATCGCCAGCGCAACCACGCCGCTGGCCCCTTCCGCGATCACCCACTCGACCTCGCGCTCCAAGCTCTCAAGGTCGAGCGCGCCATCCTCGGTGAAGGGCGTGCAGAGGATCGGGTAACAGCCGCGAAGCTCAGTCATCGTCGCCAGATTCTTCGGCCGCGTCTTCGGCGGCTGGCTGCGCATCTTCCGCCGCTGGCTTCGCGTCCTCGTCGGCCGCGGCCACTGCCGCCGGCTTCGCGCCCTCCCGGCGCTCCCAGCCAGGCGCGAAGAGCGGCAAGAAGTTGGAGACCTGGTACGGGTGCTTCTCCAGCTCAGGCCAGTTGAGATCGGTGCCGAGTCCTGGCTCAGTCGGCACCTCGATGCGACCGTCCACCACGCGCACCGGGTTCGTCACGATCTCCCGCTCCCAGGAGACGTTGAACTCGTCGAACAGCTCCTGCACGAGCGTGTTCGGACTGCAAGCGCAGATCTGAACGCAGACAGCGGTCGAGACCGGCCCCTGCGCCTGGTGCGGCGCGATCACCGCGTAGTGGGCATCGGCCATCATGCAGACGGCGCGCGTCTTGAGGATGCCGCCAAGGTTGCTCGGGTCCGGCTGGAGGATGTGCACGGCGTTGTGCTTGAGCAGCTCGGCGAACTGGTGAGTCGTGGTGAAGCTTTCGCCGCACGCCACCGGGATATCGATCCGTTTCGCGACTTCAGCCGTGGCGTCGATCTTGGTATGGTCGGTCGGTTCCTCGAACCAGGTTGGCTCGGAGTCCTCCAGCATCTCGCCAACGACGATCGCCTCCGCCACGCTGAACCGGCGGTGCCCCTCGATCATGATCTGGACACTCGGGCCGACCGTTTCGCGAACCGCCTCTACGATCTCGATCGAGAGCCGGCGGTCGTCCGGGTCCATCGTCCGCCACGCCGCGCCGAAGGGATCGAACTTGAGCGCCTTGTAACCGCGCTCGATCACCGCTTGCGCCTTTTCCGCGAACGACTCGGGTGTGCGCGGCCCGGCGTACCAGCCATTGGCGTAGGCGGGGATCGTTTCGTGGTAGCGGCCGCCGAGCAGGTCGTAGATCGGCCGCCCGGTCACCTTGCCGATGATGTCCCAGCAGGCGATCTCGATCGCGGCGACGGCATTCATGTGAATTTGCGCGCCCTCGGAGTAGACGTCGCGCGTCATCCGCTGGTAGATCGTCTCGACCTGGAACGGGTCCATCCCCTCGTAGCGCGGCGCGAGCTCGTGGATCGCCGCCTCGACCGTCTTCGCAAAGGCGTTCAGCGAGCCTTCGCCGATGCCGTACAGCCCGGGCTGATCCGTGTCGAGCCGCACGAAGAGCCAGTTCTTCCAGGGATTCCCGACGATATACGTCGTCGCTCGCGTTATGCGCACGGTGGCTCCCTCTCCCCAATGGCCGCGCTAGAGCAGCGGCGCCCCCTCGATGCCAACTGGGATCTGAGTGATGTGCCAGCGCCCGAGATTGGCGGTGAACAGGTCCGTCCCCCGAAAGGCGATGTTCGTCGGGTGGCACATCGTGTGTGCCTCGGGGTCATCAATCAGCAACTCGAGCTTTCCGTCCGGGCTCGCGCGGAAGATACGCGACGGCTCGTAGCAGGCGATGTAGAGGTTGCCCTGCACGTCGAGCGCCAGGCCATCCGGCAGACGCTCGATCCCCTCGATGAAGACCTCAATCTGCCCCGGGCTGCCATCGGGCAAGATCGGAATGCGGGAGATGCGCCGGGCGAAGGTCTCGACAACGTAGAGCGTCGAGCGATCGAGCGAGAGGGCCATGCCGTTGGCGAAGTTCAACGTCTCGGCGTACCACAGGCTGCCTTGCCCGGTGGCGAGATCGAACCGCCAGATTCCGGGTCCCGGCGTGCCGAAGGCGTGGCTGTCGGAGACGTAGAGGCAATTGCGCACCGGATCGACGACGGGATAGTTCGGGATCTGAATCTGCCGCCCGTCACCGCCAGTCGCCCACTGCTCTAGGCGCTTCGACTTCGGATCCAGGCGGAAGACCGCCTTGTGCCCGAGATCGCAGACATAGAGCAGACCTTCGCGGTCAAAGGCCATGCCGACGGTGAATCCACCGGTATTGGCAACGATCTCGATGGACGAGCCATCCGGCGCGAGCCGGTAGATCTCGCCCCCGTCACCGCCGCACCAAACCGCGCCATCAGCGGCGACGGCTACCCCCTCCGGGTGCTTGAGGCGGATCGGTCCCAGCGTCCCATCGAAGAAGATGCGCGCCTGGCTCAACGGAATGACCGGCTCCACTCGCCCCCTCCTTTCCCTACAAGCGTCGCCATCCGTCCCGCTCGTGACATGACTAGCGCAGCGGCGGCGCGAGGCTGACATTCGGATCGGCCCAGCGCTCGTTCGGCACCAGCGCGAACCAATCCGGCCGCCCCGGATCGCGGTCGTACTGGTAGCCGCCTAACTCGCGGTACAGCTCCGAGTATTGCCGCAGCTTCTCCCGGTCGAGCCGGACACCGAGTCCCGGCCCGTCCGGCACGCGGATCGCGCCGCCCTCGTAGCGCAGCGGCCCGCCCTCGATCACGTCGTCGCGCAGGTGATGGTAGTGCGCGTCGGCGGCGAACGCGAGATTCGGCAGCACCGCGCCGAGGTGGAGCATCGTCGCCAGCTGGATGCCCAACTCTCCGGACGAATGGACGGCGATGCCGAGCTGGAATGTCTCGCACACGCCCGCCGCCTTGATGCACGGCCGAATTCCGCCCCAGAAGGTGGTGTCCAGCAGGATCACGTCGACGGCCAAATCGAGGATGTTCGCCGCCAGCTGCTCAAAGTTGACGACGACAGTATTTGTCGCGAGCGGCACCCCGACCATGCTGCGAACCCGGCGCATCCCGTTCAGCCCCCAGGTCGGGTCTTCGAGATAGTCGTTCCGCAGGTCGGCGATCGCCTGCCCGAAGCGGATACTCTCCTCGACGCTCAGGGCCGCATTCGGATCGTAGCGCAGGCTGTCCTCCGGGAACGCCTCCGCCAGAGCCCGGTAGCACTCAAGCTCGTAGTCCGGCGGGAACACTCCCCCTTTCAGCTTGTGGCTGGTGAAGCCGTGCTTCGACTTGAGATCGGCGGCGTGCAGCACGAGTTGCTCGACCGTGCGGACCTCGCCCTCCCCCGTCTCCGGGTCTGGATAGCGATAGAAGAGATAGCTGGCGAAGGGGACGGCGTCGCGCAACCGCCCGCCGAGTAGGTCACAGACCGGCACGCCGAGCTTCTGGCCGATCAGGTCCAGGCATGCGAACTCAATCGCGGCGTGCAGCTGGGTGCGATTGTTGTAGAGGCTCGCCGTCGGGTTGCAGATCTTGAAGCGCAGCGCCTCGAGCTCGAACGGGTTGTGTCCAACCAGATACTGCTTGAGCCCTTGGAACGCGAGCTCGGCGCTCTCGCCACCGCCGCCCATCTCGCCGAGGCCGACGTACCCATCGTCCGTCTCAACCTCGACGATGGTGCGGACGAACCGCCCCCAGTGAGCGCCGTTGCTGTGGCGCAGCGGCGCTTCCAGCGGCACAGTCACCGTCGTCGCGCGGATATCTACGATCTTCAGGGCACCGCTCCTTGTCGCTGAAACGAAGAGCCGCTAGCGAGCGGGCGACGGGCACCATTGTCCCGGCTCGATGAGCCGGCACAGCTCAGGTGCGCCAGCGAGCGCCCGCCACCTCGCGCAACCGTGACGCCCACGACGTGGCCGCGACCGGCGCTCCGGGTCACTGCCCGCATAGCGCCGACTGACCTCGGCGCCGGTCGCTATTCACTCGCCCGCTCAATGTGCGGCATCTTACGAAATCTGGCAGATCAATGGAGCCACACTCAGACGCGCACCGATGAGCGCTGCTCGCGGTGTGGCTCAAAGAGAACGAACGCTGAGCGCCACTTGACGGCATCGCCCAGTCACGGGAGACACGCGGCGAATCTCATTCTGTCGGCTCGGGCTCGCTGACGCGCCGGGTGCTCGCAAGCTGAGGCTCATCATCAGCGACCGGCGCTGGCTCCTCCGGCGCGGTCGGCTCCGGCTGGGGAGCGGCCGGCGCCCCTTCAGGCGCTGGCGAGGGTCCGGCTCGTCGCCCATCCGGGCCGAAGCGGCTTATAAACGCACCCAGCATATCGATGGGGAGCGGGAAGACGACGGTCGTATTTCGCTCCGCGCCGATCTCTGTCAGCGTTTGCAGGTACCTCAACTGGATCGCAATGGGATTCTGGTAGATGACCTCGGCGGCCTCGGCCAGCTGCCGGCTCGCCTGGTACTCACCTTCAGCGTGGATAATCTTGGCGCGCTTCTCCCGCTCCGCCTCCGCCTGCCGGGCCATCGCCCGCTGCATGGTTTGCGGCAGCTCGACATCCTTGACTTCGACCACGCTGACCTTCACGCCCCAGGGCTCGGTCTGCTCATCAATGATGCGCTGCAGCTCTTGATTGATCTTGTCCCGTTCGGCAAGCAACTCATCGAGCACGGACTGGCCGAGAATGCTCCGCAGCGTCGTCTGCGCGATCTGTGACGTCGCGCGGATGTAGTCGGCCACGTTGACGACGGCCGCGTTCGGATCAACGACGCGGAAATACGCGACCGCATTGACGCGGACGGTGACGTTGTCCCGCGTGATCACCTCTTGCGCGGGCACGTCCATCGTCACGGTCCGCAAATCCACCTTCTCCATCCGCTCGATGAAGGGGATCAGGAGGATCAGGCCCGGACCGCGCGTCCCGACCAGGCGACCCAAGCGGAAGACGACGCCCCGCTCATATTCCTTGACCACCTTGATCGCCGCTGAGAGGACGATCAAGAGGAAAAGGACAACAACAAGGACCGCGATACCTAAACCCGTCATAGCTGACTCCTACGCGGCGCGCCGCCGAAAGCGCCACGCCGAATGCGCCGAATTGAATCGCTGCTCAAGAGGCCGAGGCCGGTCCTTCGGCACGCGGCGCGGCGCCCGCCTGCTCACCGATTGGAATCACGCCGCGCCGATCTCCCACCTGACTGCGCTCGCGGCCCCACGCCAGATCCTCAGCGGTCGCCGGCCGCACTGTCAGCCGCAGGCCATTGACGCGCGTCACTACAACCGGCGTGCCAACCGGCAACTCAGCGGTTCCGCCCGGCTCCAGCGTCGCTCGCCATAGCTCGCCCTGCACCCAGACCATGCCGGAGGGCTTGAGCGGCTGCCTCACCTCCGCGATCTCCCCGATGAGCGATTCCTTGCCGGTCGCCGGCGGCCGGAATCGCGCCCGCACCACCGACCAGCCGAGGAAGAGGGCGAACGCGAGCAGGCATGCGGTAAGCGCCCAAATGGCCGTCCGCGAGACTTCGTAGCCCGGCGCCGCTTCGTCTCCGAAGAGGAGGTACGACCCGATCACGAAACTGACGAGCCCGCCGACGGTCAGCAAGCCGAGCGACGGCACGAAGAGATCCACAATGAGCAGGATGAACGCCAGCCCGATGAGCAGGACGCCCGTCCAATTGACCGACAACGTGCCGAGAGCGAACAGTCCGAGCAGGAGCGCGATCCCCCCGGCGACGCCCGGCAGCGTGATGCCGGGATTGGAAAGCTCGATCCAGATGCCGAGGAGACCAAGGCTGAGCAGAAGGTAGGCGATCGTCGGATCCGCGATGAGCTGGAGGAACTGCTCGAAGACATTCATCTCCAGTTCCCGCGTCTCGGCGCCACGTGTCGCGAGTGTAGCCGTGCCTTCGGCCATTTGGACCGTTCGGCCGTCGATCGCCTCGAGCAACGTCGGCAGATCCGGCGCGAGCAGATCGACGACACCGATCGCGGCGGCTTCATCGGCAGTGATGTTGTCGGCCTCCCGCACCGCCTTCTCCGCCCACTCGACGTTGCGGCCACGCAACTCCGCGAGGTTCTTGATCTGGCTGACCGCGTCGTTCGTAACCTTGCGCTGCAAGGTCTCGTCGCCGTCGCTCGCGCTCCCATCACTGTCGAGGAAGATGGGGGAAGCTGAGCCGATGTTCGTTCCAGGAGCCATCGCTGCCACGTGCGCGGCATAGGTAATGAAGACGCCGGCCGAAGCCGCGCGCGCTCCCCTTGGCGCGACGTAAACGACGACCGGCACATCGCTTTCGAGGATGTCGCGGATGATGTCGTCCATCGCTGAGCTGAGCCCACCCGGCGTGTCCATCTGCAGGACGAGGGCCGCGGCGTTGTCGCGCTCAGCGCGAGCGATCGCTCGCTCCACGTAGCGAGCCATGACCGGCGTGATGGTGCCGTCTACATGAGCAACGATCACGCGGCGCTCGCTTTGAGCGGTCGCAAGCTCGGCAAAGGGCTGCGCGGCCAACCCAACGACGGCCACGAGGATGGCGATCAGCGAGAGCCAGCGCAGCACTGGGAGATCTCCAATTGGTGAACGTGGAATGAGGCGCGCTTGCCGGCAGGACATCGTCGTCCCTCCTTGTTTTCATACAAAGTGTACGCTGAAGCCGGGCTTACGGGCGCGCCGTAGGGGAAAGCGAGAGGCCGCTCACGTGCTGAGCGGCCCCGGTGCGCCGTGTCTTTCGTCTTGCGACTGGATTTAGAGCTCGTGGACGAGGATGATGATCGCGCTCGGGATCGTCAGCAGAACGGCCCCGATCAGTGCCGCCCAGAAGAGCTGCCGCTGCCGGCGAGTCCCCATCTTCCAGAAGTCGATCAGGATGATCCGGATGCCGTTCAGCGCGTGGTAGAGCACCGCGCCGACCAGCAGGATCTCCATCGGCAGGAGGAACGGGTTGGAATAGAACTCGACCGAATCGTTGTAAACCCCCTGGCCGAGCCCGATGAGCATGATGTCGATGATGTGGACGAGGAGGAAGAAGAGGACACCAATGCCCGTCGCCCGGTGAAGCGCGAAGGCATACTGCCCGAGATCTCCGGCATAGATCGGACGCACGCCGCTTTGGAGGGACCGCCCGACCCAAACGATCAGTGCGATCGCGCCGACGTACGTCGCAATCGCGAAGACGAAGAGGGAATAGCCGAGGATGTCTGCCAGCCAGAGCGGCCCTTCCTTCGCCGCCGCCTCATCGGCGTCGAAGGTGACGACGGTGATCGTGCCGAGGACGGTGAAAATCAGCCCGAGAACCCAGACCGTCGAGTGGCCGAAAACGCGCCAGCCGGCTGACCGGATGTAGTCGGTCACCACGACCCGGAGCCCCATCAGGCCGTGCCAGAGCGCCATTAGGAGCAGGGTCCAGTCGAACGCGCGCCAGAGCGGATTGGACCAGCGGTCAGCGACGAACTCGAACGTCGTCTCTGACGGGACATTGAGGTAGTGGGTGATGAAGATGTGGCCGAGCGCGAGGACGACGAGGAGGACGCCGGACACCCGGAAGAAGTACCAGGCTAGCTGATCGGCTCCTGGCACACTTGCCCCGGATCCCGACCGTGTCCGCTCCGTCAGTACCGCCATCGGCCTCCCCTCCTCCCTCGCCACTCCCCGTGGCACGCGGCACATCTCCGCCGCGGATTCAGCAGGCGCCGCATCCGCGCTCACCCGGCGCGGAGCGATCCATATGTCGCGATTGGTCGCGTCAATCCGCGAACCGGCGCTCGACGCACTGCCCGAACGCTTTTCCAACGCGACATTGTACGACCAAGTGTCGTTGCTCGCGGGGCACTCATTCGCGAACCTACTTCGCCAAGTCTGGGCCACGATAATGGCGGCAAGTTATGACAAGAGGGTGCGCAATTTGGCGCTTGGCCGTCATACTGTTAGCCACAGGACGCCGCTTCACGGCCGCGCCGCGGCTGACTCATGCGAAAGGGAGAACGCGACCAACGTGATATCGACCAATGACCGGAGCCGAGGCTCGCATCGCCTCCTCTCCTTCGCCCCCGCTGTCGCCTGGATGGCGGTGATCTTCGCCCTGTCCTCGCGACCGTCGCTCCCGACCGGCGGTATTGGGGCAGTTTCCATCCTCGGCCACTTCGGCGTCTATGCCGTGCTGGCCGCGCTTCTCTTCTGGGGCTTACGGCGCGAGGGATTGCCACTCCGGCGCGCGGCGTTGTTCAGCTTCGCGATCGCGGTCCTCTACGGCGTCTCCGACGAGGTGCACCAAGACTTCGTCCCGGGCCGCGATCCCGATCCTCTCGATCTCCTCGTCGATGCAGTCGGCGCGGCGACGGCGCTCGGCGCGATCGCGCTCTGGCTCACATCGCGTCAGTCTGGGCTCCAAAGTCGAGTGGAGACGCGCGGCGCCACCAAATAAGCGCGCCAAACGCGCACGCGGGCGGCGCGCTTCGAGCTAGTCAACGGTCGGGTGGCGACCCAGACCGGCGGGCGGCCGGGAATGCCGCACCAACCCGGTGATGGCAATGAGCGTCAGCAGATACGGCAGCGCCAGGAGCAGATCCGCCGAGATGCCGACCCCGGCCGCTTGCGCCTGAACCTGGAACGCCTGCGCCCCGGCGAAGAGGAGCGTCGCGGCCAGCGTGCCGAGCGGGTTCCAGTTGCCGAAGATCACCGCGGCGAGGGCGATGAAGCCACGCCCCTGGGTCATGTCGCGGGTGAAGAGCGAGAGGTCGCCGATCGACAGGAAAGCGCCCCCGATCCCAGCCAGGACGCCGCTGGCGATGACGCAGGCATAGCGATAGCCCGAGACGCGGATGCCGACGCTCTCCGCCGCCTGCGGATGCTCCCCAGCCGCCTGGATCCGCAGCCCTGGTTTCGTCCGCTCCAGCAGGTACCAGACGACGGGAACGAGGAGAAACGCGACCGGCACCAGTATGCTGACGCCGCTCGCGATCATCGGCAGTTTCTCTACGGACGGCGTGCGCCCCGCCTGCTCCCAGAGGCGCTGCATCAAGAAGATCGGGATTCCGGCGCCGAGGAGGTTGAGCGCGATGCCAGCGACGATCTGGTCCGCCCGCAGCGAGATGCACCAGACGGCGTGGATCGCCGCGCCGGCTGCCGCCGCCAGAGCGCCACACAACAGGCCGAGAAACGGATCGTGCAAGTAGTACGTCCCGGCGACAGCAGTGAACGCGCCGAGCAGCATGAAACCTTCGAGCGCGATGTTCATCACGCCAGAGCGCTCGGAGAGAAGCCCCCCAAGCGCCGCGAAGAGGAGCGGCGTCGCCGTCCGCAGGACCGCTGTCAGTAGTTCGACCGTGAAGAAATCGCCCATTGCGTCTCCCCGGCCGCTCAAACGGGCGGCGTCGAGCCGGGCTCGACACCGATCGTCGTCGCCTCGCCCAGCGGTGCTTGCCGCGCCTGCGCCCGGCGCGCCCACCACGCCCGCAGCCGGCCCGCGGAGGCGAACGCCGCGACCGAGAGGATGATCACCCCCTGCAGGACGAGGACAAGCTCCTTGGAGGTGCCCGCGGTGTTCTGCATCTTGGTCGCTCCGCTCCGCAGCACACCGAAGAGGAACCCGGAGAGCACGACTCCGATCGGATGGTTCCGCCCGACGAGCCCGACCGCGATCGCCGTGAAGCCGTAGCCCTGCGGCGCTGAGATCTGCCGCCCGTGCAATCCCAAGGTCTCTCCGGCGCCGGCCAGCCCGCCCAGCACGCCGCTGACGAACATGGCGCCGGTTACGACTCTCCCCCAGGAAAACCCGGCGAACGCCGCAGCGCCTCGGCTGTAGCCCACTGTCCGCAAGCGGTAGCCCCAGGTCGTGCGGTAGAGCAGGAACCAAAGAGCAAGCGCGGCCAGCACCGCCACGATGACGCCCGCGTGCAGGCGCGTTCGCTCCAGCAGAATCGGGAGCCGCGCCGCTGGTTGCACTGGTTCCGTTGCCTGCAGCTGCGGGTTGACCGGCAGCCAGCTCTCCGTCTTGGTCAGCACATAGGTCAGGAGACGGAAGGCGAGGTAATTGAGCATGATCGTCGTAATCACTTCGTGGGCGCCGGAGAGCGATTTCAGCACGCCGGGAATTGCGCCCCACAGCCCGCCGGCCAAGGCCGCGACCAGCAGGGCCAGCGGCAAGAAGAGCACTGGCGGCAAGCCAAGGTCGGCGGCGCCGATGAGACCGGCGGCGAGCCCGCCGATGACGATCTGCCCCTCGATGCCGATGTTGAACAGACCCGCCCGGAACGCAACGGCGAATGCCAGCCCGCCGAGGACGTATGGCGCCGCGGCAACGAGCGTTTCGGCGATGCTCCGGCGATCGCCAAACGCCCCGGAGAGGAGCGCGCGGTACGCGGTCACCGGATCCTGGCCGGAGGCAAGGATCACCAGCGCCCCAAGCAGCAGAGCGACCGCGACCGCGCCGGCCGACGAAACGACGGTCAGCCCAAGGTGGCGCAGCCACCCGCTCGAATTAGTCCGCGGCCTGTCCGCCACCGCGCTCATCGCCGCCGCGGCCCCCCATCCGCAGTCCGATCTCGGTCCTGCTCACTTGCCCGCTCACGAATTCGCCCACGATGCGCCCCTGGTAGATGACGAGGATGCGATCGCTCAGGTCGAGGATTTCGTCCAAGTCGAAGGAGACCAGGAAGACGCCGCGACCACGCTCTCGCTGCTCGATCAGCTCGCGATGGACGAACTCGATCGCACCGACATCCAACCCGCGCGTCGGCTGCACGGCGAGCAGGACATCCGGCTCCCGCAGCAGCTCGCGCGCGATGATCAGTTTCTGTTGATTCCCGCCGGAGAGCGCCGCCGCCGGCACATCTGGACTCGGCGCGCGAACGTCGAACTCGCGCATCAATCGCTCGCACGTCTCCTCAGCCGCGCCGTAATCAATGCAGCCCCAGCGGCTGAACGGCGGGTCCTCGCTCGTGCCGAGCAAGACGTTTTCCGTCAGCGAGAAGGGCAGCACGAGTCCACGATGATGCCGGTCTTCCGGGATGTAAGCGAGGCCGGCTCTGCGCAGCGTTCGCGGGTCCGCGCCGGTCAGGTCGCGCCCCTTGAGCATCACTCGGCCGGACTCCGGCGCGCGCAGGCCAGCCAACGCCTCGACCAGCTCGGTTTGCCCGTTCCCTTCGACGCCGCAGAGGCCAACGATCTCGCCGCGCCGCACACTGAAGCTGACGTCGTTGACGGCAGGGACGCCGCCCCGGCCGCGCACGACCAAGTTCTCGACGGCCAGCACCGGCTCGCCCGGATGCGCGGGCGGCCGGTCCACGCGCAGCGAGACCTCCCGCCCGACCATCAGCTCGGCCAGCTCGCTCGGCGTGGTTTCGGCGGTGACGCGCGTGCCGACCGTCTTGCCGCGCCGGATGACAGTGACGCGGTCGCTAATCGCCGCGACTTCGCGCAGCTTGTGCGTGATGAAGATGATCGTCCCGCCCGCCGCCCGCAGCCGCTCGAGCGTCTGGTAGAGCTCTTCGACTTCCTGCGGCGTCAGCAGCGCAGTCGGCTCATCGAGGATCAGGATGCGGCTGCCCTGATAGAGCGCGCGCAGGATCTCGACCCGCTGCTGCATGCCGACCGGCAGATCCTCGACCCGCGCCCGTGGATCGACACGCAGCCCGAACGACTCCGCGAGCTCGCCGACTCGCCGTTCGGCGGCGTCACGATCGAGACGGAGCGTCCCGGTCCCTTCGAAGCCGAGGATGACATTCTCGGTAACCGTGAAGCGGTCGACGAGCATGAAGTGCTGATGCACCATGCCCAGTCCGGCTTGCACGGCATCGCGAGGCGACTGGAATCGGACTGGACGGCCCTCGATGCGGATCTCGCCGGCATCCTGGTGGTAGAGGCCGAAGAGGATGTTCATCAGGGTCGTTTTGCCCGCGCCGTTCTCGCCGAGCAGGGCATGGATTTCCCCACGGCGGACGGCAAGATTGACCCCGTCATTCGCCACGACGCCGGGAAAGCGCTTGACGATGCCACGCATCTCGACGGCGAGCGGCGCGGCATCGTCGCTCACCGTCATCGCTCGTGGCATGTCCGTCCGATCGACCGTCTCCACGCTGGTCCCTACGTCGTCCTCACGTGTCCTCGGCGCTCTACCGAGCCCAACATCACACGCCAAGGGCGCACGCGATGGTGCGCCCTGACAATTGAGTCATCAATCCAGCCGACGTCACGCTCCCGGTGTCGCGGCTGGCGTCGCCTCCGCCGCGATTGGCGTGGCCAGCGGCGGCAGGTTCTGGCTGAAGGTCTCGAACTCTTCATCTGTCGTCGGGACCACCAGCGCCCCATCGAGAATCATCTGCTTGTAGGCGCGGACGTAGCCCTTGATCTCCTCGGGGACGCGGTCGTTCGGATCCTGGAAGTCGACGCCGCTTTCCTTCAGCCCGAGATCGTGAATGCCTCCCTCGAAGGTGCCCTCGGCGAGCTGCCGGCACCCTTCGTAGACGGCCACATCCACGCCCTTGCGAGCGACGCACAGCTCGAAGCCTGGCGCGAGGTGATCCTGCGTCACGTCGGCGCCGATCACCCACTCCTCGCCGAGCCGGTTCCGCTCCTTGACCGCCTCATAGCAACCGACGCCGGTGAGACCGGCAATCGGGAGCACGATATCGGCGCCCTGGTTGAACTGGGCGACCGCCAACTCCTTGCCCTTCGCCGGATCGGTGAACGAGTCCGCGTAGGCGATGGAGAAATTGGCGTCCGGCCGCACGGCGAGGACACCGGCCTTGAAGCCGACCTCGTACCGGATGACCGGCGGGATGCGCATGCCGCCGACGATGCCGATCGTGCCGGTCTTGGTAAACATACCGGCCGCAACGCCGACGAGGAACGCCGATTCTTGCTCCCGGAACGTGACCGATTGGACGTTCGGCTGGTCAACGACCGAGTCGATGAGCAGGAACCAGTCATCGGGGAACTGCGGCGCGACTTCCGCGAGTGCGTCGGTGAGCAAGGCGCCAACGGCGACCGTCAGATCTCCCTGCTCGGCGCCGGCAACGAGATTCGGCACGTACGCGGAGGCATCCTGCGACTCGACCACCCTCCAGGTGATCCCGAAATCGCGCGCGGCGTCGGTGCCGCCGTTGTTCGCCAGGTCGTTGAAGTTCTGGTCGCCAAGACCCACCGTGTCGGTGACCATCGTGCAGACGAGTGAGTCCTGCGCCATCGCGATCCGCCCGCCTACCGGCATGGCGGCAGCCAGCGGCGCGAGCGCGGCGAGCGCACTAAACCGGCGTCGAGAGAGTCGCAATTGACCAGCAGGCACGATAGTCATGCTTGTTGCGCTCCTTCACGAAATTGTCGACCGCGGCCGTCATCGGCGCGGACCGGTCCCCACCCCAATGAGCTAACCGGATGGTACCAGAGGACGAATCTCTCGGTCCCGCGGGAGCGAGACGAATGCCACACACTCAGCGTTCCAGCGACTCCGCCCGCGTCCAGTCGCCGCTGCGCCCGCCGGATTTCTCCTCTAGCTGGATCGCCTCGATCGTCATCCCCCGGTCCACGGCCTTCACCATGTCGTAGATCGTCAGCGCGGCGGCGCTGACAGCAGTCAACGCTTCCATCTCAACGCCCGTCTTTCCGTGCGTTTCGACACGCGCCCGGATCGAGACCGCCGCCTCCTCGATCTCGAAGCTGACCTCGATCCGCGTCAGCAGGAGCGGATGGCACATCGGGATGATCTCGTGCGTCCGCTTCGCGGCCATGATCGCCGCCACCTGCGCCACGCCGAGGACATCCCCCTTCGCCGCCCGCCCCTCGCGGATCAGCGTCGCCGTCTCCGGCCGCATCGCCACCCGGCCGGAGGCCACCGCTACCCGGTGCGTGGCCGGCTTGTCGCCGACATCAACCATTCGCGCTCGCCCCGACTCGTCGAAATGCGTCAGGCGCGGCGCTCCACTTCCCTGATCCTCACTCATGCCACTTCCTCGCTTGCCGTATCGTCGCGCGCTGGCCTCACGTTTCGCGGTAATTGGCAGACAATCGCGTGTGCGCGACGGCGAATCGTCCTTCGCAATCATCGGTCGCGCGCGAGGCCCCCCTCCCCGGCGAACGATATCGGACGATCGCCGAGAGGGACGGGGCCATTATCGTCTCAGCGACCGCGCGTCGCCCTGTTCACCTTCCTCCCAATTCACGCGCGGCGCGCTCCCCCCTTCCCTGATCCCGCGTCTCCGGCGATACTGCCGCCGTAATCCACGGCCTCAATGGTTGAGCGGGGAAAAGGAGGGAGTGCGTGCCTATCGCAACCGTTGGTGATCTCGATGTCGCCTACGACGTTTTCGGCGAGGGCGAGCCGGTCCTGATGATCAACGGGATCGGCGCCGAGCGGGGAGCCTGGAGTCTCCAGACGCCGGCCCTCAGCCGAGAGTTCCAAGTCATCACCTATGACAACCGGGATGTCGGAGAGACTGGCCCCGGCCGCAACCCGCGGCCATACAGCATGCGCCAGTTCGCCGAGGACGCCGCCGGCCTCCTCGACGTGCTCGGCATCTCGTCTGCTCATATCGTCGGCGCCTCGATGGGCGGCGCCATCGCTCAGGAGTTCGGCCTGGCCTATCCGGATCGCACCCGCAGCCTAACGATCATCTGCTCCTGGCCGAAGACCGATCCGTGGCTGGCCGAGCTGTGGGAGCTTTGGGAGCATCTTTTCGAGGCACACGGCGCGGTCGAGTGGTCGCGCACGACTTGGCTCTGGGTCTTCACCCATCGCTGGTACCAGAACCCGGACAATCTCCGGAACCTGCTCGCCGACACGCAAGCGAACCCGCGACTGCAAACGCTCGACATGTACCGGCGCCAATCCCACGCGGCGAAGACGCACGACGCGCTCGACCGCCTGCCGCGCATCACCGCGCCGACCCACGTGATCTGCGGCGCGGAGGACATCTTCACGCCGCTCCGCTACTCGCAGGCGATTGCGAACGCGATTCCCGGCGCCCGCCTCTCCGTCATGCCAAACGTCGGCCACGGCATGTTCTGGGAAGCGACCGACGCCTTCAACGAGCTGGTGCTCGACTTTCTGCGAGGAGCGAAGTCGGCCAGTTGAGCGATCGCCTGCAGCTGGAGGCCGAAAAGATAACGGGAGGGAGCGCGGATCGAGCAACTTCGGGACGTGGTAGCCGGGCACGTGAGCCGGTGATGGCCATTTGATGCCGGCAAACGCGGCGAACTTCGATCACCCGGAACGACGAGTGGAGTCTGTGCGCGACGCCGGCAGCGCCGGTGCGGCCGGCAAGCGCCAGTGAGATATCCGCTAGCGCGGAAAGGAGAATGCTGTGTCGGAGTCCGTTCAGAGCTTTCAGAACATCCCCAACCCGATCCTCGGGTCTACCATCGTCTTCGCCCCGTACAACCTGGAGCAGGCGCTGACCGGGTTGGCGGAAGCCGGCTATCGCCGGTGTGAGATCGGTGCGGTCAAGGGCTGGTTCGAGCACATCGATCCCGACACCGTGACCGACAAGGAGATCGCCAATGCCCAGCAGCTGCTGAAGGATCTCGGCCTGGAGCCGGTCAGCCTCAGCGGGCATTCCCAGCTCCACACCAAGGAGGGCAAAGAGCGTTTCGGCCGCGCGCTCGAGATCGCCGCTGAGCTCGGAATGCGCATCGTCAACACCTTCACGGGCGATGCCGAGTCGGAAGAAGAGCGCGAGGCGTACTTCGCGAACGTGGCGGAGCTCTGTGACAAGGCCGCGAGCCTGGGCCTGACGATCGGGATGGAGACGGACAGCAACATGCTGCCGACGGCGAAGATCGGCCTCGAGATCCTCGACCGGATCAACCGGCCGGACGTCCTCGGCTTCAACTACGACCCGGGCAACGTCGTCTACTATGCCGGCGCCGACCCGATCGAAGACATCACCTACGCCCTGCCACGGATGGTCCACATGCACTTGAAGGACAAGGTCGGCGGGAAGGGCGTCTTCAACTTCCCGGTGCCGGGCACCGGAGAGCTCGACCTGCGCCGCCTCGTCCAGATTGCCGTGGAAGCCGGCTACACCGGCCCGATTAGCGCCGAGGTTGAGTTCGATGAGCGCGGCTGGCCGGATTACGACTCGTGCCGTGCGGCCGCGAAGCAATCCGTCGTGAATCTCCGCGCGATGGGCCTGCCCGTATAGACACGCCTGACCGGAGATTCAGGCCGGCACGGAGCGACTCGCAACGCTGGGTGTCTGCCGTCCGGCTTCGTCCACCTGAGCAGACGGGCGCGGATGATCCACCCGCGCCCAACTCCCCTATCCGCGGACGTCATCGGCGCTGAAAGGGAGCGCCCGGTGGCGTCCGCGTCTCACCTCCCCGCGCTGTCGCCTCCGGCGCGACCGACTGGCCACGGCTCGAATCTGGGCGCGAGCTTGCCACCGCGATCTCATGCGCTCATCCAAGGTGACCAGCCAATCGTAAGAGAGGTGCATGGGGCAAACGCGCTCCGTGACCGGGGCACTCGGGCACCGGTCGCACGGGATTCACGCCAAAGGAGGGCGAAGAGCATGCACACGAGCCGGCGATACGCGGCGCTGACCGCAGCGCTCGCGGTGATCATCGCGATGATGGGCATTGCGATCGGCACGGCGTCGCGGACGGCGCGCGCCCAAGGAGAAGAGGCGCACCCGGCACATATCCACTCTGGCACCTGCGCGACCCTCGGCGATGTCGTCGCTCCATTGAGCTCGATCGGGCCTGAAGGGCTCGTTGACGGCACGCCGTCCGCTGGCGAGACAGCCGGGCCGGAGAGCGCGATTCCGGTCGAGGTCAGCATCACCACCGTGCCGATGGCGCTGGCCGACATCATCAGCGGCGGTCACGCCATCAATGTCCATGAGAGCGCGGAGAACATCGGCAACTACATCGCCTGCGGCGACATCGGCGGCACACTGATCGGCACCAGCGACCTGGCGATCGGGCTCGCTGAGCTGAACGACTCCGGGCACCACGGCGTGGCCTGGCTGCACGACAACGGCGATGGCAACACGACCGTCTACGTCTTCCTCGAGGAAGAGTATGGTGAGGGAGACATGGGCGGTGGCGACATGGGCACGCCGGAGGACATGGGCGATCACGACATGGGTGATTCGGACAGCGCGGGAACCAACGAGGTAGCCGTGTCGATCGCGAACTTCGCCTATGATCCGTCGCCGCTCGAGATTTCGGTCGGCACGACGGTCACCTGGACGAACATGGACAGCGCGCCGCACACCGTCACCAGCTCCGGCAACTTCCAATCCGGACGCATGGATCAGGGTGCGACGTTCCAGCACACCTTCGATACCGCTGGCACGTTCGACTACTTCTGCGAATTCCACTCGAATATGAAGGGACAGGTCATCGTTCAATGAGTCCCTTCTAGGGAAGCGCGCGCCCGGGGAGATACCGTATAACGCCTCCCCCTCCCCGGGCGTAGCGCTCGGTGGCGCAAGGGCTCCTTGCGCCGAGCCATCAGGCGTCGCTACGCTCGAAGCGGCCAGACTTATCCAGCGGACGCAATCGAAAGAAGATGAGCGGCGAACTCGCTTCCAGGCCGCGCGAGACCAATCCCGTCCCATTGAGCGAGATCGTGTGCGCGGCCCGCTGCCGCTCCACGTCGTCGGTTAGCTCCTCGTAGATCGCCTCGACGACGACACATCGCCAAGAGGTTGGGGCATCAATCTCATCCACTAAGAAGCTAACGAGCGGCTGCTCCCGCATGACGTCGATTTTCCGACCAGGACCACTGAAACCGTAGATGTATTTCCCGTCGTAGCCATAGTTGATCGGCACGACGTAAGGCCGATCGTTGGTCGAGACGGCAAGGCGGCCGATCTGGTTGCGTTGCAGCACCGCCTCGATCTCTTCCGGCCCGAGAAGACCAATCACGAAACCACCCTCATAATTCGGCAAGCCACCCTTCACGGTCATGCCATCCGTGCCATGTGGCCATGACCTCTCATATGAGGCAACGTCTCTATCTTCCGCTTCGCGGAGTCACGAGACGGTCGCACGTACCTGCTGCTTATTACAAATTCGTCACAGCCAAGAGCCGGCAGGGTCAGGAGCAACGAGCCAGGGGAGGCGGGGCAGCCCCGCCACCCCTGGCGCCCACTCCCCCTCCTATGCGCTCCGAGGCGCCGGACGCGCCGGCGCCATGATGAGCTGCGCTCCTGGCCGTCCACTGAACGTACCGGCGACGATAACGGCAAAGAGCGCGAACCCTGCGGCAACCATCGCCTGCGCCGCCAGCAACCAGCCGGTCACATCGCTGCCAGAAGCGCGCTCGACAAGGGCATACACTCCCAGCGCCACTCCAACGCCAAGTAGCAGCACTTGCAAGCCGGCCAGGCGCGGCCAACGCAGCGGACGCCCGGCGAAACGCGGGACGAGGTAATAGCCGACTCCGGAGATGAGGAATCCGGTCCAGCCGAAGAGGTTGAGCTCGGCATGGACTTGGCGCAGCCGGGCGCCCGTGGCGGGATCGATCGCGAAGATAGCGCCAAGCGCGATCCCGGCCGCGAGACACGCGGCGGCGACGAGGAATGTCGGACGCGACCAGCCAGGCAGCGCCACGATCTGCGGAGTGATCGTCGCCAAGAAGAGCGCGAGCGCCGCTGCCTGGAGCGGTCCGGCAATGAGGAAGAGTCCCTTCGAGCCGGTGGCGAGCGCGATGAGCATCACCGGCAGCCCGATGGCGACGACAATTAGGTGCAGACGAATCGGCGCCACCGACCGCCAGCGTCGCCCTGTCCAGCGGCTCAGCACGTGGTAGCAGACGCCGGACGCCATCGAGAGGAAGAAGCCGACGAGCATCGCGTGCGCCCAGACGATGTCCCAGCGAGCCGTCTCGACGAGATCAGCGGCGATCAGCAGGCCGATGCCAAGCCCGATCAAGAGATACAGCCCGGAAAGGCGCGTGAACCGGGTGGCGAGCCGGTCAATCGTCGCCTGCTCGGGGAACGGCTGCGGCGCGGAGTGACCGGTGGCTGGTAGGCGGAAGAGCCGGGCGATATTGACCATGAAGGTCACGCCGCCGGCCAGCGCCAGGACCGCTCCCGCGACCTCGAGCCAGCGCTCCGCCGCCATACGGCCGAAGAAAACGCCCCAAGCGCCAGCGATTCCCATCGCCACCTGCGCTCGCAGCCAATTGAGGCTCCGCCATTGGCGCCGCCCGAAAACCGGGATCACGCGGATATTGACCGCGTAGATCATCGGCGTCACGCCGCCGAGCACGGCGAGCGCCACTGCCGCCCGCCACCACGTCGGATGCTCCGGCACGCGTCCGACAGTAAGAGCGGCGGCCGCGAAGGCAAGCAGCGAGGCGACCATCGTCGCCGGCACCAGGAGACGCCCCATGACGCTACGCTCCGGCCGCGGACTCAATCGCCGCGAGGACCCGCGGAATCGCGGTCTCGCGATCCACGCCGTGCAAATCGAGTGCCTCGCCAAGCCGGTGCGCTCCGCCGCAGCAGAGATCGATACCGTACGGCGCGAGCGCCTCCAGTGTCGCCGGATACCGCTCGACCAGCTCCCGAATCGTCAGATCGGCGACCGTCTCGGCGGTGATAGTCGGCGCCTCACCAGCCTGATGCATGCGTCGCAATGCCATGATGTCCTCACATCCTTTCTGCGGCTGGCGGGGCGGCTGGCTCCCGCTCCGCTGCACGCCGAACCGGCCGGGGCGCGACGCGCGGCCACAACTGCCCGACCACGATTGCCAAAGCGAGCGCCTGCAGCGCTCCCGAACCGACGAGTGTCAGCGACGTCCAATCCGCGGCATGCCCGGAGCGCTCGACCGGCTCTGCCGCGACACGCGCCAGCAAGCCGAGATTCAGTGCGGCCATCGCGATGAAAGCGGGGCGCTCGCGATACCCGAGCGGCAGGGCCGGGCTCCTCCGGCGGGGCAAGAGCCAGTAGGCAACACCGACCGCGAACTGGACGAACCAGCCGACGAAGAGCATGTGCCCGTGCGTCGGCGCGAGCCAGACGCGCCACGCTCCGGGAATATAGGGATCGGCCATCATTCCCGCGCCCGCCATCGCGCCCGCGAGCAGCCAGATCATCGATGCTCGCAGCATCCACGCGCTCAGGCGATCCACGTAACCTTCACACGACGCACGAGCAAGCAAGCAATCGTGCCAGAGGCAATGCTCCGGCTAGCTCTCCATCGTCGGCGAACGCGGGATGCAAAGCCGTCACATTTCGCGGCCGGGACGTTACAAAAACGTTGCAAATCGCGGCCGACCGGATCACCAGATCCGATCGAGCCGCTGCTCCAATTCCACCCCCACTTCTGCGAGCGGGCTCTGCGCGAGCCAGCTGCTGAGGGCGGTCATCTGCCCGGTGAGCAGCAGCACGCCGAGGCCGATTAGCAACACGCCACTGACCACCGACGTCGAGTGGGCAAAGGCGTGCACCCGGCCCAGACGAAACTCCCATGCTCGCCCGCGCAGGAGTTGGGCCAGCCGCCCGCGCGCCTCACCCCGTAGCAGGAGAGAAACGAAGATCAGGATCGGCAACCCGAGTCCAAGGACGTAAACGACGGCGAGCAAGCCGCCAGCCAGCAGCGAGAGCACTCCCGCGGTCGTCGAGCCCTCTGTGAGCAGGAGCGTCAACACCGATCCGAGAATCGGTCCGACGCAGGTCGTCCACCCCAGCGCGAAGATCAGGCCGTAGACGTATGCGCCGCCAGCGGTGAATCCGGGCCGGCGAAAGACTCGGAGCCCGGCAAACCCCTTGCCCATCAGGCTCATCACGCCGAAGACGATCACGACGATGCCGCCGAACGTGGTGAGGAGCTCTTGGTGATCGAGCACCAGCGAGCCGAGCGTCGTGAACCCCGCGCCGAGCACCGCCATGGTCGTTGCTACGCCGGTCAGGAACGCCACGGTCACCACCCCGATCCGCTCCCGGCGCTCTTGTAACGCGACCGAGAAGTAGCCGATCAAGATCGGCAAGGAGCAGGGCGACAGCACCGAGAGGATGCCGGCCAGGAACGCCGGCAGCGCCAGAGTCAGCACATCACCGGCCAGCTCCGGCGCGTCGAAGGCGACGCTGAGCAGCGAGACGGAGATCAGCAAGACGACTAGCAGCGCCAGGGTGATCGCGAACGAGCGTGCCGCGAGCCGCCACTCTCCTCCTTGGCGATTCGCTCCCAGCGCTGGAGCAGTGGGCTGGGCTGATGCGCTCATCCTGCTTCCCCTCCCACGTCGCCACCGGCGCGAGCGGCGCGGATCAAATCATTCAGCCGATCTTCATCGAGTGGGCCAAGCACGAAGTCACGCACGATGCCGGACGAATCGAGCGCGACGGTTACCGGCAAGTTCGTCACGCGATAGGCCCGCGTCACCTTTCCGTTGCGGTCCAGCAAGAGCGGAAACGTGGCGCCGGTCTCCTCGGCCAGGCGCTCAACGGTCTCCGGACCTTCGCGCAGATTGATGCCGATGACGGTGATCTCCTCTGAGTTGGCCTCATCGAGCAAGGCCATCTCTTCCTTGCAGTTCTCGCACCAGGAAGCGAAGAAGTTGATCAAGAGCGGCTGCCCGAGATGATCGTCGAGCGAAACGGCCTCCCCGGCCGCGTTCTCCAAGCGGAAATTCGGCGCCCGCTGACCGGGGCGACTTCCCGTCTCCTTATCCCCGTCTGGCCACGAAATCACCCCAAGGCTATTGCCGCTGGCGCCGCCGCCACAGCTCGCCAGCAAGATCACCACGGCGAGCGCGCCGGCCAGCGGCATGAAGTTGCGACGCAGCATGCTCCTAGACACGCGCTACGCCTCCACGATCACTCGAATCGATTCGGAAGGATCCACCGTACAAGTCACCGGATACTCGCCTGGCTCCGGGAAACGCATCGTGTAGGTTTCGCCAGGGTTGACGACGAACGGCCCCGCGCGATGGACGACGGTATCCTCGTTGCGAACGGAGATCGCCGCGGTCTCGCCCTTCTTGAACCGGATCAGCGTCGGTAATGTGATGGCCGATTCCACGCCTGGCTGAGAGAGCCGCGCCGCGCTGCCAGCGGGAATGACGAAGAGGAGCCCGTCCGAATTGCTGGCCGGCTCGCTCCGCAGCAGATTGATACCCAGCAGCGCCAGCACGACGACGAGCAGCGTTGACGCGGCCGCGATGCCCACGACCGAGCGCTTGCGCTTCGGCTGTCCCGACTGGCGCGAGATTGCTTGGCGATCGACCAACCCTTGCGCGGTAGTGGTTGGAGTCATCACACACTCCTCACTCGCCGTTGAGAGGGCAGCCCAGCCGCCCTCTCACCCCGCCAGCCGCTACATTCCATGCGTTCCCGGCGTCGCCTCGGGCGTTCCCATGTGCGTGGCCCCGCCCAGAGCGGGCGCCGGGCGCGACCAGACATTCGAGATGGTCAAGTCACCCGCGGTGACCGGAGCGACCGGCGTACCCTCGGCTGGCTCAGCGGTGGGGCGCACCTCGACGGTCACCGTCACCTCGCCCGCCTTCTCGAACTGCAGGGTCAGCTCGTAGCGGTCACCCCGATTGAGATCGCGCGTCAGGCCGATCAGCATGATGTGATAGCCGCGGGGCTTCAGCTCGACCGTCTCGCCCGCGGGGATCTCCAAGCCATCAGCCAGCGGCCGCATCTCCATGACGCCGTCCTTCTCCGACATCTCATGGATCTCGACGACCGCGGCCACATCCGTCTCGCCGCCCAGGAGTCGGTCCGCCTCCTCGCCCTGGTTGGTGATCGTCAGGTACGCCGCGCCCATGCCCGTCGCTGTCGGCGTGCCTGCGCCGGGCGATGCCTGTGGCGAGGCCTGACCGTGCCCCTCATGCGCGTCGGAGACGCTCGCCCAGCCAACCACGACAAACAGGAGCACAACGATCGTGCCCAAGAGAGTCCGTCGCATCGGTCTTCCTCCGAGTGAAGTCTTGATCCACGGTTCTCCGCGCCACTAGAGCAAGTGGCGGATGTCTTCGGCGATCAGCTCTGGATCGGTTCCATGCGCGTAGACGAGGCGCAGGTTCCCTTTCGTGTCGATGACGAAAGTAGAGGTGGTGTGGTCAACGAGGTAGCTCATCGCCGACTCGTCGAATTCGCGCTTGACCACGGCAACGCCGTAGTCCTGCGTGATCGCCTGGATCTGCTCCGGCGTCCCGGCCAAGCCGATGAACTCCGGATCGAAAAAGGCCAGATACTCGCCCAGCCGCTCAGGCGTGTCCCGCTCGGGATCCACTGTTACCATCACGAACCGGACGCGCTCGGCATCCTTTCCAAGCTCTTCCTTGACGGAGATCCAGTCGCTGAGCGTCGTTGGGCACGCATCCGGACAGGCGGTGTAGCCGAAATAGAGCACGACTACCGCCCCCGCCTGGTCAGCGAGCGAGAATGGCTGACCACGCTGATCGGTGAGCTCGATCGGTGCCGCGGCGCGGACCGGCTGAATCTCTCCGCCATGGAAGGCGTAGGATTCGCGATTCCAGAGCATCCACCCCGCGACCAGCGCGATCGTGGCCACCGCGATTGCCGAGCCGAGCGCAATGAACTTTGCGCGACGAGACATGACGTCGCTCACTCCTCCTCTTGGATAGCGACGAATGCCGACGGAGCCGCCGGCGTGCTGCCGGCAGCGACGCTATGAAATGGAATGTGTCCGGGGTGGGGGACTGTTCGGCGCGATCGCGCGACCGTGCAGGCGGTCGCCGGGCTCGAGCACCGGAGTCTCAGAAACATTCAGGATCACGGGGGTCTCAACCGGCAGATCCGCCGCGAGCGTGAGAACGGTCATCGCCGGATGCGGAATCTGATTGACTCGCGCCGTCTGCTCAGGGCACAGCTCGACCGGACCAGGGACGCCACCCGTCGCGGACCGCGTGCCCTGCTCCTCCGGCGCGCCCTGCGCATCGTCCTCCACGGTCGGCGAGAACGCATGACTGAGGTGCTCGTAGTGAAGACCGAAGTGTGCGAGCGCGTGCGCCGAGTCAGTGACAGAGCTGTCTTCGGTCACCGACGCGGTGAATTCCACCTCGTAGCCACCAGACGAAGGCGAGCCACTTGGAGAAAGGTAGAGGGAGTGCGGGCCTGATGTCGCTGAGCAGGTCGCCGGGACGGACAAGAGCCCGATCAGCATCGCGACGGTGATCAGCCGGCGCGCGACGCTGATGAAGCCGGAAGAGCGCCAGTGCATCGCGATGGATCTTGATCTCCGGGCGCGGATCATGACCAGCCCTCTCGGACCAGCCTGCTGACCACGTGCAATGTGGTCACTGAAACATAGCGTAGCAAACGGGGCTCCTGGAAACCACGGTTCCAGCGGTGGTGTGCGGCACCTCTGCTCTAGTTGGAATTTTAGGCGCGACGCCCAACAATGCCTCGGAACATTGTGTAGAATGCCTAAATGGGCGTCTCTCCCGCGAGGCGGCCGGGCCGACCACCGGGTTCGAGTTTCAGGACTAGCGGGCGGTCATTCAGGAGACGAAACCTCATTTCTAGGAGCCGGTACTGTGCTATCCTGCCCACTGAAAAGTTGTCAGGGTGGCGGGCGGTTTCAAGAGGCACGGATCGGACACCCAATGCAACAACATGAAGCTCGATTCGCCGAGTGGCGACCGAGGTCCATTTGTCAAGCACCAGGTAGGACAAGATGAGCGACCTGCGCGCGTTTCATGGGCCGAATGCCGGGTACGTCCTGGAGCTTTACGACCGCTACCTTGCTGACCCCAATTCCGTAGATCCCGAAATACGTGCATTCTTTGCCGAGTTTCGGCCGACCTTGCCGCCGACCAACGGCGCCGCCGCGGCCGAGCGGGCAGAGACTGGCGCGCCAGCGATCGCGGATGTGCGGAAGATCGTAGCGGCCGCGTCGCTCGCCTTATCCATCCGCGAGTATGGCCACCTCGCGGCGCGCTTGGATCCACTTGGCACCGAGCCGCTGGGCGCGCCGGAGCTCGACCCGAGCTACCACGGCCTGACTGAGGCGGATCTACGGGCGCTGCCACCGCTCGTCGTCGGCGGACCAGTCGCGGAAGGCGCGGCGAACGCGGCGGAAGCGATAGCGCGGCTGCGCGAGATCTACTCCGGGACGATCGGTTTCGATTTCGATCACGTCCAGATCGCCGCCGAGCGCGCATGGCTGACCGAGGCGGTTGAGTCTCGCCGCTTCGCCATTCCGCTGGAGCGGTCGGCGAAGCGGGCGTTGCTGCGCCGCCTGACCGACGTTGAGGCGTTCGAGAAGTTCCTGCACCAGACCTACCTGGGCCAGAAGCGCTTCTCGATCGAGGGGAACGACATGCTCGTTCCCATGCTCGACGAAATCGTCCATGAGGCAGCCGCCGCCGGCACGCGGGAGATTGTCCTCGGCATGGCGCACCGTGGCCGGCTGAACGTGATGACCCACGTGCTGGCTCGACCCTACGCCTCGATCATCGCCGCGTTCGAGGGCAACAAATGGCGCACCGCATCCCAGCCGGCGAGCGATGCCAGCGATGATTGGACTGGAGACGTCAAGTACCACCTTGGAGCGCGGCTCCTGCGCGGGCAACACGGCACGATGGTCGAGGTGCCGATCGTTCTCGCGCCCAACCCGAGCCACCTCGAGGCGATCAACCCGGTCGTCCAAGGCATGGTGCGCGCCGCGCAGGATATCTGCGATCAGCCCGGAGCGCCGCGGATCGATCGGCAGGCGAGCATGCCGATTCTGGTCCACGGCGATGCCGCCTTCCCGGGTCAGGGCGTGGTCGCGGAGACGCTGAACATGTCCGCCTTGGAGGGCTACAGCACCGGCGGGACAATCCACATCATCGTCAACAACCAGATCGGCTTCACCACCAATCCGAGCGACGCGCGCTCAACCCTCTACGCAAGCGACCTGGCCAAGGGCTTCGAGATCCCGGTGGTGCACGTCAACGCGGACGATCCGGAGGCGTGCCTCCTCGCGACGCGCTTGGCGATGGCCTACCGGCAGACGTTCGGCAAGGACTTCCTCATCGACCTCATCGGCTATCGCCGCTGGGGCCACAACGAGGGAGACGAGCCGAGCTTTACTCAGCCGCGCTTGTACGCGCAGATTGCGAAGCACCCGACCGTCCGCCAGATTTGGGCTAAGCGGCTCGTGGAAGAGGGCGACGTCACGCCGGACGAGCCGGAGCAGATGCTCAAGGCAGCGCTGGACCACCTGGCCGGCGTGCGCCGCTCGGTGACCGACGGCACGCTGCCCGAAGAGGAGGAGATTCCGCCGCCCGGTCCGCGACGCGAGGTCCAAACCGCGGTGCCCGCCGAGCGGCTGCGTGAGTACCACGACGCGATCCACGCGATCCCGGACGGGTTCACGCTGAATACGAAGCTCGCCCGTCAATGGGAGCGCCGGGCGCGCATCCTGGATCAGCCGGATGGCCGCATCGATTGGGCGCACGCGGAGTCACTCGCCTTTGCCGCGATTCTGAGTGACGGCATCCCGATCCGCTTGACCGGGCAAGACGCCGAGCGCGGCACGTTCAGCCAGCGGCACCTGGTCCTGCATGACCCGAAGACCGGCGACACCTATACGCCGCTTCAGCACCTGCCGACGGCAAAGGCCTCGTTCGCCGTGTTCAACAGCCCGCTCTCGGAGGAGGCGCCGGTCGCGTTCGAGTACGGCTACAGCGTCCACGCGCCGGGCCGGCTGGTGCTCTGGGAAGCGCAGTTCGGCGACTTCGCGAACGGCGCACAGGTGGCGATCGACCAGTTCATCGTCGCCGCCCGCTCCAAGTGGCGCGTGTACCCGGCGCTCGTCATGCTGCTCCCGCATGGCTATGAGGGTCAGGGTCCCGAGCACTCCAGCGCGCGGCTGGAGCGCTACCTGCAGCTGGCGGCGCAAGACAATATTCGCGTCGCGAATTGCACGACGGCGGCTCAGTACTTCCACCTGCTGCGCCGGCAGGCCGCGCTCCTGACCATCGATCCGCGCCCGTTGATCTTGATGACGCCGAAGAGTCTCCTGCGCCATCCGCTCGCCTCTTCGACCCTGGCGGATTTGGCCAGCGGCACCTTCAAGCCGGTCATTGATGATCCAACCGCCGCCGGCCGCGAGGAAGAAGTGACGCGCCTGATCCTCTGCTCGGGGAAGGTGGCAGTCGATCTCGAGGCGAATCCGCAGCGGGCCGAGGCGCGGAACGTCGCGATCGTGCGGGTCGAGCAGTTGGCGCCGTTCCAGAACACCGCGCTCCGCCAGACGATCAGCCGGTACCCGAACCTCGTCGAGCTGGTCTGGCTGCAAGAGGAGCCGCGCAACATGGGCGCGTGGAGCTACATGGAGCCGCGCCTGCGTGAGCTGACTAGCAACGCCCTGCCGATACGCTACATTGGCCGCGCCGAGCGAGCGAGCCCAGCTGAGGGCTCAGCCGACCTCCATGCCATTGAGCAGGAGCGCATCGTCAGCGCGGCGTTCGCCGACGTGCCGGAGCAGCCTGCCGAGCGCAAGAACGGTCGTGCAAAATTGCGCGCGGGCGCAGCCACCGGGGCGGACGCGAACGGGCCGGATGGTGTCGCCACCGCTCGGAAAGGCGAGCGCGCCAAGCGCGGATAGTCCGACGACCGACCAGGCAATTGAGGAGTTGCAACGATGCCGGTAGAAATCCGCGTCCCCCCGCTCGGGGAATCGCTGGTTGACGCGGTAGTTGGCCAGTGGCTCAAAAGCGAGGGTGATCCCGTCTCTCGCGGGGAGACACTGCTCGAGCTCGAGACAGACAAGGTCAATCTCGACGTCACCGCGACTGAGGACGGCATCCTGAGCAAGATCGAGAAGCGGGAAGGGGACGTCGTCACCGTCGGCGAGCTCCTGGGTGTGATCGCCGAGGCGGGCGCCGCCGCGACCAATGGCGCGGGCGACGCTGAGGCCGCGCAAGTGGCTGCCCCGGCCGCCGCTCCGCTCGCGGCGGCAGCGCCGGCCAACACCGCGGCCGTCCCACCGGCGGCTGCCCCGCAAGAGGCAGCGCCCACGGAAGCGGCTGATGTCGGGGTCGGTCGCGCCGCACCCGCCGTGCGCCGGCTCGCCGAAGAGCACCAAGTTGATATCAACGCGATTCCGGGCACCGGTCCGGGTGGCCGCGTGACCCGCGACGACGTGCTCGCCTACGTCGCTCGCCAAGCCGCGACACCGCCGGCTCCAGTCCCGGCCGCTCCCGCTCCGGCGCCGGCTCCTGAGCCGCCGGTCCAGCCGGTCCAGCAGCCGGCCGCCCAAGCGCCGGCTCCCGCTGTTGAGGCACCGGCCCCTGTTGTCGAGAGCCGACGCGAAGAGCGGATCCGAATGACCCGCCGGCGACAGACGATCGCGGCGCGGCTCGTCGAGGCGCAGCACACGGCGGCGATGCTGACGACCTTCAACGAGATCGACATGAGCGCCGTGATCGAGCTGCGCAAGGCGCGCAAGGAATCGTTCCAGCAGCGCCACGGCATCGGTCTCGGCTTCATGTCATTCTTCACGAAGGCCTGCGTTGGCGCGCTCAAGGCCTTCCCGCTGCTGAACGCCGAGATTCAGGGCAACGAGATCGTCGTCAAGCATTACTACGACATCGGCATCGCCGTCAGCACGGATGAGGGGCTCGTCGTCCCAGTCGTGCGCGACGCCGACCGCAAGACGTTCGCCGAGATCGAGCGCGAGATCGCCGATCTGGCGACGCGGGCGCGGGAAGGCAAGCTGACGCTGCCGGAGCTGCAAGGCGGCACGTTCACGATAACGAACGGCGGCGTCTTCGGCTCACTGATGTCGACACCGATCCTCAACTATCCGCAAGTTGGCATCCTCGGGATGCACAAGATTCAGGAGCGGCCCGTCGTCCACAACGGCGAGATCGTGATCCGCCCGATGATGTATGTGGCGCTCTCCTACGACCACCGGATCGTAGACGGGAGCGAGGCGGTTCGCTTCCTCGTCCGGGTCAAGGAGCTGATTGAGGATCCGACGACGCTGCTCCTGGAGGGGTAGCCCGAATCAGTCAGGCAATTGATTAGTCGTCATCGAGCGCGGGGCAAGACACCCCGCGCTCGATCATTTTGCGGCACGGACCGGTCGAGCCCGGGCGCTGTCGGCCTCGACGCGGGAGCCACGCGGCTCCGGTCGGGTTCCCAACGGCCTTGAGGGCCGGCGAGGGTTGAAAACAAGCCGACAAATGATTGCAATTGACTTGCAGAGACCTCGTACGTGAGAATGTCGGGGGAACCTTTCAGTTAGTCCTGAGAGAAGGGAGTACTAATGTCAGTGCAGACTGTCTCGCGACGCACGGTCGTGCGGACCGGGATCGGCGCCGCGGTTGCGCTCGCACTCCAGTCGCGCCTGCAGCGAGCCTCGGCTCAGTCCGAGCCCATCAAGATCGGCTGGTCGACGATCTATCTCACGCCGTCCTGGATGAAGGAGACGAGCCAGGAGATCGATGCCGAGCTCGAGCGGCTGCGGGGGCTCGGCTTCGAAATCGAGTACCAGGTCTTTGACGCCAACGGCGATACACCGACGCAGATCAACCAGATTCAGACGATGATCGATCAACAGTACGACATCTGTCTTCTGATCGCCGGCTCCGCCACCGCGCTCGACCAGGTCGTCGAGGCAGCGCATGAGGCGGGCGTCATCGTGGTGAACTGGGACAGCCTGGTCACCACCGACCAATTGACGTGCAAGGTCTACGAAGACCAGGTCGAATGGGGTCGGATGACGGCGCAGTGGCTCGTGGACAAGCTGGGCGGACAAGGCAAGATCCTCGCGATCAACGGTCCGGCCGGTATCGCCGTGTCCGAGCAGCGCTGGCAGGGCGCCAAGGAGATCTTCGACCAGAACCCGGGCATTGAGATCGTCGGCACGGCGAACATCGAGTACAACGAGGCTCCGGCTCTCGTTCAGCTCAACAGCCTCGTGACCGCCAATCCGGAACTGGACGGCATCTGGTGCCAGGCCGGCGCCCATGCTTCCGCCGCGATGAAGGCGCTCAAGCAAGCTGGCATGCCGCTGGTTCCGATGACCGGCGAGAACTTCAACGCCTTCCTGAAGCAGTGGGTTGAGGCCCTGGATGAAGGGTTCTCCGCCTTCGCGACGGCCGAGCTGAACTACATGGCGGTCATCTCCCTCCAAGTCGCACTCATGGCCTATAACGGCGAGGCAGTGCCGAAGGAGGTCGTTGTCCCGCTGCCGCGCATTGACGACAGCAACGTGGCCGAGTGGGCGTCCGATGAGCATCCGGACGACTGGTACGTCATTCCTGAGGTGCCGGGCCCGGAGGAAATCGCGCAGCTGATCCAGCAAGCGCTCGACGCGGAGAGCGGCGCCACCCCGGCCGCCTCGCCGGAGGCCTAGGGTTAGCCGAGACAGGGACTCGTCGGCGGTGTGCCGCACGTGGCACATCGTCGACGAATGGGCAGTGTCCAGGAGCTGCTTGCCTCATGGCGCAGCTCCTGGAACATTCCCGCGAGTGCTTGGATGGTGAACGGTGTCTTCTGACCGATGGGCTTCCACCACGGCCGAGCCCAGCCTGACGCGAGCTGACGACAGGCAGCCCGCACCGGCCGACGTACCGGCGCTCCACGTCGAGGGTATTACCAAAGCCTTCTCCGGAAATGTCGTTCTCAACCAGGTGACGTTGACCGTTCTGCCGGGCGAGATCCACTGTCTACTTGGCGAGAACGGAGCGGGCAAGAGCAGTCTGCTGAAGGTCATCACCGGCGCGCTGACGCCCGACCAGGGGACCATCGAAATCGGTGGCCAGCGCCACTCTCGCCTAACGCCCGATCGAGCGCGGTCGCTCGGTATTGCCGCGGTCTATCAGGAACTCAGCCTCTTTCCACACCTGACCGTTGCGGAAAACATCTTTGTAAGACAACTCCCCACGCGGCTACACCAGCGCGATGATGCCGCGATGCGAGCCACTCTGCAGCAGCTTGCATCCGAGTATGAGCTTGAATTGAATCCGGACGCGGTGGTGGGCGACCTCTCACTGGCGGAGCAACAGCTAGTGGAGTTCGCGAAAGCGCTAATCGCTAAACCGCGCGTACTCATTCTCGATGAAGCGACATCGGCGCTCGCCCAGCATCAGGTTGAGATTCTCTTTAGAGCCGTGCGGAAGCTCCGCGACGCCGGCACGGCGATCATCTTCGTCTCCCATAGGCTCAGCGAGATTTTCGAGCTCTGCGACCGGATCACTGTCCTGAAGAACGGTGAGCATGTCGCGACGTTGCCGGTTTCCGAGGCGGAGCCCGACCGCCTGATTCAGCTGATGACCGGTCGGCCTGTCGAGCTCGTGTTCCCGCCGAAGCCGCCCGTCGAAGAGGTGCTGCAACGGCCGGTCGTGCTCTCGGTTCAGCGACTCTCCAGCGGCCACCGCTTCTCGGACGTCAGCTTCGAGCTCCACCAGGGGGAGATCCTCGGCCTCGGCGGACTTCAAGGGCAAGGGCAACGAGAGCTGCTCCGCTCCTTATTCGGCGTCCATGACACGAGCGGCATCATTCAGCTGGATGCCGCGAATGGGAGCATCTCGAGCCCGCGTTCCGCGATCGCGAAAGGCATCGCCTATGTCCCCGAAGATCGCAAGACCGAGGGATTGCTCCTTCCCAAATCCGTTCGAGAAAACATCGCACTCCCGAACTTGCGTCGCCTGACGCGATGGCGCCTGCTCAGCCGGGGGCAGGAATCGACGCTGGTCTCCAATCTCATCCAGGAGTTGCAGGTCAGGACCCGCTCTCCCAAGCAGCCCGTCGTTCGCCTCTCCGGCGGCAATCAGCAGAAAGTCGTCATGGCGAAGTGGCTCCCACGGGAGCCGCGAATCCTGCTACTCGCCGAGCCCACGCGAGGCATTGACGTCGGGACGAAGCAGGAGATTTATCACCTGCTCCGGCAACTCGCCGCCCAGGGCACGAGCATGATCTTGATCTCGTCGGACACGATCGAGCTCCTGGGGTTGAGCGACCGCATCCTCGTGTTGTACGAGCGACGCCCGGTCGCAATGCTGTCCGGCGACGAGATCACCGAGGAGAACCTCGTTCGCGCGTCGCTGCTCGGCGGAAGCGCGACATCAGACAACGGAACCACCGGCCACACCCGTCAATTGAAGGCCACCCAATCGGCATCGCGGCCCGCATCTTCATCACCGGCGAGTCAGAGCGAGGCGCGACGCGCGGCGCAGCGGGCATCCCGGTGGCGGACCTGGCGAGAAGCCGCGCCGATCACCGCGGTCATGCTACTGCTCGCCGTCGTCTACGCCGTGCTCTCCCGCGAGTCACTGAGCCTGCAGACGGTCAACAATCTGCTCGTCTACTTGCTACCGCTGCTGCTCGCTTCGATGGCCCAGGCGCTCATCATGATCACCGGGGGAATTGACCTCTCCATCGGCGCCATGATGACCTTGGGCTCGGCAATCCTCGTGACGCGGATGGGCGACTCCCCGGTCTCGATGATTGCCACGTTGGCGTTGGTAGCTGGGGTCGGTTTGGTGCTCGGAGCGTGCAACGGCGCGCTGGTGAGCCTAGCCCGGCTCCCGGCAATCATCGTGACACTTGCGACATCATTCGTCTGGACCGGCTTCGCTCTCGCGGTCTTGCCACGCGCCTCCGGCCATCTCCCGCGTGACTTCTCCAATGCGCTGAAGCATCAGCTCGGGGGCGTCGTACCCGTTTCGCTTCTCGTCCTCGTCGGTGCCGTGATTCTGTGGACCGCGATCAAGCGATCCCGGCTTGGCCTTTCAATCTATGCGCTCGGCGATAACCCTGGCGGCGCCTACATTTCCGGTATTCCCCTGCACCGAACTCGCATCGCGGCCTATACGCTCGCTGGTCTCCTGACGATGCTCGCCGCGGCGGCGCTCGCTGGCTATACCGGCACCAGCGATCCCACGATCGGGCCCCCGTATACGCTGATGTCGATCACAGCGGCCGTCTTGGGTGGCGTCAGCTTCCTGGGAGGACAGGGCGTCATGCGCGGCGTCATCGCCGGTGCGCTGACCTACGGCTTCCTGACCCAAATCCTGACGATCTCCGGCTTCGATCCGTCGTACCAGCGCGTCGTGCAGGGCATGGTCCTGATCGTGGCTCTCGGCATTCGCGCACTGGGCGCCTATCGCCTCTCGCGCGAGCGCTAGCACTTCGAGGAGCTTAGACACCCAATGGGACAGACACTCCGGCGGCTGCGATTCGGACAGACGAACTTCGATCCGCTGATCCTTACCTTCGTCGCACTTGCCATCGTTTGGGCGATCGCCCTGATCGATATCGAGGGCTACCGCTCCCTGAAAGCGAATCTCCGCTTCCTGCGCTTCGCCTCGCTCCTGGCCATCGTCGGCATCGGCCAGACTATCGTCGTCCTCCAAGGAGGAATTGACCTATCTGTCGCCGCGGTCATCGGGCTCGCGGGCGTGGTCGGCGGCAACCTCATTTCTCAGTTCGGTCAAGAAGTCGGCATCACGCTGACGCTGATCGTGGCGGCACTGGTCGGGATCATCAATGGACTTGGCACCATCGGGCTGCGCCTTCCCCCGTTGATCATGACGCTGGCGACGTCCGCGATCATCGATGGCGCGCTACGCATATACAACTCAGGCAATCCCGTCAGTGCGCAATCCCCTTTGCTGCAGCGGTTGGCGCTCGATGATACCTGGGGGATTCCCAATTCCGCACTGCTCGCGCTCGCCATCGCAATTGTGATGATGGTCATCTTGCATGGGACCGCTTTCGGGCGCAGCATTTACGCGATCGGCGTCAATCCCCAGGTGGCGTATCTTTCTGGAATCCCAGTCGGCTTCACGCAGCTCGCGACCTACGCGATTTCGAGCGTGACCGCGGCAATCGTCGGCCTCCTGCTGCTCGGCCAGACAGGCTACAGCTTCCAGGATATGGGGACGCCGTACCTGCTGCAGTCAATCGCGGTCGTCGTGCTGGGAGGAACTTCCATTCTCGGTGGCCGCGGGAAGCTGGTCGGCACGCTCGCCGCGGCCCTCTTCATGATCATTCTGACGAGCTGGCTCCAGGCACTACGAGTTTCGGAGGCTTTCCGCCTCGTTGCTCAGGGGCTGCTCTTGCTCCTGCTGCTCATCGCCTACGGCTTGACGAACGAGTCAAGCGAATCCCGCTAGCCGCACGCCGGCGCCTGAGCCCCCGCCAGACTCGCTAGTCAGCGCCAGCAGGCTCTGGCGCCGGCAACGCGACGAGATCATTGAAGAGATCTTCGAGCTCAGCCTCCGGATCGTCGCAGAGGCCAGTGTGCACGGGTGAAGGCTGGACGATGGTGCTCGCCGGCGCCGACAACCAGTGCCACCGCTCGCCGAGCGAGAGGCGGGCAATCGGTCCGGCGGTGGGATCGCCAGCGCAGATCCGCGGGATCAACGCGAGGTGCGCCTCGATCTGCTCGACCGTCGCCTGGTCCAAGTAGGGCGCGAGCGCCAGCAGGCGATCCCGGTCGAGCGCCACCCGCGCCCCCAAGAACCGGCGTGGCCGGCAAATCAGGATGACGCCCGCGTTCAGGCACTCGCCCCGCTCGACGCGCGGAACGACGCGGACGATCGTGTACTCAAACGGCACGCGCGGCGACTCGGGCACGCTCGGCCTCCTCGACAAAGACAGCGGCGGCTTCCAAGCGCCAGGTGAGCATATCGCGGTACGCGGCGCGGTGCTGCTCGACGTCCGCGAACCGTGGTTCCCCTTCCAGCCAGGCGTCCGGGATCATCGCCACAATCCGCTCGATCGTCTCGGCCGTCATCCGATTTTCGAGCTCGGGCGCAACCCCCGGAATCGGACCGGCGAACGGCAGCAGGACGTGCTCGCGAATGAGCGGAAAGGGCGATCGCGCGCGGCTTTCGACGTTCTCCCACGTGTGATGGACATAGAGCGCCGCTCCGTGGTCGATCAGCCACAGGCGGTGGTGCCAGAGGAGCAGATTCGGGTTGCGCGGGGTCCGATCGACGTTCATCACGTAGGCATCGAACCAGACGACGGAGGCCGCCAGCGCCGGGTCGAGACTCGGTCCGGCCGCCACCGTGAAGGCGAGCGCGCCGGGCAGATAGTCCATCGCCAGGTTGAGCCCCGCGCTCGCGTTGAGAAGATCCTGGATTTCCGGGTCCGGCTCCGCTCGCGCCAGGGCAGGATCGAGTTCAACGAAGACGATCTCCGGTACGGGCAACCCGAGCGCCCGCCCGATCTCCCCGGCGACAAGCTCCGCGATCAACGCTTTCGGTCCCTGGCCGGCGCCACGGAACTTGACGACATACATGCCGTCGTCGTCCGCCTCGACGATCGCGGGCAGCGATCCCCCTTCGCGGAGGGGCGTCACATAGCGAGTGGCGACGACGGTTCGGAGCACGCTCTCTCTCCCTCGGCCCTCACCGGGCTACTCGACAGGGCTAGCGAACGCCGCCCCAAATGTCGCCGACGACGAACCCCTCCGGGAACGGATCGGTCGCGTCAACGAGATATTGGCTGAAGCCGGTGATCCAAGCCTGGCCGCCGAACTCGGGCACCACCGCGGGATAGGGCCCAACCCGCGTCTCCTCGACCAGCCTGCCGACGAAGGTGGTGCCGATGATGCTCTCGTGGACGAAATCCTGATGCAGGCCAAGCTGACCGCGCGCGTGCAGCACCGCCATCCGTGCGCAGGTGCCAGTGCCACAGGCCGATCGGTCCAGGACCCCGGTCCAGGTCGCTGGCCGCTGCCAATCGAAGCTGCCGGTCGAGATGACGACCGTGTTCTTGGCGTGCGCGTCGGCCCGTGTCGGTGGCGCGCTGATGAGCGCGATCGTCGGACCGACGATTTCCGGGTTTTCGGGATGAGTCACTGGATACTGCTCGCGGGTGGCCGCCTTGACCATCTCACCGATGCGGACGCAATCGGCGCCCTCATCTGGTGTCACGCGTAGCCCGAGCGCCGGCCCGTCGAAGAGGACGTACATCATCCCGCCCCAGGCGACGTCCACGGTCACCGTGCCGAGCGTCGGCACCTCGACGGGCACGCCGAGATGGATCGCGAACGACGGGACGCTGCGCACGGTCACGCGCGTCACCTTACCGTCGCGGCAATCGGCGCGGACACGAACCAGACCGGCCGGTTCTTCCAGCGTCAGCTCGGTGACCGGCTCGGTCATCGGCAACATGCCCGTCTCTAGCAGGACCGTCGCCACGCAGATGGTGTTGCTGCCGGACATCGGCGGATACTCCATCTGCTCCATGATGACGAAGCCCGCGTCCGCTTCCGGCCGGGTCGGCGGCAAAAGGACGTTGCAGCACAGCGCCGGATACCCCCGCGGCTCACGCAGCATCAGGCGACGCAAGCCGTCGCCGTGCGTGGCGAGGTAGCGCATCTTCTCGAACATGGTCGCGCCGGGGACGTCGAGGACGCCGCCGGTGATGACGCGGCCAGGCTCGCCTTCAGCGTGCGCCTCGACCGCGGTGATCGCCCGAGCGATGCGCATCTTGCTCCTACCCCGCGGCCGGCTGGCCGTGATCCGCGAGAATCGCGTCGGCGAGCTTTTCCGCGACCATGATCGTCGGCAGATTCGTGTTCGCGCAGGGGATTGTTGGCATCACCGAGGCGTCGGCCACGCGCAGCCCGGTGACGCCGATGACGCGACCGGCTGCATCGACAACGGCGTTGGGATCGTCTTCACGCCCCATCCGGCAGGTGCCGCAGGCGTGCCATGTCCCGTGCACCTGCTCCCGGACGAACGCCTCGAGCGCTTCCTCGTCGCGGACGATCGCCTGGAGCCACCGCCCTCCGGACACGCGCCGTCGCATCACCGCGCGGCGGATCGGCGTCGGAAGATCCAGGAGCCAGCCAATCGGCGCGGTGCGCAGCCAGTTATTTCGCGACACGATGGCCAAATCCCGGGCGCGCTCGGTATAGCTGGTCGGGAACGGGTAAGCGGCCGCGCGGCGCATCGCCGGGTGGCGATAGAGGCGGGCGATTAGCCGCAAGCCATCCATCAGCCGGCAAGCATCGCGCGGATCGGAGAGCAGATTGAAGTCCACCTCCGGCTCGCGGTCGGGGTCCGGCGAAGCGAGCGAGACGCGACCCGTCGAATAGGCCTTGTTGACCCAGAGCAGGAAGCCGCCCATCCGGCGACCGAGCGGATGCCAGGCGCTGCGATTGACGACGACCCCGTACATGTCGGTCTCGCAGCAGTCGTCTCGACCGGAGGAGTACCGGAATCCGACGAAGATGTGCCGGCCCTGCCAGGCTGGCAACCGGGAATCCGGCCGGAGATAGGAGGAGACGGCGATCTGCGGATGCTCCTGCAAATTGGTTCCGACGCCGGGCCGGTCAGCGACAACGGGAATGCCAAGCCTCTGGAGCTCCGCCCCCGGCCCAATGCCAGCGCGGAGGAGCATTGCCGGGGAATGCAACGCGCCCGCGGCGAGGACGACTTCCGCGCCCTGGATGACGCGGCGCGCGCCTCGCTCATCCTCAACCTCCACACCCTCAACGCGGCGCTCGTTGATCAGGACGCGGCGGACGCGCGTCCGATCGAGGATCGTCAGGTTCGGGCGGCGGCGAGTTAGCGGATCGAGGTAGGCGGTCGCCGTCGAGACTCGGCGGTCGTAGAGATTGTTGATCGTGATCGGGAAGTGGCCGGGCTGGAACGACTCGTTCTGGTCTTCGATGTAGGGAAAGCCCTCGGCCTGGAGCGCCTCGGCGGCCGCCCGTGAGAATCCCGGCCAGCATTGACGCGGAACCCGGCGGATCGGCAGCGGCCCGCCCCGGCCATGCATCGGACCATCGAAATCGACGTCGTGCTCCAGCCGCTTGAAGTAGGGTAGGACGCCGTCCCACCCCCAACCCGTCGCGCCGAGCGCTTCCCACTCGTCGTAGTCCGACGGCTGGCCGCGGTTCGCCATCATCCCGTTGATGCTCGAGCCGCCGCCCATCACCTTCGCCTGCTCGTAGCGACGCAGGGGGCGGGTGTCCGGCCCCTCCTTCGGACGTGGTTGGAGGCGAACCCGGAGCTCGGTCCAGTGGTGCCGGGGATCGAAGTAGGCGACGATGGGGTAGCTGTCCCACAGGACCGAATCGTGGTGGTCAGGCGGTTTGTCTGGGCCGGCTTCGATCAGCAGGACGCGCAGATCGGGCCGCGCCGAGACGCGGTGAGCCAGCACGCAACCGGCCGTGCCGCCACCGACGATGATGACGTCGTACCGCTGATCCATCGGATTCTCACCGGCTCCGTCCGTGCGGCTGGCGAGCCGCGAAGCACCGCGGCGTTACCCATCCGCCGGCCGACCCTTCGTCCGGCCGGCGACCACGATTCAAGCGCGGAGATCGTGTCACTGGCCCGTGAGGAGCCATCCGGCGGACGGCTCTCGGTCTAGGCCGAATGTGGACCGGGACGCCGCGGTTGCCGGCTGAAAGAAGCGGGAGCCCGATGCCAGCCGAGGGCCTCGACTTCGTCGCCGCGAATGGCGAGGAACGCTGACCGCGTCTCCGGATAGACTGCGGCGACCGCCTCGACCGGGATCCAGAGGTCGTCGTTGGCGCCAAAGAGTCCCTGCGCGTAAATCAGCCCGCGGCGCATCTTGCCCTGCTCCTCGATCCCCGACAGCACCTCAACGACGCGAGCAAGCGCGCCACTGCGAGCGTAGAGCGTGTAACCGGGGCCGATGTCAGCCACGGTGCCCTCTGGGCCACGGCGGGCGGCCAGATCGACTGGCGGCAGATTTGGGCCGAACATCGGCTTATCACCGATGGCCACCTCGCGGTCGAGCAAACCGGTGGCACCAGCGGGCCGCGTCGCCAGGAAGCCACAACCAAACAGGATCACGAGCGAGAGTCCGACGGCGAACCAGAGCTCCATCCGCTCGAGCTCCGGCTTGCCGTGCTCGAAGAGGTTCAGCAGGATCTCGCCGATACCAATGATCAGTGCGCCTGCTACGATCGCTACTCCAAGCGGCACGACCAGCGGACGGATGATCCGCGTCATGAATCCTTGGGCCACGCCTGTCTTCTCCCCTCTTCTCCCAATCCTCTACCGCGGGACCAACGTCCCGCTCAGTCCAGCATCCATTCTGCCCGTTGTAAGCGTTTGCGCCGTGCCCGCACCCGACGCAATCGCAGGTAGAAAAGGAGCGGGCCGGCGATGGCAATAGCCGGGATTATCAAGAAGTACCAGGCAGTGGCGGCCAGCAGCACCCCCGCGTGCCGACTCCCGCCTGCTACCCAAAAGATGATGGCAACCGTCGCCATCTTGAAAACGAACAGCGTCCAAACAAACGTCCAGACTGTCGTCCGCTCCGCCGCTCGGCGCTTGCGTTCGGCAGCCTCGCTCACCTCGGTGGCGTAGGTGTGTATATCCACGCCAGGCATAGCTCGCCCACCTACCGTTACGCGCCATCGGCCCTCTGCTGGGAGCGGACACGCCCGCTAACGGTCGAAACGGTCTCATACGCCGCTCGTTGGCTGGGCGTGGGGACGCGGCGCCGGTCGACTGGCCGACTCCTTCGCGTCCTCCTTTGCCGCCCAGCGGAAGAAGAGAACCGAGATGACGGCCAAATAGACGACGCTGCCGCCGACCCACATCAAGACGCCCGCGGCCTCCTGATCTGCGGCAACACTGATTCCCCAGAGGCGTGGCGCTGTTACGTAGTAGTGATACACCCCCGGCTCCGCGAAGGCAATGAATGCGCCGATGATGCCACTAGGGACGCTCATCAGGAAAATGTACAGACATTGCAGCGGAAGTGACAGACGCGACCATGCCGGCACCGGCGCCGCGACCGGCCACCAAGACAGGATCGCCGCTACGAGGAACGAGGCGTGTTGCGCGACGTGCACCGGCTCGTAGCGGAGCGCCACGTCGTATGGCCCTGGGAGATGCCAAATCGTGATGATCAGATTGGCCACGAAGAAGACCGATACGGGGTGGGTGACGGCGGCGCCAATTCGATTGAGCAGCGGCCGCTGCGCCAGCGGCTCGAAGACCCAGCGCGGCGTCCCGCTCAGCCACAGCGGGCCGGTCACGAACATCAACAGCATGTGCTGCAGCATGTGGGCGGACAGGAGATAGCTGTCCGCCCAATCATCCAGCGGCGGTCCAAGCGCGATCAGGAAGACGATCGTTCCGGTGACGAACGCGACGCGCTGGCCTGTCGTGACCGGCTTCGCCGGATTGTTGACATTACGGTTGCGCGGCCCCGTCCAATAGAAATATCCGGTGAGCAGCGCTACCGCCGCCAGGACGACCGTTGGGTCGATGAACCAGTCGCTCGAGAGGAAGCCAGTTGGTGGCGTTTGTCCGGCGTGCAACACCGGAAGTAAGAGCGAGAGCATCGGGCATCCTCACGAGTGGCGCCGGAGGGCGGCGAGTCAGTGACGCGCTTGGCGATGGGCCTACTCGCCGCCTGTCAGCAACCGCAGAGCATAGTCGATCGGATGAACGTCCATGAGGATCTTCAGACTGATGACGATGGCGAGGGAGATAACGAGGCCGGCGGCGAAGATCCACGTCAGCCGACGGTCATCGAATTTCAAGTGCATGAAGTACCCGACGACCGTTACGAACTTCGCCGCGGACAGGACGATCAGCGTCGGCACGAGGACGCCGGAATCCGCCATCCATTCGATGTAGTAGGTCGCAACCTCGACGATCGTGATGATCGCCAAGATGATGGCGATATTGATGTAGGTTCGCTGACCGGGATGCCCGGGCAGATGCTCGCCGGCGGCCGACCCTGGATGTCCACCATGCCCGCCGTGTGTTGCGACTGAGGCTCTGTGAGCCATCTCGATGCCCCCTTACCTCGCTCCGTCCGGCCGGACGCCGGCTAGCTCAGCCCAAGCAGGCGCGCGGCGTGTTCCGCGCCCTCCGAGATCGTCGAGATATCGTCGTCGTACGGGATCAGGTAGACGAGCGTGAAGATGACGATCCAGACGATATCGACGAAGTGCCAATAGAGTCCGATGATCTCGACGTTGATCGCCTGTTCCTGCCGCAACCCGCCGCGCAGCGACACCCACAACAGCGACAGGAGCATGATGACTCCGATTGTCACGTGCGCGCCGTGGAAGCCGGTCAGCGTATAGAAGGACGTGCCGAACATGTTGGTCGTCAGCCCGAGCCCGTCCTCCTTGTAGAAGCTCGTGAACTCGAAGTACTGACCGCCGAGGAAGATCGAGCCCAGCGTGGCCGTCGCGAACAGCCAGATCCGAGTGCCGCGAACGTCACCCCGTTGCACCGCCGCCAGCGCGAGCACCATCGTCAGCGAACTCATCAGCAGGACGAACGCGCTGACCGACGTGTACGGAATGTCGAGCACCTCGTGCGGCAGCGGACCTGATCCCTGACCAGCCGCGACCAGCTCCTCGGCCCGCCCCCGGTAGATTAGGTACGTCGCGATCAGCGAGCCGAAGAACATGCAGTCGGAGGCCAGGAAGCCCCACATTAGGAGCTTGCGGTGGTCAATGCCCGTACTGGTCGGCGGGTGCGGGGAGTGCTCGGCTCCCCCGCCGTGCCCACCCCCGTGGGCTTCAGCTGTGGCGACCGCGGTTGACAACTCCTGTTCCCTCCCGTGTTTGCACCCGTCCGCGCGTTACGGAGCGGTTGGCGCCGATCATCGGACGCATCAACCAGCCGGCTCGAATGCCCAGCCGTAGCAGCCGAGCAGCGTAATGGCCACGCCAATCGGAACCAAGATCGGCAAGTGCAGCAGGCCAATCGTCAGGACCGGGTTATCGATCAGGAGGCCCATCGCGGCGACGAACAACCCGATCGAGACAATCAGCGGATAGTACGACGGGTTCGGCATGTGGATGTGCTCCACGTCTTCCTTGGTCGGCGAGACCACGGCGGTCCGCCGCATCGCCTGAGCCTCCGGCGCCTCATCCGGAGCGTGGACGCTACCCATCCGCCGGCCAGCGACCTCGATCGCGACCTCTTCCTCCTGAGCGTGGTCCTCATGCCCGCCGTACTTCTCCCACCAGAGCGGATCGCGGTGAGAGATCACCGGAATGCGAGCGAAGTTGTACGGCGGTGGCGGAGAGGACGTGGCCCACTCCAGCGTCGCGGCATCCCACGGATTGTCCGGCGCCTGCTCGCCGTGCCGCAGGCTTTTCCAGACGTTGTACATGAAGACTAGGATCGAGAACCCGAGCACGAACGCGCCGATCGTCGAGACGAGGTTCCACGCGGTCCAGCCGCTCTCCTCACCGTAGGTGTAGTAGCGGCGCGGCATGCCGGCCAGGCCGAGGAAGTGCATCGGGAAGAACGTCATGTTGAAGCCGATGAAGGTCAACCAGAAGTTCCACTTGCCCAGCCGGTCATCGAGCATCTTCCCGAAGATCTTCGGGAACCAGTAGTACATGGCGGCAAACAGACCGAACATACTGCCGCCAAAGAGCACGTAGTGGAAGTGAGCGACAACGAAATAGGAGTCGTTCTGATGCGTATCGACCGGTACAGAGGCATGCATCACGCCGGAGATGCCACCGATCGTGAACTGCGAGATGAGTCCGACGGCGAAGAGCATCGGCGTCGTGAATTTCAGTGAGCCGCGGAACATCGTCCCGAGCCAGTTGAAGATCTTCACGCCGGTCGGGATCGCGATCAGCATCGTGGCGCCCGCGAAGATCGAGTTCGCGGTCGGGCCAAGACCGGTCGTGAACATGTGGTGGGCCCAGACGCCGAATCCGAGGAACGCGATCGCCCCGAGCGCGTAGACCATCACGGCGTAGCCGAACAGCGGCTTGCGCGAGAAGACCGGTACGATCTCCGAGACGATGCCGAACGCCGGCAAGATCAGGATGTACACCTCGGGATGGCCGAAGACCCAGAACAGGTGCTGCCAGAGGAGCGGGTCACCACCAGCGGCAACCTCATAGAACCCCGTGCCGGCGTAGCGGTCGAAGGAAAGTAGGATCAGCGCGACGGTCACCGCCGGGAAGGCCATGACGATCAGGATCGAGACGATCAGCGTAGCCCAGCTGAAGACCGGCACCCGCATCATCGTCACGCCTGGCGCGCGCATGTTGAAGATGGTGACGATGAAGTTGAGAGACGACGCCATCGAGGAGACACCGAGCACCTGCAGGCCGATCATCCAGAAGTCAACGGCGCGGGTCGGGTTCCAGGCGTTCTCGGTCAGCGGCGCATATCCGTACCAACCCTGGTTCGGCACGGTAGCGAAGAACCAGCTCAGATTGAGGATGATGGCGCCGGCGAGGAAGGTCCAGTAACTGAACGCATTGAGTCGCGGGAACGCGACGTCACGCGCTCCGATTTGGAGCGGCACGAGATAGTTGAAGAAGGCGGCGTTGAGCGGCATGACGACGAGGAAGACCATCGTCGTGCCGTGCATCGTGAAGAGCTCGTTGTAGGTCTGGGCGCCGACGAGATCGTTGTCCGGTACAGCGAGCTGGAGCCGGATCAACAGCGCCTCAAGACCACCGATGAGGAAGAAGAGAAACGCAGTCGTCCCGTAGAGGATGCCGATTCGCTTGTGGTCGACCGTCGTGAGCCAGCTCCACAGCCCTGTTGCTGGCGCGGCGACCGGCCGAGTCAGCGTTTGCGGCTGCGCGATGGTTGCCATCTCGATCTCCTGCCTTACGCTCCTGCGCGTCCGCGCATCCTCTCAGCCCCGAATACGATCGTCGTCATCATGCTCCCGTCACTCTCCCTCGGAAGCCGCACTCTCGGCCGGCTGGGCCGGCGGGATGTTGACATCGTCAGCAGTCGGCGGCTCCAAATCAGCATTCTCACCAGTCGGCTCCGGACAGCCTCCATCCGGCTGCAGCGCTTGGAGGTAATTCACGAGCGTCTGAATCTGATCCTCGGTCAGCGTGCCCGGCTTGATCGCCGTCGCCATGTGGTTGCCCGGCTTGATCGCGCCCGGGTCACGCAGCCAGCTGGCCAGGTTCTCCGGCGTGTTCCTCAGGAGACCGGCGCCAATCGTGGCCCGGCAGCCGAAGAGCGTCAGGTTCGGACCGGCGATCTTCGAAATGTCCGGGGTCTGCTCCAGACCAACCGCGGCCGTGTTGAACTGCGTGCCATTGATGCGGTGGCAGGCAGCACAGACGGCGAACGCATCCGGGGCCTGCGCGACATCACCCGTGCCGGCGGCATCAGCTGCCGCCTGGCTCGGGCCCGCCTTCCAGGCATTCACCCACGCGTCGAACTGCTCCTGCGGCTGGACATGCACGATGAAGCGCATCCAGGCGTGGGAATCACCGCAGAACTCGGCACATTCGCCGTAGTAGACACCCGGCTTGTCAGCGGTGAAGCCCAGACGATTCACGTGTCCGGGAATGAGGTCCATCTTGCCACTGAGCTGTGGCACCCAGAAGGAGTGAATGACGTTATTGGAGTAGAGGCGGAAGACAACACGCTTCCCGGCCGGGATATAGATCTCGTTCGCGGTGATGATGCCGCCGACCTGATCCGAGGGCTCAGCGTAATGAACTTCCCACCACCACTGCTTGCCGTAGACGTCGATGACGTAGTCGGCGTCTGCTTCCTGAGCCTCGGCATCGAACTTGAACAGCGTCTGAACGGTCGGGATGAAGATCACCAGGAGCACGATCGCCGGCAGAATCGTCCAGGCAATCTCGAGTGTCTTGTTGCCATGGACCTGCTCCGGCCGCTCTTCCTGCTCCGAGCGACGGCGGAACCGCAAGACCGTGTAAACGAGACCCGCCTGGACACCGACGAAGACGACCAGCGCCATCCAGAAGATGAGCTTATAAAGGAATTGGATATCGCTGGCGACCTCGGTGCGAGGACTGATGGTCGAGTATGGGCTCTCCGCCCCGACCGCCCGCGGCAGAATTGCCGCTCCGGCCATCAGCAGCAACGACAGCAGCGTTCCCGCGCGCAGCAACATGATGATGCGCCTGTGCCGCGCCCTCAGGTCATTGCCGCGGCGATCTCGCTCTACCATTCCGCCTCCCCGCCTCGTCACCCTCAACTCTGGACGCTATGGTCGCCGAGGTGAAACTGACTCCGCCCACGGAAACCGCCTCAATCAATGCGAGAAACCACAAGCCGAAGCATGCGCCGCAGTCTTCGTGCCAGAATCTCGTTTGCGTGGGTCGTGTTTCCGCGTGCTCTGGATCAGCGCCGCTGCCGTCGCATCAGGCCGGCGCACAGTGGGGCCGCACCCCGGCGTCGCCCCGGCTGCTTGCGAGCATCGTACACCCAACGGCGGGCAGGCGGTCAAGACCTTGGTACCTGGAATCGGCATTCCAGCACGATGCAGCACGACCAAGCCTCATCGCGCTCATTTGGTCGCTTCGCCGCTTCGCGGGCGCCCGAACGTGCGGGTGGTATACTTTGGAATCAGTGCGACGAGTGTATGGTGCGCGCCGTCCGCCGGTGGCGGGCTAATCGGTGATTCCCCGTGGCGACGCGCACATATCTGCGCAGACCGCCGCCGTCGCAATGCCTCCACACCATCCGGCGAACCGGCGCAGTGCCAGGAGTCCGTCGGTGATGCCTCGCCATCAGGAACAATCAGTCGTGCGGTACGCGGCCATTTTCTGCATCGCGATCGGCGCGGTCATCATGGTAGTGGCCATTTTTGCCGATTCGATCGGCATCAGTGGCGGCGGTAGAGGTTTCGGTTGGAAGCAGCTGATTGCCGCTATCGTCGGCTTGGTCGTGCTGCTGATCGGCCTCGCCTGGCTCCTGCGGCCGCTCGCGCATCTCCCCGCCGAAGAGACCGAAGAATAAAGCGGCATCTTGCGATAGCAGCCTGCCCTCGCGCATGCTTGGGTGAGTATTCGACCCGGCCGCGCCCGGCTGGCGCTATGGCGTGTGCCGAAGCAGCATCATGCAGCCAACGATGAAGGACGGACGACATGAGTGAAAAGGCGGGCGGACCCAGCGGGGATGGGATCGTCGTAATGGAAGCGCAGCTCGCGCGCGAGGCAATCGCCGCGGCGCTGGCGGACGCCGGCCTCGCCCCACCTCCGCGCGGCATCGATCTCCGCCCGATTCCCTTTGAAGGCTCCTGGGGCGTCGCCAGCTCGGTTTGCCACGCGATCGCGGGCGATCTCGTCCAGCGCGAGCTCGAGGCGAGCGGCGAGCTACAACAGCTCTCTAAGAAGGAAGCGAAGCAACGGGCGAGCGAGGCGGCGCGCAAACGCGCACAGGAGCTGGCCGAGGCGATCGCGACCAAGGTCAAGTCGACGAACGGCTTCGCTCGCGTCGAAGCGGTCAACGGCTACGTCAATCTCTACTTCGACGCCAACGCCGTCGCCTCTCGCCTCATCGGCGAGGTCATCAAGCTCGGACCGGATTTCGGCAAGGGAGCGCCGAAGACCGAGCGCGTGATGGTCGAGCACTCCCAGCCGAACACGCACAAAGTCTTCCACGTCGGCCACCTGCGAAATTCCTGCCTCGGCATCGCCGTCAGCAACATCCTAGCCGCCGCCGGTTATCCCGTTCTGCAGGCGACCTACCCCGGCGACATCGGGATGCACGTCATCAAATGCCTCTGGTGCTACGAGCGCTTCCACAAGGGGCAGGAGCCAGCCGATCCGTCCCTGCGCGGCCGCTGGCTCGGTCAGATCTACTCCGAGTCGGACGCGCGGCTCGAGTATCGGAAGGACGTGCTCTCCTTCCTACATCTCTTGTCTAAGGAAGATCAGGGGTTCGTCGCGGGGATCGACCGCCTGCTCAAGTACCTCTGGCGCAAGAATGAGCAGGGCGAGGTGGTCGAGGGCGAGGACATCGCCTATCTCCTGGGCCGCATCACGCATGGCCAGGAGATCAAGGAGGACCAGCTGCGACGCGATGACGTAATCGTCAAGTTCTGGCCGATCGTCGGCGATTACCTGCGGGACGCTGCTCTCAATCCGAAGCCGCACGTCCCGGCCGAGGGCGAGCCGGAGCCGACGATGACGCCGGAGGAGCGCTACGCGCGCTGGCAAGAGCTCAACGAGCACATCGAGTGGTGGCCGGAAGTTCCCCGCTGGCGCGAGGAGGTCCGCGAAACCTTCCAGCGGTGGGAGCGGCAGGAGCCGGAATTCGTCAAGCTCTGGCAGGAGACGCGGGAGTGGAGCCTGGCGGATTTCCGGCGCATCTTCGATGAGCTCGGCGCTCACTTCGACGTCTGGTTCTTCGAGAGCGAAGTCGAGGAGGAAGGCAAGAAGATCGTCGCCGAGCTCCTGGAGAAGGGAATCGCCGAGATCAGCGACGGGCTGCCGGTCGTCAAGATCGACGAGAAGCTGGGGCTGAAGCAGGAGACGTACCGAACGCTCCCAATCCTCCGCTCGGACGGCACCTCCCTCTACTCGACGAAGGACTTGGCGCTGACGAAGCGCAAGTTCGAGGAGTTCGGCATCGACCGGGCGATCTGGGTGGTCGACGTCCGCCAGTCCCTCTACTTCCAGCAGATCTTCAAGATCCTGGAGCTTTGGGGCTTCGAGCAGGCGAAGAAGTCGTACCATCTCGGCTACGAGATCGTTCGCTTGCCGGAGGGGGTCATCTCCTCGCGCAAGGGTAACGTCCCGATCTATGACGACGTGCGGGACATGGTGCTCGCACGGGCACGCGAGATCATCGAAGAAAAGAACCCGGATCTGCCGCCGGAGACGAAGGAGCGCGTCGCCCGCCAGGTCGGGCTCGGCTCGCTCAAGTTCGCGATGCTCGCTCGGGACAACAACAAGGTCGTCGTCTTCGACGTCGAGGAAGCCCTCTCCTTCGACGGCTTCGCGGCGCCTTACATTCAGTACGCGCACGCTCGCGCCTGCCGCATCCTCGAGCACGCGGGCATCACCCCCGGTCAGGCGATCGCGCATGACGATCAGCAGCCGGCGCTCGACTTTGGCGAGGTGCTGGCGCCGGAAGAGCTGAGCCTGCTCCAGCACATCGCGATCCTGCCGGATGAGGTGCAGCGAGCCGCCGAGTACTACCGGCCATTGCAGATCGTCAATTACGTCTACGAGCTCGCCCGGCGCTTCAACGACTTCTATCACGCTTGCCCCGTCCTGCAGTCCCCGGAGCCGACGCGAACAGCGCGGCTCGCCCTGGTGGACGCCACGCGCATCGTGCTCGCTAACAGCCTCGCGCTGCTTGGCATCGCGGCGCCGGAGGAGATGTAGCGCCGAACGATCCGCTCCCCGCTGCCCAACCGGCGACGGAGCGGACGGCAAGAAACTTGCGACAGGTGACGACGTGGTCACTCATCAGCCGGCAACGGCGCCGGCACAATCCAGACTCATCACAGATCCAATTCGACCGATCGTCGCGCCAGTTTGGCTCGGCGCGGAGCGTCCCGGCGTCGATCTCGGCGCCGAGGCGCTGGCGGACGGGCTCCGCGACCGCTGGCTGCGGGGTCAGCGTGGCACGCTCCTGGCGCGACTGCGAGAGCCCCTGCGGATCGCGGCCCCGGCTCCAGCCGACGCTCGGGATCGCCTGCACCGAAAAGGCTTGGAGTTCCTTTCCGAAGTCACCGTGGCGTGCGAGTCGATCGCGGCTGCCGTCGCCGAGTCGATCCGGCGTGACGAGCTCGCGGTCGTCCTTGGCGGAGACCACAGCGTCGCCGCCGGCAGCTTGGCGGGCGTCGCCATGACGGCCGAGCGCGTCGGTGTCCTCTGGTTCGACGCTCACGCCGATCTCAATACCCCCGAGACGAGCCCGAGCGGGCATCTCCACGGCATGCCGCTGGCGGCCGCGCTAGGGGAGGGGCCGCGCGAGCTCGTGGACATCGGCCGCCCCGGACCGCATCTGGCCCCCGCTGATGTCTGCCTGCTCGGGACGCGCAGCCTCGATCCTGGGGAGCGCGAGGCGATCGAGCGATTCGGCCTCTGGATGCTGACGATGGAGGAATGGACCGACGCCGGACTGCTCGACGGCCTGAACGCGGCCCTAGCGTACCTCGCGGCACGCGGCGTCGATGCGGTCCATGTCTCCTTCGATCTCGACGTGCTTGACCCGAGTGTCCTGCCGGGCACCGGCGTGCCCGTGCCCGGAGGATTGACGTATCGCGAAGCGTCGCGGATACTCCGCCGTCTCCGCGCGTGGGACGGACCGGTGCGCTCCATGGATTGGGTTGAGCTCAACCCGGCGCTCGATCCCACCGGCGGCAGTGTCGAGGTGGCGGTCGGGCTCGTGGCAACGCTCCTCGGCGAGACGCAACGCTGAGGCCAACCGGCGCCGAGCGGCGGCGCCAGCGATGAGCGCGGCCGTTTCGGCACGAAATGTGCTCATCATGCGACGTGCGCCAGTGATTGTCGCCCCCGCGCCGCGCTCACGCGCCGCGGCTCTGTCTTCGCGTTCGAGTCGGTCTCCGCAGGGTCTCGAGGAGGGAAGTGCATATGAAGGTGCAGCTGCCGAATCCGTTTCGCCGGCAACAGCGCAGCGAAAAGAAGAAGCGATCGTGGCGGTTCTTCGCCCTGCTTGCCGGCGCGCTCGCTGGTGTCGTGATCTGGGGCCGGCGCCGCATGCGCCCGGAGTACGCGGGAGCGCCTGCGGGCGATGTCGCTTCCTGGCGACAGGAGCTCGCCGGGGATACGCGTGGCGCCGAGAGAGTCCCCACCCAGCCCGAGACACCGTTTACGACGCCGGAGCCGGATATTTCCTCGCTCCAGACGACCGTCGCGCCTCCGGAACCGCCGCCGGCGCCACAGCCGCCGTCTCCTGCCGTCGCCGCCGCCATGCCTGAGGAGCCGGAGCCACCGGAGACAACGGCAGAGTGGGTGGCTGAGCTCCGCAGCGACACGGACACCGACGAAACCTCAACCGACGCAACCGCGGTTGAATCGGAGACCACTGCTCAACAATACGATCAAACCGTATCCGAATCGCCGGCATCCGACGCTTTCTCAGCCGACATGCCACCAGCCGACGCCTCGCCAGCCGATGCTCAAACCGCTGAACCGGCACAGCTCTCCGAAGTCGCCTCATCCGTCGACTCGGACGCGCCGGAGCCGGCTGACTCCGAGGTCCCGACGCCGTCCGCGCAGCAGACAACGCCGCCCACGGAAGGGGCCGGCTGGATCAAGGCGGGAGAACATGGCTCCTGCCCTGATGACTATCCGATTAAGGGGAACGCCTCGTCCCGCATCTACCATCGGCCCGGAGAGCCGTCCTACGAGGCGACGATCCCGGAGATCTGCTTCGCGAGCGAGGAAGCCGCGACCGCGCTCGGCTACCGGGCGCGCAAGCGGTAATACCCGCCGCCTGTCGCTCGGCTCAAGCCGGCAGCGGGACGGGTACGATATCGTCCTCGGCGAACACCGGACCCACGGTGAGGCCGAGGCGAGCGTATGCCTGCGCGGGCACGCCAATATCGGCGACCGCCAGCGCGCCGACGACCGTGCGCGCCTCGGGGGTGAGGAGGCCCGTCTTCGGCAGCGCCAGCGTCAGCGTCGCGTCGGCGCGGATACAGGGCGAGAGTACTGCGCCGGTCGTCGCATCCAGGCCAGACGGGAGATCGATCGCGAGCACGGGGGCAGGATGAGCGTTCGCCGCTTGGATGAGGGCGGCTGACGCGCCCGTTGGCGGTCCGGAAAGGCTGAATCCGAACAGCCCATCGATGATCAGGTCAGCAGGTGGCAGGGCGGGGTCGAGCGTTGGCTCTTCGATTGGAATGGCGAGGCGCTCCAGGATCTGCAACTGGTGAGCGGCGAGGCCCCGGCCCGGCTCCGGCCTTCGGCTCAGCCACACGTGGGGAATCGCTCCCCAGGCGTGAAGAACGCGAGCGGCCACCATGCCATCGCCGCCATTGCCGCCGCTCCCGCAGAGGACGATGACTCGCTTCCCGCGCGCATCGCCGAGAAACCGTCGGCGCGCGAAGCGGGCCACGGCAAACCCGGCGACCTCCATCAGCTGCATCGTCTCTACGCCGTATTCCTCGACCATGATCCGGTCGATCGCGGCCATCTGCTGCGCCGTCAGCGCCGGCACATCAGTCGGGTTGCGCTCCGCCATGATCCTCCCCTCAACCATTCGCATGAGTCACTGCAACGAGCGCCCGCCGGGTGATTCCTCGTCGCTTCACGGATAATACGTGGGCTCCGGCCGATCGGCGGAGTACAGAACCGACGCTTGCAGATCTCAGAGGACGGCTCAAGATCATGACGACTGCGATTCCTCAGCACGTTCGCGATCTCTTCGCCCCGGCGCCCGGCACGATCTATCTCGACACCGCCACCTACGGCCTGCCGCCACGTCCAACCGTGGAAGCGCTTGAGCGGGCAGTCCGGCGCTGGCAGTCCGGCGAGGCGAACTGGGTGGAAGAGTGGGACCGCGAGGGAGAAGCCTGCCGCTCCCTCTTTGCCGCGCTGATCGGCGCGCGGGCGGACGACATCGCGCTCATCCCGGCGGGTTCAGTCGGCGTCGGCACGGTCGCCGCCTCGCTGCCGGAAGGGAGCCGCGTCCTCGTGCCCAGCGCGGAGTTCCGGTCGGTCGTCTTGCCGATGCTCGCCGCTCAGCGGGCGCGGGGCATTGAGGTGCGGGAGGTGCCCTACGAGGCGATTCCGGACGAGATCGGTCCGGGAACGCATCTCGTCGCCTTGAGCCTGACGCGGGCGCAATCGGGCGAAACGGCTGACCTCGCCGCTATCGTCGCCGCGGCGCGCGAGCACGGAGCACGCGTCCTCCTCGATGCGACGCACGCCCTCCCCTTCGTCTCCGTCAATGACCACATTGGCGAGATCGACTTCCTCGTCTGCCACGGCTACAAGCACCTACTCTGCCCGCGCGGCGTCGCCTTCATGTATGTCAATCCCCGCAACCTGGATACCGTGGTGCCATATCTGGCGAACTGGCGCACTTCGCCGAATCCATACGAAAGCGCCTACGGTGGACCGCTCCCGATCCTGCCGAACGCGTCCCGTTTCGACGTCTCGCTTGCGTGGCATGCCTGGGCCGGGGCGCGACCCTCGCTGGAGCTGCTCGTCCAGTGGAAGCGAGAGGGGATTCTCGACGCCGTGCTCTCGCTCTCGGCGCGCCTCGCGGACGGTCTCGGGCTCGAGCGGCCGAAAGCGTCGCTCGTCTGCCTGCGCGTCCCGGACGCCGAGGCCGCCGAGTCGGCGCTGGTCCGCAATCGGATCAAATGCGCGGCCCGTGGCGGCAATATCCGGCTCTCGCCGCACGTTTACACGACGGAGGAAGAGATCGATCGCGCCATCGAGGTGATTTCCTCGACGCTCGCGACGGTCTCCGCCTAATCGACGTAGCGCCCGAGCCACTACGCCACCTTTGACGTATCGTCCGGAAGCGTAGCGGCGCCACCAAGCGCATCTAACGTGGAGGCCTGGCATGCAGATCACGAGAAACTCATTGCGCACCCAGAAGGGGCCGCAGGAATGGTTCACTGGCGACGTCTACATTGATCCAGTGGCGGAGCCGACCGGACCATTCCGCGTTGGCGCGCTGATGGTCCACTTCACGCCAGGCGCTCGCACGGCCTGGCACACCCATCCCAACGGTCAGACGATCTATGTCTTGGAGGGCGTCGGGCGATGCCAGCGCCGTGGCGGCCCAATCGAGGAGATCCGGCCCGGCGACCGTGTCTACTTCGAGCCCGGCGAGGAGCACTGGCACGGCGCCGCGCCAGATCGCTTCATGACCCATCTCGCGATTCACGTGCCCGATGAGTCGGGCAACTCGGCAACCTGGGGCGACCACGTCACCGACGAGGAGTACGGCCAAAGCCCTCAATAGCGGTCAGCGCCGGCTCGACGGCGCCTCGCCGGGAGCCATTTTCCCGCGGGCGCTCTAGGCGAACGTGGTACACTTTCAGAGATCGGCGGCAAGACTGCCAGGCGCAGATCGCGCCGGCGGGAGGCCGCCGTTCTTGTGTATCGCATGCGCAATATGATGCTTCGCGCGGGAAGCGCGTTTGCCTCTACGAAAGATGACAACGTTGCTTGATGCACCAACTCTGACGGTCACGCCCGAGGTCGAGGAGCTGCTGCGGCCGGAAAAGATCGGGCCGCGCGACGGCGAGGGCAAGACCGTCGTCGTCGCGATGAGCGGCGGCGTCGATAGCGCGACGACGGCGCTGATCATGCGGGAGCGCGGCTACCGCGTGGTCGGGATGAACCTGCGCCTCTTCTCGCCGGGCGACCCGGAGCACGCCGCCAACCCGTGCTGCGGCATCCCCGCGATGGACGACGCGCGGGCGACTTGCGCGCTGATCGGGATTCCGTTCTACGCGGTGAACATGGAAGTCGAGTTCGGCGAGGCGGTGATTGACCGCTTCGTCAACGAATACGCGAGCGGGCGCACGCCGAACCCGTGCTTGGAGTGCAACCGGCACGTCAAGTTCCGCCACCTGCTCCGCCGGGCGCGCCTCCTGGGCGCGGACTACCTCGCCACCGGGCACTACGCTCGCATCATCCACGGCGATCCGGACTCGGGCGTTCCTCATCGCCTGCTGCGCGCGCTCGATTCGCGCAAGGATCAGAGCTACGTGCTCTACACCCTGACTCAAGAGCAGCTTGGCATGCTCCAGTTCCCGCTCGGGAACCTGACCAAGCCTGAGGTGAGGACACTCGCTCGCGCCTTCGGCCTGCCGGTCGCGGAGAAGGCCGAGAGCCAGGAAATCTGCTTCGTCGGCAAGGGGTCCTACGCGGAATTCGTCGCGAAGCGGCGGCCGGACGTGACCGTGCCGGGTGAGATCGTCGACAGCAAGGGCACCGTCCTCGGCGAGCACAGAGGACTCGTCTATCACACGGTCGGGCAGCGCAAGGGACTGGGAATCCAGCGCCGCAAGCCAGAGCCACTGTATGTCCTTCGGCTCGAGCCGGAGACGAACCGCCTCGTGGTAGGATCACGCGCCGAGGCAAGCGCCCGGCGCCTGGTCGCGGACACGGTCACCCTCGTTGACGGCACCTGGCCAGAGGAGCCCTTCACGTGCGAGGCCGTCGTTCGCTACCGCGGCACGCCGCACGAGGCCGAGGTCCAGCTTGGTCCGGCGGGCAGCGACGAGGCGACAGTGAATTTCCTAGGTGAAGGACCAATCGCGTCGCCTGGGCAGGCGGTGGTCTTCTACCGAGGCGATGAGGTTCTGGGCGGCGGCACAATCCGGCACGTCGATTGCATGGCCACCGGCCAGTGACAGAGCGGGACACTCGGGTGTGGCCGAGTTGCCCGCTGCGGTGGCGCAGTCGCGTGAGGCTGGCGAGTGACGGAGAAAGCCATGGAGAGCGAAGGCGGCAGGGGCTGGAAATTCTGGGCGATCGCGGGCGGGTTGGGGGCGCTCGTCGTTTTTGCGCTCATCGTCTGGGGACTCTATTCCCTCGGTGACGACGACCAATCCGCGCTCGAGCGCTTCCGCGACATCGCGGTGATCTTTGTCGTCCTCCTCTTCCTCGTCACCGTCATCCTGCTCACGGCGATTACGGCCGCCCTCGGCTATCTCGTCATCGTCCTCAAGAACGAGGCGATTCCAACGCTCAAAGAGCTGAACGCGATCGCGAAGCGCTTCCGCGGCACGGCCGAGTTCGTAACCGAGGAGGCGGTCAAGCCCATCATCGGCGTCGCCGGCGCCTACGCTCGCATGCGGGCGACGATGAAGACCGTCACCGGGCGGAATCAGAAGAAGAAGTAGCGACCGCTCACTCGCCGATCACGCCACGCGCCGCCCGTCGCGCTGCCTCTTCGCCGATGACGGGCGTCGCTTCCTGGACAAAGCGCTCCCGGACCAAGCGCATGAAGTTGCTGTCAACGACTGAGCGCCGGACGAGGCCGGTGGCCGCAAGCTGCTCGATCAGCGCCTCGAGCCGCAGGCCGACGAGCACTGCCTCGGCGCCAGCAAGCTCCGCCGTCGTCAGGGGCGGCTCCGGCGGACTCGCGGGTTTGGCGCCCGGCGGTGTCCGGAGCTGGCGGAGCGCCGTCGCCCAGACCGAGGGATCACCGGGGACCAGAATCGCCGGCGCCTCGATCTCTTCCTCATCCGTCTGCTCCGCCTCGTCCGGCTCGCTTTCCGGCTTCGCCTGGTCATCTCCTGACTCGCCGCCATTCGCGGTAGCGGGCGCCGTCTGACGTCGCGCCGCCGACTCCTCGGTCTCGCGCAACGTGATGTCGTGCCGGTGCACGGCGGCTTCTCCGCCCCCTGTTGATTGGTGATAGGAGCTGACGAGCGTCGCCTCGAGTGACGTCCAGCCTGATTCGGCCGAGTCGCTGGGAAGATCGACCTGGAAACGGCCTTGGGAGAGCAGCTCGAGGAGCGTGCGGTGCGCCATCGACCCGCGGACGATGACGACCAGCTCTAACTCCTGCAGCGGCGGCCCATCGACCTGCTCGACCGTTCGCTGATGGAATCCGGTCAGGCGAATCGAAGTCCCGTTGAGTCGTATGAATTCCATGCCCTGCCTCGGCGATCGGCACGCTGGCCTTGCGCCGGCTTGCGCCGGCACCGCCTCATTCTAGCGGTTAGAGATGCGCGACCGGCGGCGTACCGGTGGGATCAACGTCCCGTGAGCGCCCCAGTCCGAAGTCCCGCGGGGAGACGGAAGCGGTCGCAGCCTCCCTGTGACCAGCGATCGTGATCGGATCGCGACTTCCGTGTGGCTTGACAGCCGGGAACGCCGGCGGTAGGCTGCTGATACGGTTTAGTAAAACGCTACAGCGACAATTCCATGCGGGGCGGAAAGCGAGTCACGATTCGGTCGGTAGCGAGGGAGGCGGGCGTGTCCATTGCGACCGTCTCCAACGTCATCAATGGCCGGCACGGGCAGATGACGCCGGAGACGCGAGAGCGGGTCCTTTCGGCGATGGAGCGGCTCGGCTACCGGCCGAATCTGGTCGCCCAGAGCCTCGTCACCAACCGGACCGCGACCATCGGCCTGATCATGAGCGACGTCACGAACTCGCTCTATCCACCGGTCACCATCGGAGCGGAGGCAGCCTGCCGGGAAGCAGGGTACAGCCTGCTGCTGGCGGCCGTGGATGACATCGAGGCCGAGCGCAGGGCGGTCGACTTGATGGTCGCCAAGCAGGTCGAGGCGCTGATCCTCTTCTCCATTTCGCTGCTCGATATCAGCAACGACCACCTCTTCCAGACGCAAGCCGGAGGAACGCCCGTCGTCGTCATCAACCGGCAGATCCCGGCGGATGCGCCGTTGTCTGCCGTTTGGTTCGACCACTTCGGCGGCGCTTGCCAGGCAACGCGCCACCTCATCGAGCTTGGCCACCGGCGAATCGGCCACATCGCAGGCCCGTCGCATCGCTTCACCGGCCAGCAGCGACGCCGGGGCTACGAAGCGGCGCTGACGGCGGCCGACCTGCCGGTGGATCCGTCTCTCGTCGTCGAGGGGGATTACTCCTTCGAAAGCGGCGAGCACTTGATCCGCGAGCTCTGGGAGCAGCGGCCGACGGCCGTCTTCGTCGGTGGCGACGCGATGGCCCTGGGTGCGCTGCGTGGCCTTGCCCGGCTCGGCGTTCGCGTGCCGGACGATCTCTCGCTGGTCGCCTTTGGCAATCCCGATTTCGTCCGCTACGCGACGCCAGCCCTCACGACGGTTGATCTACCAGTTGTCTCCGCCGGCAAGGCGGCGGTCGAGCTGGCGCTCCGCCGCATGCGGGCGCCCGAAGCGAGGGAGGTGCGAACGCTAGAAACGACGTTGCTCGTGCGAGAATCGACGCGAGCGCTGTAACCTGGCACGGATCGTAGTGAATCTCCAGAGTCGGGATTGACGCTCTTGCCGTTCGGCATCGAAGGAGGATTCGAGCAATGTCCGCAAAGACGCGTGACCTCACTTCTCGAAAGCTCAGCCGCCGCAAGTTTGTCGGTGGCGCTGCCGCCGCGGCTATAGCCGCGCCCGCCTTCCTGCGCTCGTCGCGGAGCGCCGCGGCCGCCGTCCAGATCGACTTCACCGTGTGGAACTACGCGGTCGATATCGTCCAGGACAACATCAACCTCTTCCAGCAGCAGTATCCGGACATCACCGTCAACCTCAGTGACTTCGCCTGGCCCTCCTTCCACGAGACGATGGTCAACCGCTTCCGCTCCAAGACGCCGACGGACGTCACCTACAACGGTGGCAACTGGCTGGAGGAGTTCGCGGCGGCTGGCTGGGTGGTCCCGCTGGAGGACTACTTCGACTGGGTGCCGAGCTACAAGGACAAGGTGCTCCCCTTCGCCTGGCAGGACATGACCTACCAGGGTAAGGTCTACGGCCTCCCCTACTACGCCGATACGATCACCTTTATGTACAACGCCAAGATCCTGGAGGATGCTGGGATCTCCGCGCCTCCCCAGACCTGGGAGGAAGTGACCGAGCAATCGCTCCTGCTCAAGGAGAAGGGGATCGAGTATCCCTTCGTGTATGAGTTCGCCAACACCCTGCCGAACGTCAGCGAGGCCTTCGCCAGCATGGTCTTCGGCCGCGGCGGTGAGCTCATTGACGAGGAGAAGAATCCGCTCTGGACTGACCCGGAGAGCCCGGCGGCCAAGCAGTTCAAGTGGCTCGTCGAGGCGAAGAACGAGCACCAGATCCTGACGATCCTTCCGCACGAGACGGATATCGTCAAGGCAATGAACACCGGCCAGCACGCCTTCACGGTGATGTACAACTACAACCTGGCCGCGTTGAACAACGCCGCCACCTCACCGCTGGCTGGCCAGTTCAAGCTCGCGCTGATGCCGGGCGAGACCCACGAGTGCTACGGGTTTGCCAAGTTCTATAACATGACGCAGATGGCGGTCGATCGCGGGCAAGAGGTGATTGACGCCGTCGGCGCGTTCATCCAGTACTTCGGCGGCGAGGTCGACGGGCAGTATCCGGTCGCCAAGCGGTGGGCGGTCGAGCAAGGTTTGGGCTTCGGCCAGACCCCGCTCTTCGACGATCCGGATGTGCGCAACGCCTTCGCGCAGTGGATCGATGTCGATCTCTGGCTGGAGCAGCTCAACCTCGCCCGCGCGCGGCGGCAGACCGTCTGGTACGGAATCTGGAGCGAGAGCTTCCACCCGCTCCTCGGGCAGGCGCTCGCTGGCGAGATCAGCGCCGACGACGCGCTCCAGCAAGCGGCCGATCAGTGGAACGAGCTCAAGCAGCGCGTCGAGGGATAATCCTACGCCTGAGCGGCACGGCTCTAGGCCGTGCCGCCGGGTAACCGGTAACCGGAGCAGACATGGCAGGACCAGGGGCGATCGGGCAGCGCATCAGCGCGGAGACACGCGCCGGCCAGCGGCGCGCATTCTCAGGGTTTGCCTGGACCGGGGCACTCATGATCGCCCCGGTCTTCCTCCTGATCGCCCTCTTTACCCTCTATCCATTCGGCCGCGCCATCTACGAGAGCACGCGCATCGAGTCGCCGATCTTCCCGCCGCAGTACGTCGGCCTGCAGAATTACCGGGACATCATCGGCAGCTCTTACTTTATGGACGCGGCCAAGACGACTGCCCTGTTCGCGGCGGTGACGGTCCCGCTGCTCCTCGTGCTCGGCGTGCTCGTCGCGCTCCTGCTCAACGAGCCGTTCCTCGGCAACACGGCGCTGCGCATCGGGATGCTCCTGCCATGGGCGATTCCGGCGACGGTCGCCGGCCTGATCTGGAAGTGGATCTTTCTCGACAGCTGGGGCGCGCTCAACGCGCTCCTCTACTCGGTCGGGATCATTGACAGCTATGTCCAATGGTTGACGACGCCGAATCTGGCCCGAATGGCGGTCGTCGTCGTCTTCGTCTGGTCACAGCTGCCGCTCGCCTCGATCTTCCTGCTCGCGGCGCTGCAGGGTATCCCGCAAGAGCTCTATGACGCGGCATCCGTCGATGGCGCAGGCGCGTTCGGCCGCTTCCGCGCGGTGACGCTGCCAGGCATCCGGCCGATGCTCGTGATCGTCGCCCTCTTCGAGCTGCTGATGGCGATCACGAATTTCGACATTACCTACTCGTTGACCCAAGGCGGACCGGGGACGGCGACGACGATGGTGACCTACTTCACGTGGGTCGAGAGCTTCAAGAAGCTCGACTTCGGGCGCGGCTCGGCGCTGGCGATTATGATCGCGCTCGCCTCGCTGGTTGCGATTCTCGTCCTGATTCGCGCCATGCCGAAAGGCGCGTTGGTGGAGGAACGGCGGTGAGGCGGTCGGCTGGCCGGCGGGCAATCGTCTACGCGGGGGCGATTCTCCTCGCTGTTTTCTGGTTTTCTCCCTTCGCCCTGGTCGCGGTCGGCAGCGTCATCCCGGAGGTCAACCTCCTCTCCTTCCCGCCGGATTGGTTCCGCGATCCGCCGACGCTGGCGACCTACCGCTACATCTTCACCGGGGAGGTTCCGGCGAGCTACGAACAGCGCGGCGCGCTCCGCAGCATGGTCTCGAACGAAGTGCGCGACGTGCCGCGAGCGATCGCCAACTCATTCATCGTCGCCGCGGCGGTGATGCTCCTCAACCTCGTGCTCGGCAGCCTAGCCGCGTACGCCTACGCCCGCATCCGGTTCCCCGGCCGCGCCGCGACGTTCAACTTCATTTTGATGAGCCGGCTGATTCCGAGCGTCGCGCTGGCGGTGCCCTACTACGTCATCATCCAGCAACTCGGCTGGCTCAACACGTACCGGGCTCTGATCGCCATCTACGCGGTGCTGACGCTGCCGTTCACCGTGCTGGTGCTGACGCTGGCATTCCGCGGCCTGCCGCCGGAGATTGACGAGGCGGCGCAGGTGGAAGGCGCTTCGCCGTGGCGCGTCCTCCGCGACATCACATTGCCGCTGGCGTTGCCGAACCTGGTCGGCGCGGGCCTCTTTGCCTTCATGCTCGCCTACAGCGAGTTCCTGTTCGGCCTTTTCATCACCACCACGCGGGAACGGCGAACGCTGCCGGTCATCCTCGGCGCGCTCTCGGCAAATACCGATGTCTCCTGGGGCATGCTGATGGCCAGCATCACCATCGGCGCCATACCCACCTTGCTACTCGCCTTCCCCGTTTGGCGGTTCATGGTCCGAGGTCTGACCACCGGCGCCGTGCGCGGCTAGCGACCACCGCGCTCCTCACGCGGGTTCCGACAAACGCGCGACGAGCCGCTTCGGCGCGGTGAGGTGGTAGCTGTCCGTTATCAGGTCCTCCACGTCGTCCCAGTCGGCCCCGTTATCGAGGCGCACTCCGATCCAGCCATGATGACCGACGTAGGGCGGTACGAAGTACCGCTCCGGCTCGGCGTTGACCAACAACTCCTGGACACCCGGCGGCGCCTTGCACCACATGGAGAGTCCTCGCTCGTCGGTTCGCTGCATGGCGAAGATTTTCCCGCGCACGCGGTACGTCGGAGCGCCCCAGGTCTCTTCCTCGGTCGCTTCCGGCAGCGCGAGACAGATCTCTCGCAGCCGCCGCTCGTTCTCCGGCTGTGGCGGCACGTCACGTCCCATCACTGCTCCTCTCCTGATGGCGCGCATGCCATCGAGTGAGCCTTTTTGACCCGGAAAGCGTTAGCTTAGTGAGAGGCGGTGCCTTGCGTGGCCCCGCCAGAGTCGCGAAGGAGGTTTGGTTGAGCGGAATCGGTTGTTTCCTGGTGGTCTTGGCGGCGTTTTTCGCGCTAGTTGGGCTGATTCCGTTTCTCGGGTGGCTCAATTGGCTCACGACGCTGCCGCTCGCGATCCTGGCGACGATCTTCGGGCTCCTCAGCCTGACGCGCGAGGAGCGGTCCACGACCGCGGCGCTAACCCTCATCGGCGGAGTTCTCATCCTGTTCTGGGCGATCTTCCGGCTCACGCTTGGCGGCGGAATCATCTGAGATTCGGTCATGCAGCCGGCTGTCGCTCCGCGCCGGCGCCTACGCCGGTGGCGCGACGTTGCCACCCTCGATCTCTAAGAGGACGGCATTCGAGAGCCTGGCGGCATCCGGGATCAGCGCGGTGCCGTTCGTTGCCCATGTCGGTATCACGCTCCAATTGACCGGGACGGCGCCGGGTAGCCCCTCGGGCACCACACTCGCCTGCTGGCCCGTCGCCACATCGCGCACAAAGACTTGGTAGTCCGGAGTCGTCAGGCGGGAGACGAGAAGCAGCGCTGTCCCATCGGGCGAAAAGGCCGCCATCGAGATCCAGGCATGCTCCGGCGCATTCGGGTCATCGAGCGTTAGCCACTCCGCCGCCCCGCTTTCGAGATCGACGGTGGCGAGGTAAGTGTTGCCGCCAGAAAACCGCGAGACAACCAGCGGGTAGTACGCGAGCAGCCGATCACCAGTTGCGGTCACTTGGACGACCGCCGGGGCGCCGGATTCGTCGTCCGCCGCGCCGAGCACCTGCCGTGGCGTTCCGCCCTGCGATGAGGCGATCCAGATGCCATTTTGCGGATCGGTGTCGTTGCGGTGATGCACCGAGTAGACGATCTGCTGCCCGTCCGGCATCCAGCGAATTCCGTAATAGGCGATGCCCGGCTCGTTCGTGGTCACCTGCGCCACGGTCTGGGGCGCCGCGCTGCCGTCGGCGGGGACGGTCGCGATGACATTGCCGGCTAGGTCGCCATCGACGATCAGCGAGCGGGAGAACGCGATCGTCTGGCCATCCGGGGAGAATGCGGGATTTGCCGGCTGCGTGATCGTCCCTTCACCGGAATTGCCGAAGAGCGGCAAATTCCCCTCGTAGCCATCGTCATCGACGTTCGTCAGCGCACCGGTCAACGCATCCATCACCCAGAGATCGCCGTCGCGCAGGTACTTGAAGGTCTGCTCCGAGAAGGCGAGCCGGCTGCCATCCGGCGACCAGATGACATCCTCGATCCGCAGTCCGGCTCTGAGGGACGAGAGATCGGCGCACGACTGCTGAGCGAGGGTGGTCACCTCGAACACACACAGCCGGCCGCGCTCGTAGCCGACCGCTGGTTGGGCGCCGGCGATCCAACGGCCATCGGGCGACATCGAGATGATCCGCGTGTCCGGGATCTCGATGGCTTGCTGATTGACGACACGCGGCAACTCCAACACCGCCGGGATGTCTAGTCCGGGCGTGGCCGAGGCGAGCATGATGGAAGAAAGGGTGATGGCAAAGACGAGCGCTATACCGGGCAGCATCGCACACCTCCAAATGCGGGTGCGGCAAGCCGCGCCCGGCAGACGGACAGGGCATCACTATATATGACGCGCGAGTCTGCCGCGTCATACATGTGCTGACCGACGTTCCGGTTGAGTGCACACTCGCGGGAGCGTCAAGCCTGACGAGCAGCGAGAACGCGGGAGCCAATCCGTGACAGTGACGGTCCGCTACATGCAAGAAGAGTCCTTCACCCGGCGGGCGGAGGCGCTCGCGGCGTTCACCGAGCAGACCGGGATCGAGGTCACCATCGATCTCCTGCCGGCCGAGCGGTTCTGGCAGGAGTCGCGCGCGGCCTTCGGCGACCCGCCGAGCTGGGATCTGCTCGTGCCGGACGAGGCGATCGTCGCTGAGCAGCTTCACCGGGGCACCCTCGAGCCGCTGGGCCGGCGCGCGCACCGTGACAGCTTCGAGCTCGATGACTTCCTGCAGGCGGGGATCGACGCCTTTCGCGCGGCTGATATGGTGTACGCCGTCCCCTACGCGGCCAAGTGCAATGTCCTGATCTACCGGCGCGACGTCCTCCACCGCTATGGTCTCCCCGTGCCGGCGACCTGGGAGGAACTGCGCCAGATCGCCCGCGCGGCACAGGCAGCCCTGCGCGCCGAGGGACAGGTTGAGGTCTACGGCTTCGCGAGTAGCGGCCGTCCCGGCTACGGCCACAACTTCTCGATCATCGGCTCGACGCTCTTCCCGTCCTGGGGATGGCACTGGAATCGCGGCTCGGGGCAGCCACCGCGCGTCGAGGAACCCGCCACGATTGACGCGCTCGCGTTCTACGCCGCGCTGCTCCATGAGGCGGGGCCTCCGGACGCCGCGATACTCACCTCCGCCGATGCGCGCCGTCTCTTCCGCGAGGGGAAGGTTGTCTTCCTGCTCGACATCGCGACCGAGCTGGCCGCGCTGCACCGCGATGGCCTGGCGGGCACCGGCTACCGAGTCGGCATCGCCCGCGTGCCGACCGGCCCGACGGGGCGGCCGGAGCCCGGGCTGCAATCACCAGCCTTCTGCATCCCGGTCACCAGCGCCGTCAAGGACGAAGCGTGGGAGCTGCTGAAATTCCTCGCATCTCACGAGGAGATGGTGCAGGATGCAATCGCGGGTGGCGCCGCCGAGCCGGCTCGCCACTCCGTCTTCACCGCCGATGCCTACGCCGCTGTCTACGACCCGGAGTTCCGGCTCGTCGTTGGGGATTCGCGCCGGTACGCCCGGATCAACCGGCCGCTGATCCCGTTCGGCTTCGACCTAGGCGAGATCGTCGGCACCGCGGCAGCGGCAGCGATCGCTGGCGAAATGACCGCTGCCGAGGCGCTGCGGGGAGCGCAGCGCACCGTTGACGCGATGCGGTGGACGACCAGCGACTAGCGCAAACTCACTGCGCCAACCAGTGAATCGGCTACCCGGTCGCTCGGCTCGCTCCACAAGAAGGCTGTCCGGGGGAGCGCATCCTGCCGAGACTAAGCGCAGGGACCTTGAACGATGGCACATGTCTGAGTCATTATCCTCGCCAGCACCATGACGGATAGAAGACGCGCGGCAGCGAACTCGGCAGAGTGCACCACGACCGCCGGTTCGGAGGCTGGCAAGCCCCAGACTCGGTGACGCGGATTGTTCGCTGACCGCGGCCTAGAGAGAGCGGAGCAACGCGATGTCGGTCGAGGACAGTGGGCGACAACTTGCAACAGATGCGACGCCTGTGGCCGAGGCGGGGATCGCTCCTTCCGGTTCAGCAATCTCCCCACGTCCGATGCTCGCGTGGGCAACACGGGTCAAAGAACTCAACATCCTGGTCGCGCTGTTGATCCTCTGCGCCTTTCTGTCCTTGAGATCAGACGTCTTTCTGACTCAGGGCAATCTCTTCGGCGTAGCGCGGGCGTTCTCGCTGACGGCGATCGTGGCGATCGGCCAGACGATGGTGATCATCACCGGCGGAATCGACCTCTCGGTCGGCTCTGTCCTCGCCCTTTCGGGCATCACGACTGGCCTGTTACTGGGTGAAGGCTGGCCGCTGGGGCCAGCGATGATCGCCGGGATTCTCGTCGGCTCCGCGACGGGTCTGTTCAACGGGCTGCTGATCACGCAGGTCGGTCTGCCGCCGTTCATCGCAACACTGGGGACGCTCAGCATTGGCCGTGGCCTCGTCTACGTGCTGACCAAGGGATATCCGGTGACGATCCCGCCGGAGCACCAATTCCTGCTCAAAATGGGCCAGGGCTACGTTGGCTCTATCCCCATACCGGTCATCATCATGCTCATCGTGACGATTCTCGGCACGCTCTTTCTCAGTCAATCGACAATTGGGCGGTACATCTATGCTGTTGGCGGCAACGAAGAGGCGGCGAGGCTCGCCGGCATCAACGTCTCGCTCGTCAAGCTACTTGTCTACACACTGAACTCGACGCTGGCGGCGCTCGCGGGAATGATCCTGGTGGCGCGTCTGGTCTCGGCGCAGCCTTCGGCGGGACTCGGCTTCGAGCTGCCCGTCATCGCGGCGGCCATCATCGGCGGCACGAGCCTCCTCGGCGGCGAAGGGACGGTGCTGGGAGCGGTGCTCGGCGCCGCGATCATGGGCGTGCTGGAGAACGGCATGGTGCTGCTGGGCGTGAACACCTACGCGCAACAGGCCGTCACCGGTGTCGTGATCCTGCTCGCCGTCTCGCTCGACATGTGGCAAAAGCGCCGCCGCCGCCGCGTATGAGCGGTTCCCGGCCCCAAGAGAGGAGGTGATGGCAATCTCCGCACACGTTCGGATACTGCTTGACAGGAGTCGGCTAAACCGATAGGATTCGCCCGCTACCAAACAACTTTTCCCGACCGATCGATAAGGGTCCGCTGGTCCGTACCCGGCTGGGTTCGATGAAAGGAAGGGAGAGCCATGGCACCATCCGTCGTACGTTTGCCTCGTCACATCGCGACGGTGCTCGGCACTGCCGTCGTCATCGCCCTCGTAACATCGACAATCGGCGCAGCGGCCGTACTTGCACAGGACGCAACGCCGATGCCGGAAGGAACGCCTGCAGCGGGATTCAACATCACCCGGGAGCCGTTCGGAGACGTGGATGGCCAGCAAGTCGATCTCTTTACTCTGACGAACCCCAACGGCATGGAAGTGAAAATCACGAACTATGGCGGGATCATCACTTCCATCATGGTTCCCGATCGTGACGGCAACATGGCCAACGTCACGCTCGGCTTCAACACCCTCGACGAGTACCTCGCGGGGCATCCCTACTTCGGATGCATCACCGGCCGCTACGCGAACCGGATCGCCCGCGGGATGTTCACGATTGACGGTCAGACGTACCACTTGGCGCTCAACAACTACCCGAACTCGCTACACGGCGGGAATAAGGGCTTCGACAAGCACGTCTGGGATGCAACGGAATTCAGCGATGCGAACGGAGTCGGAGTGCGGCTCTCTCGCGTGAGCCCGGACGGGGAGGAAGGCTATCCCGGTAACCTTTCCGTCGAGGTGACCTACACGCTGACGGCGAACAACGAGCTCCGCATCGACTACCATGCGACGACCGACGCGCCGACCGTGGTCAATCTGACGAACCACGCCTATTTCAATCTCGCTGGCGAGGGCACCGGCAACATCCTGGACCATGAGCTGCAGATCAACGCCAGCAACTACACGCCGGTGGACTCCACCCTCATCCCGACCGGTGAGATCGCGCCGGTCGCCGGCACGCCGTTCGACTTCACCACGCCGCACGTCATCGGCGAGCGCATCCGTGACAATCACGAGCAGCTCGTCATCGGCCGCGGCTACGACCACAACTTCGTCCTTGACCGCCCGAGCCCGGACGACACCTCCCTGATCCTGGCCGCGCGGTTGCGCCACCCGGACAGCGGGCGCACGCTCGAGGTTTACACGACCGAGCCGGGCATTCAGTTCTACTCCGGCAACTTCTTGGACGGCACGGTGTACGGCGCGAGCGGCAAGGCATATCGCCAAGGTGACGGGCTCGCGCTAGAGACGCAGCATTTCCCAGATTCGCCGAACCAGCCGAACTTCCCGTCCACGGAGCTCCGACCCGGTGAGACTTACCAGTCGACGACGATCTTCGCGTTCTCGGTAAGCTGAGCGGCGATCCGTACCAACCTATGGCGACCATTGCCCCGTTGAGCTAACGTGGCTCAACGGGGCCGGGCGTAGTGTCGAACGTTTGGGTGTGGCTCCAGCACGGAGCGAGAGGAGGAGCGTCATGAGCGACGAAGCGACAGGCCGCCCAATCCGTATCACCCGCCGCGCGTTCGTTGGGGCTGTTGGCGGTGGCGCCGCGGCGACGGCGCTGTTCGGGCCGATGACCGTCCGGCGGGCTCTGGCGCAGGAGGCAACGGCCACGCCAGGATTCGGCTGCATCGGACCGGCGCCAGAGGTCACGGTCACGCCCGTTCCCGAGGGAACGCAGATCTCGGTAGCGCTGGTGCCGAAGCTGGTCCACCCGTTCTTCGAGGACTGCCGGATCGGCGCCGAAGAAGCCGCGAACGAGCTCGGCGTCGACTTCCAGTGGGTTGTGCCGCAGACGGGCGACCCAGCGATCCAGGTGCAGATGATCGAGGACCTGGTGCGCACGCAGGTCCACGCGATCGTGATCTCACCGAACGAGCCGAAGTCCGTGGAGCCAGTCATCGCCGATGCCGTCAGCAAGGGCATTTTGGTGATGACGTTCGACTCTGACTCGCCGGACAGCCAGCGGCTGATCTACATCGGCACCGACAACAAGACCGCCGGCAGCGTCCAGGGCCAGACGCTCAATGAGCTGATCGGCGGCCAGGGCAAGGTCGCGATCATCACCGGCGGACTCGGCGCGCTGAATCTCAATCAGCGGATCGAGGGCCTACGGGAGGCGCTCAGCGAGAACATCGAGGTCGTGGACACCGTCGCCACGGACGAGGACCTGGCGAAGGGCCTCAGCGTCAGCGAGTCGCTCCTGCGCGCCCACCCCGACTTGAACGGCATCGCCTGCATGAGCGCGACGGGTGGCCCAACGCTAGCTCAGGTGATCCGTGGGCCGGAGTTCAGCGACCGTATCGGGAAGGTGAAGATCGTCGCCTTCGACGACCTGGAGGAGACGAAGCGGGCGATCGACGAAGGTATCATCGACGCGACGATGGTCCAGCGCCCGGTCCAGATGGGACGGCTCTCCATTGAGTGGGCGTACAAGATCCTGACCGGCGCCGCGACGCCGCCGTGCACGAACATCGACACGGGCGTGACGGTCGTTACCAAGGAGAACCTCGATAGCTACCAGAAGTAGCGACGTAGCAGCGCAATATCTCGGCCGCGAGTCGGGCTCGATCCCGGCTCGCGGCTTGCCACGGATGCCCATGGAAACCAACAACCGCCCAATCCTAGAGATGCAGCACATCCACAAGCGCTTCCCCGGCGTGCATGCGCTCAACGATGTCTCGATCACGGTCTATCCCGGGGAAGTGCTGGCGCTCGTCGGAGAGAACGGGGCCGGCAAATCGACGCTGATGAAGGTGCTCGCCGGGGCGGTTCAGCCCGACGAGGGGACGATTCTGATCGACGGCCAGCCAGTTGCGATCACCAACCCGCGTCGAGCGCAGGAATTGGGCATCGGCATCATTTACCAAGAGCTCAGCCTGGTGAACGCGCTGAGCATCGGCGAGAACATCTTCCTTGGCGATCTCCCGCGCCATCCGCGCCTGCCCGGCAAGGTCGATTGGCCCGAGCTCTGGCGACGCACCTCGAAGGTCCTCGAGCACGTCCGGCTGCGCATTCCGCCGCAGACTCTCGTCCGCGACTTGAGCGTAGCTCAGAAGCAGATGGTCGAGATCGCCCGCGCGCTGGCGAGGAACGTTCGCGTCCTCATCCTCGATGAGCCGACGAGCGCGCTAACGCTCCAAGAGACGGAGACGCTGTTCAACATCATCCACGACTTGCGCGAGCGCGGCGTCGCGATCATCTACATCTCCCACCGGATGGAGGAGGTCTTCACCATCACCCAACGGGTCACCGTCCTGCGCGACGGGCAGCTGATCGGGACGCTACCGACCTCGGAAGCGACGGAGGACCGGCTCATCAGCATGATGGTCGGGCGCGACCTCTCCCGCCTCTTCTCCCGCGCGGCGGAAGCAACCGGGCCAGTCTGCCTGGAGGTGCGCGGGCTGCGCCGTGCTGGCGTCTTGAACGACATCTCCTTCCACGTACGCGCCGGTGAGATTGTCGGCATCGCCGGCCTTGTCGGCTCCGGCCGGACTGAGCTGGTCCGCTCGATCTTCGGCGCCGATCCGATTGACGGCGGCGAGATTCTGCTGAACGGCGAAAAGGTGACAATCCGCTCCCCGCGCGATGCGGTGCGGCTCGGCATCGGGCTGGTGCCGGAGGATCGCAAGCAGCAAGCGCTCTTCCTGCGACTGGCGATCCGCGAGAACATTTCGCTGCCGGTTCTGACCCGGCTCGGCACGCCCGCCTTCCCATCGCGCGCCAAGGAGCGCTCGCTCGTCGCCGACTACATCAAGAGCCTGCGCATCCGCACACCCTCGATGGAGCAGCGGGTCGAGGCGCTGAGCGGCGGCAACCAGCAGAAGGTCGTCATCGCCCGCTGGTTGGCGACCAATCCAAAGGTACTGATCCTGGACGAGCCGACGCGTGGCATTGATGTCGGCGCCAAGGCGGAGGTCCATGCCTTGATCGCGCGTCTGGCGGAGCAGGGCGTGGCGATCATCATGGTTTCCTCGGAGCTGCCGGAGATCCTCGGCATGAGCCACCGCGTCCTGGTGATGCGCCAGGGGCGGATCGTCGCCAACATCCCGCGTGAGGAGGCGACCGAGGAGCGGATCATGGCCGCCGCGACCGGGCAGACCGAGATCGCGGCCTAGGTCAGGCACAGGCCGCGCGACCAGCGGCGATCGCCTCGTTGATGCCCCACTTTGGCGGATAGAACGGCTCCGGAAGCGGGCCGATCGGGGCAAACTTCGTCTTGATGCGCGTGCGGTCGCTGCGCAGCCGCGGGAACGCCACCCGCGCGTACTTGTCGACCTCGCAGAACAGGTTCTGACAATCGCTGGCGTGCAACGGTCGCCCCCACAACGACTGGAACCGCAGCCCCAGGCGAGCGAACTCCTGCGCCTGCCGCTCGACCATCCAGTGGACGACTTCGGCCGGCGAGAGCGAGCCAGTGCTCACGAAGCACTTGCGAATGCCCCGAATCGCTCCCGGTCCCGGCGCGGTGAAATCGTTCTCACCGAAATCCAGCAGCTCGCTGTAATTGAGATCGAGCGCAATCTGGTAGGCCAGAAACGAGCCGATCAGTGGATATGCGCGCAGCTCGCGATAGACCGCCTCCAGGCTGCGCGCCCGCGCCAGCTTCCCCGCCAGCCCATCGTGCAGCATGGCCGCTACCAGCTCCAGGTGAGCGCGATGCTTCCGCCGCTCGTCAGCGCCGCCGGGCAGGATGAAGGCGTTGGTGTAGATCGCCTCTCCACGGCCAAGCGCGGCTTCGAGCGTGGCGTCGAATGCCGCGGGGTCGAAGCATTTTGCTCGGATCGGTCCGTGCGCCGCCTCCAGCAGCCGCCACGTCTCGATCTTGCTGAAGAGGCGAAACAACACGATCCGGACCAGCGTGTCCTCCGGCGAAAAGCCAGGTTGGTAGATCACCTCCCGGATGAGGTACTGGGAAACCCGATCGCTCGCCCGATATGCATTGCAGAACGCGTAGGCGCGCAGAATCGGGTCGGCCGTCCACGGCGGCGGCTCGCCGGCGAGGCGTTGGAAGAAGATCGCCTGTCGCTCGGCGGCGAACCGCCAATAGGCATCGAAGACCTTCGGCCGTGGCTGGGGCTCCATGGTTTATCCTCGCGCCCCGATCAGCGCCGGAGGCTGGCGCCGAGCCGACATTGCCGGTCCGCGCCTTGCCAATGCGCGCCTACTCTTCGGCGAACTGGAACAGCGAGCAGCCGCCATCCACCAGCAGCACCGCGCCGGTCATGTAGTCGGCCGCCGACGAGCAGAGGAAGGCGGTCGCCTTCGCCACTTGCTCTGCCGTCTGTAGCTGGCCGAGCGGAATGACGTGCTTGATGCGGCGCGCGTACTGCGGCTCCGTCTCCATTTGATGCTTGGCGAGACCCGCGTAGACGATCCCTGGCGCGATGACATTGACCAAGATGCCGTGCTGAGCGAGCTCCCGCGCCATGGACTTCGCGAGCATGCGCACGCCGGCCTTCGTTGCCGAATAGGCGGAGATCTCCGGCCACGGCACCTCCTGCACCCAGGAGCCGGTGAAGAGAATCCGCCCCGGCCGTCCCCGCTGCACCATCAGGCGGGCCGCCGCCTGCCCAACGTTGAAGCAGCCCGTCAGATTGACATCCACGTGCTCTTGCCACTGCTCCGGCGTGATCTCCAGGAACGGGATGCCGAAGCCGATCGCCTGGTTGGCGATGGCAATGTCCAGGGGATCGATCGCGGCAAGCGCCGCCTCGACGGCCGCGCGGTCGCGCACGTCGGCTTGCACGTAGGCGACATCGCCGTGTTGACGGGCCCGCTCCAGCCAGGGCGCAGCTTCCGCTGGCGACTTCCGGTCGATCAGCGTCACGCGCGCTCCGAGGCGAGTCAGCTCGGCGCCCATTGCCGAGCCGATGTCGCCCGCGCCGCCAGTAATCGCCACGCCCAACCCCGCGATACCTTCCATGATCCGCTCCTCTCGCTCCGCGTCCGCATTCGATGCCGGTCTACGCGCTTTGAGCACGAGCCTCGATCGTCTCATTGCCGCGCACGCCTCTCGCTGGAAGCGGCGAGACGCGCCATGACAATGCTCCTCACCGAAGTCTTGCGGAATTCTCTCCAGCCTTCACGCCGCCGGCAATTGCTCATGCAGGCTCGTCTATCTTGACAGCGCATAAATCACCGTCTATCGTGGGGCCACTCTCATGGTTGGTCAAACCAGTCAGTCCGCACTGCATCTATCTCGCGGCGAACTTGCCGCACTCCTTGAAGGGCAGATCCTGAGCGGGGAGCTGCCGGTCGGGACCCGCTTGCCTTCCGAGCGGCAGCTGGCCGAGCGCTACGGCGTCAGCCGCCCGATCGTCCGCGAGGCACTACGCACGCTCAGCGAGCGCGGCCTGATCGCGGTGCTCCCTGGCCGAGGCTCGTTCGTCCGCCAGGCCCGCGCGACCGACGTCGCCAGCCAGCTCGACGCGCTCTACCGGCGCCGACAGGCCACGCCGCGCGATCTCGTCGAGGCGCGGACGACGCTGGAATGCGCCGCCGTCGAGATGGCGGCCGCCCGCGCCACGAGCGATGGTCTGCGGGCTATGGAGCGTGCGCTGCATGGCTTCGAGCGGAGCCAGACCGTCGTCGAGCGGGCTCGCTACGACCTGGCGTTCCATCTCGCCATCGCTCGAGCTTCGGGCAACCCGGTCATCGAGACGATGTTCGGCTCGATCGCCACACTCACGTTCGAGCTCATGCTCCGCAGCCTGAGCGATCCGAATGTCACGCGTGCCTCGATACCGTATCATCACGACATCGTTCATGCGATTCAGGAGCGGGACGCGGCGCGGGCACGCGCTGCAATGGCGGCTCATCTCGCTGTCGCCAGCGCACTCTACGGTGACGACTACGATCGAAGCATCGAGAGCGTCATTCCGATGTGGCTGGCCCGCACTGTCGCTCCCGGCGTAACGCTGGAGGACCTGCTGCCATCCCTCGAAGAGGAGGGAGACGGTTCGTAGCCGAGGAGGATTGCATGGCCGAGCAGGTGAGGAGCAGCATCGCGGCCGACGGCGCCGACCGCCGCGACACGCCGCTGCTGGAAGCGCGTGGCATCTGCAAGTCGTTCCTCCATGTACAAGCCCTTCAGGACGTCAATTTCCGAGTCTATCCCGGGGAAATTGTCGCCCTGGTCGGCGACAACGGCGCGGGCAAGAGCACGCTGATGAAGGTCCTCTGCGGCGCGCACCACGCTGACCGGGGGGAAATCTTCATCGAGGGGCGGCCAGTGACGATCCGCAATCCGCACGATGCCCAGGCACTCGGCATCGCGGTCGTCTACCAGGATCTCGCCCTCGTCAACCAGCGCGACGTCGCCAGCAATGTCTTCCTGGGGCGCGAGCCGAAGCGAGGCTTCGGGGTCGTCGATAAGCCACGCATGGTCCGCGAATCCCGCCAGGTTCTGCAGCGGCTGAAGATCAACATCCCGTCCGTCTACGCGCAGGTCGGGCTTCTCTCCGGAGGCCAGCGCCAAGCCGTGGCGATCGCGCGAGCCATCCACCAGGGCGGGCGGCTGATCTTCATGGACGAGCCGACTGCCGCGCTCGGCGTGCAGGAGCAGGCGAAAGTGCTCAAGCTCATCGAGGACCTCAAGGCCGAAGGAACCGCGGTCGTCGTCGTCAGTCACAACCTCCAGCACGTCTTCGACGTCGCCGACCGGATCGTCGTGATGCGCGGCGGGCGGAACGCCGGTGAGCGGATCAAATCCGAGACGACGCCGGAAGAGATCGTTCGCCTGATCGTCGGGGCCGACCGCATCAGGGCGGCAGAGGTGGCATAGATGGCGGAGCTAGTGCTGCGAGATCAAGAGGGAGTTGGAGCGGTTGGCGGAAGCGAGCGCGGGGTCCTGCAGCGCCTCCGCGACACGCGAGAGCTCGGCATCGCCGTCGTGGCGATCGCGATGTTCGTGTTCCTCGCGATCGTGCGGACCGACACCTTCCTGACGACGAACAACCTGATTGGCGTCGCGCAACGAATCTCCTTGCTGACGATCATCGCGGTCGGCATGACTTTCGTGATGATCTCGGGCGAGATCGATCTGTCGGTCGGCTCCATGTACGGGCTGCTGGCGATTGGCCTGTCGGAGATGCTCGTGACCTGGGGCTGGAACCCGATCCTCGCGATGCCGGTCATCATCCTCGCCGGTGTAGCTCTCGGCTTCATCAACGGCTTCATCACCACGACCTTCGGCATCCCATCGTTCATCGTCACCCTCGGCATGCTCGCCCTCCTACGCGGCGTGACGCTGACGTGGATTCGCACGCCGCCGTTCGGCCGTGTGGGCGGCTGGTTCGACCGCATCTTCGGCGGCTATGTCTGGGAGATTCCGGCCCAGGTGTTCTGGATGGTTGGCGTCGTCATCATCGCCGCCTGGGTGCTTTCGCAAACGCGATTCGGCTACCACGTCTACGCCACGGGCGGAAACCCGCAGGCGGCGGCGAACGCGGGCATTGATATCCGCCGCGTCAAGATCGCCTGCTTCATGATCCTCGGCGGTCTAACGGCGCTCGCATCCTGCATCTTGATCGGCTGGCTGCACGGCGTCTCCCGCAATCACGGCACCGGCTACGAGCTCGATGTGATCGCCGCCGTGGTCATTGGCGGCACCTTTCTCTTCGGCGGCGCGGGGAGTGTCGTCGGCACCTTTCTCGGCGCCACCATCACCGGTTTGCTCACCAACGGCCTCATCCTGCTGGGCTTCGAGCAAGACACGGAACAGATCGCAAAAGGAGCCGTCATCATCCTGGCGGTGTCGCTGGACACTTGGATTCGCCGCCGCCAGCGGATCGCCTAACGAGGCGACGAGCCGCCCCGGAACCGGCACGCGGCTGCCGGCGGGCGGCGTCGAGAAAGGAGGTGGGGGAACGTCGCACCGGCATCGTCGCCAGCGCGGCGCGGACCGTGGCGACGCGAGCAACGGACACCGCGCGACGGAGCGCGGCCTCGTCGTTCGGCTCGTCTCTCGAGGCGAGGGGCAAGCGGAGTACAGGAGGAACACCATGACCCTTTCACGGCGTGACGTGTTCAAGCGTGGCGGAGCGCTCGGCGCTGGAGCCGCCGCCATGTCGCTCTCGTTCCCGATCCTCGGCGCCAGGGCTCAGGAAGGCACATCGCGAAAGGTCATTTTCGTCACCCACGACGACAATCCGTTCTTTGTCCCCGTCCGCTATGGCTTCGAAGAGTTCGGCCGCATGGCCGGCTGGGAGACGCAGTGGGTCGGCCCCCCGCGTCACGACGAGGCGGCCACCGTGCAGTACCAGCTGGACGCGATCGCCGCGCAACCAGCCGCCGTGGGCTTCACTCGCGTCAACACCTCCATGTTCGATGAGCCTATCCGCCGAGCGCAGGAAGCCGGTATCTTCGTCATCCTCTTCAACACCGCCTCCGATGGCTACCAGGACCTCGGCGTCGCCTACGTCGGCCAGGAGTTCATCCCGGCCGGGCGGATCAGCGGCTTGCAAGCGGCGAAGCACGCGCATGAGATGACCGGGCGGACGGATGGCGTCATCGTCCTCGGCACAATCGCTCCCGGCCACAGCGCGCTCGATCAGCGGATGGAAGGCGCGCGCCAGGGCATCGCGGAGTACAACGAGCAGAACGGCACGAACTTCACGACCGAGGACCTGACGACCTCGACCGACCAGGCCGAGGCGATCGCCCGGATCGACGCCAAGTACACCGAGCTGGGCGACAATATGGTCGGCTTCGCTTCCGCGGATTATGTCCACTGGTTCGCCGGTCTCTGGATCGAGCAGAAGGGACTCCAAGGAAAGATCGCGAATGGTGGATTCGACCTCGTGCCCGGAGTCCTCGACGCCATCAAGAACGGCACCGCCCAGTGGTCGATTGCGCAGAATCCGTACGCCCAGGGCTGGGTGACCAGCGCGCTCATCCACATGGCCATCGAGCACAACTACCCGCCGTTCGACTACGACACCGGCGCTGAAGTCGTGGACGCCACGAATATCGACATGGTGATCGAACGCGAGGCGAAGTTCACGTAGTAGCGTTCCCTCGACCCTGCCCCCTCCCTCATCCGGGGAGGGGGCTCACAATCGTGGCGCGCGTTTGCGTATCCGGAGAGAATTGCGAACCATGTGAGAGATGTTGGCTAGCAGAGCCATCCCCTTCTCCGCGGGGAGAGGGGCAGGGGGTGAGGGGTGAAGGTCACGAAGATCGAGACGCTGCGGCTTGGTGAATTTCCCAACCTGATCTGGGTTCTGGTTCACACCGACGAGGGCATTACCGGCCTTGGGGAAACGTTCTTTGGCGCGCAGGCTGTCGAGGCCTACGTGCATGAGTCGGTCGCGCCCTACTTGCTCGGCAAGGACCCGCTCCAGATTGACCGCCACGCTCGCGGGCTCTACGGCTATCTCGGGTATCGCTCGACCGGTGTCGAGATGCGTGGCAATTCCGCGATCGACATCGCCCTGTGGGACATCTTCGGGCAGGCTACCAGGCAGCCGATCTACCAGCTCCTCGGCGGACTGACCCGCGAGCGCATCCGCATCTACAACACTTGCGCCGGGTACCGCTATGTCCGCAACCGTCCGGCGCAGCTCGTCGACAACTGGGGCTTGCCGACCGACGAGCCCGAAGGGCCTTACGAGGACCTGGACGCGTTCCTCCACCGCGCCGATGAGCTAGCGCTTAGCCTGCGCGAGCAGGGCATCACCGGCATGAAGATCTGGCCCTTCGATCCCTATGCCGAGGCAAGCGGCGGGATGGACATCTCGGCGCGCGATCTCGACAAGGCGCTCGAGCCGTTCCGCAAGATTCGCATGGCCGTCGGGCTCGACATGGACATCATGGTCGAGTTCCACTCCCTCTGGAATCTGCCCACGGCGATCAAGATTGCCCGCGCGCTCGAAGAGTTCCAGCCATACTGGTTCGAGGACCCGCTGAAGGCGGATAACATTGACGCGCTTGCCGCGTACGCTGCCTCGACAGATGTGCCGACGACGGTCAGCGAGACGCTCGCCACGCGCTGGTCGTTCCGGGAGGTGCTGGAGCAGGGCGCGGCGCGGATCATCATGCTCGACCTGAGCTGGGTCGGCGGCATCTCCGAGGCAAAGAAGATCGCCTCGATGGCTGAGGCGTATCAGCTCCCTGTCGCGCCCCACGACTGCACCGGTCCGGTCGTGCTGATGGCCTCGATGCACCTCTCCCTCAATGCGCCGAACGCGCTAATCCAGGAGACAGTGCGCGCCTACTACACCGGCTGGTACACGGAGCTCGTGACCGACTTGCCGCGGATCGAGAACGGCTATGCCTCGCTGCCGCCGACGCCTGGCCTCGGCACGCGCCTCCTGCCCGGACTGGAGAAGCGGCCAGACGCGGTCGTTCGCGTGAGCGATCTCGCGTCCGTCTGACGGACAAGGCGCGTAGCGCGCTTCCGGCTCTATTCGAATCGCTAGAGATACGCACCGGAGCTGTACGATGGTCGACCGTACAGCTCCTTCGGTCTCTCATGAGCCCGGAGGGTAATTTCACATGCCGGTCAATGTCCTCTACATCGGCGACTCGGAAACGGTGATCAGCCGCTACGCGGTGGGCGCCGACGTCTTCGAGCAGGCGTACTTCAACGACAACGGGCGATACCTGCGCAACGCGCTCGCCGACCATCCGGAGATTCGCGTCCGACACATCGTCCCCGCGGCTGTGCCCCAGGAATTCCCGGCGAGCGACCGTGAACTCAACGCCTACGATGTCGTCATCTTCAGCGACGTCGGCTACAACTCGATGATCTTCTACCCGGGCTTGACGCCGCCGTACGAGTACCCGCTGGGACCGGACCGCTGCCAGATGGTCGCCGACTTCGTTACGCGGGGCGGCGGGTTCATCATGGTCGGCGGCTATCTCTCATTTGCCGGCTTCAACGGCATCGCCCGCTATCACGGGACAGTCATCGAGGAGATCCTGCCGGTCACAATCGCTCCCCACGATGACCGGGTGGAAGTGGTCGCAGGCTTCCGCTTTGAGATGGTCGATCCGGAGCATCCTGTGGTGGCCGGGCTCCATTGGGACAATGCGCGCTTCACACTCTGTGGCTACAACCGCGTCACGCTCAAGCCGGGCGCCCACCTCATCGCCCGGCGCGGCGACGATCCCATCATCGCGACCGGCTCTCACGGAAAGGGCCGCACCGCTATCTTCGCGTCAGACTTCGCTCCCCATTGGGCTGGCGACTTCGTGCGCTGGGAGGAGTATCCGCGCTTCTGGGCACAGATGCTGACCTGGCTCGCCGGGCGCTGACTTCGGCAGGGCGATCCTGTCTCTCAGTCGTCCCAATCGATCCGGAGGTAGGCCTCGTAGATCTGGCGAGTGCGAGGCGCGGCATAGGAGACTCCCTCACCGGACGACTCGACCATCACGACTGAGGCGATCCTGGCGCGGCCGCCATACGGCCCGAACGCGGCGAACCACGAGTGCGGCTTCTCCGCCTTGTTGAGCTGATTCTGCGCCGTCCCCGTCTTGCCAGCGATCGGCCAGTCGAAATCGCCGAAGACTTGCGCCGAGCCGACGCCCCAGGGATTGCTCGTCTGATCCCGCAAAGCGGAGCGGATCTCCTCCAGGTTCTCCGGGGAGATCGGCAACTCGCCGAGCACCCGGCGCTTGCCGACGCGCGTCTGCGTGCCATCGGCGTCGCGGGTGAACTCGACGATGAACGGCTGCAGGAGCGTGCCTCCATTGGCGATGGCCGCGTAGGCGTTCGCCATCTGCAGCGGCGTCGCCTCCAGATACCCCTGCCCGATCGCCAAGTTGACCGCATCCCCGTGCGCCCAGTAGTCGTTCAGGGTGTCGAGCTTCCACTGCGGATCGGGCACGATCCCCGAGATTTCTTGCAGGTACGGAATGTTGGTCGGCGCGCCGAGCCCGAACGCCTTCGCCATGTCCGGCAGGAACTGGCTGTCTTCCCGGTCGAGCTCATAGCCGAGCTGATAGAAGACCGTATTGCAGGATCTGACGAGCGCGTTGTGCAGCGTCAGCACGCCCTGCGGGCCCGTGCCGTACTCGTAGGTCCAGTCGCGGAAGACGGTGTCGGTTCCGGGGATACTCCATTCCTGCGGGCAATCAATCTCGCTCTGGCCGGTGTAGCCGAGATGCTCCATCGCGGCGGCCATCGTGATCACCTTGAAGATGGAACCGGTCGGATAGGCAGCCTGGGTCGCCCGGTTCAGCAATGGCCGCTGCCGCTCGCTGAAGATGTACTTTGCGTCCTCCTCGGTCAGTCCCTTGACGAAGACGTTCGGATCGAAGGTCGGGTGGCTGACCAGCGCGAGAACCGCGCCGTTGCGCGGATCGAGGACGACGGCGCTGCCCCGCACGTTCCCCATTGCCTCGTGGACCGCCTGCTGTAGGCGGATATCGATCGTCAGCACCAGGTCCTTCGCCGGGACAGGCTGTCGCTTGGCGATCACGTGGCGCTCCGCCCGCGTCGAACACTCCACGACGCGCAGCCGCGCTCCCGGCTTGCCGGTTAGCAGGTCGTTCGCCGCCGCCTCTACCCCGGCGCGGCCAATCACGTCCGTCTCGGAGAGCCGCCCCTCGGTGTCCGCCGCCAGGTCCTCGGCGGTCACGGCCTGGATGTAGCCAGTCACGTGCGCCGCAACCTCACCGTAGGGGTAGATCCGCGCCGTCTTGTCGCGCACGGCCACGCCCGGCAGCTGCGAGAGGCCGTTGAGGATGCGCTGCTCCATCGGCTCGGGAAGATCGGTGATCGGGACGAACCAGTCCGGATTCGCGTCCTTGTAGCGCGCCTTGATGTCCTCGACGCTGACACCGACCAGCCGGCTCAGCGCCCGGACTTCCGCCTCCTCGTCCTCGAAGTTCTTCGGGATCACGCCCACTTCGTTGACGATGCCGTCGTAGGCGAGCACCTCACCGTTGCGGTCGAGGATCGAGCCGCGCTTGACGGTATCGACCGTGAAGTCGATGCAGCCATCATCGAGGTCCTTGAAGATGAGCGAAGGCGTCCAGGCCACCTTCCAGCCGTCCGCCTCCCAGCGCAGCGGAACCCGGTTGTCCTCCTCGTACGTTCCGATCTTGCTCGATTCCATGACGACGTGGACGGGCACGACCGTCTCGAGATCGGGCTCGCCCGTGGGCGTCATGGTCACCTTGGTAAGTCCAGCTTCCTGGGCGATGCCTTGGTAACGCCCGACGAAGTAATCACGCGCAAGCTGCCGCTGTTCCTCCGGCGATAGCGCGTCAAAGCCTTCGGCGTTGCCGTGCTCCTCGGCGTAGACCTGGCGCGCGAGCGTCTGCCAGGACTCAGTCGAGATCAGCTCGAACATGCCATCGTAATCCGCCGCCGCCCACCGCTTCGCCCATTGCTCGACGACTTCGTCAATCGATTCGGCCATGTCGGCGGCTGGCGAAGGCGAGGCTGGTGGTTCGTCTGACTCCTCGGGCTCCTCCGCGTCGGTTTCAGCCTGCGCGGCGGAGACTGCCTCGTCCTCAGGCGTCTCCTCCGAGCCGGACATCGGGTCAGGTTCCGATGGAGCCGTGGCGGTCTCATCCGCTGGGCCTTCAGTTGTCTCTGTTGTCGGCGTGGGCTCGGGAGCCGTCGTCGGTGTCGGAGACGCGCTCGCAACCGCGGGTTGGGTCGCCTCTGGCTCCGATCTACCAATGCGCTGGAGTCCGGCTGCTTCGAGGAGACGATCGGTAGACGCGCCGCTCAGGATCCAAGCGGCGAAAAGGATCCCGGCGAGCACGATCAGCGCGGCAACGACCCACGGCCACCGGGCCGGACGCTCCTGTGCGGCGTAGATCGAATGATATCGAGACACCCGGGATCGTCCCCTCCCACGCGGGAAAGTTGGGATCGCGACCTGCGACGTGCGGGAGGTCTAGGGCGGGGCGCCGAGAACGCGCAGCGCGCTCCGTTGCTCATCATGCTGCCAGCCGGCCCGACGATCGTCAAGGCACCCCGGTGGCATGCGCGACACGCATGCACGGGCGTCCCCCCAGGCCCGCATTAACTTGAACGATGACCCAGTCTTGGCGGTTTCATCCGTTGCCAGCGCTTAGGCTGGCGGGGCGCACACTTGTGATGTGGGCTACCGCTCGCGTGGTGGTCGCCCGTGGGTGAACTGAAACCGATGCATGCAACGATGCGCCTTCTATACTAGAGCCTGTTGAGGGCCAACGCGGACGGATCGCCGTCTGACGTGCGATTGCGATTTTCATCGTCGGGCACGTCGAGCGGCGTGAGCGGCTCTTTTGGATATGAGCGGGAATGCGGGATGAAGGAGAAGGGGATGGCGGTGGAACCTGCTACGCGGCCACGGGTGGGACGCGGGCTGGGCGTGCTGGCGCTCTTGTTGCTCGTGCTGTGCGCCGCTCCACTCGTGAGCGCCCAGGAGCGAGTGACGCCGAGCGAGCTTGGCGAGCCTCCGACGACTGGCACGCTGCGGCCGGGACCGATCGGTCTCGATCCGCGCCCGTTCCGCGTGATCGGCGTCCGCCCGGTCGCGATCCGCATCGAGAAAGCGAACGTGGACGCCCCGGTCGAGGAGCAAGAGATCATTGACGGGGTCATGCAGGACCCATCCGGCCCATTCGTCGTCTCGTGGTACAAGGAGACGGGCCGTCTCGGTGAGCAGCACAACATCGTGATGGCCGGACATCTCGACTACTGGGATGTCGGCGCCGCCGTCTTCTACGAGGTGTGGAAGCTCGAGGAAGGCGACGTCATCGAGGTCGTCGGCGAGGACGACAAGACGTATCGCTACGCGGTCGAGTGGGTCAAGAGCTACAAGGTGGCCGAGCTGGGAGCGAAAGCCGTCCAAGAGATCGTCGGCAGGACCAGCGAGGAGAAGCTGACGCTCATCACCTGCGGTGGCCCGTTCGACTACGAGCGGGGCGAGTACCTGGAGCGGATCGTCGTTCGCGCTGAGCGCATCAACGATTAGCGCGCCAGTTGTTTTCTCCCGCAAGGACGGAATTGCCGGCCCGCCAATGCTCCCTGAACCGGGGAGTGGGCGGGCCGGCGCCATTTGAGCGGTCGTCTTGGATCTACTCCCGACGAGCGATCGCTTAGCTCCAGGGACTCGGTCTACTCCTCGTCGTCTTCGTCTTCGCAGAAGAGGACGCTCTTGGCCAGCGCATACGGGTCGTAATCGGCATCGGAGTCCGGGTCAAACCAGTCGAAGAGATACTCCATATTCGAGCCCATCGAGACGCCGACTTCCGACCAGCTCTCGTAGACCGCCTCGAAGTCGAGCTCGACGCCCTCGATCACGCCTGGATTGCGCACATAGCGCACCGCCGGATGCGGGAACTCATCGTAGCCGGCAAGCACGCCGAGAAATTGCATGAGATCGTCGAACCGTTTCCGTGCCTGCTCCTCGCTGTGAGCGACGATCTCGAAGGTGTTTCGTATCCGGTAGACCTTGTACGATTTTGGCCAGTCCTTCGCCTCGCCTTCGAATTCCTTATGAAGATTGCGAATGTCTTCGAGTGGATCGCCCATGCCCTCTCCCCTGGCTAGCCATGCCGCGTCACATCACGAGATTCACCTGTTAGTTAAACGCTGGAAAAATGGCATAGTGAGGCGCGGCCGGGCGACGCTGAGCCCGGCTCGCCTTGTCTTTGCCTAGAGGGAAAGCTCAATCCGGGACTGCCGGCGGTTACACCTCAGACATTACCCGCTCCGACCGTTGGGGCAGCTCGCCATACGACACGACGCGACGCGCCGCGCCATAGGCCGCTTCCGGCGGCAGCGGGCCGGGCTGCAACAGCCCAATGATCGGCTCCACGTAGGCTGCCCAAGCATCGGGATCGAGCGAATAGAAGACCCACTGCGCGTCCCGCCGCGCCCGCACCAGCCCGAGCGCGCGCAACTTGCCCAGGTGGTAGGAGATCAGCGGCTGCGGGACACACAGCTGCGAGATCAGATCCCCAACGCAGCACTCGGATTGCATTAGCGCGCGGATGATTCGGAGCCGATTTCGATCGCCGAGGAACTTGAGCGCCGCGACAGCCCGGTCGATGTTTCCGTCCTCCATATGCCTCCCTGTACAGCCAACACCCCAATCCCCAGATGGGCCGCCGCGACCGGGATGGTTTCGCCAACACCCCGAACAATTATTATCTTGATGAAAGACTGAAAGGAACGCAAGACGAAATTCGCGAACGGTCGCACAATTCCCGCCTAGGAAACGGCTCGCCTGCCCGGTAGCCAATGCTTCTCCCGCGATCTTCGGCGATCGCGCCAGCTTTGCGCACCCTGTCGGTGCCAATTCCGGCTCGCTGCTAGCTGTACTCAGCTGCCAAATGAGCGGGCGAGCACCATACCCGCGTAGCAGGCAAGCAATCCCAGCACGTTGCTCCCGACGACGTAGACGAGCGCTCGTCCCCACGCGCCCTGCTCGATCAGCGCCAGCGCTTCGAGGGTGTAGCTGCTGAAGGTTGTGTAGCCGCCGAGGAAACCGATGATGACGAGCGGCCGCACCGATGCGGGCACGGAGAAGCGCTCGGCGATCAGCGTGGCGATTACGCCGATCAGCAGCGACCCCGTGCAGTTGACGAGGAACGTGCCGTAGGGAAAGGCGCTGCCGAGCCGGTCAGCGACGGCGCGACCGACGATGAAGCGGAGGTTGCATCCGACGAGCCCGCCGAGCCCGATCCAGAGATAGTCCATGCCGCCCCTGCCAGCGTAGGTGCCGAAACACGAGACCTGCCGGCGACGAGCGTCACCGGCAGGTCCAACAACTCACGATCGTGTTACGTGTCGTGCTCTATTCGGCGCTCGGCGAGGCCTCCGGCGTCGCCGTTGGGATGGATTCGCCAAGCGGCCAGACCACGAACGAGTCGAACAGCGTCTCGACGCCCTGGATCGCGTTGTCACTGTAGAAGCCGGAGCCGACCCAGACATCGCCGGCATCCAGCCGGGCACTGAGATCAAGGGTCGTGATGAACGAGCCGTTGATGGCCAGGTAGCCGGTCGTCCCGATCACGGCCATCTCGATTATGTTCAACTGGCCGGGGCCGGTTCGCAGACCGGGAACGGGACCGAAGAATTCCGCCGGAGCGGCGCCGTTGGCGAGGAGCCACGTCCCGTCGGAGCGCACAACCAACCGGTAGTGCTCATCCGGCGCCGTGTGCCGGAACGCGATGCCAACGTCCCACAGGTGCTCGTAGGCCGGGTAGGGGTTCTGGAACCGGACGCGGACGTAGAAGTCGCGCGCGTTGACGCCGGCGAAGAAGCCATTGAGCGTGCCGATGTTCTGCACCACGCTCCCGGCGAACGGGCCAGCGAGCTGCGCCTGGCTCAGCGCCTGGTTGCGGAGCCGAGCGAGCGCGACAGCCGCGCTGACCTGCCCAGCGGGCGTGGCGACCGGCGTGCCACCCGGCGCGGCGGCGTCCGCTCCCAGCGGCCAGATCTGGAAGGACGCGAAGTTCGTCTGGGCGCCGTCAACGATCGTCTCCGTGAAGAACCCGGAACCAACCCAGATGTCGCCCGCCACGTTGTGCGCCGAGAGATCGAGCATCGTGGCATACAAACCGTTGACCGAGAGATAGCCAGTATTGTCGACGACGGCCAGCTCCAGCTCGTTCACCTGGCCGGCGCCGAGGTTCAGCCCATCAACCAGGCCGGATGCCCGCACCTGATTGGCGGCGAAGGAGAGCACCCAGGAGCCGTCCGAGCGCACGATGATGCGCCAGTGCTGATCCGGCGCGACATGCCGGAAGCCGATGCCGACATCGAACAGGTGCTCAGTCGATGCGACCGGGTTGGCGAACTGAACGCGGACGTAGAAGTCCCGCATGCTGACGCCGCTGAAGAATCCGTCGAGCGTGTCCGGCGCCTGGTTCAAGGTCCCGTTAGCCGGCCCAAAGACGCTCGGTTGGCTGAGCGCCTCACTCCGCAGGATCGCGATTGGCACGGTCAGGAGGTCCCGATTCGGCGTCGGTTGTGGAGTTGCGGCCCCTGGCTCCGGCGAGGCAACAGGCGTGGCCTCGTCCTGCGCTTCCGCGTGCCACGGCGCCAGCGCGAAAACGGATACGAGCATCGCCAGCGCCAGGGCGCCGGCAACGAAACGACGGGTTTGTTCTCGCATCATCCTCCCTCCAGCGGCACAGCCGCGCCGTCCATCCCCCTCCTTGAACCCATGTCCCGGCGCTCCCGGACGCCGGGTGACCGCGCGAGGTACGGCGCGCCAAACGTACACGGGCGACACTTGGCTGACAAGTCCCAAGTTGGGATCACCCCTCGCTGACGCCAGGGCAGCGTACAATCGCGCGCATGAATGAACCGATGCAGCGCGCCGCCGACACCTCCGACGCGGGCAATCCAGACCTGATCCAGATCATCCGCGACGAGATCGAGCGCCAGGGAGGGCGAATCACGTTCGCCCGCTTCATGGACCTAGCGCTCTATCACCCCATCCACGGCTACTACCTCTCGCCAGAGCGCCGTCCCGGCCGGCCCGGCGACTTCATCACCGCTCCGGAGGCCACTCCGTATTTCGGCCTGACAATCGCGCGGCAGCTAGCCGAGTGCTGGGAGCGGCTGGGCCGGCCAAAGCCGTTCGAGGTGCGCGAATACGGCGCCGGTGTCGGCGGCCTGGCCTATGACCTGATCGCCGGACTGTCCCGCGAAGCGCCCGAGGCGATGGATGCCCTCCGTTATAGGCTGATCGAGCTCAATCCCTACCGGCGCGCCGAGGCCCAGGCGGCGATGGAGGAAGTCGGGCTAACCCATCTCGTTATCGTGGAGCCACCCGACGCCGAGCGGCCACCACTGACCGGGGTCATGCTCGCGAACGAAGTCGCCGATGCCTTCCCGGTTCACCGGCTCATCGTCCGGCAGGGAGAGCTGCGTGAGTGCTACGTGACCTGGAGCGAGAGCAGATTCACCGAGGTCGAAGGCCCGCTCTCGCCCGAGGCGGCCCGCGCGGCTGCCGCTATGAGCGACGAGGGAATCCTGCTCTCCGAGGGGAGCAGGTACGACGTGAGTCCGGCAGCGGCGGACTGGTTCGCGGAGGTGGCTCGCTCATTCGCGCGGGGTTACGCGATCGTGATCGACTACGGTTATCCCGCGCGGGAACTCTACCGTGACCATCGCCTCGGCGGAACGGTTCGCGCCTACCACGCGCATACTGTCACCGACGATCCCCTGATCCGCGTCGGAGAGCAGGATTTGACGGCGCATGTCGACTTCACGGCCTTGCAGCGCGCCGGCGAGGCGGCCGGGCTCGAACTAGCCGGATTCACGACGCAGGGCGCCTTCCTGGCCAGCCTTGGCCTCGGCGAGGCGCTGCTCGAGCTTCAGCGAGACCCGGAGACGACGTTGCCGGATTATTTGCGCGCGCAGGCGGCTGTGCTCCGCCTGATCGATCCGGGTGGGCTCGGGCGCTTCGGCGTCCTGATCATGGCGAAGGATGCGCCGGTGGAACCGCCGCTGCGCGGCTTCCGGGAATCACCGCCCCCGTTCTAGAACCGAGTATCATCCGCGCCAGGCAGAGTGTTCGGCACGATGTCGCGCGACCGGCATCCGCGAGCCACGAGGCAGGAATGACAGAGCAGGACAAGACCGACGTTCTCTTTCTCTCGGGCGCCGAGATGGACCCGACGACACTGCGCAGGGAGCACCCTGGAGCCCGATTCATCGCCCGCGCGCGGATAACGGGGCAGAATCTCCCGCTGCCACCCGCGTTCTCGGCCCTCAGCAATGGGGAGGTCTGGGGCATTCTCGTCAACGTGGGAACAACCAGCGCCGTGCAGGGCACGGTGTATGAGGCGGTCACCGATGAAGGCCGGTGCATCCGCGCCGCGCTCGGACCAGCCGGCCTCCTCAGCGGCTCGCCGGAGGCGATCATCGCCGCCGTTCGCTACTGGGAGCTTCCGCCCGACTACGTGGCCCAGGTACGCGAGATCGTCAGCACGATGGGTGTCCAAGCGGAGGAAGAAGAGCCCCGCGACGGGGTCTAGCTCTGCCTCCCGCGCTCCGCGACCGGCCGCAAAGAGCGCCACATCACTGTCAGTACCGCAAATTTGGGTAGCGTCCGCGGCGAGCCGTTGCTATTCTGACCGGGCACGCCTGTGCGTTGGATTCAGTGTCGAGCCTCTGGCTCGGATCAGCGACGGGGAACGCCTATGCGAGCGACCGTCCGGGCATCCATTCTGGCAATGATGCTCGCGGCCCTGATTGGGTCCGCGGCGAGTGGCGTTGTCGCCCAAGAGGACGGCGCGGCTGACCAGTCCGGCGAGGCGACGCCGGCGACCGCGGTTGGCACGCTGCGCGTGATCGTCCTCACCTGTCTTTCCGGCGGCGAGCCGGGCACCACCGCTGTCGTCCCCGAATCTTCTTTTGCGCCGGGACCGGACTGCTCCCCCGCGTCAGCGGCGATCGCGCTCGACGGCGCCGATGCCGGACAGGTGGATGGCCAGCTCGAATGGTCCGTCGAGGCGGGGACACACACCGTTGGGGAACTGGCCAGCGGCAGCGCCGCCGACGTCGAGGTAGCGGCGGATGCCGTGACCACGGTCTACGTCGTCACCTTTGAGGCTGAGGAAGTTGAGCCCGAGCCAACGCCCACGGAATCTGCCCCGACGCCAACCGAGGTGGGGATTGCTGCCGTCGTGCCGCTCCGCTTCATGCTCCACGTCTGCCCACCTGCGATTCAGACACCCGATCAGTTCGCGGCGCTCAGTGACGAGGTGGATCGGCTGCTCGCGTGCCCGGTCACGACACGGCCGGAGCACACTGGTTCCGACGGCGCCATTCGCGCGGAGCCGGTCGACTTCAACCTAACGCTGACGGATGCCAACGGCGCCACTCTCACGCTGGCCGACGCGACTTTCGCTCCCGCGCAGCTGTGCGAGAGCGATCTCGGGGAGGACACCGATGGCCGGCCGGAGACGAACCGCTGCTATGACGTTTCGAGCTACGAGCTGAGCAGCAACGGCAGCACCAATGCGGCAGTGTCGCTCCCGGAGGAGCTTCGACTCGGCGCGATCACGGGCGAGCCGACGGACGCCGTCACCTTCACGGCGTTCGATTCGGCCGCGGGGACGTTCGCGATCGAGCCGGCAGACGATAGCGGACAACCAATCACCGTCCATATCTATGCCTTCTCGCCGCCACGGGTGAGCGTGGCGCTCCATCGCTGCCCGGATTCGATCACCGAGGCGGACTTTGCGGCGCTGAGCGACTTCTACGCGCAATGGTGGACATGCAAGGTCTCTGTCTTGCACGAGCATGACGGTCCTGACGGCGCATTGAACGCTGGACACGCCGCCTTCGAGGCATCCCTGACCGTCAACGGCGAGACACGCGATCTCGATGACGCTAATTTCCTACCAGAGCAGGTCTGCGAGCTCGATCTCGGACGCGACCTCAACGGCGATCCAAATGACGACGTCTGCCTGGACGCCTCGCGTTACGCCTTCGACGATGTCGCCCAAGGCGGAGTCGTCGTCACCCTCGATTCGCCGCCCAAGAATCACACGCTCATCGCGGCCCTGGTCTCCCCGGATTCCGACGACGCCGCGACCGTGCAAGACGTCGATCTCACCGCGCACACGGTCTCCCTCGACACGACGAACGACAGCGATGTGACGATCCACTTCTTTGTCCTCGAAACGCCGCCGACCGATCCCACGGCAACGGCTACGGCATCGGCCACGGCAACGCCCACGATGACGCCAACGGCGACAGCAACGGGGACCCCAGGCTCCGGTGGAGGCTCAGGCGGGAACGGTGGGCAGGTCACGCCGACACCTGGTAACGGCGATGGCAGTGGCGGCGGGAGCGGCGGCGGCAGCGGCTCCCTCCTGATCTACTCCCTCTTCTGCCTCGCCGACTCCGAATCCGTCCGGTTCGAGGTCTTGCAACCGGGAGAGCAGATTCCACCGCTCAATTTCGGTGATGAGACGTGCGTCACGGGCGACAATGAGTTCCAGATCGTCCTGCACGGAAATCAGCCACAGTCGCCATTCCTGGTCGGGATCGACGGCGAGGCGTTGCTAAGCGACCTGCCTGCCGCCGATGAGTCCACCGGCGCTCATCTCCTGGTCGAGACATTCTCCGGTGAGTCCGCTCCCTTCTTCATCGCTCCCAACACGACGACGGAGATCGTCGTCCTCGTTTACGAGCTGGACTACACGATGGAGGAGTCTGTTGACGTTGACGGCGACGGCGTCCCGGATACCACGTACGAGGATCCCGGCGTGGAAGCCGAGGTCGAAGTGGAGTCTGCAGAAGGGTTGCCGGACACCGGTAGCGGCTCCGTCGCGGCGACGCCGATGAGCGCCAGCCTCCTCCTCTTCACGGGCGCCGGTCTCCTTGCGCTGCGCGGCCTGAGCCGCCGGCGCATCCGATCGGCGACGCGCGCCTCATGAGATGTCGCGCCAGCGAACGATGAACGACAGCAATTTCACGGGCGGGACTCCGCGATGCGGGGTCCTGCTCGACATTGACGGTGTGTTGCACGTTGGCTGGGAAGCCATCCCCGGCGCGGCGGAGGCGCTCGCGGCACTCACGGCGCGGGGCATACCTCACCGGTTCTTGACCAATTCGACAACTGCGACCCGGCAGACGCTGGCGACCCGGCTCCGCGACATCGGTCTCCCAGTCGAAACCGACCATGTGCTGACCGCTCCGCTCGCGACCGTTGACTATTTGCGCCAGCACTTCCCTGGCGCGCGTTGCTATCTGATCGCGAAGGGCGACGTAGCCGAGGAATTCGAGGCCGCCGGCATCGAACTCGCGCCAGACGAGGACGGCGCGAGCGCGGACGTCGTCGTCATCGGCGGCGCCGAGGAGCGTTTGACCTACGAGCGGATGAACCGCGCGTTCCGGATGATTCTGGACGGCGCGAAACTGGTCGCGATGCACCGCAACCGGCTCTGGCGAACTGCCGCGGGGCTGCAGCTCGATAGCGGCCCGTTCGTGACCGCGCTGGAGGAAGCGACCGGCGCGCGGGCCGTCACGATCGGCAAGCCGGCGCTGCCATTCTTCCGCGCGGGCCGGCGCGCAATCGGCCTCCCATTCCGCCAGCTCATCATGGTCGGAGATGACGCCCGCAACGACCTGGTTCCGGCGCGACGGCTTGGCATGCGAACGGTCCTCGTTCGGACCGGCAAGCCCGTCGGGCCGGCCGAAGAGGCGCTGGCAGACTTCGTGCTTGATTCCATCGCGGAGCTTCCGGAAGCGCTGGGCGCGCTACCGGAATCCGGCCGGCGTGCCTAATGGGCACAGGCATGCGTCGTCCGTATGCTAGGATGCGAGCATTCCGGGGCTATTGGGATTGCGCGAGAGTCGCACCCGGAGCACCGGATCGAGGCGGAGGCATCCGCCGGCGTGTCTCGGGCTGACCGCTCGAGGAGGAGCCAGTCCGATGGTCTACAAGGCCACCCAGGATGTCGTGCGGCGAGTCATGCCTCTGCTCGATCAGCTCGCGGTGCGAACCGTGGACAAGGCGCGGCTCCTGCAATATCTCTCGGCCCGCGCCGGCGAGGACTGGGGCGTACTCGACTTTCTCGGCGAGGTCGAGGATGGCTCGGCGGAGCTTGGCGGGACCACCCGCGTGCTGCTCTTCCGCGACCGCGCGACCGGCGCCGAGCACCGCATCCGATATCCCTCATGTCTGCCTTCCGAGATCGAGTCGCTCGTCGTCGAGGAGTACAAGCGGCTGGCAACTGACCAGCCCCTGACGATGATGGCGGCGCCGCTCTTCGACCATTTGTATGGTGCGAGCCATTGCGCGCGCTGCCGCTGGCACGGACCGGAGTACGAGCAAATCCACATCGAGTGCCGGTTCGCGGGGCGGCCGGTCAACTTCGAGCCGGCCGAAGAATAGCCGGGCATCCGCAAGCGCCACGATCCGTCGTAACGCACGCCCGTAACGACAGTTAATGTCTGCGGCTTCGGCACAGTGCGTTCGGCAATTTGCACTGAATGCAGCTATTCGCCCAATTTCCGGCTTGGCACGGAAATGCTCAATCGTGTAGCCTAAAGGCGCGTCGCTGTCGGCATTGACGCGGGGTTGTCACGTACTCCGTACCCACGTGACTGGCGGTGGGGACTGCCAATCTTGGAGGAGTCCCCTTTTTCGCAACAGCTCCGGCACTCATCGGGCAACCATAAGCGGCAATCGCTGACGAGTTTCGAGTCGCCGGCGCGTCTCATGCGCTGCGCGTAGATCGGAACGACAGTGCTCACCGATCATTGGAACGCGACACTCGTACTCCTCGTCACGGCGTTGGCTGCCGCGCCGCTAACTGCGCTTGCCGGATTTTGGCGCCGAACGCTCGCGACGCCGGTCGCGATTGTGACCACGGCGGCGGCGTTCGCGGCCGCGCTGTGGGGGTGGGCAGAAGGCGGCCCGACGCTCGACGCTCCCTGGGCGCCCGCCTGGAACCTCCGCCTCACCTTCGAGCTCGATGGGCTTGCCGCGCTGTATTCCCTCCTGGCCACGGGGATCGGACTCGCCGTTGTCATCTATGCCTCGCGGTACATCCCCCTCCATCTAGCCCATTCGGAGCGGGATCAAGGGGATATCGTCCGGTTCTACGGGTTTCTGCTCCTCTTCATGGGCGCCATGGTCGGGCTGGTCATGGCGCAGGATCTCTTTCTCATTTTTCTTTTCTGGGATCTGACAGCGATCAGCTCGTATTTCCTGATCGGGTATGACTCGGAGCGGGAGGACGCGCGCGCATCCGCGCTGATGGCCTTCCTCATCACTGGCATCAGCGCCGTCTGCTTCTTGATCGGCGCGCTCCTGCTCTACAGCGAGTACGGCACCTTCGCGCTACCCGACCTGATGGCGCGCACCGAGTCGAGCCGGCTTGTCACGACCGCGGTGGCGCTCATTTCCGCGGCCGCGCTTGCCAAGAGCGCGCAAGCCCCGCTGCATTTCTGGCTCCCGCGCGCGATGGCCGCGCCGACTCCGGTGTCCGCCTATCTGCACTCGGCGGCGATGGTCGCCGCTGGCGTATTTCTCTTGGGTCGCGTTCATCCGCTGCTGGAAAAGAGCGACGTGGTCATGAACGCCCTGGTCGTCATCGGCTTCGCCTCGATGGCGACGGGCGGCTGCCTCGCTCTGACCCGTAAAGTCCTCAAGCAACTCCTCGCCTATTCGACGATCTCGCAGTACGGCTATGTCGTCGTGATGCTCGGGATCGGTGGAGCGGACGGCGCGGCTGCAGCGTCGTTCTACGTCATCGCCCACGCGCTGATGAAGTGCGCGCTCTTCTTGACAGCCGGCGCCGTTACCGAGGCCACCGGCCAGAAGGCATTGACCGGACTCGGCGGGCTGTGGCGGCGAATGCCGCTCCTCGCGGTGGGCAGCGGCGCGGCAGCGGCCGGACTCGCGGCGCTACCGCTCACCGCCGGCTTCTTCAAGGACGAGCTGTTCTTCAAGGCCGCGGATCATGAGGGCAACCCGATACGCTTGCTCGCCGTCGCCGGCGCGGCGCTCACGTTCGCCTATAGCTGGCGCTTCTGGGGCGGCATCTTCGCCGGCCCGCTTCAAACCGAGCCGAAGCCGCTCTCGATCCGCCTAACCGCGCCCGTAGCTGTGCTCGGAGCGCTCGTCCTTCTCGGCGGCGTTTGGCCGCATCCGTTCGCTCGCCTCGCGGAAGACGCGGCAACCGTCACGGCGGGCACGCCCGTCCACATTGAGGTGGCGTATCACCTCGATAGCCGCGTCGAAAACGTCATGGCGATCGCCGCCATTGCGGTCGGATTGGTGCTGATCTTTTCCCGGCCGCTCTGGCAGCCGGCGCTGGTCGCGATCTCCACCACGACAGTGCGATTTGGGCCGGAGCGCCTGTACTGGGCCGTTCTGCTCGGTCTGAACCGGCTTTCCGACCGGATGCACCGGATCGAGATCCATGACCTGCGCGGCAGAGTGGCGACGATCTTGCTGCCGGCTGGCCTCCTCGTCGGTGCGGGCGTCGCGGTGACGCCCGGCGGCGGTACGTTCCGCATCGGCTCGCTGAGTAATGGAGATCTGCCCGAGGTCTTGATGCTAACGGTGGCCGCGCTAGCCGCCATCACCGCGGCGCTGGCTCGGGATCACCTCTCGCTCGCGCTCGTCCTGTCGGGCGTCGGCTTCAGCCTTGCCGTCGTCTACGCCCTGCTCGGCTCCCCAGACGTCGCGCTCGTCGCGGTTCTGATCGAGACGATCTTCGCGCTCCTCTTCGTCGGGATGCTGGCGCTGCTTCCGCGCGAGGGCGACGAGGCAATCGCGGTCATCACCCGCGACCGAGAGCAGCGGCTGCAGGCCGATAACCGGGGGCGCGACGCGGTCCTGTCGGCGATCGCCGGCGGGCTGGCCTTCATCGTCGCCTGGGGCATTCTCTCCAAGCCCGCGCCACTCGAAAGCGTGATCACCTCCCATATTCGGCTCGCGCCGGTGGCGCACGGGAAGGACATCGTGACCGTCATCCTGGCGGATTTCCGTGGCCTGGACACGATGGGGGAGATCACTGTCATCGGCATCGCGTTCCTCGGGATCGCGACCTACCTGCGCCGGTGGAGGACCCGCTGATGACGATAATGTCTCGCCACGTCGCTCGCCTCTTGCTGGCGCCCACCTGGATGGTCGCCCTGGCCGTCATGATCAAGGGGTACGCCGACACCGGCGACGGCTTCAGCGCGGGGATCATCGCTTCGCTTGGTGTGCTGCTCCAATACCTTGTCGTCGGCACGCGCGAGACCACGCAGCTGTTGCCCGTCCGCTACGCGCGCGAGGCCGCGCAGTTCGGACTGCTGATAGCGCTGCTCGTCACCTTCATCCCGGTCCTATGGGGCGATCCGATCCTAACTCACTACCCGAGGCCGGGTGAATCGGTCACCCATCTCGGCACGCTCGAGCTGCTAACGGCCGTGCTTTTCGACGTTGGCGTCTTCTTACTGGTCCTCGGCGTTGCCACAGGCGTCATTGACCTGATCGCTCGCTCGCGCGAACGGAGGCCAACATGACGCTCGTGCTCGCATTCAGCATCGCCGTAATGTTCGGCGCCGGCGCATACCTGCTGCTGAAACACGACTTGATCCGAGTCGTGGCCGGGATGGTGCTCATCTCGAACGCGGCCAATCTCTTCATCATGTCGGCCGGCTTGTCCAAGGGCTCCGCGGCGATCTATCCGCTCCCGGAGGACGGATCGGTGAGCGACCCGCTGGTCCAAGCCATGACGCTGACGGCGATCGTGATCAGCTTCGGAGTCTCCGCGCTCCTCTTGAGCCTCGTCTATCGCGTTTACCAAACGCACCGGTCCGTCGATATCGAGCAGCTCGCGGTGGCCGAAGAAGTGGAGACGCGGCAGCGGGAAGAGGCAGTAGCCGAGGCCGAAGAAGAGGTTCCCGTTGCCGAGGAGGAAGAGATGGCACTGGCCGAGCGCGGCGCGAACCCAGTACCGGTCAGCGTTAGCGAGAGCGAAGATAGGTAACGGCATGCTGGTGCTTCCGTTGGCAATTTGCTGGTTCAGCGCGGTTGGCCTGGCCATCCTCGATGGTCGCCGGCCAACCGTGGCCTGGACCGCGGTTGGGGCACTCACGGCTGCGTTCGCCAGCATCATCGTGCTCGCCACCGACGTTATTTCCGGCCAACCCCAACAGGTCGTGGCCGGAGGCTGGCTGCCGGGCGTCGGGATCGTCCTGCGCGCCGATGCGCTCGGCATCCTCTTCGCCATCGTCTCGCTTGGCGTTCTCCTGGCCGCGCTCCTCTTCGAGACCCTGGGCGGAGTGCGCTCGCGCTCCTTCCCGTCGCTGGTGATGTTCCTCGCGACCGGCCTGACGGGCCTATTTCTCACGGGCGACGCGTTCAACTTCTACGTCTTCTTCGAGATCAGCATGATCGCCTCGTACGTGCTGACGGCCTACGGCGAGGAGCGCCGCCAGCTGCGGGCGGCGGCCATCTTCGCGGTGGTCAATCTGCTCGGGTCGGTCCTGTTCCTGATCGCGATCGCCGCCCTCTACCACATCACCGGGCGGCTCGATCTCTTCGGCATCGGCGCGCGCATCACCGAGGTGCCGTCGCGCACCGTCGTTCTCAGCGCCGCGCTCGTCTTCGTCGCGTTTAGCGTCAAGCTCGGGCTCTTCCCCTTCCACTTCTGGCTCGCCGCGGTCTACACCGGTACCCGCCCGGCCGTGGCCGCGATTCTCAGCGGCGCCGTCGCCAACATTGGCGCCTACGGGCTGCTGCGCTTCGGCGCGGAGCTGCTGCCGCGCGAGCTCGGCTTTAGCTCCCCGGCACTCCTCGTCATCGGCTCCGCCAGCATCCTGTATGGCGGCCTACAAGCCCTTTCCCGCAATACGCTGCCCGAAGTCTTGGCCTACTCCTCGATTGGCCAAGCGGGGTACATCCTCTTGGCGCTCGGAATCGGCGAGCAGGTCGGCTACAGCGCCGCGGTGCTCTTCGCGATTGTCAACTCGCTCAACAAGGGGCTCTTGTTCCTCTCCGAGAATCTGCGCGGCTGGCTCGTCGGCGCGGCCTTCGCCGTCGGCGGCTTCAGCGTGGCGGGCGTGCCGCCAGCCGCCGGATTCGTCAGTAAGGCAGCACTCTTCCGAGCCGGCATCGCCGAGGGGAGCGTACTGCTGATCATCTTGATCTTCCTCGGCGGGGCGCTCTCGTTCATCTACATGCTGCGATCGTATCAGCGCCGCTTCTGGGTCCCAGAGGCGCCGCCGGACGGTCAGCCGGCGGCACATGGATCTAGCCCGCTACGGGTGCGAGCCATCGTGGTCGCGCTCGCGCTGCTCGTGATTGCGCTCGGTGTCTGGCCGGAACCGCTGCTCGCCCTGAGTCGCGACGCGGCGGCGGTACTGCCACCAGTCTCCGTGGAGTCGGCACGATGAGCGCGGGACGCATGGTGGCAGCCGGGGCCGGCCTGGCTGTCATCTACATGATGACGCTGGCGAGCACCCAACTCTGGGATTTCGCGATCGGCGTAATCCTCGCGGCCGGTGTGTTAGCCGTCTTTCGCACCTATCTTTTCGGCAACGCGAGTGTCCCAACTCCCGGCCAACCATCCATCATCCGCCGGGTGATCATGTTCTTTCCCTTCGCCCTCGTGGTCATCCGAAACATCATCCGCGAGACGCTTCAGGTCGCGCTCGTCACGCTTCATGTGCGGCCGCTGGTCAAGCCCGGAATTGTCGCCGTGCCGATCGGCGAGCGCACTCCGCTCGGTGTGACCGTCTCCGCACTCGTCGAGACGCTCGCTCCCGGCTCGTTCCTCGTCGAGGTCGACTGGGAGGAGCGGGTGATGCTGGTCCATCTCCTCGATGCCAGCGACCCGGACGCCGTCCGCGCCGAGATGCAAGACCTCTACGATCGCTGGCAGCGCCACGTCTTTCCGTAGCCCGTCACGAGCGCGGCTCGGGCGTCTGATAGATCGTCTTTCCGCCGACACGAATCTCAACATCCACCAGGTACCGCCGGACGGCGTCCAGGTCCGGCTCGATGCCCAAGCCCGGCCGATCCGGCAGGGAGACCTGGCCGTTCGCGTCCCGCTCCAGGTGATCGCGCGTCACCTCGACCGCCAGCGACTTCGGCTCGACCGGATACTCGCAGATGACGTGATCTTCGAGTCCGGCGTATGGATGGATCGACGCGGCGAGCGCCAGGTGGGTGGTAAAGGTGTGGTTGACGTAGGTGACGTCCCGCTGCGCCGCGTACTGGGCGACATCGTATGACGGCGAGATGCCACCGATCCGGCCAGCATCAATCTGGACATAGCCAATGCCGGCGTAGTCGATCATGTGCTTGGCCATGTAGACATTGTGAGAGCCCTCGCCGCCAGCAAGCTTGACCGGCGCGCTCTCCTGGGCCAGCGTCGCGTACGCCTCGAGCGCTCCTGAGACGAACGGCTCCTCGAGCCACGTCGCCCCGAATTCCTTCAGCGCCGCGAGCCGTGCTCGCCCCTTCTCGACATCATCCTTCCAAACCGTGCCCGCATCGACGAGGAGAATGCCGTCCGGGCCGAGCCCTTCCCTCGCCGCGGCCACCTGATCGCGGTCGGCCTCGACGCTGCCGAGCCCGTACGGCCCCCAACCGAACTTCGCCGCGCGGTATCCCGCCTCCCGAGCGCGCTTCGCTTTTTCGAGCGTCTCCTGAGGCGTATCCCCGAACAGCACCGAGGCATACGGCGTCTTTGGATAGGCGCGCTCGTAGCCGAGGAGGGTATAGACCGGCTCGCCCAGGCGCTTGCCGAGCAAGTCCCAGAGCGCGATGTCGATGCCGGAGAGGGTATGGTCGGCCTGCAAGAGATCGAGGCTGTTGGCCCGGACCAGGTCGCCGATGCGGCGGATGTCGTCGGGGCTCTCAATCACCTGCCCGAGCACGGAATCGCGCACCGGCTTGCAGGCGCTGTGCGACATCGGGCAGACGAAGCTGGCAATGCTCGTCAGCGGCGAGGCCTCGCACTCCCCCCAACCGACGTACTCACCGGCTTGAATTCGCACAAGCAGCAGGTCCTGGCTGCCGTCGCCGATGTCCAGCACTTCCGGCATTGAGCAGTAATAGAAATCGACCGCCTCGATCCGCGTCGCCATGCATGCTCCTTTCGATTCGCCGTTTCCGATCCGCCAGCGTAGCGATGGCGGAACGCTGCGGCCGGCGCCGCGACTTGTCAAGTGGTCGCGGCGTGCCGTGTCTCGCGCACGAGGAACGCGAGCGTCGCCGAGGCAGCGACGCCGACGATGGCGAGCACGACCGCGCTGCCGCGCAGCCCGGCAGCCCCGGCAATGGCGCCGACCGCGACCGGCCCCAGGAAGCCGCCAGCGTCGCCGATCAGACGCCAGAGCCCGAGAAACTCGCCAGTCGCCCCCTCCGGCGCGAGATCAGCGCCGAGGGTCATCATCGTGCCGGAGCCGAGTCCATTGCCGATTCCGACCACGGCAGTCGCCGCGAGGAGTGTGCTGAAGGAGTCGGTCAGGGGGATCAGCGCGACGCCACAGGCCATTACCGCGAAGCTCGGGACAGCTGCCGTCTTGCGGCCGTAGCGATCCATCAGGTGCCCGGCAGGGATGAACATCGCGACGTCGAGCAGCGAGGAGATGGTCATGATCAGGCCGACCTGCGCCGCGTCCAGGCCGATGACATCGGCGCCGAAGACCGGCACGAGAAAGAGCCGCCCGGCGCGGATCATCTGGGCAAGTGTCTGAGCGACGGCGGCGGCGGCAAGATCGCGGCGATTCTGGCGAAGCACCGCACCGACGACGCGCCAGCGCCCCCGCCCGCCGCCTTCGACGGGCTGCGGCGAATCGCGGGGGATGTAGCGCACAGCGAGCGCGAGGGCGAACGCCGCAAGCAAACCTGAGGCGACGAACGAGGCGCGGTAGCTGAGCCAGGCGGCGAGCGCCCCGCCGACCGCCGGCCCCCCGAAGGTACCCATGCGGTTGATGCCGCCGAACACGGAGATCGCCCGCCCGCGCTCGCTGATCGGGATGGCCGTCGCGATGAAAGCGTGGCGAGAGAGGCCCCACATCGCGGTGCCGATCCCGGCCAGGACACGGGCTAGAACGAGAAGCCAGAAGTTGGAAACGACGGCGAGCGCGAGCGTGCTGACCGCGACGAGCGCCGTGCCGATCGTCATCGTTCGCCGCAGCCCGAGCCGGCCGACGAGCGCGCCCGCCGGGACATCAGTCACGAGCGTCCCGAGCGCGGCCGCGCCAACGGCGAGACTGACGAGCGTGTAGGAGACGCCAAAGGTGGATGCGTAAAGCGGCAGGGTGGCGACCAGTACGCCCTGCCCGAACGCGAGGAGTGCGGCCGGCGCATAGACGGCTACCAGCAGCCCGGTATCGCGCGCTGCCTTTCGCTGTGTTGGCTGTGAATCGGTCACGCGTGTCAGACCATCGCCCATCAAGCCGTGGAGCAGTCTCGCACGGCCGCTCGCTCGTATCAATGAGAACGTGGCGACGCGGTACCGACGCGCGATGGAACCAGCCTCCTCGCGCACCCGTACAATGTGGCGATGATGCCGAGGTCACGCCCGGCGATTCCGGTCAATAGACACCAGGCCGACCTTTTCGCGCTCGGCGTCTTGGCCATTCTGGTCGGCGCCGTCCTCTGGAATCGGTTCGTCTTCGACGTCTGGCTCGCGCGGCTGGATATCGTCACCTTCCTCCTGCCGTGGTACGTCCACCTCGGCGAGCGCCTACGCGATCTCGATCTCCCCGGCTGGAATCCGTACCTGTTCAGCGGGACCCCGTTCGCCGGCGATCCGCAGTCCGGCTGGATGTACCTGCCCGCGATGCTCAGCTTCATCGCCGCGCCGGGTGTAGCCGGCTTCAAAGCGATGGTCGCGCTGCAGATGGTCATCGGCGGCGGGAGCATGTACGCCTACGCGCGGGTACTCGGCATGCGCCCTCCGGCCGCCCTCCTCGCGGCAGTCGTCTTCCTCTTCGGGCCGTTTCTCCACTGGAACACCTACTGCTGCGCGATCATGGGGCAATTCGCGACCTGGACGCCGCTGATGCTGCTCGGCATCGAGCTCGCGCTGCGTGCGCCACGCCGCCGTCAACGCTGGCTAGCCTGGCTCGCCGCCGGGTTCGGGTTGAGCCAGATCTTCGCCGGCTGGATTGGGCAAGGCTCGCTCTTCGCACTCCTGCTCGTCGCCGCCTATCTCGCCTACCGCGTCTGCTTCCCGGCGCAACCGGCGGGCGACTGGCGACAGAGGCTGACCGCGGCCGCGCTGACGGGGATCGCGGTCGGCGGCCTCGCGGCAGCTTTCGGGGCGGGCGGGCTCTGGCCACGCTTTGAGGTCAACGCGGTCTCGAATCTGGCCGGCGGCGACTACTCGGCGCTCGGCGCATCCCGCGCCGATAGCCCGCCCTGGACTGCCTCTCAGCTTGTCCTACAGCTACTCGGCGGCGGGCACGACCGGCGAGAGTCCGCGCTCGGCGGCAGCGTGGTGGTGCTGGCGCTGCTGGCGCCGATCGCCGCCCGGCGGAGGTTCGCCGCGCCGTTCTTCGCCGCCCTCACCCTCGTCGCGCTTATCCTGACGCAGGAGACGACGCCGCTCCACCGGCTCTTCTACCTGATCCCTCGCTTCCAGGTCCTGCACGAGCACGATCCGTGGCGAGTCCTCGCGCTCGCCGCCTTCGGCCCGCCGCTCCTGGCGGGGGCGATAGTCGAGTCGCTGCCCGCGCTGCTCGGCCGCAAGAAGCTGCTTCTCATCCTACCTGTCCCCTTCCTGCTGCTCCTCGCGGCGGCGCTGCTTCTCGACGACGGCTGGGAGACGATCGGCTGGACGCCATTGGTTGCCGCCGGTTTGACGACGGTGCTCCTGGGCGCGGCGCTCGCCGCCTCCCCGGACCGAGTGATCTCTCGACGGGTATCACTTCTCCACGCCCTGCTCATAGCCATCGCCTTCGCGCAACCAGCCGGATTGGAGCTTACCGGCTCCTGGCTCGGGTGGCCGAAGCTCCGCGACTGGGGCGAGCATTGGCGCCCCCCAGCTTGGATACGCGACGGGTTCCGAACCGAGATCGCTCGCCGCGATCCGGGAGGAGCCGGCGAGTTCCTCCGGGAGCAACTCGCTACCAACAGTCCATTTCGATATGTGGGCTATGGCGGCGTCGACTATCCAGCGGGCGAGAGCGTGTTTACCTCGTATCTTGGGCGGCGCTTCGAGCCATCGGTGCAGGCGATCCTGGTCAACGGCCGGCCGATGTTCCTGGGGCTCTATGACATCCAGGGTTACAACCCGATCCAGCTCGCCCGCTATACCGACTTCATCGAAGCGCTCAATGGCCAGCCGCAGGACTACCACACCGCCTACGTGCTCCCCTCCGGGGTTGATTCGCCGCTCCTCGAGCTCCTCGACGCGCGCTACGTGCTGCTCGACCGATCGCTCGACCCGAGTCGAGAAGACGTGCAATGCCTCACGGCGGGCCGACGACTCGCCTTCAGCACCGACCACGTTACCGTCTATGAGACGGTACCGACACCCGCGCATGCCTGGATCGTCCACGACCTCCGTCCGGCGTCCCGAGAGGAAGCGCTATCGCTGCTCGCCGCCGGCGCCGTTGACCCAAGCGAGACAGCGCTCATCGAGGTCGGCAACCGGCCACTACCCGAGACGGCAGCTCCCGAGATCACGGAAAGCGAATGGGCGCGAATCACGCGCTATGAGCCTGACGCGCTCACGGTCGAGCTAATGGCAACGGCGCCCGGGCTCCTGGTGCTGAGTGAGATCTACGCGCCCGGCTGGGAAGCGACGGTCGACGGCGAGTCCGCGCCGATCTTCCCGGTGAACGGCGCGCTACGGGGCATCCCGGTCCCGGCCGGCGAGCACGTCGTCGCGCTCCACTACCGTCCCCTCTCGCTGCGGCTCGGCTCGCTCATTAGCGCCGGGACGATCCTCATCGCGATCGCGAGCTTCGCTTTTCGCCGCATCCCGTGGGTAGGACCGTCAAACACAAAGCCGAGGTGACCGATTGGCCACCCCGGCTTGCTCTATCTCTCGAATTGGGCGAGCGCCTATAACTTCTTCGTGATCTTGTCGAACGTGTCGTCGACCGCGTCGTGGACCTTTTCCTTGGCGTCGGCGAGAACGCTCTCAGACTTGCTCTCGGCCTTCTCGCGCTCGGCCTCGGCGCGCTTCCGCGCCTCCTCGGTCATCTCGGTCGCTTCCTGCTCGCCACGCTCCTTCGCCTTATCCCAGGCGCCCTCGACTCGCTCTCTGGCCTTGTCCATGTTTGCCCTCTCTTTCAGCTCGATGCCGGCGCCCCGTCGCGCCAGCCCATGTACGGCCACGCACGCGGCGTGCCACAGCGCTCAGCGCGAGTCCGACTCCGCCTCGCCCTCGTCATCCGGCCCGAAGTTGGCGGTGTCATCGTTGTACGCGCCGGCGCCCGTCGTCGCGGCGATATCGGTCGTCGCCTCGGCCGCTTCCGCCCAGGGCGAGACGTCCGGGTCCGGCTCGCGCCCCCAATCTCGCGACAGCGCTTCCTCGGCCGTGACCTTGAGGATGAGCCGCTCGCCATCGAAGCTGGCGACGACGCTCATGGGGATGAAATAGTCTGTCGAAAACAGCAGACCCTTCTCGATTACGAGGTCGTTCCCCTCAGCGCCCCTGACGGTCCCGACCTTCTTGCCGTCCGCGCCAAAGACCTCGAGGCCGATCGGTATCGACCAGGCTCCGGACATTGCCCCTTCCATATGCACCTCCCGCCCCAATCCAAGGTCGCGGAAATGGGGCTCGCACGCTGACTCGTGCAGAGCACGTGCCACCCAGGCTCGGCGCTCGACGGAGGTGCACGGCATTGGGATGGGCGTTATGTCAGGTCGAGCAGGCGACCATACGCCGGGAAAGGATTGGGACCGAGCAGCGGCAGCGCGTACCGGCGGAAGTCGTCGGTAACCGACCGGCGATCGGCGCCGATGAATTCGGCAGGGAACGGGCGGACACGATTGGCGACCTCGGCCAGCGGCACGCGGTCGATCTCGCTGCAGTACGGGTCATTCGCGGTTCGCACGATCGAGGTCATGATATCCGACTCGCCACGAAGGATGCAGGCGACCGCGAAGCGCCCGGCGCGCTCGGCCTCGTCGAGATCGATCGGCGAGGCGAGGGAGATCGACATCCGCGCCGCGGTTCCGGGCCGCTCGAAGCGAGCCCGCAACCCCGTTCGCTCCGTCACCAGCCGGGCGAGCGACACCGCCGGCTGTGGATAGTACGGGTGACCGAACGGATCGACGTAGTCCGGCTCGTCGCCGCCGAGGTGACGCCCGGCGGCATCGCGCAGCGTCTCCGGCACGACCGCGACCGCCCAGCCCTGGTCCCGCACGCACGCCTCGATCTCCGCCACCATCGTCTCCGCGCTCTCCGGCGGGAATTCAGGGAGAAACAGCAGCGGCTGCAGGTCGGCCTCCGTCTCGCTGAAAGCGAGAGAGCAGGCGGCCGCCACCCATCCGGCGTCCCGTCCCATGACATCAATGAACTTGACCGGATACAGCTGCGGGGAAGCGAGGGTATCGTAGGTCGCGTCGCGGACAGCATTGGCGAGGAACCGCGCTAGCGATGGATAGCCGGGGCAGTGATCGGTCGCCGGGAGATCGTTGTCGATCGTCTTCGGCACGCTGACGACCGCTAGGTCGTCGCCAGCGGAGCGCGCGGCCTGGTGCAAACGGTGGGCCGTGTCGGCCGAATCGTTGCCGCCGATGTAGACCAGGGCGGTCACGCCGTGCTTGCGGAGGAGGTCGAGCGCCTGCCCAAGCTCGTCGTTGCTCAGCTTGCGCCGTCCCGTCCCGAGCGCCGCAGAGGGCGTGCGTCGCACCCGCTCCAGCACGAACTTCGGCTGCCTGCCGAGATCGATGAAGTCCTCGCTCAGCAGCCCCTCGATGCCGTGGCGCATGCCGAGGACGCGATCGAAGCGGCCGGAGCCGAGCGCCGCCTCAACGACGCCGATTAGACTCGCGTTGATGACCGCCGTCGCCCCACCCGATTGCCCAACCAGCAACGTTCGCGGCTTCGCGCTCCCCCCGCTTCCGCTCATGCCCACTCCTGAACAGTCCCCCGCCGCGACCGGTTCCGCGGCACTAGAAAAACGTGCACGCCCTCTCGGCGCTCCATCCTACCGCAGTCTCCAAATTGGGCGACGCCTCGCCTTGACACCGGGATTCTGATAGGCGATTATCGAACACCTGATCTATACGGACACTTGTGCGGGACGCTCGGTGTGCCGCCTGGTGGACGGGAAAGGGCTGGCTCCACGGGGGAGGCTTTCCACATGGCAACCTACGGGCTCTATCTCGAATCCGGTCCGCGCCGCCGCAAGACGATGGTGCACGTCCTTCAGATCCTCGGCTGCGTAGCCGTCGGGCCGACGACGGACGACGCGCTCGCGGCCACTCCGGAGGCGATCCGCGCCTATCTCCGCTTCCTCGACCGGTGCGGTGAGAAGGTCGATCTCGACGCGCCAATCGAAACGCAGATCGTCGAGCACATCACCGAAGGGATCTGGCTCGGCAACGGCTCGCCGTACATCCTCTATGGTCCCGATCTGGAGCCGGTGACGGATGCAGAAATGCAAACCTTCGTCGGGCGGCACCTCCGGTTGCGCGAAGAGCTCGCTACCTGGGCGGAGAGCCTGTCAGACGAAGCGCTCGATGCGGTCCCGGCCGGGGGCGGTCGAACCGCGCGGGCGATTCTGCTGCACGTGATCGGGCCGACTGGTCCCTACCTCTCCGCCTCGCTCGGCACTGCGCCCGGCTTCGGCCGCTGGCACGGCAAGGCCGAGCGCGGCGAAGTGCCGCTGTCGGTCGCATTGCGGGAGACGGCGCAAATGGCCGCCGACCGGCTCCTCAACACGACGCCGGAAGAGCGGCGGGCCATCCGCGAGCGCGAAGCAGGCCGGCGAACCTTGCGGCAGTCCATCCGGCGGCTGCTCGAGCATGATTGGGAGCACCTTGCCGAGCTGAGCCGGCGGCCGGGCGGCCCAACGATCTAAGCAATCGCGGCGAGGCTCACTCTGGCGCGCTGGCGACGGCGAGGTCAGGGACCGGCTGCCCGAGCAAGTCGGTCCGAGGGCCAGAGACGAGCCAGATGGCATACGGCGAGCGCTGCTCGAGGCGAGCGCGCCAGTCACCAGGGCGGTAGAAGACGGCTTCGATCTTGCCGGTCGGCAACCCGAGGATGTTCGCGACGCGCTCCTGCGCGGCGTCTATCTCTTCGAGTGCCACCTCGCCGATCAGAACGAGGGGGATCGGCGCCACGCCCGCCCCATCGCCGTCCGAGGGATCGATCGGCAGGAACCGCGCGATGAACGCCGACTCCAAGCCGGCGATGCCCTGCAGCGTCGCCCGCAGCGCCGCGTCCTGCCCGATCGCCGCGACGACCAGCGCCGTCAGCTCCTTGCGTACCGGACAGGCGGTATTGACGCGATAGCGGCGGGCGTTGCCATCCCGCTTAGCGCGAAGCACCCCGATCCGCTCGAGCTTGTAGCACTCGTGCTGCAGGCTACTGATGGGAAGCCCGAGGACGCGCGATAGGTCCGTGAGTGAATATCCAAGGTGTGGACGCGGCAGCATGTGGCCAAGAACTGCTGCCCGCACCTTTGAGGAGAACAGCTCCGCAAGGATCTCGCTCACCGGATCTCCCACCGCACTCGCCAAGTTCACAGCCGCGGGCGGACGGATGTTACCACGATTTCGTAGGGCAAGCGGAGATCCAAATCCTCAACTTACGTGGGCATAGTTGGGCAGGTGTCGCCCAAGGCTTGGGGCGATTCAGCGGATGCTCGGCGGTCCATCCCGCATCGAGCCGAGCGCCCGAACACCGAGGAGGGCGATCAGCGAGCCAAAGAGCAACGCGGTCGCCAGGACCAGCGCCGTCGTCAGATCGCCGGCCTCATAGCGGCCGTAGATGGCGAGCGACATGGTCTGGGTCCGGCCGGGCAGATTGCCAGCGAACATGATCGTCGCGCCGAACTCACCCACCGCGCGCGCCCAGGCGAGGACGGCGCCAGCGGCCAAACTGGGCCAGGCAATGGGGAGCGTGACGGAGCGAAAGACGCGGAATGGCGATGCGCCGAGCGTCGCGGCCACTTGCTCCAAATCGTGCGCGACGTAGGCGAACCCGGCTCGCGCGGCGCGGACATAGAACGGAGCAGCGACGAAGGTCTGCGCCACGATGACCGCGACCGGCGTGAACGCGAGCGTCAGCCCCAGCGAGCGATCCAGGTATTGCCCGACGATGCCACGGCGGCCGAACGCCATCAGCAGCGCGATGCCCGCGACCGCGGGCGGCAAGACCATCGGTAGGTCGATCAGCGTCTCGATGAGCGAAGCGGCGGGCACGCGGCGTCGAGCAAGCAGATAGCCCAGCGGCGTGCCAAGGGCAATGATCGCGGCCAGCGAGATCAACGAGGTGACGATCGTCAGCTGGCCCGCGCTGCGCAGCGTGTCGAGCGTGCGAGAGGAGATCGAGCCCGGTCGCTCTCCCGTCATCCAGATGAGGGAGACCAGCGGCACGGAGAGAAAAACGAGCAGCACGAAGGCGGCCAGCCAAAGCACCACCGTCGGGCTGGCGAGCGGACCGCCTGACGAACGCGCGGCAAAGAGTACGGCGCGGAAGGGGGTCTCCCGCGCCGTGATGGCGCCTGGCTCGGCTGTGGGGCTCTCCGTGGGCGACATCGAGCCGCTAGGGCTTGGGCTCGAATCCATAGCGCTGCAGAATCGCCTGCCCCTCCGGACTGAGGACATAGCTGATAAAGGCGTCGGCGAGCGCTCGATTCCCTCCCGCGACCGAGGCAATCGGATAGCTGGCAACGACGTTCACCGCGTCAGGGATCGTGATCGTTTGCACTTCGCTCGCCACATCCGGCGTCACGTCCGAAGCATATACGATCCCCGCGTCGGCCTCGCCGAGCTGCACTTTCGTCAAGACGGCGCGAACGTTGTCTTCCTCCGAGACCACATTCGCGGCGACCTTGCTGACGAAATCTTCGCCATATGTCGCGGGATCAGCGCCCATCAGGCAGAGACTCTGGCGGGCGTACTCCCCGACAGGCACGCCGGCTTGCGCAAGCACGAGCTTGATACCAGACCGGGCCAGGTCCGCGGGCGAAGCGATACCGGCGGGATTATCAGCCGGGACCACGACGACGAGCGCATTCTGGACGAAGATGATGGGCTCGCCCTCGATCAGGCCCTTCGACTGGGCAACCTCCATCTGCCGGAGGTTGGCCGAGGCGAAGACATCCGCGACGGCCCCCTGTTCGAGCTGCGTGACGAGCGCTTGCGATCCAGCGAAGTTGAACGTGAGGGAGAGATCGGGATAGCGAGCAGTCAACTCGTTCGCGATCTCCTCGAAAGCATCGGTGAGGGATGCGGCGGCAAAGACGGTCAGTGAGCCCCCGTCCTCAGGAAACGGGACTGCCGTGGCAACCGCGGCCTCCGAGGGCGTGGATTCGGCCGCCGGAGTTGCCGCCGCCCCCGTCGCGGGCGTCTCCGCCGGCGGGCACTCGATCGTCACTCCTTGCGCCAGGGCAGGCGCGGACCTACCCGCCGCCAGCGCGAAGATCGCGAGCGCGAAGCAGAGCGCCACTGCTCGCCAGAGGACGTTTTGCCTCGTCACGTGACCCTCCCCTCCCTACACCACTCAAGCTCAGTTACTTGATATTCAATCATTGAATAAAAACCGCAGTCTAGAGAAGGATCTCGCGGCCGTCAAGATCGTTGCGATGGATTCGGCTAGAGGCTCTCGCCAGGTCAAGCCGTGTCAGCACCGGTCGCAGCGATGGTTGATCTCCAAGGCCATACCCTTTGACCACACGAGATTCTCGTCGCGAATTCGAACATTGGCCGTCGCCACACGAAGGAAATACGCAATCAGTACCCATGCGCCGCGGCATTAGTTCTCCTGGGGGATACTCCCGGTCTGTTCCGCAGGATACGACTCCTGTGTGCGCTTGGACTCCCGAATTTGGCGCCTTCTGCCGCAAGGAGCAGAGAAGCTCCCGAAGGATCGACTCGGAACGCCAGAAAGGACCATGAGCGATGTCGTACGGAAATATCTGTCTTCATTGCTGGAAACCGATGGACCGCAATGCACTCGTTTGTCCTTCGTG
>ERZ777003.204-NODE-204-length-123399-cov-14.726521_pt1 | contig 123399 bp, 102 predicted proteins | sample MGYA00374956_ERZ777003 | MGnify/ENA primary metagenome ERZ777003 (study PRJEB29302, sample SAMN06268252) | bioreactor metagenome | isolation source: Joint BioEnergy Institute, California, USA | place: USA:Joint BioEnergy Institute, California, USA | collected...
TCGTGTGGAGGCCTGATGACTCGGCTCGCGACCCGAGCGCAGTAAGTTCCCGAAGGCGCTTTCCCCCTGGAGCCCGGAGCCTGGAGCCTCATTCGCGAGGACTTCCCGACCCAGCACCGAGCCCTGAGTCGAGCAGCGGTCATCGACCGGGCGCGATCAGCCGGTAGACCTGCTCGTACGCCGTCACCCTCTCGTCCCACCCGAGCCGCAGGCGCATGCCGTTGCGCTGGAGGATCCGCCAGCGCTCGCGGTCGGCGCCGTCGCCCGTGCCCCAGACCTCGAGGGCGCGCTTGAGGCCGTACGTCAGGCCGCCTTCGTCGAAGTGCTCGAAGACGAAGCCGGTGCCGGTGCCCGTGCTCGGGTTGAACGGCGCGACCGTGTCGGCGAGGCCTCCGGTCTTGTGGACGATGGGCGCGGTGCCGTAGCGCAGGCTGTACATCTGGTTGAGGCCGCACGGCTCGTAGCGCGACGGCATGAGGAACATGTCGGCGCCCGCCTCGATGAGGTGCGCGAGGTCCTCGCTGAAGCCGCGCTTGTACGCGACCTGCTTCGGGAACTGGAACGCGAGCGACCGGAAGAACTTCTCGTAGTCCGGCTCGCCGGTCCCGAGCACGACCATCTGCACGGCGCGGTGCGCGAACATGCCCGGCAGGACCTTCATGCAGAGGTCGAAGCCCTTCTGCCAGGCGAGGCGCGAGACGATGCCGATGACGGGGACGCGCGGCAGGTAGCGCATGCCCATGCTCTCGACGAGCTTCTGCTTGTTCCGCTCCTTCCCCGACAGATCGTCGATCGAGTAGTGGTGCTCGAGCCGTGAATCCGTGCGGGGATCCCACTCGTTCTCGTCGATGCCGTTGAGGATCCCGAAGAGGACGTCGCTCCTCTGACGGAGGAAGTAGTCGAGCCCGACGCCGTGCTCGGGGCGCTGGATCTCGCGCGCGTAGGTCGGGCTGACGGTCGTGATCGCGTTCGCGTACAGGATGCCCGTGAGGAGGAAGTTGACCCGACCCTCCTTGAGCTGGTCCTGGTGGAAGTGATGGGCGGCGTCGGCGAGCCCGAGCTCGCTGACGACGCCCGAGCCGAACGTCCCCTGGTGGCCGATGTTGTGGATCGTGAGGAGCGAGCGCGTCCCGGCGAAGAGCCGGTCCCACGCGAACATCGTCCGGAGGAGCAGCGGGATGAGCGACGTCTGCCAGTCGTTGCAGTGGACGATGTCGGGGCGGAAGCCGAGGCGCTGCGCGATGACGAGCGCGGCCCAGGACAGGACCGCGAAGCGCAGGTGCTCGTCGTGGTCCTGCGTGTAGATGCCCTTCCGGTCGTAGAGCCCCGGGCACCGTACGAAGTAGACGGGGACCTGCGAGCCCGGCAGCTTCGACTCGTAGACGGAGAAGACGACGCGCGTGCCGCCGAGCACGAGCACGGCCTCCCGCACGACCAGGTCGAACGTGCGGCCCGGCGCGTGGACCCGGGAGTACATGGGCATGACGATGCGGACGTCGTGTCCGCGCGCCGCGAGCGCGCGAGGTAGTGCAGCGGCGACGTCGCCGAGCCCCCCGGTCTTGGCGAACGGGGCCACTTCGGAAGAGACGAAGAGGACGTTCACGGGGCGCGCACCCTAGCACGGTCCGCGTCGCCGCGGCGCGCCCCGACCTCGTCCGTCGCCGCATGACGCTCGACGTCACGGCGCCGGCCGCTTCGGCCCCGTGCGTCACGCGCGGAGCCCGGTCCGCGCCGGCCGAGGCGGACGGCCGAGGGCGAGCCGGAGGGAGGGGAGGGGCCTGGCGGACGCCGGGGAAATCGCCCCCGCGGGCGTGGAGGCCGATGGAACTCGACGTCTCCTGCTGCTACGTTGCGCGCCCCACTACAGCGAGGCTTGCCGCCGTGGACGTCATCTTCGTCGAGCCCTGTTTCCCCGCCAACCAGCGCGAGTTCGTGCGCGCCCTGCACTCGGTCGGTGCCCGCGTCATCGGCATCGGCGAACGGCCGAAGTCGGCCCTCGACGACGGGCTGCGCCACTGGATGGTGCACTACGAGCAGATCGGCAACGTCACGAGCGTCGAGCAGCTCGAGAAGGCCGTCCGCTGGCTGCAGACCAAGGCGAAGATCGAGCGCCTCGAGGCGGTCGTCGAGGCGCACGTCATGGCCGCGGCTCAGGTCCGCGAGCGCTGCGGCATCCCCGGGACGAGCGTGGAGACGGCGTTCCTCTGCCGCGACAAGCCCGCGATGAAGGAGGCCCTCCGCAAGGCCGGGATCCCGTGCGCGCAGTCGATCGGCTCGAACGATTCGAGCGAGATCAAGGAGTTCGCCGAGAAGGTCGGCTTCCCCCTCATCGTGAAGCCGCGCGACGCGGCCGGGGCCTCGGGAACGCGCCGCGTGAACAACGTCGGCGAGCTCCTCGAGGCGCTCGCCGCGTTCGGCGTCGACAAGGGCCGATCGGTCGCCGTCGAGGAGTTCATCGAGGGCCACGAAGGCTTCTACGACACCATCACGATCGACGGGAAGGTCGTCCACGACTTCGTCTCGCACTACTACCCGAACGTGCTCGAGGCGATGCGGACGCGCTGGATCTCGCCGCAGTTCGTCTCGACGAACCGCGTCGACATGGCGAAGGGCTACGAGGAGCTGCGGGAGATGGGCCAGAAGGTCATCACCGCGCTCGGCATCAAGACGTCGGCGACGCACATGGAGTGGTTCTTCGGGCCGAAGGGCCTGAAGTTCAGCGAGATCGGCTGCCGTCCGCCGGGCGTCCGCGCATGGGACCTCTACGCGGTGGGCAACGAGTTCGACATCTACCGCGAGTGGGCGATGGCGGTCGTGCACGGCAAGACGAGCCAGCGTCTGTCGCGTCGCTTCGCCACGGGCATCATCGCGCTCCGTCCCGATCGCGACGGGCGCATCTCGCACTACGACGGGAAGGACGAGATGTTCAGGCGCTTCGGCGGCATGATCATCGACAGCCACTTCCCGCCGCCGGGCACGCCCACGCAAGGCGTCGAGGCGGGGTACATGGCGAACGCGTGGGTCCGCATGAAGCACCCGGACTACGACACGCTGCGGTCGATGCTCGACTGGGTCGGGCAGACGGTGAAGGTGCGCGCGGCATGACGCGATCGGGCGAGAGGCAGAAGGATCCCGGCTCCAACGGGGGGAGGAGGAGGCTCGTTTCGTGATTGCAGGGGACGCGCGCGCCGTCGTGCTGCTGGGGGCGCAGCGGTTCAACCCGACGCTCGGCCAGGCCGTGGCGGAGCTCGGTGTCCAGGGGAAGATCGCGACCATCACCGCCGGGTGGCAGGAGCGCGAGGAGGAGGACGAGGACCTCCACCGGCACCTCGACGGGCGCACGGTCAACCTGCGCCTGCACGCCCGCGCCGAGGAGATCTTCCGCAAGGATCCGAAGTTCCACGCGGCGCACCGCAAGCGCCAGGCGATCCTCCGCCACCGGCAGGACTTCTACCGGATCCGCCTCGAGCACGCGCTCGACGCTCAGTACGTCATCCAGAACCGCGCCGCCCCGTCGGACATCCTCGAGGACGAGGCCCGAGCGTCGATCCAGGCGATCCGCGAGATCGATCGCATGCACCTCGAGCGCTGCCGGAGGGACTGGCAGGAGTTCGACGCGCGCTATCGTCCGGCCGAGCGCCCGGTCATCGCCGAGCATCGCGCCGAGATCGCGGAGATCGTGAAGGACTGCGACGCGATCGCCATCGCCGGTGGTCACGTCGCGTCGCTCCTCAACCGCCTCCGCCTCTTCGGGATCGCCGAGCTCGCGCGCGACAAGTACGTCTTCGCGTGGTGCGCGGGAGCGATGGCCGTCAGCGAGCGCGTCGTGCTCTTCCACCACTCGCCGCCGCAAGGGCAGGGCGCGGAGGAGGTGCTCGACGAGGGGCTCGGGCTGGCGGGCAACGTCGTCGTGCTCCCGCAGCCCGAGTTCCGGCTCCGGCTCGACGATCACGAGCGCATCCAGGTCATGGTCCGGCGCTTCGCCCCGGCGGTGTGCCTCGCGATGCCGGCGCGCTCGCGCGTGACGTGGCTCAAGCACGGACCGAAGGACTCGCACGGTGTCATCGCCCTGCGCGACGACGGATCCAACGAGCGCTTCCAGGTCGCGGAGGCAGGAGGGCTGCACTCATGAGCAACGCGACGAAGCGTCCCTCGAATCGGCCTTCTGCGCTGATGAAGGCCGCACGCCCGGCGATCCACACGCTCATCGAGTCGAACCCCGACAACGAGAAGGTCGACAAGTTCCTCAAGGGACGGTCGGTGCCGATCGTCGAGGGGCCGAGCGTCACCTTCGTGTGGCGAGGAGAGGCCGACGGCGTCAATCTCCGCCACTGGATCTACGGCCTCGAGACGTCGACGGCGCTCACGCGCATCCCGAACACGGATCTCTGGTACCTGACGCTCGACATCCCGCACGGCTCGCGCGTCGAGTACAAGTTCGAGATCCGCCGCGGAGACCGGGTCGAGTGGATCGAGGACCCGCTCAACCCGAACCGCGCGCGCGATCCGTTCGGCGCGAACTCCGCGCTGCACGGCGACGGCTACGAGGTGCCCGACTGGGTGCACCCCGACTCGTTCGCACGGCCCGGTCACCTCGAGCCGTTCGGGTTCTACTCGAAGGCCTTCGGCGGCAAGCGCACGGGCAAGCTCTATCTCCCCGCCCGCTTCCGCAAGACGCGCCAGTACCCGCTGCTCGTCGTGCACGACGGCAGCGACTACCTGAACTACGCCGTCATGAAGACGGTGCTCGACAACCTGATCGAGCGCCTCGAGATCCCGGACATGATCGTGGCGTTCACGGACTCGCCCGATCGCCTCCGCGAGTACGCGGCCGACGAGCGGCACGCGCGCTTCCTCACGGAGGAGCTCTTGCCGGACCTGACGAACCGCCTGCCGCTGCTCGATCGCCCGCAGGCGCGCTGCCTCATGGGCGCGAGCTTCGGCGCCGTCGCGGCCTTCTCGACGGCGTGCCGCTACCCGGGCACGTGGGGCCGGCTCCTCTTGCAGTCGGGCTCCTTCGCGTTCAGCGACATCGGCAAGTCGAACCGTCGCGGCCCGCTCTTCGACAACATCGTCAAGTTCGTGAACAAGTACCGCGAGGACCCGAAGCCGATCAGCGAGCGCATCTTCATGAGCTGCGGCGTCTACGAGTCCTTGATCTACGAGAACCGCTCGCTCGTCCCGCTGCTCGACTCGACGGGCATGCAGGTGAAGTTCGTCGAGGCGCGCGACGGCCACAACTGGGAGAACTGGCGCGACCGCCTGCGCGAAGGGCTCTCGTGGCTTTTCCCGGGGCCGTTGATGTTCATCTATGAATAGGCTCCAGACTCCAGGCTCCAGGCTCCAGGGGTTCCGAGCGAGACGTCCCCGATTCTCTCGCTTGGAGATCCGGGGCGCGAGCTGGAGACTGGTCAGGCCGGCGTCCTGTTGGAGACTGGAGAGTGGAGTCTGGAGACTGGAGTCTGATCAGAGTCGACGTCCTGCTGGAGCCTGGAGCCTGGAGCCTGATCAGAGTCGACGTCGTGCTGGAGACTGGAGACTGGAGTCTGGAGACTGACCATGGCTGAAGTAACGAGGCACATCGGACTCTCGCTCGGCGCGGACATCTGCTGGCCGCTCTGCTTCGAAGCGATCATGAAGGAGCTCGACCTCCGCATCCCCATGAACGGGGACACGATCCGCTTCGAGGTCGAGCGGGTGACGATCGAGCCGTTCGACCTGCGCCAAGGCTGCAAGTACGACGTCGTCGTGGACCGGCTCACGCACTGGTACCACACGAGCCGTGAGTGGATAAAAAAGGCCGTTCTGATGAACGACCTCTACGTGTTCAACAACCCGTGGAGCGTTCAGGCCAACGAGAAGCACACGACGTACTGCGCGATGATGCGCCTCGGCATGCGCATCCCGGACACGTGGATGGTGCCGCCGAAGTCCTACGAGGAGAACCCGGACCTCAAGCTCACGCTCACGCGACACGCCAAGTTGTTCGACCTGGGCGCCCTCGGCGAGCGGCTCGGCTTCCCTCTCTTCATGAAGCCGTACGACGGCGGCGGCTGGCGCGGCGTCACGAAGGTCGACAACGCGGCCGCGATGAAGAAGGCCTACGAGGAGAGCGGCAAGGCGGTCATGCACGTCCAGGCCGCCATCCACGGCTACGACCGGTTCGTCCGCTGCATCGGCTTCGGCCCGCAGACGCACTGCGTGCTCTACGACCCGTCGGCGCCGCTCCACGAGCGCTACACGACGAAGACGGACTTCATCAGCAAGGAGGAGGAGCAGCACCTCCGCAAGATCACGCTGACGATCAACGCGTTCTTCGACTGGGAGTTCAATTCGTGCGAGGCGCTCCGCAGGGACGGCCTCTGGTACCCGATCGACTTCGCGAATCCGTGCCCCGACTCCCAGGTCACGTCGCTCCACTGGCACTTCCCGTGGCTGGTGAAGGCCTACCTCCGCTGGACGATCTTCTGCGCGGCGACGAAGCGCAAGATGCGCAAGAACCAGGACTGGGCGCCGTTCATCGAGATCGCCGACATGGATCTGCCGTTCGAGGAGAAGCTCGAGCGGTACGCGGCGATCGCCGAGAAGCGCTTCGACACCGATCGCTTCGACGAGTTCTGCATGAAGCACCTGGCGCACCTCGACGAGGTGACGTGGAAATTCTTCGGCACGCCTGCGGCCAAGGACGCGGTCCGGCAGAAGGTCGCCGCGCTCTACCCGCCGCACGAGCACGAGAAGTTCACCGAGCACTTCTGGAGCCGCATCCAGGAGTGGCGCGCGTGGGAGGAGGCGCGCATGCGCAAGAGCGTCCCGGCGGATCGTCCGTCGGGAAAGCTGCCCTGACGGGCGCGCTCCCTCCGCGGGCCGCGAGCGGCGCGTGCGCGCTCACTGGTCGCGCATGAACAGGCAGCCCGCGATCCAGGCGCAGACGACGACGACGGCCAGGAGGCCGACGAGCGCGAGCATCGTCGCGTTCCGCTGCTGATCCAGCCGCTGCCGACTGGGCGTCGTCGGCTGCTGCCGCCTCGCTGCCCACGGCGGCGGCACGGGCGCGTACGCGGCGACGGGCGGCATCGGCTCGTGCGGCGCCATCGATGCCGCGTGCGGAGGGAACCCCTCGACGAGCGGGAGCGTCGAGCGGTTCGGATGGGGCGCCGGCACGTAGTGCCTCTGCACGGGCTGGAGCGGGGCCGCGCGCGTCTCCACGTCGGCGACGTCCTCCTCGAACGCGTGGGGCGGATGCCGATCGATGCGGGGCGGATGGTGATCGGGGAGCGGACGGTCCTGCGCCGGGCGTCTCGCCACGGGTGGCTCGGCCAGCGCCACCGTCGGCGCGTCCGTTCCTTCCTCCTCCTCCCACGACGCGCGCTCTCGTGCCTCCGCCCTCGAGCGAGAGGGCGCCAGGCGGGTCGGCATCTCCTCGACGACCTCGCCGTCCGCCACCGGCGCCGCTCCGTGTCTCGCGGGGGCGGCGTGGAGCAGCGTCGGCGCCGAGGCCGGGCCTGGGGACGGCGGATCGGACGGAATCGGATCGCGTCCCTCCGAGGCCGGTCGAGCGCGCGCGGGACGGAGGTTGCGGGGCGCGGTCGTCGTGACCTCGTCGACGACGGGCGGCGGAGGCGTGGGGCGAGGGAGCCGCGACTCGGCGCGCGCGGGCGGAGACAGCGACGGCGGCACGCGTGCCGGTGGAGGCGGCGGTCGCGTGGGAGATCGCGCCGGCGGCGGCATCAGCACGGTCGCGGGCTTCGGCGGCGGCAAGAGCGAGACCTGCTCGCGCGTGGGCGGGGCGTCCGCCGAAGGCGTCGCCGGCGTGTCGGTCGCGGTGAACGCCTCCGGCATCGCCTTGCGGAGCGCCTCCTGCATCGCTCGCGCGGACTGCCAGCGACGCGCCTTCTCGAGCGCGAGCGCCTTGTCCACGACGGCGACGAGCTCGCGCGGTATGCCCTTGAACGCGACGGACGCGAGGGAGCGCGCCTGACGCGTCGAGGTCGCGATGAGCAGCGCGCTCAAGTTGTCGTGGACGTGGACGGCCTCGCCCGAGAGGAGCGTGAACATCGTCGCTCCGAGCGCGTAGACGTCCGTCCGTGCGTCGATCGTGCCGCGTTTGCCGACGGCCTGCTCGGGGGCCATGAACTCGGGCGTGCCGAGCAGGATCCCCGTGGCGGTCGGCTCGTGCTCGAGCACCGACTCCTTGATGTGGGCGATCCCGAAGTCGAGCACCTTCACGGTGCCGTCGTTCTTCAAGAAGACGTTCTCGGGCTTGATGTCGCGGTGGATGATGCCCTTGTCGTGCGCGGCCGCGAGCACGTCGAGGACTTGGTCGCAGACGCGAACGACCTCGTCGGCGGGCAGCCGTCCGCCGAGGCGCACGCGGCGATCCTCGAGGTTCTCCCCGTCCTCGAGCAGCTCCATCACGATGTACGGCGAGCCGCTCGGTGTCACGTCGTCGTCGATCACGCGCACGACGCCCGGGTGGCCGACCTTGTTCGCCGCGTAGCCCTCGCGGAGGAATCGCCGCCGCACGTCCTCGTTGCGGCAGAACTGCGGGAGCATGATCTTGATCGCCGCGCGCTGCCCGTGCCGGTGCTCCGCGCGGAACACGGTGGCCACGCCACCGCGGGCGATCTTGGCCACGATCCGCCATTTGTCCTGGAGGACGGTGCCGATCCAGCCCGAAGAGCGGTCGATGTCCTCCATGGGGATTTGAGGTGTATCACGACGAGCACGGTCGTCGTCGGGGTGATGCGGCCCCATCCCCCGTTCCCGTTTCCGAGCCAGGTGCGCCGAGCATGCCCGTCGTGCGCGCGCGTGCGCCGATCTCTCCCATTTCTCGCTTGCCCTCGCGCCTGGGCCAGCGCGTCCGGGCCGGTCCGGGAAGACAATTGCGAGGATGCGTGCCGCCGTCGTCTCGTCGTCGATTCTTGTCGGCCTCGTGTTCCTCGCCGCCTGCGGTGCGACCGTGTCGGGCGGCGATGGATCGAGCAGCGGTACGAGCGGCAGCTCGGGCTTTTCCTCGAGCGGCGATCTGGCCGACGGGGGCAGCTCGGGGGGCGCGTCGGGCGGTCCATCGTGCGCGACCGGGGAGACGGCCGCCCTCCGCGAGCCGGTCTACATCGACATCATCCTCGACGGCTCGCGCAGCATGGACGGGCACGGCAGCAAGAACGCCGGCTGCGACGACACGTATCCTCCGCCGGGCAGCGCATCGACGTGCTTCGTCGCGAATGCGCGCGAGACCGATCCGCTCGTGCCGGATCGCTCGCTCAAGGTCTGTCACGACGAAGGGGACTCCGTCTCGAGCTGCCCCTCGTTCCGGGGGCTGACGGGGAAGAAGTGGCTCGCCGTTCGCGGCGCGCTGCTCGCCTTCTTCGACGCCGCGAAGGAGAGGGGCGACACACGCTTCGGCCTCGGCATGTACCTGTTCGGCAGCGAGGTCCAGAGGCCGAACGACGCGTGGGACGTCGAGCCGGCCTTCGTCGACGACGCCCAGCTCGACGAGCTCCGCAAGCGGATCCTCCCCCCGAACTTCCCGACGTCGAGCGGCACGCCGCTCAAGGGGAGCATGAACGGGCAGGCCCCGCTCCTGCTCGGTTACACGGCGAAGCCGCCTCTCGAGCCGAACGGGAAGCGGGTCTTCGTCATCGTCACCGATGGCGCCGCGACGGACTGCAGCCGGAACGATTGCCGCGACATCGTCGACCGTGCAGCAGAGCTGCGCGAGGGGACGCCGAGCATCACGACTTTCGTCATCGGCGTGGGCGATCCCGCGGCGACGGACGACTCGGTCTACAACGAGACGTTCCTCAGCCGGCTCGCGAAGGCGGGCGGCGCAGCGCCCGAGGGATGCAACGAGAACTGGGACGGGCAGAATCCGACGGGCACGCCGTGCCATTTCCAGATCACGCCCGGCGAGAAGAGCGCCGCGCAGATCCAAGCCGAGCTCTCCGCCGCGATGAACGCGATCGCCGCCAGCGTCCAGAGCTGCGAGCTCGCGTTGAACAAGACCTCGCCCATCGATCCCGCGAAGGTCAACGTCGTCTACGTCGACGGCGCCGGCGGTGAGACGCAGATCCCGAAGGATCCCGCGAACGGCTGGGGCTACGACGACGAGAACGACCCATCGAAGGTGATCCTCCACGGTTCCGCGTGCGAGGCCCTCAAGGGCGATCCCTCCGCGAAGGTCACGATCGTCATCGGGTGTCCGACGGGGACCGACGTCCGCTGATCGTGTTTCCCAGGGCTCGACGTGGCGTACGCGGTCCATTCCCGAGGGGCGCTCGACGGGATGCGCCGCCACGGGGCCGTGACGGACGCACGGGTCGCCGCCATGACGAACCGCCGACCCTGCGGCCGGTGTCCCTCACCCGGCCGGGGCCGGCGGCGGGCTCGGGCGTGAGAGGCGGGCGGGGTACGGCGGAGCGGAGCCGTCCGTCCCCGGGAGGGCCTGCCGGACGGGCCGGATCTGCGGGGGACCGTCGAGGCGCTTGCGACCGGCCGCGAGCGCCGCTACGACCGGCAACCAAAACGGCCGGGAACTCGGCCCAGACACGCCTACCGTGAGCACGGCCCATCGGCCGTGAGTGACATGTTCGAGAAGTCTCGCTGGTATTCGTCAAGGTTGCAGTGCGAAGCGACGCTCGCCCGTTGGGGGTACTCGGGGCAGCCGGTCCTGATCTTTCCGACGGCCGGCGGTGACGCCGAAGAGATCGATCGCTTCAAGTTGATCCACGTGCTCGAGCCGCTGCTCGCGGCGGGGCGTATCAAGGTCTACTCGTGCGACAGCGTCGCGGGGCGGGTCTGGTTCGGCAAGGAGGGGAGCCCCGAGCACCGGATGTGGATGACCCACCAGTTCCACCAGTACGTGAAGCACGAGGTCGCGCCCGCGATTCGGGCGGACTGCAAGTCGAACGACATCCCCATCTGGGCCGCCGGATCGTCGATCGGCGCCTTCCATGCCGTCGCCGTCGTCTGCCGCTTCCCGGACATCTTCCACCGGGCGCTCGCCGTGAGCGGGACGTACGACCTGCTCCGCTTCATCGAGCGACCGGATCCGACGGAGTACTTCTTCGTCAGCTCGCCGCTGCACTTCGTGCCGACGCTCGCCGGGCGGCACCTCGACGTCCTCCGCACGCGCTACATCCACCTCGCCTCGGGCGAGGGCCGGTGGGAGAACATCGGGGAGAGCTTCCGCATGGGCAAGGTGCTCGGCGACATGGGCATCCCGAACTGGGTCGAGTCGTGGGGCAAGGAGTGGGACCACGACTGGGTGACGTGGCGTCACTTCCTCCCGAAGTACTTCGACGACTGGACGTCGCCGGAGGGCCCGAAGATGACGAAGGGCCTTCGGCTTCGCGAGGCGACCAGCTGACCATGGAGGGCGGGCCTCGGAACGACAAGACGTCCGCCGGCGAGCTCGAAGGGCCGGAGAGGGCGCGGTACGTGCGTGCCCTCCTCACCGATCTGCGTGCGCTCGAGCGCATGCTGGCGGAGGGGCTGTTCGAGAAGGGGGTCGCGACGATCGGCGCGGAGCAGGAGATGTTCCTCGTCGATCGGGCGTTCAACGCGGCGCCGTCTGCGCTCGAGATCATCGAGCGCATCGACGACCCGCACTTCACGACCGAGCTCGGGCTGTTCAACCTCGAGATGAACGCCGACCCGCAGCCGCTCGCCGGCAAGGGGCTCGCGCGGATGGAGGCGCAGCTCCATCACCTCTACAAGCGCGTGCAGGAGGTCGGCGCGCAGCTCGCGGTGCAGCCGGTCCTGACGGGCATCCTCCCGACGCTGTCGCGCTCGGATCTGTCGATCGACAACATGGTGCCCAACCCGCGGTACCTCACGCTGAACCGCGTGATGTCCGCGGTGAAGGGCGATGCCTACGACATCGCGATCAAAGGCCTCGACGAGCTCGTCGTGAAGCACGACTCGCTCATGTTCGAGGCGTGCAACGCGAGCTTCCAGGTGCACCTGCAGTGCGTGGACCCCGAGAGGTTCGCGCACGACTACGACGTCGCGCAGCTCCTCGCCGCGCCGACGCTCGCGATCGGGACGAACTCTCCGACGCTGCTCGGCAAGCGGCTGTGGGCGGAGACGCGCATCACGCTCTTCGAGCAGTCGTGCGACATCCGCACGCGCACGCTGCACGCGCGGCAGGACGCGCCGCGCGTCTCGTTCGGGAAGAACTGGGCGACGCCCGGCGGACCTACCGGCCTCTTCAAGGAGGCCGTGACGCGCTTCCGTCCGCTCGTCGGCATGAGCGTCCCCGAGGACTCGCTCGCGGTCCTCGACAGCGGACGCATCCCCGAGCTTCGTGCGCTGCGCCTGCACTGCGGGACGATCTACCGCTGGAACCGTGCGTGCTACGGCATCTCCGCCAGCGGCAAGCCGCACCTGCGCATCGAGCTCCGCGCGCTCCCGTCGGGCCCGTCGATCGTCGACGAGGTCGCGAACGCCGCGTTCTGGCTCGGCCTGATGACGGAGCTCACGCAGACGATCGAAGACCTTCCGTCGCGGATGGACTTCGACAACGCGCAAGCGAACTTCTACGCGGCGGCGCGTGACGGCCTCGCGGCGCGCTTCACGTGGCTCGACGGCGAGGAGGTCATCGCGCAGCCGTTCATCCTCGATCGCCTCCTGCCGCTCGCCGAGTCGGGGCTCGCGCGCGCGAACGTCGACGACGCCGACGCGAAGAAGTACCTCGGCATCGTCGAGAAGCGCGTGCGGACGCTGCACACGGGGTCGCGCTGGGCGCTCCGGTCGCTCGCCGACATGAAGTCGCGCGGAGCGCCGGGCGAGCATCTGACCGCGCTCGTGGCCGCGACGATCGCGCGTCAGGACACCGGGCGTCCCGTCGCGGAGTGGGAGCGCGCGCGGCTCGACGAGGTGCCCTCGCGTCGCACCGGGTACGCCAAGGTCTCGCAGTATATGCAGACCGACCTCATCATCGTCCGCCCCAGCGACCCGATCGAGCTCGCCGCCGACATCATGAGCTGGGAGCGCATCCGGCACCTGCCGGTGGAAGACGAGAACGGGCGCTTCGTCGGGCTCGTCACGGCGCGCGCAGTTCTCAAGTATTTCGCGAATCTTCCGGGCGCGAGGAGCGCCGACAGCTCGACGTCGTTGCCGGCGCTCGGGTCCTCTCCCGACATCACGAAGGCCATCTCACCCACGAATGCGACCGTCGCCGACGTGATGCGGCGCGACCTGGTGACGGTGTCTCCCGACACCTGGACCCTCGACGCGATCGCTTTGATGCGCCGGCACCGAATTGGATGCTTGCCTGTGGTCAAAGATGGCCGCATCGTTGCAATGGTGATGGAGGAAGATTTCATGGGTATCGCCGCCGACCTCCTCGAGGAGCGGATCGGCAACCCGGATCCTCCTCGCTAGTGCGGTGAGCCCGCCGTTCGGGCCCACGCACGCAACGAGAAATGCAACCGTCCGCAGTGAGTCACTCTTCGCGTCCGAGCCTCGCCGATTCCGGCTCGCGCGCGCGCGCAGAACGGCAGCCTTTCGCGCGCGCACGTGCGAAGGTCGACGCGCTGCGCTCGCACTCCCGGAGGCGCACCTAGTGAACGGGCTTCAGCCAGGGCACGCAGTCGAGTCCGAGGTCTTCCACCTGCCCGAGCGCGAGATCGGCCGTGTCGTCGGAGAGCTCCCCGGCCCGACGTTGATCGCGATCGCGGGCATCCACGGCAACGAGCGCGGCGGCGTCACCGCTGCGCGGCGCGTCCTCGAGACGCTGTCGCGGCGCGACGGCGTCCTTCGCGGCGAGATGGTGGCTCTGGCCGGGAACCTCGGCGCTCTGCGGCAGGGGCGGCGCTATCGCCTCCGCGACATGAACCGCGTCTGGACGGAGGAGACGATCGCGTCGCTGGAGGCGAGGGCGAAGGACGATCCGACGCGGTCGACGCTGGACGAGGAGGAGATCGAGCAGCTCGAGCTGCTCGGCGCGATCCGCGAGGCGGTCGCGCGCGCGCGCGGCCCCGTCTACCTCATCGACCTGCACACGACGAGCGCGCACGGCGTGCCGTTCGTGCTCTTCGGCGACACGCTCGAGCAGCGGCGCTTCGCCGGAGCGATCCCGCTCCCGATCGTGCTCGGCCTCGAGGAGCAGCTCGACGGCGTGCTCTCCGCCTACCTGACGCGGCAGGGCGTGATCACCTGCGCCGTCGAGGGTGGGCAGCACGACGATCCCGCGTCGATCGACAACCTCGAGGCGGTGCTCCTCCTCGGTGCCGAGTCGGCGGGCATGTTCGGCTCTGCGCGCCTGGCCGAGGCGCAGGCCGCGCACGCGCTGCTCGAGCGTCGTCGCGGTGATCTGCCTCGCGTGATGGAGGTCGTCTCGCGTCACGCGATCACGAGCGAGGACGGGTTCGTGATGGAGCCGGGCTTCTTGAACATCGCCCGCGTCCGGAAGGACCAGCTCCTCGCCCGCGATCGCAGGGGAGAGATCCGCGCTCCGAAGGACGGCTTCGTCCTCCTGCCGCTCTACCAGGGCCAGGGCTCGGACGGCTTCTTCTGGGGACGCGAGGTCGGGCCTGCGTGGCTTCGCCTCTCGGAGGTCCTGCGCAAGATGCGGGTCGAGCGGCTGCTCGAGCTCTTGCCCGGCATCGAGCGGAACCCGGCGCGACCGACGCAGCTCGTCGTCGACGAGCGGCTCACGAAGCTCTATCGCGTCGACATGTTCCACGTGCTCGGCTACCGCCGCATCCGCAAGGCGACGGGCACGGTCACGATCGAGCGTCAGCCCGACGCGTTCGCGTGACGCTCCGGCGCGTGACGGGGCGGCTCAGTACCCTGCCGGCAGGACGAAGTACTTGAGCGGCGTGTCGAGCCAGCAGTCGTTCGTGCTCGTGCCGTTCTCCTGCCGGCAGTGGAGCATCGGGCCGTCGAGGTAGGCCATGAAGAGGTCGTTGTACCCGCGGCCGATGAGGAGCGGGTCCGGCATCGCCGTGCCCCACGAGTTCTTGATTCGGATGAACTCGATCTCCGCCTCGGGCAGGAGCGCGGCGGCGAGGGCGTCGGCGCGCGTCTCGACGACGCCCGCCGGCAGCGTCCCGAAGCCCGGCACGTCGTTCACCTGGTAGTCGTCGACGACGACGAGGTGTCCGCCTTGCGATCCCGGCTGCGCGGGGGGCGCGAGGAAGCGGCCCGACGGATCGAGCGCGGCGAAGTCGACGTGCCAGGAGAGGACGACGGGCTGGCGGTCGTGCATCGCGCGCTGCATGCGCGCGAGGACCGTACGCCGGGCGGCGGGATCGGAGGGATACGTCACCGTCTTCCACGCGAACGGGCCGCTGCGGTCGCCCCACGTCGACGTGCGTGTGCCGATGGCGTCCGCGAGCGTGCCGAGGTACGGCTCTTTCGTCGTCGGGTCGCGGAGGAGCGCCTTGATGTCGCTCGGCCGCTTGATCGCCGTGCCGCTCAGGTCGACGCTGCCCTCTTCGAGCGTGCGCGTGACCTGTGGCTCGAAGACCCGATCGAGCTGCTCGACGACCTCGGGCGCGAGCTCGAACGCGGCGTCGAGCTGCCGGCGGACGAGCTCGCGGTCCTGACGGGCCGCAGGCGTGGAGAGGGCGCCGGTCGCGAGCGCCTCGTCGATCCTCGCGAGCGCCGCCATCTGGCGGAGCGACCAGGGGCGCGATCCTTCGTCGGCGATGAAATCGCCCTCCGACATCACGCCGTAGCGCGCCATGAGATCCACGGCGGTGGTGTACCGGCCTGCGGTGTCGATCTTGGTCGTGGCCCTGCCGCTGACGATCTGCTCGAACCAGTGCCAGTAGGTCCAGTACGACTCGCTCATGTCGAGGTCGCCCTCACCGGCGCTCTTCGCGAGCGACTCGGCCCAGCTCGCGGCCGCGTAGAGCCAGCAGTTGCCGATGAGCTGCCACTTGACCGAGGTGTGATCGATGTCGACGACGGCGTCGGAGGTCGTCGCGGTCTCGGCAGTCGGCTCGGGAGCCGAGCATCCGCTCGCCGCCGCCGAGCAGCCGGCGACGACGAGAGCGAGGATCGAGGAGCGAGCGAGCAGGAAACGCATGGAGCCATCCCCCTGTGCGCGCGGGCAGGCGAGCGCGCGCATCGACCCCGCCGGTGTAACGAAGCCACGCGCGCGTCAACGCGATTTCGACGCCGTCTGCCGATTCTCCTGCGAGGGTGCGTGGCCCATGCATCGGCGCTCGAATCGATGGCGGATCGATCGTGAGGGGCGAGCGCAGCACTCGCTCGGCTCCGAGCAGGTGCTTGCTGCTCGGTGGCATCATCGTCGTTGGACGGGGAGGAGCGGGGAGACAGGGGCAAGTCCTCGCACGCAGCGGGAGGGGGGCGTGCAACGTACGCGGCACAGGCGGCGTGAGGGGACGTAAAATGTGTATTTTGCACGCGTCTCGAGCGCGTGCAGGAGGCCGCCGCGGGAGAAAAAAGGCATGCGGCCGGTTCGCGAACGATGCGACAGTATGGTCCTCGTCGGACGCGGCCCGTGTCACCGGAACGAACGACACGTCGAATCCGTCGAGCGCCCGTCCGTCTGATCCGAGCCGGACAATCGATCCGGACACGAACACGAGTCTCGCGCCGTCGATCGGCCCCCGGGGGGGGACGATGACTCGCAACGTCAACCCACCTGGGAGGTCTTCGATGAAACGCTTCTTCGCCTGTCTTCTCTGCGCCGCTGTTCCGGTCGCGACCGCGTGCACGACCGGGACCGAGACCACGGGAGGTGACGCCGGCGCGAGGGACGACGGCGGCGCGACCGGGACCGACGACGCGGGTGACGCAGGTGCCGAGGCCGGGGCCGGGCTGCTCGGGTTCCGGCCCTCCAACCTCGACAACAGCCCCGATCTCGAGCCGACCCTCGCCGAAGAGCTCGGCGATCTCGTGCTGTCGGATTGCGGTCCCCAGGTCGACGCGAACGACGAGGGCAGGGCGGGCTGCGATCCGCCGGGAGGGGTTTATCGGCGGATCGATGGACACGACGGCGCGGGCCAGAAGTACGTCGTCTACGTCGCGCGCAACATCCGCGTGGCCGAAGGAAAGACGCTCACGGTGGCGAGGGGTGACAGGCCGGTGATCCTGGTCGCGCTCGATACGATCGAGGTTGCCGGTGGGATCTTCGTGCCGCCCGGCACGGCGGGAGGCTTCTCGCCGGCGGATCCTCCGGACGGACAGGGCCCTGGGGCAGGAAAGGGCTCGTCGGCCTCGACGAGTGGATCCGGCGGCGGCGGCGCGTTCTGCGGCAAGGGCGGCAACGGCGGTGCTCCCACGGCGACGGGCGGAGAGCCGTACGGGAGTCCCGAGATCATCCCGCTCCAAGGCGGCTCGAGCGGAGGCGGACTCTTCGCCGCGAAGGGCGGCGGTGCGATCCAGCTCGTCGCCGGCAGGGAGATCATCGTGGCGAGCGAGGGCTTCATCGACGTGCCGGGCGACGGCGCCGTCACGGGCGGCGGTGCGGGCGGAGCGATCCTGCTCGAGGCGCCCGTCGTGAAGGTGGCCGGATCGCTCACCGCCAACGGCGGAAGCGGCGGCGCCCCCGGCGGGCAGGACGGAAAGCGTGGCGATCGATCTTCGACGCCGGCTCCGGGCGCCACGAACGCGCAGAGCATCAACGGAGGCAACGGAGGCGCCGGCACGCAGGTCGACGGTACCGACGGCGTGACGAACGCTTCGTCGCCGGAGGCCGAAGGCTCGGCGAGCGGCGGCGGCGGCGCGGGCTGGATCCGCATCAACACGCGGAGCGGCTCGGCCGAGATCACGGGCCTCGTCTCGCCGGACTTGTCGACCGCGTGCGCGACGCAGGGCACGCTGCGCTGAGACAGAAAGCGAGAAGGAGACAGGGGGCAACAGGGAGACAGGGAGAGCGGGCGAAACGCCTCGCGTTTCGCCCGCGAACGGGAGTCTCCCTCGCGACCTATGGTGCCTGGCGCAACAGCGGCCTGGAGCACGAGCACGAGCAGAGCACGAGGGTGAGGCTCGGGCTTCGTCTCGGTTCGGTGTGAGCAGAGCACGAGAGTGGTTCGCGACCTCCCAACAACCGCAGAAGCGACTCAACGCGCAACGAGGTGCTCGAGCCCGAGCCGCCGCGGCGTGTCCGCGTCCATTCGGCGGATTCGCTCCGTCAGCTCGCGCATTTTCGCGCGCAAGAGCGGATCGGATGCGAGGAGCGTCCGCATCAGCTCGGCGCGCGTGACGGCGAACGCGAACGTCTCGGCCTTGTCCTCCTCCGGGCCGCTCGTCGCATAGGCGGACACGAAGCCCGGGATGTCGGTCGACGGCTTCGCGGCCCAAGCGCCCCGCAGCGTGCGGCCGCCGGAGCCGTACGCGAAGCCTGGCGCGTTGAGCGCGGCCCACTCGGGATCGGGCGAGAGCCGGCCGTCGTCGGCGAGATCGAAGAAGTGGAAGACCTCGTGATGCAGGCACCGGACGAGATCGCTCTTTACGCTCGACACGTCGAGGAGCAAGAGCCCACCGACGTTGGGCAGGGAAGGGATCGCCATGCCGCCTTCCCTCAGGTCCTGCACGAGGACGATGCCGGCGAGGCGGATCTTCCGGAGGAAGCTCGCCGGGTAGCGATCGATCTCGCGCCGGACGATCGCGACGCCTCTCGACGCGAGCGCCGGATCGGGACGCGTCCCGCGCACGGGGCCGTTCGCGAGCGAGAGCTCGAAGTCGCGTGTGGATTCGAGCAGCGGCACGACGCCGGCGCGATGCCGGACCTCGAACCCGAAGAACGGCGCATCGCTCGGGAGCGGCGCCGGCTCCTCGTCGGTCGCGCTCGCGGATGCGTGCCTCGCCGCGACGCCCGCGCCGATCGCGAGCGCGACCGACAGCGCCACGAAGACCGACGCCGGCGATGCTTTCATCCGCCCATCCTAGCAGACGGCACGTGCCCGACGGGGCTGCCGGCGCATTCGAGCATTCCGTACCGCGTCCCGAGCGGGCACGGTTTCAATGCTTGCCGGAGCCGATCCGGTGATGCTCGGCGATCCGCGTCTCGTCGAGCGCCTTGTCCTAGATCGCGACCTCGTCGAGCAAGCCGACCCAGTTGCTGCCGAGGAGCACCTTCGCGGAGATGTCGGGGATGTCGCCCGTGTGGGGCTGGCTGTCCACGCGGGCGCCGTCGACGAAGAGCACGCATCGATTCGCGTCGACGACCGCGGCGACGTGCGTGAAGCGATCCGTTTGCACGAGCGAGCGAGACGCGGCGTACTGCTTGATGTTCCCGCCCGCCCAGCGCTCGATCGACAGCGGGGTCCGATCGTCGTTCTTCACCCAGAAGTACGTCCCCTGGTGCGGGCTGCCGTTCCTTCGTTCGAGCTTCTCGAAAATGCTCCGCCACGTGTTCACCGGCGGGTCGGGGCGGATCCACGCCTCGATCGTGAACGGGCTTCGTCCGGGGAAGTCGAACTTGTCGCCGAAGATCACGCCGCCCCGCCCGTCGAGCCGGAGCGCCGTGCCCTCCGAGCCGGGGATCCCCTCCTGTCCCCAGAGCGGGCGTTCGCGCGACTCGATCTCGCCGTCGTGGCCGTGTCCCGAGACGTCGCCCACGGTCCAGCCTGTCGTCTCGTCGAGCGGCCAGTACGCGACGGGACCGTCCGCGAGCACCACGTCGCGGTACGCCGACGCGGCAACTCCCGAGTCCTTCTCGCCCGCGAAGTTTTTTCCGCCGTCGGGGCCGTTCAGACCGGGCGTCTCGCCTCCGTTCGGTACCTGACCGCTCGAGTACCCGTCGTCGAGGAGCAACGAGCACGCGGCGAGCCCCGTGGCGAGACCCATGGCCGAAGCGACGCGCATGCTCATGCTCGACCAGCATACCATCCTCGCTCGGAGCGGGGCCGAGCAGGAGGGGCGCGACGAGCGCAGCTGCAATCGCGATCGACGACGCTGCGAACGATGTCGCGTCGTCGTCACCGGGGCGGGGCGGCCTCGGGCTGCGTCGCCGTGGCCTGCGCGCGAGCCTCACCGTGGCCTTCCGCGATCTCTTCGATGAGCTTCTTCGTGAACGCGGGGATGTCGTCGGGCTTGCGGCTCGTGACGAGCCCCTCGTCGGTGACGACCTCTTCGTCGACCCAGCGCGCGCCGGCGTTGACGAGGTCGGTGCGCACGGACGGCCACGAGGTCATCGTCTTCCCTTCGACGCAGCCGGCGTCGATGAGCGTCCACGGGCCATGGCAAATCGCGCCAATGGGTTTGCCTGCGTCGAAGAACTTCCGCACGAACGCGAGCGCCTCGGGGATGACGCGCAGCTTGTCCGGATTGATCACCCCGCCGGGCAGCACGAGCGCGTCGTAGGCGTCGGCGTCGGCCTCGGCGAGCTTCACGTCGACGTCGACCGAGTCGCCCCAGTTCCCGTGCTTCCAGCCTCGAATCTTGCCTTCCTTCGGCGAGACGACGTCGCACTCGGCGCCCTCTTCCTCGAGCCCTTTCAGCGGCTCGAGCAGCTCCGACTGCTCGAACCCGTCCGTCGCGAGGAAAGCGATCCTCTTGCCCTCGAGCTTCGTTCCCATGGCGGCCTCCCGATCGCGGTCCGTGCGAACGCGAAGCCAACCCGGGAGGAGGCGAGGGAAGGCTCGTCAGCCGGCGCGCTCCATCACGACCGGAGGCGGCGCGGTCGTGGCCGCGTCGCGCTGGAGTCCCATCCGCTCGGCGACTCCGTCACGGTAGCGATGCCAGCGTACGAGCGCGTCCATGCACGTGTCGACGACGGCCTTCTCGATCTCCGGATCGGTCACGTTGTCGATCAGAATCTTCCACGCGTCGGCGCGGTGGCCGCCTTCGACGTCGCCGTGCGCGCGCGTGAGCTGCATGGCGGACGGCGGGCAGCCGTAATGGACGACGAGCGGATGGCGCGCCACCGCCGCGTCACCGCGCGGCCTCTGGTACGTGCCCGCGAGCTCGCCTCGCTCGTTGACGCTGCCCTCGACGAAGATGGTGAGGAGGGCGGCGGCCGCCTGCCAGGGACCTTTCGCCGACGTCTCGAAGAGCCACTCCTTGTACGAGCGCGCCGCGGGGTGGAGATCGCGATCGTGGAAGTCGGAGCGCGAGAAGCCCAGGCCTTCCATCATCCGCAGGAAGAGCTCGGGATGCGGGCCGCTCTTCGACAGGCCGCCGGTCTGCTCTTCGTAGAGGTTCTCGGCGAGGGCGCGACGCACCTCGGGCAGATCCGGCACCTGACCGAGGCAGCGCGCGAGCAGCACCGGGAAGTCGCGCACGTAGACGGAGTACTCGTGCCGGAAGTGCACGAGGAGCTGCTCGCGGGAGAGCCCCGGCCGTGTGAGCGCCGGGTACGCCCAGTGGTGCTTCTGGTCCATGATCGCGAGCAGGCGCTCGACCGTGGGATGCGTCAGCGGGATCACGCTTCGATCGTGGCACTCGATGTTGCGCTCGTCACGTTTGTGGTCGTGCGCGAGCGCTTCGGCGCTTCACCGATTGAGCGCGATCGCCGTCGCGAACGCCCAGAAGAGGTAGAAGCCGACGACGCTCGCGAGCACGACCGGCAGCGCCGCGCGGCTCGCACGACCGAAGAGCTTTTCGTACCAGGCGCGTCGTCGAAGGCGCGGAGGAGCGCCGCACGTGCCGCTTCCTCGACACGGCGCCCCGGAGCGCTCGTGACCGGATGCGCGGGCAACGCGCGGAGGGCACGGAGGAGGTCGTCCTCGCCGCTCGGATCGGGTCGGGTCGCATCCTCGGGTTCTCGTTCCTCGCGCTCACGTCGATGCTCGTCGCCGTCGGCAAGCGCAGCTCGCGCCGCACGCGGCGCGAGCTGAAGCGTTCGGCGGTCTGCCACTTTTTCGGCCGTCCGGCGCTCTCGGGATAAAAGCGGCCTGTGCGGGCCGTCGCTTCGCTCGGGTGCCTCCTCGCGCTGCTCCTTTGTGCAGCGTGCGATCGCTCGAAGGCCGACGCGCCCTCTGCGGTCGGAGCCGTGGAGACGACGGCCGCGACCGTCGAGGTCGACGCCGGGTTCGTCAGCGCCGCCGCCGAGCTCGCGGCGGGTGCGGTCGACGCCGGGAGCGCACGACCGCTCGCCCCGCCCGCGATCGCGGGGCAGACCGTGGACGTGCCCGCCGGCACGTTCCCTTGCGGCAGCACGCCCGGCGACGAAGGGCGGGAGCCGGCGATCGAGCCGGCGCTCGCGCCCGTCACCCTCGGAGCGTTCGCCATCGACGTGCTGCCGTACCCGAACGATCCGACCGCACTGCCCGTGCTCGTCGAGTCTGCCGAGGAGGCGGAGAGGCTCTGCGCCGAGCGCGGCGCACGCCTCTGCACGGAGCTCGAATGGGAGCGCGCGTGCAAGGGGCCGGGGCTGGATCCGTTCGCGACGGGCGCGAAGTGGAACGAGGCGTGCGACCGCACGCCCTCGCGCTGCGCCTCCGGCTACGGAGCTCGCGGCATGGGTTTCCTCCACGAGTGGACTTCTCCGGTCGGCGAGGACGCCCGGGTCTGGGTCCGCGGAGGTCCGAGTCATCGGTGCGCGGCTCGGTCGCGCGCGAGCGCGAAGGACATGCCGTCGCGGATGGCGTTTCGTTGCTGCCACGGCGAGAGGAACGAAGTCGCCGTCCCGGCGATCCCTCGGAAGCCGCCGTTCCGGACGATGCCGCTCGAGACGGCGGACGTCGCTCGGATCTTCGCGGAGGTGCCCGAGCTCTCGCGCATCAAGGAGGGCGTGAGGCTCTTCTCGGAGGACGACGCGAACAACGTCCTGATTCGCTCGGGCTCGAAGCCCCCGGTGCTCACGCTCACGACCTCGCCGGTCATGTGGAGCCCGGAGCCCGGCGTCGAGGTCCTCGTGCTCACCGGGCGAGCGCAGCGCTCCTCGTTCGTCGTGGCGCTCTACCCGCTGGCGGAAGACACGTATCGCTTCGCCTCCGCGTTCGTCGTCCTCGGCGAGACGCGACCGATCGCCCTCGCGTACGACGCCTCGCGCCGCAGGGAGCTTCGCTGGTCGGCGTGCTGGGGATGCGCCGGCGAGCAGGGCGAGGTGAAGCTCCGCGACGACGGCCGCGTCGTCATCGTGCAGTACTGAGCGCCTGCCGTCCTCCGAGGACGTCCGGGCCGCGCGTCCTTTTGATTTTGCGCACTTGTTCTGCGGCTTTGACGCGCACTTGCCTGGACTGTCGCGGCGCGTCAAATGGGCTAGAGCGTAGCCATGTTCGTCACGAGCGTGCTCTTGCTCGTCGCGTTCGCTCTCGGATTCGCGTTCGCCCATCGGGCGACGCTCTGGCCGAAGGTCGTACGGCTCGCGCGAACGCTCGCGGCGTGGGCTGTCGCGAAGCTGCGACGGCGCATGCCTGCGCGCGAACCGCCGGCCGAGCACGGAGCACGCGAGCTCGCCGCTCCTCCCGAGGACCTGCCCGAGCCGCAGCCCGCGCCCGATCCGGAGCCGGCCGGGCCGCCGCCCTCGGCCGCCTCCGAGGCGGGCGCCCTCGCTCCGGTGTCGCGGCCCGGGAGCGTGTCGACCGTGCGCTTCGATCCGCTCGTGCCGCGCGGGACGGCCACGACCGAGCTCGAGCTCCACGCCGACGAATGGCGCGCACGAATGGCGGCCGTCGGCGAGCGGTTCGCGGCGGCGAAGGTGAACGCGATCGTCTTCGTGCACGGGACGTTCGCCGGCAGCGATCCACTGTCCGCGTACGGCATCGTCGAGCGCGCTCTGCCGAACATCGGGCCGCAGCTCGCGCGGACGCTTCGGAAGGCGACGCGCGGGTACATCGGGCGCATGCTCGGTGACCTCGGCAACTTCGGCACCGCGTACATACGTCTCCTCGAAGAGGCGCTCCGGCCGCGCGGCGCGCGCATTCCCTGCACCGACTTCGTGTGGTCGTCGGAGAATCATCACGTCGGCCGTCTCGAAGGCGCGCTCGGTCTCGTCCGCACGCTGGCGACGCACGCGGAGCTGGGCGGCGCCGTGCGATCGGGTTGGTCGACCACGGGCAAGCCGCGGTTGCTCGTCATCGGTCACAGCCACGCCGCGCAGCTCTTCGCGCTCGTCACGCAGCTCCTCGCACGGACGATCGCCTCGGAGGCGATCCTCGACATCGCGCGCGCGAGAGAGCTCGACGTGACCACGCTCGAGGGCGACCTCGCGACGCTCGAGGATCACGCCATCGACTTCGTCACGTTCGGAGCTCCCGCGCGGTACGCATGGGCGCCGGTCGCGAACGTGCGCGCGCTGCACGTCATCGCGGTGCCGCCGGAGGGGACGCGCGCGCCGCTCTCGGGCGACGTCATCCGCCGGCTCGGCGTCGAGGGCTCGGATTTCCCTCCGCTGCGGCCCGAGGAGCGGAAGCTCAACGTGGCGCTCGCCGGATCGCTCGGCACCGCCGGCTTCGCGCCGTCCCGCCTCGCTGCGGCGCTTCGAGCCGGGGAGTCTCTCCCGACGTTCGGCGACGTGGTGCTCGTCGAGTATCCGGAGAGGGGGCTCGTCTCGACGGGGCTCGGGCACGGCGTCTACACCCGTCTCGACGGGATGCTCTTCCACGCCGTGCTCGTCGCGGACCGCCTCTATCCGCAGACCGAGGCACCGGAGTCGACCGCGCCGCACCCGCCGCCCGCCAACGCCTGGTCGCGCATCCGCGCGATGCTCGACGTGTGACCCTCACTCGAAGTAGAGCGTCTCCGCCTCGCCGCGCGTGGCGATCTTGCCGTCGACGATGGAAAGGAGCTCCTCGATGCGAGCGGCGACCGTGCGGACGACCGCCGGCGCGAGCAGCAGGCGTCCCGGGGCCTCCTCGCCGAACACGGACGCGAGGCGCTTCTCGTCGAGCGTGCGAGCGGCGGCGACGAAGCTGCGCGAGAAGCGATCCGTCTTCTCGAGCATCGCCTTGTTCCACCCGAGACGATCCTTCGGCGCGCCCTCCATGAACGCGGCGTCGTTGTCGACGTAGAGCACGCGCATGCGGTCGCTCTTGCCCGCCTCGGGCCCTTCCGTCGGGTGCGATGGCGGCGGGCCGACGACGCCGCCGTGATCGGCGTCGACGATCCCGACGTTCTCTCCGCTGTAGCGATCCCAGTTGCCCGTCACGAAGTCGAACGCGACGAGCGTGCTCGTCTGCCGCGCGAGCTCCACCTTGTCCTTCGGGATCGTCGTGCCTGCGGTCAGCCAGCTCCTCGCCTCGGCGCGGAGCGGGTCCTTCTCGAGGGGCCAGAAGCGCAGGCCGTCGACCCACGGCATCCGGGCGCCGTAGATCTTGCCGTCTTCGGCGATCACCTCGTCGGCGAGGAGCTTCGCCGCGGCGGGGTTCGATCGGAGCGCGGCCGCGGCGGCGTTCGCGTCGATGACGGTCGCGCACGCGGGGATCACGTTCGCGGCGACGCCCAACGCCTCCGCGAGCCGGTACGCGGCGATCTCGCCCTTGTAGCGGTTCTTCACGCGCTTCGCGTTCGGCTTCCACGCGACCTTCGTCCCGTCCTCGAGCTCGAGCTTGAAGACGACGGACGTGTGGCCGACGCTCTTCCCCGAGCGCGGGACGAAGGGCGCGCTGCAGTCCCAACGCCACGGCGACGCCTCGCCCGAGACGGCGACGACGCCTGCATCGGCAGCGGGGGAGGGCGCCGCCGACGCGACGGCCGGGGCCGACGTGCGCGCGGTGGCGTCCGGGGACGCCTCTACCGGCGCGGGCTTCTTCTCGCAGGCGGCGAGCAGCACCGCCAGCGCGAGCGCGGGCAGCGGCCGGCTATGCCGAGGCGACACGCTCGACGAAGGCACGGATGCGCGGTCCGACGACCTCGGGCTGCTCGAGGGGCGCGACGTGGCTCCCTCCGCTGACCATGAGCAGCTCGGCGTTCGGGATGCGCTCCGCCATCGCTTGTGAGAGCGAGGCGGGCGTGAAGGTGTCTCTCTCTCCGGCGACGATCAACACCGGCACGTCGATCTCGCCGAGCCAGTCCTCGGCGCTGTGGTCTCCGGCGGCGCGGAGCATCTTGAGGAACATGGAGAAGTCGACGTGGGTCATGTGCTTGAGGTACGGCAGCATGTCCTCACGCCGGATGTGGTCGGGATCGACGTCGCGCGAGATCAGCGCCGCCCGGAGCGCCATCTCCGGCGGGATCCGCGACCAGACCGCGCGCGCGATCTCCGGCTGCTTGTCGACGATGTCCATCAGCTTCGGGAGGATCAGCTCGAGGATCGGGACGCCACGGAACGACTGGGTCACCTTCCCGTAGCTCCCGCACACGAGGACCATCCCCTTCACGTTGGCGGGGTAGCGACGCCACTCCTCGAGCGCCACCTGCGTCCCCATCGAGTGGCCGATGATCACGCAGGGCGGATCGGCGACGGCCTCACGGACGCGCTTCAGATCCGCCGCGTGGGAGGGGATGTCGATCCGAGCCTTGTCGACGGGCGCGCCGCTGCGCCCGTGACCTCGGTAGTGCCAATGGACGACGTCGCAGACCTCTGCGAGCTCCTTCCAGAGGTACTTCCATATGAAGCCGTCGCAGAGGACCCCATCGCAGAAGATCACCGAGACGCCGAGCTTCTGCGCCTCGTTCCTCGCCGGCATCGTGCGGACGAACAAGCGCGTCCCGTCGTCCGCGGTCACCGTTTGATGGCGCTCTGCGGGATCGGGAGGCGGCGGCCTGCCCGAAGGCGGCGGAGGAAGGGAAGGGGGTACGCTCTCGCTCACGGAGCTTCGTTGTCGGGGGCGGAGCCGCCCCGGGCGCTCCAAGTGAGGCTAGCGCCCCGGCGGTGGGCACGGGGCGCTGCTCGGTTGCGCGCGGAGGCCTCAGCCCTCGTCGTCGTCGTCGCCGCCTTCCGGTTCGTTGACGCTCGGCAGCTTCTTGATCTCGAGCCGCGAGATCTTCCAGGCGCGCTGGACGACCCATGAGAGCGAGCGATCGAGCCGTGCTGCCTCTTCCTTGATCTCCTGGAGCATAGACTCGGGGAAGTAGAGGCTCTGCTTCCTCTTGTCGGTCTTGGAGCTCTCACTCCGGAGATTGCTGATCGAGTCCTTGTCGTTCGCCAAGGCAGGCCTCCTGTGGTGGACGGTCGGGGTCGCATGAGCCCCGGCCATCGTGATCCTCGGCAGGCCGGTGGCGCATATGAGCCCTGTTGCCCCGTGCACCGACAATGATCCACTTACGCATTGAATCCGTCCACACGTTTTTGACGTGGGCATGATGGGGCCGTTCGCGGGCCCGGTCGCTCGCCTCGGCACCTCGACATGGCTCTTGATCTTCGCTCGAAGATGACTTTCGGCCCTCGCGTCTTCGAGCAGGTCCGCCGTGGTCCGCGGGCGCTTCGTGCGGCGGACGGTCTTCGCGGTGCGGTCGGCCCGACCGATCCTCCGAGCCGCGCCGTGGCGCGCGGATGGGCATTCGGCGAACGCTGCTAGGCTTGGCCGCGTGAAGCCACTCCGCATCCTGTTCCCGACGCTCGCGGCGTTCGCCGGAGGCGTTCTGGTCGGGGCGTACCGGGCCGAGGCGACGCCCGAGAACCAGAACCCGTATCAGTCCGTGAACCAGCTCGGGCGTGTGCTCGTCCAGATCGAGAACCACTACGTCGACCCGGTCGAGCGCAACAAGCTCGTCGAGGGCGCGATCCGGGGAATGGTCGAGAACCTCGATCCGCACTCCGCGTACATGCCGCCGGAGGAGTGGCGTCAGTTCCAGAGCGACACGGAGGGCAAGTTCGGCGGCGTCGGGATCGAGGTCGACGGCCGCGGTGACAAGCTGATCGTCATCGCGCCCATCGAGGGATCGCCCGCGCAGCGCGCCGGCATCAAGAGCGGCGACCAGATCGTCGCCGTCGACGGCGAGGACGTCATCGGCCAGCCGCTCGACAAGGTCGTCAAGAAGATGCGCGGCGCCCCCGGCACGAAGGTGAAGATCACGGTGCTGAGGGGCGGCCCGAAGGCGACCGCCAAGCACGCCAAGGAGCTCGAGCAGGACGCAGGCGCGGCCGACGCGGCGCCGCCGGAGCGTCCGGGGCAGACGCTGAGCTTCGAGCTCACGCGCGAGGTGATCCACGTCTCGGCCGTGCTCTACAAGCTGCTCGACGGCGACATCGGCTACCTGCGCATCAAGCAGTTCCAGGAGCGCACGCACGCGGAGCTGATGACCGCCGCCGCCAAGATGCGGCAGGAGGCGAAGAGCGGCGCGCTCGCGGGCGTGCTCCTCGACGTCCGCAGCAATCCTGGCGGGCTCGTCGACGAGGCGACCGAGATCGCGGACGAGTTCCTCGGAAGCGGCGGCATCTACTCCATGCGCCACCGCGGCCGGGTGATCGAGGACCTCAAGGCACGCCCGGGCGGCGCCTTCGTGAACCTGCCGGTCGTGGTCCTCGTCAACGAGTGGAGCGCGAGCGCGAGCGAGCTCCTCGTCGGCGCTCTGCAGGACAACAAGCGCGCGACGGTGATCGGCGCCAACACGTTCGGAAAGGGCAGCGTCCAGTCGATCCTTCCGCTGCCGAACAACGCCGGCCTCAAGCTGACGACGGCGCGCTACTACACGCCGAGCGGCCACGCGATCCAAGCCGACGGCATTCACCCGGACATCCTGATCGAGCCGGGTACCCGCGCCCCCAGCGAGTCCCCGAAGATCGTGCGCGAGCGCGATCTGCCCGGCCACCTTCCCGCCGAGGGCCCGCAGGGCGGCAACACCCGCCGCGACCCCAGCGCCACCCTCCACGTCGACGCCGGCACGGACGAGGAGGTCTCGGGCTCCATCGCGCGCGACATCCCGAAGGACCCGTCGACGTCGAGCGACGTGGTGCTGCGCGTGGGGTATCAGATGTTGCGGTCGCAGATTGCTTCGAGGGGGCCGCTCTGAAAGAGGCTCCAGGCTCCAGGTTGGGCTCCGGGGCGGCAGGCTCCAGGTGGTCACCGCGCTACGGCGACCTCTCGCATCATTTGCTCTTCGTTCGCGAAGAGCTTCTCCCCGTGTGCTCCGGCGCCTGGCGGCGCCGGATGCGCCTCGTCGTGTCGGCGTTTTGGTCAGAGGGCGACGCGCGCCGGCATGCGACGCCGTGGCGAGCTCTCGGACACTCCCTGGAGCCTGGAGCCTGGAGCCCGGAGCCTCTCTTCAGTTGTCATCCCTCAACACGATCGCCGCATGGACGAGCGGCATCAGCAAGATGAACGTCACCGCCACCAGCGCGAAGCTCACCCATGTCCAGTCGGCGGGGGGCCCGATGCGCAGCAGGGAGAAGAGCATGACGCCGATGCCCATGATGGCGTGCATTCGGGTCGGGGCTCGCCATACGAGGGCGCTCGTCGTCACCGCGAGGATGGCGCAGCCGACCGCGAGGACGCTCTTCCAGTTCCAGGGCACTTCGCTCCGGTAGAACCAGCCGACGAGGGCGAAGCCGGTCAACGCGGCGAAGGCCAAGAGCGCGATCGATGCCAGGAACGCCGCCCGCCTCGAAACCTGATCGTCCACGGAGTGTCCCGAGTGTAACTCATGAGCGGGCCACAAGGGCCCCGGGAAACGACCCCGGGCGGGGTCGTGGGCATCAGCCCCGGATGCGGATGGCGTACGTCAGCTTCCCGACGTTCTTGAGGACGTTGGGCACCCGCTTGAAGAGGTTGATCGAGGGGGGCCGCTTCTCGATCACACGGACGGGGATCTCCTTCGTGCGTACGCCGCCCCGGTCGGCGCGGATGACGAGCTCGCTGGCGAAGACGTCCTTGTCGACCAAGCACGAGCGTACGATGTCGAGCAGCGCGACCCGCCGGAAGGCCTTCAGGCCGTGCGTATCCGTGCCGCGGAAGCCGAGGAGAACCCTCAGCATCGCGGAGTAGGCGAGGCTCGCGACGTGGCGGATGAGGGGGCGGTCGTCCTCGGCGCCATGGACGAGCTTCGACCCGATGACGAGGTCCGCCTCGCCGCTCTCGAGGATGTCGACGGCGCGCCGATGGAAGTCGACGTCGCACAGGTCGATCTCGTCGCAGATGACGAGCTCCCCTCGGGAGAGCAGGATCCCCTCCTTGAGGGCCTTGCCGTAATTCGGCTCACCCAGGCTGATGATCTTCACCTGGCCCTCGCCGCTCCCGTATCGGGCGGCGAGCTCCTTGCCGATCTCGACGGTCCGGTCCTTCGACCCGTTTTCGGCGAGGATGATCTCGTACGTCCAGCCGAGCGGCTTCAGCCGCTCGCGCAGATCCACGATCGCGGCGTGGAGGATCGCCTCCTCGTTGTAGATGGGGATGACGATCGAGATGCGCGGCGGGTCGGCAGTGGCCATGAGCCCCCGAGAAAGAAGAAGCGGTGACCTCGGTGAAGGGTGAGCTTGTGGTGTGGAAAAACGCCCGCCCTTTTAGTACGGGCGAGGTGGCGTCGCCAAGTCGCGTCTAGTAGGGTCCGCCGCGATGAGACTCCTTCGCGCTTTACCGTTGTTGGCGTCCGTCGTGCTCGCTCCCCTCGCGCTCGGGGGGTGCGAGAAGGACAAACCCAAGCCGGAAGAGACGAAGAAGAGCGAGCCGGTCCCGGTCCCGTCCGGCCTCGTGTTCAACGACTTCCTCCCCACGGAAGGGCCCGTGACGGGCCTCGGCGTGCGCGACGCCGGGCTCGAGGGCGGCCTCGCCGCCATGGCGGGCGCCGAGCCGGGCGAGGCCGATTCGGCGCAGGATCACGAGAAGCTCCGGGTGACCGAGCCCGGAGCCGAGCCGCGCGCGGTCCGGAAGTACACGTTCGTCGCCAATCGGACGGACAGGCGCGTGCTCACGATCGTGCAGTCGATCGCGCAGAGCATGGGCGACCAGGCGGCGCCCACGCAGGAGATCACGATGAAGCTCCACCTCGACCTCACGCCGAAGCAGGTCACGCCTGCCGGCGCGTCGGTCGAGGCGAAGGTGGTGAAGGTCGAGCTTCCGGGCGCCCCGCCGCAGGCCGCCCAGATGCTCGCGGCCCTGAACGGGCTGTCCGCGACGTTCGACATCACGTCGCGCGGCGAGGTCGGCGAGGTCTCGTTCGTGGCCAGCCAGCAGCTCAGGAACCAGCTCGCGGAGACCGTGGTTCAGGGGCTGAGCCAGGCCGTCCAGCTCCTGCTCGCGCCTCTGCCCGAAGCGCCCATCGGCGTCGGCGCCAAGTGGGAGATGGGCTCGTCGAGCCCCGATCAGCCCGAGCAGGGGATCAAGAGGTTCACGCTGAAGGAGGTCAGCGCCGAGGGCGGCGTCATCGAGGCGGAGATCCAGATCAAGGTGCCCCGGCGGGCTCAGCAGGGACCGCGCGGCGGCATGGTGTTCGTCGAGGCCGACGGCACGGGGAAGTACACGTATCAGGTCCGCTTCGATCGGATGTCGACGAAGGTCGAGGGCGAGCTCGCCCTGAACGAGAAGATCGAGGTCCCGGACGGGAAGGGCGGCGGCAAGCAGACGATCACGCAGTCGCAGAAGGCGAAGCACCTCATCGAGTCGCCGGCTGCGCCCGCGGCAGCGCCGGTCGCCACGGCGAAGTGACTCGTCGCGGAAACGTCTTTGTGCACAACCTCCGGCGCGGGCGGCCGACTCCGGTCGCGCTCACCGTTGACGCGCGGAGGGCTACGATGCAGTGCCTGTCGAACAGAAGGAGCGTGCGATGGCGGAAGGTCTGAACAAGGTGTTGTTGCTCGGGAACCTCGGCGCGGATCCGGAGCTGCGGGTTACGAGCGGCGGTCAGGCCGTGCTCAAGCTTCGCCTCGCGACGACGGAGTCCTACGTCGACCGGAACAACACGCGGCAGGAGCGGACCGAGTGGCACTCGGTGTCGATCTGGGGCAAGCGCGGCGAGGCGCTCGCGAAGTTCCTGACGAAGGGCGAGCGCATCTTCGTCGAGGGTTCGCTCCGCACCTCGAGCTACGAGAAGGACGGCGAGAAGCGCTACCGGACCGAGATCGTCGCGAGCAACATCATCCTCGCCGGCCGCGGTAGGGGCGGCGAGGCAGGCGAGGGCTTCGCCCGCCAGCCCGCAGCCCGCAGCGCAGCCCCCGCCGGTCGCGATCCGTCCCCGCCGCCCCCGGTCGAAGAGGACTTCGGCGATTACGTGGGGGGGGATGACGACATTCCGTTCTGAGGACGCTCCAGGAAAGGGCTGAGGACTCATCGTTCCTCGTTGGAGAGTCCTCAGTCCTCAGCAGCACGGCGTGACGACCTGTCCGGGGACGTCCACGAACGGCGCGGCCCCGGCCCATCGGCGAGCTCCTATGGGAGCGCTCGGCGAGCTCCCCTCGACTCCGCCAGGCTCTCGAAGCCGGGCTCAGGTTTTTCGAGCGGGGCATCGACTCGTCGGGGCGCGAGGACGAGACGTTTCTCGTCAGGACGCGGCGGTTCGTCTTTGCTGAGGACTGAGGACTGAGGTCTGAGGTCCGAGGTCCGAGAACTGAGGACTGCCCGTCAGGGCACCGTCACCTCCACCGCGTTCGTCGTCGCCTGGCAGCTCGTCGTGCTGGCGAGCAGGCGCTTCACTTCCTCGTCCGTGTCGTTGTCGATCTCGATGGTCGGATCGTTGCGGTACGTGAGGCGGACGGTGTAGCGGCCGGCGGGGAGCGACAGCCGCGGGAGCCACTCGCGGATCTCGCGCGAGGCGCCCGGGGCGAGGGTGAAGATCTCGTCCTTCTTGATGCGGTTCATCAGGCCGCATCGGGCGAGAGGTGCGGTGCTGGCCGGCTTGCCGTCCGCGGTGGCGGTCCACGTCAGCACGGGCGTCCGCCAACCCGACTCGCTGCCGTCGCCCGGCGTGACCAGGTGGAGCGGTGTCGAGCCCGTGTTCGTCAGGACGAGGACGAATTCGGAGCCGTCGGGGCTCGCGCCTTCGGCGCGAAGCCTCGCATCGAGCGCGCACGATCCGGGCGCCGAGAGCGCCGGGCTCGGGGGCTCGTCCGCCGGCTCGCCGGCGACCGCCTCTCGTTCGGCGACCGGGGGCGGGGCGGGGGCGACGGTCACGGGGACCGGATCCGTTGCGGGGCCGACCTTCTTCGCGCATCCGGCGAGAAGGAAGCCTGCGAGGAGAGCGCGTCGAGCGGGGCCCACGTCTCGATGCTACGTCCCGGACTGCCGCCGGCGAAGCTGAGCCGGTCCGGGGCGGAGAGCCAGGCGCCGAGGGGCCGGGCGAAAGCGCCCGAGCTCGCCCGCAACGAGCCATGGCATCGAGCCATGCTTGCGGAGGGCCAGGGCTTTCGCTAAGAAGGCCGGCCCCCTCCTATGGTGCCGGTTCGGCTCGACGGAGGCGGTCCGAGGAGTCCCATGCGAGAAGGCATTCATCCCGAGTACCTGCCGGCCACCGTTACGTGCGCCTGCGGCAACACGTTCGTGACGCGCTCGACGCGCGGCGATTTCCAGGTCGACGTCTGCTCGAACTGCCACCCGTTCTACACGGGCACGCAGAAGCTCATCGACGCGGCCGGTCGCGTCGACCGCTTCCGCAAGCGCTACGGCGACGCGGCAAAGGGCGACAAGAAGGCCGCCGCGAAGGCCGCTCCCGCCGCGAAGGCCGAAGGTGCCTCGGAGACGCCCGCCGCCTCCGAGTAGCGCTCTCGCCGCGCGTGCGTAGAGTTTCCAATCAATGCCCGAGCCCACTCCCAGCGGCGAACCTACACGACCGTACATCGGTGGCCAGGCCGTCCTCGAAGGCGTGATGATGCGGGCGCCGAAGTCGTTCGCGATCGTCGTCCGACGACGCGACGGCTCGCTGCACGTCCGCGAACGCGCGATGGTCGACAAGCGGAAGGGCTTCGCGAAGCTGCCTTTCGTGCGCGGCGTCGTGTCCCTCGGGGAGAGCCTGACGCTCGGCAGCGAGGCGCTGCGGTTCTCCGCGGAGCAGATGGAGCGCGACCTCGAGGAGGAGGAGGCCGAGAAGAAGCGTGCGGCTCGCAAGACCGGCGTCGGCGGCGCGATCCTCGGCGCGCTGCAAGCGCTCGGCTACACGCTGTTCCTCCTCACGACGGCGGACGCCGACACGACGAGCGCCTCCGACGCGAAGGAGCCGAGCGACGATGCTTCCGGACCGCGCGAGGAGCCCGCGACGTCGGCGGAGAAGCGGGGCTCACGGGCTCCCATGACGATCATGATCGTCATGATGGTGGCGTTCATGATCGCGCTCCCGCAGGCTGCAGCGGCCGGCTTGAACCGCGTCCTGCACCTCGATCTCGACGTCCAGTCGCCCGCGTTCCAGGCGATGACCGGCGCGTTCAAGCTCGCGATCGTGATCGGCTATCTGCTCCTCGTCCGGAGCGTGTTCTCGGACATCCGGCGCGTGTTCCAGTACCACGGCGCCGAGCACAAGACGATTTCCACCTACGAGGCGAACGAGCCGCTCACCGTCGAGAACGCGCGCGCGAAGACCACGCTCCACCCGCGTTGCGGCACGACGTTTCTCGTCATGGTCGCCCTCGTCTCGATCCTCGTCTTCACGGGCGTGGGCGGCTTCCTCCCGAAGATCCAGACGGGCAACGCGGCGCTCGACAACGTGATCTTCTTCCTCGAAAAGCTCCCGTTCTTGCCCCTCATCGCGGCGGTGACGTTCGAGATCCAGCGCCTCTTCGCGCGGTACTGCACGACGGGGCCGCTGCGCGTCCTCCTCTGGCCGGGCTTCTTGTGCCAGAAGATCACGACCATCGAGCCCGACGACAAGCAGCTCGAGGTCGCGCTCGCCTCGCTGCGGGTCACGCTCTTCCGCGAGCGGGGCGAGGACACGAAGTCCGGCGGCGACGTCCGCTACGCGACGTTCGAGGCGCTCATGCGGTCGCCGCAGCTCCGCCGCGCGGCCTGAGCGACGCTCGCGGTCGAATCGGCAGGCACCGGGAGGTAGTTCTCCGGGGCGGGCGCGTTCTGCGTCCGCAGGAGGAATGCCGTGAGCGTGCAGCTCGATCACACGATCGTCGAGGCCCGGGACAAGCGGGCCACGGCTCGGTTCTTCTCCGAGGTCCTCGGCCTCCCCGAGCCGGTGCCCTTCGGGCCGTTCGAGACCGTGCGGACCGACAACGGCATCACGCTCGACTTCGCCGACGCTGCAGGCGAGATCGCGCCGCAGCACTACGCCTTCCTGGTCGGAGACGGCGAGTTCGACGCCATCATGGGCCGGATCCGCGAACGAGGGCTCGCGTACTGGGCCGACCCGCATCACCGGCAGCCCGGGAAGATCAACACCCGGGACGGCGGCCGCGGGCTCTACTTCGACGACCCGAACGGGCACAACCTCGAGATCCTGACGCGCCCGTACGGCTCCGGCCGCTGAGGGAGGCGCGAGCGAGGGCCCGCGTGCCGCGCGGCCGACCGGAGCTCGCCCAGGCGTCGTGTCGGCTGAAGCTCGCCTTCGCCTGCCAGCCTCGGGCCTGGTAGCCTCGGGCCAATGCTTCCCATCGAGAAGCTCGAGCAGCTCAGGCGCCGGTATGCGGAGCTCGAAGAGCTCATGTGCCGGCCCGACGTCCTCGGTGATCGCAACCAGCTCGCGAGCCTGACCAAGGAGCGGAGCGATCTCGAGGCGCTCGTTCATGCATTCGGGCGGTACCGGGAGGTCGAGAAGAAGCTCAAGGAGGACGAGGAGGCGCTCGCCGATCCCGAGCTCCGCGAGCTCGCACAGCTCGAGATCCCGGAGCTCCAGGCCGAGCGCGCCAAGCTCGAGCGCGAGATCCAGATCTTGCTTCTGCCGCAGGACCCGAACGACAAGAAGAACGTCATCCTCGAGATCCGCGGCGGTGAAGGCGGCGAGGAGGCGGCGCTCTTCGCCGCCGACCTCTTCCGCATGTACGGCCGCTACGCCGAGACGAAGGGCTGGACCGTGGAGGTCCTCTCGCTCAGCGAGAGCGCCACGGGCGGCTACAAGGAGTGCATCGCCCTCGTCAGCGGCAAGGACGTCTACTCGCACCTCCGGTTCGAAGGCGGCGTGCACCGCGTGCAGCGCGTGCCCGTGACGGAGACGCAGGGGCGCATCCACACCTCGACGGCGACGGTGGCCGTGCTCCCGGAGGCCGACGACGTCGACGTTCAGATCGACGAGAAGGACATCGAGATCTCGATCGCGGCGAGCGGCGGCCCCGGCGGCCAGGGCGTCAACACGACGAACAGCGCCGTCCAGATCCATCACAAGCCGACCGGCATCATCGTCAAGTGCCAGGACGAGCGCTCGCAGCTCAAGAACAAGGCGAAGGCGATGAAGGTCCTGAAGAGCCGCCTGCTCGAGCTCGAGCGCGAGAAGCAGGAGGCGGCCGTGTCGGCCGAGCGGCGCGGGATGGTCGGCACCGGCGAGCGGAGCCAGAAGATCCGCACGTACAACTTTCCGCAGAACCGCGTCAGCGATCACCGCATCAAGCTCACGCTCAACAAGCTCGATCGCATCATCGAGGGCGATCTCGAAGAGCTCATCACCGCGCTCAGGACGCACCGTCAGGCCGCGTTGCTCAGCGAGGCGAACGGCGGCCCGGCGGCGGGGCTCTTCGCCTCGAGCCAAGACGACGAGGGAGACGCATGACCGCGTCTGCGCCCCCGCGCATCCTCGGCGAGAAGCACGTCGAGGCGCTCACCGTGGCGATGATCGTCGCGCCCGGCGTCTACGTGCGCAACCGGATGTACGAGCTGTTCAACGCGCCCGGCGCGAGGCGCGCGCGCGTGCGCGCGGGCATCGTGCGCGGCCTCGTCGCGCACCTCGCGCGTGCGAGCGCGGTGACGCTCGAGAGCGAGTCGCGCGCGGGCGAGACGGTGTTCGTCCTCCGCTACGCCATCCCCGCGGTGCGCCTCACGCGCGTCGTCGAGCTGTCTCCGGCCGAGCTCGCGGCCCTTCGCACCATCGCCGAGCGCGCGAAGGTCCACTGCCTACCTCGAGGCGCCGACGACGACGTCCTCGTCGCGCGCGCCCTCTCCCGACTCCTCGAGCCCGACGTCGAACCGGAGGTCGCCTCGCTCGCTCGCAGCATCGCGCCGCCTCCGCCGGGGGAATGAAGACGAGGAAGACGGGGAGGACGGGGGAATGCGAAGCATTTCCTGCGGGCTCCCTGTCTCCCTGTTGACCCCTGTCTCCCTTTCCCTCCTCCCTTTGGAACGAGGCGTCAGCGCAGGCGCGTCGGGTTTCTCGCGAACCTCATCGCCAGCGCGTCGAGCGCGTCTCGTTGCGCGGGCGTTGCCCTTCTGCGCGCCTCTTCGATCAGGGCTGGGGTCTCCGGGGCGTCGACGACCATCAGGGCGTTCGACGCTGCGACGCGTACGTCGCCGTCGTGGTGGACGTAGGCTTCGACGAGGGCGCGCGCGGCCGTCGTCCGGATGCGCGACTCCTCCTGGCGGTCGGCGAGCGTGCGCCACGCCCACGCGTTCCCGGCGCGGCCCAGGGAGCGCGCGGCCGCCCGTGCGAGATCGTCGTCGGTCGTGGAGCGGAGGCGGCGGGCGAGCTCCTCGGTGACGCGCAGGTGGCGGCACTCGCCGATGCCCGCGACGATCGCCCGCTCGCGCTCGCCGCGCGCGTCGTCGAGCGCCGTGAGCAGATGCGCGGCCGCTTCGTCCGTGCCGATCCTCGCGAGCGCCTCGGCCGCGGTGCGCGTCGTCTCCGCGTCTTCCGTTTCGTCCTCCAGGATCGCCGCGAGCACGGGTACGGCGCGCGTGTCGCGGAGGAGGCCCACCGCCTCGACGAGGTCGCGTCGGACGACCGAGGCCGTCTCGTCGCGCGGCGGATCGAACGCCAACCGCTCGAGGATCGGCAGCCCTGCGTCGCGGCCCAGCTTCGAGAGGAAGAGCCCGACCGGCGCACGACGGCCACGCGACCGTGCGTGCGTAGCGGGTGCATCGTCGACGAGCTTCGCGGTCGTGAGGAACGGGCGCGGATCGAGCGCCCGCGCCTCGTCGATCGCACGACGCAGCGCCTCCGCCTCCGTGGCGGGGAGGCGCGGCACCGCGCGAGGCTCGCCGCGAGCCGTGAGCACCGAGGCGGCGGCAGGCGTCGCGGGCGCAGGCGTCACGGTCACACCCGCTGCCGCCTCGGGTACGACGGGTGCGTCGGCGGCCGTCGCGGCGGCGAAGGCCAGGAGGCATGCGACCATGCTCTTCGAGCGCTTCTTCGACGTGCGTGTCTCGCTCATCGTCCGCTCTCCCACCAGCGAGCCTCGGGGATCCGTCGCGTCACGTTCGAGGCGCAGTGCACCTCGCCCTGGAAGCGGTGGAACGCGTCCCAGTCCTCGACCCAGTCGACCGTGATGCCGATCGCGGCGAGTCGTTCTTCGAGCGCGGCCTTGAAGACGTCCTTGCCTCCGATGACCGGGCCGTGAGGATCCGGCGCCGCCAGCCGCGTGTCGGAGACGTAGAGCGCGTTCACCATCGCCGGCTGGTAGGCGATCGACATGCCCCTGTAGATGCCGTGGAGGAACGGGACCTCGATGATCTCGTCTTCGGTGAGGCCGAGCTCGTGCTTCAGGATCTCGAGCTGCGCGTCGATCTCGGCCGCCGCCTCGGCGCTCGCCTGCATCACCTGCGTGTCGGCGAGCACCTCCGCGATCGTCGCTTCGGCCGGCACTTCGTGTCCGGTCGCGTCGTCGAGCCACTTCTTGCCGACGAACATCGGCGTGTCTCCTGCGCCCGCTCGGACCGCGTCCTCGAGCATCTGCTCGGCGAGGCGAGGGGAGGCCACGAGGAGCATCCAGCCGCGCGGTGTCGGCGCCTTGACGAAGGAGACCGTCTCGTCGACGTGACCGATGAAGAGCCACGAGGTGTCGATCTCGATCGGTGGCTGGAGTCCTTGCGCGTCGAGCATCTTCATGAAGCGCTTGTCCGGGTAGAACGCACGCGTCGAGCCGCGCAGGAGCCTGCCGAAGGGGAACGAGACGCCGTCCTTCTCGTAGGGCGGCACGGTCTCGAAGTTCCCGAGGGAGTCGAGGTCGTCCATCGCGATGCCGTGGTCCGGGTCGAACTCCTGGACGCCCGCCACGTCCTTGCCGCGCATCCGGAACACGACGCGCCCGGATGGTCGGAGGCGCACGCCCTCCTCCGTGCGTCCGATCATGTTCGCCGAGCGGTAGTTCACGCGGATGACGTGCTGCCTGCCGCCTTCGGCGGGCATCGACATGAACGCGGCCTCGAAGTAGTCCTGCGCCCACTGGTCGGAGACGTCGAGCAGGCGGACGGGCCCGACGCCCGCGGCGATCGAGGAAGCTTCGATGTCTTCCTTCGTGACCTGGAACGAGGGAGCGGAGTTGTCCGCCATCCAGACGATCTCCGCCGGGAGCAGGTGATGGAACGTGAGCACCGGCGCCACGCGCAGGCGCACGGTGTCCTCCGCGTGCGTCTTCGCGCGCGTGGTCACGCTGAACGTGACGTCGACGTATCCATCCCAGGCGTCCCTGTCGCGCACGATGTCCTTCGCCTCGATCGCGAGCTCGATGCCCGCGGCGATCTCGCGAGCGGAGAACATGCTCTCTTCGTCGATCGCCTCGAAGTCGGTCGGCCCGGGGCCCGTCCGCTTGAAGAGCCGCACGAGGCGCTTCGCCGCCGCGGGCGCGACGCGCACGCGCCCGACCGTGCCCGGCGGCGCCTCCGGCCACGGCCTCGTTCGCAGCCGCGCGAGGTCGAGCGCGTCGTCGGGGCCGTTGACCACGTCGTCCGCAGCGTCGTTGCAGAGGGCGATCTTCGCGTCGTCGAACGTCCGGGGGCAGCGCTGCGCGTCGTCGTCGATGTTCGCGAGGAACACGGCGCCGACGGTCGCATTCCACTCGGTCTTGTTCGCGTCCGACTCGTCGAAGCGGACCTCGCCGTCGCGGTTCGAGTCCGCGCGCAGATCGACGACGGGCGTCGCGCGGACGCCGGACCCGTCGTCCGAGGCGCAGGCCCCGAGCCCGAGCCCGAGCGCGAGCACGAAGGTGGAGCGAGCTCCGCGAGGCATCACGACGAAAGAAGAAGGAGCAATCCCCGGACCTCGCCGTGCCCTCGCCGGCCGCGCCTCCACCGCCGCGCGGACGCGCGCGACCAGCGTCCGGACGCACGACGGCTGCAGTGCGACACGCGCCGGCGAGGATCCGCCGCGCCCGTGCCGTCACTGGGCGATCACCAGGATCGCCTGGCACATCTCGTCGAAGCTCGTCGAACCGAGCCGGATCGGGGGAGGGATCCGCTCGCCGCGCTCGTGCGTCACGCGCGCGATGTGACGGTTGTCGAGCGTGTTGTCGTACGTGCACGTGATCCGCAGCGTGTCCCCGCCGCGCAGGACCGGCAGCCGCTCGAAGGGCGCGTCGTACGCGTACGTGCGCTGCCAGTCGAAGTCGTACTTCGTCTGGAGGAGGCACTCGGACGAGCCGCTGCGGCCGCCGTCGCGGAAGACCTCGACCTTCATGCCGACGCCGGCCCAGTGCATGTGGGCTCCGATGCCGGCGAGCCTGGCGGGCGGGGCGCCCTCGGCGACGGTGACCTCCATCGCTTCGACGTGGTCCTTCGCGTTGGCGGGGATGAAGAAGGCGGGGCCGTGCGCCGGATCGGCCGGCCCCGGGAGGAGGCGGAGGCCGTCGCCGCTGGCGGAGTCCGCGTTGCCGAGGAGGACGAACTCGGCGCGCCGCTCGGGCCTCGACGGCAGCGTGCGGAGCTCGATGCTTGTCCGGCCCGTCTCGGACGTCGCGATGGCGTGGTAGTGCACCTCCACGACGAGGTGCGCGCCCTTCGGGAGGAGGAGCCCGGCGCCGTCCCCGTAGGTCGTCGAGGTCCCCGCCGGGGACCACGCGAGCAGGAGCTGCGGCTTCGTCAGGCCGGAGCCCGCGAAGCACGAATAGCTCTCCGCGCCGTTCGCCTGGGCGACGCCCTCGTGATCGCGATCGATGTACACGAGCGCGTGGTGGACGACGCGCGGATCCGCCGGGACGACGATGCTCTCGGCGACCCACGTGTCCTCCGTGAGCTGCGGATCGAAGGGGAAGCAACGAAGCTCGTCCGCGGACCCGCCCTCGACCACCCAATTCTGCGCGACCTCGAACGTCATCGTCTTGTTCACGAGCCCGCTGCCGAAGGCCGGTACCGACTTCGGCTCGAGGCCCGCGACGTCGTCGCCGCGCGGCATCCCGTCGTCGACCCAGCGAACGAACGCGTCGATCTGCGCCTGCGTCAGGCTGAGATCGCCGACGAAGCCGACCTCCGGCGTGCAGTCGGGGGCGTCGTAAGGTCCCCACGGCGGCATTTCGCGGCGCGCCACGACGTCTCTGGCCACCGGTCCGACGGCTCGGACCTGTTCGTACGTCTCGAGCGAGAACGGCGCGATGCCTCCCTCGCGATGGCACGGCAGACACTTCTCTCGGACGAGGGGCTCGATCGTCGACCCGAACGTCACCGTGCGCCGGGACGCATGCGACGCGGGCGAGGACGACGAGCACGCCGTCGCTGCGACGGGCGCCGCGAAGAGCGCCACGACGGCCGCGATCGTACAGCACCGCTTCACCATGGGCCGGCCTCATACGTAAGGCCGGCGCCCTTTCGAGCAAGCGCACGTCGATCGCGCCGAGCGAGCGGGCTCAGCGCGCGAGGATTTTCAGCTCGGCGATGTTCACGTGGAAGAACGGACCGGACGCTCCGCCCGTGCCCGCCGTGTACGCGGCGAAATGCTCGAACGCGGACATGTTCGCGCTGCGGACGTCGTGGCTCACGCGAATGCGGTAGCTGCGACCTTTCGTGAGGTCGGCGCGGACGAAGGACGACGTCCCCCACGACGACCAGTCGCCGCGCTGAGGCATCACGAGCCAGCCGGTGCCCACCGTGCCGCCGCCGATCTCCTCCACGTCGACGCGCTTCACCGCGCACGTGATGCCCGTGTCGATCGGACCTCCGCCGTTGCCGTAGACCGCCTCGATGAGATGCGGCCCCGTCCGGTCGGCGGTGAAGGTCGCGGTGATCGTGTGTCCCGGGTCGCCCCATGCCTCGTGGAAGGAACGGCCCCAGCGGTTCGTGGGAGACCCGCCCTGGTACGTGAGCTTCGAGGCGTCGAGCGTCTGGATGCGCGCGCCGTCGACGCCCCACCAGCAGACCGGGCGCGCCCGATGCGAGACGTTGCCGGAGCTCGTGAAGCGGGTCTCGACCGTGTAGCAGTGGCTCGGTGAATCGGGGCCGGCGTTCGGGTCGACCCAGCTCGTCGTCGTTGCGGAGAGGCCGTCCGCGACGCGGACGCCGTCGCGGTAGATCGTCGCGGTCACGTCGCCCTCGCCGGCGAAGTCGAGCCCGAGCGCGAGCTTGCCGCCCTCGACGCCGATCCCGGTGACACGCGGCGTGCGCGGAGCGAAGAGCACGCGCCAATCGGAGACGTCACGGATCAAGGTGAGCGGCTTCGCCGCGTCCACGGGAGGCGGCGCGAGGTCGACCTCGACGAGGTTGCGCTCGCGGAGCGCGGCCTCCGGCGCGACGCCCCAGAGGAGCGTGCGCCCGTTGAGGCGGATGCGCTCGATCGCGTACGGCGCGCTGTCGCTCCGGCCATCGTCCGGCGGCAGGTTGACGACGACGGTGACCTGCTTGCCACGGAGACGCGCGTTGTTGAGGACGATGCTCTCGGCGGCGGGGAAGAGCTTGCGCCGGAGCTCCGTCGTCACGAACGGCGCGATCCTGAGCCCGTCGCGCTCCGCCTCGAGGCCGAAGATCACCTCGTGCACGTGTCCGAGGTATCCGGCGACGCTCCAGAGCTGGCGCTGCGAGTTCACCACCGGGCCGGAGGCCGCGCCGTCGTCGAGCCAGGCGCGGCCCGTCACGACCTCGAGGTTCTCCATGTTCGACAGGTTGAGCGCGGCGCCACGCACGAGCGAGGTCACGGCGAGATCGACGGCGGCTGCGTGGCCGGCCTTCTTCGCCGCCTTCGCGAGGTACGCGGTGACGAACGGCCAGATCGCGCGGTTGTGGTAGATGGGCACGAACTGCTGCTGCGGGAACACCACCGGCGGTCCCTTCGGCAGCATCGGGTAGCGCGAGAGCGCCGATTGGGCCTGATCCGGGGTCGCGACGTCGAACAGGATCGCGAGCGAGGTGCCGAGCAGGTCGAACCGCCGCGTGGGCGCCGGATCGAGCTCCGTCGCGATGAACGTCGCGAAGCCGCCCTCCTCGGGGAGCCAGAAGCGCTCGCGGATGCGTGCGCGCAGCGCGTCCGCCATCGAGCGCAGGCGGCTCGCTCGCGCGCCGTCGCCGAGCTCCTCCGCGAGGTCGGCGCCCGTCTCGAGCAGCGCCAGGTGGGCGACGTTCGTCGAGAGCGCCTTGCTCATCGCGATGTGGACCGTGTCGGGCGCCGCCCACTCCGGATACGTCTGCGTGCGCCAGTCGAGAAACGACTGCTCGCCGCGGTAGAGGCCGTCGGCCGCGTCGAACACGACGTCGCGATCGTGATCGATCGTCTCCCAGATGGCGCGCGCCGCTTCTTGGGCGAAGGCCGCGCGCGCCTCGCCGGAGAGGTGCAGGAGCGCGCGCCGGGCGCCGATCGCCCAGACGGCGCGATCGCTCGAGACCGGGTAGCTGCCGCCGGTGCCGGTGTCCTGGACGATCTGCGTCGGCCCGCCGTCGCGCCGCGCCGAGAGCTTGAACCGCAGCGACTGCGCCGAGCGCTCGGGATCCGCCCAGCCGAGGCCGAGGTCGACCGCGTAGGCGGTGTCGCGCGTCCAGACGTAGTTCCACTTGCGTCCGGTCTCGAAGCAGCCGCCGCAGCTCACCGGGTTTCCGTCGTAAAACCCCCAATCGCGGATCTCGTCGACCGCGCACTCCTCCACCTCCGTGAGCGCGAGCTGGTAGAGCGCATCGAACATCACGTTCCGCGTCTGCAGGCTCGGACGGTCCTCGCGCTCGGCGAGGATGCGCGGCCCGGCGGGGAAGTCGTCGCGGCGCGGCGCCGTGCTCTCGATGACGAGCGTGCGCGTGCAGCCGTCGCCGCTCGCGCGCGCGTACGCCTCGCCGATGTCGTCGATGACGTCGCCGGCGATCGGCGCGGCGCCTCGCGCGAGGACGCATGGCGGCGGCGGCCCGAGCTCCGGCTCGTCGCCCACGCCCGGGATCGACTCGCCCGGAGGCCGGCGGCTCTCGGCGCCCTCGTCGAGCGCTTCGTCGTGCGGGCTGCAGGCACCGAGAAGGGAGGCGGCTGCGATCGCGATCAGGCGAGGCATGCGCATCGAGAAAGCTCCGGCGTGAGTCGGGCACACCCTACGGCGGGATTTCCCGATGCGCGAGAGGGGTCGTCACTCAGGCTTGAGTGTCGGGTACCGGCGCTGGGGCTCGACCCACGAATTTCCGAGGGTTCCGAGCGCTCCGCTGCTCGATCGGGGGCCGATCGAGACGTCATCGAGACGCCCGCGCGGCACGCCTCGAGGCGGCCTGGACGTCGGCGCGGTACGCGCGGCGGCTCTCAGCCGGGCGGCCACGTCATCGGACGGCCGCCGAGGACGTGCACGTGGATGTGATGCACGGTCTGTCCGGCGTGGTCGCCGTCGTTGATGACGAGCCGGAAGCCGTCCTTCACGAGACCGAGCTGATCGGCCACGCGACGCGCCGCGAGCATGACCTGGCCCATCGTCTCGACGTGCTCCGGCTCGAGGTCGTGGATGGCCGAGATGTGCTTCTTCGGAATGACGAGCACGTGGGTCGGCGCGACCGGCCGAATGTCCTGGAACGCGAGCGCGTGATCGTCTTCGTAGACGACCGTGGCCGGGACCTTCTTCTCGAGGATGTTGCAGAACAGGCAGCCCATGGGCAGCGAGCTTACGCTGGTTCGGGCTCGATGGCAGCGACCGCGTCGAGACCGCGCGCGGCTTCGCTCACGCAGCGCCGGCGCCTCCGTGCCCGCTCGAAGGGCGTCGAGCCGCCGCAGCGCGTGCGACGATCGCCGCGGCGAACCGGTCGACCGCGCGAGGGCATTGCTTCAAGAACAGCGAGGGCTCGATGAGCTCGAGCTCCATGAGCCGCGGCGATCCATCCGCGTCCCTGACCATGTCCACGCGCGCATAGAGCAGCGACGCCTCGAGCGGCGCGAGGACGCGTTCGGCGAACGCGAGCTCCTCCGGCGCGATGGGAACTTCGTTCGCGGAGACGGACTCGTGGCCGCCGGAGAAGCGCGGCGCCTTGCGGACCGCGTGCGTCACCTCTCCGTCGATCCACACGAGCGAGCGCTCGCCGTAGCCGTCCACCGACGGCATCCATCGCTGGATCATCGCGTCGCGCTCCGCCGTCAGCTCGTCGAGGAAGCGCTGCGCGGCGACGACCTCGGACGCGTCGAACCGCTGCGTCTTGAACGAGCCTGCGGAGACGACCGGCTTGATCACGACGGCGTCCCATCCCCGCCTTCCGAGGACGTCCTCGACGCGCACCGTGCAGGAGCGCTCGACGTACTCCGTCGGCACGACGGCGATCCCGCGGCTCTCGAGATCGGCGAGGTACGTCTTCTTCGCGTTCGCGCGGACGATCGACGCCGGATTGAGCAGCGTCGTGCGCTCGCTCGTCCGCTCCGTCCAGCGGAGGAAGGCGTCGACGTCCTCGATGTAGTTCCACGTCGAGCGAATCACGACGAGCTCGTCGTGACCCGCCTCCGTCGTTTCGTCGTCCCAGGCGAGCATGCGGACGTCCACGCCGCTCGCGGAAAGCGCGCGGACGAGGATCTCTTCGTCGACGTCGGGCTCGGGGAGCTTCTTGCACGTGGCGAGCGCCACCTTGGGTCGGCTCATCGAGCTCGGTTTACGAGCGCCCGCGGCCGCATGGAACGAGAAAAGCCCGCCTTCTCACGAGGGCGGGCTTTCTCGCGGTGGAAGGAATCCCTTCCGCCACACTAGCTCGTGCGGGTCACCCGCGCGGCGAGCTCAGTTCTGCGGAGCGTCGGACGACTGCTGCGAGTCCGAGCTCGGAGCGGCCTGGTCCGTGCTGGCCGGGGCGGGGGTCTCCGACGACGGCGTCGACTCGGTCGACGGGGTCGCGGTCGTGTTGGTGGTCGACGGGTCGTTGGCGGGCTTGTTGTCGCTTCCGCCGCAGGCCGCGAGGACCGCGATGGCAGACAGAACGAAAAGCTTCTTCATGGTTGTTGCCTCCGAGGGCGACCTTTTCCGATGTTTCTCGGTCTCTCGTCAAGGAAAACTCGCAGTTTCTGACGAACCGCACAGCCCGAGCGGAAGGATCGAGGCGGTTCGTGTGTTAGGGTCGAACCGGTTGTGACGATGGAAAAGCGCAAAGATTTCAGCAGTCCTTCGCGGTTCGTCCGCGTGCGAAGCGTGCTTCTCGGTGCAGTGACGCTCGTGTGCGCGGCGTGTGCGTCGCAGAAGAGCTCCATCGCGTCCGACGCTCACGTGACGGGGCAGTCGAGCGAGCACGCGCATCGGCATCCGCACGGGCACGAGCACGGGCATGGGCATGGCCACGGACACGCGCATGGGCATGGCCACGGACACGCGCATGCGCACGGCCACGGCCATCATCTGCATCGCCACGAGGGCGGGCACCACCATCGCTTCGACGATCCCGAGCGTTGGTCGAAGATGTTCGACGACCCCGCGCGCGACGAGTGGCAGAAGCCCGCGCGCGTCGTGGAGCTCATGGCGATCACGCCGGGGATGACGGTCGCCGACGTCGGCGCGGGCACGGGCTACTTCGCGCCGCATCTGTCTCGTGCGGTCGGCCCGTCGGGGAAGGTGATTGCGGAGGACATCGAGCCCAAGATGGTCGAGTGGCTCGAGGCGCGCGCGAAGCGAGAGCGCCTCGACAACGTGCGCCCGCTCTTGGGTACGGCCGACGATCCGAAGCTCCCTGCCGGCGAGGTCGATCGCATCCTCGTCGTCGACACGTGGCATCACATCGACGATCGAGCTGCCTTCTCGAAGAAGCTCGCCGCGGCGCTCAAGCCGGGCGGCGCCGTGTTCGTCGTCGACTTCACGCTCGACTCTCCGCACGGCCCGCCGCGCGAGGCTCGCCTCTCACCGGACACGGTCGCGGCCGACCTGCGCGCCGCGGGGCTCACGGCGGAGGTGCTCGCCGACGCCGGGTTGCCTCATCAGTACGTCGTTCGCGGGCGTCGTTGAGGCAGACCTCGGACCTCGCGCCTCGGCAGTACAGGCCGAGCCTCGCGGCGAGCTCGAGCGAGAAACGGATGCTCGGGATCAGCACGCGTCGTCGGTCAGTGCTTCACGGTCGAGCGAGCTCGGAGACTCTTCCTCGTCGTCGAGGATGGGCTCGTCCCCGTTCGTGACGACCTCGTCCTTCGGGCCCTTCGTCTCCGTCGGTTCGTCGGGCATCATGCGCGGGGGGCAGCACGCCACGTGCCCGACGCGATCCCGCTCGCGAGAGCGAGATCGTCGAAACGCTCGCGTGACCCTTCGCCATCGTCGTGCCGAGATCCTCCGCGTGAGGGCGGCGATCGCATCGCGCTCTCGACGTAGCCGGCGCATCTCTGCCGAGCGGCCGCTCGGCGAGCATGGAGCGGACGTCGCGCGTCCCCACCATACTCGCCGTCCCATCAGGCCGTGTTGCGAGCGCGCGCGTCGACGGGGGAGGGATGCTCGGTCCGTTGCCGTCCGTCGACGAGACCCGCGCGCGACAGCACGCGGACGTGAGCCCCTTTCGCGGCGAGACGCTCGGCGGCCGCGAGCGCGTCTTCGAGTGTCGGGTACGCCTCTGCGGCGCATCCGATGGCGCGAAGAAGCCAGATCTCGCCCATGGGCATCACGTAGTAGACGGCGTCACGCTTCATTCATCGACCTCCATCCCAATGCCCTGCTCGAGGGCGGGAGCGCGCCGAGAGCAACCATCACGCCATGGAGGTCGAGCGGTCTCGAGCTCCGCAACGCCGCGTCGAGGCGAGCGTGGAGCGCGTCCAGTCGTCGTGAAGCGTGGCGAAAGGCGACGAGCGCCGTGCGCGTTGCCAGAACGCCTCGCCGGCTCTCGGCAAGAGCTCGGTTTTCCACAGGCTCGCGCGAAGAGCTCGTCCGCGGCCGAGCGCTCGACGTGCCGTCCGTCGCGGTCACCCGCGCGAACGCCGCGTCCGCCCGGGCGTCGAGGGCCGTTCTCCGGCACCTCTTCCCACACCGGGTTGACGGCGACCGGCGCGGCCTGTATGCCATGCGTGGTCTATCGACGGTGCGGTAGCCAAGTGGTTAGGCAACGGTTTGCAAAACCGTCATACACGGGTTCGAATCCCGTCCGCACCTCCGGATTCGCCTCGGGCGTTCGAGCGCGCGACGGTCGCTGACGTTCGCTCCTGAAAACGGGAGCCCATCGACGAGCGCGGTGCTTCGATGAGCGAGCGTGCACGGTGCACGAAACGCGGGTGACGCGCGCGCGGCGATGCGTGCCCACCGCTGCGTGCGCGATGTACGACGGAGGAGCGGTTCGGCGAGATCGTCCGACAGCGCCCCAACCCTCTGGAGGCTCGAAACACGCGGTGGCTAGGTTTCCTTTCGTGGGGCCTGTAGACTTGCTATGTGGCAGCTACGTCGGACGACGACGTCCCCCGGGGGGCGACGGCGACGGGGAGTGACGACAACTCCGACGGCGATACGACCGCCGCTGCGACGGCGCCTGCCACGAGGGCTCCGATCAAGTCGCCCATCGACGACGAAGAAGAGGACCGGACGGTTCAGCAGCCCGTCAGGCCGAGAGTCCGTAGCGCGCCGGCGATCCCCACGGCGCCGCTCAAGGGCGTGACGCCCCCGCGTCCGGCCGTGCCCGCACCGCCGGCTCCGCCCGTTCGGATCACGTCGAAGAAGAGGACGGCGGTCGGGCTCGGCGCTCCGCCGCCCGTGACGAGGCCTGCTGCCGGCTTCGAGCCGCCGCCGCCGATGCCTCCGCCTCCGGCGCTGCCGAAGCCGCCGCCGCTCCAGCCGTCGACGGAGGCGGAGGTGCCGGACGACAGCATCACGGCGACGGCTCCTGCGCCGCGCGTCGCGGGCCCTGCGCCCACCGGCCTCCCGCTCGCGGTGCCGAACGCGGTGAAGATCACGGAGCTGCCCGAGCCGGTGGAGCCCCTCGACGAGACCGAGGCCCGGACGGTCGTCGCTGCGCCCAAGGAGGCACCGCCGATCGCGCACGCGCCCGCGACGACGCCGATGGCGCGAGGGGGCCCGCCGCCGGACGAGGCGAACGAGGCCGACGAGCCCGACGACAGTGTGACGACGCAGGCTCCGTCGCCGCTCACGGGCGGGCGTCTGCCCGGCGAGGACGAGCCGAGGACTTCGCCGCCCATGCTCGCACCGCCGAGCGCCGCTGCGGGGCGCATCGCAGCCTCGGCAGCCGCGACGGGCCCCGCCGAGGAGAAGGACGCGTACGACGACGACGAGAGCGTCACGACGCGCGGGCCCGTGATCGGAGAGTACGAGGACGACAGCGTGACTGCGCAGGCGCCGGTGACGCGTGGGGCGACGGCGCTCCCCGAGGCTCTCCAGCATCCGCCGACGTTCGACGAGACGGACGGCACGACGAAGAAGCTCCCGAAGCGCGATCAGGTGCCTCTCTTCTCGACGCCCGCGACCGGGCTCGAGGGCGATCCGCTCGACGACTCCGCCGAGGTCCGCACCGCCGTCATGATGAACGCTCCGCTGCGGCCGACCGGCGGCGCGCCGGGACCGGCGCGTCTGGCGCGCGCGCCCGTCGTCGCGTCGGGCCCGCTCGGGGGCGGTCTCGCCGCGATCGCCGACCTCCGCTCCGAGCTGCGCGAGCCCGCGTCGGACAGCGGCCTGCGCGTCGCGCGCGCGGAGGCTCCGAGCGGCGATCACGCGAGCCTCGGCGCGATCATGGCGAGCGCCGGTCTCCCTCCCATGGATCGAGGCGAGCGCGGCTCGGGCATCGGACCCGTCGAGAGCGCCGTGCTCGACGCGTCGATGAACCCTTACCGCGAGCAGGCTTACGGCGCACCGCTAGGCCAGCCCGGTCCGCACAACTTCGACTTCGGGGGAAAGAAGCCTCGCTACGGATTGATCGTCGGCGTCGTCGCGACGCTCTCGTTCCTGATCCCGCTGTTGCTCTTCTTGTGGCTCCACTCGAACAACGTCGTCGAGATGATGCCGCGCGAGCGCTCCGAGCTGTCGTCGGACCGCGTCGGTCGGGCCGATGCGCCGCGGCCGAAGGCGACGACGACGGCGACCTCTGCGCCGCCGAACGCGACGACGACCGGCCGCTCCGCACCGAAAGGGCCGGTCCTCAACCGACGTCGGTGAACGAGCTCAGCGCTCCGGCTTGAGGACCTCGATCCCGTTCATGTACGGGACGAGAGCCTTCGGCAGCACGATCGACCCGTCCTCGCGCTGGTGGTTCTCGAGCAACGGGATGAGGATGCGCGGGCTCGCGATCGCGGTGTTGTTGAGCGTGTACGGCCACGTCAGCGTGCCGTCCGGCATGCGCAGGCGGATGTTCGAGCGCCGCGCCTGGAAGTCACCCAGCGTCGAGCACGAGTGCGTCTCGCTGTAGGCGCCCTTGCCGTCGTCGCGCCCCGGCATCCACGACTCGATCTCGTGCTTGCGGGTCTGACCGAGGCCGATCTCGCCGGTGCACGCGATCGCGACACGATACGGGATCTCGAGCTTCTGAAGGATCGCCTCGGCGTTCGAGAGCAGCCGGTAGTGCTCCTCCTCGGCGACCTTCTCGTCGGGCAGGCAGAAGACGACCTGCTCGACCTTCGTGAACTGGTGGACGCGGTAGAGCCCCTTCGTGTCCTTGCCGTGCGCGCCCGCCTCGCGCCGGAAGCAGTTCGACATGCCTGCGTAGCGGATCGGGAGCTGGGACGCGTCGAGCGTCTCGTCGCAGTGGAGCGAGACGAGCGGCACCTCGCTCGTACCGACGAGGTACAGACCGTCCGCCGTGATCGAGTAGGCCTCCTCGATCCCGAGCGGGAAGAAGCCGGTGCCGACCATCGCGCGCTCCTTCACCATGACGGGCGGGATGATGAGCGTGTGACCGCGCTCGACGAGGATGTCGATCGCGAGCCGCGTGACCGCGAGCTCGAGGAGCGCGCCCATCCCGCGGAGCGCGTAGGACCGGCCGCCGGCGAACTTGCGCGGGCCGTCCCACTCGACCATGCGATGGAGCGTCATGAGCTGGACGTGATCGCGCGCGGGGAAGTCGAACTTCGGAGGCGTGCCGACCTTGCGGATCTCGACGTTGTCCTCCTCGCCTGCGCCGATGGGGACCTCGGGGCGGGGGATGCTCGGAATGCGGAGCATCAGATCGTCGAACCGCTTCTGGATCTCGGCGAGGGCGGGCTCGAGCTGCTCGATCTCCGCCTTCACCGCCTTGCCTTCCTCGACCAGCTTCGGTCGCTCTTCCTTCGACGCCTTCGGGATGAGCTGCGCGATTTCGTTCTTGCGCGCGCGCTTCTGCTCCAGCTTCACGATCGTCTCGCGCCGCTCCTTGTCGGCCTGGAGCAGATCGTCGAGGTTCACGTCCACGCGCTTGTTCTTGATCGCTTCGCGGACGACGTCGGCGTTCTGACGGATGAAGGCGATGTCCAGCATGCGGGGGACAAACTACACGACGGGGCGTTGGGGTGGCAGGGACTTCGAGGCCTCAGGCCTCAGGCCTCAGGCCTCAAAGAGGCCTCAGGCTCGCAGGCCTCCATCAGAAGAGTCCTCGGTCCTCGGCGGCGGACGCTGCGATCGCGACGCGGTGCTGCGAGCTCGCGTCGTGCTGCGACCTAGGCGGTGTCGTGATCTCACGGCGGAGCCCACAAAGCGAAGCCGACCCGAGCAGGCATCGGACGATGCCGCCCTGGGTCGGCTGGTGCTGGTGGCGCTGGATGGCGCAGATGAGGCCCGCTGGCCCGAGGCCTTCTCGAGGCCCGAGGCCCGAGGCCTCCTCACTTCACGTAGAGCTGCGCTGCCGCGACGCCCGAGCCCTTCGTCGCGCGGACGATGAACTTCGCGTTCGCGGGGAACGGGCTGAGCGGCTTGAGGCAGTTGCCCTTGCCGCCGATCGACGCCTGCGATCCCGTCTGCGAGTCCTTGCCGATCTGCGGGTTGATGCCCGGGATCGGCGTCACGTACTGCATCTCGATGTCGATCTCGGTGATGCCCGCGCCGACGGCGAGGACCGTGTAGCACTTGCCCGGCTGGAACGTGAACGAACCCTCGAGCGTCTGCCCTTCCTGGAAGTTGCCCGCGAGCGTCGGTCCTTCCGGCGCCATGCCGGGGGCCTCGGTGTTCGCGAAGACCGTGAGCGGACCCGTCGCGAGCGCGGCGAGGCTCGGATCGATCTGCTGAGCCGTGCCGCCAGCGGCGCCGCCGCTCGCCGGCTGCTGGCCGGGCAGGCCGGGGAGGCCCGGGATGCCGGCGGTCGCGGTCGCCGTCGGCTGAGCCGTAGGCTGCGCCTGCGGATAGCCCTGTTGCGGGTAGCCCTGCTGCGGGTAGCCCTGCTGGGGGTAGCCCTGCTGCGGGTAGCCCTGTTGCGGGTAGCCCGCCTGGTACTGACCCTGGTACGCCTGCGGCTGGTTGGCCGGAGGCTGATCCTTGCTGCACCCGGCGAAGAGCGCAACGGCGGTGGACACGGCAAGCAACGACAGAAGGCCGGTTCGATTCACGGCTCGGCTCCTTGGTTTCGGTCCCGGTTCACGATGAAGCGGGAGCATACCCCACAATGCGGATCGAGTGGGGCGACGAGAGTGAAGGGTGGGCGAGGACCGCCCGCGCCGTTGGACGGAGGACGCCCCGTTCCGATGCGCCGCCGATCGTTTTTCGCCGGGATCTCGGGGCCGTGGGAGACGCGACGGTCGAGGTCGTCTTCGCCATTGGTCGAGCAGAGAACGGCGCGTGCGCCCACGGCCTTACAGCCGTCGCGACGCCGCCGACCGTCGCCGTCACGGGTGCAGCGCGTGGACGATCGCGATGGCGTCGAGGTCGAAGCCGCTGTTGTTCGGCCGAGGCGGTGGGCCGTCGCACGTGCCGATCGACTTGTCGCGGATGCGTACGAAGCGCGCCGTCTTCAAGCCGACGTCGGAAAGATCGTACGGATCGCCGCCCGCGCGCTCGACGTCGAAAGGCGATATGCCGTTGCCCGGCGCCGAGTGGACCGGGCGCCACCCCGCGCACGCGCCGTACGGCGGAGACTCGCCGGGCTCGCAAGGGAAGGTCACCCACGTGACGCCGTCTTCGCTCACGCTGACCTCGCCCGGATCGACGTGCGGCTGCGTCGCATCGCCGCCCGCGTAGAACGCGTTCTCGAACACGATGAAGTCCGGGCCGGGGCCGTCGACGATCGCGTTCGGCTCGAACGACACGACGATCTCGCCGCCGATGCCGAGCGAGACGACGTCGAGGCTGCCGGTGAGGTTGCCGGTGCCGACCGGCGGGCCGAGCACGATGTCCGGCATCTCCGACGCCCCGAAGCCGCCGCATCCGCCGGGCGTGAAGCTCACGACCGTGGTGATGAACCGATCGGGGCGAAGCGCGCCGCCGTCCGGTCCGAGGAAGCCGCCGTCGACGCGCTGCTTGTCCCGACCCGGGCTCGCGGCGTCGACGAACCCGCCGTCGTCGAGCGGAGGTGAAGGTGAAGCGACCGGATCGGTCGCGTCGCAACCAGCGATCGCGAGCGCGATCGCGATACGAGACGAATACTTGATGTGCATCGACCACTCCTTCCGCGTGGCTCGCGCGGAGTGGGTCGCCGAGGCGACCCGAAGGTTGGAGGGAGCTCGCACGAGAGGTCTTCTGGCTCCCGGATCGTCCTCGCTCGACTTTCACCTCGAGCCCTGGGGCCTTCCCCCTCGGCCCCTCGAATGGGGCGTTCGGAGTGGCTGACCAGGAGAGTCCCCGGCTACAGCGGCGGCACCGCGTCGGCTTTCGACCGACTTCCCGCCTCGTGCGATTGCCGCGCTCTTAGCCGCGCCACGTGCGGTGCGCAACTCGTTTGCGATGGACGGCGCGCGTCGCAGCGTGCGCGAGGCGCCCGCGCGCTCGATCTCCGAGTCCCCGCCGTTCGATGCGGCGCTCGCGGATCAGTTGGGGAGGGGGTCGATGCGGACGATGCGCCCCTTGTTGCGGTCGACGAACCAGATCTTGTTGTCCGGACCGAACGTGAAGCCGGCGAGCGATTTTTCGGGCAGGCCGGTCTCGAGCCTGCGTACCTCGTTGCCGGACTTGTCGAAGACGTAGAACGTGCTCGTCGCCGTGTCCGTGACGTAGACGTGGTCGTTGCGGACCTCGAGGCCGCTCGGCATCTCGAGCACGCCGGGCGGGACGACCTCCTCGACCGACGTGCCCTCCATGATCCCGCTCCTCTTCAACGGCTCGTTCCTCCGCGGCAGGCGCGGGCCGAGCGTGCCGGACGTGGTGTCGAGGCGCACGATGCGCTTGTTGCCCGTGTCGGCGATGTAGAGGAACTTGTCCTCCGGATCGAACGCGAGGTGGCTCGGCACGCCGTCGACGCCTTTCACCTGGCCTTCGACGTACCGGTAGATCTCGCCGTCCGAGTGATCGTCGCCGCCGGGCTCGTGCGGCTCGTTGAAGTTGTACTTCTCGATCGAGCCGAGCTCGCCGTTGAACGTCCAGTAGATGTTCGCCGTCTCGTGCGCGATGCCGCGGCAGAACGACGTGTTGTGCAGCATGTCGTAGTGCGAGCCGAGGCGCGTCTCCGGGTTCTGCTTCGTGAAGATCGAGAGGTCCGACGTGAAGAGCGCGGGGCCCATGAAGTAGTTGGGCTCGCCGGCGCCGCGCGGATCGTTCTGCCCGTTGTCGTTGTCGCCGCAGACGCCCCAGAACCCGTTGTCACCCCACGCGATGGCCGGCGGCTTGTGCATGAAGTGGATGGCCGCCGGGTCGTGATAGACCTTCCACGAACCCTTGCCGTCGAGGACGCCGGTACCGACGTGGACCGTGTCGTCGCTGTAGCTCACGGCCCAGAGTTGCTGAGGATTGTCCTTGTTGAAGGCGAGGTCGACGAGCTCCGTGCCGGCCCGCGCCTCGTAGATCTCGGTGAAGACGACGGACGACGGAGAGCCGTCGCCCGTCCCGAGCTCGATGCCGGGCGGGATCGCCTCGCACGTGCCGCTCTCGACGTTGCAGGTCTCCTTGCCCGCCACGCACTGGGTGTCGTCGGTGCACTTCGTCGTCGTGCTTCCAGGTTGCTCTTGGTTGGTGATCGTGGTCGTCGAGGAGCACGCGAGCCAGAGCGAGGAGAGCAGCGTGAGAGGGAGAAGCGGATGACGAAGCGCGTACATCTCCTCACGATCTAGCCCTCTGCCGTTGGAGCGGCAAGGCGCCGATGTGCGTTCGGCCGGATGCGCGATCCGTCTGCTCGGGCGAACACGACGCGGCGTTCGGCGTCGCAGCGGCGAGCGGCATCGCGCTCGGCGCGAGCCGCACGCGCGCCGTCTCTCACGACGGGCCGAGCGGCCCGCCGGGCTTCTTCATCGGGACCTCGGCGCGAAGACGCTCCGATCGAAGCATGCGCTCGATCACCTCGAAGCGCTTGGTGGTCTCGGCGCGCAGCGCTCCGACCTCGCGCAGCAGGGTCTCGATCCCGACCTCGTTCTTCAGGTTCACGCGGAAGTCGGTCTCGGCCGTCGCGCGATCCTTCATCGACTGGCGGTTCTGGCTCATGACGATGAGCGGACCCTGGAGCGCCACGAGGATCGCGAGCGCGAGGTTGTAGAACTGGTAGGGGTACTCGTCGAACGGCTGCGGCAGCCACTTGTTCGCGGCCGCCCACGCGAAGGTGAGGACGAGGAGGAAGATGATGAACGACCAGCTGCCGTTGAGCTCGGCGACCTTGTCGGCGAGGCGCTGGCCCCACGTGAGGTTCTCCTCGATCTCCTTCACCACGTCACGCGCGGCGCGCTGGGAGAGGAGCGCGTTCGTCTCGCGGAGGCGCTCGGCCATCTCGGCGAGGATCGCCATCGCGGCGTTCTTCGACCGCGAGAGGTGATCACCGAACTCCTCTCGCGTCAGCTCGAGGAGCGTCGTATCGACGATCGCCTCGACGCTCGCCGAGCGCGGCTTGTCGTCGAAGAGGGACAGCTCGCCGAAGTACTCTCCCGTGCGGGCATCCTTCAGGACGACGCGCGGCTCGCCCTCGTTCTGCGGCGGCAGGAAGATCTGCACGGCGCCCGAGAGCACGATGTACATGCTCGAGCCCTTGTCGCCCATGTCGAAGACGCGCTCGCCCGCCTTGTACTTCCGCTCCGTCATCCGGCTCGCGAGCGCCTCGAGGTCTTCGGCAGCGAGCGTGTCGAAGAGCGGAATCTGGGCGAGGAGCTCGGCGTGCATGGCGGCCTGCGCGAGGGGCGCCGCTCGATGATCGCGGGCATCCGGCTGAGGCGCAAGCGATCTAGGAGTCCTCAGTCCTCAGCTCGGACTCAGTCTCCAGTCTCCAGGGCTGGCTCAGGTTCCAGGCTTTGGTCTCCAGGCTTCGATGTCGGGCCTGAGCTCGAGCCTTCGTTTTCTGATGGCCCTTTGTTGTCCTCTGTCGGCCGCCTCGAGCCGCGAGTTTGGACGAGGGGTCCGAGCGGTGGCGGTCGATCACTGCTGAGGACTGAGGACTGAGGACTCACAAAAGCCCGCGGCGCCGCCCGGGGTGGGCAGCGCCGCGTTGCGCTGTCAGTCGACGAGGAGCCTCACTTCACGATGATGTCCCCGCCCTCCGGCTTGCACGCCGCGCACGCGCCGTAGTCGATCGTGTCGTCCACGCAGCCGGAGACGCCGGCGCAGCCACCGCAGTTCGGACCATTGCAGTACGCGCCGTCGGGAGCAGGCGGGCAGACGTCCGGGTTGTCGGCCGAGCCCTCGCACTGCTCGGCGTCGCCGTCGGGACCGCCGCTCGACGCGCCGCCCGACGAGGAGCCCGCGCCGCCCGACGAGCCCGCGCCGCCCGAGGAGGAGCCACCGCTCGAGGAGGAGGCGCCGCCGCCCGAGGAGGAGCCGCCGCCCGAGGAGGAACCGCCCGACGACGAGCCGTTCGATCCCGAGGAGGAGCCGTTCGAGCCGCTGCTGGAGCCGTCGCTGCCGCCGCTGCTCGACGAGCCACCGCTGCTGCTGGAGCCGTCGGTGCCGCCGCTGCTGCTCGAGCCGTCGGTGCCGCCGCTGCTGCTCGAGCCGTCGGTGCCGCCGTTGTTGCCGTTGCCGCCGGCGCCGCAGTCCGCACCCTCGCAGATCGGGGTGCCCGGGCAGCTGTCGTCGCCCTCGCCGTCGGTGCCGCCGCTGCTCGACGCGCCACCGCTGCTCGAGGCGCCGCCGCTGCTGCTGGTGCCGTCCTCCGGACCGCCGCCGCTGCTCGAGGCGCCGCCGCTGCTCGTCGTCTCGCCACCGCCGTTGCCGCCGCCGCCGCTCGAGCCGGGCACCGTCGTGCCGCCGTCGAGGTGGCCGCTACCCTTGCCGTTGCCGCCATAGCCGCCGGAGCTGCTGCCCCAGCCGCCGCCGCCCCAGCCGCCGCCCCAGCCGCCGCTGCTGCCGCTCTCGGGCGTGCCGCCGTAGGAGCCGCCACCGTTCTCCGGGTTGCCGCTGCCCCAACCGCGGGTGCTCAGGCCCGTCGAGCACGCGACCGAGCTCTTGACCCAGTTCGCGTAGCCGTCGACGCGCGCGATGTGGAGGAGGCCCGAGCTCTTGCCGCGGCCCGACACGACGCCGACGATCTGACCCTTCGCGTCGAGGACCGCGCCACCGGTGTCGAGCCACTCGTCGTCGTCCATCTCGACGAGGTAGTTGAGGCGGAAGCCCATGTCGGCGCCGCTCTTGAGCACGGTGCTCGTGGGAACGTGCTCCTTCGACGCCTCGGACTCGCGGCGGAAGCGCACGCCCTTCGAGCCGTCCTTCGCGGGCTTCGCCGCGATCGCCGGGTAGGCGTCGAGCTTGATGGCCTCGTTCAGCATGATGAGGCCGACGTCCGAGTGCTCGGGGTGCGAGAGGTCGGAGCGGAAGGCCTTCCACGGCGTGGACGCGACGGAGGCGGTCGCGGTCCCGGCCGACGAGGTGACCTTCCACGCCTTGGCGCCGGCGATGCAGTGCCCGGCGGTCAGTACCATCTTCGGGCCGACCAGGGTGCCGGAGCACGACCCGATCGTGCTCCCGTTCGCGTCGAGGATGTCGACGACGACGCTCGAGGCCTGCGTGGTCTTTTTCGCGTCTGCCTCACGCGAGATGTCGGGGGCGCTACACGCCGCGACCGCGGCGACGGCGCTTCCAAATCCAATGAGCATCACGCGCTTGTTGCGAAGACGTGCGGTCATGTGAATCGGCCTCCGAAGGTGCTGCCCTCTCGTAGCTGCCGAGCTTGAATGCATCTTCGGGTCCATCCGCGCAAAACACGCGGACCGAGCGCGTGACCCTGTAATCGTCGAAAATTTCAGGGTGGGAGGTTGTACGTCGCGAAGCCCCTGATCGGAGTGATCGTGCAATCCACTCCCCGACCTTCCTGGATCATTTTCCCGTCGTTGAGCGCCGCGCCGTCGGGGGCGCCTCGTTTGGCGCTGGCCATCGGTGGATGTGTGTGTGCTCGAAGTTTTTCCGTGAGAACCGACACGCGGCGGGCGTCGGTCGGGCGCCCGTTTGAAGTACGGACCGAAATGTCCTCAACTAAGCACGTCGGCACCTTCGTTGCTGAGCTGGGGAGACGATGGTCAGGTCTCGTTGGGCGTACATCCTTGGACTGGTCTTGGCGGCGGCGACGGTCTCGGCGTCGTGCTCCCCGGAGGAGCAGACGCGCCGTCCGAAGCAGGGGCAGAAGAGGAGGATCACCGACCCGGAGACTGGTGAAGAGCTGCCCGACTTCAACGACCCGCGCACCAAAGAGAAGGAGGGCGTGCCCGACCCGTTCGAGGGCTTGCTCCGCGGCCAGAAGCAGAACGAAGCGCTCTGCGCCCGCGCGGGCGAGATGGTCGACACGAACCCGAACTTCAACGCGGTGACGAACTTCTTGTGCAAGGAGAAGCGCACCGTCACGAGCATCACGGAGCTCCTCGACGTGTTGGGGCTCAAGTTCACCCGGACGGACCGGAACGGAACGAACGGGTCGAACGGCAACCCCGGCTTCGCGCTCCTCGGTCACTCGAGCTCGCTCGTCGCGCGCAACATCTCCGCGATCAACCCGCGGGCGATCATCTTCACGGCGCCGCCCGGCCGGCCGGTGCGCATGCCCGGCTACGTCGCCGTGGGGTTCGCGCGTGGCGAGCCGTTCGTCGAGATCGCCGCCGAGTCGCCGCGGGCGGGGAACAAGCTGACGCTCTACCTGCTCAAGTTCGACATCGAGTGCGAGCTCAACCACAACTGCACGAACGCCGATCTCTTCACGCCCGCGATCGAGAAGAACTGGAAGGGCATCACGGTCTACGACGACGAGGACCTCAAGAACACGATCCTCGATTGCCGGCACTGCCATCAGCCGAACGGCCCCGGCACGCCGATGATGCTCCGGATGCAGGAGCTCGAGGATCCGTGGACGCACTGGTTCCGCAGCGATCGTCCGGGAGGCATCGCCCTGATGCAGGACTTCTTCCGCGCGCACGGCACGGAGGAGGACTACGGCGGCATCCCCGCGGCGCTCATCCCGAAGTCGGACGGCCGCGCGCTCGAAGATCTGGTCAAGGGACAGGGCTTCGGCAACCAGCCGAACATGTTCAACTCCCAGGTCATCGAGCGTGAGGTCAAGGCCTCGTCGTCGCTGCAACCGGACATCAACACGCCGCCTGGGCGGAGCCCCACGTGGGAGGTCCTCTACGAGCGCGCGATGCGCGGTGAGTTCATCCCGCCGCCGTACCACGACGTGAAGGTCACCGACCCGGACAAGCTCCAGTACGCGACCGACGCGTACCGGAAGTTCATGGCCGGGGAGACGAACGAGCTGCCGGACATCCGCCGCGTCTTCCTCGACGACGCGCTCGAGAAGATGACCTTCATCACGAAGGAAGGCCTGTCGGGTCGCGAGGTCCTCATCCAGGCCTGCGCCCAGTGCCACAACCCGAAGCTCGATCAGACGATCAGCCGCGCGAAGTTCGACGTCACGAGGCTCGACTCGATGACGCGCGAAGAGAAGGACATCGCGATCGCCCGCCTCAAGATGGGCTCCGCGAATCGCCTGCGCATGCCGCCCGTCATGATGCGCTCGCTTCCGGACGATGCGCGGGAGGCGGCGATCAAGTTCCTGGAGCAATGAGGCTCTAGGCTCCGGGCTCCAGGCTCCAGGGAGGGTGACCCGCGAGCAACGAGGCTCCAGGCTCCAGGGAGGGGCGCCCGCGAGCTTCTCCGATACGCGTAGCGTCGTCGCCCGCGCCGAGCGCGAGCGGAGCCTCCGTGCGCGCTCGGCCCGGCGCCGCGTCGCCCGAGCGTCGAGCCCTGCTGTGTGCACCGATCGGCGGCTCCGAGGCCTGGCCCCCCACTGGAGCCTGGAGCCTGGAGCCTGGAGCCTGTATTAGCCCTCCATGCCCGGCTGGCTCTCCGAGCTCCTTCCGATCCTCGCGCTTCTCGCCCTCATCGTCGTCATCGTCAAGAGGCTGCCGCGCGTCGACCTCGGGCACTCGCAGGCGTTCTTGCGACGGCGGTTCCTGAACTGGTTCCCCGTCGGGCTGACGTACGCGTTCCTCTACATGGCGCGGTACAACCTCAACGTCTGCACCAACATCGTCTTCGACAAGGCGCAGTTCTCGACGATCTACTTCTGGGGGACCCTCACGTACGGGGTGTCGTTCGTCATCAACGGGCCGCTGACGGACCGCCTCGGAGGCAAGCGGACGATTCTGGTGTCGGCGATCGGCGCGCTCCTCGCGAACAGCCTCATGGGGCTGTTCGTCATGCGCGCCATGCAGGGGGACGCGGTCCCCAAGGAGGCGCAGGCGGATCTCGTGCCGATCCTGAGCTTCCTCTACGCGCTGAACATGTACTTCCAGAGCTTCGGCGCGGTCGCCATCGTGAAGGTGAACTCGGCGTGGTTCCACCTGCGCGAGCGCGGCACCTTCGGAGGCATCTTCGGGATCCTGATCTCGCTCGGCCTCTACTTCGCGTTCGACTGGTGCAGGTTCATCGTCGAGAAGACGAGCGCGCCGTTCGCCTTCTTCATTCCGGCCGGGATCCTGGCGTTCTTCGCGGTCGTCGACCTCGTCCTCGTGCGCGACACGCCCGGCGAGGCGGGGCACCAGGACTTCGATCTCGGCGACGCGTCCTCGGGCGACGACGGCCCGCGGCTCCCGGTGATCGAGGTGTTCTTGCGCATGATCAAGAACCCCGCGATCGTCACCATCGCCATCATCGAGTTCTGCAGCGGTTACCTCCGCAACGCGATCCTCCAGTACTACAAGCCGTTCGCGGAGGAGACCCATCGCGCGGCGTCTCCGATGATGAAGCAAGCGGCCGCCAAGCTCGGCGCCGACGCCGTCGCGGCGCTGCCGACGGAGTTCGTCCACGACAACTGGGGGATGCTCAACTGCATGGCTGGCATCACCGGCGGCGTCATCGCCGGGCTCATCTCCGATCGCGTCTTCGGGTCCCGGCGCGGTCCGGTCGCGTGCGTGCTCTACGCCGTGATGCTCGTCGGCTCGTTGCTCATGTTCCCGACGCTCCCGACGCGCGCGCTCGGATGGGTCGTCGTCGTGATGACGCTCGCGATCATCGGCGTCCACGGCATGCTCTCCGGCACCGCGAGCATGGACTTCGGCGGGAAGAAGAACGTGGGCATCGTCGTCGGGATCATCGACGGGATGGTCTACCTGGGCACGGCCGTCGAGGCGCGCGTGCTCGGCCGTGTCCTGCCGAAGGACGGGGCGCAGCACGATGCCAGCAACTGGTGGACGTGGCCGGCCGTGATGGTGCCCGTCGCGCTCGTCGGCTTCTTGCTCGCGACGCGGGTCTGGAACGCGCGCCCGAAACCGAAGGCCTTCGCGGCGCACTGAAAGCCAGGCGGCGGGCGAGTCAGCGCATCCGATCGAGCTCGCGTTCGATCGCGTCGAGCAGCGCGGACTCCTCGTCCGAGAGCGGAGGATCGAGGTCGATGCCGTCCGTGGGGAGGGACGGGCGCCGGGCCTTCGCGAGGTGGACGCGCAGCCAGACGTGCTCGATGGTCCCGAAGCGCTCGCCGGCGCCGAAGAAGAGCGCGACGAGGTCGGGGCCGACGGAGCGTCGCGGCGCCGGACGGATCTCGAGGCGGCGTCCGTTCGTGAGCGTCGCGGTGAGGCCCGCCACGAGGTGGTCGACCGGATCGTGGAGTTGCGAAGGCGCGCCCGGCGCACCGCTCGCGAGCCAGTCGGCGACGGTCGTGTCCGTCGCGGGGATGCCGAGCGTCATCCCTTCGGGGGCGAGGGCGCGCTCGATCGCGGCGAGCGTCGCCGCGCCCGGCACGCCGACGAGGAGGCTTCTGCGATCGATCTCGAAGCTCATGCGGTCACCTGCCTGGGGTGCGCGTCGTCGACGTACGGCGTCGGCGCGTCGGGCATCAGGTTGCCGGGGTTGAGGATGCCCTTCGGATCGAACGCGCGCTTGAGCGCCTTCACGACGTCGATGCCCGTCGAGCCGAGCTCGGTCGAAAGGCGCGGCGCCTTCGAGCGTCCCGCTCCGTGGTGGTGGGCGAGCGTGCCGCCGGCCTCGACGGCCGCCGCGAGCGCGGCCTTCCACGCGCGGTCGTACGTGGCCTCGCAGCGAGCGTCCCAGCCCTCGCGCCCGCTCTCGGCCGGCGCTGCGGTTCCGGCGAACGAGAAGTAGATGCAGCAGCCGTCCGGGTACGCATGGCTCAGGTGGGCCATCACGAAGACGTGCTTGCCGAGCGCCTTGCGCACGCCGTCGTAGAGCGCGCCGAGCTTCGACCACGGCGCGGCGACCTCCATCGTGTCGGAGAAGAGACCGGCGGCGAACACCGGCGCCTGCCGGTAGCTCACGGAGTAGCGGTGCAAGAGCCACTTGCGCGCGGGGCCTTCGCCCTCGTAGCGCGCGCGCATCCCTTCGAGCATCCTCCGTGCGGCCTCGAGGTCGCGCGCGGGCTCGTCGCCTTCGCCTTCGAAGATGACGACGAGGAGCGAGCCTCCGAGCAGGGCGCTGCCGAACGATCCCTCGAGCAGCTCGTTGATCGCGCCCGGGTGACGGAGCAGGCGGCGCAGCGCCGCCGCGCCGAGCCCTGGCGCCTCGCCCGAGTCGACACCGCCTTTCTTGACGGAGCCGCGCCGCGCGAGCATCGCGTCGAACGGGTCGTACAGGCGCGCGACCGCGGGGCGCAGGCCCGCTTGGAACATCGCGCGCATCGCCTCCCAGCCGTGCTCGGTGGTCGGGAACGAGAACGCGGCGAACGCCCGCGCCGTCGGGCGCGGGTGCAGGCGCAGCTTCGCGCTCGTGACCACGGCGAGCGTGCCTTCGCTCCCGACGACGAGCGGGATCAGGTTCGGACCGCTCGTGCGGTGACGGAGCGTGACGACCTCGCCGGTGCCCGTCACGCACTCGAGCGCGAGGACCATGTCCTCGATCTTCCCGTACTTGCCCGAGCACTGGCCGGCGCTGCGCGCCGCGATCCATCCGCCGACGGTGCTGCACAGGATGGAGGAGGGGAAGTGGCCGAGCGTGAAGCCGCGGCGCTCGAGATCCTCCTCGAGCGGCAGGCCCATGTGCCCGGCCTCGACGTCGAGCGTGCGGGCGCGCTCGTCGAGCTCGCGCCAGCGCGTCATCCGTTTCAAGTCGAGCACGATCATGCGCTCGTGAGGCAGGACGCCGGCGCAGACGCCGCTGCCTGCTCCGAACGGGACGATGGGCGTCTCGGTCTCGTACGCCCAGCGAACGACGCGCGCGACCTCTTCGGTCGAGGACGGCCACACGATCCCCGCCGGCCGGTGCTGGGCGACGTTGCCCGCGCGCACCGCGAGGTGATGGCGTGGCCACAGGTCCCTCGCGTAGGCGACCCGGTCCGCCGCGTCTGCGCTCGTACGCACGCCGGGCACGGCGCGGGAGAGCTCGAGGGCAGGGTCGGAGCGCATCGGTGAACGACTATACCTTCGATGGACGGCCGCGTCCCGGCGGTCGTCGGGCGCATCCCTGCTTGCGTTTCGCGCCTCGGGCGCGCTACTTCCGGCCGCATGCCCACGCTCCTCGAAGCTCTCTCCGCTGGTCCGCTCGTCGTCGACGGGGCCATGGGCTCGCAGCTCTACGAGCGCGGCATCCTCTACAACGTCTGCCTCGAGGAGCTCTGCGTCTCGAAGCCCGACGTCATCCGCAAGGTCCACGAGGATTACGTCCGCGCGGGCGCGCAGGTGCTCGAGACCAACACGTTCGGCGCGAACGCGATGCGCCTCGAGAAGCACGGGCTCTCGGGCAAGGTCAAGGAGCTCAACGAGGCCGCGGTGAAGGTCGCGCGCGAGGCTGCCGGCGCCAAGGCGTTCGTCGTCGGTGCGATCGGTCCGTCGGGCTACTTCCTCGGCGAGGCGATCCCGGACGACCTCGCGAAGGTCCGCAACGTCCTCCTCGAGCAGGCGAGGGCCCTCGTCGGTGCCGGCGTGGACGCGGTCCTCGTCGAGACGTTCCGCCAGACGAACGAGCTTCGCATCGCGATCGAGAGCGCCGTGCAGGCCGTCCGTGCCGCCGGCGTGAAGATCCCGGTCATCGCGTCGGCGTCCGTCGACGAGCAAAGCCGCATGGCCGACGGCACGAGCGCGGCCGAGATCGCCCGGCTGATGCGCGAGTGGGGCGCGGACGTCATCGGCGCGAACTGCTGCGACGGGCCGATGAACGTGCTCGAGGCGATCCAACCGATGCTCGAGCTCGGTCTGCCGGTGTGGGCGGTGCCGAACGCGGGCCTCCCACGGCGCGTCGACGAGCGGCTCGTCTACGTGTCGACCGCCGAGTACTTCGGCGTCTACGCGCGCCGCATGTTCAAGCTCGGCGTGAAGCTCGTCGGAGGCTGCTGCGGCACGACGCCCGATCACGTGCGGCGCATCGCGGCGGCGGCTCGCATGGCGGGCGCCGCGGAGCGTGGCGCTGCCTCGAACGGAGACTCCGACGCGCTGATCCGAACGACGGAGTCTTTCGAGGCGTGGTCGGCGGATCCTCCCGAGACCCACGGCGCCGCGAAGTGCGTGCCGTTCGCCGAGCGCAGCGAGCTCGCCGCGAAGCTCGCGCGCGGTCGGTTCGTCGTGTCCGTCGAGGTGAACCCTCCGATCGGGCTCGACCTCTCGAAGGCGATCGCCGCGGCGAAGATGCTCAAGGACGGCGGCATCGACGTCATCAACATCGCCGACGGCGCGCGCGCCCAAGCACGCATGGGCAACCTCGCGATGGCCGTGCGGATCCAGGAGCAGGTCGGGATGGAGACGATCCTCCACGTCTGCGGCCGCGACCGGAACCTGCTCGGCACGCTCGCGCACCTGCTCGCCGCCCAGGAGCTCGGCGTGCGGAACCTCGTCATCATCACGGGCGATCCGCCGAAGATGGGCGACTTTCCCGACGCGTCCGCGGTCTACGACCTCGACTCGATCGGCATCCTGAAGCTCGCCACGCGCCTCAACCACGGCATCGATCCGGGCGGCAAGCCGCTCGGCGGCGCGACGCGGTTCGTCCTCGCGACGGGCGCCGAGCCGGCGGCCCTCAACTACGAGCGCGAGCTCGAGCGCCTCGCGCAGAAGAAGGCCGCGGGCGCCGAGCTCGTCATGACGCAGCCGGTCTACGATCCGGCCGTCCTCGATCGGTTCCTCACGGACATCGCTCCGCTCAATCTCCCGGTCCTCGTCGGCCTCTTGCCGCTCGCGAGCTATCGCAACGCGGAGTTCCTCCACAACGAGGTCCCCGGCATGCAGGTGCCCGAGGCCGTCCGCGAGCGCATGCGGAAGGCGGGCACGGGCGCGCAAGCACGCAAGGAGGGCGTGGCGATCGCGCGCGAGATGCTCGCGGCGGTCCGCTCGCGCGTCGCGGGCGCGTACATCATGCCGCCGCTCGAGCGCTACGAGCTGGCGCTCGAAGTGGTGGATGGCTTCTTGGAGGCTCCCGGCGGAAGGCCCCAGGCTCCAGAGAAGAAAGTCGGCAGCTGACGTGTCGTGAGGCTCCAGGCTCCGGGCTCCAGGCTCCAGTGAAGACGAAGGCCGGGAGCTCGTGAAAGGATGGCGAGCTGAGATGAGCGCGGGGCATTCCCGATTCGACCGGGCGTCGACGCGGAGGAGGCTCTCCCCCTGGAGCCTTCTGCCTTCTGCCTGGAGCCTCCTCTTCTTGGGCCTCTCCGCGTGCCACTCGTGCAGCAAGGAAGACGCGCGCGGAGGTGCAGCGGCGGCGGACGCGTCCGCTGCTTCTTTGCAGGAAGGCGCGCGGTGCCGCGACGACGGCAAAGCCCTCGCGCTCTCGGGCACGGACGTCGTCGTGGGCGACGCCGCGGTCGGGCCGAGCGGGCTTCTCGTCGGCGTCGTTCGCACGGAGGGCGGCAAGCGCGTCGCCGGGGTCCTGCGCGCGTCGCTCGACCTCGCTTCGTCCACCGTGATCGACGTGGGGCCGGCATTCGGAGACGATCCTCCGCCCTCGCCGCGCTTCCACGGTACGAAGGCGTACGTGGCGTTCCTCACGCGCCAGGCGACCGACGGCGGACCGAGGCAGCGGACGCTGAACGTCGCGCCCCTCGGCGATCGAGAGCTCGGCCCCGTCGAAGCGACGGTCGTCCAGCAGGCGGACGAGTCGACCGCGTTCGACGTGGCGTGGACCGACGACGGCGCTGCGCTGGCGGCCTGGGACGAGGACGCGCCTCCGAGGCCCGACGGCGGCGCCGGAATCCCGGGCGCGCCCGATCGCGGCTTCGTCAAGGTGCAGGCCCTCTCGGTCGCGGGATCGCCGGTCGCGCCGCCGAAGGACAACCCCCCGCGCCGCGTGGCCTCTCCCGACACGTCGGACGCGGAGTCGCCGCGCTTGGTCGCGCGCCCCGGCGGCTTCTGGCTCGCGTGGCTCGCGCGTCGCGTGGAGGAGGACGGCCACACGATCGAGGGGCCCGGAGAGAAGCGTACGTTTCGCTGGGTCGAAGCCGTCGCGCTCGACGCGCGCGGGGAGCCTGCGGGGCCGGTGCGCCGGGTCTCGCCCACGAGCGGCCGCGCGGCGGCGTTCGAGCTCTCGGTCCGCGGCGAGGATCTCGTGGTGCTCGTCCAAGACGAGGCCGCGCACGCGGAGGGCGGCGGCTCGCGCATCGTCCGCTACCTCGTGTCGAGCGAGGTCGAGTCGGCCGATCTCGTCGACGGAGGCGTCGGCGAGGCGAACGCCGAGCTCGTGCCGTCGGCGCCGGGGCAGGGGACGCGATGGCTCGCGTGGGGCGATGGTACGGAGCGCATGCGTTTGACGCCGCTCGATGCCGAGCTCGTCGCGACGGGCAGGACGTCGGCCGAGCCCGCGCTGGACGGAGCGCGCGTGCTCGCGTCGTCGCCCCCGGACGTCGTCTACGCGCTCGTCGGCGCAGCGCCACGCCCCGAGGGCTCCGGCGAGGCTGCACCCCCGTCGCATCCCGAGCTGCGCCGGTTCGTCTGCAAGTGACCGGCGCGCCGGCCGAAGTCGGCGCCTCGCAGAGCGCCACGGCCCAGCGCCGAAGCGCGCGTCCGCCGACGTCGCACACGCGGCACGCCTCCTCGGCACGCAACGTGCCTCTTCCCCCGCGCCACTGCTTCGACTAGCTTTTCCGGCGTGGCAGGCAGAGCGCCTGAGAGACGAAGCTCGACGGATGCGATAGCGGGGACGCCGTCCCGGCGAACGGCATCGGACATGCGAGCGAGCGGGGCCCATAGCTCAATCGGTAAGAGCTCCCGGCTCATAACCGGGCTTGTCCTGGTTCGAACCCAGGTGGGCCCACAGGTGCAACGAGAAGGAGTACGCGGTTGAGCAACACGGACCAGATCCGCGCGCTGGAAGAGCTGGCGGCGATCGACGCCGAGGTGAAGGCCCTCGAAGAGAAGCTCGCAGAGGAACGGGGAGCCCTCGGAGCGCTGAAAGAGAACCTGAAGAAGCTGGACGAGAAGCTCGCGGCCGATCGTGCGACGGTGGGAGCTGCGGACAAGCAGCGCCAAGAGCTGCAGATGGACATTCGCACGATGACGGCCCAGATCGAGCACTCGCGCGAGAAGCTGAATCGCTCGCGCACCGAGCGCGAGACGCAGGCCGCCCAGCGCGAGCTCGAGGAGCTCAGGAAGCTCGTCCGCGATCGCGAAGAAGAGATTCAGCGGCTCGAGGGCGACACGGCGGCGATCCGCAGCCAGCTCGAGATCGCCGAGGCGGAGCACAAGAAGCTGTCGGAGGAGCTCGCCGCCAAAGAGGGAGACATCCAGGCGAAGCTCGCGCAGCTCGAGGCCGATCGCCAGCAGAAGGGGGGCGGGCGCGAGGAGATCGTGAAGCGGCTGCCGCCGCAGCTCTACCGGCGGTACGAGATGATCCGCGGCCGGCGCGGCACGGCGATCGCGCAGACCCACGACGGCACCTGCAACAAGTGCAACATGGCGCTGCCGCCTCAGCTCTTCCACAAGCTCCGGCGCGAGCCCGTCCTCGACCAGTGCCCGTCGTGCCACCGGCTCATCTACTTCGCGCCGCCGCAGCAGGCCACCAAGGTCGACTGACGGTCGGATGAAGGCGCCGGTCTCCAGACGTCGGTGTCCTCCGGCCCTCGAGGCAGCCCCGACCACTTCTGTCTTGTTCCCTCTTTGCTTGGTTCGTGTTGGAGTTTTGGGGGCTGACCCCGAACACTCCGAGTCGCGTGGGACTTCGGCCGGTGCGCTTCGCACCGGGGGGGTCGAGGCTGGAGACTTCGCGTGAAGAGCTGCCCGAAATGCATGCGCGTGTTCCCCGACGATGCGGGCTTCTGCCCTGCGGACGGGAGCCAGCTGCAGTTCGCGAGCATGGTGCCGGTCACGAACACGTCGGACGACCCGCGCCTCGGCGCGAAGCTCTGTGGTCGTTACGAAGTCCGCCGCGTCGTCGCCGACGGCGGCATGGGGCGCGTCTACGAGGGCATCGACAAGCAGACGCAGACCCGCATCGCGGTGAAGGTCCTGCACGACGACGTCGCGAAGGACGAGGTCGCGCTCGAGCGCTTCAAGCGCGAGTACGAGATCTCGAGCAAGCTCCCGCACGATCACATCGTCAAGGTCCTCGACTTCCAGCGCGATCCGCCGAGCGGCGTGTGGCTGCTCGTGATGGAGTTCCTCGACGGCGAGGAGCTGCGTTACGTCCTCAAGCGCGAGAAGACCATCCCGCCGGAGCGGCTCATTCGCATGCTCTCGCAGGTGGCGATCGGTCTCGACGAGGCCCACGCGCGCCAGTTCGTCCACCGCGATCTCAAGCCCGACAACCTGTTCTTGTGCGGCACGCGCGAGGGCGACATCGTCAAGATCCTCGACTTCGGATCGGTCAAGGACAAGAACAAGGACGCGAAGAAGCTCACCGTCCTCGGCACGACGATCGGCTCGCCGTATTACATGGCGCCGGAGCAGGCGCAGGGCCTCGACACGCTCGACGCGCGCGCGGACGTCTTCGCGCTCGCTGCCATCACGTACGAGTGCGTGACGGGCACGGTACCGTTCACGGGAAACAACGGCCCGTCCATCCTGCTCAACATCCTCACGAAGGATCCCGATCCGCCGAGCACGAAGGCCGCGACCGCGAGGTATCCGATCCCGCCGGCGCTCGACGACGTGATGGAGGTCGCGCTCGCGAAGAACCCGAACATCCGCACGAAGTCCGTCGGCGAATTCGCCACCGCGGTCGGTCGTGCCTACGGGCTCGAAGGGGATCACCGCGCGTGGGCGCGCATGCCGCAAGCAGAGCTCGCGAAGCTCGTCGCTGCCGGTCTCGCGCGGATGCCGGCGGCGCCGAAGGCCGCGCCCATCGAGGCCGCCGCCGATCCGTTCGCTGCGCCGCCAGCGCCGAACGCTCCCGTCGCTCCGATGGGACCCGCGCCGGTGCAACAGCCGCAGCCGCAGCCCATGGCGTACGCGAACCCGCCGCCGCCGCAGCCTCACGTGGCCGCGCAGAACGACGAGCCCATCGGGCGGATCCCCGGGCTCGACACCAGCCGACCGCCGTGGCTCATTCCGGTCGTCGTCGGCATCGCGGCGCTCGTCGTGGGCGGCGGGATCGTGATTGCGCTCGCGCGTTGATGGATGTCGTAGGCGCGGCGCCGACGTATCCGAGTGCGGGACGGAAAGCGTGACCCAGGGGGTGGATCTTTCGACCCTCGGCTGGGTGGGCGTTGCTCACGCAGCAACGGAAGGATTGCACCGAAGTTGTAGACGGCGCTGTGCGAGCCGCTCCTACTCGGCGAAACGACGGGCGTTTTTCTCGTAGTCGAGAAGTGGTAGCTTTGGATGAAGCTCCCGGTTCTCTGGTCTGTCCTTCGCATGGATCAGGAGACCATAGGGACATCGGAGGATCATGCTCCCGTTCACCAAGCGCCCCGGACGTGGTGGTGATGACGCAGCGGTCGTCACGAAGGAGGACTCGCCGAAGTCGGCGAGCCTGCCTCCTCCCGCGTCGAACGTGAAGCGCAGCTTGCCGCCGCCGCCGATCTCACGTCCCGAGTTGGATGACGACGAGATGACGAGCGTCCTGCCGTCGCGCTCGTACACGGGACCGATTCCTCCGAACAAGGTCCTTCCCGCAGCAGGCACGCCCGCCGTGCCGCCGTCTTCGCGCTCGCGACCTGGGAGCCTGCGACCGCTGCCGCAGACCGTTCCTCCGCCGGCGTCGTCCGCGCGCGCGGCCGCGATCGAAGACGATGACGACGACGACGATGGTGGTCGTACCGTCGTCCGCGGCGCGCCCAAGATCGTCAGGCGGACGAACGCCGGCAAGAGCATGCAGCCGGCGTCGATCTCTCCTGCCGCCGTGATCAAGGCGACGCTCGAGTCGGCGCGCGCGAATCGTCGCGAGCTGTTGCCGGGACCGCCGCCCGAGCTGCTCGAGGACCGCTCGGACTTCGATCGTCCCGACGCCTACGATCGGAAGGATCCGTTCGAGTTCGACAGGAAGGATCAGCTCGAGTTCGATCGCGACCTCGCGCGGAACGATCCGCACGATGTCGATCGCGATCACGGAGCGCCGGCTCCGATGCAGACGGAGCGGCAGCAGCCGGCCGCGTTCGCGCGAACGCTCCCGGCGTCCGTGTTCGAGAACCCGGCGAACCGACCTCCGCTCGAGGGCCCGCCGAGCTACCCGCCGTCGGCCAACTACGGTCAGCCGATGCACGCACCGGTGAGCGTGAAGCCCGTCGGCGGTGCGTACGGATCGTCTCCGCAGGTCGGTCAAGCGGTCCCGGCCGCGCCGCCGAGCGTGCCTGCGCACTTCATGACGCCGCAGGCTCCTTACTCGGCGGATCCGCCGGGGACGGCCGTTACGTCCAGCAGCCGGGTGGCCGGGCGTCCGGCGATCTCGTGGGCGGCCGCGCTGCTCGCGTGCGGTCTGTTCGTCGGTGTGGCCGCGGTCGCGGTCATGCAGAGCAGCGAGTCGGTGGCGGACACCACCGCGTCCTTCGTCGATCCGTCGCGCGCGCCGCGGAGCAACACCGCGCAGCAGCAACAGCAGCAGCAGCAAGCCCAGCCGACGCCCGTGCCGGTCGCGGCGACCGCCGCCCCTGGCCCCGTGGCCGATCCGAGTTCACCCGCCGGTCTGCTCGGCGCGAGCCCCGTTCCGGTGCCTCCGGCCGCTCCTTCGGCGCCGCCGGAGGCTGTCGCGGCGGTGCCGCCCATCGTCACGGCGCCCATGGCGACGGCTCCGGTCGTCGCGACGGCGCCCGTCCTCCCGGCGCCCATCGCGACGGCGCCGGCGGTCGCGCCGCAAGGTACGGTCGTCGGTGGGTTCGCGCCGGTCGCGGTCGCGCCCGCGCCCGAGCCTGCTCCGCAGCCGCAGGCTGCACCGAAGAAGCCGGCGTGGAACTGGCGACCGCCCGCACCGGCGCCCGCCGCGCCCAAGCCGGTCGCGAAGGCGGTCGACGACTCGCCGAAGAAGGAAGCGAAGGCTCCGCCGAAGGCCGCGTCGGAGAAGCCCTCGAAGAAGAGCGCCAACAACGACGCGGACGACGAGACGAGGAAGGCGCTCGAGGCGCTGCAGAAGGCGCAGCTCGAGAGCGCGAACTCGTTCGGCAACGACTGACGAGCCACCTCGCGCGCGGGAGATCCGCACGGCCGGCGCACGGCGTGTGCGTGTCCTCGATCCCGGGATCGTTCAGGGCGGCGTGCACGCCGCGAACGGGCCGCGCGTCGGCGGCGGCATCACGCAGCCCCCGAGGCCCACGCTCGCGCAGCTCAGCTCGAACAGCTTCCCCTGCGCGCAGCTCCGGAGGACGTCGCCGTTGCACTCGTCGGGACCGGAGCACTTCGTCGCCGTGTCGTTCGTGCAGGCCGTGATCGGATCGATCGACGACGTGGGGATGCACGGCTGTCCGATGACGTCGCAAGCGACGGCGACCTCTCTCCCGTCGAGGCATCGCCGCGCGACGCCTGCGTCGTCGCAGGTCAGGACCGAGCTGCCGCCGTCGCACGAGCCCGCGTCGTCGACGGGCGCGCAGCCGACACCTGCGTCGTCGGCCGTGCATCGCCCGGATCCGAACGAGGCGCAGTCGAGACCGACGTCGGTCGTGCCTTTGCACTCGACGGCATGCGTGCCGTCGCACCGCGGGGAGCCGTTGCACGCGAGCCCGTCCTTCCCGGTACACGCCGCCGTCGACGTGTCGATGCGCGTGCAGCTCCGTCCCTCGAGCACGCAGGGCTCGACCCCGACGGGTGGGCTCGCCGCCTCCGGACGACCGCACTCGACGACGGCCTCGTCACCGAAGCTGCACGCCGTGAAGGTGCCGCTCGCCACGGACTGGCATGCAGGCGGTGTCTCGCCGAAGATGCAGGCGCGGACCCGTTCGCACGATCGTACGCCGACGAGACACGCCCACTGCGCATGCGCCTCTCCGCGAGGGCGCAGCGACGGGTTGAAGCGGCAGTCGTAGGCGGCGAGGGCGCGGATCATGCACGCGCCGAACGAGCTATTTTCGAGCGCCCCGAGGCATGCGCCCATCCAGGCACACGCGCGCTCGGCGTTCGCCCGCGCCTCCTCGCTCGTCCATGCGCAGAAGTCGATCGGCGGCGGCTCGGCATCGCTCGCCGCGTCGATCCCTGCGGCGTCCGCGCTCGGCTCGGCGTCGGGGGTGCACGCGGCGGGGTCGACGGTGCAGAGCGTGGCGTAGTCGGTCGAGTGGAACAGGTCGATGCACGCGACGATGCTGGCCGCCGCGATCGCGAAGAGGGACGCACGGATCGAGACGCGAGCCCGCACCATCTAGAACACACCCTCGAGCCGCAGCCCCGAAGGCGCGGGACGGACGGCGACCGACGGGCCCGGGGCGCTCGCCGCGTCCGGCTTCGCCGTCCAGAGTCGCACCGAAATCACGGCGAGCGCGGCCGCGCCCACGAAGCCGCCGAGCGCGAGCGTATCCAAGAGGCGAACCTCGTCGCGTTCGTCCTCGCAGCTCCGGCGGGTCGGGCACGTGCGCTTCGCTTCTTCGTGCGTGCCGTCGGCGATCACGTAGGCGGCGATCCCGCCGCCGGCGAGCACGACGGCGCCCGCCGCGGCCAAGATGGCGTTCATGGGCGGGCCCGAGCGCGGCTCCTCCTTCGGTGGCTCGGTGAAGCCCGCAGGGCGTGACGGAGTGGCGGGAGGCGACGGCGGAAGCGTGATCTCGACCGAGACCGTCGCGCCTTCCTCGATCGACACGCGCTTCTCGAACCTCTCCCGATCCGGCGCGTGTGCCGTGATCGTGTGCTCGCCGGGATCGATTCGGAACGGCTCGCCGCCGAGCATGGCGGACGCGACGGGCTTGCCGTCGAGGAGGACCTCCGTGTCCTTCGGCACGGGCGCGGCGACGGTGAGCGCGAGCCGAGGGACGCGCGCCTTCAGCGGCTCCATGCGCGCGCGTGTCTGCGCGACCACGTCGGTCTTCTTCTGCTCGATGGCGAGCTTCTCGACGGTCTCGTACTCGTCGAGCGCGGACGCGAGCAGGCCGGTCATCTCGAGGCAGAAGGCGGCGTGGAACCGGTTGCCGACCGTCGCCTTGAGCGACATCGACTCGCGGAACTTCGCGAGCGCCGCCGCGTAGTCGCCTTTCTTCTCGAGCGCGACGCCTTCGTCGAACGCGCGGCGAGCGAGATCGTCGTTCGCCGGCTGCGCGCGCAGCGGCATCGCCACGAGCATCACGGCGAGGAGCACGCGCAGCGCGTGCCATGTGCGATGATCCTTCCCCCGTCTGGATCGCATGGCTCCCCGCACGCGCGAAACGTGGCAGACCCCGATGCTCGGCGTCAACACCCTCGAGCGCACGCGCGGCGCCTCGCCCCTCGTTTCGTCGCGCGAGTGAGGAATTCGACGGGAAGACCGGAAGGGTGGAAGGTCGGATTTTCGAGGGCCGCGCCGCGCAGGGCCTAGGGCTCCTCGCCTCCGGGGTCCGACCCGGCGTCGTCCTCGTCACCGCCGTCGAGGCCGTCTCCGGCGTCGTCCTCGTCACCGCCGTCGAGGCCGTCTCCGGCGTCGTCCTCGCCGCCGTCGAGGCCGTCTCCGGCGTCGTCCTCGCCGCCGTCGAGGTCCCCACCCGCGTCGCTGCTGCCGGCGTCGCGGCGGCCTCCGCCTCCGCTTCCTCCTCCGAGGAAGTCGAGGACCGAACGGCAGTCGGGGCCGCACTGCTGCATGACGCACTGGACGACGGCGAAGACCTGGAGAGCGCTCGTGGGATCGCCGTCTGCGGCGCACCGGATCATGCAGGTCGGATCGAAGCCGCCGCCGCTCCCGCTGCCGAAGCACTCGGACGCGACGCACGCGAAGAGGGCGCGGCATTCGTCGGACTGGAAGCACGCGAGGATCGACTGCCCGCACGTCTCGGCCACGCACGCGGCGCAGGCGATGACGCCGGGCGCGTCACGGCTGGCGTCCGCCGGCGTCTCCGGCTCGGGCGCGGCGGCTTCCGCGGGCGCTGCCTCCTCGGTCGCGGCGTCGGCGACCTCTTCCGTGTCTTCGAGCGGTCCGCGGCTGCAGCCGTGGAGGGAGACGACGACGGTGCCGAACGTGGCGAGCGCGGCCAGGAGACGGCCTGCGGTGCTTCTCGTGGAGCGATTCCGAAGCATGTAGCGAGGGCTCTGTCTTAGCATGTCCGCCGATGCCGGGTCCCACCGTGTTGAAGAATCCTTCGGAGCTCCGCGCGGCGTGCGACGCTGCACGCGCGCGTGGGGCGAGCGTCGGCTTCGTCCCCACCATGGGCGCGCTCCACGAAGGACACCTCGCTCTCGTCCGAGAGGCGAAGCGTCACGCGTCGTTCGTCGTCTGCTCGATCTTCGTCAATCCCACGCAGTTCGGGCCGAACGAGGACTTCGCGCGCTACCCGCGCGACCTCGAGGGCGACGTGAAGAAGCTCGAGGGCCTCGCCGACGCCGTCTTCGCTCCCGAGGCGGATGCGATGTATCCGTCCGGCGAGCGCACGCGCGTCCGCGTCGACGACTTGACCGCGCATCTCTGCGGCCCGCACCGTCCGGGACACTTCGAGGGCGTGACGACGATCGTCGCGAAGTTGTTCGCGCTGGTGGGGCCGTCCGTGGCCGTCTTCGGGAAGAAGGACTACCAGCAGCTCGCGGTGATCCGGCGGATGGTGAAGGACCTGTTCTTTCCCGTCGAGATCGTCGGGCATCCCATCGTGCGCGAGCCGGACGGTCTCGCGATGAGCTCGCGGAACGTGTACCTCTCGGCGGAGGAGCGGACGCGCGCGCTCGCGCTCTCGCGTGGCTTGCGGGCGGCGGCGCGAGCGTTCGAGGGCGGCGAGCGTCGAGCCGGCGAGCTCAGGAGGCTCGCGCTGCAGGAGATCGAGCCCGCGGCGTCTTCCATCGATTACGTCACGATCGCCGACGCCGACGCGATCGTCCCGCTCCCGGACGAGTCCACCGTACCCGACCGCGTCCTCTTGGCGGTCGCGTGTCGCGTGGGCCGGACGCGGCTCATCGACAACGTCGTGCTCGGCGAGGATCCGGTCCCGGCCGCTCTGGGGTGACGTCCGCCCCGAGCTGGGATATTCGACTCCGCATGGAGAAGCGACCTGGCCGGTTCATCGTGCTCGAGGGTATCGATGGGGCGGGGACCACGACGCAGACCGTCCGGCTCGTCGAACGCCTCCGCGCGGAGACGAAGTCTCCTGTGAGAATGACTCGTGAGCCGAGCGACGGACCGATCGGCTCGCTCGTACGTCAAGTGCTGACCGGGCGCATCGTGATCCCGGGCGGGCGTGCCCCGGGGTGGACCACGATGGCGCTCCTCTTCGCGGCCGATCGCATGGACCACGTCGAGTCCGAGATCGAGCCCTTCCTGATGCAAGGCGGGATCGTCGTCTCCGACCGTTACGACGCATCCAGTCTCGCCTACCAGAGCGTCTCGAGCGGCCGGGGAGGGGAGGCCGCCGTCGAGTGGATCCGCCAGCTCAACAAACACGCCCTTCGCCCGGACCTCACGATCGTGATCGATCTCCCTTCCGAGATGGCCGCCGCACGCCGCGAGGTGCGCGGCGAGGCCGCGCAGCTCTACGAGCAGAACGAGGTCCAGCGCGCGCTCGCCGAGTTCTACCGCGACCTCGCGAAGCACATGCCGGAGGATCACGTCGTGATCGTCGACGGGCGAGGAAGCGTGGAGGAAGTGCACGCGCGCGTGTGGAACGCGTACGTGGCGCGGTTTGGATAGGAGGCCTCGGGCCTCGGGCCTCGGAGAGGCCTCAGGCCAGCAGGCCTCGAGAAAAGTCCTCAGCGCCATGAGGCTCCAGGCTCCAGTTGGTGGTCTGGGACTGCCGTCGTCAGCTCGTCGCGACGAGCTGCTCCGAAGCGCTCGAGCGTCGAGTGCCGTCCGGAGAACTGAGATCTGGAGCCCGGAGCCCGGAGCCTAATCCACGATCGGCAACTCGAGCGTCCGAGGCTTCCCGTCCCGCTCGTAGTCGATCTTGAGCGACGCCGCCTTCTCGAGGGAGCGGAGCGCGGCGTCGGCCTCCTCGGGGTGCTCGGGGACGATGCCGTTCACGCGCGTGATGACGTCGCCCGGCTTGATGTCGACGTTCCAGTCGGGGTTGATCGACTTGATCTTGAACCCGTGGAACTTGCCCTCGTGCATGACGGGCCAGTCCTCGACGGTGACGTTCTGGAGGAAGGCGCCGACGCCGCGGGCGATCGTCTCCTTCACGTCGGCGCGCTTGAGCGCGGTGATCGGCGGCCGCTCGGAGCGATCCGAGGGCGCCGATCCGGTCGTCTCGCTCGGCGGGGCAGTCGCGACCCGAGCGTCCTTCGCGGGAGGCGTGGAGCCTCCGCACGCAGCGAGGAGGACGACGAAAGACGCAGGGAAAAGAAGCCGAGACAGTTCGCCCATGGATCGTTCTTTCGCTGAGCTCGGAGCTCGGGCCCCGAGCCTCGGTTCCATCCTCCACACGTCGGGTCACGCTCGCAAGTTTTGGCCCGAGACGAGGCGTGCGAGCGCCAGACGATCGAGGTCCACCGTCGCGGTCGGGCCGGGAGGGGGCGCGAAGGCGAGGGTCACGCCGCCGGACTCGTCGACGAAGACGTGCGCCGCGTCGACGGCCCCGTGCGCCTCTCCGAGCTCGTGGAGGCGGTCGAGCGCCTCGCGGAGCATCGCCGCCTGCCCTGGGGTCGGCGTCCCGGTGAGCGGCGTGCCGCGCGGGGCCGCGAGCCAGATCACCTGATTCTCCCGATCGACGCGCAGCACGGTCTGGAGCGCCGGGTGGTCCGCGCGCGCGAAGACCGCCGCGCGGGCGAGCATCGCCGGCTCGAGCGGGATGCTCACCACCCGCCGTCCGAGCCATTGATCGACCTCGGCGCCGGTCTCGTCGGGCATGACGCGGAGGGCCGTGGGTCGAACGCTGGGTTGCTTGCGCGCGGGGCGCGGCGCCGCGACGCGCTCGATGGTGTTCGGCCACCGGAGCGAGCCGAGCGCTCTTCGCGCCGCGAAGGCGTCCTCGGGTCGCCGCGCGGGATCGGCGGCGACGAGCGAGAAGACGACGGCGTCGTGGCGGGCATCGAGCTCGCGGTGCACGGCGCTCGGACGGATCCGCGGGCTCACGCCTTCGTCCGGCGAGGACGGCGCGGCGTCCGTCACGTCGGAGCCGAAGGTGGACGCGCCGTCGGCCCGCGCCTCCGGCCGCTCGCCCGTCAGCATCTCCCAGAGGATCGCGCCGACGCCGAAGATGTCGCTGCGCACGGTGGCGGGGCGCCCTTCGCGCTGCTCCGGGCTCATGTACCCGAGCGTGCCGATGACGCCCGCCGTGGCCGTCGCGGACATGTCGCTCAGGTGCGCGACGCCGAAGTCGCCGAGGCGCGTGACGCCCGCGTCGTCGAAGAGGACGTTCGCCGGCTTGATGTCGCGGTGGATGATGCCCAGCCGATGTGCCTCGCCGAGCGCGGCGAGGACGGCCTGCGCGATCTCGACGGCGCGCGCGGGCGTGAGCGGCTCGCGGGCGAGCATCTGCTCGAGCGTCCCGCCGCCCATCCACTGGAGGACGAGCGCAGGACCCTCGGGGAGGTAGCCCCTCAGGGGCACGATGTTCGGATGGTCGAGCGCGGCGAGCACGCGCACCTCGCGCTCGAAGCGCGCGAGCGCGTCGCGACCGGCGCCGCGCGCGTCGTACCCGGCGAAGATCTTCACGGCGACCTTCTCGCCGCGGACGCCGTCGATGCATTCGAGCACGCGTGCGTGGGGCGAGGACGCGACCTCGCGGACGACCTCGTAGCGACCGAAGAGGCGCGAGCGGACGGAGGCCGGGTTCGCGACCGGGCCCTCCGTCTCGACGGCGCCGCCGAGCTGCTGGAGCTCGGCCTCCGCCTCGACGCGCGCCTGCGCGAGCCCGAGCCGGTCGAGCGCCGCGACCAGGATGGTGAGCGCCTCGCGCCGCTCCGGGGCGTCCGGCGGGACCTTCTGGAGCGCGCGCACCGCCGCGTCGGTCTTGCCGTAGCGATGGAGGAGCGAGCCGAGCGCGACGAGCAACGCGGCGTTGCCCGGCTCGCGTCGAAGCTGAGCTTCGAGGACGCGCGCGGCGCCCACGACGTCGTTGTTGGACTCGAGCAGCCGGGCGGCGTCGATCGCGCGTCCGGCCCGCTCCCACGCCCGAGCCGCCTCGACCTTCTTCCCGATCCCCTCGAGGAGGCGTGCCGCCATCGCGAAGTCACCGCGTCGCTCGAGATGGAACGCGACGCGTTCCGCTGCGGCTCTGTCGGCCACGAGCTCGGGCAGCGCGGCCTCCGCGATGTCGTCCGCCTTGCCGTCGAGCGCGAGCGGCAAGGCACGTGCCCAATCCTTCGCGCGCAGCGCGTGCTCGGCGGCGCGCCGAAAATCGCACGCCCGCTCGAAGAGCATGCTCGCGGAGCGCGAGTCGCCACGCGAGCTCGCGAGCTCGGCGGCCTCGATCAAGCGCTCCTCGCGAGCGAGCCGGGCGACGTCCTCGTCCACGTCGAGAAGTCTAGTGCACCGCGTCCGCCTTCGGGGCCGACGGAACGCATCCGTCCCCGGCTCAACCGTCGTCGTCCTCGTCCTCGTCCTCGTCGACCTTCGGCTCGCTCGTCGTGGCCTTGGCCGCGGTCGCGGCGAGGGCCGCGTCGAAGTCGGTCGAGATCGAGAACGGGTCGACGCCGCGCTCGCCGCGGGCGAGGGCGCGTGCGTCGCTCTTCGCCGCGAGGTCGGCGAGGATCCCGCGCGTGCGGTTCCTCTTGCCGGGGGCGCTGTAGTCGACCCAGAAGAACGATCGCTCGCGGACGTCGATGTGCAAGAAGCCGCTCGTCGGGTAGACGCCGACGCCCACGAAGCCTTGCTCGCGAACGAACTTCGCGACCTCTTCGTCGGTCCTGCCGGGCACGACGAGATCGACCGCGCGTCCTTTGGCGTGGTTGGAGGCCCTCTTGCCGGGGCGCGGCGTCCTGTAGCCGGAGATGATGCGGATCTCCGGCGCGGAGAAGTGGACCGCCACGCGATAGAGCACGTCGAGCAGGCGAGGGTCGATGGGATGCTCGTTGCCCGTGCGCGTGTCCCTGAGCAGGTGCGCGGCCCGATCGAGATCGTGAGCGCCGAATCCTCCGCGCTCGCTGGTCGCCGTGAGCTCCACGCGTTCGGGGACGTTCAACGCCTGCAGCACGAGCATCGGCCGGCCGTTCGCGTCGAGCGGAGCCGTCCTTCCGGGAGGCGCCGTGTGCCAGAGACGAGACACGGCCGCGCGGCTGGGTCGTTGCGGCTTCTTCGCTCCCTTCTTGGTCGAGGACGCCGGCGCACGCGCGGGCGCCTTCGCCGCCGGCTTCTTCCCCTGCGTCGCTTTGGGTCGCGCGGCCGCCTTGGACGCCGTCGCCTTCTGCGCCGGCCGCGCCTGCTCGCGCGCGGGCTTCGCATCGCCGTGCGCACGCCCGGGCACGACGGCGAGGGCGAGGGCGGCGAGGGCGAGGAGCTGGCGAGCGAACATGCGGGCGGGACGTTCTACGCGCCTCGCCCCCGTGGTGCAAAGCAGACTCGGTCAGCCTCGGCGTCGGGCGCGCTTTCGGCCGGAGCGTGGAACGGCCTCGGCGGACCTCGAGAGGACGCGCCGAGGACCGAGGACTGCCCTACCGCCTGAACGTCACCACCCGCGCGACGTCGAAGCGGACCTCGCCGGGCTCGATGCCCTTCGCGCGGAAGCCTTCCTTGTGGAGGCGGTGCACGGCGATCTGGCCTTCGTCGATGCCTGGGATCTGCGGGACGAGGAGGCGGCCGGTGTCCGTGCTCGTGCAGCGCAGGACGACGCGCGGGGCGGGGGAGAGGACGTCGACGTAGACGAGATCGTGCGGGTCGGCTTCCGTCGCGTCCCACGTGACGTCGAGGCCGGCGGGCATGGGCGTGACCCGGACGTCGGCGACGTCGTGCGGAGCCGTGACGGTGACGTTGAAGCCCTCGGCCAGGTCGGTGCCGCCGTTCGAGCGGAGCGTCACGCGGGAGCTCGGCGAGAACACGTCCGCCGAGCGGGAAGAGTAGACGACGCCGGAGACGACCCCTGCGGGGTCGGGGATCAGTCGGGGCACGAGCACCGTGCTCTTCGACGCGCCCTCCGTCGCCTGGCTGCTCAGCGTGACGGGGCCGACGTCGAGGAGCTCGACCGCGCGGCCGAGGACGGCCGGCGCGTCGTCGCTGGGAGTCGAGCAGGTGCCCACGGGTGGGATGTCGGCCGCGACGCCCGCCATGCGCAGGGCGGCGTCGTCGACGGCGCCGCCGCTCACCCGCACGAAGCGGGCGGTGACCGCGTCTCCGCGGACGGTGTCACCCGGTCCTGCCGTGCGCTCGACCACGATCACCGCCGTGGCGGTGGAGCTGGTCGTCTCCACGGGCTCCGGCTGCTCCGTCTCCGGAAGCGTGCACGCCACGAGGCTCGATCCGGTCAGGCCAGCGAGGAGGAGGAGATACGCACGCATGAACATTGGTAGCGTAGACGGCGGGCCTCAGGTGAGCAACCCGGCCCGCGCAGCCGCGCGTCTCTTCTATATGTGTGCCAGCACGATGGGAAGACCCCCGAAGGTCCTCGTGGTCGCAGCGTGGGAGCCCGAGCTCGAGCGATTCCGCGCGCTCGTCGCGGAGGACGAGGCCCTGTCGCGCGGCCTCGACCTGAACACGGATGCCGTGGGCATCGGCCTCGTGGACGCGGCTTCCGGCGCGACGCGTTGCATCGTGCAGCACCGCCCCGACCAGGTGGTGCTCCTCGGCACGTGCGGCGCGATGCCGTCCTCCGGGCTCGCGATCGGCGATGTCGTCGTAGGTCGCTCGGCGGTCGTCGCCGACGCAGCCGTGGTCGAAGGGCGCGCGGCGATGCCGTACCCGAACGAGGCCGTGGCGCTCGACGCGTCGATGCTGGGGGAGCTGGAGGCCGCGGGCGCCCGGCCGGCGAGGATCGTGAACACGCTCGGCGTCACGACGGACGACGCGCTCGCGACGAAGCTCGCCGAGCTCGGCGACGTCGAGCATCTCGAAGCGTACGCGGTCGCGCGCGCGTGTCTCGCCACGTCGGTCCCGTGCGCCGTCGTCCTCGGGATCGCGAACGTCGTCGGAGCGAGCGGACGCGAGCAATGGCGCGCCCATCACCTCGAGGCGTCCGCGCGGGCGGCCGAAGTCGCCGCGCGGGCGATCAGAACGTCCACCAGAGAGCGCTCGCCGGCGTGATCGTCAGCCCGCGGACGGTCACCTCGTTCGCGTTGTAGTCGCCGCTCACGACCTGGTAGGCGACCTGAGCTTCGAGCGCGACGTGGACGTGGTTGAATCCCGTCGCGAAGCCGAGCACTCCGCCGGCATGCCATCGGGTCGCGTCCAAGCGGATCGGCGGCATGCCGAGCGTGACGTCCTTCGGCTCGCTCGTGACCGTCTCGACGATGACGCGCTCGAAGCCGCCGCGAGGCCCGATCCAGATGGTGTAGAGACCTCCCGTGCTCTGCCAACCGACGAGCACCGGGACGTCGGCGCCGTATCCGTGGAGCGCGCCGAGGTCGACGTTCGGCAGGTCGGTTCCTTGCTGTCGGCCGTAGAGGGCCGCCGACGCGCCGAGCCCGAGCGAGAGGGACCACGGTCCGTCGTCGAAGGAGCGTCGCATGTCGGCGCGGACGCCTCGGCCCGTGTACGAAAGGCCGCCTTCGAACGCGTTGCCGACGCCGACGCGCGCACCGACGAAGGGCGCGAGCCCGGGAGCGACGGAGGCGGAGACGAGCGCGCCTTTCGCGTAGTCGGGATTCGATCCGGGCGGGCCCGGCAGGCTCTGTCCGCTCGGATCGCCCGCGGCGATGTCCCGCGCGCGGCGGAGGTCCTCGCCGAGCGAGCCTGGGACGACCTGCGCGCTCACGCCGCCGGCGGCGCGGACCTCGCCGCCCTGGAGGGTTCGTGCCGGGTGCAACAGCGGCGCGCCGCCGCCACAGCCGACGCTCGCCGCGGCAACGGCCGCGATTGCGAGCGCTCGCATGCGCGGCCCCATCCGTGCGTGGCGGGCTACTTCCGGAAACGCGAGGGGAAGTTGTTCTCGGCGACCCGCTTCTTCAGCTCCTCGTCGTCCGGGTGGAGGCGAACCGCACGCTCGATGAGCGATTTCTCGTCCTCGACGTGGTTCGGATCCGGTAGGCAGCACTCGACCGGACACACCGCTTGGCAAGCCTCGTGATCGTAGAAGCCGACGCACTCGGTGCAGAGCTCGGGATCGATCACGTAAATCTCGTCGCCCTCGCTGATGGCCTCGTTCGGGCACTCGGGCTCGCAAGCGCCGCAGTTGATGCAGTCTGCGGTGATGTGGGTCGCCATGGCGGCGTTCTTTAGGGTCCATGGCGCTTGATGTCAAACCGCAAACGGGACTAGAGCAGAGTCTGCTCTTGTTCCTCTCCGTCGTCCTTCGGCGCCTTTCGCCCTTCGGTCCGCGCGCTCGCGCTGGCCTCTTCTCCGTCGCCGGCGCCCTCCTGGTCGCGTGCACGCCGGAGATCGGGGACAAGTGCCAAATCTCGACGGACTGCTCGATCCGCGGCGATCGCCTCTGCGACCTCTCGCAGCCCGGCGGCTACTGCACGCAGCTCAATTGTCGCGGCAACGGCTGTCCCGACGAGGCCGCGTGCGTCCTCTTCAACAGCGCCGTCCCGGGCTGCGCGTACGACGATCGCGCGGGGCCGTCCGGGTCCCGGCTCGCGCGGTCGTTCTGCATGGCGGCCTGCGAGTCGAGCTCGGACTGCCGCGAGGGTTACGTCTGCGCCGATCCGCGGACGCCGCCGTGGAACGCGGTGATCCTCGACGACGATCAGAGCAAGCGTGCGTGTCTTGCGGCTCCGCTCGACTGGGACGCAGGCGCCGCGGGGCCGGGCCCGACCGCCCCCGTCTGCGGCCCGGCCGCGCCTCCGATGTCCCCGATCGATGCGGGGCCGGCCGTCATCCACGATGCCGGTGGGCCTCCGCCGCTCTTCGATCGGAACCCCGGGCCCGAGGACGCCGGCGCCGGCGGAGGTTGACCTGTCCGCGGTCGAGCGGACTTCGACGGGACCGGGCTCGGCCGGTCTGCTCGGGGGACCCGCGAGGGACGTGTCTCGCGCGAGAGGGCGAGGCGCGGTCGTGCGCGTGGCGCGCGTCGTCGTGGCCCGTCTCCTCGAGGCGGCGCTCGTCGTCCTCCTCCTGGCGACGGCGGTGTTCCTCGCGCTCCGCATCTTGCCGGGCGATCCGGCGGCGCTCGTCCTCGGCGACCAGGCGAGCGAGGCCGAGCGCGCCGCTTTGCGCGGCAAGCTCCACCTCGACGAGCCGCTCTGGCTCCAGTACGTCCGCTTCGTGCGCGGGCTCGTGACGCTCGACCTCGGCGAGTCCGTTCGCCGGCCGGGCACGGCCGCGCTCGATCGGGTGCTCGACGCGGTCGGGCCGACGGCCTCGCTCGCCACGCTCGCGGTCTTCCTCGGAGCGGCCGTCGGCGTCTCGGCGGCCGTGCTCGGCGCCGGGCCGTGGCTCGGAGAGCGCCGCCGATGGGTCGATCGGATCGCGACGGCGATCGCGGCGACGCCCCTCCTGGCCTTCGCGCCGATCCTGACGTTCGCGCTCGCCGCCCGCCTGCGTGTCGTTCCGCTCCCGGGCGATCCCGATGCCGGTGTCGCCGGGCTCCTGTTCGCGAGCGGCCTGCTCGCGGTGCCGCTCGCCGCGCACGTCGCGCGCGTGTCGCGCGCCGCGCTCGACGACGTCGCGCGCGCGCAGTTCCTCGCGGTCGCGCGTGCCAAGGGCGGAAGCCATGCGCGCGCGCTCTGGCTGCACGCGCTGCCCGCGTCGGTGGGCCCGATCGTGACCGTCGTGGGGACGCAGCTCGGCGCGCTTCTCGGTGGCGCGGTCGTCCTCGAGCGGCTCTTCGAGCGGCGCGGTCTCGGGACGTTGATCCTCGAGGCCTACGCGTCACGCGACCTACCGGTGCTCGAAGCAGCCGTCGTCTTCTCGGGCGCGCTCTTCGTCGCAGCCCAGCAGCTCGCGGCGGCGGTCCACGCCGCCGTCGACCCGAGGGTTCGCCGGTGAGGCTCGGAAGGATGCTACCGACGAAGCGATCGACGATCCGACGGAGGACGCCATGACGGCGCGCAGCCACCCGCTCGGCGCGAAGCTCGGACCCGCGCTGCGCGTGCTCCCGCTCGTCGTCGTCCTCGGTGTCTCCGCGGTCGTCGCGGCGAGCGCACGCTCGCCGGTGATCCTCGAGCCCGAGCTGTCGTGGGCTCCGCCCTCCGCCGATCGTCCGCTCGGATCGGGCGAGGGCGGCGTCGATCTGCTCGCGCTCGTCGCGCACGCGAGCCTGCGCGCGATCGTGCTCGCGGTCTGCGTCGCGCTCGCCGGCTTCGTGGTCGGCTGTCCGCTCGGCGCGGCCGCGGCGCTGCGTCGGGGACGGCTCGAGCGCGCCGTCGTGAGGGCGTGCGACCTCGTCCAGGCGTTCCCCACGTTCCTCCTGGCGCTCGTCGTCCTCTCCGCCGTGCGCTCTCCGTCGCGCGTCCATCTCGGGATCGTCTTCGCGCTCACCGCATGGGCTCCGTTCGCGCGCCTGGCGCTCGCACAGACGCGCGTGCTGCGCGATCAGGCGTTCGTCGAGGCCGCGCGCGCGATCGGCGTCGGCCCGGCGCGCGTCGTCGTCCGTCACCTCGTCCCGAACCTCCTCGGCGTGGTCGCGGTCCAGCTCGGCGGTAGCGCGGCCGCAGTCGTCGTGAGCGAGGCCGCGCTCTCGTTCGTGGGCTTCGGCGCGCGCGACGGAGTCTCGCTCGGCGCCGTCCTCGACCAGGGCGTCTCGGCGATGCTCCGGGCTCCGCACGTACTCGTCGTCGGCGCGTGTGCCGTCTTCGTGACGAGCGTGAGCTTGATGGTCGCGGGGCGTGTCTTCGATCGAGGCTTTGCACGCGCGCCGCGACGGAACTAGACAGTGGCCATGCTTGGCCCGCCGCTCTTGCCGCGCAACCTCGAGGCGAGCGTGCGCGATCTGTCGAGCGCGCGTCCCGACGTGCGCGCGTCCGCGATCGAAGACCTCGTCCGCAATGCGCGCGGTCGGGACGACGTGCGTGCGCGTGCGGTGCCTCTGCTCATCGAGCGTTTGAAAGACGAGCACCCGCGCGTACGAGCCGCCGCCGCCGTCGCGCTCGCGGATCTCGAGGCCAGGGAGGCGGTGATGGCTCTGCTCGTCTCGATGGAAGACGACGATATGCACGTGCGGCAGATGGCCATCAACGCGCTGGGCGAGATCGGCGATCCTCGCGCGCTGCCGCGCCTACGGCGCGCGCTCACCGATCCACGGCCGGAGGTCCGGTACCAGACGGTGATCGCGTTCGCGCGCGTGGCCGATCGCTGTCGCGAGGAAGACGCCGGCGGGCTCGACGCGTCCGAGGTCGACGATGCCCTCTTCGAGGCCGTGAGCGACGAGGACGACGCCATCGCGCACATCGCGTTCCGCGTCGCCGAGGAGCGCCTGGAGGAGGGCCGCGTCCCCGACGGCCGGTTGCTCGCCCGTGCACGCGCGCTCGTCGCCGCGGAGGCGAGCGACGAAGCGCTGTCGCCTCACGTGGTGCTCGTCGCGGCGATCCTCCTCGCGAAAGCGGGTGACGATCGCGGGCACGACATCATTCTCCGCGTCGTGCGCGGCGAGCGGATCCGCGGTCAGGCTCCGAACAAGGAAGACGAGCGCGCCGCCGTGGAGCTCGTCGGCGAGCTCGGGCTGGAGCAGGCGATCCCCCATCTCGAGCGGCGGGCGTGGGGCCTCGCGCGGTTCGTCCGTGACACGTGCCCGTTCCACGCCCGGATCGCGCTCGCGCGCATGGGGCACGAGCGCGCGAAGAAGGAGATCCTCTCCGAGCTCGGGTCGACGCGGCGCGAGGTGCTCTCCGGAGCCGTCGTCTCCGCTGGGCGCGCGCGCATGACGGAGGCGCGGGACGCCATCGCCAGGCTCACGGCCGCGGCGGTCGATCCGGAGCTGGTTCGGGAGGCGCTCCGGCGGATCGACGGCGAGGATCTCGGAGGCGCAAAGCGCTCGTGACCTCGGGGCGTGGGGCGACCGGCGAGCCGTAGGAGCTTCCGACCGCCGAGGCGCGAATTTTCCTGGAGCGTGGAGCCTGGAGCCCGGAGCCTGCTCGGCGTGGCCGCGTGTGTCGATGTAGGCATGTACGTTGCATCTTCCTCGGGCGCACTTCGCGCGAAGGAGGTTTCTGACGGGCGGGGTGCGCATCGTCCACCGACGGCGTACGCCGGCGGACGGTGGGGACGAGAGCACGAGGGTGCGGACATGACGGCGTCATCCTTCATGAATCGGCGCCGTCAGCCCGTGACTCGAGTGCGAGGGCAACGAAGCGAGCGCCTTCGGGTGCGGCCGAAGGGTCCGATGCCCGAAGGCGTCAGCGTCGGGGGCTCCCGTTAGGAAGTTATCGGTCGGAATGGATTGTCATAGCTCGGCACTAACGCTTGACGGACCTGCGGTCGGTAGCTAGCGTGCGCGCGCTTTTGGCCCCGGACCGTCGGATCTTCGGGCTGACACGGTTCGTTTCCTGAGCTCGTCGAATCGCCGCGGCTCAGACCCGAAGGCGCAGTACCCCACCGAATTTGTGGCTTGGCGGCGATGAGCCCGCGAAAGCAGTAGGAGGCGACGGACATGGTTAAGAAGTTGTTCGCTCTTGCGAGTGTCACGGCCCTTGGGGGTCTGGTGGCCGCGGTCAGCGCCGCGGGCTGCACGACGACCGAAGTCATCACGCAGTCGTCGGAGGGGCCTGCGGACGCAGGGCGCAAGGATTCCGGCAATCGTCCGCCGCCGTCGACGGGCGATGACGAGGATCCGACGGACGAAGATCCCGTGACGTGCCTCACCAAGGACCCGATCGACGTCTCGGAGCTCACCTACAAGCCGCCGCGTACTCCGCAGTCCGCGTGCCCGAAGGACGTCGGCGACGTCGTGAGCAACTACATCAACACCGCCGCGAAACCCACGTGGCTGGGCCTCAGGGATGAGGTCGCCCAGAAGGTGAGCGCGGACTGTGCCGCTTGTGTCTTCAGCAATGTGAAAGAGCCCGAGTGGGGTCCGATCGTCGTCGACGACAACGGCGCGGGAACGTGGAACTTCGGCGGCTGCGTCCAGACCGTCGCCCAGAAGGAGGCTGACTGCGGCAAGGGCATGGAGCAGATGAACCTCTGCATGGAGCTGGCTTGCGAGTCGTGCGACGAAGACGACCAAGATGCGATGAGCGAATGCATCCAGGCCTCGATCGGCGCGAAGGGGCCGTGTGGTGACGTGTACGGGGCCGCAGCTACGGCCTGCGGCGGCCCGGGAGCCATCAGCAGCGCCGCTCAGCGGTGTTCGACTGGGCTCGACATGATCACGGTGGCGTGCATCAGCGGTGGCGACGGGGCACCCGACGCTGGTGCCGATGCCAACGGCGATGATCCAGAGGAGTAACTCGGAGGAGTAAGAGCTTCGGCCGTCGCCTCGGAAGGCTCGGTCCGCGCTTGCGGGCTGAGCCTTTCGTGTTTTTCGAGGTAACCCGCGGTGAGCGGCCTTTCATCGGACGCGTCCCGACGCTAGAACCGAAGCCCAGCTCGTCGGCTTCGAGGTGCGAACGGCACGACGAGCGGTCACGAGGAGACTCCATGAGAGCATCGAAGGCCCGTTCGACGATTCTCGTTGCCGTGCTCGGGATTCCGCTCGCCAGCCAAGCGTGCGCGAACTGCGAGCGAACGGACGATGGCGGGGCGACGGGAGCCAAGGTGGAGTCACTCCCTCCGGTACGCGACGACGAAGGGGAAGGCGGGGCGAAGCTCCCGGCCCAGGCGAGCACCACGGTGGTGACCAAGGGGCCCAGGGTATTCAAGGCGCTGGCCATCGACGACGGCGGGACGCATCCTCGACCCTGAAAGGGCGCGGCACGACACGTCCGCCGTGGTGTGCGCGAGGCGCCCGTGCGTCCGACCCGCGACGTCGACTTCGCGCTGACCGCGTCGCCGGCTCGATGAAGTGGCCGCCAATCGACCGAGCGGAGAGCGGCCGGAACGATTTGTGTAGAGTACACATGAGGCGCGCGTCGTTCGAGGACGAAAGACCTCGATCGGCGGTGTCGCTCGTCGAGGCACACCGTCGAATGCGTTGACGACGCCGAGCTCGAACGCTGGTCGAGCATCGCTCCGTCGCTCCGAGGCGGAGCGAGCGGGAGAGACCTCTCGAGCCGAGATCGCACGGTGCTCGACGCCACGGTCGGATCTGCGTGCAGCGCTCGATCACGTGGTCGTCGCGATCGCGAGTGAAGCGGTCGCGAGGCGACGCGCTCCTTCCATCGCTCTGGCTAGAGCCTTGCGTTCCTCTCGGAGACCGCGTCCGCCCTGGCGTCGCGATCGAAGAGGCGCGATGCGAAGCGGCTTCTCTGCGTCAGACAAGACCGACTTCGTGGGCGCACGCACCGGGGAAACAGACCGCCGAAGAAGCGGTAGGAGGGACGGACATATGATCCGAAAGCTGTTCGCGCTTGCGAGTGTCACCGCGCTGGGAGGACTCGTCGCCACGACGGGTGCGACGGGTTGTTCCTCGACCGACAAGGTCACGCCGGGCGGGGACGCGGGGCCCGCCGGCAGCACCGACGTGAAGAACACGGACGCACAGAGGCCTCCGCCCAAGGAGGACGAGCCCGAGGACGAAGCTCCGACGTGCAAGGCCGACATCCAGTTCACGCCCGACGCGACGAAGCCTCCCGCGCCGCAGCAGGAATCGGCATGCACGAAGGCGGCGATCGATGCGCTCGCCGATGCGTGCATCGAGGACGCGACCGCCGAGAAGTGCACGGAAGCCCGTGCGGCGGCCGCGAACAAGACCTGTGCGGAGTGCGTTTTCGGCACGAAGGCCGACGAACAGTGGAAGGCGATCGTCCTCGCTCCGGGCGAGAAGCCCTCGGCCATCTACAACCAGGAGGGCTGCGTCGATCACCTCACCGGCGTGGAGGGCTGCGGCCACAAGTACGTCACGGTGCTCTCGTGCTTCAACGCGTACTGCGGCGACTGTGATCCGACGAGCGTGCGCGACTGCGTCGAGTACATCGCCGAGGGCGAGTGCAAGAGCCACCGGATCGCGGACGAGACGTGTGCGAAGGCGCTCAGCGCGAACGAGGTGATGGTCGACCGTTGCTTCCCCGCGTCGACCGACCAGGCAGGCGTGAAGGCGCTCTTCGTGCACATGGCCACCGTCGCCTGCGCCTCGAGCCTGCTCGAGGAGGGTGGTGGCGGCGGCGGCGGCGGCTGACGCCGCTTCGCGAGGCACCGCGTCGGGCGACGAGCTCGCCCATGCGTGACGAGAGGCCGCCGGGCACGCCCGGCGGCTTTTCGTCTCGTGCGCCTCGAGAGGTCGTCACGAACGTGCCGTGCGCCGTATCGCGAGCGAACGTGCGCGCGCGTCGCGGGCCCTTCGGCCGCTTCACGCGCGCGCGGGCGCCTCACGAGCCTCTCCCTGGCGTCGGGCTTGCGACCGGGGACGTGGGAAGGCCCAAGCAGGAGGGACCGAAATGATGAAGCAGTTCTACGCTCTGGCGACCATCGGCGCGCTGAGCGGGTTCGTCACGCTCACGAGCGTCGCGGGCTGTGGGTCGCAGGGAGGGGGCGACGACGCGGATCGCTCCGGGTCGAACGACACGCCGACGAATCCGAGCGATCCCGCCGCCCAGAGCACCGATCCACCCGCGTGCAAGGCGAACATCGACTTCAAGCCCGCGGAGACGAAGCCGGTCGCTCCGAAGATGGCCTCCGCGTGCACGTCGACGGCCATCAGCGCTCTGGCCGACGCGTGCACCGACGAGCCGAACGGGACGGCCTGCGAGAGCGCGCGCAATGCCCCGGGCAACAAGGCGTGCGCGGACTGCATCTTCGGGATGAAGTCCGATCCCACCTGGAGGGTGGTGGTCCTCGCCCCCGGCGAGACGCCCGAGGTCATCTACAACCAGGAAGCCTGCGTCGAGCACATCACCGGCGTGGAAGGGTGCGGTCACAAGTACATGACCGTGCTCGCGTGCTACGTCGACTACTGCGCCACGTGCAACAGGCAGTCGGGCATCCAGTGCCTGCAGCAGGTCGCCGAAGGCGAGTGCAAGCCGTATCGCATCGACGACGAGGCATGCGTCAAGGCGACGGAGGAGAGGCAGAGCGCCATCGCCGGGTGCTTCCCTGCCACGGAGGACGCGAAGGGCATCCGAGCGCTCTTCAATTACATGGCGGCGGTCGCGTGCGGCGGCGGTCAGGTCGGCGCGGCGGAGGAGGGCGGCGGCGACGACGCCGAACCGTAGCCGTTCGACACATGGGCCGTGCGTGAGCTCCACGCGCGGCGAAGCCCGACGAGCGTGATGGCGTGCCCGGTGTCTCGGCGTCGCCGTCGGGACGGGGCGAAGGTCGCGCGCGCCCCCTCGCCACATCGGAGCGCCGGCGACGCGTCGCCGTGCCATCCGGGCGGCAGGATGACGAGCTTTCCCCGCCGGCCCGGCAGAGCTCGGAGGAGGGGACGTGAAGGCGAGCGCGCCCCGACCTTCTCGCACGGCCTTCGCCGCCGCGCTCGTCGTGCTGCTCGCCCCGGCGTGCGGTTCGTGCGACGAGGCGGAGGGCCTTTCTCCGGGCCCGAGCCCGTCCGCCCGCCCCTTCCACTACCGCTGGGACGGAGGCCCCGCGTGTGGATGAGGCGTCTCCGCGAAGCGGGCGCTGCCCGTACGGACGCCGCCGACGACGCCGGCAGTACGGCCGAGGACGCAGCCCCGTGACGCGGGCTCTCGGGTCGACTAGCTTGCGGTCGCGATGATCACCGAGCCCAACGCGACCTTGCGCGACTCCGACCCCGACGTCGGGCTCTTCACCGTCCTCCGAGAGGACGGGACCGCCGATCCGCGGGTCGATCCGAAGATCCCCACGGAGCGGCTGCTCTTCGCGTATCGCCACTTGCGTCGGCTGCGCCTGCTCGACGCGCGCATGATCCTGCTCCAGCGCCAGGGCCGGATCGGCTTCTACGGTGCGTGCACGGGCCAGGAGGCCGTGCCGATCGCGACGGGCCTCGTCGCGCGCCCGGACGACTGGGTCTTCCCCGCGCTGCGCGAGCAGAGCGTCATGCTCGTGCGGGGCTTTCCGCTGCGCGAGTTCGTGGCTCAGGTCTTCGGCAACTCCGGTGACGTGCTCAAGGGGCGGCAGATGCCGAGCCATCCTTCGGGCAGGCGTGTGAACCAGGTGAGCTGGTCGTCGTGCATCGGCCCGCAGATCCCGCAGGCCGTCGGCGCGGCATGGGCGATGAAGCAGGCGAAGAAGCGAGGCGACGCGAAGGGCGATCCCGACGCGATCGCGTTCGGCTTCTGCGGAGACGGCGCGACGAGCCAGCCCGACTTCCACGCCGCGATGACGTTCGCGAAGAGGCTCGAGGCGCCCGTCGTCATCGTGTGCCAGAACAACCACTGGTCGATCAGCGTGCCGACGTCTCGTCAGACGGCGTCGCGCACGATCGCCGTCAAGGGCCGCGCATACGGCATCCCGAGCGTTCGCGTCGACGGCAACGACCTGCTCGCGATGTACGCCGTCCTGTCCTCGGCGGCCGACCGCGCGCGACGCGGCGAGGGGCCGACGTTCGTCGAGGCGCTCACGTATCGCATCGGCGCGCACTCGACGAGCGACGATCCGAGCCGTTACCGGACGGACGCCGAGGTCGAGGCCTGGAAGAAGAAGGATCCGGTCGATCGGCTCGCCCGGCACCTCCGAAAGCTCGGCGCGATCGACGACGCCTTCGAGAAGACGCTCGAGGAGGAGCTCACGGCGGAGATCGCCGCGGTCGTCAAGGAGGTCGAGGAGCTGCCTCCGCCTCCGCGGACGAGCCTCTTCGACGACGTCTACGCCGAGCCGACGTGGAACCTCCGCGAGCAGCGGGAGCTCCTCCTGAGGACTCCGCCCGCGCCTTCGCACTGACGATGCACCGCGGCGACGCGGCGGCGCATCGTGCTTCCGCTTCGCTACTTTGCGCGGGGCTTTCCTTCGTGTAAACCGGCCCTACTTCCTCATCATTCACGGAGAGATCGATGGCGAACCGAACGTGCGATGTGGTGGTGATCGGCGGAGGCCCTGGAGGCTACGTCTGCTCGATCCGGCTCGGCCAGCTCAAGCAGAAGGTCATCTGCGTGGAGAAGGAGGAGGTCGGCGGCGTGTGCCTCAACTGGGGCTGCGTGCCGTCGAAGGCCCTGATCAGCGCCAGCCACACCTACGAGAAGGTGAAGGACCAGGGCCAGACGATGGGCATCCTCACGGAAGGCCTTCGCGTCGACGTCCCGCGCATGCAGGAGTGGAAGGACGGCATCGTCAAGAAGCTCACCGGCGGCGTGAAGGGCCTGTTCCGTGGCAACGGGGTCGAGCTCGTCTACGGTGAGGCGCGCGTCACGAGCCCGAGGACGGTCCAGGTGAAGACGCGCGAGGGCGCGACGGAGACGATCGAGGCGACGAAGGCCATCGTCATCGCCACGGGCTCGTCGACCATCGAGCTGCCGGCCTTCAAGTTCGACGGCAAGCAGATCATCGGCGCGAGGGAGGCCGTCAGCCTGAAGAGCGTCCCGAAGCGCCTGCTCGTCATCGGCGGCGGCGTCATCGGGCTCGAGCTCGGCACGGTCTATCAGAAGCTCGGCGCCGAGCTCACGATCGTGGAGGCGACCCCGAGCCTCTTGCCGGGCGTCGAACCGGATTGCACCGCGGTCGTGGAGAAGAAGCTCCTCAAGCACGGAGCGAAGATCTTCAAGAACGCGAAGGCGATGGGCTACGAGCGCAACGCCGACGGCTCGCTCGCGGTGAAGGTCGATCTCGGCGGCGGCAAGTACGACACGCTCGTCACCGACATGGTCCTCGTCGCGGTCGGCATGCGCCCGAACGGCGCCGGATTCGGCCTCGAGGAGATCGGCGTGAAGGTCGAGCGCGGCTTCGTGCCGACGGACCAGTTCGGCCGCACCAACGTCGAGGGCGTCTACGCCATCGGTGACGTCAGCGGCCACCCGATGCTCGCGCACAAGGCCAGCAAGGAAGGCGAGGTGGTCGCCGAGATCATCGCGGGTCACAAGGCCGCGAAGGACTGGGTCGCCATCCCGGCGGCCATCTTCACGGACCCCGAGATCGCCACCGCCGGCCTCACCGAGGCTCAGGCGAAGGAGAAGGGCTTCGAGGTCCGCATCGGCAAGTTCCCGTTCGCCGCGCTCGGGCGCGCCATGGCGGTCGGGGAGACCGACGGCTTCTTCAAGGTCGTCGCCGACAAGAAGACGAACGAGCTGCTCGGCGTCCACATCGTCGGCCCCGAGGCGAGCGACCTCATCAGCGAGGGCGCGCTCGCGCTCGAGATGCACGCGTTCCTCGAGGACATCGGGCTCACGATCCACCCGCACCCGACGCTCGGCGAGGGCTTCATGGAGGCCGCGATGAACGGCCTCGGCCACGCGATCCACATCCTCAACCGCGGCAACTGACCGCCGCCGCGGAAAGGGGCGGCGCGACTAGCGCCGCCCCTTGAAGCCCATCATCTGCTGGACGACGGCCTCGCTCTCTTCGGCGATCTCCGCGCTCTCGCGCGCGCGGTCCGCGCAGTCCTCGCACAGCTTCTTCGTCTTGCCGTCGATTTTCACGGAGACGAGCCGGTCGACCTCGTCGTCGCAACCCTTGCACGTCGGCATGTAGCCTCCTCCCGTTTTTTCCGGCGCTGCGCGCGGACGGAACTTATCATACGAGGCTAGGCCAGCCGCGGAAGGGTATAGTCTTTCGTGGCGTTGGAGGCGTGAGCGATGGGCATCTTCGACCGCATGGGCAAGGTCATCTCGAGCAACCTGAATGCGTTGCTCGACAAGGCCGAGGACGACAGGAAGCTCCTCGAGCTCAACCTCGAAGAGATGGCCGAGCAGCTCAAGGCAGGTCGACAGGACGTCATCGCCGCGGTCGCCGCAGAGAAGCAGCTCCGAAAGAAGGTCGACGACCTCAAGGCCGAGGTCGAAAAATGGGAGAAGCGCGCCGAGCTCGCGCTCAAGAGCGAGGACGAGGCGCTCGCGCGCGAGGCCCTGCGCCAGAAGAAGCGCTGCGAGACGGAGCTCGAGGCCGCGGAGAAGTCGCGCATCGAGCAGCGCGACACGGCTTTGAAGATGAAAGAGGAGCTCGAGCGGATGGAGCGGAAGCTCGAGGACCTCAAGATGCGGAAAGGGACGATCGCCGCGCGCGCCCAGCAGGCGAGGTCCGGCGGCGGCTCCGAGTCGCTCGGGGCGCGCGGAGGCTCGAGCGCGTTCGAGAACTTCCGCCGGATGGAAGAGAAGATCGAGGGCCGTGAGGCGGAGAGCCTCGCGATGGCCGAGGTGGAGGCCGCGCTCGGGACGACGGAGCGGCGCGATCTCGAGGAGAAGTTCCGCGAGCTCGAGCGAGGCCTCGGCGGCGGTGGCTCGGCGAAGGACGCCGATATCGAGGACGAGCTCGCCAAGCTGAAGAAGCGCATCCGCATCTAGTCGTGGAAGCGCGCGTCATCGCGAGCTTTCGGACGATCGGGGGACCAGGGAGGCCGTTCCTCGAGCGCGCGCGATCGCTCATCGAGCGCATGACGTCCCTCGGCGGCGTGCACGTCGGATGGGACGTCCTCAAGATCACCTTCGCGTTCGAGGCGTCGCAGCTCCCCGCGGTGCTCGACGCGGCCATCAACCCCGGGCCCGAGACGCAGGGGGAGGAGCCGCCTTGGGCCGTCGGGCTCGCGCAGGGCGACATCCGGCAGGTGAACGAGCCGGGCTCGCCGCTCACGTCGAGCGGTCTTCTCTGGTGGGGGCCGCCCATCGTCGCCGCCTCCGCGCTCGCGGGCCTCGCGCGGCCGGGCGAGATCCTCTGCGCGCAGACGATCCCCGCGCTCCGCTCCGGAGACCTCGTGACGTCGGGGCTCCGCATCGCGCGCGAGGGGACGCTCCGCGTCCGTGGCGCGCGCATCTACAAGCCACAGCCGTGGAGGCGACAGGCGATCGAGAACCTGGCGCGGATGAGGGAGCCGGGCCTCGTCACCGCGCACTTGCCACGGGTCTCGCTCGAGCCCGGCGCGCTGGTCGTCGTCCGCGCGGCGCCCGGCGCCGGCGGGACGCGCCTGTTGAACGAGCTCGCGGCGCGCGAGGCGCGCGCGCTCGTCATCTCGCCCGCGGGATCGGGCTTCGAGCCGCTGGGCGCGCTCCGTCGCGCGCTCGGACGAGCGGCGGGGCGCACCGTGAACCCGCTCCTGCTCGAGCTGCAGGAGCCGCTCGACGAGCTGCTCGCCGGCAAGGGCGTCTCGCTCGACATGGCCGCGAGGCTCATTACGGCGTTCCTCTGGCCGAAGGTGTCGGGGACGAGCAGCGCGATCCTCATCGACGACGCAAAATGGGTCGATCCAGCGACACTCGAGGCGTGCGTGCGTGCGGTGCGCAAGGCGCCGGCGTTCGGCGTCATCGCCCGTCTCGACGCGACCGGAGGGCTGCCCTCGGTGCTCGCCGGGCTGAACAAGGTGGCCGAGCACGAGGTGCCGGCGCTCTCGCGCGAAGGCGCGGAGGACGTCGCCGTCGGGTGCACGGGCGACGCGATCGACGCGCACGCGCGCGCCCGCTGGGCACGTCTGGGAGGCGGCAGCCCGCTCGCCGTCGTGGAGGCGATCGCGCACGGCATCGCGAGCGGCGACCTGACGTGGTCCGGTGAGGTGGCGACGCCACGCTCGCGTGCGGCGGGACGAGGGAAGGTGCGGTCCGCGGCGAAGTGGATCCGCAAGCGCGCCAACGCCGAGAAGACGCCGGTGCGCGTCCTCCTCTCGCTGCTCGCGGTCCTCGGTGGCGAGGCGAAGCTCTCCCTCGTCGAGCGCGTGCTCGAGAAGGCGTCGCTCCGCGTCGATGCGGCCGCGACCCTCGCGTACATGGAGCGCGCTCGCTGGGTGGTCCGCCCGCAGGAGGGTTGGTTCGCATTCCCGTCGCGCACGCACAAGGACGCGCTCTTCGCGACGCTCGAGGAGGAGGTCAAACACAAGCTGCACCTCGCAGCCGCGCGCGCGATCGAGGAGAGTGAAGGCGCGTTCGGTCGCGTCGAGGCCGCCTGGCATGCGGCGCAGGCGGGCGAGGGCGCGAAGGCCGCCGCGGCGCTGCTCGAGGCCGCGCGGGCGACGGGCGCGGCCGGCTTCCAGGCCAGCACGACGCAGCTCGTGGCGTTCGCCCGCCGCGCCGATCCGTCGTGCGAGGAGGCGGCTCTCGAGCTGCTCGGGCAGGTGCTCGATCGCCCGTCGAGCGAGAACCCCGCTCCTGCATCGATCCCGCCGATGGCGCCGCCTTCGGCTCCGCCCGTCGCCTTCGGACCGTCGCCGTCGCCGTCGTCCCATTCGTTCTACGCGGCGCGCCCGTCCAACGCGCCGGTTCGGTCGGTGCCCGAGCGCGTCGCCGCGATCGCGTCCGTGCCGCCCGTTCCGCGGTCGGTCTCGGTCCCGCCGCCGGCGGCGCCCGTGCCGCCGGCGCCGGCCGTGCCTCGGGCTCCGCTGGCTTCGCCGGCTTCGCCGCGCGTGCCGATCCCGCCGGCCACGATTCCGCAGATCCCGGACAACTTCGACGACATGGTCGAGCACGCGCTCTCCACGGGCGCAGAGCCGGACTCGATGGTGGAGCACGCGGTGATCATCAACCCGGACGGCCCGCCGCAGGCCGATCGATCCGGTCCGGCCACGCGAGCGACGATCGAGAGCGAGCCGCCGACGATGCTGGACGAGGAGGCAGCGCCGCCGGTGCCCGACGAGTCCGCCCCCGCGCGCTCGGGACCGTCGCTGTCCCGTGACCCGTCGAAGCCGCCCGCGTCGGACGGCGGCAGCCTCGCGCGCCGACTGGCGGAGCTCGCGAAGGAGGTCCTCCAAGCGGCGGACGACGCCGCGCTCGCGCGATGGGCCGACGGCCTTCCTCCGGCCGGCGAGAGCGCCGCGTTCACGGGACGTATGCGCGCGATGGAGCAGCTCGGCCGCGGAGACATCGGCGATGCGCTGCGCGTCCTCCGCCGAACGCGCGCGCAGCTCGATCCATCGGATCACCGCCGCCGCTGCCAGACGTCGCTCGCGCTCGCCGTCGCCCTCAGCGTCGCCGGCCGCCCGCAGGAGGCTCTGCTCGAGGGCCTCGACGCCCTCGCGCGCGCCCGCCAGGTCGGCGACGACCGCGGCGCGAAGGCGTGCCTCGCGTTCCTCGCGAAGCTCTATTCGTCCGTCTCGCGCGACGAGGAAGCAGAGTTGCTGCGAGCTCGGTCGATGAGCTGACGCACCTTACTCCGAGGCCTTCTCCTCCGGCGGCCTCTCTTCCCAGGCCTCTCGGAGAATCTCGGCGACCGCTTCGTAGAGCGCCTCTGGGATCTCGTCGCCGACCTCGAGCTCTATCAGGGCGCGTGCGAGCGGGACGTCGCGGAGGACCGGGACGCCGTAGTGATGGGCCGCTTCGACGATGCGCCTCGCCAGGTCGCCACGGCCGGAGGCGACGACGACGGGGGCCTCGTCGCCTTCGCTCTCGTCGTACTTCAGGGCGCACGCGATGTGGGTGGGGTTCACGACGACCACGCTCGCGTTTCGGACGTTGGCGATCGTCGCGGCGGCGAGCATCTCGTGATGCGCGCGCTCGCGCGCCGCCTTCTGTTGCGGATCTCCCTCGCTCTCCTTGTGCTCACGCTTGACCTCCTCCTTCGACATCATGAGGCGTTTGCGCCAGGAGCGGCGCGTGACGACGATGTCGAGGACGGCGAGGAAGAGGCCGACGACCGCCGCCTTCTTCGCGACGTCGATCGCCACCGTCGTCGCGACGACGATGGCGGCGTCGAGGCGGCCCGCCACGCGGGCGAGCGACGGCGCGTGCTCGCGGAACGCGCCATGGACGATCCACGCGACGGCGGCCGCGAAGAGCGCGGCGCGTAGCACGGCCACGAGGCGCTGCGCCGAGACGAGGCGCTTCATCCCCTCGATCGGGTCGAGCTTGTTCAGGCTCGGGACGAGCTTCTTCGTCGCGATCACTCCGCCGGTCTGCACGACGGACGCGACCGCGCCCGAGACGCCCGCCGCCGCGAGGATCGGCGCCGCGAGGACGAGGACGGAGGAGGCGAGGGAGCTCGGATCGAAGCGGATCTCGGGCGAGGCGTCCCCCGCGCGCGCGATCGCGGCGCGGAGCTCGGTGCCCGCGGTCGCCGCGAGCGCCGCGACGGCCGACGGTGCGATCGCGACGGCGCAGAGGAAGGCGATCGACTGGCTCGCGAAGACGCTGAGCGGGCTGTCGCCTTCCTCCTGCGCCTTTCGGATCCGCTTTGGTGTCGGCTCCTCCGTCTTGTCGCTCACGCTCGTCTCTTCGCAGGCCTCTTCGACGACCTCTTGGTGGAGGCCGTCCGGGTGGACGTCTTCGCCTTCGTCTTCTTCGGCGTCGCCTTCTTCTTGCTCGCCTTCTTGGTCGTCTTCGAGGTCTTCGCCTTGGCCTTGGCCTTCGCGCGGGCCTTGGCCTTCGCTTTCTTGGCCTTGGCCTTGGTCTTGGCGTTGGCTTTCGCTTTCGTCTTGGCCTTGGCCTTGGTCTTGGTCTTGGTCTTGGCTTTCGCTTTCGTCTTGGCCTTGGTCTTCGCGGCTTTCGCCTTGGCCTTCGTCTTCGCCTTCGGGCTCTTCGTCTTCGCCTTCGTCTTCTTCGCTTCCTCGACCGGCTCCTCCTCCTTCGGCTCGCCCTCGGGCGCGCTCTCTTCCATCGGCCCAGCCTCGGTCGCGGTTGCGGACTTTTTCTCCTCGGCCGTCGTTTCCTCTCCCTCTGCGAGCTCCTCCTGATCGGTCGGGGCGTCGGGCGCCGCATCGGGCGACGCCTCTCGTCCGACGGACGGCGTCGTCTCCGCTCGAGCCGGCGCGGCGGCAGGCGGCTGCGGCGCAGGGAGCTCCCAGTCCTCGAGCTCGGACTTGCCGGTCACGAGCTTGTAGAGGTCGATCGTGAGGTCACGCACGCCCTCGCCGGTGACGGCCGAGATCAGCCGGATGGGGATGCCGCGCTCGGCGAACTGGGCGGAGACGCGAGGAAACGCCTCCCGAACCTCGGGCAGGTCGGCCTTCGTCATCGCGACGATCTGCGGTCGCTTGGCGAGCTCGGGATCGAAGCGCTCGAGCTCGTTCATGAGGGCGTCGTAGTCGGCGAGCGGGTCGCGATTCTCGTCGAAGTCGAGCGTCACGAGGTGGAGCAGCGCGCGCGTGCGCTCGACGTGCTTGAGGAAGCGATGCCCGAGGCCCGCTCCGTCCGCCGCGCCCGGGATGAGCCCCGGGATGTCGGCGATCACCATCGTGGCCTCGTCACCGATGCGCACGACGCCGAGGTGGGGTGTGAGCGTCGTGAAGGGGTAGTCCGCGACCTTCGGGCGGGCGCGCGAGACGGCGCGGATGAACGTCGACTTCCCGACGTTCGGGAAGCCGAGGAGGCCGACGTCGGCCATGACCTTCAGCTCGAGCCGGAGCTTCTTCTCCTCGCCGGGCTCGCCCGGCTCGGCTCGTCGCGGCGCACGATCGTAGGGCGTCGCGAAGTGGATGTTGCCGCGGCCGCCCTTGCCGCCCTTCGCGACGACGACGCGCATCCCCGGCCGATCGATGTCGTAGAGGAGCTCGTTCGTCTCGCGGTCGAAGACCTGCGTGCCGACGGGGACGCGGACGACGAGGTCGTCCGCGCCACGGCCGTACATGTCCTTGCCCTGACCATGCTCGCCGTTGGCGGCACGGAGCGTGCGCGCATACGTGAGATCGGAGAGCGTGGAGAGCCCTTCGTCGGCGACGAACACGACGTCGCCGCCTTTGCCGCCGTCGCCGCCGGATGGGCCACCGAACGGCACGTACTTCTCGCGGCGGAACGCGATCGCTCCGTTGCCGCCCTTACCGGCGATCACGTCCACATCACATGAGTCGACGAACTTCACGGGAGCGCGATACTAGTGCCTCGTTTCCATCGAAGCGAGGGGGCATCGGCTCGATGCTCGCGGAGCGCGAGGGCGCCTCGCGGCTCGGCGTGCGTCAATGGGGCGCGAGGCGTTTCTCCCCTGAAGATCCATCGATTCGGTACAATCGGACGCCTCGTCGGCCGACCGCCGCTCGTTCGTCGCCGGCGAGCACGAGCGGCACGCTCGCCCACGAAGGCTCCGTCTCGCGATGAAGATCCACCACCTCAACCTCTGCACGATGTGTCCTTTCGGGGGTCGGCTCCTCTCCGGGGGAGCGACGCCGGTGTACGGGGCCGCCGAGCTCGTCGTGCACGCGCTGCTCGTGGAGACGGACCGCGACGGGCTCGTGCTCGTCGACACCGGAATCGGCCTCGAGGACGTCCGCTCCCCGCTCCGCCGGCTCGGTGCAGGCTTCGTGGCGCTGACGCGGCCGAGGCTGCGCGAGGAAGACACGGCCGTGCGGACGATCGAGCGGCTCGGGTTCTCGCGCCGTGACGTACGGCACATCGTCGTCACGCACCTCGACCTCGATCACGCGGGCGGCATCCCCGACTTCCCGGAGGCGACCGTTCACGTGTACCGGCGCGAGCACGAAGCGGCGACGCGCCCGCGCACGGCCAGCGAGCGGAGGCGGTACCGGAAGAAGCATTTCGAGGGCGCGCGGTGGAAGCTCTACGACGACGGCGGTGACACGTGGTTCGGGCTCCAGGGCCTGCGCGTGATCGCGGACGAGGTCGTGCTCGTCCCGCTGCCCGGCCATACGCGCGGGCACTGCGCCGTCGGCGTGCGGGTCGACGAGCCGGCCGGCCCCGAGTGGCTCCTCCACGCCGGCGACGCCTACTTCTTCCACCTCGAGAAGGAGGACCCGGAGTGCTGCCCGCCGCTCCTCAAGGCCTTCCAGCGCGCGGTGGCCGTCGACGACGCCGAGCGGCGCGCGAACGCGAAGCGCCTCCGCGAGCTGTACCGGAAGCACGGGCGCAAGGTACGCGTCTTCTCGGCGCACGATCCGACCGAGTACCGCGCGCTCGCCGCCATCCAGCGCGACCGCAGCGAGCCGCGCGTGGCGGTCGGGAGCTGAGCGGTCACCGAGCCCAGGCGGTCACTGGATCGAGAACGTGACGCGCCCCGATCCGGCGTTGTCCGGGGGCAGCCCGGCTCCGTCCACGAACACGTAGTATCGCTTGCCCGCTTCGACGGGGAAGGTCAGCGTCTCGCCGCCGACCGAGCCGTTGTCGTTGACGCATGCGAGCCACTTGATGGAGTCCGCGGCGCACTCGTCGGAGACGTAGAGGAAGCTGTTGTAGTCGACGTCCTCGGTGCGCACCGTCATCGTCCCCGTGGCGTGCGCCACGACCGAGAAGATGCGGTCCGGCGCGGCCGCTCCGCTCGTCGGATTCGGGCCGCCGGTGCAGTTCGGGCTGACGCTCCGATTCCCCGAGCCCGTCGTCTGGACGACGATGGAGGGGCGGTGCTCCCCGCCCCAGACGTGCACGTCGATCCCGGGGCACGCGTTGCTCCTGGCGGGCGCGATGCCGGCGAGCTTGCAGCTCGAGTTGCAGCCGTCGGTCTCGTCCGAGTTCCCGTCGTCGCAGTCTTCTCCGTCCTGGACGACGGCATCTCCGCACTCCGCTTTCGACGGCGCACCGGAGTCGCGCTGAGGACGCTCGCCGTCGATCGGGTCGTGAGGCTCGAACGGATCGTCCGGATCGAACGGAATCTCGGGGTTGTCGAACGACTCGCACGGCTCGCAGGGCCCGAAGCTCTGGCCGTCTTCCTTGCAGAGCTTCGTGCCCTCCGACCGATCCTGGCACCGGCAGAAGACGTATTGGCCGGGCGTGCAGAGCTTCTCCTCCTTGGCCTTCGGCGACGTCGCGCAGGCGATCAAGACGGTGGCGGCGATGGCGGCGGCGCCGAGGGCGCTCGAAGCACGAGAAACGAGGGGAGGGAAGAACATGATGAGGTCGACGCTGCTACTCGAGCTCGAAGCTTATCGTGTAGTCCCCCTTGTTGCTCGTCACGCCGCCTCCGTCGACGGCGACCCAGATCTTCTGGTTCGCGGTCACACTGACCGTGAGCCTCTCGGGGCTGCTGCTCACGCCGAAGTCGTTCACGCACATGGCGGCCGTCATCGTCGACGGATCGTCGCAGCTTCGGCGCGCCGTGAGCATGAAGTTCGTCGCAGTCGCCGGCGTGACCGTCACGACCATCGTCCCCGACGCGTGCGGGGTGACCTCGTAGACGTGGTCCTGATAGGCGTTCGAGAAGTCCTTGTCGCACGCCGCGGAAGGCTTGTTCCACGCGTTGCCGTAGGCCGCGGTCGATCCCGTGCCGGTCACGACCTGGCCCGGCCAGAGGTGGAGCGGGTGGCCCGGACAGCCGCCGCCGCTCGGCGGGTTGCCGTTCACCTTGCGGCAGTCGTTCGAGCACCCGTCGTCGTCCGTCTTGTTGCCGTCGTCGCAGGCCTCGCCCTCGTCGATCTGTCCGTCGCCACAGAACGACCTCGTCGTGAGCTTCGCCGTGACGACGTACTTGCCCGTCGAGCCGGACGCGCCGTCGATGACGAGATAGTAGCTCTTGCCGGTCACGACGTTCGTCTTGAGCTGCGCCGTCGATTGTGCCGTCGGCGGGGCGCACGCGACCTGCGCCTCCGCGTCGTCGCAGGTCGTGCGGATGTACGCGAGCGGGTTCAGGCCGTCGGACCCTTTCACTTGGATCTCGAGCGAGCCGCTCCCGGACGGGATGAGCCGGTAGACGTGGTCGTTCGCGCCGGCGCCGACGGCGCATGCTCCCGACCTGCCCTCGCGATCGCTCGTCGCCTTCGAGGTGTCGCCTTCGATCTTCAGCTCCACGTTGGGCAGGACGGCCGTCGACTTGCCGGGGCACTCGTTCTCCGCGTCGAGCGGCTCTTCTTTGCCGGGCTCGTAGTCGTCGGGCGGCGGGATGATCTCCTCGTTCGTCCGCTCGTCCGGGATCTCGCCGCCGCGGCACTCGCCGTTCTCGCTCGTCTGGCACGGCTCGAACGACTTGCCGTCCGGCTTGCACAGCTTCGTGCCCTCGGTGCGGTCGGCGCATCGGCAGAAGACGTAGGCGCCCGGCGTGCACAGCCGCTCTTCCTTGACCGGGCGCTCCTCGCCGAGCAGCGCGCAGCCTTGCGCCGCGATCAGGACGATCCCGAACGCCGCGACCGTTCCGAACAACCTACCGAGCCTCATCCCACCCTCCGAGCGCACCGGCTTGTGCCGGTGGGTCCACCCTCTTCGACGATGCGTCGATACGGGGCGAAGCCTTCCGCCGACGCGCGCGCGCGGCGAGGAGCCCCGAGCCGACGATGATCCCCGCCACGCCGTAGGACGCTCCGGCGCCCGGCTGGATCGAGCACACCGTGGCCGGCTCGGGATCGTCGCAGCGCGGGCCGAAGCCGCCGCGCGGCTCCGTGTTGCACGGCGCGTCCGACGTCGACGGGTAGATCGCGCACACGGCCTCGATGTCGTCGGGGTGGAGCTCCCTCTGCGTGATCGAGCCGGGCGCGTACGACGGGTACATGACCGCGCCAGGGTGGGGCGAATGCGCGATGCCGATGAAGTGGCCGACCTCGTGCGTGAGGATCGCCTGGAGGTCGTACTGGACCTTCGCCGGATCGTCCGTGATCGTGACGGTGTTGTTGGCCGTGTTGATCTCGATGTCGGCGTCGTAGATCTCGCCGGTCTCGTCGTTGTACGTGACGCTCGTCTTGGCGAGCGTGCCGTCGATTCCGCGGTACTTCCAGTCGTCGTCCTGGAAGAGGACGACGTTCACGTTCGGACCGTTCTTGTTGTATTGGCTCTTCTTGCACGGGACAGGCTCGCGCTCCTGGAACGTCATCTTCGCGATCGTCCCGTCCGGGCATTGGACGTCGCTCCACGCGAGGAACGTCTTCTTGATGACGGCGCGCGCGTCGGCCGGATCGAGATCCTGCGTGCCGAGCCGGTTCATCGCGTAGCTGACGCACGACGTGGGCCAGAACAGCTTTGCGCCTTCGATCGGGCAGCCGTCCTCGTCGGTGGCGCACTCCTTCTGGGGGGTGGAGCGGCACGTCGTCGATCGGCAGAACGCGGACGCTTCGCCCGCGGAGACGAGCAAGCCCAGCGCGAGACAGGCCGAGACGAGGAAGCGGGACATCGGTCCTCTCCGAGCCCGAGTGCACGTCCGATGCCAGTGTATGACAAGGTGGTCGGCCCGCGGGCTCGGCGAAATCAGCCCTCATTCTATCGCCGGCGGACGACGTCGTCGTCCCGCAGACCGGGTCCTGGATGAACGGCGATCCACCGCGGCCGCGTGCTCGTGTGCCGTTCGCGGAGGATGTTCATCGAGGGCGACGAGGCCACGCGAGAGGAGAGGGGGAGCGGTTGGAGCGTCGCCTCGTCGCCTCGATGTCTGCCCTGGTCCTTGCGTGGAGCGTGCCGAGCTCGGCGCCGCTTTTCGCTGCGGTTCGTCTCCGGCGTTCGTCGCGCGTATCGGCGCGACGAGACTGGGATCGTCGGGCGGAGCGCGGGGACTGCGGGCGAACGGTCTCAGGGGCCTCGTGCATCCATCTCACCTGGTCGTGTTTTCCGCGGTCGGACTACGATGGGAGATCGTGGTGCGCTCCATGATCGGTCACGGATCGTTCGTCCTGGTCTCGACGGTCTTCGTTCTCGGTTGCGCACGATCGACGGCGGACGCTCGCGGAAGCGACGACGCGGGCGCTGCGACGACGCGTACGACGAGCGCGACGACGCGCATCGCGAGCTGCGAGCGGACCGCCGTCACGGGCACGTGCTCGGAGTACGCGGGCAACCACCTCGCGAAGAACGAGGTCTTCCTCGCATCGAGCTGCGCGAAGCTCGGCGGCACCTTCGTCTACGCCGAGTGCCCCAACACCTCCGTCATCGGAGACTGCACGCTCTCCACGAGCGAGGTCCGGAAGTTCTACGGCACCGGTGCGTCGGCCTGGGATCCGGAGCGCGCTCGGAGCGAGTGCACGGGAGCGCTCGGTGGCTCGTGGCAGCCACGTTGAGCTCGGACGAAGTTGGGAAGAGCGGAGGCGGTTCTCCGGTTTCTAGCTCTGGCAGCCCGCGCGGACTTCACGAGCGCTCGTTCGTTGCGTTTCGTGACAACGACATCGCGTTTCGTGACGTCGACATTTGCCACGTGCGAGAAGGGCTGAAATCGACCGTATCGCGCGAGGGGAGCGTGCTAATCCGTCACGTATGCACCTGCGTGCTCGGCACCGGCAGGATCTCGCCGGAGCGCGCGGCCTGCGGCGGCGCGCGCTGCTCGCCGTCGTGCTCATGTTGGTGGTGACGGGTTGCAATCGGTCGAAGCGCTACGAGACCGAGGTGGAGGTCACGCGCGTCTCGGCGGTGCAGAAAGATCACGAGGGCAACACGCAGACGCTCGACGTGGAGATGCGTTACGTGGAGTGCCCGGGCTCGCAAATCGAGATCGTCCGCGGTGACGCCGCGTTCGCGGCCTGCGCGGGCAGGTACAAGGTCGGCGACAAGCTTCGCGTGTCGATCGATCACGTGCTCTCGTCCGACGGCTACTACCGGTGGAGGATTCGCAAGCTCGGTGATTGCGTGCGGCCTGCCGATCCGGCCGACGAGACTGCCTACGCGATGATCCGCGAGTGCGACGACTCGGTCGTCAACGGGACGCGCGTGGGCTTCCAGTGCAAGCACGTCCCGGATCAGAAGGTCGTCGAGAAGTGCCCGTGGTTCCGCCGGCGCTGACGCTCGGCGCCGCGATTCGGGACGAACGCGTCACGGCGCGTCGCTCGGCGTCGTGGACTCGCGCTCGTCGCGTCACTTGGCGATCGTCGCAACGACCGCCGCGAGGGCGAGCATCACGCCGAGGACGATGGCGAGCAGCCGGATGGACGCGAGCGTCGACGGGCGCCTGGGCGGTGCGTACGACGCTCGCGGTTTGTCCGCGGAGGCGGCTGCGAGCGTGTCCGTCTCTTCGTCCTCCGTCGCGGCACCGTTCACCTGCGTCGAGGCCGCCGACGGCGCGCGATCGACGGCGGCCGCTCGATCGCGGCGATCGCGGCGCGCGCCGCTCTCCTGCGTCTTCGACGCGGAGCGGCTCTTCTTCGTCTTTTGCTTCTGGCGCATCGCCGCGGCGCGCGCCTTCTGGCGAGCGCGCTTGGCCTCGAGCTTCGCGCGCTTCTTCTCTTTGCGTTTCGCCGCGCGCTCCTCGCGCGCTTTGCGGGCGGCCGCGTAGGCCTCCGGGTCGAGGCGCTCGTCGGGCAGGGAAGGCTCGGGCTCTTCGTCGGTCTCGTCCTCGTCCTCGTCCTCGTCTTCGGGGAACAGGTCGTCGAGCCAGCCAGCGTCGAGGGAGTCGACGTCCGGCTCGGAGGACGCCGGCTCGCGGGCCTCGCCGTTCGTGGACGCGGCAGCGGCCGGCTGCGGCGGCGGTGGCGTCATCCATCCGTCTTCCAGCTCCTCGAGCAGGTCACGGGAGCTGTCTTGGCGCTGCCGTTCGACCATCCTTGAACCCCGTGAACACGAGACCCTAACCGCGATCGACTGCGATTTCCAAGGCCCATGCGGCGGCCGGACGCGGAGGAGCTCTTGCGTGCGTCGCGGGACGACGGCGCGCGGCGATCGAAGGGCACGCCGTTTCCGCAGCGGCGACAAAAAAGCCACGAGGGCGATCCGGTCACCCGGTCGCCCTCGTGGTCGTTCGCTTTCCGTGGGGGAGCATCTTCTGCTCCGTTGCGGATCTCTGTCCGCCCCATTGGACGTTGCGTCAGGGGGCCTTTCCACCCGCCTGCGCCATCGTCGCGTTCGTATCGGGTGCCGTCACCACGACCCCGGCCATTCGCGTGGTCAGGGAAGGGGACGATCGACGAAGCTATTCGCTGTCGTCAGCTTCGGCCGAGCACGATGCGGCGCACCGCTGGACCGGCGCCTTTTCAGCGCCGAGGATGCGGACTCCCCGTGGACCTTCTCGGACCTTGAAGAGCCTTCACCGAACCGCGTCGACCTCTGACGTTCCCATCGTCACTCGCAGGCACACCCGAGTCGAAACCCGCTTCGCCCGATGTGCTGGCCGGGTCACGTCCTCGCGGACGTCACGCGGCGTTGACCTGCGAGCCGAGGACTCCCGTGCCGCCCTGCCGGTGAGAGCCTGACGGCCAAGAGCCCGGGAACGCCTTCCATCGTATCGAGACCTCGCGAGCCGAAACCCACGAGTCGTGCGAAGAAGAACTGGTTGGAACGTCTTCCCACGCGCACCGTTTCGCCTTCTACCCATCCGCGCCCCGCGTCAGACGGAGCTACGGACTTCCTCCCGGCTAGCGCCCTTCGACACCACGAGGTCTTGCGACCTCCCGGTGGGAAAGACGCGCGATGCGTCCGACCGATGTCTGCCACCCAATCGAATCGCGCGCACCCGCACCTCGCTCGTTCCCGGCTCGCTCTCGCCGCTTTCGCGGCGGGGACGCCCCACGGAGTCTAAGGCTCCGCACGGCATGACCGGGGGACCGGACGTTTCACGACGTCCGAGACCGCTTCGGCGGATCGTCATCGAACACGAACCTCGTGGTTTCGGCCGCGTTACCTCTGCCACGAGCGTGGGCGTTGTCTTCCCACGGCGCCCGATGCGATCGAGCCTCTGACACCCCTGTCGCGGACCCCCGTTCACCCTCCGCCTCTCCAGGCTTCCCCGGAGCTGCAACCTGGCCGTACGTCCGTTCGTCGTCCGGCTCGTACGGGTCGGAAGATGCGGAGGCCGCCGAGATCATCGTCCACGCCGCCCCGTGAAAGACGACGCTTCGTGATGATCCGGGATGCCTTCCACCGGTAGGAGACCCTTCGTAGGATCCGGTGGCCATTACAGCCCCGGTCCCGCGACCGCATCACCGCTCGAGGCGATGCTGCGACCGCTGGATGGCGATCTCTCGCCACCCTGGGCCCCGTGCCGGTCCTCTCCCGTCTCAGCGGTGAGGCCGACCCACGATTCGTCCCTTCGCCCGGCGTGCTCGCCGACGGTCGCCCGCCGACGCTCGCGCCGTGCTAGGCCCCCGTTCACTCGACCCTGACCGCCCTTTTTGGGGCGCGTGTGCCGAGCTTATTCGAGGCCAGACGTCGCCTACCGACTTGCTGCAACGAAACAACGACGTGCGGGCACCAACCGGAGCTTCCGATCCTCGCAGGGACGGAGACCTCGATCTCCTTCCTTTTCTGACGTGCCACGCCCTCTCCCATCGAGGGGAGCGGTGACACGCGGCGAGCCGCGCGACGCCCGTTCGACCGACCCCAGGGCTGGTTCCTTCGGAAGATCCGATTTGCCCAGCCGTGATACCGGACCGAACGCCTCACCACCGAGGCTTTCGCCGCGGTGTAGAGTGAGGATCGACGCGCACGGGTCGAAGGACCGAGCGAAGGACGCGTCCTCCGTGGCAGCACGCGTGCTTGCCAGGAGTGCATGCGCTTAGGGCGCATGCCCGACGGCGTTCCCCTCCTCGGCGACCTCCGGACATCCGCTGTCATCGGCGCGGCGCCGGCGCGGAGGGGATATCCGCGTCGTGCGACGGACCGATCTAGGTCCTCGTTCCGACGGCGCCCCGCGAAGAACGCCGCCTTCCGGAAGACCGGGATGCCTTCCACCGCCACGGTCGCCGACGGATCGCGAAGGGAATCCCTCCGGCCTCGGCGCCGGCCCTCTCGCTCACGCCGCCCACACTTCGTCCCCAGGTCGGAGACGGTGCCTTCACGGGCATTGCAAGCTCACGGCGCGGTCACCCGCGTTCCCGTGATTTCGAGAGTGCAGACACCTTTTTCACCCGCTGGATTCCGCGCCTGGAGCTGACGACCCAAGCACGCCACCGGGCTCGGCCGGCTCGGCCGTCGACGAGGTCAGGTTGCCCCGCTCGCACCGATGCCGGCCGCAGTGCCTTGACGGCTTCTACGACCAGAAGCTCACGGCCCGATGTGCCGCGAACTTCATGAGCGCTTTATGCCCGAACGGCTCCGGCATCGCAACGGAAAAATTCGCGGCTCAATCACTTTTTTATCCACAGGATTATCCACAGCGCACTCCACTGTGTGGGTGCCTTGAATTTACGGTTGCCCGTGTTTTTCGACGCGAGAGCGCGCGGAAAACGCGAGGCGTCGTGCGCCCTGTGGAAAACTCATGCAATTGATTTGTAATCGTATTGGCTAGAAAGTGGATTTGATTTTGGTGTTTGATTTTCTCGATTGATCGAGGCGAAGGCCGCGCGACGACGGCGTGCTTTGCTCGCGAGCTCCTCCGCCGCAGGTCATCGCGCCGCACGTGCGCCTTCGCGCGATCCGAGAGCGTCGTCCCGCACGTGGAACGGTCCTTCCCGACAGCCGTCCTTGTGGCTCCTCGCTCGAGGCCCGACATTCCGAAGACGATGAGTGCCTCGATGCCGACCCTCTACATCCCGCACGGAGGCGGGCCGTGCTTCTTCATGGAGTGGACGATGGGGCCGCCCGACACCTGGGATCGCATGGCCGCGTGGCTCCGCAGCATCCCGGGCTCGCTCCCGCGCGCTCCGTCGGCGCTGCTCGTGGTGTCGGCGCACTGGGAGGCGGACGTCCCGACCGTCCTCGCCTCGGAGGCGCCGCCGCTGCTCTACGACTACTACGGGTTCCCGCCACATACGTACGAGCTCGAGTGGCCGGCGCCGGGATCGCCCGCGCTCGCGAGTCGCGTGCGCGAGCTGCTCTCGCGTGCGGGCATCGCCTCCGCGGCGGAGACCGAGCGAGGCTTCGACCACGGCGTGTTCATCCCGCTGAAGGTCGCCTTCCCGGAAGCTCGAATCCCGACGGTGCAGCTCTCGCTCCAGCGTGGGCTCGATCCGAAGACGCACCTCGCCATCGGAAGGGCGCTCGCGCCGCTACGCGACGAGGGCGTCCTCTTGATCGGCAGCGGGATGAGCTACCACGACATGCGCGGCCTCTGGTCCGGCACCGGCCGCGCGGTCTCGGAGGCATTCGAGCGATGGCTCACCGACGTCGTGTCGAAGGACGCGGCGGCGCGCGAGGCCGATCTCGTCGCGTGGGAGAAGGCGCCGGGCGGCCGCGCGAGCCATCCGCGCGAGGAGCACCTGCTACCGCTCATGGTCGTCGCCGGGGCCGCCGGAGCGGACCGCGGCGAGCGCGTCTTCTCGGACGAGGTGATGGGCGCACGCGTCGCGGCGATCCGCTTCGGCTGACATCGGTCTCCAGACTCCAGACTCCAGTCTGCGGTTCTCTCCAGCCTCTCGTCTTCGAGCGCGACTCGGTCATCAGATTTCGACTCGAAACAGAGACGAGACCCGCCGAGGACCGAGGACCGACCTCAGGGCTTCTTCGGCGCGGCGCCGCTCGGCGGCGCCGTCTTGTCCGCCGGCTTCGGTGCGGGCGTGGGCGCCGGCGCGGGCTTGGCGTGCTTCTCGAGCGTGTGCTGCTTCTTGAGCTCCGCGAGCCACTTTTCGAGCGCGCTGTCACGGCCGCGGGGGCGGACCATCGCTTCCATCGGCCACACCGCGATGGGGCGATCGTTCAGCGTGAAGACGACGTCGTATTTCCCTTCGCGTGCGACGAGCGGGGTACCGCCCGTGCCCGAGCACTGCCACGTCTGCTCGGGGCGCATCTCCGGGCGCAGGCACCCGACGCCGCGGCCCACGATCTTGCCGTTCTCGTCGAGGACGAAGGCGGTGATCGCGACGTTCGTCCCGCTCCAGCCGCGCGAGCCTCGGGCGTACCAGGTGAAGTTCACGCGCCGCGGGTAGCGCCACTCGACCCACCCGGAGCGGATGCCGCTCAGCGCGAACGGATCCTCGCGGCCGTACGACGCGACGACGACGTCGACGCGCGGCTCGCCGTCCTCGGAGTCATCGACGTCGTCGTCGTCGATCGGTTGATCGTCGTCGTCGGGATCCTCGATCCAGACGGTGGTGCTTCCGATGCGCCTCGCGCCGATCTTCGCGACGACGTCGTAGCGACCGGAGACGACCGGGTCGAAGCGGAAGTCGGCGCGCGTGAACGTGACGCGTTCGCGCTCGGCGACCTTCACTTGCTTCTTCACCGTCGCGATGACGGCGTCGTCCGGGTCCTGGAGCTCGAAGGTGATGTCGTGCTTGCCCGGGCCGAGCCCGAACAGCATGGCGACGACGGGGACGCGGGCGATGTCGTCGGGGCCCGTCTCGATCACGCGCTCGTTGCCGCTGATCGCCGCGGTCGTGAGCATCTGCGGATCCCGGTGGACCGAGAGGTTGCGCGTGATGAACAGCTCGGCGCGGCGCTCCGAGCCCTTCGTCTTGGCGTACTGCGCGAGCTTCGACTCGATCGCCGGCGGGCGCTTCGCGAGGACGTCTCGGATGTCGGCGACCGACGCCGCGCTCGAGATCGTCGCGACGGGCGTGAGCCCGCCCGTGAAGAGGATGGCGTGGTTGACGCCCACCACGGCCGGCCTGCCCGCGCCGTCGAGCGTGACGACCGGGCCGCCCGAGAAGCCCGGGTACACCGGCGCGTCGAAGAGGACGAGCTTGGACCCGAGCAGCTCGACGATGCCGGACGTGATGCCCTCCGAGATGCCCCACGACAGCGCCCAGAGGCCCGAGCCGGTGTGCCCGAGGGCCCAGACGCGGCGACCCGGGGTGGGATCGGCATCGGCGAGCCGGAGCTCGGGCACGTCCTTCAGCGGCGCCTTCGGCTCGAGCAGCGCGACGTCCCGGACCTCGTCGATGTGGACGAGCTCGGCGTCGACGGTCTGGCCGTGGCGCGTCGTGAGCCGCAGCAGCTCGGGCGACTGGATCACGTGCGCGGCCGTGATCACGGTTCCGCCCTCGACGACGAAGCCGGTGCCGTGCGGTGTCGGATCCTTGCGCAGCGAGACGTCCACGACGGTCTTCGGCGCCCGCCTCTCGAGGCCGACTTGCCGCATCGCCTCCTCGGCCTCTTCTTCGCGCACCGCGCGGTCGTCGTTGAGGATGGCGACGACGGACGGCGAGACGAGGTCGAAGACCGACTGGGTGGAGTGGCCCGCCGGAGGCGAGCCTACGTTGGCGTTGGAGCCGGCGCAGCCGGCGAGCACGGCGACCGCGGCGGAGAGGACCAAGGCGCGCATGGCGCCGCAGCGTACATCAACGGGGCCGTCCGATGGCCTGGAGCGCGCGCGGCCGGGCCGCTCCGATGCGCACCCGGCCGCTACGGACGTACGTTCACTCCGGATCCGACGTCTCCCGGGTGCAGGCGGCGGAGCAGCCGTCACCGTTCACGCGGTTGCCGTCGTCGCACTGCTCGGGGCCCTGCACGATGCCGTCGCCGCAGCGCGGGCCGAACGTGCACTCCGTCGTGCACGAGCCGTAGGCGCCGGAGTCCGTGTTGTTCTGGCCTTCGTCGCACTGCTCGAACGGGAAGTCGACGACGCCGTCGCCGCAATGACGCGGCTTCTTGCAGCCCGGGGCGCAGTCGTCGGCGCCGGGGTGCTTGACGTACGACGACAGATTGAACCCGTTGTCGCACTGCTCGCCGAACTCCTGTTGGACGACGCCGTCGCCGCAGCGCGGTCCGCGCGTGCAGTCCTTCCGGCACGCGTTGTAGGCGGCGGGATCGTCCGTGTTCTCGTTGCCCTCGTCGCACTGCTCGCCGAAGGCGCTGTCGATGATGCCGTCGCCGCAGTAGCGAGGAGCGGTGCAGCTCGGGGCGCAGGCGCCCGAGCCGGGGTTCTGCGTCCAAGGCGTCATGTTCACGCCGTCGTCGCACGCCTCGGGCGGGGAGGTGACCGTCTTGTCACCGCAGTACGGTCCGAGGGTGCAGCTCGTCGTGCACGCTCCGTACGGGACGGGCCCGGCGTTCGGGTCGGCGTTGTTCGGGCCGTCGTCGCACTGCTCCTCGCGCGTCCGGATCCCGTCGCCGCAGACGTTCGTGCAGACGCTCTTCTTCTTCACGAAGCCGCGCAGGGTGAGCCAGAAGTTCGACTTCGCGGTGGTGCGGCGCTCCGCGTGGAACAGAGCGACTTCGTACAGGTGCTCGTCGACGAGCCCGAGCTCCGCCGCCTTCGCGGTGTCCAGCGTGAAGGATCGCTCCCGGCGGGGATGGATCCCGCCGAGGTCGAGCGCCAGGCGCCCGTTGATGAACACCCAGACGTCGTCGTCGCCGCTGAAATCGAGGCGCGGTGACTGGGTCGCGTCGTAGGTGAACCAGTAACGGAGCTCGGTCGTGAAGTGGTAGTTGTGAGAGCGGCCTTGGTTGCCCCAGCCGCGGTCGTCGATCGGGAAGAAGCCGCCACGCGACTTGTAGGGTTCGTCGGTCTCGCTGTCGAAGACGTACGAGTAGTTCCCGGCGGTGCCCGTTCGCGTGAGCCGAATCATCAGATCGGAGATCCGTTGCGAACGTCGCCTCGGTGACCCGTTCACCGGGATGTCGATGTCACGGTACCAGTCGGTGAAATCGAGGGCGCCAGTGAGCTGCCGGCCGCAGCTCCCGTTCGTGTCGGTCCCCGTGTCGGGGTCGTTGCCGGCGCCGTTCCAGCGGAAGGTGGGCACGCCTCCGGTCAGCGTGGCGTTCACGAGACCCACGTTGATCTCGTTGCACCAATCGTATTGCTGGAAGTCCGGGTGGTTCCGCGGGTCGTCTCCGGAGCTCCAAGCCCGGAAGTCGCGTACGACGATCGGTAGGTCGAGGAACGGTGGGAAGTCCTCCACCTGCGGCGTGCACTGGTAGCCCGGCTCGACCTTGCACGACGACGAGCAACCGTCACCGTCTTCGAGGTTGCCGTCGTCGCACTCCTCGTCGGGCTCGCCGTCGCCGTCGGCGTCGAAGTCGAAGAGCAGGCCGTCACCGCACCGCGCGACGCACTTTCCGTCCGGGCAAGCCGGCTCGAGCTCGCAGCTCGGCGAGCAGCCGTCGAAGGCGACGTTGTTGCCGTCGTCGCACTGCTCGGTGCTGTTCGGCTCCACCACGCCGTTGCCGCACGTCGTCTCCACGCAGACCTGTCGGAGCGGCGTCAGAGGCGGGTCCGGGTAGTAGCACCGGTAGTGGTGGATGATCGTCTTCGGGCTCCGGTTGGGGGCCGGCGCGATCACCTCGGTCACGGCCTGGAGGCGGCACGTCGAGCTGCAGCCGTCGCCGTCCGCCGTGTTGCCGTCGTCGCACTGCTCGTCGCCGGCGACGATGCCGTCGCCACACGCCGCTGCTCGGCACGCCACGCCGGGGATCGGGCACGTCCACCCAGGCTCGAGCTGACACGTCGAGCTGCAGCCGTCGCCGTTCTGCTCGTTGCCGTCGTCGCACTGCTCGGTTCCGGTGATCACGCCGTCACCGCAGACCATCGTGGAGACGCACGACTCTCCCGGCGTCGGGCACACCCAGTTCGCCTCGATGTCTTTGCAGTCCGCCGAGCAGCCGTCACCGCCGGTGACGTTGCCGTCGTCGCATGCCTCGCCGGGATCGACGACGCCGTCTCCGCACGCGGGCTCCTTCGGCGGCATCATGCATCCGGCGTCGCCCACGATGCCGGCGTCGGCGAGCGCCGCGCAGTCGCGGACGTCGACGCACGCGACGCCGAATCCGCACGCCCAGTACGGCCCTTCGATCTGGCACTTCGACGAGCAGCCGTCGCCGTCGTCGGTGTTGCCGTCGTCGCAGCTCTCTCCGAGGCCGGGCTTGCCGTCACCGCACACGCTGGGGGGCGCGCATTCGGCCGGCGAGGCGTCGCAGTCGACCTCGCCCGGCGGAGGAGCCGGGGAGGAAGGCCCGCTATCCGTGATGACGAATCCGCCGCTCGACGACGTCACGCCCGAAGACGTGCCTCCGTCCTCCTCGACCGGCGCGCCGGTGGACCCCACGTCGAGCCCGCAGGCTTGCGACAGGCTCAGGATCGATACGACGGCCCCCGCGAGCCAAGCACCCCTTCGCAGGGCAGCAGCCCTCCAACGTTTCAGTGCATCGGGGGCTCGCTTCCGGCAGCCTAGAAATCGCGAACGCCGGAAACGAATGGGCGCTCGGCCCTCGAGGGCGGCCCCGGACGCCCTCGAGGCGACCTCGGCCGTCGGGAGCACGCTCGCGTTCGTCGTGCCGCGGTGAAAAATCCCGGGGATCCCGCGCTCATAGCGCCCTACGGCCCCCCTCTTGGACGCCACGGTTTACGCGGTGACCCTCCACATGGTAAGAGCGCGCCACCTCGCACCGGCGGTTTTCTCGCGAAAAACGACGTATGCGAGGCGAGGCGTGCTGAAGCGCCACCGCGCGTCACCAACGTGGAAGCCCCACGTGACCGGCGTGCCGAGGCGGCCAACCCCTCGAGTCGCTGGGCTCGATAGGGAAGCTGGAAGTCCCCGAGAGCTCACTCAACTCGGAGAGGACTCGGTCCATGATGTCTCGCAATTTCTCTAGCGTCGCGACCTCCGCTCGGGGTGGTTGGGCCAAAGCCCCGAGGAGCGCGACGAGCTGGCTCCTGAGAGTCAGCACGTTCCTGTTGTCCCTCATCTACGGGCTCCCCGCGTTCGCCCAGGATGTCACCGAGAACGCGCCGCCGAGCGCGCCTCCGGTGCATCACGGCGGCGAGGCGACCCTCGTCGTGCCGAACTTGGGTGACACGAACGTCGCCCAGTTCTTCGGCGGCATGTCCGGAGCGAGCCTGCTGACCGGTGGCCTCGTCGTCGCCGCGCTCGGCATGATCTTCGGCTTCGTGATCTTCATGCAGCTGAAGAGCCTGCCGGTCCACAAGGCGATGCTCGAGATCAGCGAGCTGATCTACGAGACCTGCAAGACGTACCTCGTCACGCAGCTCAAGTTCATCTTCATCCTCGAGGCCTTCATCGGCGCCATCATCGTCTACTACTTCGGCGTCGCGCAGCACTACTTCGCCGAGGGCAAGACGCTGCAGGTCCTCATCATCCTCGCGTTCAGCCTCATCGGCATCGCGGGCTCCTGCGCCGTCGCCTGGTTCGGCATCCGCGTGAACACGTTCGCCAACTCGCGAACGGCCTTCGCGGCGCTGAGGGGCAAGCCGTTCCCCACCTACGCGATCCCGCTCAAGGCCGGCATGAGCATCGGCATGCTCCTGATCTCGGTCGAGCTGGTGATCATGCTCGCCATCCTCCTCTTCATCCCGGGCGAGTACGCGGGTCCGTGCTTCATCGGCTTCGCCATCGGCGAGTCGCTCGGCGCCTCGGCGCTCCGCATCGCGGGCGGCATCTTCACGAAGATCGCCGACATCGGCTCCGACCTGATGAAGATCGTCTTCAAGATCAAGGAAGACGACGCGCGCAACCCGGGCGTCATCGCGGACTGCACGGGTGACAACGCGGGCGACTCGGTCGGTCCGTCCGCCGACGGCTTCGAGACCTACGGCGTCACCGGCGTCGCGCTGATCTCGTTCATCCTCCTCGCGGTCCAGAACCCCACGGTGCAGATCCAGCTCCTCGTCTGGATCTTCGTGATGCGCATCGTGATGGTCCTCGCGAGCGCCATCGCCTACTTCGTCAACGACGCGCTCGCGCGGGGCAAGTACGGCAACGCCGACAAGATGAACTTCGAGCAGCCGCTCACGCAGCTCGTCATCATCACGTCGATCGTTTCCGTCATCCTCACGTTCGTCGTCTCGAAGCAGCTCATCCCCGGCATGACGCCGGAGGAGGTCGCGGCGGCGCGTCAGGCCGGGCAGGCGATCGGCATCACCGACCAGAGCCTCTGGTGGAAGCTCTCCGTGATCATCACCTGCGGCACCCTCGCGGGCGCGATCATCCCCGAGCTCATCAAGGTCTTCACGTCGGTCGAGTCGGGCCACGTGAAGGAGGTCGTCACCTCCTCGAAGGAGGGCGGCTCCTCGCTCAACATCCTGTCCGGTCTCACGGCGGGCAACTACAGCGCCTACTGGATGGGCATCGTCCTCATCGGCCTCATGGGCACCGCGTACATGGTGTCCAAGGAGGGCGTCGGTGAGATCATGATGGTCGGCACCTTCGACCCGTCCGCGGTCTTCGCCTTCGGCCTCGTGGCCTTCGGCTTCCTCGGCATGGGTCCGGTCACCATCGCGGTCGACTCGTACGGCCCCGTCACCGACAACGCGCAGAGCGTCTACGAGCTCTCCGTCATCGAGGGCGTGCCGAACGTGAAGGAGGACATCAAGAAGGAGCACGGCTTCGACGTCCAGTTCGAGAAGGCGAAGCACTACCTCGAGGAGAACGACGGCGCCGGCAACACCTTCAAGGCGACCGCGAAGCCCGTTCTCATCGGCACCGCCGTCGTCGGCGCGACGACCATGATCTTCGCGATCATCGTCGCCCTCACGCACGGCTTCACGCAGAACACGGACAAGATCTCGCTGCTCTACCCGCCGTTCCTCCTCGGCCTCGTCGCCGGCGGCGCCGTGATCTACTGGTTCACGGGCGCGTCGACCCAGGCCGTCACGACGGGTGCGTACCGCGCGGTCGAGTTCATCAAGGCGAACATCAAGCTCGAGGGCGTCGAGAAGGCCTCGATCGAGGACTCGAAGAAGGTCGTCGAGATCTGCACGGTCTACGCGCAGAAGGGGATGTTCAACATCTTCCTCACGATCTTCTTCGCCACCCTCGGCTTCGCCTTCTACGACTCGTTCTTCTTCATCGGCTACCTCATCGGCATCGCCCTCTTCGGTCTGTTCCAGGCGCTCTTCATGGCCAACGCCGGCGGCGCGTGGGACAACGCCAAGAAGATCGTCGAGGTCGAGCTCAAGGCGAAGGGCACGCCGCTCCACGACGCCACGGTCGTGGGTGACACGGTCGGCGATCCCTTCAAGGACACGTCGAGCGTCGCTCTGAACCCGGTCATCAAGTTCACGACGCTCTTCGGCCTCCTCGCCGTCGAGCTCGCGGAGCAGATGAAGGGCAACGACAAGACGATGCCGACGATCCTCGCGGCCGTCTTCTTCGGCCTCTCCCTCGTCTTCGTGTACCGGTCGTTCTACGGTATGCGCATCCAGTCGGGGTCGGAGGTCACGGCGGGCACCGCGGAGAAGGCCGCGGAGTCCTGATCGGACAGCGAGCCTCACGCTCGTGATCGAAGGCCGGCGCGCTCGAAAGAGCCGCCGGCCTTCGTGCGTTCGGGCGTCCGCGGGTCCCGCCGAAGGAGAAGAAGGGGAGCAGCTTCTGGTTCGCGCTACGATCGAGGCCATGCGGAGCTGGGGCCTCGCGCTGCCCGTCCTCGTGAGCTGTCATCTCGCCGAGCCCGTCGATCCGCCGCGATGCCCGCCGGGCTTCCACGTGGAGCTCCAGATGTGCGTCGCCGACGAGACGGCCGAGAAGCGTGTCAGCATCGCGCCGCCGCCCGGGGGCACCTCCTGCGGAGGGGACCCCGCGACGGAGCGCGCCCCGGTGCTCGATCCCGAGACCCTGACCGTGAAGGCCGGCGAGCCGTTCCAGTTCGAGAGCTCCGACACGATCGAGCACGAGATCCGCGGGCTCGACGGGACGGTCTGGGTGAAGGTGCCGGCCGGCGGGCGCTCGGACATGGCGTCGATCGCCAAGCCGGGCTCGTGGCCCTACCGGGTGTCGGGCTGCCGGGGCGGCACCATCCAGGTCGAGTGAACCCGCGCCCTCGGCGCGGAGTCCTCGGTCCTCGGTCCTCAGTCCTCAGCGGGGCAGCGTCAGGGCTCGCGTTCACGCCCACTCTCCTTGGCAGGCGCAATTCGCTGGACGCGCTCGTGGGCACGCGCTCGCGTCACCCAGACGAGGACGACCGAGGCCCGAGGCCTTTCTTGCTGAGGACCGAGGGCCTCGAGACGAGGCTCCTTGCCTCCGCTCTTGATCGTCCACACCTCTCCATCGGGCTGCTCCGCGCCGGCCAGGCGAGCGAGGACCTGTGCCGCAATGCGGCCTCGGTCTCGGGCAACAGCTCGAGGGCGTCGCCGAGCAGCGTCATCAGCGTGCCGTCGACGTGAGCGACCGCGATCTCGGCGCCGGAGGCGAGCGCGGCGCGAGCGAGCAGGACGCCGTCTGCGAGGCTCTTCGCGATCGCGGCGGCCTCGACGGTCGCGGCGCGTCCCTCGGCGTTGGAGCCCGTGCGCATGTGCGGCTCGCCGGCGAGGACGAGCCCCTCGGCGCGCAGCCGCCGGTCGACGCTCGCCGGACCGATCATGGCGGTCGCGCGGCCGACGATGGCGATGACGTCCTCGAACGCGAATGTCTCGGCGGCGTGGCGAGCCGCGTCCAGAGCGGCGCGGAACGCGCGCTCGGGACCGACCACGTCGATCGCCTCGAGCAGGTGCGAGGTCACGCGCGACGAACTGGAGGAGCGCGAGCGAGGACGGATCGGCGGTGTGGATGTCCTCGAACAACAGGGCGAGGGGAGCGTCGCGATCGGCGATCTCCCGCAGCGCGTCCACCACCTCCTCGAAGAGCGCGAGCCGCGCCTGCGTGGGATCCACGACCGCGGCGGCCGGCTCTTCTCCCTGGAGCTGGGGCGAGAGACGCTCGAGCGTCGCCGCGTCCTTCGACGAAGAGCCGCGCGCGCGGGCACGACGGATCGAACGGAGGATCTGGATCCAGGGCCAGAACGCCGGTGCGCCGCCGACCTCGGCGCACCGGCCCCACGCGACGGTGAAGCCGCGATCGATGGCGCGGCGCGACAGCTCGGTGACGAGGCGCGTCTTTCCGATCCCACCCTCGCCGGTGATCACGTGCAGGCGGCCGCGCCCGGCCGCCGCTCCGTCGAGGCCCTCTTCCAGCTGTGCGAGCTCCGCGGATCGGCCGACGATCGCCCCCTTCTTCGTCACTTCCGTCTGCGGCGCTCCTTGCATGATTGCGCTCTACGGACCGGCTAAAGTACCGCCATGCGAACGTTCCGCGCCGCGACGCTCAACATTTGGAGTCGCTTCGGCCCCTGGGAGGAGCGGCTCGTCGCGATACGCGAGGGCCTTCGCACGCTGCGTCCGGACGTGATCGGCCTCCAGGAGGTCCTCCGCTTCGAGGGGTTCGATCAGGGCGCCCTCGTCGCAGAAGGGCTCGGCTACGAGGTCGTGTGGGGCAAGGCGTCGGAGAATCACGGCTACCCGACGGGCAACGCCATCCTGTCGCGCTGGCCGATCCTCCGATCCGAGGTCATTCGGCTACCGGACGGGGGCAGCGACGAGGAACGCTGCCTCTTGTTCGCCGAGATCGACGCGCCGTTCGGCAAGCTCCCGTTCTTCTGCACGCACCTGAACTGGAAGTTCACCGACGGGCACGTCCGTGTCCTCCAGGTCAAGGCGATCGCCAAGGAGGTCGAGCGTCTCGCGCCGGTGCACCGCTCGTTCCCGCCCGTCGTCGTCGGCGACTTCAACGCCGATCCGGACGCGGACGAGATCCGCTACATGAAAGGCCTCACCGGTCTCGGCGGACGCTACGTGTACTTCGCCGATGCCTTCGGCGTCGCAGGGGACGGCTCGCCCGGCGCGACGTTCTCGAAGAAGAACCCCTTCGCGGAGCCGATGCGCGAGCCGGAGCGCCGGATCGACTACGTCTTCGTCCGGGGCCCGGACGACGCGCAGCGCGGCGAGCCGACGGAGGCCCGCGTGTGCTTCGACCAGCCCTACGACGGCATCTTCCCGAGTGACCACTTCGGCGTGATCGCGACGATCACGGCCGGTCGCTGACGCCTCGCCCGGATCCCGGCCGACCATCACCCGTCGGCCGACGGGATCGGCAAAAGACGCCGCTCCCTTCCGAGACATTCGGATAGGATGCGGCGCGTGCGGAGGCGTGCCGGACGTCGCTTCGTGGTCGCGTTCCTCGGCGCCGTCCTCGCCGCCCCGAACGCCGCGCAGGCGCAGAAGCCGATCTCGCAGACGACGGAATACTCGCCGTACGAGAAGGAGGCCATCGACGAGGCGCTCAAGAGCCTCGGCCGTGAGGTGGACCCGAGCCCCGAGGGCAAGACGATCGGCGAAGTCCACTTCGTCCGCCTCGAGATCCTCGAGCCGCGCGATCCCGGGCCCGAGCTGTTGCGGCCCATCCCGATCCTCTCACCGCTCGGCAAGTACGTCACGAAGCGGACGCTGAACTCGCTCCACTCGCTGTCGAAGGAGTGGGTCATCGATCGCGAGCTGCTCCTGCGGCCGGGGGACCCCTACGTCCAGGTCGTCATCGACGAGACCGCACGGAACATGCGCAGCCGCATGCCGCTGCAGATCTCGCTCGTCGTCATCCTGCCTCTGAAAGCGAAGGACCCGGACAAGGTAGACCTCCTCGTCATCACGAAGGACATCTGGAGCCTCCGCTTGTCCTTCGATCTCGCGTACACGCCGGGTGGTCTCGAGAATCTCGTCGTCGTCCCGCAGGAGACGAACGTCTTCGGTTTGCACCACACCGCCCAGACGTCGTTCCAGCTGCGGCCCGAGACCTACACTCTCGGGCTCGGCTACAACATTCCTCGGTTCGGCTACTCGTGGATCGGCGCCGGCGCGAGCGCGTCGATCACGATCAATCGACGCGAGGCGTCCCCCGAGGGCTCGGCCATGGGCATCAGCGTGGGGCAGGGGCTGTACTCGACGCGCACCGAATGGGCGTGGGACGTCGATCTCGGCTACAGCGTCGGCATCGCGCGGCGCTATTCGAACGCGCAAGTCTTCCTCTTCGACTCGCGGCTCACAGCCGAGCGCGAGCGCATCCCTTTCCAGTACCGGAGCCGCTCGTTCGGCGCCTCGGCGTCGATCACGCGCTCGTTCGGGTGGGCGATCAAGAACAACTTCGCGCTGTCGTTCAACGCCTCGACCGCGAGCTACGAGCTCTTCCGCGAGTACCTCGAGGGCGTGGATCCGGTCGCCGTCGCGGACTTCACGAACCGCGCCCTGCCGACGAGCGAGTCGCGGGTGTACCCGGCGATTTCGTGGAGCACGTTCACGACGAACTACCTCCGCACGCTCGACGTCGACACCCTCGCGCTCCAGGAGGACTTCCGCCTCGGCCACAACGTCGGCGTGACCATCTACCCGGTCCCGAAGGCGCTCGGGTCCTCCCGCGATCTCGTCGGCGTGAGCGCGCGAGCAGGCTACACCGTCGCGCTCGGCGACGGCCTCGCCGGCGCGAGCGTCTCGACGTTCGCGGAGGAGCAGGAAGGTTTCCCCGTCCCTTGGCTCTGCCCCGAGAGACCGAGCTGCACGGACGCCTCGATCGGCGCCGCGCTCGGCGCGGTCACGCCGCGCATCTTCGGCGCGGGCCGCATCGTCATGAACGCGTCGTTCAACAACCGTTACAAGAACTACCTGAACGCGCGCACGTTCATCGGCGGCGAGGACCGCCTCCGCGGCTATCCGACGGGCTTCTTCTTCGGAAAGGACACGGTCTTCTTCAACATCGAGTACCGGTCGCGCTCGATCGAGGTGCTCAAGGCCCGCATCGGCGGCGTCCTCTTCTTCGACTCCGCAGACGCCGCGAGGAGCTTCGACATGCTGCGGGCGAAGCAGTCCGTGGGCTTCGGCATCCGCACGCTGCTCCCGCAGATCAATCGGCTCGTGCTGCGCCTCGACTTCGCATTCCCGCTCAAGCGAGGCCCGTTCCCGGAGACGGGAAGCCCGGCGCCGGTCGATCCGTTCGGCTTCTTCTTCGCGTTCGATCAGGCGTTTTCGCCGTGAGCAGGCCGAGTCAGGCTCCAGGCTCCGGGCTCCAGGCTCCAGGGAGAGCAAGCTTCTGCCTCCCCGCATCCAAAGAGTCGGTCGGGCTCACGGCAACGAGCCATAGCTTCCGATCCGAGGCCGAGTCAGGTCCAGGCTCCGGGCTCCAGGCTCCAGGGAGAGCAAGCTTCTGCCTCCCCGCATCC
>ERZ777003.206-NODE-206-length-123277-cov-13.911980_pt1 | contig 123277 bp, 108 predicted proteins | sample MGYA00374956_ERZ777003 | MGnify/ENA primary metagenome ERZ777003 (study PRJEB29302, sample SAMN06268252) | bioreactor metagenome | isolation source: Joint BioEnergy Institute, California, USA | place: USA:Joint BioEnergy Institute, California, USA | collected...
GAGCCGATGCGAGTCGAGCGCGTCGTCCGCATCGACCACGAGCCGCGCATCGCCCAAATCGCCTCGAAGCGGGGACTTCAGAATCCCGACATCCTCATTTTCGGCGAGCGCGGCGGTCGGCCGGCGCTCCTGGCCGCTGACGCCAAGTTCTCGGTCGAGACGGCGCGGTCGAAGCAAGTCAGCCCGGCAGTGCTGGAAGGGCTGCTCAGTCTCGAGGCGCTGCTCAGACCTCTGCTCGGAGAGGTGCCGCCCGGAACCCAATTTCTTCCCGGCGTCTTCCTTAGCCCGTCGTATCCGTTGACGGAGCTCATGCTTCAAGGAAAGGCGGGTATCGTCCGAGCAACGGTGGAAGCCCGCGAAGTGGTGAAGCTGCCGGTGGAGGCACGGATCTTTTTCGGGAGGCTCGAAGGAGCAGCGCTGATGCCGGTCCTCGCCGAGGTCGACGCCCTGCCGGTGCGGCTCGAGCGGAGCGTCCTCGCGGCGCTCTACTACTTCCGGCTCGCGCGGGCGGCCATTGGCTGCTGGTTGGACTCGGTGCGGCCCCTTCTCGGGCTCGATGAGCGGATCTCCGTCGATGTGAGCGCGGTCAAGGACGAGCTAGGCTCCCGCGCGGCGAGGGCTCGGTCCGCACTCGAGGTGATAACGACCTGGGACCTCGACGTCGATGTCGTGCGCAACCAGCGCGTTGCTGTCGATCAGGTCGCGGGTCTGCGAATTCCGTCGCGGGAGCTGCGGCGAATCGTCGAAGAGACTTCTGAGGCGCTAGGCGAGACGCCGCCCTCGTTGAACCAAGTGCGACGCCGGCTCAACGCCTGGCACCGTGCGCGCCTACGCGAGGCGGTCGGACCACTGACGCCGCCTATCGACAATCTCGGCGACTGCCTGCAGGAACTGGGCAAGGTCGCCGCCTCCTTGGCCCCGCGAATCGAGGATGAAGCCGCGAGGATCGTGCGCGAGCTCATCGCGGAGCGATCTGAAGCGACCGACGAGATTTGACTTCCGGTCGCTACCCCCTTCTTGCGCCTCCCGACAGCAACGGCCGTTGGCAAGGGTCATGCTGGCCGTATAGCGCGGCAACGCGCCGGTATGGGTCTGTTTGGTGCGTCTGCGTCTTGACCTAAGACGTTTCCAGCATTGGCCTTGGGATTAGGAGGAGGAGAGGCAATGTCCTGTCCGGACTTGACGGCCGTCCTAGTCGGTGATAAACGTATTTAGGACTCCTAATATTTTGGAGGCTGAGATGACCGATCCGACGCAAGGCGGTACGACTCCAGCGCAGCGATTGGTGATTGGCCTGGCGAAGTTGGGGATTGCCGCCAGACATCGCGCGTGGGTCGGAGCGACCGAAGCCCGCTTGACGCCGACGCAGGGGCAAATCCTCGCCTACCTGCTGGCGGAACGGGAAGGACGCCGCGTCTCGGAGATCAGCGAGGCGATGGGTGTCACAGCGCCGACGGCAAGCGACGCCGTCGCCGCCCTGCTGGCGAAGGGATACGTCGAAAAAACGCCCGATCCGCGCGACCGGCGAGCGGTCGTCGTTTCGCTGACGCCGGACGGGCGGCAAGCCGCGCAGGGGGTGGCGGGGTGGTCGGATTTGATGATCGGCGCGGTCGATGCGCTGACGCCGGAGGAACAGGCCGTCATGCTCCGCGGCGTCGTGAAGATGATCCGCGCGCTGCAAGAGCGAGGCGCGATTCCGGTCGCGCGGATGTGCGTCGGCTGCCGCTTCTTCCGACCTCATGTCTTCGACGATCCAGAAGAGCCGCATTTCTGCGCGTTCGTCGAAGCGCCGTTCGGCGACCGCTCGCTGCAAGTTGATTGCCCGGATTTCCAGGCGGCGTCGCCTGACGTCGCGAGCCAGCTGTGGGAGCGATTCTCCGGAGGTCGGCGGTCTGCCTAGGAAGACCCGGCGCCGGGGATGCTCGGATCAGGAACAGCGCGGTAATGGACCCTGGGAGGGTGCGCGATGGAGGAACGGTGGTCGTCCGCTGAAGAGCACGGATCGTTGCTGCGCGTGATGCGCTGGTTGCGGTGGACCGGACTCGCGCTTATCGGCGTGGTGGGCATCTCGGGAGTGGCTCGCGGCCAGACGCCGGAGGCGACGCCATCCGTCATCCCGGATCTCCATATTGCGGGCGCACAGGTCGTTGTCGACGAAAAGCTGGAGCAGCTGATCTTCCAACAGACCGTGGCCGGGGAGGCAGGTGGTACCGTGCCAGAGGCGACCGGCGAGATGGAGGCCGCAACGGTCATCGGTTATGTGTTCCCGACGACCATGTCGCCGGCGGATGTCGGCTTCCGCGGCGCCGAAGGGATCGTTGCGCTGGCCGTCACCTCTCATCCCGATTTCGACGACACGCCCCTTTGGGACGAGACCGGTGACGGCGATTACGGCAATGATGGGGCTCTGTACCACAGCCATTGGGTGCTCCTCGGCGAAGACTCCCGTGCCCCAGGGGGACTCTCGGTGGTCGCGGTTTCGGGCGATGTGGCGTCCGCTCTGCCGCCGACGAGTCCGGGATTGCCGATCTATCTCGACTCTCCCGGATTCCCGGTGATCCTCCGGGGTCAGGATGTTTTGGTCGTCGTCCCGGCGCAGCGCGTGCACGGGCAGACCGATTTCCGATTCGATGCCGTGACCGCGACGATGCGCGTCTCAACCGACCCGAATCAGCCGACGCTTGGCGTCACTAAAGTCCACAGTGTTTTGTCCGGCGACCTGAGCTTGCCGGGGACTCCGCAGCGGTCGGAGTGACGCCGGATTGAACGGCGATCGGCCGGCGCGAATACCGTTCGCTTCGTACCTCACCGTGTAACGGGAAGTAGCTGAGCCAGAACGATGATGACTCCCCAACAGATCGAGCTTTACGGCGATCTCGCGTGTCCATTCGCGTATGTCGCGCATTATCGGTGGCGGCAGCTCCGCGGTGAGTATGCCGGACGCGTGGTGGTGATCCATCGGTCGCTGTCGCTGGAGTACGTCAACCGCGAGCCAACGCCGAAGCCGCTCGTTGAGGCGGAGATCGCCGCGCTGGCAGCGAATGAGCCAGGTCTGCTCTACAAGCGCTGGAGCGCGCCCGACTCCGCTTGGCCAGTCACGATCTGGCCGGCTTTCGAGGCGGTCAAATGCGCCGAGCGGCAAGGTGTTGAGCTGGCAGATGACTTGGCCTGGGCGATCCGCGTCGCGCTCTTCGCCGAGAGTCGCTGCATTTCGCTGCGACACGTCCTGCTCGAGATCGCCGCGAGCATTCCGGACCTCGATCTCGCTCGCTTCGAATCGGATTTCGATCGTGGGGTCGCTAAGGAGCTCGTGATCCGAGAGGCGCGCCGGGGGTGGGAGGAGCTGCGGGTGCCGGGCAGTCCCACGTTCGTCTTGCCTGACGGGCAGCAGATCGCGGCGCCAGGATTGCCGGACCTCGAATTCGACGAGAAGACCGGCCAAGTCCGCGAGGTGCGATCCGCGCCGTGCGCCGCGCCATGCTTCGAGGTCTATCGCGCCTTCCTCGATGCGGCCTGATCTATGGATCCGGCGAGCGCTCGCCCCCTCGGGACGCGCCAAGATGCCTGATCGCGTGCAGCGCGCGAACGAGGCGAACTAGGCCAAGAATGAGCCGGATCATCCCTTTTCCCAAGCCACGTCATCAAAATGCGCGGCGCGGCGAGCCGGCGTCGCGCTGTCCCTCGTCCATATCCCCAACTACCCTCCGGTGAGAATCCCTGACTTGACGCACGACCGTGGAGACAATTTCCGGTAGCGGCGATATACTCCTGCCGCTTGATGGGCTTCGGTTGCCGGAGATGCGTTTTGTGGTGAGTGGATGGGCATAGCCACCCTCCACCGCTCGGAAACCAGTAGAACAACCTCGGAGCGCTGGCCGAGGACAATCTGGTTCACCTCCGGCTCACCGGGCAATTGGGCTGTCGCCAGCCGTGTCGCGTAGCCGCGCCGGCGGGCAAGGAAACGGTCGAGGAAGGAGGAACGTGACGGATGGCAGAGACGACGACGGCTCCGGCGAAAGTCGCGGTCTCGATGACGGTCAATGGCAAGCAATACACGGCCGAGGTCGAGCCGCGCATGCTCCTCGTCCACTTCTTGCGCGAGACTCTGGGCCTGACCGGCACGCACGTCGGCTGCGATACAAGCAGCTGCGGCGCGTGCGTGGTCCACATGAACGGCGAGAGCGTCAAGAGCTGCACCGTCCTCGCTGTTCAGGCCGACGGCGCGGAGATCACGACGATCGAAGGCCTCGGCCAGGATGGTCAGCTGCACCCGGTGCAGGAAGGGTTCTGGGAGATGCACGGGCTGCAGTGCGGCTACTGCACGCCTGGCATGATCATGACCGGCGCGGCCCTGCTGAAGCGGAATCCGAATCCCACCGAAGAGGAGATCCGCCACGCGCTGGAGGGCAATCTCTGCCGCTGCACCGGCTACCAGAACATCGTCCGCGCCATCCAGTACGCCGCGGACAAGATGCGGGGCTAGCTGCGACTCGCAGACTCAGCGGGTGATCGGCACAGCGACCGGGATGGGGCAAAGCTGCCCCCCGGAAGGAGGAAGGTGATGGTCACAGCCGTTGAAGCCCCGGACCGTCTCTTTGGTAAGGCGATCAAGCGACGGGAAGATCCTCGACTGATCACCGGCGCTGGTAGTTTCCTGGACGATATCAAGCTCCCGGGAATGACGCACGCCGTCTTGGTGCGCTCGCCGTACGCGCACGCCCGGATTCGCCGGATCGACACGAGCGCGGCGGAAAAGATGCCTGGCGTGCTCGGCGTATTCACCGGCCAGGACTTCATGGACGTCAACCCGCTCCCGGCCGCGTGGCAGGCAGCGGGCGTCAAGAACAACGCCGTCACGCCGCGAGTGCTGGCGGTCAACGAAGTCCATCAGGTTGGTGATCCCGTCGCGGTCGTCGTCGCGGAGGACCGTTATTTGGCGCGGGATGCCGCCGATGCGGTGGTGGTCGAGTACGACCCGCTGCCGGTGGTGGTCGACGCGAAGAAGGCGACTGAGCCGGGAGCGCCGCAGCTCCACGAGGAGGCGCCGAACAACATCGTCCTCGAGTGGACCTGCGGCAAGGACGAGGCGACGGTTGACGCGGCGCTGGAGCAATCCGAGGTTCGTGTCTCGTCTCACCTGATCAACCAGCGGCTGATCCCGACCGCGATCGAGCCGCGCGGCTCGATTGGCAAATACGACCCGGCGACCGACGAGTACACGCTGTGGGCGACCTCCCAGGCGCCGCACGTGCACCGGCTGCTGCTCGGCGCCTTCGTGCTCGGTGTGCCGGAGCAGAAGATCCGGGTCATCTCGCCGGATATCGGCGGCGGTTTTGGCTCGAAGATCTTCCTGTACTACGACATGCCGCTCGTGCTGGCGCTGTCCAAGAAGCTGGGCGGCCGCCCGGTCAAGTTCTTCGAGGACCGCTCCGAGAATTACCTCACGACGACGCACGGCCGCGATCACATCACCGACATCGAGATCGGCGCAACGCGCGACGGCAAGATCACCGCGCTGAAGGTCAAGACCTACGCGAATCTCGGCGCCTACTTCTCGACGGTCGCCGCCGGCATCCCGACGACGCTCTACGGGCGCATGCTGGCCGGCTGCTACAAGATCCCGGCAATCCACTGCAAGGTGATTGCTGCCTACACCAACACCGCGATGGTTGACGCCTATCGCGGCGCTGGCCGGCCGGAAGCAGCCTATGTGATCGAGCGAGTTTGCGACCTCGTCGCGCAGGCGACGGGTGTTGATCCGGCCGAGGTCCGCCGGCGCAACTTTATTCAGCCGGAGGACTTCCCGTACGACACTGGCGTCGGCATGCTGCCGTACGACAGCGGCGACTACGAGAAGGCGCTGAACCGAGCGCTTGAGCTGGTCGGCTATGAGCAGCTGCGGCAGGAGCAGAAGGCGCGGCGCGAGCGCGGCGATTCCAAGCTGCTCGGCATCGGGCTCTCCTCCTACGTCGAGGTCTGCGGCATTGCCCCGTCGAAGTGGATCGGTCTGCCAGGCGAGGGCTGGGGCGCCGGACTTTGGGAAAGCGCCAATGTCCGCGTCCACCTGACCGGCAAGGTGGTGGTCACCACCGGCTCGCTGCCGCACGGTCAGGGACATGAGACGACCTTCGCGCAGCTCGTTGCCGATGAGCTCGGCATCCCGTACGAGGACGTCGAGATCCAGCACTCCGACACGCTCGGCACGCCGTTCGGCTTCGGCACGTATGGCAGCCGCTCCCTCGCGGTCGGAGGCGTTGCCATTTATCGCAGCCTGCAGAAGATCAAGGAGAAGGCGAAGAAGCTGGCGGCGCATCTGCTCGAGGCGGCGGAGGAGGACATCGTTTTCGAGAACGGCAAGTTCTACGTCAAGGGCTCGCCGGACTCGGCGAAGACGTTCGCTGACATCGCGCTGGCGGCGCACGTCGCCTACGATCTGCCGCCGGGCATGGAGCCGTACCTTGACGAGACGACGTACTACGATCCGCCGAACTGCACGTTCCCGTTCGGCACGCATGTTTGCGTCGTCGAAGTCGACCGCGACACTGGCGAGGTCAAGCTCCTTCGGTACGTCGCCGTTGACGATGTCGGCAACGTCGTCAATCCGCTCATCGTGGACGGGCAGATCCACGGCGGCATCGCGCAAGGTTTGGCGCAGGCGCTCTACGAGGGAGCGGTCTACAACGACGACGGTCAGCTGGTGACGGGCACGCTCGAGAGCTATGCCGCGCCGAAGGCGCACATGGTGCCGACGTACGAGCTCGACCGGACCGTGACGCCCTCGCCGACGAATCCGCTCGGCGTGAAGGGCGCGGGTGAGGCCGGGACGATCGCCGCGACGCCGGCAGTCGCCAACGCGGTGATTGACGCGGTCTCGCACCTCGGTATCACGCATCTCGACATGCCGCTGACACCGGAGCGGATTTGGAACGCGATCAACCAGGCTGCTCGCTCCTAGACGCCACGGGCGGGCATTCCGTGGTCAGGCGAGAGAAGAGCGAGCGACGACAGACGATTGGCAAACGATAGGGGCTCAGAGAAAGGAGGAGCCGTGTTCCCAAGTGCATTTGAGTATCACCGGCCGTCGAGCGTGCAAGAGGCGGTGCAGCTCCTGGCAAACAATCCGGAGGCGAAAGTTCTCGCGGGCGGGCATTCGCTGCTCCCGGCGATGAAGCTGCGGCTTGCCGCGCCGGCTGCGCTTGTCGACATTGGGCGCATTCCGGGGTTGCGCGGAATCCAGGTCAGCGGCGATGGCTCGGTCGTGATCGGCGCGCTGACCACCTATTTGGATCTGCTCGACTCCGGCGAGCTTCGCCAGGGGTACCCGATCATCGCGGAGACGGCCAACGTCGTCGGCGATCCGCACGTCCGCGCGCGGGGCACCCTCGGTGGCTCGCTGGCCCACTGCGATCCCGCGGCCGACTTCACCGCGGTGATGCTCGCGCTGAACGCCTCGGTCAAGGCAGTCGGCACGGGCGGCGAGCGGATCATCCCGGTTGACGATCTCTTCGTCGGCCTGTTGACGACCTCGCTGAACCCGGACGAGATCATCACCGAGATCCACCTGCCGGCGGTCGGTGGGCGGAAACTCGGCATGGCGTATGAGAAGCACGCGCATCCCGCGTCCGGCTACGCGGTCGTCGGCGTGGCGGCGGTCATCGAGATTGATGGCAACACCGCCAAGTCGGTGCGGATTGGCGTCACCGGTGCGCCGGAGTACGCCAAGCGCGCTACCGCCGCGGAGAATGCGCTTACCGGCCAGCAGCTGACCGCGGACGCGATCGCGCAGGCGGCCAACGTTGCGACCGAGGGGCTCGGTGAGCTCAACGGCGATGTCTACGCCTCGCCGGAGTACCGTGCCCATCTCGTCCGCGTCATGACGCGGCGTGCGCTGACTCGCGCGGCTGGTCTTTCCTAGTAGCAAGTTTGAGCGGCCCTCACCCGCTCGCCACGGCTCGAGTCAGTTGGCTCTGGCGTGGCTGCGGTGAGGGCCGCTTGCTGTCCGCAACACGGATCAGCTTGGTTGGCCGCCGGTCGCACCTGACGATTGGCGGAGCGCGGCGGCCACCTGCTCCGGCGCGTCGGTGCAGAGCGCGTCGGCGCCTCTCCGCTGCAGCTCATCCGCGACTGCCGGGTCATTCACCGTCCAAAGCACCGCTCGCAGTCCGGCATTCGCGAGCTGCCGAGCCGCCTCGGGCGTGTAAGCCGGCGCGTAGAGGGCGGCCGCGGTAGCGCCGAGCTCGCGGGCGGCTCGGAAGACGGCATCGGTGATCGCCATCGTCAACAGCCAGAGCTCGGCGCGCGAGGATCGCTGCCGGATCGCGCGCAGGATGTCCCAATCGAAGGATGAGATCGCCCACCTCGCCTTTGGATGGCGATCGAGAACCGCGAGAACCTCCGCTTCGATCCCCCGCTGCTTGATCTCCAAGTCGAGATGAATGCGATCCCCGACGAGCGACAACACCTCGTCCAATGTCGGGACGCGCTCGCCAAGCCCGGCATCGAGTTTGGAAAGCTCCTCAAAGGTTATCGAACTGACGAGACCTTGGCCGTTCGTCGTGCGCGCCACATCGCGATCATGGATCACCACCGGGACGCGGTCGCTCGTTGCGTGCAAGTCGAGCTCAATGCCGTCCACGCCGGCCTCGAGCGCGCGGCGGAACGCTCGCAGCGTGTTCTCGGGTTCGATGGCGGATGCGCCACGATGAGCATAGATCAGCATCTTGCGCCCTCACGATCGGGCTTCTGCCCGGTGCTGTCCGCTCGCCCCGCTCGCACTCCCGCCATTCGTAATGATGATTGACACAGTTCGTATCAACCTTTATAATCCGATGCGACGAAAGTAGCGAGGTGGGGTATGGCGGCACGCTTCAATGAACCGCTGTTCGTGATCAGTGTAGCGGCGCGCCTGGTCGAGATGCACCCGCAAACGCTGCGGAAATACGAGCGCGAGGGGCTGATTGCGCCTTCGCGGACATCCGGCAACTTGCGGTTGTACTCCGACCGGGACATCGAGCGATTGCGTCAGGTCAAGTACCTGGTCGAAAAGCTCGGGCTCAATTTGGCAGGCGTCCAGCTAGCGCTCGATCTCACACGTCGGATTTGCGAGGCCCGGGACCAGGTAGCGTCGCTCCAGCAACAGGCGAGCCGCGCGCCACGCGACACGATCGCTGAGGAAATGGCTCGTCAGGTGCAGGGCCAGCTCGAAGAAATCTTGCGCCTGCTGGGATTGTATGAGGCGACGGAAGCGTCGCGGGAGCATTATCGGGACGAGCGCCGGAATCGCCCCATCCTTGAATGACGCTACTCATGTCGAACGACGCGCCGCCGTCCCTATCCCGTCCCGAGACAGGCCAGGACGGTTGAAGGCGCATGTTGGAGGCTAATGAGCAATGGCAACGAATCAACGGTTCACGGAAAAGGCGCAAGAGGCGATTCTGAACGCCCAGCGGATCACCCAGGAGCGCCGACTGGCGCAGCTCGAGCCGGAGGCGGTTCTTTACGCGCTGGTTGACCAGGTGGACGGGGTGGTGCCGCAGGTGCTGCACAAGGCGGGGCTCGACCCGAATGCCATCCTGCGGGAGGTCGACGCTGAGATCGACCGCCTGCCGCGCCTGCAGTACAGCGCCGAGCCGACGATCTCGAGCGGCACGCGCAAGATGCTCGAGCAGGCGGACCAGGAGGCCCGCGCGTTCGGCGATGAGTACATCAGCGCCGAGCACTTGCTGCTCGGAATTCTCAGCGTTGCCGACTCGCCGGGTGCGCGTCTGCTTCAGCGTCACGGGTTGACGACCGAGCGCGTCAAGGCGGTGCTGCGCGAGATTCGCGGCTCCCAGCGCGTGACCGATCCGAATCCAGAGGAGAAGTACCAGGCGCTGGAGCGGTACGGGCGCGACCTGACGGAGCTGGCGCGGAAGGGCAAGCTCGATCCGGTCATCGGGCGGGACGAGGAGATCCGCCGCGTCATCCAGGTTCTCTCTCGGCGCACCAAGAACAACCCGGTCCTGATCGGTGAGCCGGGCGTCGGGAAGACGGCGATCGTCGAGGGCTTGGCTCAGCGGATCGTTCGTGGCGACGTGCCGGAAGGTCTGAAGGACAAGCGTATCGTCGCGCTCGACATGGGCGCGCTGGTGGCCGGCGCGAAGTACCGCGGCGAATTCGAGGAGCGGCTGAAGGCCGTCTTGCGCGAGGTGCAGGAGGCGGAGGGGCAGATCGTCCTTTTCATTGACGAGCTGCACACCGTCGTCGGCGCGGGCCGAGCCGAAGGCTCGATGGACGCGGCCAACCTGCTCAAGCCGATGCTTGCCCGCGGCGAGCTCCACTGCATCGGCGCGACGACGCTGGACGAGTACCGCAAGCACATCGAGAAGGACGCCGCGCTCGAACGCCGGTTCCAGCCGGTCTACGTCGGTGAGCCGAGTGTCGAGGATACGATCTCGATCCTGCGCGGTCTGCGCGAGCGGTACGAGGTCCACCACAAGGTGAAGATTCTCGACTCGGCCTTGGTCGCGGCGGCGGTGCTGTCCAATCGCTACATCTCCGACCGCTTCCTGCCGGACAAGGCGATCGACCTGGTGGATGAGGCGGCCTCCAAGCTGCGGATGGAGATCACCTCGATGCCGGCGGAGCTCGACGAGGCCGAGCGGCGAATCATGCAGTTGGAGATCGAACGGGAGGCGCTGCGCAAAGAGAAGGACGACGCGTCCAAGCAGCGGCTCCAGGCGATCGAGGCTGAGCTGGCGAACCTGAAGGAGGAGCGCGACGCGCTTCGCTCGAAGTGGGAGCAGGAGCGCCAGGCGATCCAGCGGATCTCCGAGCTACGCGACGCGATCGACCAGACGAAGATCGAGATCGAGCAGGCGCAGCGGCAGTACGACCTGAATCGGGCGGCCGAGCTCCAGTATGGGCGGCTCGTCGAGCTCGAGCGGCAGATCAAGGAAGAGGAGCGGAAGCTTGCTCAGCTGCAAGAGCGTGGCAAGCTGCTCAAGGAAGAGGTTGACCCGGAGGATATCGCCGAGGTGGTCAGCCGCTGGACGGGCATCCCGGTCAGCCGACTGATGGAAGGCGAGATCGAGAAGCTGCTCAAGATGGAGGAGCGGCTGCACCAGCGCGTCGTCGGTCAGGACGAGGCGGTTGAGGCGGTTGCCAACGCGATTCGCCGAGCGCGCGCCGGTCTGTCCGACCCGAATCGGCCGCTTGGGAGCTTCATCTTCCTCGGCCCGACCGGCGTTGGTAAGACGGAGCTGGCCCGGGCGCTCGCGGAGTTCCTCTTCGACGATGAGCAGGCGATGGTCCGGCTCGACATGTCGGAGTACATGGAGAAGCACACGGTCAGCCGCCTGATCGGTGCTCCGCCGGGCTACGTCGGCTACGAGGAAGGCGGTCAGCTGACCGAGGCGGTGCGGCGCCGGCCGTACAGCGTCGTCCTCTTCGACGAGATCGAGAAGGCGCACCCGGACGTCTTCAACGTCCTGCTGCAGATCCTCGATGATGGCCGCCTGACGGACGGGCAAGGCCGCGTCGTGGACTTCCGCAACACGGTCATCATCATGACGAGCAACCTCGGCTCGACCTACATCTCGCAGCCGGGCATCAGCGATGACGAGATGCGCGCTCGCGTGATGGATGCGCTGCGCGCCAGCTTCCGCCCGGAGTTCCTGAACCGGGTGGACGAGATCGTCATCTTCAAGATGCTGACGCGGCAGCAGCTGACGCAGATCGTCGACATCCAGCTGCAGCGGGTGCAGCGGCGACTGGACGACCGGCAGATCACGCTGATGGTCACGCCGGCCGCGAAGGAGTGGCTGGCCAACCGCGGCTACGACCCGGTCTATGGAGCGCGGCCGTTGAAGCGGCTGATCCAGAAGGAAGTGCTCGATCCGCTCTCGACGATGCTCCTGCGCGGCGAGCTGCGCGATGGCGAGACGGTGACGGTCGATGCCGACGGTGGCAAGCTGACCTTCCACGCGCACATGAGCCAGGCGCCGATGGTGGCGTAATTTGGATGGCCCTCGGTCTCTCCCAGGATAGGCGGGAGGGGCCGGGGGCCCGCTCGTCTTGGCGGGGGGTATAATCCGGCTCAGAGGAAGAGGCCTTTCGAAAGGCATGGTGCGATGGACTTCATCGAAGGAATCATCAAAGCAGGCTTGATGCTCGTTGTTCTTGGGATCGTTATTGGACTCGTCGCCGCGCTCTTCATGATCGTTTTCGGGATTGCGACGGGAATTGACGATCGAATCCAAAGCTAACGGCCCGGAGGGGCCGAACGGATATGAGCGACTTCTCCGCACTCGGCCGCTTCTTCATCGTCGTTGGCGCACTGATCCTGCTCGTCGGAGTCATCCTCGCGTTCGGTAATCGAATCCCGTTGATTGGTTGGCTTGGGAAGCTGCCCGGCGACATTATCTTCCGCCGGGGCAACACCACGATCTACATCCCGATCGTCTCCTCAATCCTCCTGAGTCTTCTCCTCACCCTCATCTTCAACCTCATCTTTCGCCGGTAATCCAGGACTGGTTTCGCATAGGGCTTGTCGCCAGGGAGTACCCCCGGCCTCCCTAACTTGGTCGCTATTGACGCTCGGGAGCCAGCAGCCTACAGTTGGCTCCGGTCGTCCGGACGCGTCGCGCGTTGCGCGCATCGCGAGGCGCTGACCGGACCGGAGGGAACGCCGGGCGGCCTTTGGGTTTAGCTGAGGCGGCGTTGCCGCGTAGTGAGAGGTCGAGAATGAGACGGCGTGAACTTGGAACCGGGAGGACGCATTTGCTGAGCAGACGACTTATCAACACGTTCCGTGCCGGCGTGTCCCTTGCGCTCATCGTCATGATGGCGAGCGCTGCATTGGTGAGCGGGCCCGCCCGTGTGGCAGCCCAAGGCGCGACATCTACAGCAGCGGCCGCGGCGCCGGAGACGTCCGTGGTCTTCATGGCGCTGAACATGGACACGTCCTCTCAGCAATATCAGCTGGCAGCAGAGCTCTTGGTTCGCGCTGGCTTCGCTTCCTCGGTGGAAGAACTCATCTCCCAAATTGCTGAGTCCGCGGCTGAAGAGGCCGGTGGCGACGGTGACACGCTGAGTGATCTCGAGCCGTTCCTCGGAGGTGAGCTTGGGATCGTCGTGACCGATCTGGGGCTGCCGGAAGCCGGCGCTCTCGATGAGCTGGTCGGCAATCTCCCGGTGCAGACGGGCGTCGCTTCGGATGAGCCGGGAATCGCGCTCATCGTGGACGCGTCCGATGACGCGGCGGCATGGGCCAAGGTGCAGGAGCTCCTCCAGGACGAAGCCGACGATCGCGGCATCCAGATCTCCGAGGAGACCTATGAAGGTGTGACGATCTCGTACATCCCGCCGGATGAGACCGTCGAGGATGACAGCGGGATGGCGATCGCCCAGGCCGGAGATTTCGTCTTCATGTCGGACCGGCCGGAAAGCTTGCACGCGCTGATCGATGTTCAGAACGGCACGACCGGCGCGGTTTCGGCCACATCCGGCTATCAGGCAGTCGCCGCCGAGTTGCCCAGCGAGTACCTGCTCTTCGGCTACATCAACGGCGCCGCCATCGCGGAGGCTATGGCGGCATCGGATCCGACCATGGGGTCCCTTACCCTCGGCCCGGATCAGTTCGTTACGGATTCGGGATTCGCTGTCTTGGCGGACACGCCAGGGCTGCGGATTGAATCCGTTGCCATCCCCGCGCCTGGCGCGTCAATTCCCAGCTACCAGGCATTCGAAGCGCAGCTGCCGAGCATTGTCCCATCCGATACGCTGTTCCTGGTCGATGGAAACAACCTGGGCGCCTCAGGGGTCCTTGACGGTCTGTTCTTGGCGATCATCCAGCTGGCGAGCGGCGGCTTGAGCGGTGAGGTGGCCACGCCCGAGCCGGGTGTCTCCGCGGAGGAGTTCGCCGCCCAGCAGTTCGAGCAGTTCGCCCAGGTGATCGGGTTCAACATCAAGACTGAGTTCATTGACCAGCTGCAGGGCGAGTACGGCTTGGCCGTGTGGGGCATCACCGCGGATGAGTCCGGCGATGTCGCGTCGGACAACATCGGCGTTCTCTTCACATCCAACGTTGGCGATCCGCAGACGCTCAACAACGCGCTCATGACGATCTCATTCCTGGTCCAGAGCGCGCTGCAAGGCTCCGGGACGCTGACGACGACGACCGTCGGCAACGACACGATCTGGGTCGGAACCTTCGGATCTGAGGGCAGCGACCAGTTCAGCGTCGAGTTCGGCATTGTCAACGGCCAGTTCTTCATCAGCACGAACGGCGCGTATTCGCTCCTGAGCACGCCGTCCGCCGATTCCCTGGCAGACAATCCGACGTACCAGGCGGTGATGGCTGAGCTGCCCTCTGAGCGCTTCTCCACGCTGTACATCGACATCCGGCAGCTGGGCGAACTCTCGGCTCCCGCTTCCGCGGCGCTGAGCGGTATGGGCGGACCCGCGGACGCCAGCGATCGCTGCGCGGAGTTCGCGAGCCAGGACGAGGCGCAGGCGGCCTTCGATGAGGATCCCGCGACCAACTGGGAGCTGGATCAGGACTTCGACGGCCAGGCGTGCGAGGACTACTTCGACTCGACGCCGGAGGCCGAGGCCTCCCCGGAGATTGGCGCGGAGCAGCTCGAGAAAATTCCGGCCTTCGCCCTCGTCGGCTATCAGGACGGCGACACCTACAAGGCGTCCGGACTCCTGCTGATCGAGGAATAGCGATCTGGTCACAGAGCCAGACGGAAGCGAGCGCGGGGTGCCTCGTCTGAGCGCCCCGCGCTTTCCGCGTCAAATAGATCACCTATGCTGCTCCCCACGACTCGTGTTTGTATGATGAAATGAAGGAGTAGGTAGGGAGGAGGATTCTCGTTGGCCACGGTCAATGTCGAGCTGTTGAAGCGTCTGTGCGAGACGCCGGGCATCCCCGGACGTGAAGATCAGGTCCGCGCAGTCGTCATCGAGGAGCTTCGCCCCCTTGTTGATGATGTGCGCGTCGATGTCATGGGCAACGTCATCGCCACCAAGGCCGGCAAGGGCGGGCCGCGCGTGATGATTGCCGCCCATATGGACGAGATCGGCTTTATGGTCTCGTACGTTGACGATCATGGCTTCATCCGGATCCACCCCGTGGGTGGATTCGATCCGCGAGTGCTCGCCGCGCAGCGCGTCCTCGTTCACGCCAGCGATGGCCGGGTGTTCCGCGGAGCTCTCCAGTTCTCCGGGAAGCCGATTCACCTCCTTGCTGCGTCAGAGATCAAAGCAATCAAGATGGAGGAGCTCTTCGTTGACATCGGTCTGCCCGCGGACGAAGTGAAGAGCGCGATCGAGATCGGCGACATGGTGACGCTCGACCGCCCGCTGGAGGAGGTTGGGCGGTGCGTGATGAGCAAGGCTCTAGATGACCGGGTCAGCGTCTTCGTAATGATCGAAGCGCTTCGCGCATTGCAGGGTGGGAACGCCGAAATTGTCGCGGTCGCTACCACGCAAGAGGAGGTCGGGCTGCGCGGAGCCCGAACATCGGCGTACGCGGTGGACCCCGATATTTCCATCGCCTTGGATGTGACGCTTGCGCTGGACATCCCCGATGGGAAGCCATATCAGCGCGTGTCTGAGCTGGGTAAGGGCGTTGCGATCAAGGTCATGGACGGCTCCGTCCTGTCGAATCACAAGCTGATTCAGCATTTCCGCGATATTGCTGAGCGCAACAACATCCCATACCAGCTGGAGATCTTGCCGCGCGGCGGCACGGACGCGGGCGCAATGCAACAGGCGCGCGCGGGCTCTGCCGCGATTACAATTTCGGTTCCGACGCGCTACGTCCATACTGTCAACGAGATGGCCGCAATCGACGACATCGCGGGCGCCATCAATTTGCTCGCGCGGTTCCTTGAGGAGGCGGGAACCAGAACCTACGGCTACGACGTCTGAGACGTGCCGTGCCTGGTAACCGATCGGTACTGATAGCCGTTTAAGGCGGTGAGGCGACGAGGCGGCGGGACCGGCGCTTTGCTTAGGAATGGCATCGCATGGTAGCGTACCGGTCGGTTCGGGTAACTTGCCGCGCGAAAGGCAACAAGAGTCTGGAGCGGAAACCGCCCTGGATCGCCGGGCTGCGAGGAGTGCACGAGGAGGAGCGTCCAATGCCCGATTCCGACGATACGCGAAACATCCGACCGTCGGCCGCTGAGCAGCGGGAGCTGGACGCGCTGATCGAGACGTTTCGCCGGACGACGCCGGTCGCAAGCCGGCGTGACTTCCTGCGATGGTCGGCGATCGCCGCCGGCGCGGTCGCCACAGCGCGCTTCGGAGTCGCCTCTGCATCGCCAGCGCCGGCGTCGCGGGCGGCCACGCGGTACCAAGAGGAGGAGATCGAGCGCGATGCGACGATCGTCGTTCCGCTCGACCCTTATGGCCAGCCGGTCACTCTAGACCCGCACCGTACGGTCAACTGGGGGCCGTTCTGGGTGCTTTTCCCCAACGTGTGGGGTGGTCTGGTTCGTTACGACGAAAACGCGAAGGTTCAGCTGGATCTGGCCGAGAGCTACACCGTCAGCGAGGACGGCACCACCTACCAGTTCAAGATTCGCCCGGACGCCAAGTACGCGAGTGGCAACCAGGTAAAGGCCGAGGACTTCATCACCTCGTGGAAGCGAGCGCTTGATCCGAGCCGCCTCTCGCCGATGGCGCCCTTCATGCAGCTAGTTCGCGGCTACCGGAATTACATCACCGGTCGGAGCGAAGAGATCGGCATCCGCGCGGTGGATGACTCGACGGTCGAGATTGAGCTGTCGCGGCCGTATTCCTACTTCCTTTCCTATCTCGCCGCGTTCGTGTGGAACGTGATCGACCCGGCGGTCCTCGAGGAGTATGGCGACGACGAGTTCTTCCTCCACGATGCCGGTACCGGACCCTGGCGCATCACCTCCTTCGAACCGGCGACGTCAATTGTGATGGAGCCGAACACGAACCACTACGGAGGCACGTCACCCTCGATCGCGAAGATCGAGTGGCGGATCATGTCCGGGCCGTCAGCCGCGAGCGATGCGCTCAATCTGTACAAGAACGACGAAGTGGTCTCGGCGGATGTCCCGCTTTCGCTCAAGGCCTCGGTGGAGCGCGATCCGCAGCTATCGCAGGAGCTGAACAAGATTGCGCCCGAGGGCTCGACCCGCGCGATCGCGATGGACTTCAAGCAACCGCCGTTCAACGACGTGCGCGTCCGCCGGGCGCTGGCAATGGCAATCGACCGCGAGCGCTGGGCAAACGAGATCTGGGAGGGGACCTGGACTCCTGCCACCTCGTTCACGCCACCGATCCTCGAAACCATCGCCGGGTACGAGCGGCCGAATGGTCTCGAGTACGATCCGGATCAGGCAAAGCAGTTGCTCGAAGAGGCGGGATACAAGGACGGCGAGGGCTTGCCGGAGATCGTCTACTACGAGCCGAGCGAAGATCCAGACGACGAAAAGGCTCGCTGGGCGCTCCTCCTGGAGATGATTCGCGAGAACCTCGGCATCGAGATCAAGCACGATACCTCGCGGACTCGCGAGCAGATCCAGGCGCTGCAGCGCGACAACGGCGGGCGCCAGTTCGACATCATTTGGTGGTGGAACCTGACTGAGACCCCGCACCTCTTGAGCGAGGTCTTCGCGTCAACCTCCCCGTACATGCAGGGCTGGTTCAACTGGAATCCGGAGCTGGAGCCGAGCGGAGACTTCGATCCCGGAGCGGATTCCAAGACGTTCGATGAGCTGGTCCAGCAGGCGGACGTTGAGCAGGACGCCGAGACGCGGAACGACCTCTACCGGCAAGCCGAGGAGCTGGTGCTAAAGAACGCGGTCTGCATCCCGCTGGGCTACTGGGTCCAGATGTACGTCCAGAAGCCGTGGCTGCAGGGCACCAAGCAGGGACCGTGGACGGGGCGGCTGCCAGTCTGGTTTGACAAAGACGTCGTCGTCCTCAAGCACTAAGAGCTTGGCGATTCACTAACGATGCCCCGGGTGTCATTGTTGTCAGTGACATCCGGGGCATTCCCCTGCTAAGAACCTTCTCCCGTTCGTCTCACGAGTTGACCATAAGTCATCGTTGATCCGCTTTCGCGTGCTAGAATCGCGGCGCGGCAGACGACTCGGGCAGTGTTGCCGGATTTCAGGTCGGCAACCTGCTCGTTCCGCGCTTCGGCTCTTGGCCCGCTGAGCGGCAGGTGGCGATGAGCGATCAGATCCTACTCGATGTCCTGCTTCTGCTCATCATTGCGCTCTTTGCTGTCATTGGCTTCTGGCGCGGCGCCGCGCGGGAAGGACTGGTGACGGCGGGGATCTTCGCCGGTGGGGCGATCGCGGACGCCTGGGCGCGTCCTTGGGGCGGCGACCTGGCCGATATGGTCGACGTGCGGCTGGGCGTCGCACAGCTGCTGGTCGCCGGCACGGCACTGTTGCTGTCAACGCTCATCCTGGGGTATGGCAGCGGTGCTGTCCTCGACCTGCCAGAGCCGCCACTCCCTTCGCGCGTTGTCGGGGTGTTGCTCGCGGGATTCAACGGCGCACTCGTCTTGCGCTTCGGCCTTCGGGCGATCGAGCGCCATTTCCCGGCGGAGAGCGCGGATCAAGTGCTGGATGACAGCCGCGTCTCGTGGTTCCTCCTCCGCCAGTCGGGATGGCTCCTCGTTGGCGCCGCGGTTTTCTTTGGTGCTCTCATCCTGATTAGCTTCCTGATCCGGTCGCGTTCGACAGCAGTGTACCCGCATCCCTCAGGACAGTTGGCGACAATGCCTGATGGTAGTGATCAAGGACCGCTGCCGCGACCGGTGCGGCTGCCGAGGCAATCGGACGAAGGAAAGGTGGAGCCGGTCGGACGTGAATTCTCCTCGACGACTGGCAGATACGCCGCCGATGCGCCGAACGTCCGTGAGACGATTCCGATCGGGCCGGTCGACTCGGGCATTGCGATGAATGGCGGCCGTGTCGTGCCCTTCCAGCGTGGCTGGGATGCGGCGCGCCGCGACTCGCGCGGGCAAGTGGGCCGGGGAGAATGGCTCGAGCATGGCCCGTGGCCGACCCGGCCGCAGAGCCAGGGCATTGCAAGGAAGAAGGTCACGGAACAGAAGGCAGAGCCACCTGCCACTTGGGGATCGCCCGCGGCTGAATCGGAAAGCCGAGCTGCTCCTGGTAACGAGAATCCGACCGGCGCGCCTCGGCAATGTCGCATTTGCAATGCCGAGCTCTCCGCTACCGACCGGTTCTGCCCAATTTGCGGAGCCTCCGCGACCTAGCCGCGCCGGTAAACGAGGTCAACCCCGCGGATACGAGTCGTAATTCGCCTACGACGCCGCGTCGGCTTTCGGCGTGGCGCTCGCGCGAATCTGGATCGCCGAAGTTGGGAGGCGCAGCCCTCCGGCGACAAACTCCAGCCGGGCGATCTCTCCCGGATGAACGCCGAGCGTCCAGATTCCTTCTTCGACTACTTTCGTTAGATGCTGGCGAAGGTCGCGTCCATTGGCGGACTCCGCATTGGCAACGACGGCGCGGGGACGGATGACGGCCGCGGATACGGCAATCTTGTCAGGAGCGCCACGGGAGACGACGAGCGCCGAAATCGGCTCCTTGGACGCTAGGCTGGCTGCGCTCGGTTCCGAAAGGAAGACGACCCGCGTCTGTTGATGCGCGATCGTCGCCGCCCACATCGGCGGCTGAGGCTCGCTTTGGCCGGACGCAACGTTCGACACCGTGAGAGAAACGACGGTCTTTTCGGAAAGACTGACCGCCCGTTCCCAACGCGCCACCGACTGCTCTCGATCGGAGTCCGGGTGGGCGAGTGGAAAGGAGTATCGCGGGCGAGTGTCGCGCAGCGCCTTGCTCGTCACGGCCGCGTCCCGGTCGTCCGTTGAGTAGAACAGCACGTCCACGCGGCGGATTAGCGGCGGCAGCGCCTGTGCCCAGGCGTTGCCGAACGCGCTCGTGTCTGAGCCGGCCGCGATGAGGAGTCGGGCGGGCCCATCCGTCACCAGCACTGATAGACGATCGCCGGCGCCGAGCACGGTGACGGCCGGGTCGCTCACGGCTCGCATATTCCACGCTCCGGCCCCCGTGACGAGGGCGAACACGCCGGCGAAGGTAAGCCCGCCAACGGCGACCTCACGCCTCGTGAGGCGCGCGGAGATCGCCGGCACTGGTCAGTCCTCCTGCGAAGCGTCGAAGTATACGAGGGAGACCGACGTTCCTGGCGGCACCCAGGCCCCGAAGTCGGCGCCGTTGTCCTGGATGCCGACGACGTCGCCATCCTCGATCCCCGCGGCTTCCAGATCGACGCCGGCACCTTCGATCACAGCGCGCGAAACCGGAAACGTGTTGGCGACCGTCAGGCCGAGCCCTTCGAGGGTCGCGACCGCGTCGTCGAGTGGTCCACCTTGAATCTCGCGCGGGATCTGCACCTTGTCGCCAACGCTGACGAGGAGGGTGACCGTGTCTCCTGGCCGTGCCGAATCAGAGGGATCCAGCGCCGCGACGCGTCCTTCCGGAACGTCCGCGGAGCCGATCTCTCCCCTCGCCACCTTGAGACCGCGTGAGATCAACGCCTCTTCCGCGGCATCTGGGTCCGCGCCGATTAGGTCGAGTGACGCCAGGTCGACCGTCGGGGGACCGGAGCTGAGGTGGACGAGGACTGCGCTTCCGGGTTCGACCTGCTCACCGGGCTGCGGGTCTTGTTCGGCGATGCGGCCTGCTTCGATCGTGTCGGACGGCATAGAGCCATTCGCGTCGAGGACAAGGCCGATCGGATCGAGCGCGTCGAGCGCCTCCTCCTCTGTCATTCCAATCAGGTCCGGGACCACGATCAGCTCGGTGTTTCCGCCGCCCGCTGGCACGATCGGTGGCGTCGGAGTCGGGCGATTGGCACGGGCGGGATTCGTCGCGGTGACCGTCACTTCCGGCGCGTTTGCGACCTGAGTTGGCTCCCGGTCTTCGCCGTTGTTCGAAGCCAAGCCGAACAGGTTGTTCGGGAGATTGGCGCCGAGCCACACGAGCCCGATCAAGCCCGCCACCACGATGATGCCGACCAACCAGGAAGCGCAGCCGAGACCCTTGGATGCCGTCGCGGCAGCCTGGGTCCGTGGTTGCGGTGTCGCTGCGGCGGTGGCTGCTACCGTGGCCTGTGGCCGGTAGGCGGCGACGGGATCCGGACGAGTCTGACCTATGGGCTGTGGCTGCGATCTGACTGCCGTTCGAGGCGCTTGGCGCGGCACGCGCACCGTCGCCGCGTTGTATCGCATCGTTGAACCGTTTGCCCCATTGTATTCACGCCACCGGTCAAGCGCACGGGCGAACTCTCCAGCGCTTGGGAATCGCTCGGTCGGGTTCTTGGCGAGAGCCCGCATCACCACGTCACCGGCGCGACGCGGCACTTGGGGATTCACGTCCGAAGGGTGGCGCGGCATCTCATGGAGATGCTTCATGGCGATGCCGACCGCGCTGTCTGCCTCGAACGGCAGGCGGCCGGTCAGCATCTCGTAGGCGACGACGCCGAGCGAGTAGATGTCGGACTCTGGGGTCGCCATTAGCCCGCCGGCTTGCTCCGGGGAAAGGTAGTGGACGGTGCCGAGCCCGGAGCCGGCTTCGGTGAGCGTCGAGTCGCTCAGCCCCTTCGCGATGCCGAAGTCCACGACCTTGGCCAGGCCGTCGGCATCGACAAGGATGTTGTGCGGCTTGATGTCCCGATGGACGAAGCCGCGCTCGTGGGCGTAGTCGAGCGCGGACGCTACCTGCTCGACCAAGATCGCGACATCGTCCGGATCGAACGGCCCTTCTTGCTCGATGATCTCCTTGAGCGTTTGGCCGGCGATGTACTCCATGACGATGTACGGCGTGCCGCCGTCTTCGCCGACGTCATAGATGTCTACGATGTTGGGGTGGGAGAAGCTGGCGGCCGCCTGGGCCTCGCGCTCGAAGCGTGTGCGGAAAACGGGGTCGGCGGCGTATTGAGGGCGGAGACGCTTGATCGCGATCGGCCGGTGGAGCAGGTCGTCGTAGCCGAGATAGACCTCGGCCATCCCACCTTCGCCAATCTTGCGCTCGATTTTGTAGCGCCGGTTCACGGTCGTGTGGTTCACGCGGTGGGCGCCTCCGCGGCTGATTCTAGGTGCGTAATTATTCGGGCGTCAAACAAACAGATCGGGGTGGCTGTGTAGCTTCCCTTATCTCAACGCGCAAACGGACCGCTTCGTTGCGCCAAACCTGAATCACCGTCCGAAGCGATGAGCGGCGATAAATCGACCGGGCGGCAGAGGTGCACCGTCCCTGAATCGCCGAGCCGCTGTCGCAGGTTCCACGTGATGGCGACAGCCTCTGCGAGCCGGTCGACGCGCGTGTAGAGTGCTGGTCCTGCCCCGGAAAGCGCGACGAACGGCGCGCCCGCTGCCAGAAATGCCTCCCGGAGCGCCGTGACTTCTGGCATCAGCTCGAGAATCGGGCGCTCGAAGGCGTTTCGCAGCAGAGCAGGCGGTGGCGCCTTCCCATTGGCGATGAGCGTGGCCACCCGGCTCGCGTCTTCGCCACTCGTATAATCCTCCGGACCCAGCATGCCGTAGAGCCTCGCGGTTTTCCGCTCAATAGTGCGATTTGGGACGGCGATCACGAACCAGCCGAGGCGTGCCCGCGGCAGTCGCGTCAGCACCTCACCTCGTCCGCGTGCAAGGGCTGTGCCGCCGGACAGGAAAAACGGCACGTCACTGCCGAGCGCGGCCGCCAGCGCTTCGATCTCACCCTCACTGAGGTCGGTACCCCACAGTGCACGAAGGGCGACGAGCACAGCCGCGGCGTCGCTGCTCGCGCCACCCAGGCCGGCGGCCATTGGGATGCGCTTCGTCAGCCGGATTTCCGCTCCCTGCGCGACTTGTGCGCGCTCCTGCAGTTGCATCGCTGCCTTCATCGCCAAATTGCGCTCGGCCCCAATTTCCTCGAGCGACGAGCGCTTGGCGAGGCCGCGCGAAGAATCGACGGCAAGCGTCAGTTCTGGCGTCAGGGACAGCGTCAGGCGATCGAACAAGCTGACCGCGACCATCACCGTTGCGATCTCGTGGTAACCATCGGGACGGCGGCCAATAACCTCGAGGCCGAGATTGATCTTGGCCGGGGCGAGCACACGCAGTGTCATCTTGCCGCGACCCAATCCGGAGCGGCGCGAACGAGCGCCACCCATTCTTCAACTGTCAGCGTCTCGGCACGGCGTGTTGGAGCGATACCGGCTTCGGCGAGCCAAGCCGCGATCTCGTCTTTGGCGGCGCCAAGCTCGTCGGCAAGGGAGTTGACGAGCTGCTTGCGCTTGTGGCGAAAGCCGGCATTGACGACGCGGAAGAAGCGGGCCCGATCCTCCGGCGGAAATGGCAATTCTTCCTTGACATCAAGGACGACGACGGCCGATTCCACCTTCGGCGGTGGCACGAAGACGCTCGGCGGCACTCGAAACGCGATGCGCGGAACCGTGAAGAACTGCGCCGCCACGCCGAGGATCGTCATCGCCGGCGGTCGGGCGACGATCCGCTCCGCCACCTCGCGCTGGACCATCACCGTCAACCGCCGCGGCGGCCGGGAGGATTCCAAGAAGTGCATCAACACGGCGGACGCGACGGAGTACGGCAGATTCGCGGCGACGGCGTACGGGCGGTCAGGGGGGACGACTTCTGCCGGGTCAATGGCCAGGACGTTGCCTTCGACGAGGTGCAGCCTGGGATCGTCGCCGAACGTCTCGCGCAGGTGCGCCGCGAGCCGAGAGTCGAGCTCGATCGCGTAGACCTCCGCGCCGGCTTGCAGTAGCGCCTCGGTCAAGATACCGAGCCCGGGCCCGACCTCGACCACACGGTCGCCCGGCGCGATTTCTGCGGCCTGGACGATCCGCTCCACGACGCGCCGGTCGAAGAGGAAATTCTGACCGAGTGACTTGCGAGGGCGGATGCTGAGGCGATCCATAAGCCGTGTCCAGCCCGCGCGCGACATGGGCAGGCGGGGCGCATCCGCTGGTTGGTGACTCATCCCGCTATGGAGATCGCGCCCGCTTCGACGGAGAAGGTGACCGGTGAAGTGCCGACCAGCTCGCCATCGAGTTGCACGTGGGCCGGGACCGAGGTTTCGACGCGGGCGCATTGAATGCGGCGATGCCAATACTTCGGATGGCCAGTGTGCGTGCCTCGAAATACCTTCGGCACCTGCGCAATCAGATCGAGCTTGCTGATGTCGCCAACGAGCGTGAGGTCGAGCAGTCCGTCGTCAACCGCGGCCATTGGCGCGAGCTGCAGGCCGCCTGCCAAGTACCGGGAATTCGCCACGAGCGCGAACATTGCCCGCTCCGAAAGACGCTCGTTATCGCAGGTGACGACGATGTCGACATTGCGGTAGTACACCAGCGCTCCGGCGACTGCCGCGAGATAAGGCAGCTTTCCACCGGGGAGCCGGCTCCGATAGGCTCGCCGAGCTACCTCCGCGTCGAACCCGAGCCCCGCGGCGTTGATGAAGAGGCGAGATTTGCCATCCTCGAACGTCACGCGGCCTAGGTCGACCGGCCGTGTCACGCCGCTCGTGGCGCGACGGATCGCCGCTACTACGTCTTTCGGTACGCCGATCGCGCGGGCGAAATCGCTGCCATGTCCGCCCGCGACGACTCCCATTGGCGTCCGTAGTCCCGAAGCGACGATGCCGTTTGCGACCTCGTTGATCGTGCCGTCGCCACCCACGGCAATGATCACCGACGCGCCGTCATGCGCGAAATCCTGAGCGACGTCGAGCGCCTCTCCAGCGCGTGTCGTAACGTGGAGCTTATACGGTCGGTCGAGGGACTTGAGCGCGGAGGTGACTTTCGGAAGGAGTCGCAGCGTCTTGCCGGCGCCGGCGGCCGGATTGAGGATGACCGCGACGGTGTTTGGTTCCACGCTTGCTCCCGTCTCTGTCTCAGGGGATGACGCGGACGCCCGTTCCCTCGCTCGCCTCGCCAATCTCCCACAACGATTCCCCGGCCGCGTCGAACGCTTCACGCAGCCGGTCGGCGCGCTCAGACGGTACCGCGATCAAGAGCCCGCCGGAAGTCTGCGGATCATATAGCACGTCTGCTAGATCGGCGGGTAGCTCCGGGTCTACCTGTACACCCTGGGACGAAAAATAGTCGCGATTCCGGCGCAGCCCACCGGCGGCGTGGCCAGCGAGCGAGTACGCTCGCGCTCCGTCCAGGACTGGCACCTGCTGAGCGCGGATCACGATCTCCACCCCACTCCGGTCCGCGACCTCCCAGGCGTGACCGAGTAGCCCGTATCCGGTGATGTCCGTGCAAGCCGTTGGGCTGGCGGCGCGAGCCGCCGCGGCGGCCCCCTTGTTCAGACGCAGCATTGAGGCGACGGCGGCGTCGAGATGCTCGGGCGAGGCGGCGCCATTCTTGTTCGCGGTCGTGATGAGGCCCGTTCCAAGTGGCTTGGTAAGGAAGAGGCGATCGCCCGGCTTGGCGCCTGCCTTTGTTAGCACCGCGTTCGGATGGATCGTGCCTGTCACGCAGAGTCCGTACTTCGGCTCGTCGTCGGTGACGGTGTGCCCGCCGGCGATGATCCCGCCGGCTTCACGGACCTTCGCCGCCCCGCCTTCGAGGATCGCAGAGAGGACGGAAGCCGGGAGGTTATCCGGGAAGGCGGCGACGTTGAGCGCCATGAGCACCTCGCCGCCCATCGCGTAGACATCGCTCATGCTGTTGGCGGCGGCGATGGCGCCGTAGGTATACGGGTCGTCCACGATTGGCGGGAAGAAGTCGACCGTTTGAACGATGGCGAGATCCTCCGACAGTCGGTAGACTGCGGCGTCGTCGCTCGTCTGGAGTCCGACGATGAGGTCAGGATGGCTCGTCAGCGTCAAGGGGCGCAGCACCTGCGCCAGGGCCGCGGGGCCCATCTTAGACGCTCAACCAGCGCATCCAGCCAGCGTCGTAAGCCGAATCTCGTCCCGCGTGTGCACTGAAATGCCTCCACTCACTGGCCGAGTTCGCGGAGAACTCTCGCGAACGCCGGACCAGCCCCGCGATAATAGGCAGGGTCTCGACAGGGAGTCAAACAGGGGGCGATCGTGACGGCAGGACTCTCGACCGAGGAGATGATGCAGATCGCGCTCGATTTGGCCGGCATGCAGCGTTTGCCAGCGGACAGCGCGATCTACGTGCCGGGCTCGGGCTTGCGCCGGATCCTGGTCGGCATCGACATTGGCCCGGCGGAGCTGCTCCTCGCAAAGCAGCTGGGCGTCGATGGCGTGGTCGCGCATCACCCGTCGGGCGGTTCCGCTATGCTCGATTTCCCGCGCGTCCTGGGGCGTGGCGTCGAGCTCATGTTGCAAGTAGGCGTACCCGAGGACGTGGCGCGGCAGGCGATCCAGCCGCTTGTCGCGCGGGCGATGCTGCGCGCCCAGGCGAGCAACTACGACCACGCTCCCTCGGTCGCGCGGCTGCTTCAATTGCCGTTCCTGAATATCCACCTTCCCCTGGACGAGCTAGGGCGACGGCTAATGGTCGAGGCAATCGAGCGCCACTTGGCCACCCTGGGCCGCGAGGCTCTGGTGAGCGACGTCGTGGCGGCGTTGCAGACGATCCCCGAGATCCAAGAGGCGCCGACGCGGGTGATGGTTCCGGTCGGGCGTCTCGACGCGCCGGCCGGGCGGGTCGTGGTTTACCACGGAGCGGGGACGAACGGCGGCGCCGCGGTCGCTCGCGCCCTCTTCGCGCATGGCGTGGGAACGGTCGTCTACATCCACCTCGCCCCGGAAGACGCCGCGAGCTTGCGCGAATCCGGGGAGGCGGGCAACGTCGTTGTCGCTGGGCACATTGCCGCCGACCTTATCGGCATCAATCCTTTCCTCCGAGCGCTCGAGGAGCGTGGGCTCGAGATCGTCCGGGCGGCCGGCATCACTTGACCGGTCACTTGTCTAAGCTCCTCGGGTGATTGCCCCATTGCCGTACGAGATCGAAGAGCGCGCTGAGGAACGCATGCAGCGTGTTTGATCCAGCCAGCATGCTTGGGGCGTAGCGCGGCGCGGTATCTTTGCGCGGGCGAAGGATGCGGTCACGGAGCCATCGCCCGGCGGCATTTGGCCTTGGAACTTGGAGATACCGGTGTTCGTTTGGGTCGGGCGGCAGGCATATCGCTGGCGGTGGGGCGTCATTGTCATCTGGCTCGCGGTCCTAATCGCCTCGCTGCCGTTCTTGCCGCGCATCGAGGAGCCGCTGAAAGTCGGAGGATTCGGTTCGGCCAACAGCGAGGCGGCGCGGGCGCGCGAGTTGCTGGTGCGTGAGCTCGGCCTGAGTCCATCGACCGTCCTCGTCATCTTCCAATCGGATTCACTGACCGTCAACGATCCTCAATACATGGCGCAGGTTCGCGCCGCGCTCGCTGGCGTGAAAAGCCTGCCGGGGGTTACGAGCGTCGTTCTCCCAACGGAGGATCCATCGCTCATCGCGTCAGACGGTCGCACGTCCTACGCGCTGGTGGGGCTAGACCTGCCGTCTGAGCAGGCGCAGCGGGAGATGCCGGCCGTGAACGCGGCGCTTCGTCAGCCACCCGACCTCACGATGCTGGTGGCGGGAGGCCCGGCGTTCTACGCCGACATTGAGACGGTCAGCCAGCGCGACCTGCGGCGAGCCGAGATCATCGCGTTCCCATTCGCCTTGGTCACCCTCGTCCTCGTCTTCGGCTCGATCGTCGGCGCGATGGTGCCGCTGGCGGTCGGCGGGCTTGGCGTTGCGGCGATTCTGCTGGCTCTCTACGTGCTTGCCCACGTCCTCGATCTTTCGATCTTCGTGCTCAACCTGGCGACGATGTTGGGACTCGGTCTGGCGACCGACTATTCCCTGTTCGTCACCAGCCGTTACCGAGAGGAGCTTGCGCGCCGGCAGGGCGATGTGCAGGAGGCGGTGGTACGCGCCACCGGCCTGGCTGGCCGCGCGGTGTTCTTCTCCGGCTTGACCGTCTTGATCGGCTTGGCCGCGCTCGCGCTCTTCGATTTCATGTTCTTGCGGTCGGTCGGCATTGCGGGCGTGGTCGTCGTCGCCATTTCCGTGCTGGCGGCGCTAACGCTCCTGCCGGCCGTCCTCGGCGTCATCGGGACTCGGATCGATACGGGCCGGATCTTTCACCGACCGGCCACGGAGGCGCGCCCCGATCGCGGCTTCTGGGTCTCCCTCTCCCGCCGCGTGATGGCCCATCCGTTCCTCGTCCTGATCCCGACGCTGGCAGTGCTCATCGCGCTCGGATTGCCCTTCCGTCACGTCTCGATCTCCTCGCCCGATGCGACGATCCTGCCCCGCGATCTGCCCTCGCGGAGAGCGTTGGATGTGCTGGTAGAGAAATACGGGCCGGGAGAGGTGTCGCCAATCGTCGTCGCATTGAGCTCCCAAAGCTCGATGTTCTCGCCTGAGAACGTGGGAGCGCTGTACGACCTGACCGAGTGGCTGAAGAGCGATCCGCGGGTTTCGCGCGTCCAAAGCATCGCCGCGTTTGACGAGGGGATCACCCGAGAGCAGGCGATCGCGCTGACGCAGCTGCGCTGGCGACTCGGTCAGCTTGCAGGAGGACGAGCTGGCCAACTTGCCAATGAGCAGACGGCGGTCATCCTGGCGTACACTCGCTCGTTCGCGAACGATGAGGAAAACAAAGAGCTATTGCGGTCGCTGCGCTCCTACACGCTCGGCGGCGACTTGACGATGCTCGTCGGGGGCGGAACGGCCGAGATCGTGGACACCGTGCAGGAGATGTACGGCGAGTTTCCCAAAGCGGTGGCGATCATTGTCGTGGCCACCTATGCAATCTTGCTGCTGCTTTTCCGCTCCATCCTGCTCCCGCTCAAGGCCATTGTCATGAACACGCTCTCGATCCTGGCCTCGTACGGAGCTCTCGTCTACGTCTTCCAGGACGGACACTTCAGCCGCGTGCTCAATTTCACGCCTCTCGGATTCGTCGAGGCCTCGTTGCCGATCATCATGTTCTGCGTCCTCTTCGGGCTCAGCATGGACTATGAGGTGTTCCTCCTGAGTCGCGTGCGAGAGGAGTGGGAGCACACAGGCGACAACACGGCGAGCGTCGCGGCTGGATTGCAGCGTAGCGGCCGCATCATCACGAGCGCGGCGGCGATCGTTGTCGTCGTGACCGCGTCGTTCGTCTCAGCGGACGTCGTCATCATCAAGGCGCTCGGACTCGGGATCGCGGTGGCGGTATTCCTCGACGCGACAATTGTGCGGGCGTTGCTCGTGCCGGCGACAATGCGCTTGCTTGGTCACTGGAACTGGTGGTTGCCGAGCGGCCTGCGCCGCGTGATGCCACAGCGCGTCCTCGTCGAATGACCGAGCGCGGCGGCACCATTGCCACGGCCGGGACATGACAGCCGTCGCGATCAAGCAGGAGCGTGCGCGATGAGCAGCAATGGGCAGGCATCGACGAAAGCTCACCCGCGGCCGGATTGGGACATCGCGCGGGCGAAGCAGTACCACCGCGTGAGACGGTACTGGGCGCTCGGGGAAACGGCGCTGAGCCTGGCCGGGCTGTCGTGGTTCGCGCTCTCCAAGCGGTCGCTCCGCCTGCGGCGGGCGCTAGAGCGGCGCCTTCCCGATGAGCGGCTCGTTACGCCCGGTTACCTCGCTAGCACTGCGGCTCTCTCGTCGCTCGCCTCTTTGCCGCTGGACGCCGTGCGGGATCTCGGCATCGAGCGGGCCTTCGGGCTGACCAAGCAGTCGGCTGGATCATGGCTCGCGGATCGGCTCAAGGCGCTCGCCTTGAACCTTGCCATTGGCGTGCCGCTCGGCACCGGCGCCATGGCGGTCGTGCGGAGGCGCCCTAGTGACTGGTGGCTGATCCTAGCCTCGGTCACCGTGCCGATCACCATCGTGTTCAGCCGGCTCGCGCCAGTCCTGATCCTCCCACTCTTCAACAAGTTCGAGAGGTTAGACGATCCTGAGATCCTGGCCCGGATTGAGCGGCTGGCCGAGCGGGCGGGGTTGGAGATCGCAGCCGTCTATCGCATGGACATGAGCCGGCAGACGGAAAAGCCGAACGCCTTCTTCACCGGACTTGGGAAGTCGAAGCGCATCGTCCTCGGAGACACGCTTCTCGATCGCTTTCCGCCCGACGAGGTCGAGGGAGTGGTTGCCCACGAGGCGGCCCACCAAATACGCGGCGACCTGTGGCGCCTGATCGCGCTCGGCTCGGTCCTCGGCTACGGTGCGGCCTATCTGGTCAACCGGCTCGCGCCGGAGGCGATCCGCCGGACGAGCCCATACACCGGCGTCGACTCGATAGGGGATGTGGCGGCGGTGCCGGTCGTCGCGCTTGTGTCCTCGGGTGTCGGCTGGTTGCTGGCTCCTATCGGAGCGGCGGCGAGCCGGGCGATCGAGCGGCGCGCGGATCGTCTTGCGCTGGCGCTGACCGGCAAAGGGAATGCCTACGCGAGCGCGCTTCGACGCCTGGCGGGATTGAGTCTGGCAGATCCGCACCCACCGGCATTTGTTCGCCTCTTTGCGGCAACGCATCCGCCGATCATGGAGCGAATCGCCGAAGCGGAGAAATATGCGGCGGTGAGTGCGAACACTTGATCGTCTAGACGGCCGCATCCAATGCGGTAAACTTTGGCTGCTCCGCATGGTGCTTTCCCCGCCTTGCGTTCCGGCCGCCGCCCATGCGATCGGCTGCGATCACCGGCAAGCGAATCTTCGTGAATCATGCCCGTGGGGGAGGGGTGACCCTTGCGTCGCCGAAGACTCCGGCACGGCGCTACCGGGGGAGGGAGCGTGAACCGGATCGTTGTAGGTGGATGGCGCCCAGAGGGCGTTGCTCGTCGGGTTCGATTCGAAGGAGGGCGGTCGGTGACAGATCCCGATCGAGTAGAACCCGAAGCATTCGTTTGGCGTCAGGGCCGGAACGAGGTCAAGCTGACGCGAGACGGTGACGGTTGGTGCGTCTGCTTGACGGCGACGAGTCGCCTGCGCGGCCCGCGTCAGGTGCTCTACCACGCCCGTCACACACAGGCGACGCACGCCGCATGGGACGTGATGGCGCGAGTCATCCGTGCCTGCCGCGACGAGGAAGAGGGAATCCGCGTCGGGCGATCGGCGGCGCGCTGGATGCGCCTCCACGGCGGCGCCGAACTGCACCATGATTGATCGCGGATCTGGCCTCGTGCCCTACCGGCAATGGGCCAGTATACCGTGAGCCACGTGTGCCGCTAAACGTGTTCAAGGGGCGGAGTGTAGCGGCGTGCCAGAGCTCCCTGAGGTTGAAACCGCGCGGCGAATCGTCGAGCGCGTGCTCGTCGGGCGCGAGGTCGCGTCCGTCGAGGTGCGCTTGCCGAAGCTCCTTCGGTATTCGCCGAATCCCACCCTCGACCCGCTCGTCGGCCAGCGTGTCATCGGCGCTCGGCGCCGCGCCAAGGTGTTGACGATTGACTTCACCGGCGGCTGGAGCTTGATGATCCACTTCAAGCTCGCCGGTCAGCTGTCGGTTCATCTCCCGGACGGCACACGCCACACCGCCGGTCACCCAGTCCCAGACCCGGACGGGCCGTATCCGCATCGCTCCACGCACGTCGAGTTCCGATTCACCGACGGCACGATTCTCTATCTCAGCGACGTGAGACAGTTCGGCTGGATTCGGCTTCTGCCCACCGAAGACGTTGAGGCGGTGCTGGAGAGCCTGGACCTCGGGCCGGAGGCGATCGGGCCTGAATTGATCAGCGTCGAGGCGCTCGCGGACCGGCTTGCTCGGCGCTCGATCCCGATCAAGCAAGTCCTTCTCGACCAATCAGTGATTGCCGGATTGGGCAACATCTATGTAGACGAGGCGCTCCACCGGGCGGGCATCCACCCACTGACGCCGGCGAAAGCGGTGCCGAAGGAAGCGGTGCCGCGCCTACGTGAAGCCATCGTTTGGGCGCTGGAGCGCGGCATCGAGCAGGGCGGAGCGAAGATCCGTCACGGCAAGGCGTATCCGATCGATGGCTTTCCGGCAGTCCACGCGCGGAAGGGCGAGCCATGCCCAACGTGCGGGACTCCTATCGCCAAGATCCAGGTCGGCGGCCGTGGAACCTATTTCTGCCCGAAATGCCAGCCCCTCGAGCCCGCGGCCGGCAGCCGGCCGGTGTCATCCTCTCGCCCAGCTGCCGAGCCTACGCGCGTGGCGTAACCTCCCGTGATTGATACCGCGTCCTGACCTGTCACCCCCGAGGGCGCGTGCGCTGCTAAGTGCTACGGTCGAAAGTCCGACTCCGGCGTGATGGTGCGCACGAATTCCGCGATAAGCCGCGCGGCGTTCTCGAGATCGCTGAGGCTGACGACTTCGTTCGGGGAGTGCATGTAGCGGTTCGGGATCGAAACGAGACCGGTTGCAGTGCCCGCGCCGGTGCGAATCATCGCGTCTGCGTCCGTGCCGCTCGAGCGCGCCGCTCCCTGGATCGGGCAATCCAGCCCCAGTCGGCGGGCTGCCTCGCGCAGCCCCTCGAACACGACCGGATTGAGCGACGCACCTCGCGTCAACACCGGGCCGCCGCCGAGCTTGACCTCGCCGTCTCGCTTCTTGTCCGCGCCTGGGTAGTCCGTGGCGTGCGTGACGTCAATGACGATGGCGACCGCCGGAGCGAGGCGGAAGGTGGCCGTGTAGGCGCCAGCGAAGGAGACTTCCTCCTGCGTCGCGGCCACGGCGTAGATATCGAGAGCGGGCCGGTCCTCCGCCAGCAAGCGCGCCGCTTCGAGCGCGACGAAGGCGCCTACGCGATTGTCCATGCCGCGTGAGACGCACAGATCGTCGGTGATCTGGACAAACCCGGCATCGATCACCGCCGGATCCCCGACCGTCACCCGGCGCAGCGCATCCTCCCGGTCCTTCGCTCCGATATCGATCCACAAATCGCGGAGGTCCGGTGCCCGGTCCTGCTCCTCTTTGCTCAGGATGTGCTTCGCCTTCCGGCCAATGACTCCAATGACGTCACCATCGTTGCCCGCGATCCGGACGCGCTGACCGACGAGCACCTGGGTGTCCCACCCGCCGATGGCGTCGAACCAACAGTATCCCTGCTCGTCAATGTGCGTAATTTGCAGCCCGATCTCGTCGATATGCCCCTCGATGACCACCTTAGGGGCCCCTTCGTTGCGCAGCCGGGCGTAGGAGTTGCCGAGGACGTCATGAAAGACCTCGTCGGCGAAGGTCAACGCCTCCTCACGCCAGACGCGTGCCGGGGCGCGCTCGAACCCGGAGGGTCCGGGTGCATCGAGGAGACGACGCAGGAAGTTCAGGGCTCTCTCTTCCACGTTAGCCGTTCGTCCTTTCGCCTTGGCGCCGATGTGGCGCTCTCATTTGCCACCTGAAGACTCGTAGCTTCCTAGGTCGGTGAGGTGTCCGCTGCCAACAGCCGCTCGACTGCCGGGCGGACAAGCTCAGCGAGGAGCTCATGCCCCTCTGCCGTCAGGATAAGGCCTTGCGGCGACTCGCCGTACAGCTTGTCCGCGCCAGCCTGAAGCTGGTCATGGACGGCGATGAGCGTGGCGCGGTGAGCAGCAGCCAGGCGCGAGATTGTGGCGTTCCAACGCCGCAGCTCGGCGCGAACGCTCGCACGGTCCTCCTCGGCCGTGTCGACGAGCTGGACGAGATCGGGAAGGTCCAGGATCACGATGCGAGCGCCAGCTTCAGCGAGCGAGGTCAGGAGCGAGCCGAGTCCGCGCTCGAACCCACCTAGATCGAGGCCCGCCAGGAAGTCGTCAGGTCCGATCCAGATAACTGCGATGTCTGGAGTGTCTTGCAGGACTGCGAGCGGACTAACGGCATTGCCCTCCGGCAGCCGCATGCCCGGCGCGGTGGCATCGAACGGCCGCACTCGCTCTGCGAGTGCGTCACATAGACGCTCGACCCAGCTCGGGTCTGACTCTGATGTGCCGGTCGACGCCGAGGTGCCGAGGATCATCAGCTGGATTGGGCCAGTAGCTCGGCCGCGGGGCATCCGCGATTCATCCGCCTCCGCCAGAACGGCGATGATGACCGCGATGCTGGCGAGAACCACCAGCGAGATCACGATCCAGAAGCCCATGCGCTTCCTGATTGCGAGTGATCGTCGTCCGGCTTGCGAGCGAAGAAGACGACGCGCTCACTCTCTTCGGATCCGGGGCCGTCCAGCGTGCCGGGACCGTCGTTGAACGCGCGGACATCCACCACATCGAATCCGGCGTCCGCTAACCAAGCCGCGACATCCGCCAGCGCGTAGGCGCGCTCAACGTGCTCTTCGTCGAAGCGCACCCAGCAAGATTCAGACGGCTGACTGTCGTCGCGGACGAAGAAGGTGAGCTGGAGGGGGGAGAGATCGGTCGCCGGATCAAACCAACTTCGGTAAATTCCGAAGAGATCCTCGCGGTCGGCGGCAATGATGCAGGCGTCGCCCCAGGCATCGGCGAGCCGGCGGCGGGTATTGAGATCGAAGACGAAGTAGCCGCCCGGGACCAGAGCGTGGTGGACGCGCGCGAAGAAGCGCGGCAGATCCCCGTCTTCGGTCAAGTAGTTGACGCTATCGAAGAAGCACGTTGCGAGGTCAACCGGTTCCGGCAGACAGAGATCGCGAATATCCTGGCAGAGCCATTCGACGCTCAACCCGGCATCGGTCATCACCTTAGCCGCCACTGCGAGCATCTCCGGCGAGCGGTCAACTCCATAAACCGTGGCGCCGATCGCGGCAAAGACGAGCGTCGCGGCGCCGGTGCCGCAGGCCAAATCCGCGATGCGGCGAGGTTGGACGCCGCGCTCGGACAGCCAGGCCAAGGTCGCTTCGGCGATGTGCTCTCCAAAGACGCGCTGACCGATCTTGTCGTAGACCTCGGCATACCGCGAGTATGGGGGCGAGCGACGCATCGGCACTGCCCGGGCATCACGCTGGAGCGCTGGCGGGAAGCGATGCGCGCAGCGCCTGCACGGCCGCGATTACTGCTTGCCGGTCAACGCCGGTCGCGACTCCCCGCTCCTCGAAATAGCCGACTAGCGCCTCGGTCGCGACATTGCCCGGCGCGCCGGGAGCGAACGGGCAGCCTCCCAGCCCACCGGCAGCCCCGTCGAAAATCCGGATTCCCGCGTCATAGCCGACGCCGGCATTGGCGATGGCCTGCCCGTGGGTGTCGTGGAAGTGCAGGGCCAACCGCTCAAATGGCAAGCGATCTCGCGCGACGGACAGCAGCTGGCCGACCTCATCTGGCTGCGCCGTGCCGATCGTGTCCGCGAGGCAGATCTCGTCACAGCCGAGTGTTAGGAGACGTTCGCCGACCGCGATGGCGGCTTCAGGCTCGACCGGCCCGCTGAAGGGGCAGTGAAATGCGACGGAAACGTAGCCGCGGATCCAGAGACCCGCGTTTCGCGCCTTGGCGACGACCGGCTCGAACCGGGCGAACGACTCATCGATCGTGCAGCGGATGTTCGCCTGGCAGAAGGCGTCCGTCGCCGCGGTGAAGAGCGCGATCGCATCGACTCCAACCGCCAATGCCCGCTCGAGACCGCGCTCGTTCGGGACGAGCACCGGATACCGCACGTCCGGCTTCCTCCGCAGCCGGCTCATGACCTCGCCGGCGTCGGCAAGCTGCGGGACGGCGGACGGGCTGACGAAGCTCGTCGCCTCGACCACCGGGAGCCCGGCATCGGCAAGCGCCTCGATGAAGGCGATCTTCGCATCCGTCGGGACGACGCCGGGCTCATTCTGCAAGCCGTCGCGCGGTCCGACTTCGACAATCGTCACTTGGCGGGAGATCGGCGATTGATCAGTCATATCCATACTTTCCATTCCCCAAAGGCACTCACGACGCTACTCTACACGTATTGACGGCGGTGTGGCCATCAGTGGCTCTGAGAGGGAGGAGCAGTGAATGAGTGAGATCGTCCACGAGGTGAAGAGCAATCCCTGGAAACTCGGCGTGATCTACGCCGATCCGGATGACCCGCGCTTGGTCGTCCCCCACCGGATTGGTCTCGGCTGGACGCTCAACATGGCCCAGCCGAAGGCCTGGCTGATCGTCGCGGGAATTCTCGGCTTCTGGCTTCTCCGCCGGAAGCGGTAGCGTGGTCTCGTGGCGACTACAGAGCCGGACGAGATTGACATCCAACTGCGACCGCCGGACGAGGTAGGCGCGCGAATCGTTGTGCTGGCAACGGTTTACCGTCGTCTCTTCCTGGAGATGCCAACGTCTCAGTCGCTTCTCCAGGAAGACCCAGAGGCGGAGCGATTCGACCTACGCGCATGGCTGGATCAGGAGAGCCTGACTCGTCAAGCGACCGCGGAGGAGCTGCGCCTGATTGAAACCCCAGTCGGGCGGCTTTCCCCGGACGGCGTCGCGGCGGCGCTTTGGGCCGGCGAGGCACTCGCTGCGCTGGCTTGGGCCGCCGGGCTTGCCGAGATACCGTCGTCGACGGCACCGGCGAATCTCGCGCCCGTATTGGACCAGATTCCGGCTCCGTGGGGTGCGGTTGCGCCGTTCAAGGACGCCATCGAACTGCGAGGTGAGGAAGAGATCGCTCGCGAGCGGGAACGGGCCGAATTGTGGCTCTGGCGGGCGAACATCGAGCAAGATCGGCGCGAGGCGAAGGGCAAGGCACGGTCAGAATTGACCGGCCTCATCCGCGAGGTGACCCGAGAAGCCGCGGAGGCAGGTCTGATTTCCCAGCCTGAGAATGAGGATTTCTCGGTGGACGGTGTGGCCGTGACAGCGCTGGATCGCGACCGAATCGAGGAAATCGCTGCCATTGCGGGCGCGCGGCTCCACGCACTGAACTGGCTCTGTGGCTTTGGCGAGAGTTGGGATGCGGTGCCGCTCGAGACATAACGAAGGTGTGGCGAACGCCGTTCGGAGCCTTTACGCACACTGTCGGAAGGGGCTGAGACCCTTGTTTGGAGGCGTCTGAGACACGTTTCCCGCGGCAATTTGCGCATTCTACGGACAAAAGTGTTAGACTCACTGGCCAAGCCGGACGAAAGCGGCGTCGCTGGCTGGCCGGCCTGGAGTGCTGGGCAGTTTGGCAAGGGGGAGGAACATGCGCAAACAGGATCTCATTCGCGAAGTTGCGAAGCAGGCGCAATTGCCAGAGAGCCGGGTCACGCCCGTCGTCAACGCGGTCTTCCAGACGATCGAGGAGACGCTGGCGAAGGGCGAGGAAGTCGCGATCAGCGGCTTCGGCTCCTTCCGCGTCGTGGACCGGCCTGCTCGGGTGGGTCGCAATCCGCAGACTCGCCAGGAGATCACCATCGGTCCGCGCAAGAGCCCGACGTTCAAGGCCGGGGCCAGCCTCAAGCGAGCCGTCGGCGATTCCAGCGCGTAGCGACAAGAGATCCTCGATATTCTCTGCCCAACCCCAACAGAAGGCTTGGCGCGCCGGTATCATTAGCCGGCGCGTCTCTTCATATCTTCGGCGATCGCCTGAACGAGCCCTGCCTCCACTACGTGCTTGGCGACCCCTATGGCGTTTGCGATGGCCCGCTGATCAGATCGCCCGTGCGCGATGACCGCGACTCCGTTCACGCCGAGGAGCGGCGCCCCTCCAACCTCTCGGTAATCCATCCGGGCACGCAAGGAGCGAAACGCCGGACGCAGCACGAGCGCGGCGAGCTTCCGCGGGAGCGTGCGGGTCACTTCCGCGCGCAATGCCTCGGTGATGAGCGAGACGGTGCCCTCCGCCGTCTTGAGCGCGATGTTGCCGGTGAAGCCATCGGTGACGATCACATCGGCCTTCCCGTGGAACAGGTCATTCCCCTCGATGTTGCCGACGAAGTTCAGATCCTGCTCGGCTTGGAGGAGGGGGAAGACCTCCTGGACCAGGCGATTTCCCTTGGTGGGCTCCGAGCCGTTCGAGAGGAGCGCGACCCTGGGCTGAACAACGCCGAGCGTCGCGCTCGCCGCGATCGCGCCCATCCGGGCGATCTGCACGAGGTGCTGCGGACGGGGATCGGTGACAGCGCCGAGATCGAGGAGGAGCGAGCGGCCGGTAGCCGACGGGATTACCGAGCCGATCGCGGGCCGTTCGATGCCGGGGATGCGGCCGAGGATCAAGAGCGCGGCGGCCATGACCGCGCCGCTGTTGCCGGCGGAGACCATCGCCGCCGCGTTCCCGGATTTCACCTGCTCGAGCGCCAAGTGGATACTGGATTGCGACCGGCGACGAACGGCGAGCGACGGATGCTCATCCATTCCGATCGTCTCCGGCGCGTCAACGATGGTCAGATCGACGCCTTCCTGAGAGACGCCCCCAAGCGCTCGATCGATCTCGCTCGTGGCGCCGACGAGCGTCAGCGCGACGCCGAACCGGCGAGCGCCTTCGATGGCTCCAGGCACGACCACGGCCGGGCCGGCGTCCCCGCCCATCGCGTCGACCGCGATCCGCATTCCTGCCCGCTCCTTGGAATGAATGGGGGCGAGGGTTGCCTCGCCCCGCACGTTCCGTTTCTTGTCTGATCGACGCTTAGATGTCCAGGTTGACGACTTCGCGCGCGTGCGTCTGGATGAACTTCTTGCGCGGTGGCACGGCAGTGCCCATTAGCATGTCGAAAGTCTCGTCCGCCGACACGCCATCCTCGATCGTCACCTGCATCAGCGTGCGGCGAACCGGGTCCATCGTCGTCGCCCACAGCTGCTCGGGATTCATCTCGCCGAGACCTTTGTAGCGCTGAACCTCGGCCTTCTCGCCAAGCCGCTTGAGCGCTTCCTCGCGCTGCTCCTCGTTGTACGCCCAGACCTCTTCCTTCCCGGCCCTGATCCGGTAGAGCGGCGGCTGGGCGATGAAGAGGTGACCGTCGAGGATCAACTGCTCGAGGTGGCGGTAGAAGAATGTCAGCAGCAGCGTCCGGATGTGCGCGCCGTCGACGTCCGCGTCGGTCATCACGATGACGCGGTGATAGCGCAGCTTGCTCTTATCGAACTGCTCGCCCACGCCGGTGCCCAGCGCGGTGATGAGCGCCCGAATCTCGTTGTTCTGCAAGATCTTGTCGAGCCGGGCCTTCTCGACGTTGAGGATCTTGCCGCGCAACGGGAGAATGGCCTGGAAGCGGCGATCGCGTCCCTGCTTGGCGCTGCCGCCAGCGCTATCACCCTCGACGATGTACAGCTCGGCGCGGCTCGGGTCACGCTCGGTGCAGTCGGCAAGCTTGCCCGGCAGGTTGAAGGAATCGAGGCTGCCCTTGCGCTGCACGAGCTCGCGAGCCTTCCGCGCGGCCTCGCGGGCACGCGCCGCGGTCACGCACTTCTCGATAATCCGGCGCGCGACCTGCGGGTTCTCCTCGAGGAATGCGCCAAGCGCCTCGTTCACGACCGTCTGCACGGCGCCGGCGACTTCCGCGTTCCCGAGCTTGCCCTTCGTCTGACCCTCGAACTGCGGCTCACTGAGCTTGACGCTGACGATTGCCGTCAGGCCTTCCCGCACGTCCTCACCGGAGAGGGACTCGTCCCCCTTCAGGAAGCCGTTGCGCTTGGCATAGTCGTTGATCGTCCGCGTCAACGCCGACTTGAAGCCGGAGAGATGCGTGCCGCCGTCGACGGTGTTGATGTTGTTGGCGAAGGAGTGCGTCGACTCACCGTAGCTGTCGTTGTACTGCAGCGCGACCTCGACCAGGCAGACCGGCGTCTCGCGCATGACGTAGAACGGCCGATCGTGGAGCACCTGCCGGTTGCGGTTCAGATGCCGCACGAAGGAGACGATCCCGCCCTCAAAGTAGAAGGTCATCTCCCGGTCGGAACGCTCGTCGATCAGTGTCAGGCGCAAGCCCTTGGTCAAATAGGCCGTCTCGCGGAACCACTGCGCGAGCATGTCGAAGTTGTAGTCGAGCCCGCCGGTGAAGATCTCCCTGTCAGCGAGAAACGAGGTTGTCGTCCCGTGATCGTTCGGGTCTACCGTGCCCACCTCGCGGACCTTGGTCGTCGGGACGCCGCGCTTGTACTCCTGGCGGTAGAGCTTGCCATCGCGACGGACCTCGACGCGGCACCACTCGGAGAGCGCGTTGACGACCGACGCGCCTACGCCGTGCAGACCGCCGGAGACCTTGTAGCCGCCTCCGCCGAACTTACCGCCGGCGTGGAGGACCGTCATGATCACCTCGAGAGCCGACTTGTTCATGCGCGGATGCTTATCAACAGGGATGCCGCGGCCGTTGTCCGTCACGGTCACGACGCCATCCTTGGCGATGCGCACGACGATCGTGTCGCAGTAGCCGGCCAGCGCCTCGTCAACTGAGTTGTCGACGATCTCGCGGACGAGGTGATGGAGCCCGCGCTGGTCGGTGCTGCCGATGTACATCCCGGGGCGCCGGCGGACCGCCTCCAGGCCCTCGAGGACCTGAATCGCGCTCGCGTCGTAGGATGTCGGCTTCGTATTCGTTTGCGTCGTCACAGTCAAGGGTGCAAAGCTCCTCTCGTCGCTACCGGTCCGATTTCGACTGCGTCGTTGGCGAACCCTGCCGGCCACCGGCCGCGCTCGGTCGCCACGCCCGCAGACGGTCATTGAAGAAGATCATGCCGGCGACCGTCAGGCCGCCCGCGAAGAACGCATTGGCGATCACGGCGGTCAGCAGTCCCGGCGGCGTATTTGCCAGGCGCTCCCACAGCTCGCCGAGTCCCGACGTGATGATCAGCGACGCGAGCAGCAGCGCCAACGTTTGCCAGACGTACTGCCGCACCACGTTGAAGCTGAGGTATATCGCCCGCAGGGGACCCACCTCGGCGACCGCGATCGCTTCCGGCGTGAAGATCAGCAGGACCGTCATCACGATCCCGGCGACGACCATCATCGGGACCAAGATGGCCCCAAAGCCGATACCGAGAACGCTCATGACCGTCCACAGGAACGCCGGCGGTCCCAGCACAAGGGTGAAGAGCGCCGTGATGAGCGCCAGCAGTCCGAGGAATCGGAGCCACGCGACCGCCACCGCCCGCGCCGTGGCTCGCACTGACCGCGTCCTCTCCAGCGCCGCGTCCGCCAGGATCACCATGTACAGCATGTAGGCGCCCGCCATTAGGACGATCAACGCCACGATGGCAAGGAGCCCGAGCGCCCAATTGTTGATGGCGAAAATCGGCCGGTCGCCGAGCGTATAGACATCCTCCCGCGGCACGGCGGCGAGCAACGACGGCACGAAGAGCGAGATCAACTCCGTTGCATCCGACTGGCCGAGACGATTGAGGGTGTCATTGATCGAGTCGGCTTCGCTCGAGCCGGAAGCGTCGAGCCATTGCCGGATCTTCGCCGTCAGTCCGGGAACCGTCAGGCGCCAGCCAATCCAGTAGTAGAGATCCAGAAGAACCGGGACCGTCATGAGGAGCGGCTGTGCGAGCGCGATCGTCAGTCCGGCGGCGATCGTATCGATCACACCGGGAACGGACGGGGACGGGCCCTGCCTAGTAGCGACGCTCGGCTGCATGCTCCTCCGATCCGGGCTTGCCATTGGCGATCGTGGTCGCGCTCAGTCCCAACCGAGCTCCGCGAGCCGCTCCTCGTCGATCCCGAAGTGATGAGCGATCTCGTGGACGACCGTGATCTGCACTTCGCGCATCATCTCTGCCGGCGTGGCGCACGTGCGCTCGATTGGCTTGCGGAAGATCGTGATCTTATCGGGCAAGACCATCGAGTAGCCGCTACCTCTCGCGGTCAGCGGCGTTCCCTCATAGAGGCCAAACAATTCTGTGCCGGGCTCGGCCTGCGCTGCCTGCTCCGGAGTCGGCTCATCCTCGACGACAATCTCCACGTTGTCGAGGAGGGCCAAAATGTCAGGAGGCAACCGGCGGACCGCGCGAGCGACCAACCGCTCGAACCGGAGCCGACGCCCACGCTCAACCGGGGAGACCGCCGTCTTCCGCATCGCTAATGATACCACTCTTCTCGGAATTTGACCAGGTTTCGCCGATCAAATTTCCCTGTACGTACGCAGAGATTCGCGATGTCATGCTCGTTGCGCCATTGCCGCCGCGAGCATCTCTCGCGCGATGGCGAGCGGGCCCGAGAGTCCCGTGCCACCGTGCTCCAAGACCACCGCGACAGCATAACGCGGCTCCGGGTCGCCAACGAAGCCGATGAACCAAGCATGTGGCTCGCCGTCGCCGGTTTCCGCCGTTCCAGTCTTGCCGCCGACGACCAGCCCGTCAATCGCCGCACCGTACGCGTACCCGTTCGTCACGGCGTGGATCATCATGTCGCGGACCTCTCGCGCCGTTTCTTCGCTCACGACCTGGCGCCACACTCTCGGCCTCGTCTCGCTGCGCGTCTCGCCGTCTCGTGTGACTACGCGCTCCACGAGATAGGGCCGCATCATCGCGCCGTCGTTCGCGATCGCGGCCGCGACCATCGCCATTTGCAGCGGCGTCGCGAGCAACTGGCCCTGCCCGAAGCCGGTGTCCGCTATGGCTGGCGCCGATTCAAGGAACTCTTTCGATGACGCGACCTGTCCCCGCGCGACGGGAAGATCGAACGGAATCTCCTGCCCGAAGCCAAACTGCTCCGCGTAGTGCCACAGAAGATTCGCGCCGAGCTCGAGTCCGACTTGGGCGAAGACGACATTGAGCGAAAATGCGAGCGCGTCTCGCAGCGACCACATCTCTATGGTGTCGTCCGGCCGGTTCGCCTCGATAATGACGTGTCCCTCCACGTCCAACAAACCGTCGTCGCGGTAAACCTCGTCCGGAGTCGCGATGCCAGCGTCTATCGCCGCCGCGGCGACGACGGTCTTGAAGGTCGAGCCGGGCGTGTAAAGCCCCTGTGTCGCGCGGAGAAGAAGCGGGCGGTCGGAATCGTCGAGCAAGCTCTGCCAATACGCGGCGGCGGCATCGCGCTCCTCAGCCGTGGTCGTCACCAGCGCCTCGGGGTCGAAGTGAGGGTTGCTCGCCAGTGCGACGATCGCGCCCGTTTCGACATCGATGAGCACGACGGCTCCGGTCCGGTCCCCCAGCAGCTCATGCGCGTATCGTTGGAGAGACGAGTCGAGCGTAAGCCAGAGATCGAGACCGCGAGGCGGCCGGTGCAGCAGGATGTCCTGCCAGCGCGTCCACGCGCTTACCTCCGCCTCGCCGCGTAGCTCGGCGTCGTAGGTCGCTTCCAGGCCGAATTTCCCGTAGAGGAGCGGCGAAAAGTAGCCGGCGACGTAGGCCGTGGCGGGATCCGGGTACCGACGGTGGGCAAGCCCGTCGTCTATCACCGTCTCCGCGATGACCGATCCGTCGCGAGCGAGGATGCGGCCCCGGTCGATGCGCAAATCTTCGTTGATGAGTCGCGGATTGGCCGCGACTTCGCCTGTCTCCTCGTCGCGGGCAATGCGGGTGACGATCCGCTCCTGCTCCCACGCCTGGATGCGCGCGAGCTGCAAGGCGAGGATCGCGAACACCGACGTCAGGACGAGTCCAAGCTTGGCAACCGACTCGATGCTGGCCGGGCCGGTTCGTTTCTGACGGCGAGGCCAGGCGAGGAAGAGGACGGCAAGCCAGGCGACGGCGAGCACCGCCAACCACTGGCCGTGGCTCAAGTAGCGGCTCACGCCCCAGCCAGCGCCGACGAGGAGCGCCACACCGAGGACGGCAAACACCGGGTTGCGGCGCATAGCGCTATCTCCTCCTTCCCGCGGGTTGGCCGCGTTCCGTTGTCGCTGAGATGTTGAGCAGCAGCCCGGCTAGGAGGCAATTGGTCAGCAGCGACGAGCCGCCGTACGAGATGAACGGGAGGGTGATGCCGGTCAGCGGGATCACCCGGATGACGCCGCCGACGATGATTGCTGCCTGAATCCCGACCGTGGCGGCGAGCCCGGTCGCGAGGAGGCGAAGGAACGCATCGCGCGTGCGAAGGGCGATGATGAGTCCTCGTCCAACGAGCGCGAGGTAGAGCGCGAGGACGGCGCACGTTCCGAGCAGGCCAAGCTCCTCGCCAATCGCGGCGAAGATGAAGTCGGTCTGGACCTCTGGGATGCGCCACGGCTGCCCTAGGCCGAGTCCGGTCCCGAGAATGCCGCCGCTCGCCAGCGCGTACTCGGCTTGCATTGGCTGGTAGCCCGCGTCGAGCGGATCCCACCACGGATCGAGCCAGTTCTGGACCCTAATGCCGATCCGATCGAACAGCGCGTAGGCGAGCCAAGAGGCGACGGCGAACGCGGCGAGACCGGTGAGGACATAAACCGGGCGGCCGCTCGCCGCGTAGAGCATCGCCAGGAAAATTCCGAAGAACAGCAGGGCGGTCCCGAGGTCGTTCAGGATGACGAGCACGAGGAGTGATGCCGCCCACATCACGACCATCGGCGCGAGATAGGGGATCGGCGGCAGGCGGAGCGGACCGAAGCGCCAGGATGCGCCGATGAGGTCTCGCTTCTCCGCGAGGTAGGCGGCCAAGAAAATCACGAGTGTCAGTTTGACCACTTCGGATGGCTGCATCTGAAGTGGCCCGATGGTAAGCCAGAGCCGCGCGCCGTTGATCTCGGTCCCGAAGACGAACGTGACCGCGAGCAAGGCAAGGCTCGCGAGCAGCGCGGTGTACTTGAACCGCTGGAGCCAATCGAGCGGCACGAAGGCGGCGGCCAACCAGAGGATGACCATGCCGGCCGCGAGATAGATGCGATGGCGACTCGCGAGGCCGGCCAAATCCGGATCGAGGGCGGCGAGATCGGGCTGGAGCCGCTCGATGAAGACGAGCCCGATGCCCGCCAGCGTTGCCACCAGCGGCAAGATCGTTTGATCGCCACGATATCGGACGATCGCGAAGCCGAGGCTGGCTGCGAGAAAGAGCCCGGCGACCAGCGCGCTCGCCTGGATGTCCTGCCAGAGCGCGGTGACGAGCGCGCCCCGGTTGACCGTCGCCAGTGAGACCAACCCGGCCAGGACAGCGGCGGTTGCGAGGACGACGAGCTGAAGCTCTCGCCAGCGGAATCGCGGCAGGGCCGGTCTCGTGGCCGACATGAGGGTCACAGATACTTGGCGCCGATGACGCCGAGTCTGCGGCGAATCTCTGGCGTGACGGCCTCTGGCGCGGTCACGATCGCGTCCTTCAGGGCGCTGCTACAAGCGCAGGCGCGCTCCGGCAGACCGGCTTGGGCCAAGCGCCGGATCAGTTCGCGCGCTTTCTCGGTGTTGCGCTGGAGGTTGGCGATGACCATCTCGACCGTGACGGCCTCCTCCGATTCGTGCCAGACGTCATAGTCCGTCACCATCGCGATGGTGGTGTAGCAAAGCTCCGCTTCCCTGGCCAGGCGTGCCTCCGGCATCGCGGTCATCCCGATTACCGACGCGCCCCAAGAGCGATAGAGGTTGGATTCGGCGCGCGTTGAGAATTGCGGCCCCTCGATGCAGATGTAGGTGCCGCCACGGACGATCGGGATGCCTGCCTCGGCGGCGACTCCCGCGACGGCATCGCTCAGGCAGGGGCAGAACGGATCGGCGATCCCGACGTGCGCGACGATGCCCTCACCGAAAAACGTGCGCGGCCGGGACACCGTGCGGTCGATGATCTGATCGGGGAGGACAATCGAGAGCGGCGGCAGCGATTCCTGCAGGCTGCCAACGGCGCTGACCGTAACCAGATGCGTGACGCCGAGCTGCTTGAGCGCATAGATGTTGGCGCGGTAGGGCAGCTCGGTCGGCATGAGCCGGTGCCCCTCGCCATGGCGGGGCAGAAAGACGATCATCGTCGCGCCCAAGCGGCCGATGGTCAATCGCCCGGACGGTAGCCCGTACGGCGTCGAAACATCTACCCGTTCCAGCACTTCGAGCTCGGGTAGGTCGTAGAGACCGCTGCCACCGATGATGCCCAATATGCTCTCAGCCAAAGCTTGCCTCCTCCTGTAACTCGCTCGAATGGTAGCGAGCGGACTGGGGCGACGCCACGAAGGGCGAGATTTCGCGATTCGCGCATTAGCTGTTAGACTCGAAGGTCGGCTTTGTGCCGTGTTATACTGACAAACCGTGATTTGAGCAGGTGGCGGCCCGTATCAGTAAGGGGACGTCCGCAGAGGAGGCTTCGCCGGCATGGCGTTGGAACAGGCGCATAAGGAAGTAATCATTCGAGACTACCGTCGGCACGACACGGACACTGGGTCGCCGGAGGTCCAGATTGCCCTGCTGACGGAGCGGATCAATTTGCTGACGGATCATTTGCGCGAGCACAAGCACGATCATCACTCGCGTCGGGGCTTGTTGAAGATGGTTGGCCAGCGCCGCCGGCTGCTGAACTATCTCAGCAAGCAGGATGTGGAGCGGTATCGCGAGACGATTGCTCGGCTTGGGCTCCGCAAGTAGCCGTCCCCTAGTCGAAGCGAGTAGTTCCCTGAGTACTTTGGCCGATCGCTCGACAACCCGGACTCGGACACGCGAACGCACCCAGCGCCGAAACGGCCCAGGGCAGAGCGCCCTGGGTTTTTTCGTTACCTGGCTGACCGCTGGCTCCGGGGACCGGCACGGTCTGTGCGATCGGATGACGGGGACGCTCGCCTCGGGCACTGCTCAGTCACGAGGTTGTGAGGTGGTGGAGGGAAGGCTGGAGTGAGGAATTGGAGCGTGCCGGGGTGGCAGCGCCGGTACGCTCCAGTCCCTCATTCCGCCTCCCTCCAAAGGCGACCGGATCGCGTTCCGGTCGCGCTCGGGCCTTTGGCCCATTTTCCCGGCGCAAGGGGCGCACGGGTTGAGGAGGTAGGACAGAGATGGCAGTAGACATTTCACCGCGAGTGAAATCCGTAAGCCTAGAAATTGCGGGCCGGACACTCCTCTTGGAGACTGGCCGGCTGGCTGAGCAAGCGCACGGCGCGGTCGTCGTCCGCTACGGCGACACGATGGTGCTCGTAACCGTCGTCGGTGAGCGGGAGCCGCGCGATGATGTGGACTTCTTCCCGCTGACCGTCGATTACGAAGAGAAGATGTACGCCGCGGGCAAGATCCCCGGCGGATTCATCAAGCGGGAGGGGCGACCAACCGAGCAAGCGATCTTGGCGGCGCGCTTGACCGACCGCCCGATTCGCCCGCTCTTCCCCAAGGGTTACCGGTCCGAAGTCCAAGTCATCACGACGGTGCTCTCGGCGGACCAGGAGAACGACCCGGACATCCTCTCGATCATCGGCGCTTCGGCGGCGCTCATGATCTCCCCGATCCCGTTCGAGGGTCCGGTCGGCGCGGTCCGCGTGGGGCTAATCGACGGCGAGATCGTGATCAATCCGACCCTCTCTGAGTTGGAGAACAGCGATCTCGACATGGTGGTCGCCGGCACGGACGACGCGATCATGATGGTTGAGGGCGAGGCTCGGGAGGTGCCGGAGGAGACGCTGCTCGAGGGCATCGTCCGCGCCCATGAGGAGATCCGGCGTATCACCGCGATCCAGCACGAGCTGGTCGCGCAGGCTGGCCAGGAGAAGTGGCCGTTTACCCCGCCGCAGCGGGATACCACGCTCCTAGAGGAGATGAAGGCGTTCCTCGGCGATAGCCTGCGCGAGGCGGTCAACAACCCGGACAAGGTGATGCGGCTCGAAGGCACCGACGAGCTGCGCCAGCGCGTGTATGAAGAATTCACCGTGCTGACGGATGACGGCACCCCGCGCTACAGCCCGAAGGCCGTCCTCGACGCATTCGAGGCGTTGCTGAAGGAGGAGGTTCGCGGCGGGATTCTCCGCGACGGGACACGCCCGGATGGCCGCCGGCCGGACGAAATTCGGCCCATTTGGTGCGAGGTGGGTTACCTGCCGCGCACTCACGGCTCGGCGATCTTCACCCGCGGTCAGACGCAAGTGGTGACGGTCGTTACCCTCGGCTCGACAGCGGAAGAGCAGCGACTGGACTCGATCTCTCCGGAGGAGAGCAAGCGCTACATCCACCACTACAACTTCCCGCCGTTCAGCGTTGGTGAGGTGCGGCGCCTGCGCGGTCCGAGCCGCCGCGACATCGGACATGGCGCCCTGGCCGAGCGCGCGCTGCTGGCAGTCATCCCGAGCGAGGATGCGTTCCCGTACACGATGCGTCTCGTCTCCGAGGTCGTTAGCTCGAACGGCTCGACCTCGATGGCCAGCGTCTGCGGCAGCACCCTAGCTTTGATGGACGCGGGTGTGCCGATCTCGGCGCCGGTCGCCGGCGTCGCGATGGGCTTGATCACCGATCCGGAGACGGGCCGCTTCACGGTCCTGTCAGATATCCAGGGTATCGAGGACGCGCTGGGCGACATGGACTTCAAGGTCGCTGGTACGGCGGAAGGCGTGACCGCGATCCAGATGGACATCAAGGTCAAGGGCATCACGCCGGAGATCATGCGCCAGGCGCTCGCTCAGGCGCGCGAGGGACGCCTCTACATTCTCAGCAAGATGCTGGAGACGATTCCAGCTCCGCGCCCCGCGCTTTCCCGCTACGCGCCGCGGGTGACCCGGATCAAGATCAACCCAGAGAAGATCGGCGCGCTCATCGGTCCGGGCGGCAAGACGATCCGCGGCATTCAGGAAGAGACCGACACGAAGATCGACATCGAGGACGACGGCACCGTCTCGATCCTGGCGAGCGATCCGGAGAAGTCGGACCAGGCGATCAAGCGGATCCAGAGCCTGACGCAGGAGATCCGGATCGAGAAGGGCGAGATCTACACCGGCCGGATCGTCTCGATCATGCCGTATGGCGCGTTCGTCGAGCTTGTGCCGGGCCGCGATGGCCTGGTCCACATCTCGGAGCTGACAGAAGATCCGACCGTTCGCTTGAACCGCGTGGAAGACATGTTCAAGGTCGGCGACGAGATCACCGTTATGGTCACGGATGTGGCGCCGAACGGGAAGGTCAGCCTCTCGCGGCGGGCGGCGCTGACGGGTCTCCTGCCGGAGGCGCGCCAAGATCGCGGTCCGCGCCGGGATGGGGCCGATCGAGGGCCGCGGCGCGACGAGCGCGGTCCGAGCCGGGATCCGGGGCGCGGCGGGCGTCCGGGCGAGGGCCGGCGACCGGGCCATCACCGCTAGAGAAAGTGACCGCGGCGGCCGGTTCGCCTTCCCACGACTCCGGGGAAGGGATCGGCCGCCGCGGATTTTCCCCTCGCTTTTCCCTCGAATATCGAAATCTACGCTGTTCCTTGGGCTGGCGGTCGCGCTGGCCCAATCGGCGGCTGTGGGCCGATAACTTCCTGGCCGCCGAGATACGGCCTGAGCACCTCCGGCACGACGAACGAGCCGTCCTCTTGCTGGTAGTTCTCTATGATCGCGATCATCGTGCGTGGCAGCGCCAGGCCAGAGCCGTTGAGCGTGTGAACGTATTGCGGCCGCCCGCCACTGGCCGGGCGGAAGCGGATGTTAGCGCGCCGCGCTTGGAAGTCGAGGAAATTCGAGCAGGAGGAAACCTCAAGCCACTCATCAGAGCCCGGTGCCCAGACTTCCAGGTCGAACTTGCTGGCAGCGGTGAACGAGAGATCGCCGGTGCACATCTGGACGACGCGGTAGGGAAGGTCGAGTGCCTTCAGCACGTCCTCGGCTTCGCCGATCAGGCGCTCATGCTCCTCGATCGAGCGATCCGGGTGGACAAACTTGACCATCTCGACCTTGTCGAACTGGTACCCGCGCTTGATCCCGCGCACGTCGCGTCCCGCCGAGATCTGCTCGCGGCGGAAGCAGGCCGAGTACGCCACGTGATAGATCGGGAGTAGCTCCTCCTCGAGGATTTCGTCGCGATAGAGGTTCGTGACCGGGACCTCGGCCGTCGGGATCAGCCACTTGTCCTCATACTTATCGCGGTAGAGCCCATCGGCGAATTTCGGCAGTTGTCCCGTGCCGACGAGCATCTCCTCCATGACGAGATACGGCGGATAGACCTCCTGATAGCCGTGCTTCTGGACATGGAGATCGATCATCCAGGTAATCAGCGCGCGTTGGAGGCGAGCGCCGTCGCCGCGCAGCACGTAGAACCGCGAGCCGGAGATCTTCACGCCGCGCTCGAAATCAATGATGCCGAGCTTCTCCCCGATCTCCCAGTGCGGCTTGGGCTTGAAGGCGAAGGAGCGGGGCTCGCCGACCTGCCGCCGGACGACGTTCGCGGAGTCGTCCGGTCCTTCAGGCACGTCCGGCAACGGCAGGTTCGGCACCTGCAGCAACAGGTTACGCAGTTCTTCGTCGACCGCCCTCACCTGGTCATCGAGCGCCGCGATCTGGTCGCCGAGCTGGCGCATTTGCTCGATCAGCTTCTGGCGCTCCTCGGGATCCTTCGTGCGGCCGACTGCCTTCGATCCCTCATTTCGCTGCGCTTTCAGGCTCTCGACCTCGGTCAGCAGCGCCCGACGCTTCTCGTCGGTCGTCAAGATTTCGTCAATCGGCGCTGTCGCGTTTAGGCGGGCGATCTGCGCTTTGACCTCTTCTGGCTTCTCGCGTATCAGCCGAATATCGAGCACGGAATCCTCCTCTTCATCAGTGATGCCATGTGCGTTCGCCAGCCAGGGACCGCGAACACAGCGACGCCCCGCATCCGGAGCGGGGCGTCAACGGGCGGCCGCACCGCTGCTTGCGGTGACTCCGCCCTCATACCGGACTCGCGCTGCGTGCCGTCTCCGCCTGTGCGATCGCTCGATAGCCAGGGAGGAATTTTTCCCAGGCGGCGCTGATCCCCGATTCGAGGCGGCGCTGGATGGTGTAGTAGAGACCCGCGGTTGGCTCGTACGGTTGTTGCCGTAGCGTCATCTTCGCTTCGCTCAGCGTCTTTCCGCCTTTGCGATGATTGCACGGCTTGCACGCTGAGACGAGGTTTTCCCAGGTGTGCTGACCGCCGCGCGAGCGCGGGATGACGTGGTCGAGCGTAAGATCGCTGACCTGCCGCCCGCAATACTGGCAGGTGAAGTTGTCCCGGATGAAGATTTCGCGCCGGGTGAGCTTGACGCGTGGCCGCGGCCGCTTGATGAGGTAGACCAACCGGATGACGGACGGCGAGGGATACTTCGCTCGCGCCGTATTCACGGTTGTGTCGTGCGTTTCCAGAATCTCGGCCTTGCCGTCGATGACCAGAACGATCGCGCGGCGCACATTGCAGACGTTCAGCGGTTCGTAGTTTTGGTTGAGGACGAGTACTGCTCTGTTCACCCCGCCGATGACCCTCACCGGAATGGTTGCCGCGGGTCACCCTCGCACCAGGTACCGGGCGCAAACGGCTATTACGCCGAACTCTAATAGAGATAGTAGCACGTCACGATCATGCCGTCAGTAGGAATGGCCCGAGTGTGAATTGGCAATCGAGAAAGTGGGCTGCTGCTTAGACAACCCAAAAACCATGCGCGTACAGCACAGCGAGGAACGAGAGGAGGAGGGTGGAGCTGACGAGGACCGCGTCGCGAACCCAGCCGTATCGATGGGCGAACCCCTTGCTGGTGAACCAAAGGGCGGCCGCCAAATAGACTCCGGCCGCTGGCAGGACGTAGCGGCCGAGGGAGACCCAGACCATGGCGCCTTGGACGACGATGATGAGCGTCGTGTAGGTCGCCAGGCCCCAGTCCAGTCGTTTCCAAACGAGCGGCAAGAAGGCTAGGTAGACGATCGCGAGCGCCAAGCCAATGGCGACGATCAGGTCCTCCGGACGGCCGCCGAGCGCCTGCCGCGGGTGGAGGAAGAAAAGCTCCGCGTAGAACCGCACGTGCTCGTCCCAGCCGCCCCAGGTCGCCTGCGCGTCGAAGTAGGCCAGCGGATTGTTGAATCGCCAAGCGCAGTAACCGAAGTAAGCGAGCGTCCCCGATACCGACAGCAGAGTCGCGACGGCCAAATCGCGAAAACGCGCGCCACGGCGCCAGGCGAGGAGGAGAAGCGCCGGAGGAAGCGCCAAACCGATCAGCCGCGTGAAGGTGGCGAACCCGGCGGCGATCCCGGCGAGCCACCAGCGGCCGCGATCCGCTGCCGCGAGCGAAGCGAGCGCTAGGGCGAGAAAGAGCGATTCTGTGTAGGCGGCGTTGAAGAAGAAGCTGAACGGCGCGATGCAGAGGAGCACTGCGGCTTCGAGCCCGACGCGCTCACCGAATTTCACCGTGCCGATCCACGTGATGAGGGCCACGACCGCGAGGAACGCCACGTTGGCGATCAGGAGACCTGCGAGCGCCAGGTTCCGCTCCGTGGGCGCCGCGCCGACCAACTCGACCGCGCCGCGCATCAGGAGTGGATAGAAGGGGAAGAATCCCAAACCGCCATGGGGGCTTGGGTTGTCGCTACCGTAGCCGAGCTGCGCGATCGCAACGTAATGAGCGGTGTCCCAGCGAGCCCAGCCGTCGATTACAGGGTCATCAGGAAAGAAGCTATCCGGGAGCTGGACAGGATAGAGTCCGAAGCGGGGGAAGATCCGCATCGACAGCCAGACGACGCCAGCCAGGAAGAGCCGAGTCGTCATGGCGATCGCCAGGGCGCGAAGAATGAGAGAGATCAAGCCGCGGGCGGAGCCGGCGGGCCGAGTCGCCAGGTCGGGCCGGGAGTACGTCTCGAGCTTCGATCCTGAAGCAGACGCCAAGCTACCTCATCTCCCCAATTCGCGCTGCAGCTGCTCGCGATCGGCTGGGGCGAAATCCTGATATCCTTCCGCGGCCTCGAACCAGTGCCGCCAGAGCTCATCCAGCTCCTGGCCGGAGCTCTGCTCGAACGCGGCAAGGAGATCTGCCGGCGTAGCGATCTCAAAGCGGAATGCGAACTGATCGGCGTAATTTGTCAATGCGCCGAAGAACGCGTCATCCCCGATCTCTTGCCGGATGGCTTGAAATCCGAGAGCTGACTTAGCGTAAATGGTTGTGCCATAGGCGCCCTGAGACGGGAAGTCGTCCGTCGGCTGGTCGGCTATTTGATCGCCGCCTCCGGCGAACAGCATCGCCAAGTACGGTGCTTTGAAGTTGAGATTCACCTGCAGCTCGTAGTCTTGCTGGCCGTAGACGAACTGGAAGTAAACCGCGGAGACGTAGTTCGTCAGCCCCTCGTCGATGAACGCGTGCAGGTAGTTGTTGTTGCCCACGATCCCGTACCACCACTGGTGCGCGACTTCGTGGACGACGATCATTTCCAGGTAGCCAGGAATGCGTCGAGTCAACGCGGAATTGTGGTAGTGGTCAGCGCCGATGAAGACGAGCTGCGGAAACTCGACGCCCGCGGCTCCGTTTCCGAGATCGACTTGCACGAGGTCGAGCTCGGAATACGGATAGGCGCCGAACAGGCGGTTGAACAGTTCCAGGGATTGCACGCCCCAGAGCAGGACATTGAGACCGCCGTCTTCGGAGTTGGGATTGAACCAGGACGTGACGCGCGTCCCACCGACCTCGAGCGAGTCCGACTGAAAATCGTCGTCGATCACGATCACGAAGTCGCGAACCGGGCCAGAGACGTACTGCCGGCGGACCAGACCCGGCAGAGATTGGTGCGTGGCGACCTCATTGCCGGTCGTCACGACCACCAAGTCTTCCGGCACGGTCAGGGTGACGTCGAACAAGGCAGTGTTGGTGAAAACAGGATCGCCGTGCACGCTGAGCGGTTCCAGGTTCCAACCCATCTCCTCGTCGTAGCCAGCGAGCAAGGGGAGCCAATGCGCGAGAGCGTAGGTCCCAGTCGCCTGGTCGAAGCTGAACATCCCGTAGCTACGTGGCGGGTCGGTTGGAATCGTCGTCGTGAACTCTAGGCGCAGATCCACCGTGCCGCCAGGCGGGACGGGGGATGGCAGGGGAACCCGAGCCACCGTGCGGTCGAGATCGAGCTCGAAGTTAACCGGTGCATCCGCGACTATGACGTGGGTTAGCTCGAGATCTCCCGCCGCATACTCTTCGCCGTTCGGATACAGCCGGAAGTAGATCGCCGGCTGCTCTTCACCGGTCTGATTGACATAATTGAGATCAAGTCGGCCGGTGATCGTTGCCTCCTCATCGCCAGCGGGCGAGAAGACCGCATCGACCCGATAGCGGGACAAGTGGCCGGCCGACCGGGCATACGCTTCGTCGCGATATGCCTCGAGTACGGGTGTGTAAAGAGTCGGATCGTTGTCGCCAGGACCGGGAGCCGGCGCGCTGACATCGCTCGGCGCTACCGCGTATACGACCGGCGCGGGACACAGACTGGCGAAGAGCAGCGCCGCCAGAAGCAACAGCGTCAGACGTGATGTCGGCACGTAGGGCTCCCACCAAGAATCAGTAGAGACGTTGCCCTGAATTAGGGCAGGGATTCGCAATTCCCCCGGTATCCCGGCGGCCATTGTACTCTAGCCCTACGAGGACCTCGCGCTCGACCGCATGGACGTTGCGATGGTGACCTCACCGAGTTCGGGTCAGGCAGATGCAGCGGTGAGTCAGCTTCAGGGCGATGACCGTCCCATCGAGACGTTGATCCTGCCCCGGACTCTATCGGCCGACATCGTTGAGCACTTGCGTGGCGCGCTGCCGGCCGAAGGGTGCGGCTTGCTGGCAATCGAGCCGCCATCAGACGGGATCGGCGTGGCGACGCGGTTCTATCCAGGCACGAACATCCTCGCGAGCCCGACGCGCTTCACGATGAACCCGATAGAGGTTATGGCAGCCTTGCGCGATATCGAGGGAAGCGGCTGGTGGCTTGGCGCGATCATCCACAGTCATCCAACCTCGCCAGCGACGCCGTCTCGTACCGATCTTCGCGAGGCGTATTACCCCCGCGCGTTGCTGATGATCGTCTCGTTTGCCGCGGGGAAGCCGGAATTGCGAGCTTGGCGAGTTCACCGGCAGGCCGGGGCGATCGCTCCCTTGGAAGTACCGGTGCGATTGATAGAGGAGGGCAAGCGGCACGCTCCGCTGCCAACCGGCCGTACGCTGTGATTTCCTGTATCCTACTTGAGGGGGAACGCGGCCGCGGCGCCCCGATTCAGCCTGCGGCAGGAGTGAGAGCCGCGGAAATCGAGCGGCCGATAGGAGCGCTTTGAGGCCGTTACAGCCCGCTATGGGAGTGCCGGTGACCAACGCCATCCGCACGCGTGATGAGATTCTCTCCGCCCTTGCGGCGTTTCCGGATGAGCTCGCTCGCGTGATACAGGGTGCTTCGAGCCCGGAGGACCTGCTTCGGCCCGCGAGCGACGGGGGCTGGGGAGTGGTGGAGGTGCTCCCGCACCTGCGCGATTGGGAAGAGATTTACTTTGAGCGCGCTCGTCGCATCGTCGAGGAGGAGCGTCCTCACCTTCCGGGGTACGATGACGCGTTGTGGGCGATCGAGCGCGATTATCGCGGTCAAGATCCTTACGAGACGCTAGAAGATTTCCGACGGATCCGGGAGGAGCATTTGGCGTTCCTCCAGGAGCTGCCGCCCGAGGCGTGGGAGCGCGTCGGAGAGCATGGCTACTACGGCGAGATCACGCTTCGGTGGCTCGAAAACCATGTTTGCGACCATGACCAGGAGCATCTGCAACAGGTGCGCGATGCTCTCGCCGGATAAGGTGATGAAGGTGAGCGGGTGACCGCGAACGGCGCGTCATCCGTAGGAGAGGAAGAGGGACCGAGGGGCCGGACCGACCGCGAAGCCCCAGACTGGAGCGCAGTGAAGATGCAGACGATCGAACATTCGCGTGTTGCTCACGTCCATGGGCCGACCGCGGCAGACGTCCCCATCTCGGCCATGGACAACAACTCGCTCATCATCCGCCTTCATTTCACCATCAACCATCTCTCTCGCTGGCTCACGCCGATTCACGATCAGACCTTGCTGAACCGGAGGGTTCGTCGGGCGGAGCCTTCGGTCAAAGAGCTCCTGATCCGGATGCGGGATGAGGAGCGGCGGATCTTCTCCAAGATGCACCTCATCTCCGTCGAGGACAATCCGGATTTGGACAAGCTGCCGGAGTCGATGCGCCTGCCCAATCAGGAGGAGCTCGACCGCGCGCGCACTCCGCTCGGCATCATGGCCGAGTTCCGCCGGCTGCGGCAGAGCACCTGCTCCTTGCTGCGATCGCTGCCCGATGACGCCTGGTCGCGTGGTGGCATCAGCCGTCGCGAGCGCGACTGGACCATTCGGCAACTGGCGGAGCACTTGGCGAACCACGATCTCGATGTGCTCTATCAGATTGATGTGACGTTGGACCGGATTGGAGCGCGGGAGGGAGTCAGCCCGGCGGCGCGCGCGCATCTCGACGAGCTCTTGCGCTTGGTGTCCGTCAACATTAAGAGGGCTTGATGGCCGCCGGACAACCTGAGCCGCCAATTCAAACGTCGGGATTCCGTGAGCCGACGATCGCCGAGACGTTAGCGCGGGAGTTCTTCGCCGCGATAGACGAACGCGATCCCCACCGCCTGCGCGCGACGCTCGCGGACCACGCGACGTTCCGCGCGCTTCCCCACGGTGCGCCCGTCCGGCCAGCAGACGAGATCGTTGCCTACTTCGGCGCGGTCGTCTCTTCCTACCCACAGGCGCGCTGGGAGATCAGCGATGTGATCGCGACCGACGATCGAGCCGCGGTGCAATTCGTCGTGCGCGAGTTCTCCACCAAGCTGGGGCGCGAGCTAATCTCGGAGCAGATCGCGGTCTTTCGCGTTGCAAACGACAAGATCATCAGCGTCGTCGGATATTACGATACGGCCGAGTTCCGCCGGCTCTTTTGGGATGAGGAATAGGCGTGGCCCCACGCCTGAACGTGCTAGACTGACAGTAGGCTCACGCAGGGGGGCGCGGCGCCCAAAGTAGAGAGAGATTGCAGGCGTGGCGCCGCGAGGGCTGGCTCCGGGCGTGAGCGGCGGCTAATGGCTCGTGATGGTGCGCGCCAGTGATGCAGATATCTTTCGGCTGAATTGGTTGACACGTTTTCGGGTTTCGTTTCGAGTTTGGTACGGCGGTGCCGGCTGTGTTACCGCAAGATGTTGTTCGCCACCCACCAGATGAAATCTGCATCGGGCGACGCGCCAAGCGTTCTTGAGTCGTGTGTTGGAGGATTGAACCATGGTCGATAACGGCTTGGCTGGCGTCGGGACTGGGGGAATGCAAGCTACGCCACAGACTTCGGAAGTGGCGGTCTTTGTAGATTTTGAGAACATTCGCTATTCGACGATCAATTCCTACGGGCGTGAACCAGATCCGATCGTTTGGCGTGACAAGGCTCTTCAATACGGCTTGATGGCGGTGGCGCGCGCGTATGCCGACTTCGATCAGCATCCACCGGCAGTCCGCAATCGGCTCGATGTTGCTGGCTTCGAGGCCCAGCACTATCCGTCCAAGCGAACCATTGATAGCCAGGGCAGAGAGAAGATCGTTTCCCGCTCGGACCTCAACTTCGCGCTCGACATCATCAATACCGCGCTGGCGCGGCCGGATATCAAGACGTTCCTGCTCTTCACCGGCGACAAAGATTTCATCCGCGTCGTGACGACACTGCGGAATCGGCTCGGCCGGCGGGTGATCATCTGCGGCGTGCCCGGCTCCGTCAGCCCTGACCTAGTTGCCGCAGCGGGCGAGGAAGATCCGCTGGTGATGCGCCAGTCGGTCGATCTGGACATTCAGGTGATCCGGGCGATCGACGCCTATATCAAGCAGCTGCACCCCGGCTTCGTCCCGACGCAGAGTCACATGAGCCGGACGCTCTGGCGGTTCATCGACCGGTCTGTCCTGCCTTCCGAGCACATCGAGGCGAAGGTGATGGAGTTCCTCCGCAAGGGCATCCTCACCAAGCGGCAGACTGTCAACGGCCAGAACCAAGAGCTCATCACGACGGAGCTCAACCCCAACCACCCGCTCGTCAAGCAAGCCCTGCCGGACCTGGCTCGCGAGATGTACGACGGGCTGCCGGAGGACGAGGACGACGAAGATTTCCTCGACGAACTCGACGACGAAGATTTCGACGATGACGACGAGGACTTCGACGACGTTGCCGAAGACGAGCAGGGCGATTGGCAGGAAGAAGAGCAGTCGCAGACGGCAGCGAGGCAGTCGCGCTGAACGCTCTTTCCCGGCGGCTGAACGAGTCCACAACCGCTCGCAAGGTCGTCTCCTCGCCTCCGCGTCCGACCGTTGATTCGGGCTACCCAACAGCGCGTGCCGCACAGTCCCGGCCTGGATGCGAGCGATGACCGAAAGCGGCGCCGCTGAAACCTATGCGCGGCGGGAGGCTGAGTTCGCTTCCCTCTTTTCCGCCGAGTCGCGGCGATGGGAGCGGATCGGGGATCTGAGGCTCGTCGCGTTCTTCGCCGCGGCAGCTCTTGCGATCTGGGCTTCTCGCGACCGGAATGTCGTGCTCTTCGCACTTGCGGCGGTCCTGATCGTTGCCTTCTTTGTCCTCGTGGGCATTCACCGCCGGTTGGGCAGGGAGCGGGCGAGGATCGGGACGCTGCGCGACCTAAACGCGGAGGCTTTGCTCAGGCTCCATCGAGCATGGAGCAAGCTCCCGGTCCCTCCCGACTCCGCCGAATCTGACCACCCATATGCCGCCGACCTCGATCTTTTCGGCCGGGCTTCGCTCTTCCAGCTGCTGAACACCGCCAATACGCCGATGGGTCAGGAGCGGCTGCGCGCGTGGCTCTTGGCCCCGGCCGATCATGAGATCGTGAGGGCCAGGCAATTAGCGGTCGCGGAGCTGGCACCGATGCTCGACTGGCGCCAGGAGTTTGCTGCTCGCGGCCGGCTGGGCCCGGGCACGGCCATCGAGATTGAGCCTTTCCTGCGCTGGGCAGAAGGAGACTCGTGGCTCGAGCGCAGGGGATTCCTCGTGTGGCTCGCGCGGCTGAGCGCGGTTGGGTTCGTCGCGACCGGCGCTCTGAGCTTGGCTGGCGTCCTCGGTGCGCCGGTCTGGCTGGCGTTCCTCGGCGTCAACCTGGCGATCATGCTGGCGACCAGTGGCGAGGTCCATCCGCGTATCCTGGCCGCTGCTGGCCAGCACGCGGTGCTCGTCCAATACGCCGGTCTTCTACGACAAATCGAATCGGCATCATTCACGTCATCCCATCTGCAGTCGCTCCAGGGGCGGTTGAGCGCGGGGAATCGATCGGCAGGAGCGGAGGTCGCGCGGCTGCGTCGACTGACCTCTTGGGTAGTGCCAAGGGGTTCAATCGCGTGGTTCCCGCTGCAATTGCTCCTCGCGTGGGACATCCATGTCCTCGATCGTTTGGAGAGCTGGCAGAGAGACGCGGGGAAGAACGTGCGAGCGTGGCTCGATGCGATCGGCGAGGTTGAAGCGTTGGCCGCGCTCGCCGCGCTCAAGTATGACGAGCCAGACTGGGCATTCCCCGAAATCGATTCGAGCGCCGACTCTTTCGAGGCTCGTGGCCTTGGGCATCCCTTGCTGCCCCGTACCGTTCGCGTCGTCAACGATGTCGTCGTTGGCCCGCCCGGCACATTTCTGCTCGTCACGGGCTCCAATATGTCCGGCAAGAGCACGCTGCTGCGCTCAATCGGTGTCAATGCGGTGCTCGCCCTCGCGGGCGCGCCGGTATGCGCGCGGTCGCTGCGCATGCCGCCGGTCGAAGTTTGGACCAGCGCTCGCATCCAGGACTCGCTTGAGCAGGGCGTCTCCTTCTTCATGGCCGAGTTGCTGCGCTTGAAGCAGATCGTGGAAGCGGCGCGCACGCGGCGACCGGATGATCCGCGCCTCTTGTATCTCCTCGACGAGATTCTGCAGGGGACGAATACGGCAGAGCGGCAGATCGCGGCTCGCCGCATCATCCGCATGCTGGTCGAGAGTGACGCGATTGGCGCGGTCTCGACGCATGACCTGGCGCTTGTAGATGACCCTGACCTGGAGGGGCTGGCAAGGACCGTTCATTTCCGAGAGACTGTCGAGGACGGTCCCGAAGGGCCGCGCATGACCTTCGACTACCGGCTCCGACCGGGCCTAGCAACGAGTACGAACGCGCTGCGACTTCTCGAATTGGTCGGGCTGGGCGAGGCGGAGACTGGGAACGACGGTATTGCGGCGACCGGCTCAGAGGGGCGACGCCCGGCCGCCGCGAATTGACGTCAAACCTTGATGAAAATGCAAAGGAGCGCTGGGCCGATCAGCCCGGCGCTCCAAATACGTTTGCCTGTTCCGTGCCGTGTTAGGCGGTCGGGGTGGCCATCTCCGGGTCCCAGAGCGGGCTCGGCGGAGGGCAGCCGGACTCTCCCGGCAGGAGCGGCCGGACCATGAGCCGATACCGGTTGCCTTCGCTCACCCACGGCGTCAGCTCGTTAGCCTGCTGGAGTGCCGCGACGAGCGTCCGCGCCTCTTCGCCGGAGAACACGAAGCACCGCGTGGTATCCGGCAGGCCCTGGAGCGTGACGCCAGTCAGCGCAGAGAGTGGCGTGGACAGCGGCCAATCCATCGGCGGCTGATTGGTCGCGGGATCGTCAGGCGTCGCCTCGGTTTTGGGATACGGCTCCGCGATGATCTGAAGCTGCTCGATCTGGAACGTCTCGTCGCGGCGCTCGAACGCCGTCTCCGGCAGCCACCCGAAGATGTCGAGAGTCTTATTGTAGAAGTCCCGGATCTTGGCGACCGCCTCTCGCTCCTCATCCGTCCAGTTTGGATCGTCGTCGATCGTCATCGCGTAGACGGATGTCCGAGTCGTGCGGGAATCCACTGTGACCGTGATGTACGTCGTCGGCGCGTCGACGATTTGACCGTGATGAATGTGGCGATCCTGTCCAATGAGGCCAGCTTCTTCAGCGGCGGTGAGGACAGTTCGGATTCCCTCTTGAGTCAAGGCCGACTCGCGAAGGTTCGGCAAGGCTGGCGCGGGAAAGATGGCGGGAACCGGACCCTGAGTGATGACCCGGCCATCCGGGTACATGACGAACGTCGGTAGCGCGCTGTTCAAGAGCTGAATCGGAGCAAAGCCGCCGGTTACCTCAACGCGGATCATAGGCTGATCACTCATCCCTGCAGACGGGGTCGCCGCGTCTGGCGTCGACGCCTGATTGGCGCGCGCGAGCGCGGGCAGGGCGAGGGCACCGGCGACTGCACCGGAATATCCAAGAAACAACCTCCGAGAAAAATGTCTCCTCATCAATCGTCTCCCGCTTCTTAAACCGGCTGTCGGGGCGTACCCGGTACTGTTAGGACAACGCACGCGGTCCGTCAACGGTTCCCGATATTGACGCCGTCGTTGCCGATGATTGTGAGTAGCTTGCAATACGCGATCGCGGAGCGGCGGAAGTCTTCGATGGAGTACCACTCGTTCGGGGCATGAGCGTTGCCGTCAGGCATGCACCAGGCGAGGAAGACCATGTCCGCGCCGAGCTCGCGTTGGAAGTCCGCCGCGATCGGCAACGTCCCGCCGAGCCGGATCCACAAGGGCTCCTTGCCGTAGATCTCGCGCAGCACTCGTGCGGCTGCATGGAGGAAGGGATTGTCACGGCTAATGGCGAACGGATGGGCGTTGCCAGCCGTAGGCTCGATCTCGACTGTCGCCCCGGGCGGGCAATGCTCCCGCAGGTGTTGCTCGATTAGGGCGATGATCTCGTCCGGCTCCTGATCGGGAACCAGCCGGCACGTGAGCTTCGCGTGCGCCTCGGCAGGGGTGACCGTCTTGCTGCCTTCGCCCTGGAAACCGCCCCAAATCCCGTTGACGTCGATCGTCGGGCGCGCCCAATTCCGCTCGAGTGGCGAATAGCCTGGCTCGCCCCAGAGTGCGGTGACGCCCGCCTCTTCCTTGAACGCGGCTTCGTCGAAGGGGACGGCGGCGATTTCGGCGCGCTCCTCGGGCGTTAGGTCGCGGACGCGGTCGTAGAAGCCAGCGACGGCCACGCGACCATCATCGGCGTGCAGGGTCGCAACCAGACGTGCCAGGACCTGAGCGGCGTTGGGTACCGACGCGCCGTAGAGACCGGAGTGCAGGTCGCCGCGTGCCGTCCGCACGTTGATTTGGCACGCCGCCAGCCCCTTCGTCGCCACGGTCAACGCCGGGGCGTCTTGCCCGTACATAACTCCGTCCGCGCTCAGCACGACATCGCAGCGCAGCCGATCGCGCTCCCGCGCGATGAGAGGCGCGACTGAAGGGCTGCCGATCTCCTCCTCTCCCTCGTAGAAGAAGACGAGATTGATCGGGGGCATGCCCGTGGGAGTCGTTCGCGCGAGGGCTTCGACCGCGAGGATCGTCGAGACGAGTCCTCCCTTGTCGTCAGCCGCGCCGCGAGCGTAGATCCGGTCGTCTCGCACCACCGGCTCGAAGGGTGGTGATGTCCAGAGATCAAGCGGATCGGCCGGCTGGACGTCGTAGTGCGCGTAGATGAGTGCGGTGGGTAGGTCGGGAGAGACGAGCCAACGTCCCCAGACCAGCGGCTGACCGCCCGTCTCCCATATCTCGACCTCCGGTACGCCGGCCCGCTGCAGCCGAGCCTTCAGCCACTCGGCGGCGCGGGTCATATCTGAGCGATGCCGCGGCAGGGCGCTGACGCTCGGGATGCGCAGGAAATCCATGAGCTCCTGCAAATGCTCGTCCTGACGCGCGGACAACCAATCACGCCACGCGGCGTCGGGCGCGGTGGTCATTCGATTCTCCTCTCGGTTCGACTGTCGTTTGTCAGCCGGCGCGAGATCCGGGAACGGGCGCGCCGAATGGATATCTCAGTGTCGAAACGCTCTTGCCCGATGCCGCTACGCGTGGTGTGGAGACGCGGGGAGCTAGACGAGCGCGTTCACGATCAGACGTTGCAGCAGCTGGAGGAGCAGGATCGCAACAATCGGAGAGATGTCGAACATGCCGAGGGGCGGCACTACGCGCCGGATCGGTGAAATGATCGGCTCCGTGATGTCGACCAAGATGCGGCCGACGGATGAGCGCAGGCCTGGATCGAACCAGGACAGGAGCGCCCGCCCGATGATCGCGAACGTGAGAATGGTGAAGAGCGTGCTGATCAGGCCCGCGATATCACTGCTTGACATTGAGCATTCTCATGGAAGGCAACCGTCCAAATCTGGCACCACGAGTGGTCGCGCCAGGTTACACCTAGTATAGACGATGCTCACCGGCCGCTGATTGCATCAACCGAACGGAGCGTCTACCCCGCTCGCACCTGCTGCACTGCCTCGGCCAACAAATCAATGCTCGCCTCGTTGACCGGATAGAGCCAGCAAATGACGTGGCTGACTCCAGCGTCGCGATAGCCACGCAGCCCGGCTGCGACCTCCGAAACCGAACCAGTGAGGAATCTAAGTGGATCACTGGCACGCTCCGGTGGTTCCGCGACCGACGGGAACGCCACGTTCACGCCGACGGTGATCTCCAGCGTGCCGGGATCCCGGCCAACTTCCGCGCAGGCGGCGTGCAGGGCATCGCGGTATGGTGCTAGTGCCTCGACTGAACCCAACCAAGCGGTGTTCCACTGGTCCGCGTATCGGGCGGTGATCTGCAGCATACGTGGTCCGTTGCCGGCGATCAGGACCGGAATGCGGCGGGATGGGCGCGGCAGGATCTCGCAGTCCGGCGCGGAGTAGTACTGACCCTGGAAATCAACCTTTCCTTCACGAACGAGCGGAACGATGATCTTGCAAGCTTCCTCGAAGCGGCTGACGCGATGGTCAAACGGGATGCCGAAGGCAGCGAATTCCGGCTCGTGCCAGCCAGCGCCGAGACCGAGCGTGATCCGTCCGCCGCTGACTTCATCGAGCGTTGCCGCCAGCTTCGCGGTGACAGAGGGGTTGCGGAACGCGGTGCAGAGGACCAGCGCGCCAAGCTCGACTCGGCTGGTAGCCTCGGCCAGCGCGGCCCAGATGATCGTTGCCTCCCAGACGCCGGTAGTGGGCTTGCCTGGCCGCCGATACAAGAGATGGTCGTAGAGCCAGACCGAATCAAATCCCGCCTCCTCGGCGCGCTGAGCAAAGGCGCGGATCTCTCCATAGCTGAAGGGGCGGTCGAGAGACTCTTGATGTCCAATCGGCAAGATGACGCCGATGCGCACGTTTCCTCCTCTCGCCAGTGATCGCGGGTAGCCGAATCGGTGAGTACGACGCTGGTCTAAGACGGATCGGATGGCATTCTCTCACAAGGTAGCGGGAGGGATGCGGCATCTCATTTGCCGTCCCGCGTTACAATCCATCGCGGCAAGCCGCGCATTGTTGAGGCGGCCACGTGGACCAGCAGAGCGATTTGCGGGTGGAGGAGCCAATCGAATGAGTCCGTTGCTGCGGCGAGGCAAGCATCCGGGGCAGCCATGGTGGCACGGCAGGCCGAGGCCACGGCCGAAGAATCTCAGCGATGCGTGGCGGTTCACGCTTAAGGGCTCTCCACGCCATTACGACGACGTGCGCAAGATCATCGACGCTGATCCCGGCGCGCGCGTCTATTTCGGTGAGGCGTTGACATACGAGCGCGGGGCTGGCGTGGCGCTTTGGCGGGTAGAAGCGACGTCGTTCGATTGGCTCCCGCGGCTTTATGAGTGGTGGGCGGAGCAGGAGCGGATCGAGCCCATCCGCTTCACGTTTCACCTCTATTTCCCGGACAACCTGAAATATCCAGCGCTCGACCTGCGAGACCGAACCCCGGAAGAGGTTGCCGAGTTCATCAAGGAGCGGGCACCGCGAGGCGCAGCGGAAGCGACCGCGTTGGCGCGTCGAATGTAGGTGGACAAACTGGCGCCGCCCCGGCAGAGTACCGGGGCGGCGTCGAGCTCGAATCTTGTTGAGTTGTACGGCGGGTTCGAAGCGCCGAGGGTGATCTTAGTCCGCGCTGGCTTTCTGTTCCCCTTGCAGACCGGTGACCAGGGAAACGATCGGTCGCCGTTCCGGGTGTACCTTCCAACAATCCACCACGGCACCAGTCGCGATGCAATTCGCGACATCGAGGTCGGTACGCAGCGCCCAGCCGAGCGAACACCGCCAGAGCGGCCGGTTCGGTTGAGTCGGATGCGGGCCATGACCGCGCGTAAGCATCGGACACCCATAGCGCCCCGGCTCCGCCGTTGACTCCTCCGGAGGGAGGAGCCGGCGTCGCTCGCGGCTCATCGGTATGACCCTCCTGACACGTGCCGGCGGGCTCAGCGCCATGCCCTTGCGGGGATGTATCGGCATGGCCGTGGACGAGCGGACTCGCCTGTGGCGAGATGCTGCGCGTCCGGGCGTCGCCTTCGCCGGCAGACGAGGTCTCGGCGATTCCTCCCTCGTCCCAATCAGGAAGTATAGCGCACGCTACGAACCGCCCGAGCGAAAGAATCAGCCGTCGCGGCCAATTGCGGCGCGAAGCCGCCGTGTGGCGGCTGTCGCAAGGCGTCCAGCGGCGCGAACACCCTTTCGGGCGAGCCAAATCGCCGTATCGCGCGTCGTCCGGAGATCGTTATCGAAATCGGCGAGAGTCAGGCCGGCCCGGCTCAGGTGCTCTTCGGCCACCTCTGGCGGGCAGTTCCGGGTTGCTTGCCGCAGGGATATGAGGAGGACGAGGAGATCGTCAAGCTGCCCCGCGACGGGGATGATGCCGGGCACGAGGTCGATAGGGGAGATCGTGTAGGCGCCGCCAATGCCGATTCTCGCCTTCACCGATTTCGGGACGCGCGGGTCGCGCATCAAGTTCGTCGCCAGCAGCACGTATTTCGGCAGCCGCCGCACCGTCTGCCAGAATTGCTCGAGCTGAGGATCGGTTGGCTTCTTGGATCGCGGCGGAATCTCGATCACCTGCGTCTCGGCTTGGATGGACTCGCCGCCAGCTGCTTCTTGCACGGTCATGTGTAGCCTGCTTTCGTCGCGCGCCTCGTTGCTATCACGATGATAACGGCGCCGGAGCCGCTATTGTTCCTGAAAGGGTACTTCGCCGCGCTACCTTGCGGCGAAACACGGAGTTCACGACCGTTCTCATCGTGAAGCAGTGGGGGGAGCGCCGGAGAGGCCTATCGTCGCCGCGGCGCAGACCGGGGCGGCGAAGCGAATCCCGGACCTGACCCAGCCGTCATCCCGGCCGGCTCCAATCTCAGCGATCAGCAGTCGGCCAGACCGGGAGACGGCGTCCAATCGCCCAAAGGCGTCGAGGGGTGAGCCGCCGACGCTGACCACCGACGTAAGCCAGGCGGCTTCGTAAGCGGCCATGGCGGCACTTGTCTCGGGATCGGACGCCAGAGCATTCACGAGGAGCGTGCGGCGTGGGCCGCCTTCACCGAGCCAGCCATACGCGACCGCGACGTATCGGTTGTTCTCCTCATCACCCTCGCTCTCCAGCGTTTCGAAGCCGCAGGCGGCCGCGTGCGTTGCTGCGTCCAACACCATCAGGCCGTTGATGGGAGCAAGAGTGGCCAAGAGCGATGCTCCGATCGGATCCTCGGCAAGCGATGGGATGCGTCCAATACCGGCGTCAATTGCCTGCTCGACCAGCGCAGGCACGGCGGACGTAATCAGCCGATCCGGCAGGACCGCGATCGCGTTAGCGGCGGCGAGGGAGTCGCCCTCGATGATCGGCGTCGGCGTCGCGAAGTCATGTAGTACGAAAACCGTCTGGCCCTGGTGACTGGTTTGGCGGTAGCCTCCTTCGCGAAGAGCACGCTCGATCGCTTCACGGTCGAACTGACCGACCAACACTGTCAACTCGGCGCTAGGGCCGGCCGCGGCCCAGCCAAGCACATCCCTGGCGCCATAGCCGAAGCGCTCGCGCCAACCTGGAGAGCGGCCGAGTGTGCGTGGGACGGGGCTCAACGCGAGTCGCTCGATAAACCGATCGTTGCCGGGAAGCGCGTCAGGTATGCGGCTCGGGTCCGCTGGCGGAGACCAGGCCGCGAACGCGGAGCGAGTCAGCGGTGTCGCCGGTATCCAGGCGAGGAGATCGGCCAGTGAATCCTTGGCCGCGCTCGGCGTGGGAGTGGCCGCATCGCTTGTCGTGCGCGCCTCTGAGCGAGAGTCGAGCAGGACGCGCAAGCCGGGCGCGCAGACGAGGAGCGCGGCCAGGATGACCCACCTCACGAGCAGCCTCAGCTCGCGAACGGATCGTGAGACTCCGCGGCTGGCTGAGTGGGGATCCACCGGCGACCGTCGTCCTCGCTCCGTTAGCGGCTGATCAACTGCCGAAGGACGAAGAACGCGTTGGCGGGACGCTCGGCGATGCGACGCGTGAAGTAGGGATACCACTGCGTGCCGAACGGGACGTAGACACGCATGCGGTAGCCTTCTGAGACGAGTCGTATCTGCTCGTCGCGCCGCACACCGTAGAGCATCTGGAATTCATAGCGATCAGCCGGGATCGCATAGCGCTCGGCGAATTCGCGGGTCGCGGCGATGAGCTCATCGTCGTGAGTCGCGATCGCGGGATAGCGGCCTCGCTCGAGCAGCCGCTCCAGCAGCCTCCGGAAGTTGTCGTTGATCTCTCGCCGCGATTGATAGGCGATGGAGTCCGGCTCGGCGTAAGCGCCCTTGACGAGGCGAACGCGGGCTTGCCTGGCAATCATCCGCTCGACGTCAATTTCGGCGCGATGAAGATACGCCTGGATGACGATGCCCACCTCTTCCGGGTACGCGTCGTGGACCGTTTCGAAGAGGCGTATCGTGCGCTCGGTGTACGCCGAACCCTCCATGTCGATACGAACGAAGCCGCCAACCTGCCGCGCCGTCTCCAGAACGGGAATGAGGTTGTCGCGCGCAACATCATCGCCGAGGTCAAGCCCGAGCATCGTCAGCTTGACCGAGATGTTCGGTTGCAGACCGGAGTTGGCCAGCCGCTGGAGGATCGCCACGTAATCGGCGCTTGCCTTTCTCGCTTCATCCAACGACCGAACGTTCTCGCCGAGCTGGTCGAGCGTCGCCATCACGTTGACGCGCGATAGCTGACGGACGACCTCGATCGCGTTGTCGAGATCTTCGCCGGCCACGAAGCGGCGGACCAATGCGCTGGAGTGGCGGTTGCGACGAATCAGCTGCTCGACGGATTGAGCGTTCGCGACGGCGAGAACGGAGCGGCGATACACCTGCATAGACTGGCGACCTCGATCACGTGAACGGCACGGGGTGAACCCGGCGCCGCGCCAGTCTCGTAGAGATGCGAGTGGCAGCGCGCACCGGTCATGACGCCTAGGATAGACGAGCGGAACGCCGTTGCCATTGGTGCGATGACGACAAAAATGGGCACCGATTGGGTGCGGACCGGCGCCGGAGCGCGATCAGAGATGGAACGCTGATATCGAAGCAATCGCTCTGCCGCCTGAGAGCGATGCTTCACGCGTATGAGGCGCGAACGCCGCGCGGCTCAGGCGTTCGCTGAGACCGCGCTTTCGCTGCGTGAGCCCCAGAGCGTCAGCAGCGCGATGACGATGCCGACGATGACGCTGTTCCACTTCTCACTGTTCTCTTCGTAGCCCGAGAGAATCCACGGAGAGATCACCAGCCATGCGCAGAGGATGATGATCAGCCAGGAGACGATGCGTCTGGACTCCGCCTCGGCATCGCTGACCAGCTGGTATGCCGCCAGGGCCGCTATCACTGCCGCGACGATCGTCGCGTTCCACCCAGCAGTGTCCGCGTAACGAAGCACCCAGGGCGTGACGAACAGCCAGATGCAAATGAGAACGATCAGACCGAACGCGATTGCCACAGGACCTCGTGCGGACATGGGTCACCTCCTCTTGGTCCACCCGTAGCAGCGTCCTGCCGACTGAATTGGGCTACTCGTCAGCCATCTAGTGTAGCAAAGCATCGGTTTATATGTGTGGTAGGCGAGAGGATCAATGCCCTCGGCTGATTTGGCCAATGAGACGATCCGACTAACCTATGCGCCAGCTTGCGAATCCGCCGCGTCGTCATCGCACGGCCGAATTCGCTTGAACGGAGCCCGAATTGCTCCAGAGGTACCTGAGGGCAATCAGCCCGAAGCAAACAGTCAAGATGGGCAATGCCACGAATGGCGCTCTGTATCCAAAGAAGTCGGCGATTGACCCCATCACGTAGGGACCAATGACGAGACCGAAATCGCTGCTCAGGCGCACGGCGCCGACGGCGCGTCCGCTGCGGCCGGCGCGCTGGATCACCATGTCGCCGCTGGCGTTGCCGGCCGCAATCTGTCCCACGCCGTAAATCGTCAGACCCGGGATCAGCCAGAGAAGGTTTGGCGCCGGAAGGATGAGCGCGATGCCCACCGCCGTGATGGCCAAGCCGATCAAGAAGATGCGCTCGCTGCCCCACCGGCGAATCGCGCGGCCGATCGGGAACGAGGCCACGATGTGGACGACGGTGATGACCAGTAGCAAATTGGCATTGTCTTCCGGCGTGGAATCGAACCGGCGCTCGGCGTAAAGCGGCACGGAGACGAAGAGGCTGTAGTTGACGTAAACAAGCAGCGTCCCGGCGATCGGTAGGCCGACGCTTCGCCACGGTAGCGCCGGAGAAGAGACGTCGCGCTGATCTCGGTTGCGGATTCCGTCGCGGGATCTGGAGTGGGCGACGATTGACATCGCGACCAATACGCCGGCGATCGCGGATGCGACGGCGAAGATTGAGCGCCAACCGAGAGCCTCGGTGACGATTCCGCCGACCTGGAGTCCGAACACGCCACCGAGTGTCGAGGCGAATCCGAAGAGCGTCAGCGCCGATCCCTGTCCCGGTCGAGATTTCACGAGCGACCGCAGCGCAGCGTTGACAAGGAGGGAGACGCCGAGTCCCTGCAAGACGCGAGCGGGATAGAGCGTCGTGGCGCCGCTGGACAGCGCGGCGAGGATTGAGCCCGCGCCGAGGAGCACGCCACCGCCTGCAGCAGTCGTCGCATCACCGATCCGGTCCACGAGCATGGCGGCCGGAATGTTGCCGATGAGGCGGCCGGCGAAGAGAAGCGACCAAACGAGTCCGGCGCCGGCTGCCGAAAGGGCCAGATCATCCTGAATCTCGGGCAGAGCCGGGGAGATAATGTCGATCGTCCAGTAGGTCAGAACGACCGTCGCGAGGGGGACCAAGATCGAAGCGGTTGCGTCGGGACGGGCGGCGCTCTTGGAAGCGTCCTCAACGTCTGTTGCCGTCTCCTGAACGGATGCCATTTGTCCAGCCCGCCCCCCTCAAATTCCGACAGCGGCGTGCAATTATCGGGGATCGAATGGGCGGGACGTGGCCCTCGGAAGATGATCCGCTGCGAGATATGCTTGCCACACGAGCCGCGGTGGGAAGTGTGAGGAGTTAGGCATGGGCCGGTGCGATGTGAGTCAAGGGCGCGCTGTGCCGGGGACTCGGTTCCCGGTCGCGACGACCATCCGCGATGCCCTCTACGATCGCATCCCTCTCGCGGAGCCGGAACTTGCCATCATCGGGACGCCTGATTTCCTCCGGCTCGACCGCGTTCAGCAGCTTGGCTTCGTTTCCCGCGTTTGGCCCGGCGCCAAGCACACCCGCTACGAGCACTCGCTTGGCGTGTTTCACCTTGCTCGGTTAGCGGTCGAGCACCTGCGCTTGACGTCGGGCGGCGACTGGATCACTGACGAGGACGCCAGGACGATCTGCGCCGCGGCGCTTCTGCATGACGTTGGACATTACCCCTTCTCGCACGCGATCGAAGAGCTTGGGCCGCCGATCGAACCGCACGAGCGGGTTGGGAGCAGACGGGTCAGGGGAGGGGAGATCGCCGCGATCCTGCGGGAACACTGGGGAGTCGATCCGGACCGCGTCGCCGCGATCATCGATCCGCGTTCCGGTGAGTTGACACCTGCCGACCGCATCCTGCGTGGCCTGCTCTCCGGCCCGCTCGACGTCGATAAGCTTGATTACCTTCCGCGTGATGCACGTGCCTGCAATGTCCCGTATGGCGGCGTGGATACCGCCCGGCTCATTGATGCCCTTCAGTTCGCTCAATTGCACGAGGTCGCGGGACAGGCCGACGGCGCGGCCGGTGAGGATTGGCACACGCTGCGCATCGTCGTCGGCGCCAAGGGCGTGAGCCCGCTCCACTCCCTGATCAACGCGCGCCAGGAGATGTTCGATAACGTCTACTGGCACCATACGAATCGCGCATGTATGGCGATGCTGCTGCGCGCGGTGCAGGAGGCGGTACGATCGAGAGCGGTCAGCCCGGGGGAGCTGACGACGCACGACGATGCCTCGCTGCTGGCGCGCCTTTCCGGAGACGACATGCCCGAACCGACCCGCCGGCTCACGTCGGCTTTGCGCAATCGCCGCATCCACAAGCGTGCTGTCGAGGTCAGCGCGCGAGCCTTCGAGCTCTACGCCCGTCTCGGGAACCTCTTCTTCGATCCGGAAGCACGACGTCAGGTGGAGATCTCGATGGCGGAGCGCCTGACGGAGTTGACGGGCACGGACGTGCCGCCGGAGGCGATTTTGATCGACATCCCCAAGCCGGAGAAGTGGCGAACCGACGTCTGGGTCCGTTTCGAGGACCCACCGGTCGGCGTCCAAGACCTGATGCCGTGGAAAGACGTCGTAGGGCTGACCGACGAGGACTTCAAGCGCTACGAGGAGCACCGGCGCTTGATCCGCATCGTCGCGGCCGCGCCGTATCGCGAAGCGGTGCGAACGCACTGGGAGGAGCTCGTCTATCCGCTGCTCGGTGGGGCTATCTGAGGGACCGAGGGGCTCGGAGGAGCACGTTCCGAGCCCATAGTTTCCTTAGTCGGCAGCTAGTGAGGTTTGCTCCAGGATCGGCCTCAAGTACTGGCCGGTGTACGACGCCGGGTTGAGCGCAACCTCTTCCGGCGTGCCCTCGGCGATGACCCGGCCGCCGCCGCTGCCTCCCTCCGGACCGAGATCTATGATCCAGTCGGCGGACTTGATGACGTCGAGATTGTGCTCGATTACGATGACCGTGTTTCCGCCATCCGTCAGCCGCTGCAAGACGCCGAGTAGCTTCTCGATGTCCGCGAAGTGGAGTCCGGTTGTCGGCTCGTCGAGAATGTAGAGCGTCCGGCCCGTCGCGCGGCGCGATAGCTCCGTCGCCAGCTTCACGCGCTGCGCCTCGCCGCCGGAAAGCTGCGTCGCCGGCTGCCCGAGCTGGATATAGCCCAGGCCGACGTCCTCTAGCGTTTGCAGCTTATTGCGGATCGCCGGGATGTTCTCGAAAAAGGCGAGCGCTTCCGAGACAGTCATCTCTAGCACATCCGCAATCGACTTACCCTTGTAGGTGATCTCGAGCGCTTCCTTGTTGTATCGCCGGCCGTGGCAGACCTCGCACGGGACGAACACGTCCGGGAGGAAGTTCATCTCGATCTGGATGATTCCCTCACCACGACATGCCTCGCAGCGGCCACCCTTTACGTTGAAGGAGAATCGGCCCGCTTGGTATCCGCGCGCTTTCGCCTCCGGCAGCGAGGCGAAGAGCTCACGGATCGGCGTGAAGACTCCCGTGTAAGTGGCAGGGTTCGAGCGCGGCGTGCGGCCGATCGGGCTCTGGTCGATGTCAATCACCTTGTCGAGGTGATGGATGCCCTCGATGTCCTCGTGCGCGCCGGGCTTTTCCTTCGCGTTATGGAACTCCATCGCCAGGCGCCGGTAAAGAGTGTCGGTGATGAGCGAGCTCTTGCCCGAGCCGGAGACGCCGGTCACCGCGATGAACGTCCCGAGCGGGAAGCTGACCGTGATGTGTTGCAGGTTGTTCTCCGAGGCGCCTTTGATCGTCAGGACCTTGCCGTTTCCCTTGCGACGCGTGCGCGGGATCTCGATTTGCCGTTTCCCGCTTAGAAACTGACCGGTGATCGACTCCGGAACCTTGGCGATATCCGGTATCCGACCGGCAGCGACGACGCGGCCGCCGTGGACGCCCGCGCCGGGTCCGATGTCAATGATCCAGTCTGCGGCGCGCATCATCTCTTCGTCGTGCTCGACGACGATCAGCGTGTTTCCAAGGTCGCGCAGCTTGAGGAGCGTCTTGATCAGCCGCGCGTTGTCGCGCTGATGGAGCCCGATGCTCGGCTCATCGAGGATGTAGAGCACGCCCATCAGGCTGGAGCCGATCTGGGTCGCCAGCCGGATGCGCTGCGCCTCGCCACCGGAGAGGGTGTTCGCTGCCCGGTCGAGCGTCAGATAGTCGAGTCCGACATCGACCAGGAAGCCGAGCCGCTCGCGGATCTCTTTCAGGACCTGCCGCGCGATGAGATATTCCCGCGGGCTGAGCGGCGCCGACGCATCCTGCTCGGGGTCACGGGCGAGGTGGTTGACCCACGCCTGCGCCTCCCGAATCGGCATCCGCGTCACATCGACGATGTTCTTGCCGTCGATCCGAATCGAGAGGACCTGCTCCTTGAGCCGCGTGCCCTTGCACGTCGGGCACGGCCGCGACGACTGGTACCGGCCAAGCTCCTCGCGGATGTAGTCAGAGTTCGTGTTGGCGAGCCGTCGCTCTAGGTTCGGGATAACGCCCTCATAGTTGACGTCGTACGCCTTGAGCCGACCACTACCAGAGCGGTACTTGACCGTGATACGCTCTCGCCCCTTGCTGTAGAGGATCATTTCGACGATGTCACGAGGCAGATCCTTGACCGGCACGTGGAGCGAGAAGCCGTATTTCTCGGAAAGCGCTTCGAGCTGTGCCCGGTGCCAGGCGTACCCTGCGCCGTCTTGCCGCACCCAGGGGACAATTGCCCCCTCGGCGAGTGAGAGGCGCGGATTCGGGATGATCAGCTCCGGGTCGAACTCCATCTTGACGCCGAGGCCGGTGCAGTCCGGGCAGGCGCCGTGAGGCGAGTTGAACGAAAAGTTACGCGGCTCGATCTCGCCGAAGCTGATCCCGCAGTACGGGCAAGCAAAATGCTCGGAGAAGAGTAGTGTCTCGCCGTCGATAATCTGGCCGATCGCGATTCCGCCGGCGATCCGCAGCGCGACCTCGAGCGAGTCAATGATCCGAACGCGGTCCGGATGATCCTCCGGGGATACACCCGGCTCGTGGCGAACAATGATGCGATCGACCACGACTTCGATCGTATGCTTCTTGTACTTCTCGAGCGCGAACGACTCGTCAACGTCGCGGACTTCGCCATCGACCCTGACGCGGACGAACCCCTGGCGTCGAATCTCTTCGAGGACACCCTGGTGCTCTCCCTTGCGGTCGCGAATGACCGGGGCAAGGATCATTAGCCGCGTGCCGTCCGGCAGATTGAGGATTTGATTCGCCATCTGCTGGACGGACTGCTGCGTGATTGGTCGGCCGCACTTGGGGCAGAAGGGCTGCCCAACCCGCGCGAAAAGGAGCCGCAGGTAGTCGTAGATCTCGGTTACCGTGCCGACGGTCGAACGAGGATTGCGGCTCGTTCCCTTCTGGTCGATCGAAATGGCCGGCGAGAGTCCGTCGATGTGGTCGACGTCCGGCTTTTCCATCTGGCCGAGGAACTGGCGGGCATACGCGGAGAGCGACTCCACGTAGCGGCGCTGGCCCTCGGCGAAGATGGTGTCAAACGCCAAAGATGACTTGCCTGAGCCGGAGAGTCCAGTAAAGACGACTAGTTTATCGCGCGGGATATCGACGTCGATGTTTTTCAGATTGTGCTCGCGGGCGCCGCGGACGGAGATCTTGTCTTGCAGCGGCATGTGGATCGGTCCTCGTCATGCAAGGCGGCTGCCGTGATGCGCGCGGTGTGCCGATGGGTCAACGATGCGAACAAACGAGCGCACTGGGGTAGTGTACCACGCGGGTAGCGAACGTACAGGTTAAGAGCGCTGAGGGGCGAGGGGGCAGGGGCGAGGAGTGAGGGGTTAGGGGCGGGGGGAGGATGGCGGTTGATTGGGGGCGGGGTTAGGTGGTGGAGGCGGTTGCCCGGCGGGTGAGGCGGCTTTGGAGGATGACGACGAGGAGGAGGAAGGCGCCGCGGATCACCTCTTCCCAATACTGCGTGAGCTCGAAGGTGCCCTTGCCGCGTTCGAAGTTCAGTTCGTTGAAGATGAGGCCGAGCAGGAGCACGCCGACGAGAGTTGTCCAAACCGAGCCTCGACCGCCAGTCAAGAGCGTGCCGCCGACCACCACCGCCGCGATGGCCGTCAGCTCCCAGCCGATGCCAGCAATCGGCGAGCCGGTGTTGCCCTGGGCTGCGAGCAAAGCTCCCGAGAGGCCTGCCAATGCCCCACTAAGCGCGTAGACCGCCACGAGCGTGCGCGCGATCGGCAGACCTGCCAGGCGAGCTGCTTCCTCGTTGCCGCCAATCGCAAGGACGTGCCGGCCGAACCGCGTGAGGTTCAGCGCGATCGAGCCGAGCAAGAAAGCAAACGCGGTGATGACGACCGGCAGCGGCACCTCTCCGACGTTCGTCCGCCAGAGATCTTTGAAGTTGCTGTTGAAGTCGATCGACACACTCGCGTTGTTCGAAAGATTGAGCGCTCCGCCGCGCGCTGCCAGCAGGGTTGCGAGGGTGACGATGAATGGCTGAATACGGAACCGTGCGATCAACGCTCCGTTGATCAGGCCCACGCCGAGACCGAGTCCGATCGCGCCCGCGACAGCGACCCAGAGTCCTTCCCCGCTAAGTCGCGCGGCTGCAACCGCCGTCAGCGCGACCACCGCGCCGACCGACAGATCGATGCCACCGGTCATGATGACGAAGGTCATGCCGAGCGCGATCAAACCGAAGTAGGTGTTGTTGCGCAGCAGCGTCCAAAGATTGAACTCGCTGGTGAAATTCTCGCCGTAGCGCCAGACGCCAAATAGAAAGATCGCGATGAGCGCGATGAGGGCGCCTTGTTGGCGCAGCAACCCGGCGGCCCATTGCTGCCAGCCAGACGTCGTTGGCTCCTGAGAGGCGGTCCTCGCGGTCATGTTCGATCCTGGCTCCCGACGTGCCTACGCAATTCGCTACTGCTCGCGCTGGCGCTGGATGAGCACGGCAAGAATGATCGCGGCGGCGATTACGATCCGAGTCGTACCGTCGGAGACGTTGTGCGAAATCAGTGTGAAGCGAACTTGCTGGATGATGACCGCGCCGAGCAGAGTGCCGATGATGGTTGCTCGTCCGCCCGTCAGCGCGGTTCCGCCGACCGCCGCGGCCGCGATGGCATCGAGTTCCATGAACTCGCCGGCGCGATAGGGATCAGCGGCCGAGATGCGAGCCGCCCAGATCAGTCCGGCGAGTCCGGCGAGCAGCCCGGAGATCGCGTAGACCGCCAGCTTGACTCGACTAACCGGAACGCCTGCCAGGCGTGCCGCTGGCTCGTTGCCGCCAGTCGCAAGGATGTAGCGGCCGAAGACGGTGGATCGCATCATCCACGCGGCGATCAACAAGAGGATCGCCATCAAGATGACTTGGACAGGAATTCCGAGCGGGCGTCCCTTGCCGAGATACTCGAAGCTCGGGTTGTTGAAGTCGAGCAGGATGCCGTCCGAGAGCGCCTTGGCAATGCCGCGTCCACCCAGGTAGAGCACGAGAGTCGCGATGATTGGTTGGATTCGGAAGTAGGTGACGAGAAATCCGTTGAAAAGCCCAAGGAATCCAGTCAGGAGAATTGGCAGGACGATCGCCAGTGGAATGCCGACCCATGGTCGGTCAAGTGGTCCCCAATCGCTGTCGAAGATCAGCGGCGCCAACGAGCCAGCGATCGCCATCAACGCGCCCACGGAAAGATCGATGCCGCCGGTGGCGATGACCAGCGTCATGCCGATCCCGACGATGACGATGGTGGCGACCTGGTCGAGATTGACGCGGAGCGTGGACCACGCGAGGTAGTTGGTCGTGAAGATCGCATTGAAGAGGACGAGCAACAGGAGCGCGATGACAGCGCCGTGAGTTTGTCCCGCGGCGCGCAACCATCTCGGGAGCACGACCCGGTCGGCGGCAGGACGCGCCGGCCGGGCTTCCGTTTGGCCGACGTTCGCCATGCCTCATGCCTCCGCTTGTTCTGCCGACGCTCCGTGCGCCATCGCAGTCAGCAGGGCACGCTGATCGATTTCATCGCGCTCGAATTCGGCGACCGTCTTGCCGTCGCGCATGACGGTAATTCGGTCGCTGCCTTCGAGCAGTTCTTCGATTTCCGAGGAGATCATCAAGACGCCGAGGCCCGCGTCCGCCAGGTCGTCGATGAGTTTCTGGATCTCCGCTTTGGCGCCGACATCGATTCCCCGTGTCGGCTCGTCGAGGAGGAGGAGCTTCGGGTTGAGGCACAACCAGCGCGCCAAGAGCACTTTCTGCTGATTGCCGCCTGACAGCTCGCGGATCTTCTGTTCGGCGCTTGCCGCCTTGATGCCGAGGAGGCGAACGTAGCGATCGACGATCTCCCGCTGTCGCGCGCGATCAACGATCCCATTTCGCGCGAGCGTCGGCAGAGCCGCCAGCGTCAAGTTCTCGCGGACAGACAAGTAGGGGATGATCCCCTCCGACTTGCGATCTTCAGTGCAGAACCCAATCCCGGCCCGAATCGCATCCGCCGGGGATCGGAACCGAGCCCGCTGTCCATTGATGCGGATCTCGCCGTCATCAACCGGGTCGGCGCCGAAGATCGCGCGAGCGACCTCCGTTCGGCCGGAACCAAGCAGGCCCGCCAAGCCGACGATCTCTCCTGGCCGCGCGCTGACGGAAGCGTCTTGTAACACGCGTCCGCGCCGCAAGTGCTTGACTTCCAGCAGAGGCTCCCCGTCGGTGTGCGCTGCGCGCTTACGGAAGCCGGTGGCGCCCGCCTGCTGTACGACATCAAGCTCGCGGCCGAGCATCTTGGCGACGATTTCCAGCTTGGAAATCTCGCTGAGTGGACGCTCCTCGATTGTTTGCCCGTCGCGCATGATCGTGATTCGGTCGCCGATCTGGTGCAGCTCATCGAGGCGGTGAGAGATGTAGATCACGCTAACGCCTTGAGCCTTGAGTCCCCGGATGACCTCGAAGAGGGTCGCTACCTCGTGCTCGGCCAGGGAGGAGGTTGGCTCGTCCATGATGACGAGCTTCGCCTGAAACGAGACGGCGCGAGCGATCGCCACCATCTGCTGCAGCGCGACGTTGAGCTTCATCAATGGCTGGCGAACGTCGATTTGAATGCCGAGCCGGGACAGGACTTGCGACGCCTCGCGATTCATCCGCGGCCAATTGATGAGCCCGAAACGCCGCGGCTCGCGGCCCATGAAGATGTTCTCCGCGACGGAGCGATAGGGTACGAGATTTATCTCTTGGTAGATCGTACTGATTCCGGCCTCTTGCGCTTCGTGCGGCTTGTGGAAATCGACCTCGCGACCGTCGAAGGTGATTGTGCCCCGGTCCTTGCGATAGGCACCGTTGAGGATTTTCATCAGCGTCGACTTGCCGGCGCCATTTTGACCGACGAGGCAATGGACCTCGCCGCGCCCTACCCTCAGCCAAGCGTTATCGAGAGCGACGACACCAGGGAACGACTTGCAGATACCGTCCATCCGGAGAAGGAGGTCACGCTCACCGTCGGTCATTGCCCGCTCCAGGTCCTCGGAATCTCACTTCGCGTCTCCTGACGGTCGCTCGGTTGCGCGGATACTGCGACCTCGGAAGGTGAGTCTTGCAGCCGCGCGAATGCGGGAAATGTCATGAATCTCTAATCCGCCAGGCGTGTGCTGGCTCAGGGTAGCACACCGGCACGCCGATCCGTTCGACGCACACGGAGACAGGGAGGCGGGAAGCCCGGTGAGACTTCCCGCTCCCGCGTTCCGGCTCGATGTCTTAGAACTGCTTGTCGAGGAATTCTTCCGCGTTGCTGGCGTCGAAGAAGCGGTCCTCGACGACGACCCATTCGGGGATGGCGTCGATCCCTTCCTCGATGTATTTCATCATCGTCTCGTAGGCGATCGGTCCGAAGAAGGGGCTCGACTCGACGGACGCGCCGAGCTTACCGTCGACGATCGCCTGGATTGCCGCATTCTCGCCGTCAATCGAGACGAGGATGACATCCTCGCCAGGCTTGCGGCCCGCGGCTTCCAGCGCCTCGATCGCGCCGATGGCCATTTCGTCGTTGTGCGCGTAGACGGCGTTGACCTCCGGGTGCGCTGGCAGGAGAGACTCCATCACCTGGCGCCCCTTCTCGCGCTGGAAGTCGCCAGACTGCGATGCAATGATCTTCATCCCCGGGAAACCGCCTTCTGCTGTCGGTGTCCCTTTGAAGGTGCCCGCGAGGTAGTCCTCGAATCCCTGCTTGCGGTCGATTGCAGGGTCTGAGCCGGTCGTGCCCTCGAGCTGTATGATGTTCGCCTCACCGTTCATCGTCTTGGCGAGCCACTCTGCGGCGCGACGACCCTGATCCACGAAATCCGAGCCGATGAAGGTGATGTAGTGTTCCTTGGGCCGCGCGATCGAGTGATCGACATCGCGGTCGATCAAGATCACCGGGATACCTGCCTCGTAGATCTCAAGCACCTTCGGCGCCAACGCCTGCGACTCGCGCGGCGGGAAGATCATGATGTCCGGCCGTTGCGCGAGGATCGTGTCGATGTCCGCCAGCTGCTTAGCTGTATCCTCGTTCGCGTCGGTCATAATGAGCGTCCAGCCAAGCTTCGTCTCGAACTGCTCTTTCATGCTGTTCGTCTCGGCGATGCGCCAGGGGTTATTGCTGCCAACCTGGGCGAAGCCGATGGTGTACTTGTCCTTCTTTTCTAGCGGAGGAAGCTGCTTGGCATGGACGCGGCCGACGTAGTAGCGCCCGGCCACGAATACCCCGGCGCTGGTCGCGCCGAGCTTGAGAACGTTTCGGCGGCTCCATCGTCGCTCAGACACCCGTCCACTCCTCTCGCTTCCGGTGATCCATCGCGGATCACCTACTCCAACGCGATTACGCCCGAAAGGGGACGCCGATGTTGGGGGCGGATGTGGCCGTGCGGTCAGCCAGCCACCAGATAGTGATGCTGGACTTGGATTGAGTAGCGTGACTTCAATAGGCTAAGTTACGGAACGTTGACCCGATTCTACATCCTCAGTTTGGCGCGTCAAGACCGATTTTCGAAGAGCAGCTTCTCTCCGAGGCGGCTAGCGGTCAGTTCCTGAAATTTGCGTCAAGAGTTTATTGATCTGCCTCAACATGCACATACATGACTGGCGTGTCTTATGAGCAAGGGTGCGCTTAGTTGACATGCCGGTCAACTGCCCTATGATCCGGAGTATCGCGTGAACTTTTCCTGCAGGCGTTGAGGGCAACGGGGTTCGCGACCTTCAACTCGGAAGTCCCCACGAGGTGCGATACGAAGCTCTCGTGACGAGAGCGGTGCAAGAGCTTTCGGCCGGGCTTGGTTTTCGGTCAGTGCACGTTTTTCGCCGGATTGGGCTGGGCTTTGTCTTTGCTAACGAGCTACGGAGGCAGCACAGGGGCTGTTCCGCAAGCGAAGGAGGGGGAGGTGCGCATCACCGATGTGACGACGATCACGGTCCGATACCGAATGGACCTGCCGATGGCCGACGCGATCCACTACATGCCTGAGCGTGTGACGGTCATCGTCCAAGTGCACACGGACACTGGCTTGGTCGGCTTGGGAGAGGCAGCGTGCTACGGCGGCAATGCGGCGAGCATCGAGACGCTGATCCGTGGTGAGCTGCGCAGCACCGTTGTGGGCTGCGATCCGTTCGAGGTAGAGCGGCTGTGGAGCATGATGGCCACGCGTGCCCAGCAGCGGGGCCGCCGCGGAATGTTGATGATGGCGATCAGCGGCGTGGACATCGCGCTCTGGGACCTAATCGGCAAGGCGACGAACACGCCCCTCTATCGGCTGCTCGGCGGCTACCGCGACCGATTGACGGCCTACGCCTCTGCCGGCTTCTACGCGGAGGGGAAGTCGGCTGCCGACCTTGCTGATGAGGCTGCCAGCTACGTTGAGCGCGGATTCCGCTGGATCAAGATCAAGGTCGGCCGCAACCCGGAGGTGTTGCTCAACCCGCTCCACGACATGCCGGCCGCCGATTACGCGACGGCGACGCTGGAGGAAGACATCGAGCGCGTGGCGGCAGTGCGGCAGGCTATCGGGCCGGGCATCAACCTGGCCGTCGATGCCAACAACGCCTGGTCGGCTCCTGTCGCTCTCCAGTTCTTGCGGGCGGTCGAGTCCCAGCGAATCGCCTGGCTAGAAGAGCCCGTGGCGACGGAGGACATCACCGGCAGCGCGGAGGTAGCCCAGCAGGCGGCAATACCGATCGCTGGCTACGAGACCGAGTCCGGATTGCCCGGCTTTCGCGAACTGATCGTCCGCCGCGCGGTCGACATCGTGCAGCCAGACGTTATCTGGACCGGCGGCATCACCGAATGCCGCAAGATCGCGGCGCTGGCGCAGGCATTCCACCTGCCTGTCGTGCCGCACGTCTTTTCCTCGGCGCTGAGCCTGGTGGCGAACATGCACTTTATCGCTTCGATCCCGAACGGCGGTCTCCTCGAATTCGACCAGAATCCGAATCCCCTGCGAACCGAGTTGTTCGAGGAGCCGATCACGGTCGAGCCGGATGGGACTGTTCGCCTCCCGGAGAAACCGGGGTTGGGCGTGTCGCTAAATGAGGATACGATCGAGCGATATCGAATGGACAAGGTGGAGATGGAGGAGGTCACGCATGCGTCTTGAGGGTAAGGTGGCGATTGTCACGGGTGGCGCACAAGGGATTGGCCGCGCTATCTGCCTCCGCTACGCCAAGGAGGGAGCTAAAGTCGTCGTTGCCGATCTCAAACTCGAAGGCGCGCAGGCGGTGGCCGATGAGATCCATGCTGCCGGCGGGCAAGCTGTCGCGGTGGCGGTTGACGTCCGCGACCAATCCCAGGTGCAGAAGATGGTGGACACGGCGGTAGAGACGTTCGGGGGCGTGGACATCCTCGTCAACAACGCCGGCGTCGGGAAAATCATTCCCTTCTTCGAGACGACCGAACAGGATTGGGACTTCATCTTCGATGTCAATTGCAAGGGACTGCTCTGGTGCAGCCAAGCAGCGGCTCGGCGGATGATCGAGCAGGGGCGGGGAGGCAAGATTATCAATCTCGCGTCGCAAGCAGGCCGGCGTGGGGAGGCGCATGTGCTGGCCTACTGCGCCAGCAAGGCCTGCGTGATCAGCATGACGCAGTCCATGGCGCTCGCGCTGGCGCCGCATAAGATCAATGTCAATGCGATTGCGCCTGGAATCGTCGACACGCCGTTCTGGGAGGAAGTGGACCGCCAGTTCGCGAAGATCCTGGGATGGGAAGTTGGCGAGCCGAAGCGCCGCTTCTCGGAGCAGATCCCGATCGGCCGCATCGAGCAGCCCGAGGATGTCGCCGGCGCTGCTGTCTTCCTCGCCTCCTCCGATGCCGACTACATCACGCAGCAATGCCTCAACGTCGACGGAGGAAACTGGCCGAGCTAGCGCGAATAGCGGGTCCGGAGCCTTCGCCGGCTCACGTGGTCAACGCTACAATGAGGGCGGGCGCGGCGGCTTGCCAAGCGGCCCGGCGCGCCTGTGTGGCGTGACTTTGATCAGTGGAGGATGGCTGGGCGTGGCGCAAATCGATCCGGAACCGAATTACGATCACCGTCTCGCGGAGCGGGTGGTCACCTACCTGCAAACGCGTGATCCCCGCCTCTTCCCGTTTACCGCCAACTTCACGCCCGCCCAGCAACGCGCGTTCATCCGTGACCTGCGGGAGGCGTTGGCCGACCTGCAAGACAGCGGCAGCGCCCGCAAGACCTCGGCCACCGGCTTCATCATGCGCGATCGTCGCCTGCACGAGGTGGTCCAGGAGTGGGCCGCCGCGAGAGGCGGCTGGCCGCGCGGCGCCGACCCGAGCGTTCCGGAGACTGCCCTCGGTGCCAGCTCGCCTGAGGACGAGCTTCCCGCGGACGCGCGGGATCGGAACGCTCTCGCCTCCCGCTCGTAACGTCGAGTTGCGCTAGCCCGCCTGGACCGCGCCGAACCGGCCGAGCTCGAAGAGCGGATACGGCCGCGCCTCCTCGTTCAGAGCCAGCTCGACAAGGTGCTCTCCGACCGCGGGCGCGAACTTGAAGCCGTGACCGGAGAATCCGGCCGCGATGACCACCTGCGGCCAATTCGGGTGCCGGTCCATGATGAAGTGCGTGTCCGGCGTCCGAGCGTAGAGGCAGACGGCGCTCTTGACGATGCGGTCGGTCACGCCGGGCAGGAGCCAGCTCGCCAGGCCGATGACGTCCGCCGCTTCCTCGTTGTCCGCTTCGAGCCGGACGGTGTCCGGATCGCACGGATCGCCGCCCCGGTGGTTGGCGATTTTCAGCCCCGGTTGCCCGAAGATCGGAAAGCCGTAGATCTCACCGTGCGCGGAGTCGGTGATGAACACGGGGAACCGGCCGGGTGCGAACGCGTCAGGGTCCTCGACGTCGAGCCACCAGAGCACTTTGCGCTGAATCTCCAACGGCAGACCCAGGTCGCGCAGAATCTTGGCTGACCACGCGCCGGCCGAAACGATCAACCGGTCGCCGGTGTACCGGCCGTTCGCGGTCTCGACCCAGACGCTCTCTGAAGACGCGCCCCAACTCGTGACCGGCTCATGGTCGCGCAGCGTAACGCCGAGGCGCCGGGCCAGATTGGCCATACCGTGCAGGGCCGGCTCGACGACCAGGAATCCAGCGCGCTCGCCATATCCGGCTTCCCAATCGTCAGGGATGTGGACGTGTGGCCAGCGGCGCCGGACCTCAGCGGGATCGAGCCACTCAAATGGGAGGTTGTTCGCGGCGGCGGACTCGCGGGCGAGGCGAGCATGCGTGTAGCCCGGCGCGGCCATCTCGAGTGTGCCGACGCGATGGAAGACCGTCTCGCCAATCTCTTCCCCGAGCTCGCACCAGAGGTCGTCCGCCTTCAGGACGAGGGGAACGTACTCTGGTCCCTCGGCGTAGGCATGGCGGATGACGCGCGTTTGGCCGCCGTGCGCGCCACGGTCGTGGACGTGCTGAAACTGCTCGAGCACCAGCGCCCGCACGCCACGCTTGCCGAGGGCCCAGGCGGCGGCGGTGCCCATCGTCCCGCCACCGATAACGATGACCTCATAGTGCGTGTCGCTCATCGCCCGTCAGACCTCCTCCGCGGTTATCGACTCTTAGGTTATTGACTCCTAGTTTCCCGATCCTGGCAACGGTTCGAGCGGTTGTGCCCGACCGTACATCGGCGTGGTGTGCGGCAGTGGCGCGGCCCAGCGGACGGCGTTGACGATCACGCGCTGCACGTCCGGGTGATGGAAGGTCGGGAAGGTCTCATGGCCCGGGCGGAAGTAGAAAATGCGGCCAGCTCCCCGCCGATAACAGCACCCCGAGCGGAAGATCTCGCCGCCGCTGAACCAGCTCACGAAGATGAGCTCGTCCGGCGCCGGGATATCGAAATACTCGCCGTACATCTCCTCCTCGGCGAGTTCAATGTACTCGCCCAAGCCGGAGACGATGGGGTGCCCGGGAGCCACCACCCAGAGCCGCTCTTTGTCGGTGGCGACGCGCCATTTGAGGCTACACGACGTACCCATCAGGCGCTTGAAGATCTTCGAGTAGTGACCGGAGTGGAGGACGATCAGGCCCATGCCGTCGAGCACGCGCTGGTGCACGCGATCCACGACATCGTCGCGCACCTCGCCGTGCGCCTGGTGGCCCCACCAAATGAGGACGTCGGTCGCCGCCAGCGCTTCCGCGGTCAGGCCGTGCTCCGGCTCATCGAGCGTCGCCGTTCGGACTGTCAGATCGCTTTCGTTGCGCAGCGCATCCGCGATCGCGCCGTGGATGCCCTCGGGATAGATCGCGCCGATCTTCGGGTCTTCGCGCTCGTGACGGTACTCGTTCCAGACCGTGACATTGATCGCCATTCGCTCACACCCCTTGGGTCGCCGCTCCGGCAATCTCCGCGACCGCCGGATCCGGCTCGTCGAGCCGTACTTCTCGACCGATCTCCGCCGAGCGGTAGATGCAGTCGATCAAGCGGGTGCGGTCCAGGCCCTCCTCGCCGCTCGGGCTCATCGGCGCGCCGGTCAGGATGCTGTCAATGAAGCGGCGGATGACCTCGGCGTGGCCAGCGTAGACCTTCCGTTTCGGTTGAATTCGCGGGGTGCTGTCGGTCGGCACGCCGCCCATGTCACCGAAGATGCGCAGGGTCCCGACTTCGGCGTAATCCTTGACGTGCAGCTCGGCTCCGCCCTTGTCGCCGTACAGAATGACGCCGAACTCATCGGTCATGCCGGTGTACGCTGCCCAGCACGTCTCCAGATGAATCGTCGCGCCGCGATCGGTTCGCAGGAACGCGGTCGCCAGGTCCTCGACCTCATAGGGCCGGTCTGGCGTCACCGTGAAGCGGCTGCCACCCCAATTGCCCTTGCCCTGCGGACCGAGCTTCGCGTAGGTGGCGGCGCTGACCGAGACAACGCGGGGGTTGTCCATCAACCAAAGCGCCATGTCGAGGACATGTACGCCGAGATCGATCAAGGGACCGCCACCGGCTTCCTCCTTACTGGTGAACCAGCTGCCGAGTCCCGGAATGCCTGAGCGTCGCATCCAGAACGCCTTGGCGTAGTAGATCTCGCCCAGCGCGCCGTCATCGATGACCTGCCGCAACACTTGCATGTCGGATCGGGCGCGGCGATTGAACGCGATCGCCAGGATGACGCCCTTCTCTTTGGCGGCCCGGACGAGCTGCTCGCCTTCGACGGCGTTGCGGGCCAGGGGCTTTTCCATGAGGACGTGCTTGCCAGCCTCGATGGCGGCGAGGCCGATCGGGAGGTGAAGGTGATTCGGAACGGCGACGCTGAGCGCGTCAATCTCGGCTTTCTCTAGGAGCTCGCGGTAATCGCCGAAAACATCCGGTATGTCATGTTGCTTGGCTAATCGGAGGCAACGATCGGTATCGAGACCGGCGAGTGCGACAACTTTCGCTCGCGGATCTTCCGCGTACCCCTCGATGTGCCAGGAGCCGATTCCACACCCAACGACACCGACCCTCACCTGGTTCATAGCGCCGGCTCAATCCCTCGCTATGAGACGACGCGTCCCTGCTGGGACGCAGTGAGCGATCCAGACGGCCCGATTACCGCCGTGAGCGGAATTATGCGTCACGGAGCGGTGGTGACGGAGACCTCCGTGACGGAACCAGGCAAAGTTTGAACGTCGAGCGAAATGATGACGGCGTCGCCGGTGATCTCTGCCAACTGAAGCCGGTAGATGCCTGGCAGCACCCAAACGGTGTCGCCGAGCTCGATCGGCCCGTTCCAGATGACGGTTCCGTCCTGGGCCTTGAGTGTGTAGACCTCACCCGCGCCATGCGGCAGCCGCAAGAGCGAGCCACGGATGATGGTCGTCTGTTCGGCCTCGACTTCGACGGTGATTCGCGTTTCTTCGCCGCTCGGGTTAGTCCAGCGGACCGTGTACGTTCCGGCAGGCAGCTCGACTCGGTTCTCGTCGGTCAGCGTGATCGAGACGGGCTCGCCTTCGGGGTCGGTGTCGCTCGCTTCGGACCCGCCTTCGATCGTCGCCCTCGGGAAAACGCCGCCGATCGACTCGATCTCCAGCACTCCATTCCGGACGACGACTTCGATCTGCTCCAGGATTGTGAAGAGCGCTTGGGCCAGCTCCTCGGCGTTGCCCGCGCCGAGGAGCAATCCACCGCTCTCATCGACGATGCATTGCAGATTCGCCTGCTCTTCCTCGGAGAGGGCGAAGCTGATGACGTGCGTCGTGACGTCGATGTCACTTTGCTTGAGCTGCCGGGACGCGGTGCACGGATCGCCGCCGCACGTCTCGAGACCGTCCGTGACCAGGACAACGAAGTTCCCTTCGCCTTCATCCGGCGGCTCGAAATCCCCGGCTGCCTCGCGCAGCGACAGGGCAATCGGCGTCCAACCGACCGGCTGATACTGATCCACCTCCGCCAAGAGCGCTTCTTTGTTCACGCCTTCAATCGGCACGCGCAGCTCGGTCGAGCGGCAGCTTTCGGCGCGACCGGCTTCGGTGTTCGTGCCTCGGTGACCGTAAACGCGGAACCCGACGTTGATCCCTTCGCGTTCGGGGATCGCGTCGATTACCTGTCGCAGCACTTGCTTCGCCGCGTCAATCCGGGTTTGCCCATCCGGCAGCGTCTCAGCCATCGAGCCGGAGGAGTCGAGCACGAGCTCGACGTTGACGGTGTCAAAGCCTTGTGGCGTCGGCGTGCCTTCGGTTTCCTGCGCGGATGCCTGGCCGGGATTAGTCAAGTAGGTAACTGGGAGAGCTAGCCAGAGTAGGAGCGGAATGATCGGAAGGAACAGACCCCAACGCGACGTCGCTCTTGGCACGGGACTCCTCCTCGCTTGGGTCGAAATCGCGCGGCGCGGCCGCTCGACCGATTGGGGAATGGATCGTAGCGCCGCTCCCGGCGATGCGCAACGCGGAGCGGTTGCCACCCTCTTAGGCGGCGACGAGCTCGACGAGGGTCACTTCCGGCGGGCAGTTGAAGCGTACCGGTGGGCGGTAGACGCCGACACCCCGCGATGTGTAGATGGGCATGCCATCGGCGTCCCCGAGCCCGATGACGTGCCGGCGACCGTGAGGCGGCAAGCCGACCGGCCCGATGCCTGGCAGGCGCACTTGGCCGCCGTGCGTGTGCCCGGAAAGCTGCGCGAACGCTCCGAGAGCGGCGGCCTCTTCCGCGAATTGCGGCTCATGCCAGAGGGCGAGCGCTGCCGCGCCCGGCGGAATGGAGGCGAACGTCTCCTGAGGGTCCGGGTTGCCGAGGATCGTCTCGTCAATGCCGGCGATCCAAAGAGTCTCGCCACGGTGCTCGACAGCGACCGCGCGGTTCCGGAGCACGGCGATGCCGGATGCCTCCATTGCCGCGTCGAGCCTGCCCGGTGTCAAGGCGAGGTCGTGGTTGCCGAGGACGGCGAAGGCGCCGAGCGGCGTCTTGCTCGCCAGTTCGGCAAGGACGTCGACCGTGTCCGGCACGAGCCGAGGGATCTCCGACACGTAATCGCCGCCCAGGAGTAGCAGGTCGGGTTGCTCCCCGGCGAGCAGCTCAGTTGCTCGTGCGAGGTCGTCCGGGGTGATGAATGGGCCGACGTGTGTATCGGTGATAAAGCCGATGCGGAGACCGGCGAGGCCTTCCTTGCCCTCCGGCAAGCGGAAGCGGACGCGCTCCAACCGTGGCGAGTAGGGATTGACGTAGCGGGCCGCGTACGCTTCCGCGCTGGAGAGTCCGAGCGCGGCAAGGGCGCCGAGCGCGCCGCCGAGAGCGAATGCGCGGCGACTCATCACCCTCGAATCCCTTTCCGAGCGCTCGCTGATGCCAATATTGCCTGCATTCGGATCAGATTCGGTCGAAAACGGCACGGATGATCAGTCCAATCGCGAGCAGCGTTCCAAGCCACAAGTGTAGACCAGCGGTCTTGCGGAGAAGCCGATTCAGCTGTGGCGTCTCCCGCGCCGCGAAGGCGTCCATCACGAGCTGGACCGCGCGCGGAATTGCAAGCCCGGCGATCGCGGTCGGCCAGAAGCGCGGCTGCCAGGCAATCAAGCCAGTTACCGCGATGAACGCCCCTCCGACGAGAACAAGATACTCCACATCGGCGGCCGGACGCCCAAGCACGGTTGCGAGCGTCACCTTGCCGGCTCGCCGGTCGGACTCGATGTCGCGGAGGTTGTTCGCGTGGAGGATCGCGGCGGCCAGGAAGGCGATCGGCAGCGAGACGACGATCGGCAGCCAGCTGAGCTGCTGGGTGTGGACATAATATGATCCGCCGACCATGACGAGTCCCATGAAGATGAAGACGGTCGGCTCGCCGAGGGCGATATAGCCGAGCGGCTTGGGGCCGCCCGTGTAGAAGTAGGCCGCGCCGAGGCTGACCAGCGCGAGCACGAAGATCTCCCAGCCGGTCTGCCAGACGATGACGAAACCAAGCGCGGTCGCGGTCGCGAACGCGACGATCATTCCATTGCGCACTTCCGAAGCCGTCAGCAGCCCGGTCGGGATGACGCGCTGTGGGCCGGCAGGGTCAGCCGTGTCGACGCCCTTGAGATAGTCGAAGTAGTCGTTCGCGAGGTTGGCGCCAGCGTGGCAGGCGACCGAGGCCAGAAGCATGACGATGAACAGGCCGATGTCGAAGGAGCGCGCGACGAGCGCCAGCGACGAGCCGACGACGATCGGGATGATCGAGGCGGTGAAGGAGGAGTAACGAATCGCGCGCAGCCAAAGTCGAAGCCGGCTCTGACTTTGCGGGGCGGGCGAGGAGGTAGGGCGCTGAGTCAAGAGGGATGGCGCTGGTACTTCGGTGGGCGTCGGAGACATCGCGCGCCTCGGGCAGTGAGCGTCTTCTTACCGTGCCGGCCGCCAGGGGAGGACGAGGTTCTCGAGCAGATCTAAGCTTAGCGTCAGCAGCCAGCCAAGTATGCCAGTCAGGATGAGGCCGACATACATCTTCTTGATCGCCAGGATACTGTAGCTCTCCCAGATCAGGTGCCCGATCCCTTCCTTCGCGGCCAAGAACTCCGCGCCGACGATGACGATCAGAGAGAAGCCGAGTCCGAGCCGAAGACCCGTGAAGATGGCGGGGAGAGCGCCGGGCAGCGCGACCGTGGTGAACATCTGGGCGCGGCTCGCCCCAAAGTTCTTCGCGACATCCCGGAATGAAGGATCTATGGCGAGGACACCGCTCATCGTGTTCAGAACGACGAGGAAGAAGATCGAGATGGCGACGATGGTCCACTTCGACGCTTCCCCGGTGCCGAGCGCGATGATGACGAGCGGTAGGACGGCGATCTTCGGAATGGCATAGACCGCGGTGGCGATCGGCATGACGAAGACGCGGATCGGCCAGAAGAGCCCCATCGCCAATCCGAGCAGGACGCCGGGTATCGCGCCGAGCAGGAACCCGCCGAGGATGCGCACGAGGCTGACGCGGATGTCAGTCAAGAGGTCGCCGTCGCGCAGAAGGTCCAGGAACGTCGGCCAGAGCGTCGAGGGCGCGGGCCAGAAGAGGGGATCGATGCGACCGGTGCGAGAAAGCACCTCCCACACGGCGAGGATGATTGCCGGCGCGCTTGCCGTCAGCGTCAGCTCGATGGCGCGCCGGCTCTGCCGACTCATGTTGCAACTCCCGCGGCTCGCGCCGCCTGGACGTCTTGCCGCAGCAGATCCCAGATGCGCGTGAAAAGCCGCGCGAACTCCGGATCAGATCGGACGGCCGCGAGCGTGCGAGGCCGCGCGAACGGAATGGGAATGACAGCCTTGATGGTGCCGGGATGGGCCGTCATTACCACGACGCGATCTGCGAGCGTCAGCGCCTCGTCAATCGAGTGGGTGACAAAGATGACGGTCTTCCGCGTCTCCTCCCAGATGCGGAGAAGCTCTTCCTGGAGCAAGAAGCGCGTCTGCTCGTCGAGTGCGCCAAAAGGCTCGTCCATGAGGAGGAGATCAGGATCGACAGCGAGCGCGCGGGCGATCGCGACGCGCTGGCGCATCCCCTCGGAAAGCTGGTGCGGATAGGCCTTCGCGAAGCGGCTCAGCCCCACCATCTCCATCAGGGCGTCCGCTCGGGCTTGCCGGACCTTGCGGGGAGCGCCGCGCAGCTTCAAGCCGTAGGCGATATTGTCGCGGACGGACAGCCAAGGAAAGACGGAGCGTCCCTGGAAGACCATCGCGTTCGCCGGCGGCGCGCCATCCGTGGCAGGGAAGGAAATGGCGCCAGTGGTCGGCTGATCGAGCCCGGCCAGCATCCGCAAGAGGGTGGTCTTGCCGCAGCCGGACGGGCCGACGATGACGCAGAACTCACCGCGCCGCACGTCGAGATCGACATCCCTCAGCGCGACGACCGTGCCATTCGGGCCTTCGTAGCTCCGGCCGATGCCACGCAGCTGGATAGCCGCTGGCGCAACGACCTGCTGGCCGGAGGTGAGGTCGAGCGTCGCGCTCCGTGTCGCCGCTTCCGAGGGGTGATCTAGTGCGGCTTCGGTCATCATCAGGATTCAGGCTGGTACGGCCCGAGCTCGGCGAGCGCCGCCTCGACGTACCGCGTATCGATGAACGCGGCTGGGTCCAGGTCTTCGTCGTACTCCAGCTGTCCGCGCTCGCGGAAGAATCTCTGGAGCGCGTTCATGCTTTCGACGCTAATGTTGCCATCCACCGCGTAGACCGGCTTGATCGACGAGGCGATGAGCGAGGCCGGCACCTGCGTGTACTGCTCGATGATGGCCAGGTGCCGGGGATCATTCATCCCGTCGCCGGTCAGGTCGCGGCAGGCCTTGAGGTAGGCGGTCACCAGCCCCTTCACCAGATCGGGATTGTCAGCGAGGAAATCATTGTTCGCGAAGATCAGCGTTGGCTGGATGCCCTGGACCGGGAAGTCGCTGAGTAGGCGGACGGCGATGCCTTGCTGCTCAGCGGACGTCGCGAGCGGCTCGCCGACCATCGCCGCGTCGATTGCGCCTGACTGAAGCGCGGCAACGGCGTCTGGGAAGGCGAGCGTCTGCAGATCGATGTCGTTGATCGTCAGGCCAGCGGTGCGCAGTGCCTGGTCCAGCCAGTACTCGGTGGCGCCACGCGCGTTCACCGAGACCTTCTTGCCCTTCAGATCGGCAACCGAGGTGATGTCGCCGGACTCGCAGGCCTCCTTGGAGATCATCAGCGGAGTCGCAACCGGGCTACCTTCCTCGTGGCCGGGAGCGATGACGGTGATCGGCAGCCCCTGCGCGAGCGCGTTCCAGAAGGCCGGACCGGCGCCGCCTATGGCGAGGTCGAGCTGTCCGCTGGCGGTCAGAACGACCGGATCAGCTCCGCCGGGGAACGGCTCGAGCACCAGATCGATGCCCTGCTCGGCGTAGTATCCCTTTTCCTTTGCAACGAAGACGGGAGCGAAGATCGAGACGGGAACATAGCCCATCTTGACTTCAGTTAGCTCAGCCGCCGGAGCAGGCGTCGCGGCCGGTTCCGAGGGTGAGGTTGGAGTCGCCAGCGCCGAGGAGAGCGGCTCGCACGAAAGGGTCTGTGGCGTCGCGTTCTCCTGCGCCCCCACCGGACTGCCGATGACGCTCGCGACGAGCGATAGGAGTAATACCGAGACGACGGAGATCAATCGCGTTCGCTGGGCCCCCATCTTTGTCCCTTCACCTCGAAACCGGTGGCAGCCGAATTGACCGGCCGCGTTCCGCCGCGGCGTCGCTGCCGGCGTAAGTCTATCAGTATCACTCAGAGATTGTGAAGAATTGCACGAAGTCAGATGCCGGCCGCCACCGGCCCTTGGTGAGTTTGGTTACGCGTGGCGATCAATAGCCGCGGTGCGTGCGGACGCCTTCGAGCGTGAACTCGTCGCTGCGGATGTAATCCATCAGCGACGACTCGCGCTTGCGGATCTTCTCAACCGCCCGCGGCAGTTCCTTCAATGTCTCGCGCGGAACGATGACGATGCCGTTCGCGTCGCCATGGAGGATGTCGCCGGTCTCGATACGCTGGCCGTCCAGCGTCACCGGCACGCCGACGTCTATGATCGCGAAGTTGCCGTGGGAGACGACCGCGTAAGCGGCGTAGTAATGGAAGCCAAGGGCGCGGACCTCGTCAAGGTCGCGGAAGCCGCCGTCCGTAACCATGCCGACCGCTCCGAGCCGCTTCGCGAGCGTGGCCATCACCTCGCCGGCGTAGGCACAGCGGGTGGGGCGGCCGCTGAGGTCCTGCATGACGATCACCGACGGCTTCGGCATGGCGGAGAGCGCTTCCCACATTCGCCAATAGCCGTCGCGGCTGGCGACCGGTCCTCGCACGTTCGTCACCGTCACCGTCAGTGCCTGCCCGACCATGACACCGAGATCGGGAAATAGACACCGAACCGCGCCACCGATATAGCCCTCGGTGCGGTCGCGGAGCTCGAATGTCTCGATCGCGTTGGCGATCGTCGGACTATCGACTTTGGACAGAAAAGCGAGATCCTCGGCCGTCAGGGCCGCTTCAGGCGGTCGAAATTTCAATTGCCCCTCCCCATCCCAGACGCAACAAAGCACCCAAATACCGTGAGTTTGTGGCGCGATTCTCTATCCGGAGACTGGCGTCAGCGTCAAGAGTGGGCGATATCGTCCAGCGGCGCCGGCATCTTCCTCTTCCATCTGACCGGATCGCCGCTCCTCGATGACCTTGTGGATCTCGGCCTTTAGGGCGTCGATCATCTCCGGCTCCGGCACCGTCCGTACAATCTTGCCCTTGCGGAAGATGACGCCCTTCGCGTTGCCGGCCGCGAGCCCAACGTCTGCGTCGCGCGCCTCGCCCGGGCCATTGACGACGCAGCCCATCACGGCGACGCGGATCGGCTCCTTGATGTTGGCAAGGAACGCATCGATCTCGTTGGCAATGCGGAAGAGATCGACCTCGACGCGACCGCAGGTCGGGCATGCGATCATCGTCGCGCCCTTCTGACGCAGCTCCAGGCTCTTCAGGATCTCATAGGCGACGAAGACTTCCTCCACCGGATTCGTCGTCAGGGAGACGCGGATCGTGTCGCCGATACCAAGAGCGAGGAGCGTGCCGAGCCCGACGGCCGACCGAACGCTCCCGGCGCGCGGCGTCCCCGCCTCCGTGACGCCCAAGTGAAGCGGATAGTCGTTCGGCAGGGCGGCGAAACGCCGGTAGGCCTCGATCATGACCGGGACTTCGAACGCCTTCAGGCTGACCTTGATGTCGCCGAAGTCCAGATCCTCCAGGATCTTGATATGGCCCAACGCGGTGCGGACCATCCACTCGGCGCGTAGCTCGATCTGCGTTGCTCCGCGCTCCGCCATTTCATCCACGAATTCGCGAGTCATCGGCGGCACGGAGCCGTAGTTGACCCCGATCCGGATCGGCACGCCGCGCTCCTTCGCGCGACTGACGACCTCGCGGACATCTTCCGGCTTGCGGATGTTGCCCGGATTGAGGCGAAGGCCGTGGATTCCGGCGTCGAGCGCCTTCAGCGCGAGGGTGTGCTCGAAGTGGATATCGGCGATGAGCGGAACAGGAGAGTGCGGCACGATGTCGGGCAGCGCCGCCGCCGCCTTGCGATCCGGCACCGCGATGCGCACGACCTCGCAGCCCGCGTCGGCCAGCTCATGAATCTGGCGCAGGGTGGCCGCGGGGTCGCGTGTATCGGCGGTCGTCATGGACTGAACGACGATGGGATTGTCACCGCCGATCTTTACGTCACCGACGTGGAGAACTCTCGTCTTGCGTCGGGGTGCGAGCAGCATTGAAGACACTCCTGAGCCGAGCGCCGCCGGTCCGCTCCCCATTTTTCGCGTTCGTCGGTGCGGCGTGAGGGAGCGAAACCGGTTCGGTGGCCGGCTCCTTATCGTAAGAACGATTCGCCGCTGACGAGACGACGAATATCTGCGAATCCAATCACGAACATCAGGCCGATGAGCAGCACCAGCCCCGCGAGGTGCACCAGCCCTTCCTTCTCGGGCGCAATGCGCCGGCCTCCGCGCACAATCTCCAGAAGCACGAAGAGCAGGCGGCCGCCGTCGAGCGCTGGCAACGGGAGCAAGTTGAGCAAGGCCAAGTTGAGCGAGAGGACAATTGTCAGGCTGGCGAGCGTTACCCAGAGCGGCAAGACGCTCTCGCGGATCAGCTCGCTGGTTAGCTGCCCCATGCCAACCGGTCCCGCGACTTGGTCGAGATTCTCCGGGCTGCTGAAGAGCGTCTTCAGCCCGTTGAGCATCTGCTTCGTCTGGTTGTAAGCCTCCTGGAAGCCGCGCGGCACGACCTCGATCGCGGGGACCTTTTCATAAACGGGCTTCAGGCGCAGTGCCTCGAAGCCGGTCGCCAGCGTTAGGTCCTCGCTCGATCCCACGCGCGGCACATTGATCTCGGTAGCGATTTCCTCTCCATTGCGCAAGATGGTCACTGGAACCGGCGCGCCCTGGAAGCGATTCAGCTCCGTCGCCAGCACGAAGGCGTCGGTAACGTCGCGGTTGTTGATCAGGACGAACTGGTCGCCCGGCAGTAATCCCGCCTCGGCGGCTGGCGACCCGGGCGCGACCCGCTCGACGGTCACCGTGCCGGTCGTGCGCGTAACGAGGGTGACTCCGACCCGCCCTTCGCCTTCCGGCGGGTTCTTGCGCGGAACCACCGTCGTCTCGACGTACCGGCCGCGTCGCTCGATGGTGACCTTGATGGGCTCGCCCTCGTGCGCGGCGGTTGCGTTGACGATCTCTTCGGGCGTCTCCATCTCCTCGCCGTTGATCTTGACGAGGCGATCTCCGGCCTGCCAGCCGGCTTTCGCCGCTGGAGAGCCGGCCGCGACGCCGCCGATGTAGACGGTGTTGTGCGGAATCCCCTGGAAGCCGATGACCGCGATCATCAGGACCACGGCAAGGAGGACATTCATTCCCGCGCCGGCCGAGAGGAAGAATGCTCGCTCGTGCGCCGGCTGCGCGTTCATCGAGTCTGGCTCGAGGTTCCGGCCATCCTCACCCTTGACGCGAACGAACCCGCCGAATGGGATGGCGTTGATCGACCAGAGCACGCCTTTCCACATGAAGCCGAAGAGACGCGGCGGGATGCCGATGCCAAACTCTTCGACCTTGACGCCACACATCCGGGCAGCGAAGAAATGCCCAAATTCGTGGATCAAAATGAGGACGGCCAGGATCGGGATGATATAGAGGCCGTTCAGGAAGTCGCTCGAGAACAATCGGGGCCCTCCAAACGTGAAACCGACGCGGCCGAGCTCGACGTACCCGTCGGCCGTCGCCGGCTCAATTGACAATCAAATGGTACCACTCTCCCGCGTGCCGACGGCGTTTCCGCGCGAGTCAGAACGCGAGCTCAGGCGGCCCGTCACTCGACCCAAACGTAGGGAAGACTCCAAAGGAATCCATAGCCGTTCGGGATGAAGTTGTGGAGGCGAGTGGAGTACCCAGTTCGCGCCACGCCGAAGCGGATGACCCCAACGGGCTGATCCTCCCAAATGATTTGGGACTGTTGGATAAGCAGCTCGCGGCGCAGGTTCGGATCGAATTCCCGTTTCTGCTGCTCATCGAGCTCGTCGTAGCGCGGATTGCAATACCGCCAGAAGTTGAACCCGCCCTCGTAAGCATCGCATGTAAAGAGCGGCCCCTGGCTGCCATCGGGCGACAGAGAGAAGGCAAGGAGCGCCATCTCAAAGTCGTGCGACTCGAGCGCGTCAACGAGCGCGCCGCCTGAAACCGAGCGCGGCTCCATCTTGACGCCGACGTCGGCCCATGCCTCCTGCATGTAGGAGACGATCTGGTCCACGACCGTCTCGCCGCCCACGTAGATCAGGTCGAAGTCGAGCTCCTGTCCATCCTTGTCGACCGTGCCGTTGCCGTTGGAGTCGGTCCAGCCGGCGGCGGCCAGGAGCTCACGCGCCTTGTCGGGATCGTACGCGTATTGCGGCGTCATCCGGTCTGGCGCGTAAGCGGGCGAGAGCCTGGGTTGCGTGCCCACGGCCGGTTCGCCGTAGCCGAGGAAGATGTTGCGCGTGATCGAGTCGCGGTCGAGCGCGTAGAAGAGTGCCTGCCGAACCTCTTTGTCCTGGAATAGCGTCGTCTGCTCGGCATCGAGATTGAAGCCGTAAATGGTCATTTGGAAGAAATCGTAGATCTCCACCGCCAAGCCGGGCGTGTTGCGAATCGTCTCAACCTGCTCCGGCGGCAGAATCTCAATCGCGTCAATTTGCCCGTTCTGCAGCGCGAGGACCGCCGAGTCGGAGTTAGGTTGAACCTGTAGCGTAACCGCGTCCAGGTGCGGTGGGTCATCGTAGTAATCGTCATTGCGGACGACTGTCACGTGATCGCCCTGCACCCACTCCTGGAACTTGAATGGGCCGGTGCCGATGACGCGGCTCGGATCTTGCCCGGTACTGCCGCCATCGAATGACCAACTTTCGAAGCCGACGGGCTCCCAGATGTGCTTTGGGACAATGAAGACGGCTCCCGGCCCCTCGTAGAGGAAGCTGACAAGTCGATCGCTTGCAGTGATGCGGAATGTATCGGGATCGACGACCTCGTAGGACTCGATGGCGTCATCCACGATGGTCCGGAAGCTGCTGCCAGTGTTTGGGTCGAGGACGGCGTCGAAGCTGAACTTCACATCCTCCGCGGTGACGTCCGTGCCGTCATGCCAGCGGGCATCCCGGTTGAGGTGGAACGTGTAGGTAAGGCCGTCCGGGGAGACCTCCCAGTAGTCGGCGAGCGCCGGCACTGGCTGGCCGTCGATCGGGCTGGCGCCGACCAGCGGCTCGAAGATCGTCCCGACGATCGAGATCGTCAGCGTGTCGTTCGCCAGGATCGGGTTGACGGTGCTGATATCGCCCGACTCGCCGATGACGACAGTGCCCCCCTGGTTCGCCGCCGGCTCGAAGTTGAAATGCTGCAGGAGCTGCTGCTGGAACTCCTCACGAGTGATCGAGCGCCCGGTCGTTCCCGAGACCGGTGAGCCGGAAACCGGCGACGCGACGGGTGAGACCGCCGGAGGGCTGGCGAGTGTCGCGGCAGGTGGCGAATCCGCAGCGGGCGACGAGGCCGGCGTGGCCGCCGGGGTGGAAGCCGCGGTCGTTGGCGTCTGCGTGGCTGGCTGTGGCGTCGGCGTCGGGTCCTCGTCTTCTCCGCCGCAGGCGGCGAGGAGTATCGGTGTCAGAATCGCGACGATAACCAAGCGAACGATCAGAGTTTGGCGCTGCGATCTCAAGGCACGACTCTCCCGGGCGCGAACGATGCGCCACGTCAACGCGAATGGACACGCGTGCTGCAAACGATACCCGATGCCGCGGCCACGGTCAGGACTGGGATGACGTCGGAAGGGGCCGCGATGCGTTATGTTAGAATGCGGACGTCCCCGCGAGCTGAGGTCCGATCGGGTCGTGGGCATCAGCGGCGGCCGGAGTCCGACCCGATACGGCCGTTCGCGGCGGTATGGAGCTGTAGTGCATGATCGTGGGGGTGCCGAAGGAGGTCAAGGACCTGGAGTACCGGGTCTCGACCACACCGGCCGGTGTCGCTGAATTCACTGCTAACGGACATCACGTGCTGGTAGAGCGGGGAGCCGGCCTTGGTAGCGGCTTCCCGGATGATGAATATCTTCGCGCGGGCGCGGAAATCGTCGATTGTCACGCTGATGTGTTTTCCCGCGCGGACATGATCCTCAAGGTCAAAGAACCCGTTCCCGAAGAATTTCCGCTCCTACGCCCTCGGCAGATCCTCTTCACCTACTTGCACCTTGCTGCTGACGAGCTGCTGACGCGAGCCCTAATGGAGCAGTGCGTCAAAGCGGTCGCCTACGAGACGGTCCAACTGTCGTCCGGTGTCCTGCCGCTGCTGACCCCGATGAGCGAGGTCGCGGGGCGGATGTCGGTCCAAGTCGGCGCCCTGTACCTGCAGCGAAGTCACGGCGGGCGAGGTCTGCTGCTCGGCGGGGTTTCTGGCGTGCCTGGAGCTGAAGTGCTTGTCCTCGGCGGCGGCACGGTAGGCATCAACGCGGCACAGATCGCGCTAGGCATGGGCGCGAACGTCACCGTGATCGACAAGAATATCGAGCGGCTGCGCCAGCTCGACCAACTGCTGCATGGCCGAATACATACCCTCGCCGCGAATCGAAGCAACATCGCCGAGCAAATCCGGAATTCCGACCTCGTCATCGGGGGCGTGCTCGTTGCCGGTGCGCGGGCTCCCAAGCTCGTTTCCCGCGAGATGATCTCCAAGATGCGGCGGGGATCGGTCGTGGTGGACGTGGCGATCGACCAGGGCGGCTGCTTTGAGACGTCGCGCCCGACGACGCACAGCGATCCTGTCTACGAATTCGATGGGGTCATTCACTATTGCGTGACCAACATGCCGGGCGCGGTGCCTCGGACGAGCACGTTCGCGTTGTCGAACGTCACGCTGCCGTACGCGCTGGAGCTCGCGACCCTCGGGCTGGAGGAGGCGGCGCGGCGCGATCCCGCTTTGGCGAAGGGGATCAACGTGCTGAACGGCGCGATCACTCACGAAGCAGTGGCCGATGCGTTCGGCTTGCGGTATCAACCGTGGGAGACTGTTGCGTAGCCCAGGCTGCTAGCGGGCTGCCATCGAGGGGCCGCGAGTTTCGGTCAGGCCTGATCCACGCGTCGCGAGCGGGAGAGGCTGGCGGCCGGAGTCGGAGTTGATAGTCGAGGTCGCGAGCCACGCAGTTGGGCGCGCGGCCACGGGCATCGTCGGGGGACTCGATGCGCGACGCAGTTGAGCGATTCTTGTCAGTCTTGTCTAACGAGCGTGGGTTCTCCCAGAACACGATCGCTGCGTACCGGAACGATCTCAGTCAGTTCATGACCTATCTCTCCGCCCCGCCGGAAGCGGATCAGCTGGCTCCGGTCAGCCATTGGACTGAGCTGACGCAGGCACACCTCAACCTGTATCTGCTCTATCTCCGCGGCCGCACCTATGCCTCGTCCACGGTGGCGCGAAAGACGGCGGCAATCAAATCGTTCTGCCAGTTCCTCGTCAGCGAGGGCATCACCCGCGCGGACCCGGCCGCCGACATGGCGACGCCGCGCGTTGACAAGTACATGCCCCGCGCGATGACGCCCGCGGAGGTCGAGCTCCTGTTGCAGCAGCCAAGCAAGATGCTCGGCGCGAACCGGCCGGAAGCGCTGCGCGACCAGGCGATGCTGGAGACGCTCTACTCGACGGGCATGCGCGTCAGTGAGCTCGTCGCGCTCGACGTCGAGCATGTGGATCTCGTGGCCGCGCAGGCGACGTGCGGCGGCAGGGCTGGGCGCATCCGCCGGGTGCCGCTGCGGCCGAGCGCGGTCGAGGCGTTGCAGCGCTACCTGGCGGAGGGGCGTCCGGCACTGCTTGTGTCGGAGGAGAACGCCCTCTTCCTGAATCACCGGGGCCGGCGGCTCACCCGGCAAGGATTCTGGCTGATCCTGAAGACGTACGCGGAGCAGGCGTCAATCGCCGACATCACTCCGCACACGCTGCGGCACTCGTTCGCCACGCACGCGCTGCGGCACGGCGTTGAGCTGCGGGAAATCCAGCAGATGCTGGGCCACGTCAGCATCTCGACGACGCAGATGTACCGGCGCCTGGCGCGCATGATGGCGCAGCCGGAGAGTAGTCCACAGAACGCGACGGCGACGCTGGTTTCGCTGATGGAGCCGGAAGCGGCGGCGCCGGCCGGCGATCCGACATTCCGGCAAGAGGAGTGAGCTTTGAGTACGACGGGAGCGACACGCGCGGCGACCATGGAGAAGATCGTCGCGCTTTGTAAGCGACGAGGATTCGTCTTCCCCGGATCCGAGATTTACGGCGGGCTCGCCAATACCTGGGACTACGGTCCGCTCGGCGTTGAGCTGAAGAACAACGTCAAGCAGCTGTGGTGGCACACCTTCGTCCACCGGCGGCGCGACGTGGTTGGACTCGACGCGGGGATCCTGATGCACCCACGGGTGTGGGAGGCATCCGGCCACGTCGTCAACTTCAACGACCCGCTGGTCGACTGCAAGACGTGCAAGGCTCGCTTCCGTGCCGACCACCTGATCGAGGAGCGGATCGGCACCCAGGCTTCCGGCAAGACGCCTGAGGAGATGAGCCGGATCATCCACGAGCACAATCTCCCTTGCCCAAACTGCGGGAATCGGACGCTGACCGACGCCCGGCAGTTCAACATGATGTTCCGGACGACGATCGGGCCGGTCGAGGAGACAGGCGTCGAGGTCTACTTGCGGCCGGAGACGGCGCAGGCAATGTTCGTCCAGTACAAGAACATCCTGGCGACGTCGCGCGTCAAGCTCCCGTTCGGAATCGCGCAAATCGGCAAGGCGTTCCGCAACGAGATCACTCCCGGCAACTTCATCTTCCGCGATATCGAATTCGAGCAGATGGAGATCGAGTACTTCGTCAAGCCGGACGATGGGCCGCGAGCCTTTGACGAGTGGCTCGAGGCGATGCGCGGCTGGATTCGCCTGATCGGGCTGCGCGAGGACCGCGTTCGCGTCCGCGAGCACGAGAAGGAAGAGCTCTCGCACTACTCGAGCCGGACTGTTGACTTCGAGTACGACTTCCCGGCGCCGATGGGGTGGAAGGAGCTCTACGGTCTGGCGAATCGCACCGACTTCGACCTCTCTCGCCACCAGGAGTACAGCGGCGAAGACCTGCGCTATTTCGACCAGGAAACTGGAGAGCGCTACATTCCGCACGTGATCGAGCCGACGTTCGGCGTCGATCGTACGGTCCTGGTGTTGCTCCTCGATGCCTACGACGAGGAGACAGTCGTGGACGTGAATGGAAAGCCGGAGACTCGCGTGGTGCTCCGCCTTTCCCCGCGCATCGCGCCGTACAAGGCGGCGGTCCTGCCGCTGATGCGGAAGCCGGAGCTGACCGAGGTCGCGCGGAGTCTGTTCCAGCAGTTGGAGCGCGAGACGCCGTACCTCGTCGACTACGACGAGACGGGCAACATCGGTAAGCGGTACCGGCGGCAGGACGAGGCGGGAACGCCCTTCTGCTTCACCATCGACTACGACACGCTCGAGGACCAGACGGTGACGGTCCGAGATCGCGACACGATGGCGCAGGAGCGCATCCCGCTGGCCGACGTGCCCGCATATGTCCGAGAGCGAGTTGGTTGAGCGGCCACCGGTCGACGTCGCAGAACGTATCCTGGCCTACGCCAATCCCCCGTTGGGAACCGGCATTGTTGCTACTGCGAAAAGGGCAGAAAAGCGTGTGGTGCTATCATTCTCGGCACAGTTAGGTGAAGGAGGGGCCGAGAGCGACGGGAGGAGCGTGTGGCGGGATCCCGAATCGCGCCCTCGACATAAAGGATGACAATGGCGAAGCAGCGAAAGGGACCTTACGACCCCAAGCCGGGCGCGGCGGTCAAGGGGAAAGCGAACAATGAAAGCGGAGCGTCGACGACTCCTCCGCACGTGCAGCCTCGGCGGGCTGAGCGCCGCGCGGAGCTCATCAAGAAACGGCGCGAGGAGCTGCGCAAGTTGCCGGAGAAGAAGCGGCGCGAGCAGCTCTTGGTCCGGGTCGGACTGATCAGCGCGGCTGTGCTGCTGGTAGGAATGATCGGTTACGGCGTCGTGGCATGGGCGCGGGACCGCGACTTGAACCAGCTGCCGGAAGGCGTCAAGACATATAACTACGTGGGCGGCCAGCACGACGACAACTACAGCGACTGGCCCGAGGTTCCGCCGGTGGGCGGAATCCACAACAACGTCTGGCAAAACTGCGGCTTCTACGAGGAGCCGGTCGGCAACGGCCACGCAGTGCACTCGCTAGAGCACGGCGCGATCTGGATCACCTACCGGCCTGATTTGCCGGAAGATCAGATCGAGGTGCTGAGAGAGATCGCGGAGGACTACGCCTACGCGCTCGTCAGCCCGTACCCGGACCTGCCGGCACCGGTGGTCGCGACCTTCTGGAACCACCAGCTGCAGCTCGAGTCCGCGCACGACAAGGACCTGCAGCGATTCGTCCGGTACTTCCGTGGCAAGCGTCTCGATCCGAACTTCACGCCGGAGCCGGGAGCTGCCTGCGCCGGTGGCACGAGCGCGACGATCCCGATGGATTAGTGCGATGTAACAGAGAGGGCGGCTGGGAGTCGGTGATTCCCGCCGCCCTCAATTCTTGTGCGTTCCAGGGCTTGAAGAACAGCTTTCTCGGCGTCGCGGTCAATCGGGGAGGCGAACGCGCCGCGCGCTAATGGCTCCGTCGCTGACGTTGTATTCCGGCGAATCCTCGGCAACTGTAGCCAAACCGTCTCGCTCTAACCCGGCAACTAGCTCAGCCAGCCAAGGCAGATCGCTCTCGGTGAATCCCTCGCGGACTCGTGGTCCAAGCTCCGCGAGTGTCAAGCCACTATCGGCAGGCGCTTGGCGCAAGGCATCGATGATCCGGCCGCGGAACCAGCGCGTCGAGCCTTCAAAGCGCTCTTCCTTCGGGCCGCGCTCCGGACGTGGAGCTTCCTGAAGGGCTGAGAGAATGGCCGGAAAAGCGCGGCATTGCGCCTGGACGGGGCAGACGACGCAGGCGGGCTTGCGTTGCGTGCAGTGCAGCGCGCCGAACTCCATGATCGCTTGATTCCATGCCCATCCTTTCCCAGCGGGAACTACCTGAGCGGCGATGGCGTGGAGCTCGCGGTCGGTCGCCAAAGGCCGCGGTCGCTCGGGCCCGACGAAGATGCGATGCAGGACGCGCTTGATGTTCGTGTCGAAGAATGGGACATCTTGTTCGAACGCGAAGCAAGCTATGGCGCCTGCCGTGTACGGACCGACTCCAGGCAATTGCCGTAGCTCTTCGACGGTCTTCGGGAACGAATCGCCGTGCTGCTCGACGATGGCGCGAGCGGTCCTCTGGAGATTGACCGCGCGCCGGTTGTAGCCGAGCCCAGCCCAGAGCCGAATCACCTCTGCTGTCGGCGCCTCCGCCAGCGCCTGAAGTGTCGGGAATCGCTCGAGAAACGCTTCGTAGTAGGGGATGACGCGGTCGACCTGCGTCTGCTGCAGCATGACCTCCGAGACCAGGATGCGGTAGGGATCTCTCGTCCGCCGCCAGGGCAGGTCGCGGCCGTGGACGCGGAACCACTCGAGCAGGCGCTCTTGGACCGCGGCGACCCGCTCTGGCTCGATCTCTACCGGAGCGACCGACGTAAGACGCGCGCGGCTCAAGCTCGCCGCCTCAACGGCGTTGGACGGCGCGCCGTCTCCGCTGCGACGTTTCACACGAGTGCTATTGGCCCGGCTCCGGGCGCTTGGGTCGCTTGAGCTCATGGAAGTAGGCCCGATCGCGGACGGTGCGGACGAACTCTTCAAACAGGGGAACCGCGTCCTCAGGCGGAGGCGGAGGCAACAGTTTCAGATAGGCAGCAGCGCCGTTCGGAAAGACGAAGGTTGGCGTGCCGAACACGCCGTGGCGCTCGCGACCTTCGCAATAATCCGCGCCGATTTCGCGGAGGAGGCTTCGATCCTCGAGGTCGCGGACGAATCGGTCGATATCCAGACCAGCCCGTTGCGCCGCTTCCAGCAGCGTCGCGCGCTTGCCGTGATCCTTGCCCTGAACGTGCTTGAGGTCAAGGAGCGCCAGGTGGAACCTCAGGAAGACGTCCTCACCTTGCTGGCGCGCGGCGATGGCGGCGTGGAACGCGTCGCGACCCCGGCTCTTGTGCTCCGGCGGCTGCTCCCACAGCTTCCACTCCGGCCCCTCCGGGGAGTTAACCTGCTCGAGCGGGAAGTAGCGCCAGTGGACAATCAAGCGGTCGCCGAGCGAGGACCGAACGGTCTCAAGCCAAACGGCCGCGGCATGCACGAAGGGGCAGGCGTAGTCGTAATAGACATCGAACTCGATTCGCTCGTTCACTCCGTCTCGTCTCCCGTGCGGCGACTGGTGCGACGCCCGCGTCCTATTCACGTCGTCCGCACGTTGCGGTGCCTTGGCTCAGCGCGTGCTGAATCCGGTCCCACGCCGCCAGAACCTGCTCCCGCGTCCGCTCCAGATCGCCGCTGTTGTCAATGACCACATCGCTGCGTGAACGCTTGGCCTCTAGGTCGGGCTGCGCTCGAACGCGCCGCTCGGCTTCCTCGCGACTGAATCCGTTTCGCTGCATCAACCGCTCGATCTGCTGCTCTGGCATGCACACGACCAGCCAAACCTCGTCGCAGGACCGATCGAGCCCGCTCTCGACGAGCTTCACCGCGTCCACGGCGACGACTGGCGCCTTGCTCGCCCCGATGAGCTCCTGAATACGCGCGATGACCGCAGGATGCGTCAGGCGATCCAGGTCAGCCAGCGCCGCGGGATCCGAGAAGACGATCGCGCCGAGCGCGCGGCGATCGATCCCACCGTCGGGCGCCGCGACACCCTCACCGAACCGCTCGATGATGGCTCGTACAAGCGGCGAGCCGGGCGCGATGAGCGAGTGGTAGACGAGATCGGCGTCGATCGTCTCCGCGCCGAGCTCCGCTAGCCATCGCGTAACTGTCGTTTTCCCGCAGGCGATGTTGCCGGTCACGCCGATCACATACGGCCGGCGCGTGGCCGCGTGCTCCGAGTCCGTCACCGCGATCCTGCCGCCAACGCCTCCGCCTCGGTGGAAAGCTCTGCCCACCGCTCGTAGGCCGCATCAAGCTCTTTCTGCAGGCGCTCGTATTCTTGCCCTAGCCGAGTCACCGCGTCGAGGTCGCCGTCAATGCTGGCGACTGTCAAGGCGTCGCTCAGCTCGTTGAGCTTCCCCTCGAGCCGGCCAATCTCTCGCTCCGTCTGCTGCAGCGACTTTTCCACCTGTCCGCCGCGGCGCGGTCGAGCCGCCGGAGCTTGCGTGGGCTTCTCAGCACTGACGCCATCACGCTGTGGCTTCGCCTGGCTCGCGGTTGCCTCTGCCCGGCGACCGAGCTGGCGCTGGTAGTCGGTGTAGTTGCCCAAGTACGTCCGCAGCGTGCCGCCCTCGATCGCCCAGACCTTGTTGGCAATGCGATCGATGAAGAAGCGGTCGTGAGAGACGAAGAGAATCGTACCGTCGAACTCCGACAGCATCTCCTCGAGGTTCTCGCGCGCCAGGACGTCCAGGTGGTTCGTCGGCTCGTCCAAGACGAGGAAGTTCGCCTGCTGGAGCAACAGAATCGCGAGCGCGAGCCGGGACCGCTCGCCGCCGGAGAGCGCAGAGACCGGCTTGAAGACATCGTCACCCGAGAACAGGAACGCGCCGAGATAGGTCCGGGCCGATTCCTCGCCCATTGGCGCTGCGCTCAGGACCAGCGAAAGCGGCGTTCCGCCGGAGCGGAGGAGCTGCTCGTGCGCTTGCGCGTAGTACCCGATCTTGACGTTGGTGCCGAGTTGGAATCGGCCTTTCACCGGTGGGATATCACCGACGAGGGTGCGAAGCAGCGTCGTCTTTCCGGCGCCGTTCGGACCGATCAGCGCGACGCGGTCGCCGCGCTCGATCGTCAGCTCCGGCGTGCGAAGCAGCACGGTGTCAGTTTGCCCGTCGCCAGCTCCGAGATAGCCGATTTGAAGCGGTGAGGTTGAGACGACGGTGCGTCCGCTGCGGTAGGCGCTGCCGATGCGGATGTTCAGGCGCTGGTGCTCTTGTGGGCGCTCGATCCGCTCGAGCCGTTCGAGTCGTGTCTGGCGGCCCCGCGCCTCTCGCGCTCGCTGTCCCGCCTTGTAGCGACGGATGAACTCCTCCGTCCGCGCGATGAACTCTTGCTGCTCCTCATATTCCTTCAGGCGGCGAGCCATCCGCTCCTCGCGGAGGACGAGATACCGGCTGTAAGGAGCCGGATAGTCTTCCAACCGCCCGAACGAGAGCTCCAGCGTCCGCGTCGTGACGCGGTCGAGGAAATACCGGTCGTGGGAGACGATCAAGCAGGCGCCACCCCAGGAGCGGAGGAACGTCTCCAGCCACTCCAGCATCGCGAGATCGAGGTGATTCGTCGGCTCATCCAGCAGCAAGAGATCGGGATCGGCGAGGAGCGCCTTGGCGAGCGCCACTCGAGTCTTCTGCCCACCGCTTAGCTGCTGCACCGGCGTATCGAACTGGTCCTCGCTGAAGCCGAGGCCGGTCAGCACCTCGTCGGTGCGGTGTTCGACGTCATATCCTCCCGCTGCCTCGAAGCGAACGTGGAGACGATCGTATTCCTCGAGCAATCGCTCTTGCTCGGAGCCGGTGGCGGTCGCGAGAGCTTCCTCAATCGCGCGCATGCGATCGGCGGCTTCGAGGACCGGAGCAAAGGCCAGCCGCGCCTCCTCGCGCAGCGTGCGCTCGCTGGAAAAGCGCGCCTCCTGCGGCAGGTAGGTGATGCGAAGCCCGGAGGCGTGGATCACCTCGCCGCGATCCGGGTGCTCGATTCCGGCGAGAATCCGCAGGATCGTCGACTTCCCAGCGCCGTTGACGCCGACAAGCGCGACGTGTTCCCGTTCGGCGATCTGGAAGGAAACGTCGCGGAAAATCTCCTCGGAGCCGTAGTGCTTCGTCAAACTTAGGGCAGTCAGTAATGTCGGTGCTGGCATGATGCTCGCTCAAACATGGAAAGCGGCGCTTGTCGCGCCGCGCCCAAGAATTGGACCAATCAAGTATACCAGGGAGGGCATCGAGCCCCGCGTCCGGCAGTCAGTGACTTGGCATCCGGACACATTGAACGTACACTCCCTGCCACGGCGGCGGGTTGCGGAGACAGGGGTGCGGAATGTTGTGGCCTGAGACGACGACGAGATCGGCGAGTGGCGAACTGATGATAGGAGGCTGCTCGCTGGTTGACCTCGCGGAGCGATTCGGCACGCCGCTCTATGTCTTCGACGAGCAAGCGCTCCGTACCCGCGCTCAGCGTGCGTTAGGCGCATTCCGGGACGCCTACTCATCCACGAAAGTCGTCTATGCCGGAAAGGCATTTATCTGTTTGGCGCTGATCCGCTTGCTGCGGCAGGAGGGATTGGGCCTCGACGTCGTCTCCGGTGGCGAGTTGTACGCGGCGCTGGCTGCCGGGATGCCAGCGAGTGAGATCACCTTCCACGGCAACAACAAGTCCGAGAAGGAGCTGCGGGAGGCGCTTTCCGCTGGTGTCGGCCTGATTGCCGTTGACAATCACCACGAACTGACGCTTCTGGCGCGCCTTGCCAATGAGATTGGGACTGATGTCCCAATTCTCCTGCGTCTCACTCCAGGTATCGACGTGCATACTCATGACAAGATCAAGACAGGCGTAATCGATTCGAAGTTCGGATTTCCGCTCTGGACCGACGATGCCGAGCGGGCGGTTGCCACGGTGGTGGGGGAACCGAGGCTGACCTTGGTGGGCTACCATGCGCACCTTGGATCCCAGATGTTCGATGTCGCGCCCGTGGTGCAGGCGATCGAGATGATGATGGAATTCGCCGCGAACATGCGCGATCGCCATGGCGTGCAGCCCCGCGTCATCTCACCAGGAGGCGGCTGGGGCATTGCATATGAAGAGGGGCAGCTCGAGGTTCGCGTCGAGGAGTGGGCGTCGGCGATCGCGCGAGCGGTGCGTGAGGGCGCCGAGCACTGGAACCTGCCGCTTCCCGAGATAGTTGTCGAGCCAGGGCGATGGATTGTTGGTCCGTCCGCTGTAGCGCTCTATAGGGTGGGATCGGTCAAGGAGATCCCGGGCATCCGGCGCTATGTGGCAGTTGACGGCGGCATGGCCGATAATCTCCGGCCCGCCCTCTACGGGGCGCGGTACACCGCGGCGCTGGCCAATCGCGCGGAAGAAGGTGTGCGAACAGCGATGTCGGTGGTGGGCAAGTACTGCGAGTCAGGTGACATCCTGATCCAGGATGCGAAATTGCCGGTGGTGCGGCCGGGCGACCTCCTAGCGGTCGCGTCGGCTGGGGCCTACAGCCTGCCGCTGGCGAACAACTACAATCATGCATGCCGCCCGGCTGTCGTGTTGGTTCGAGAAGGAAAGGCACGGGTCATGCGGCGTCGGGAGGAGTATGCGGACGTAATCGCCTGCGACGAGGATTTCTCGCCATGATTGAGAATGCAGGTTGCGCCGTCCGTTCGAATGATGTAGCGTTTCGGTACTCGGGTACCGCCCATGGATACTGCGGAGTGCAAGCGGCCGCAGCAGTCGGTCGATTCCGCGCATTTCCGCAGGCCGTTCATCGGAGTATCGAGCCGTGACTTCGCGATCATCCCTGCCGCCCCGCACGCGGCGCGACACCGATGACGACATCGCTCGGGAGCGAGCCGATCCTCACGGCCGCCGGCCTCGCTCAGAGACGGTAAGCGGTGAGGAGACGAATCTCCAGGACGTGAGCCCCGCCACCCCGCTGCCGGAGGTCTTTGAAGGGGCCGGGACGATGGCCGGTCTCGACGAGGACTTGACGCCGTTTGAAGCGGAGGGATCTGCGGGTGTGAGTGACGAAGACATCGTGGTGGAAGTCAGCGACTCAGCCGACGGTGCAATCGCCTACGACGCGATGCTCGAGGCGCTGCCGAGCACGGACAGCGAGTCCGGCAACATTGTGGCGCTGAGCCATCGGCTGCAGGAGCTGAGCTCCGTCCTCGGAGAGGAGACGGAGTTCCCAGAAGATGATGTGGCGCTCGCGGACGCCGAGGCGGATACGGGTGCGCTCGATGTCGAAAGCATCAACTACGACATCGGCGGTGTCAGCCTCGACGATCCGGTGCGGATGTACCTGCGGGAGATTGGCCGGGTACCGCTCCTCAGCGCCCAGCGCGAGGTCGAGCTGGCCGCGCAAATGGAGCGGGGGGACTACCTCTCCGCGAAGCGCGCGCAGCTGCGGAACGACTTTGGCGAGTTCCCGGCTGCCGACGTCCTGGGGCGAGCGATCTATCACTCGTTCCGCCAGGGATGGGGCCACGTTCGCGCGCTCTACGTCGAAGTCTACGGCGATGGTCCGATTCCTCCGAAGTCGATCGTACTGAAGCGCATCCTGCCGCTGACGCAGATCCCGGCTGATGCGATCAAGCAGGTTGCGGAGAAGTTCGAGCTTTCGCCGGAAGAGCTGGAAGAGTCGCTCCGCCTGCGCGCCGTCGAGTGGGATCTACTACCGGTGGCGGTGCAGAACCTGGTGCGCGATGGCGACGAATGGCCACCGGACGCCGAGGTCGATCGGGTTTTCCGAGAGCAACTGCCTCGACTCGAGCGGCGGTGGGCCGATCAGATCGACGCTGGCTGCCGAGCCAAAGTCGCGCTAACCGAGGCGAATCTCCGGCTCGTCGTCTCGGTTGCGAAGAAGTATGTTGGCCGGGGCATGGGGATGCTCGACCTGATCCAGGAGGGCAACCTCGGCCTGATCCGCGCGGTCGAGAAATTCCAGCATCACAAGGGCTTCAAATTCAGCACGTATGCGACGTGGTGGATCCGGCAGGCGATCACTCGTGCGATTGCCGATCAGGCGCGGACGATTCGGATTCCGGTCCACATGGTCGAGACGATCAACCGTCTGATCCGGACGAGCCGCCGGCTGCAACAGGAGCTCGGCCGGGAGCCAACGAGCGAGGAGATCGCGCTGGTCATGGATCTGCCCGCCGAGCGGGTGCGCGAGATCCTGAAGATCAGCCAAGAGCCGGTAAGCCTCGAGATGCCGATCGGTGAGGAGGAGGACTCCAATCTCGGCGACTTCATCGAGGACCACAAGGCGCCTGCGCCGGCCGAGGCGGCGAGCCGTCAGATGCTGCGCGAGCAGATGGAAGACGTGCTCAACACCCTTTCGCCGCGCGAGCGGGACGTGCTGATCATGCGCTTCGGTCTCGAGGACGGGAAGGGCCGGACGCTCGAAGAAGTCGGGCGCGAGTTCGGCGTCACTCGCGAGCGGATCCGTCAGATCGAGGCGAAGGCGCTGCGCAAGCTGCGCCACCCAACGCGCGCTAAGAAGCTCAAGGATTTCCTCGAATAGCGAACGGCGCTCAGTGCCGACTCAGCCGCCGGTGGGATTCGGGCAACCCGGTCCCGCCGGAGACGCGTCTGACCTCAGCGGGCAAAGTTGGCCTGAAATGCGCGTATCCTTATCTCCAGGATGGCGCCGCCCCTGGGCGTGTCGCAACAGCAAGTCATTGACTGAAGTGGTGGTGAACGGGTGCTCATCGATCGCGCGCGAATCTACGTCAAAGCGGGAGATGGGGGTGCCGGCTCGACGTCGTTCCGCCGTGAGAAGTACGTGCCCAAGGGTGGCCCAGACGGCGGCGACGGCGGGCGTGGTGGGGATGTCGTCCTTCGCGTCAAGCCGAACATCACGAGCCTGATTGCCTTCCAGTTCAATCAGCACTTCCGCGCGGAGAACGGCCGGCCAGGCCGAGGCCGCAAGATGACCGGCCGCTCGGGACGCACGCTCTTCATAGATGTGCCGCCCGGGACGGTTGTTTACGACGACGAAACCGGCGAAGTGATCGCCGACTTGACGGAGCCCGGCCAGAAGGCGGTCGTCGCGCGCGGTGGACGGGGCGGACTTGGCAACGCTCACTTCGCGACGTCAACGCGCCAGGCGCCACGAATTGCCGAGCTTGGAGAGCCGGGTGAGGAGCGCACGCTGCGGCTCGAGCTTCGCTTGATCGCGGATGTCGGGCTGGTAGGTCTGCCGAACGCCGGCAAATCGACATTGCTCGCGTCGGTCACCCGCGCACGCCCGAAGATCGCCGATTATCCCTTTACAACGCTGGAGCCGAACCTCGGAGTCGTTGAGATTGGAGGGCGGGGCGGCCAGACGTTCGTCCTCGCGGATGTGCCCGGCCTGATCGAGGGTGCCGCCGCTGGGGCGGGACTTGGCCATGAGTTCTTGCGCCATGTTACGCGGACGAAAGTGCTCATCCACGTCATCGACGCCTCGGGAGGACTGGAGGGGCGCGATCCGCTCCAGGACTACGAGACGATCATGGCCGAGCTGGAGGCGTACGACTCCGAATTCCTGAAGCGACCGATGGTCGTTGCGCTCAACAAGCTGGATATCCCGGAGGCGCAAGCGAATCTCCCACGGCTCCGAGCGGAGCTCGAGCGGCGCGGGCATCGCGTCTTCGAGATTTCGGCCGCGACGGGCCAAGGGTTGGATGCCCTCATGAATGCCGTCGCGGAGATTCTGCGCGAGATCGAGGAGCAGGAGGCTGCCAAGCCGAAGGAGCCGCCGCGCCGGGTCTACACCCTGGAAACGACGGATGAGCGTCAGTGGACCGTCGAAGACGTCGCGCCGCACCACTTCCGCGTTCGGGGAGCCGCGATCGAGCGCCTGACCAAGATGACCAACTGGGAGCTCGATGACGCGGTGGATCGGTTCCAACGGGTGCTAGAGGCCAGTGGGATCTCGGCGGAGCTAGAGCGGCGCGGTATCGAGCCCGGTGACACCGTCGAGATCGCCGGTCAGGAGATGACTTGGGGAGAACTCGACGAGATCGAGGAGCCGGTGCGTCGGCGCCGGACAGCGGCAGAGCGTAAGGCCGGAATTCGGCTCGACGATTAGCCTGTCGCTGGCTATCGCTTCTCTTGCCCAGGACTAGCAGATGACAGGCTCCGCGACGGCCTTCTGCTTTTCAGCGTCGGCTTCTGCCACTTTGTCCGCGTAATACCCGCGGTAGTCTTCCGGGAGCAGGCGGGCGACCTCGATCATGATGAGCTCGGTTGCCTCCTCCGCGGTCAGCCTGCGGCCGTCGATCTCGCGCGGCACGCGGATTGGCTCTCCGAAGCGGATGCGGATGCCGCGGTGACCTGGGTTCGGCATCTGCACGCGGGATTGCGCCTTGCCCTTATTGCCGTTGAACGGCAGCCGCTCGGTACCGGTGATCGCTACGGGAATGACCGGGACATCATTTCGGAGAGCCAGCAATCCGCATCCAGCGTGCGCGCGCTGAAGTTGCATCGTCTCGCTCCGCGTACCTTCTGGAAACATCCCGACGAGCACGCCCGCGGCGAGCGCGGCCTCAGCCCGCCGGATTGCCGCGCGGTCGGGCTTTCCCCGATCCACCGGAAACGTGCCAACCCAACGGATGATCGTGCGGATGAGCGGAACCTGAAAGACCTCCTTCTTCGCCATGTAGTGGATCGACCGTGGCATGACGATCACCATCAGGATCGGATCGGCGTTGTGGAGATGGTTTGCCACTACAATGGCCGGCCCCTCGGCCGGGACTCGGTCCAAGTTCTCGATTTGAAGGCGAAGTAGGGGCCGAAGGATGGTGAGAAGGATCGCGCGAAGGATTCGCCTGGGTCGGCCGCGCAGCGTAAGACGCTCGACGTCTGAGGGAGCGGGGGCGGCTCCGTTCGTCATCCGCTAGCTCTCGTTCTTCACCGCGCCGTGGCAGCTGCTCTCCCACGTACGCAGAGCCAAATGAGCGATTTCTTCCACAATGTCGTCGATATCGCGCCCATCCGTCTCCACGATCGTCACGCCTGGCGCGGCATGGAGCGGCGCGATCTCCCGGGTGGAATCAATCAGGTCACGCTGAAGAATATCGCGGAGAACTTCTTCATAGCTAGTGACATGGCCTTTCGCGACGAGCTCACGGTAGCGCCGCTGAGCGCGGACCTCGGGGCTCGCGTTCAGGAAAATGCGCACGCCGGCGTCGGGCACGACCACGGTTGTGATGTCGCGCCCTGCCATGATGACTCGGCCGCGACTGGCAATGTCCCGCTGAATCGGCAGGAGGGCTGCTCGCACCTCCGGCTGCGCGGCGACGATCGAGACGGTCGCATCGACTTCCGGACTTCGGATCGCCTCGGTCACGTCCTCACCGTCGGCGAAGACTCGCTCGGGTCCGCCTGGCGTAGTGGCGGGGCGAATTTGAAGGTCCAGCGATTGGGCGATGCTCGCGATGTCCTCGCCATTGGTCGGGGGAACGCCGGCTCGGAGAGCGGCAAGTGTTACGGCGCGATAGAGCGCGCCGGTGTCAAGGTAGACGGCGTCCAGGCGAGTAGCGAGCGCGCGAGCGATGGTCGTCTTGCCGGCCGCCGCCGGACCGTCGATCGCGATCACCTGGCAGTGATCGGCTCCGCGCGTCTGGGACTCGCTGCCGACCGATTCCGTTGTCATCCGATCAAGGCTCCCTCCGCCGTTGGTTCGTACTCCGCCTCGGCGAACCTGCAAGTGTCCGACTGCGCGCCAGACGCTGCCGAAGCTGAGATTTTCCGCCGTCGCGAGGATCGCGGCCGATCTCTGATTTGTCAACCGAGCCGCGCGTTCGTGTGTTCTGCTCAGGAGAGCGAGTAACTCGCGCATCCGCGGGCTCTTCGGTGCCGGCGTCGCCATCCGAAGCAGACTCCGCTCGCTGGCGGCCACGATAGGGGCGGGTGCGGTGAATCACCCGTGGTCCGGGCTCGACTGGCGGCAGCGATCCTTCGAAGTGAACGGCCTCGAAAAGCGTCGCGAGCTCTCCTGGCGTCAGGTCACGCCAAGCCCCTACCGGCAGCCCGGCGATGCTGAGCGGCCCGATTCGCACGCGGCGTAGGCGGTTGACCGGGATCCCAGCTGCCTGCATCAGCCGGCGCACGATATGGTACCGGCCCTCATGGAGCACGATCTTGACGATAACGCCTTCGGGCGTCTCCCGCAGAGGCCGAACCTCTTCGGGTACGACGCGCCGGCCTTCGATCGCAATGCCCTTGCGGAGACGCTCGAGCGTCGCGGGAGAGGGCCGGACCGGGGTGTAGACGTGATACTCCTTGACGAGCTCGAACCGCGGGTGCATCACGCGGTTGGCGAGGTCACCGTCGTTCGTCAGGAGCAGCAGACCCTCCGTGTCACGGTCGAGCCGCCCGACAGGGTAGACCCGCTCCGGCACCTGCACGAGGTCCATGACGGTCCATCGGCCGCGCTCGTCCCGCGTCGTGGTGATGTATCCGCGCGGCTTGTGCAGAAGGATGTAGCGCTTGCGCTGCGGGCGGACGATCTCGCCATCAACGCGTATGACGGCGCGCTCGGGATCTACCTTCGTCCCGAGCTCGGTGACCACCTTTCCGTCGACCGACACGCGCCCGGCCCGGATAAGCTCTTCCGCTTTCCGGCGCGACGCGACACCGCGCTCCGCCAGGACCCGCTGCAGGCGCTCCATGCGGTTCACTCCGAGCTGCGACACGCTCGTCGCCTCAATCGGTTAGCCAGTAGGCAGCTGGAAAACGGGGCGCTCGGCAAGCTGCGTTTCCCCGAGAAAGAAGTGCAGGCTCCCGACAGGCTCTTGTGGCGCTGCTTCCGGCCCGAGTGTCAGCCGGTAGCGGAACGACGTCGCCTGATCCGCCGGAATGACGAGCGCCGACTGATCCTTTAGCGTGACTTGCCACGCGGCGAGCTCATCTTGTAGCTCAGGCAGATCCTCCGGATCGCTCGGCGAGATCCAGCGGAAGTCACGCTCCAGCGCATCCAGGATCGTGCGCGTGTCGTCCCAGCGGCGGTCAGCTTCGGGATCGATGAATCCGGATTCGTCATACTCGTAATCGCTGCCGAGAACGACGACGATCACGCGGTTCTTGCCGTGCATCGTCTTCGCAACGACGAGGCAGGCGCCGGCTTCCGGGAGCGATCCCGTCTTGACGCCGTGGATTCCTTTTTCGCCGAGCAGGCGGTTGGTCGTGCGCAGGTCGTAGACGTTCGGCGGCGAGGCGAGCGACGTAATCGTCTCCTGCCGCTGCTTCACGATCGTCGCGATTGTTTCGTTTTGCAGCGCCGCGGCGGCGAGGGCGGCGAGATCGCGCGCGGTGCTGTAATGCTCGCGGTGGTAGAGACCAGAAGGATTCGTAAAGTGCGTGTTCTCGAGCTTGAGCTCCGCGGCGAGGTTGTTCATCTCCTCGACGAACCGCTCGCGGGGATCACCCTCACCATCGTCCCCTAGGAGCTTGGCGCCGACCACGCGAGCAAGAACCGCGGCTGCATCATTGCCGGACTGAATCATGAGCCCATACAGGAGCTGCTCGATCGTCAGCATGTCGCCGGGAATCAAACCCATTTGGGACTCGTCCGGGGAGATGTCCGCGATGTCTGACGTTTCGATCGTCACCGCCTCGCTCAAGTCCTTCACCGCCCGGACGACAACGAGCGCGGTCGCAATCTTCGTCGTGCTGGCCGGCGGACGGCGCTTGTCAGCGTTCAGCGCGTAGAGCTCCACGCCGGCGGTGACGTCGATCGCAAAGACGGCTTTGGCGGTGACTTCGGGCGGCTGAAGGACGAACGCCGTCGAAGGGGCGTTGGCGCGGACTGGAGTCCCAATCGGCGAGAGCGCGGCGACCGCCAGCGCGAGCAGCAACAGGCAGCGAATCAGACGAGACTGTGAGCGCAAGCGGACCATGGCGCACTACCGCCGACTACGCCGGCGAGCGCACGCGTCTCACCGGCCCTTCCCCTCCCGGTTCCCGGCCACGAGTATACGGGGCATCGGAGATTGAGGCTATCCCGGTGGCGCCACCAGGAGGAGTCTCGGCCGCGCGAAAAGTTGATACCCAGGTTTCGCGAAACGACCGGCCGCCGCGAAAACCGTCACATGTCCACGCGTTGCGGCCGGTCGCGGATTGGCTGACGCCCTAGCTCGTGGCGCCCCAATTGGCGTGCTTGTACCGCTTCGCCCAATCAACGCCCTGCCAGGTCGTGATAGTGATCGGCCGAACGAAGAAGAGCCAGCGCGGCTCGTTCAGCGTCGGCACGAGATAGTCGGGGCCGTGAGGGCCAAGATACCGGTAGGACATCTCACGGGCGATCTCGACCCACTTGCCGCCAACGTTCGGGCGCTCCACCAGCTCCGCGCGTCCCTTGACCAGGACCTTGCGTAGGGAGCCAGGCTCGTCAATCGCCAGGTAGACGCGCGGATCGTTGACCATGTATTCGGCCCACTTCGATCGCTCGCGCGGGATGATGTAGAAGCCCTCGTCCTTGTATTGGAACCAGACCGGGACGACGTACGGCCATCCCTCCTCGTCGAGCACACCGAGCCGGCACAAGACATCAGTCTTGGTCAAGAACTCCGTGACCTCTTCCGGAGACATCTTGCCGACTTTGCCGCGCCAGCTTTCGTCCTTCTTCTCTTCCGTCACGCCCATTCTCCCTTTGTCTGACTCTCAGGCCGTTGATCCAGGATCGGCGTGACCGCTGGATCCGCCCATCCGCTTCCGACGGGCGGCATTGTCTGAGAAACGGGGAGATTTCGCCAGACGGTAGTGCTGAGTGCTTGGTGCTGAGAGCTGAGGGGGAGGAGAGAGTATTGGATTGGATTGGGGTTGTGGATGTTGGGTGGTGCTTATGTTTCACGCCGAATCAGCGGTGAAATGGGTATTATGAACGTGTCAGGAAGGTGTGAGTCGAGCGGGGCGTGCTTGCGCAAGGGGATTGGCAGTGGATCGTTTTGATTCTCCGGAGGTCGAAGTCGGCTGGGAAGTTCGGGACAGGCGGGGGAAATCGCTCGGCAAGGTGATCTCCATCCGACCCGGGTACGTCGTCGTCGAGCGCGGACTGCTGTTCAGGACCGTGCTATATGTCCCGAACGAAGCGCTGATTGCCGATCAGTATGGCAGGGTGCGCGTCGGTGTCACAGCCTCTGAGGCGCTCGATCTCGGGTGGCAGTGGGAGCCGGGAACCATCCCGTTCGGGACGGAGCCCTTGCCGCGCGAGCCGCTGTCCGTGCCACCGGAGACGGCCAGCGCGCCCGGGAACGTCGAACGCCCACGGTAGGTGCGGCGCTGGCCGCTTGCCGATCGGATGACCGCGCGGAATCGGCACTGCCTACCGGGCCGATTACCGTAGGCGGAGTCAAGGCAAACCAGGGCCGCGCACGAAAGGCGCGGCTCAGCACTCATAACTCAGCACTCGACAGTTCGTTCTCGTGGATTGAGGCGGTGCCGGGAGAGGGATTCGAACCCTCACGGGTTTCCCCGGCGCATTTTGAGTGCGCTGCGTCTGCCGTTTCGCCACCCCGGCAAGGGATCCCGGCGCGTTGGCCGGGACCGTTCCGCGGAATGTGACCGCTGTCCGTAATTGTACCGCAATCTCCAGCAGTTTGCCGGGGCTTCTCGGGCCGCGTGCTATCCTAAATCGGCACGGGAAATCCGTTGGCAGTATCGCGAGGGGCGAGCGATGGCTACACAGGTGGCGACGCAGTTGCCGACCTACGAAATGATCATCGGCGGAAAGCGCGTCGCGGCGGCGAGCGGCGAGACGTTCGAAACCTTCAACCCGGCGACGAACAAGCCAATTGCGCGGGTTGCGAAGGCTGGCAAGGAGGACGTCGCGCGGGCCATTCAGGCGGCGCGAACCGCGTTCGATGAAGGTCCGTGGTCGCGATTTACGCCGCTGGAGCGGAAGCGGGCACTCGACCGCATTGCCGAGATCCTGCGCGATCGCATCGACGAGATCAGCCGGCTGGAGACGCAGAACTGCGGCAAGATCATCGTCGAGTCGCGTAACGACGTCATCTCCTCGGCCAATTGCTTCGAGTATTACGCCAGCCTCGCGATGCACGTGCGCGGCGAGCAGCTCCCGATGAACGGGCCGCTGCTCGACTACACCATTCGCGAGCCCTACGGCGTCTGCGCCCAGATCATCCCCTGGAACTTTCCGCTGCTGATGGCAGCGTGGAAACTCGCCCCGGCGCTTGCGACGGGCAACACGGTCGTGCTGAAACCGGCAAGCGCGACGCCGCTGACGGCGCTCGTGCTCGCCGAAATCTGCCTGGAAGCGGGGATTCCGGAAGGCGTCGTCAATGTCGTGACCGGGCCTGGCGGCGAGGTCGGCGAGGCGATGGTCACCAGCCCGCTTGTCGACAAGGTCGCATTCACGGGAGAGACGGAGACCGGGCGGCGGATCATGGCGCTCTCGGCGGGGACGATCAAGAAAGTCTCCCTCGAATTGGGCGGCAAGAGCCCAAACATCATCTTCCCAGACGCCGAACTAGACGAGGCGGTTGACGGTTCGCTCTTCTCGATCTTCGCCAACGCAGGCCAACGTTGCACGGCGCGGACGCGTCTTTTCCTCCACCGCTCGATCCACGACAAATTCCTGCAAGCGTTTGTCGAAAAGGCTGGCCGCATCCGCGTCGGCGACCCAATGGACTGGGAGACGCAGATGGGTCCGGTGATCTCGCCGCAGCAGCGTGACCGCGTACTCCGCTATTGCTCGATCGCGCAAGAGGAAGGCGCGAACCTGCTCATTGGCGGGAAACGCGTTGGCGAGGGTGAGTTCGCCGAGGGCAATTTCGTGGCGCCGACCGTCTTTGCCCGCGTGCAGCCGGACATGCGCCTAGCGCAAGAGGAAGTCTTCGGTCCGGTGCTGGCGGTGATCCCGTTCGAGGACGAGGACGAGGTCGTCGCGATGGCCAACCGGACGATCTACGGCCTGGCGGCGACGATCTGGACGAAGGACATCAAGCGGGCGCATACACTCGCGCGGCGGCTCCAGGCCGGCAATGTCAGCATCAACTATCCAACGGTCAATCCGCCGGAGGCTCCGTTCGGCGGGTTCAAGCAGAGCGGCATCGGCAGGGAGCTTGGACCGCACGGGCTCGAGCTCTACACGCAGGTCAAGAATGTCGTCGTCAATCTCAATCCGCAGCCATTCGACTGGTACGGTCGCTGGCCGGCCAAGCCGGCGGGTTGGGATTAGTTGAGGGTGCCGCTATCTTGAAGCACCTCTAACGGCCATGGTGGGCAAAGCTGCCGGCCGCACGGACGGCAGATCGTGCCGGCATTGGTAAGGAACGGCCGGTCATCTGGCCCTGGGTGACAGCGATCGGTCAAATCGAGGATACTTATTCGTGCAGGGCACCCACCGTTATGCCCCGCACGGATTGAGTTTTCATGAGGATGGCGAGATCTTGACTGCTACGCAGATCGCTTCAGTGACTCAGCCTGCCGGTCGAACGTTCGAGACCGTTGACGAGCTGGAGGCCGCGCTCCAGGAGCAGCGCTACATTGCGGACCGCGGACTGGCGACGACGCTTTTCCTGACGCTCCGCATGCGCAAGCCGTTGCTCCTCGAGGGCGAAGCCGGAGTGGGGAAGACTGAGATCGCCAAGGTACTCTCGGCGATTCTCAATACGCCGCTCATTCGTCTCCAGTGCTATGAGGGGCTCGACGCTTCCTCGGCGATTTACGAGTGGGATTACCCACGGCAGATGCTCTATCTGCGCACGCTTGAGGCGACCGGCGGGATCGATCCGGAGAAGGCGCGCCGCGATCTCTTCAGCGAGGAGTTCCTGCTGAAGCGGCCGCTCCTGCAGGCGATTGATGCCTCGCACGAGCAGTCGCCCGTCTTGCTGATCGACGAGATCGACCGGGCAGATCAGGAGCTCGAGGCATTCCTGCTCGAGCTGCTGTCCGACTTCCAAGTGACGGTGCCGGAGCTTGGCACGATCCGGGCCGAGCATGTCCCGATCGTGATCCTGACCTCCAACCGGACCCGGGAGATCCACGACGCGCTGAAGCGTCGCTGTCTCTACTACTGGATTGACTTCCCGACGTTCCAGAAGGAGCTCCGGATCCTGATGGCGAAGGTGCCGGAGGCGTCGCAGAAGCTGGCCACGCAGATCTGCGCCTTTACGCAGGGGCTGCGGGAGGTCGATCTCTTCAAGTCTCCCGGCATGGCGGAGACGCTCGATTGGGCGCACGCGCTGCTCTCGCTTGGCACGACCGAGCTGACGCGCGAGGCGGTTGACGACACGCTCGGCGTGATTCTCAAGTACCAAGAAGATGTCGACAGAGTTCGAGGCGAGGTTGCCGAGGCTCTCATCGCGCGAGCCACCCGTGCTACGGCAGATTAGAACGGCACCCCGACCGGAGGATGTCCGGCCGGGGCGCTTGGCCGCGAATCTGCTCTCGTTTGGACGTGACCTCCGAGCCGCGGGAGTCAATGTCGGGTCAGGGCAGATTCTGACGCTGATGGAGGCCGTCGGCGAGATCGATTGCCGACGGCGCGACGACTTCTACTTCGCCGCGCGCGCGTCGCTCGTCAATTCCCCCGAGCAAATCCCGGTCTTCGATCTCGCCTTCAACCGGTTCTGGCGCAAGCTCACGCATGCCCTGCCGCCGCAGGAGGAGGATGGCGCTGAACAGGAGCTCACGTTGCCAGCTCCTCCGAATGCCGCGCCGGAGATGACGCGCGAGCAGAAGCGGCCAGGGACGGGACAGGCGGAAACGAGCCGCGAGCGCGCGATCGTCGCGATCGAGGACACCGGCGAAGACCAGGCGGAGGGCGGCGAGGAGATGGAAGCTCCGCCTGAAGACGTGCTCGTCTTCAGCGCCCGCGAGGTGCTGCGCAAGAAGGACTTCGCGCAGTTCACGCCGGAGGAGATCGCCGAGGCGCGCCGGATCATCGCAAGCATGACGTGGCGGCTCGGCACGCGGAAGACGCGACGGCGAGAGAAGGCGCCACATGGCGAGTTCATTGACTACCGGCGGACGCTGCGCGAAAGCCTGAAGCACGGTGGCGTGCCGATCGAGCTACGCCGGCGGCGACGCAAGGAGCGGATGCGGCCACTGGTCCTCATCTGCGACATCTCCGGCTCGATGGATCGCTACTCGCGGCTGCTCCTGCACTTCGTGCATGCGTTGGAGCATGGCCTGGAGTCGGTCGAGGTCTTCGTCTTCAGCACCCGGCTGACGAGAATCACTCGTGAGCTGCGGAAGCGAGACGTGGACAGCGCCATTGAACAGGTCGTGAAGTCCGTTGATGACTGGTCGGGCGGGACGCGCATCGGCGAGGCGATCAAGACGTTCAACTACAAGTGGAGCCGGCGCGTGCTGCGCTCCGGCGCGACCGTGATCTTGATTTCTGACGGCTGGGACCGGGGCGATCCACGGCTGCTCTCAACCGAGATGGCGCGCCTGCAGCGGTCGTGCCGCCGATTGATCTGGCTGAACCCGCTCTTGGGAGCGCCGGGTTACCAGCCGCTGACGCAGGGGATTCGCGCGGCGTTGCCCTTTGTCGATGCCTTCTTGCCGATTCACAATCTCCAGAGCATGGAGGCGCTCGCCTCGCTCCTGAGCGAGATGGACGACACGCCGCCAGTACGAGCGAGCCGAACGGCGCAAGGGGCAGCGCCTGACCGGTTGCCGGTCGCGCCGCGAATCACGGAGCGGGGCGAGCTCGTCGTCAATGTGGGGCCGCTCATCCGGGGCGGGCCTCGGAAAAGGAGTCAGGGCCGTGAAAGATTTGCTGCCGGAGATTGAGTCCTGGCGCGCGGCCGGTGACAAGGTCGCGATCGCCACGGTCATCAAAGTCGAGGGTTCGGCGCCACGGCCAGTCGGCGCGACGATGGCGGTTTCGAGCAGCGGGCAGCTAGCTGGCTCGGTCAGCGGCGGCTGCGTCGAGGGCGCCGTGTTCGAGGAGGCGCAGGAAGTTCTCAAGACTGGAGAGCCGAAGCTCCTGCGCTTCGGTATCACTGACGAAATGGCCTGGGACGTCGGGCTCGCGTGCGGCGGGACGATCGAGGTGTTCGTTGAGCCGCTCGATGGGCAGACGGGTTCCGGAGAAGCTCAGCCGAAGCCATGACAACAGCTACGCCGACAAGCCCATACGAGCGGCTGAAGGAGGCGATCGCTAAGGATCTGCCGGCGGCGGTGGCGACCGTCGTGCGCGGGGCGGGTATCGGCAACAAGCTCGTCATCCTTCCGGACGAGACGGTTGGGACGCTCGGCTCGCCCGAGCTTGACGCGCAAGTCGTTGCCGATGCCCGCGCCTTGCTCAACGACGAGCGCTCCGAAACGCGAACCTACACGATCGGTGAGGATGAGCGCGACGTCTTCATCGAGACGTTTCCGCCGCCGCCATTGCTCCTGATCTTCGGGGCTGTGCACGTCGCCCAGGCGCTGACGAAGTTCGCGAAGCTGCTTGGCTTCAAGGTCATCGTCAGCGATGCGCGCTCGAAGCTGGCGTCGCGGGAGCGGTTCCCCGAGGCGGACGAGATCATCGTCGCCTGGCCCGACGAAACGCTGGAGACGCTGAAGATCGAGCCCAACACGTACATCGCGATCTTGACGCACGATCCGAAGTTCGATGAGCCGGCGATACTCGGCTCCTTGAAGACCCGCGCTCGGTACATTGGCGCCGTCGGCAGCCGGCGCACGAATGCTGACCGCCGGGAGCGACTGCGAGCCGCGGGGGTCGATGAGGAGAGTCTGGCTCGCGTACGCGGACCGATCGGGCTCGATATCGGCGCGAGCACGCCAGAAGAAATGGCGATCAGTATCCTGGCGGAGATCATCGCGACGCGGCACGGTCGGACTGGCGGCCCGCTGACTCAGGCGACCGGGAACATCCGCGCCCGAGTCTGATCGGCGCTGTCGGCGCCGGGTGAACGCGTGCCTCCCTTGATTGAGCAAGCGCCGGTCAGCGGGGTCATTCTCGCGGCTGGCATGTCGCGGCGTCTGGGCCGCCCGAAGCAGCTCCTCGACTTCGGCGGGGAGGCGTTGCTGCGACGCGTCGTCCGGCAGGCGCTTGCCTCAGACCTAGCTGAGGTGATCCTCGTCCTTGGGCACGAAGGCGAGGCGATCGCGGCAGCTGTTGGGGAGCTCGGCCAGCGCGTGGTCATCAACCCGGCATACGAGGCGGGGCAAAGTACATCGCTCCGATGTGGACTCCGCGCCGTTGATCCGCGAGTGGCGGCGGTGATGTTCCTGCTCGGCGATCAGCCGCACGTCGGCGCGGAGATCATCAACACGCTCATCCGCGCCTTCCGCGAGAGTGCCGCGCCAATTGTCGTACCCACCTACGGCGGCACCGCGGGGAATCCTGCGCTCTTCGCTCGGGAGATCTTTCCGGAGTTGGCGGCGATCGAGGGCGATCGCGGCGCGCGCGAGATCGTGCAGCGGTACGGTGACCGCGTGCTGCGCGTCCCGGTCAGCGATGGGCCGCCCCCTCGCGATATCGACACCGAGGAAGACTACTTGGCGGCCTTGCGTGAGCTAGGCATCAACTAGCCGCGGGATATATCCGCGGTCGCGGTCGTCGCCAGCTTTGGCGCGGCGAAGTACCGACCGGTCTTGAATGCCCGCCAGATCCCTTGCGCTGGAGGAAGATATCAACGATGATCTATCCAGGAAGGACAATTTGTCTGTGCAAGGGGAATCCGGTCCGAACTGGCTCTCGGCAACCGATGCGGCGCTCTGGCTTGGCGTGAGCCAGAGGACGATTTGGGATGCCATCGCGCGGGGCGAGCTTCCAGCTTCGAAGCGCGGCAGAACCTACCGGATCGCCCGAGCGGATTTGGATCAATACTCCGCGCAGCGCGCGCCTCCTGACGCGGCCTGGCCCGGTTGGCAGAAGAGTTGGCAGGACGGCACGGCCGCGTTCCTG